>Ga0209238_1000002_pt1 | contig 639595 bp, 557 predicted proteins | sample GraSoi013_1_20cm_FD_185823 | JGI IMG/M metagenome (GOLD analysis project Ga0209238, IMG submission 185823) | Grasslands soil microbial communities from the Angelo Coastal Reserve, California, USA - Sample 10_02_2013_1_20cm (SPAdes) (version 2) | ecosystem: Environmental > Terrestrial > Soil >...
CGCCAAGGGCGGCGTGAATGGGCGCCAGCTCAAGCTGGTGCTGGCCGACGATGGCTACAGCCCGCCGAAAACCCTGGAGCAATCGCGCCGCCTGGTGGAGCGCGATCAGGTGGCTTTTCTCGCGGCGCAGATAGGCTCGTCCACTGGGCTGGCGTCGCGCAGCTATCTCAACAACGCCAAAGTACCGCAACTCTTCGTTTCGTCCGGCTCCGCCACGTGGCTGGATGATGCGGCTAAGTTCCCCTGGAGCATGGGCTGGCTGCCCCTGTACACCGACGAAGGGCGCATCCTGGCCAGGCACATCCTGCAGACGCGGCCCAACGCGAAGATCGCCATGTTCTACCAGAACGACGACGCCGGCAAGGATGTGCTGCGTGGCGTGAAGGAGGTTCTGGCTGCCGCCGGGAAGAAGCTCATCAGCGAAGAGTCGCATGAGGTGTCGGATCCGACGGTGGACTCGCAGATCGTCTCCATGCATGCCTCGGGCGCGGACGTGCTGGTGGCGTGGGGTTCGCCCAAAGCCACCCTCCAGTCGCTGCGCAAGACCCACGACATCGGCTGGCGCCCGGCCATCTACATCAACCCGAGCGCATCTTCGGTGCCCGCGGTGCTGACTCCGGTGGGGCTGGACAAGGTCAAGGGCATCATGAGCGCCGCGTTCCTCAAGGATCCGAGCGATCCGACCTGGAAGAACGACCCTGGTGTCCTGGCCTGGCATGCCTTCATGGACAAATACAACAAAGGCGCGGCCAAGGAATACCTCACCGTGCTCGGTGCCTGCCTTGGGCAAGTGACAGTGCAGTTGCTCAAGCAGTGCGGCAACGACCTCTCGCGCGAGAACATCATGCGGCAGTCGCGCCGCCTGGACATGGATTTGCCCATGATGCTGCCGGGCCTGCGTGTCAAGACCAGCGACGCCCGCCCTCACCCGATACCGGACATGCGCATCCAGCAGTTCGACGGCACGAGCTGGAAGGTGATGCCGTCCTGACGGGGCGAGCGCAGCGATGGAACCCATTCTTTCCGTACGCGACCTGACGATCCGCTTCGGCGGTGTCGTCGCGCTGGACGCCTTCTCGATGGACGTGCCCGAGGGCTGCATCTTCGGCCTGATCGGGCCGAACGGCGCTGGCAAGACGACCTGCTTCAACTGCATCAGCGGCCTGTACCGGCCCACCCACGGCAGCGTGCGCTTCGGCCAGGCCGAGTTGACGCGCCTGCCGCGCCACGGCGTGGCACGGCTGGGTCTGAGCCGCACCTTCCAGAACGTGGCGCTCTACCCCTCGCTCACGGTGCGCGAAAACGTGATGGTGGGTGCGCACGCGCGGCTGCCGGTGTCGATGCTGGGTGCCGCGCTGCGCTCGCGCGCCGTCCGTGCCGCCGAGGAAGAAATCGCGCACTCGGCTGACGCGGCCCTGGCCACGCTGCGGCTGTCTGACTATGCCGACCGGGGCGTGGCGGAACTGCCAGTGGGCATCCAGCACCGCGTGGAAATCGCGCGGGCGCTGGTGACGCGGCCCAAGCTGCTGCTGCTCGACGAGCCCGCCGCTGGCCTCACCGCTGGCGAGGTCGATGAACTGCGCGACGTGCTGCTGCGCCTGCACGAGGAATTGAAGCTGACCATGGTGGTCGTGGAGCACAACATGCGCTTCGTGATGAAGACCTGCTCCGACCTCGCGGTACTGAGCTTTGGCCGCAAGCTCGCCCAGGGCTCGCCCGAGGAAGTGGCCAACAACGACGCCGTGCTCGATGCCTATCTGGGAGGTGTGCTGTGACCCAACGGCTTGAAATCCGCAACCTCGCGGTGGCCTACGGCCGAACGACGGTGGTGCATGGCATCGACCTGCACGTGCAGGCCGGCGAGATGGTGGCGCTGCTCGGCGCCAACGGCGCGGGCAAGACCTCCATCCTGCGCGCCATCAGCCACCAGCAGGTGACTGCCAAGGGCACGCTGCGCTTCGAGGGCCAGGACATCATCGACATGGCCGCGCCCGCCATCGCCTCGCTGGGCATCGCCCACGTGCCCGAAGGGCGCGGCACCTTTGGCGACCTGACGGTGCTGGAGAACCTGCGCGTGGGCGCCATCCACCGCCGCGACAAGGACGGCATCGAGCAGGACATCGCCCGGATGCAGACGCTGTTTCCCAAGCTGTCCAGCCGCGCGAAGCAAGCGGCGGGCACGCTCAGCGGCGGCGAGCAGCAGATGCTGGCCATCGCGCGCGCGCTGATGATGCGCCCCAAGATGCTGCTGCTGGACGAGCCTTCGTTCGGCATCGCGCCGCGCGTGACGCAGGAGATCTACGAACTCCTGCACCAGTTGCGCGAAACCGAGCACCTCACGGCGCTCATCGTGGAGCAGAACGCCCAGGTCGCGCTGAACCTAGTCAACCGGGCCTATGTGCTCGAAAGCGGGCGCGTCACTGCCCAGGGCACCGCAGCCGAGCTGCGCGAAGACGACGCCGTGCGCCGCAGCTACCTCGGCCACTGATCAAAAAGAGGTTCATCACCATGCAAGCATTCCTTCACCAGATAGCTTCGGGCCTGGCGGCGGGCGGCATCTATGCCAGCCTCGCCATCGCGCTCGTGCTCATCTATCGCTGCACTTCGTCCGTCAACTTCGCGCAGGGCGAACTGGCGATGTTCTCCACCTATATGAGCTGGGCGTTGGTTCAGGCGGGCGCATCATGGTGGGTGGCCTTCGCCGTTGTGGTCGTGGGTTCCTTCCTGCTCGGGCTGGCGCTGGAGCGGGTCATCTTCCAGCCCCTGCGGCACAAGCCGGTGCTCTCGGTCGTGGCGGCCAGCATCGCGCTGCTCATCATCTTGAACAGCCTGGTCGGCTGGCTGTTCGGGCATGAGATGCTGGAGTTCGCCACGCCGTTCGGTGGAGTCCTCAGCCGTGCCGAACCCTATCTGTCGGCCCACGAGGTCGGCGTTCTGCTCGTCACCCTGGCCGAACTGGCGGCGGTATTCGCGTTCTTCCGCTTCACCCGGTTCGGCCTGGCGATGCGTGCGGTGGCGGTGAACGCGCCGTCGGCGGAACTGTCGGGCATCAGCACCAACAAGGTGCTGGCCGTGGGCTGGGGTCTTGCAGCGGTGGCCGGTGCCGTGGCGGGGCTGATGGCCGCGCCCATCGTGTTCCTGGAGCCGTCGATGATGATGGGGCCGCTGATCTACGCACTGGCGGGCGCGCTGCTGGGCGGCATCGCCAGCCCTGTGGGCGCCGTGGCCGGGGGCTTCGCCGTCGGGGTACTGGAGAACCTGCTGGGCGCCTACGTGGTCGGCAACGACCTGAAACTGACCTGCATCATGCTGTTGATCATCGCGATGCTGGTCTTGCGGCCCGCCGGTATCTTCGGCAAGACGGCCCAGGTGAGGGTGTGAGCATGAGTACCATGAGCGCCCCACTCAACATCCGCCCGGTGGCATCGCCCACCTGGTTGCGCTGGACGGCCTCGGTGGTCGGGCTCGCGCTGCTGGCCTGGTCCTTTAGTTGGCAAAGTTATCCGTTGTACGTGATGACGCAGGTGCTGATCTATGGCATCGCCATCATGGGCCTGAACCTGCTCACCGGCTACACGGGCCAGATCTCGCTCGGCCACAGCGCCTTCTTCGCCATCGGTGCCTATACCGCGGCGGTGCTCTCGCATCACCTGGGCTGGCCGTTCTACGTGGGCGTGCCGGTGGCGGCGCTGTTGTGCTTCGTGGCGGGTTTCCTCTTCGGCTTCCCGGCGCTGCGGCTGCCCATGCTTTATCTGGCGCTGTCCACCTTCGCGGTGGCGGTGGTGACACCGCAGGCGCTCAAGTGGAAAAAGATCGAGTGGCTGACCGGTGGCGTGGCGGGGATCGTCCTGGAAAAACCTGTGTTCCCAGGGGTGCTGGCCGACCGGGCGGACTGGGCCATCATGGCCTGCGTTGCGGCCTGCGCGCTCTGCGCCTTCCTGCTGGCGCGGCGGATTCTCGGCTCGCAGTTCGGCCGCCTGGTGGACGCCTCGCGCGACCAGCCGCTCGCGGCGGCGGCGGGCGGACTCGACATCACCGCCCTGCGCACGCAGATGTTCGGCCTCAGCGCGGCGTTCACCGGCCTGGCCGGTGCCCTGAGCGTGGTGGCGGGCCAGTTCGTCGCGCCCGAGAACTTTCCCTTCCTGCTCTCGGTGTCCCTGCTGGTGGGCAGCTTCGTGGGCGGGGTGCGCAGCCTGTGGGGCGCCTTCCTGGGGGCTGCCTTCATCGTGCTCACGCCCAACCTGGCCGAGAGCGTGTCGCAATCCGCGCCGTGGATGATCTTCGGCTTCGCACTGCTCGCGGTGGTCTTCCTGGCCCCTAATGGCTTGAGCGGCTGGATCACCAGCCTCTGGCGCAGGCGTGCAAATTCCTCATCCGCCCAGTCTTAGACGCTTTCCATGCAGCCCGTCTTCGTCGCTGGCACGGGCATGACCCGTTTCGGCAAGCACATTGACTGCGGTCTCAAATCGCTCGCCGCCGAGGCGATTGGCGAAGCCATTGCCGATGCAGGCATCACCCCGTCCCAGCTGCAGGCCGCCGACATGGGCAACGCCGCTGCTGGTGTCATGGCCGACCAGGTGCTGATCCCCGGACAGGTGGCGCTGCGCGGCATGGGCATCGGGCGCATTCCGGTCGTCAACATCGAGAACGCTTGTAGACGCATCCTTGCAGTGGGTGCTCGATATGCTGCTGGCTTCAGATAACAGATAAGCCCTGTTGCCGTCGGATTTGCCAGGATACGCGGCCGTCATGTACCTGCGCAGAAATCGGCATACCGAGTCGTTGTTCGATGACAGGCCTCCATGGCACCAGGCTGAACCCCATGCCATCATCGAGCATGGCGTAGCGCCCGCTGGCCAGCATGACGCTGCGGCGGTAGATACCCGCCACGCGCTGGCCATCGGCCACGGGCCGGTGCTCCAGGCCAGTTTCGGCGGCCAAGTCCTTCGCGGCATGCGCTACATCCCGGCTGCGCAGCATTGCCAGCAGATTGCGCGCCAGGATGACGCGTTGGCCGCGCCGCTCGGCCAGCCCCTGTTCGGCCAGGAAGTCGGTGCGCTGTTGCATTGCCTGCTTGGCCTCGCCGCCAAAGCCCAGGTCGCCCAGGCCAGAGCCACCGCCGATCAACTGCTGGTCAAGCCAGGTGGCCCCGATCACGCGGGCCTGCCGCTCGATGGGCAGGTGCGATTTCAGCTCCACGGCCACGCCGCCCAGGCGCTGCGCGTCGTAGCGACGGCCCTGATCGGGCAGGTCGCCCGGCACCTTCCATAGCCCTTCGGCCACGCGCTCCACGATGCCTGCCCGGCGCAGGGCTTCCAAGCGCCGGACGTGGGCCGCGACGACTTCCTGCGGATCGCGGCCCGGTACGGCCTGGCCCTGCGCGATAGCAAGGTGGTGGTCGGTGCGGTACAGGCCATCGCTCGCCAGCACGGCGATGTTCTTGTCAGCCGCGCGCACGTCGGCCGATCCCTTCACCTCCACCACGGCGCCGGTGGGATAGTTCGCCAGCTCGTCGCGGGTGTTGAGCGCGACGTAGTGGGCCTTGCCGTCCACCCCGTCGATGACCAGATAGCCGCGGTCGCGCAGCTCGTCGGCCAGCCCCTTCGCGGCCACGCGGCCGAGAATGGTTCGGCTATCGTCGCCCGGCTCGAACACCGCCAGTTCGCGCGGCTCGCCGCGCATGGCACGCTGCATGGTGCGGATGATGTCGCCACGCTCGCCCAGGGCGCGCAAGGTCTTCTCGGCATCGGCATGGACGGCCCAGGTGCCCGGCTGCGCCTCGTCGGCCAGTCCCAGGCGCTGCAAGCGTTGCAGGCGGCCGATCAGCAGCAGGCGTTGGCGTTGCAGCTTCGGTTCGTTGAAGCGTTCGATCTGCACCCGGCCGTCTTCGCCGGCCTCGCGTTGCAGCGTGCGATCCAGGCTCGTCCACCGCTCCTGCTCCACCTCGCGTTGCAAGGTCTGCTGGATCTCCAGTTCGGTGCGCGGCCCCAGCCATTCGGTCGCCAGTTCAGCGGCACGATGGCGGAATCCATCAGCGATGTAGTCGCCGGCGATGATGAGGTCTTTGCCGGTGTCGTCGCGCCCGCGCACGATCAAATGCGTGTGGGGGTTGTCGGTGTTCCAGTGATCCACCGCCACCCAATCCAGCCGCGTGCCCAAGTCAGCTTCCATGCGGTTCATCAGATGCCGCGTGTAGGTGCGCAGGTCGTCCAGTTCGGCCCCGTCCTCGGGCGAGACGATGAAGCGGAAATGGTGCCGGTCGTCGGCGCAGCGTTCCTTGAAAGCATCCAGATCGGCTTCGTCGGTCTGCGGCCCATAGGCCCGGCCTGGCTCGCCATCACGGCCCACACCATCGCGCTCGATGTAGCGCAGGTGCTTGGCGAGCGATTGCGGGCTGGCCCGCTGCTGGTTGACCAGCAAGGTTTTGATAGTCACACGCCGCGACATGGGCGTGAGCTTCGCGCCCGCAAACCGCGCCGCCGTATGGCCGCGCCCCAGGCGTGAGCCGGGCCGCTGGCCGGTGGCCTTGCCGCCGATGGCCGATGCCGGACGGCGCACCGAGGACTTGCCGCCACTGGCCTTGCCGGCCTGCTGGAGCACCTTGGAAACGAAGCCCTGGCCGCGGTTTTTTGGAGCGCTGGGGCGGATGCGGAAATCGTCGTCGCGGCGGTTGATCATGACTTCTCTCCCTGAAAGCTGGGGCGTAGTCCGTCGTGCGAAGCACGCGGACAAGCCCATATCGACGCGGGCCACGCGCCACAAGCAGCACGGCGGCGAAGCCGCTGCGTGCCGCGCCGCCCCCACGTGCAGACAGGCTTTCGACGCGGCCCGGTGCCGCGTCCTTTTGTCTTGCCTTCCGCATTTGCCGCCCCTTGCACCCCAGGCTCTCGCTTCCGGCACGTGCGGCCCGGCGGCGCTGCTGCACCCGCAGCCAGCGCCCCGGCGAACACGGCGGTGGCCGCAGGCCAGCCGTGTTTGAGGCAAGACGCCTGCACGTGGGACGGCTGCGCCGGAAGCAGCGCGAAGTGCGGTGCCGGATACGCAAAATCGGCACCTGCACTGCACTGCACGCGCGACGACACGGCGACAAACAGCAGAACGACACGCCCGATGGCACGATGAGATGCACGGCGACGTGCAGCGAATCGGCGGCCATCATGGGCGCGACTCCAGCCAGACCGGGCGCGCAACGCCGATCACGGCGGATGCGCTGACCGGCCCGAAATACCGGCTGTCGAACGACGCCGGATTGGTGACGCTGAGCAGGAACAGCTCGCCGGACTCAAGGCGGCGGCACTGCGGCCAGGATAGCAGCGGCCGGCCCCAGCGATCAGCTGGCAGCACGGCGGCCGAAGGCACGCCGTCGATGCGGACAAAGCCCCTAGTGATGCACACCTCTTGTGGCGCCATCGCGCCCACACGCTTGAGCAGCGGGATGCGCGTCGGCAGGTAGCCGCGCTGCGCAGCGAGCGCGGCAGCTTCGGCGGGCAGCGGCACCAGCACGATGCTGCCCACGTGCAATGGAGGTTGCAGCGGACGTAGCGGCGAGCTGGTGCGACGGTCGAGTGGATCGACGCGATACCAGCCGACCGCTACGCTGTCCGACGGGTTGTAAGTCAGGCGCGGCAGCGGGTGCTTGAAGGACGCCCAGGCGAGCGCAGCGAGGCCGAAGGCGGACAGGCCCGCCAGCACGAGGCGAGCGCGCAAACGTGAGTGCGCTGGCGAGCGAGAAAGGGATGCTGTTGTGACCGTCATGACAGCGCCCTCCCGGCCAGCCAGGCGGCGTGCCGCTCGGCGGTGTACTCGGGCAGCGGCAAGCGCGCCGCGAGCCGGTTGCCCAGCGTGCGCCAGTACGCGGGCGAGGCGCCTGCAGGCGCGATGCCCAGCGTCTCGATGCCGTCGATGCGCTCCAGCACGGCGCGCACCGACTGTTCACCTTCGATGTGCAGCAACAAGCGCGCGCCCGGCTGCACACCGGGGATGCGCTGCGCGCCATCCATCGGCATGCACGCTTGCATCACCATGAGCTGCCAGCGGATCGTGCCGTAGTCATTGGCCTGCCAGCGAATGCGGCAGAGAACCGCGTTCGGCGTGAACACCGCGCAGCGACGCCAGCGGTCGAACCGGATGATGCGCGCAGGATCGCCGAAGCGCAGATAGAGGTCGAAGCGTTGGTCGATGTAGGCGAGTGCAACGCGCGTCAGCGGCACGCCGTCGGCTTGGCCGATCGGCGGGGCAGATGAAGGCGGCAATGCTGTCGAAACTGGTGTGGTCATGGAGACTTCTCCGGAAATTCCCGCTCCAGCAGCGCGCGCAACAGATCGGCCACCGTCACGCCTTGCGTGAAGGCCGATACCTTGATGCGCGCCCGCATGGCGGGCGCAATGTCGAGGGTCAGGCGGGCCGTGTAGAGGTCGCCTTTCTGGAGGTCATCGGCGCTGCCCTGGCGAATCCACGCCTCGGCGTGCGGATTCGCGGGCGGACGCGCACCGATGCCGATGCGCTTGCCCGAGCGTTTGCTGGCGGTACTGCTCATGACGGCCACCGCAGCAGTTCATCGACCAACGCGGTGATTTCGCGGGCGGCGACGCTGCCAGGCGCCGTTTCGCGTGCGAGCCGGCCAGCGGCCACGCTGTCGGCGAACACGATGCGCTGATGCACTTCCGCGCGCAGCGCAGGAAGCGGCTGCTCGGCCAGCGCGCCGCGTGCCTCCCGTCCGATCACGGTGGTGCTGACGCGCCGGTTGATGACAAAGGCCGCGCCGAGCAGCGGCCGGAACACCTGCGCCTCGCGGATCAGCGCCACCATCTCGGCACTGGCCCACAGGTCGTAGGGACTGGGCTGCACGGGAATCAGCACGCGCTCGGCCGCCAGCAGCGCGGAGCGCGCCAGCGCCGCGATGCGTGGTGGCCCGTCGATGACGACGTGATCGGCCCGCCTGGCGAGTTCTGGCGCTTCCTGGTGCAGGGTTTCGCGTGCAAGGCCCACAGCGCTGAACAGCCTTGGCAAGCCTTGCTGGCTGCGGCGCTGTGTCCAGTCCAGCGCGGAGCCCTGCGGATCGGCATCCAGCAGGATTACCGACTGCCCGCGCATCGCCAGCTCGCCGGCGATGTGGGTGGCGAGCGTGGTCTTGCCCACACCGCCTTTTTGGTTGAGCAGCGCGACGATCATGGCCTGGACCTCCCTGCTGGAGAACCTGGCTGTCGCTGCTGGTTTTCGTGGCTCTCGTTCGCCGGTTGGGTGGTTGTCCACCGAAACGCGGCGCTGCTACTACCAGTTAGAGAATTTAAGTTAGGGAAGTTAAGGGAAGCCGAAACCCGCGCCAGCATTGGCTTTGCGGCCGATGGACACGCCTGATAGCACGATAGTCCCACGCCTGATAGCACGATACCGGGCACGCCTGATAGCACGAGCCCGTCCACAGGACGCGCACCGTTTATCCCCGTGCCGTGGGCGGCACGGGACGCATGGGACGGAAGGTCAGCAGCTCGGCGCCATCCAGCCGCTCGATCCCCAAGACGTAGCCCGGCAGCGACTGCCGCGCTACCAGCGCGCGCAGGTCGCAGGCAAAGTCGTAGGGCTTGGCCGTGCTGCCCGACTTGCGGTGCAGGTGCCGGAAGTCGAACTGCCAGCCGCCAGGCTGGTGGCCGCCGTGCTTGCGCACCAGGCGGTACAGCCAGCGCTCGATCCCGCCCGTGAGGCGGAAGTACGCCGGGTCGATGGTCAGCACCAGAGCGGCATCGAGCACGCCCGCATAGAACCAGTCCGGCAGGATCAGCTCCAGCCCCAAGGGCGTGCCTTTGGCATCGGCCAGCTCCTTCCACTCGTTGATCCACGAGAAGCGGTGCAGGCGCCGCCCAGTCGTCTCGCGGATCGACGTGGCCACCGTGGTGGATTGCAAGCGATCTAGGGCTGCCTTGAGGCGCTGGTAGTCGCGCAGCGACGTGCCGCGCCCGATGAAGCGCAGGATCTCGTAGGGCGTGGCCTGCATTAGCCGCGACGGGCGCAAGCCCGCGTCGCGCGCTTCCACGATCTGGCTGGCCGCCCAGATCAGCACGTCGGCATCCCAGATCGTGGCGATGCCGTGCTCCTGCGTGCCCTCTACGCGGATCGTGATGCCGCTGGCGCGAAAGTCGATCGGCGCGACGCGCCGCGACTTCGTCAGCGAGAAGAACGGAAAGGCCATCAAGTCCTGGCTGTCGCGCGGCGCCATGTCGCCCGGCAAGGCGCGGAACAGGTCGAGCTGTTCGCGCTCCTGCATCGGTCGCTGCCGCATGGGCAGCGCAGGGCTGGACATGGCGAAGGCCACCCGCGCGCCAGTGATCAGCGCGCACGGCTGTCCGCCGAGTGCTGCTCGGCGTATTCGGGATCGGACGTGCTCTCGAAGCTGCGCTCGGCGGCCCAGGCATCGAGGTCGGCCACTGCGTACATGACGCGGCGGCCGAACTTGCGGAACTTGGGGCCGCCACCCAGCACGCGCTGCTTTTCCAGCGTGCGCGGCGACAGCCGCAGGTACTCGGCAGCCTCGTCGTTGGTGAGATAACGTTGCGGCTGTGCAGCAGTGGCCGGGGTAGCTGCGGGTGCGGCGGTAGGCCGCAAGGGAGCAGGACGCATGGTGAGAACCTCCATCGGTTGCAGGGCTCCGGCCACACAGCGCAACCGGATGGAGGCAGTCTCAGAAAACGAAGCGATCCTGCTCAGGGTCGTTTTGCGTCCTCTTCAAAACGACCCTTCTCAAGCGGCGGGAGCTGTGCTAGGCGGCGATAGCCGCCGCGCATCAGCGCATCGCCGCGCCGCACCAGGCGGCGCACCTTGGAGCGCAGGCCGCCGTCGCTGTACCAGCCGGCCGCGGCGTCCGCACCGAACAAGCCCTCGGCCACGTCGCGCAAGGACGCGCCCGCCAGGGTGGCGTCGAGCGCCTGCAGGGTGTGCAGCTCCAGCAGCGCCGCAGGCGGTGGCCGGGGCCGCGCCATGGGCGTAGGTGTGTCGGGTGCGTGCGTGGTGCTGCGATCGCGGTGGGCGTAAGCCACCGCCATGCCGTCCTCGAGGCCAGGCGCCAGCGCATAGCGCTGGCAAAGGCCGGGGCTGCGCGCGATCAGCGCCAGACCCTTGCCGTCGTGCAGCAGCTGCTTGTGGCCGGGGATGCGCCAGAACGCGAAGGCGGTGGCCTCCGGAGGCGGGTCGGCATCCGGGTGAAGCTGCACCACGGCCTCATGGCCGGGGAGCCAGGCAGGATGCGCGTCACGCGCATCCAGGGTCGGGTCTTCCAACAAACGCAAGCCCCAATGATGCGCAGCGTCGGGGCGGCGCGCACGGCGCAGCCAGTCGATCCGGTAGTCGGGATGGCGGCGCAGGTACTCCCAGGCCAGTGCGAGCGTGTCCAGGCACAGGACGTAGAGGTAGGCGGCAGTCGGATACCAGGGCGCGAAGTGGCGCAGCTCGGCCATGACGCAAGCTCCCATATAACCGCAGGACTGCCGTCACAGATTTCACATGCAAACTTCACCGCGTCGAACCAGCATCCAATCGTGAATAAGCTGGTAGATTAGTAACTTGCGTGTCAAGACGAAATGCATCGGATGGGTTGCATGGATCGTCTGAATGCGACGGTGGCACGCGAGGACATACGCGCCTCCTGCGATATCCACCGTGCCCGATGCCACGGCCGGCATCATGACCGTTTGCGTCACGATGGCACCGATTTGTTGCAATAGTGTGGACTAAGGCCGGACGGGTCCGGGGCAAGACCGAAAGAGTCTCAATGCGCCCGGCTTGGCCTGGGCGCGAACGGCTCAATCGAGGATGGAGCCGTTCTCCTGGGCCAGCCGTAGGTACTCCGACAACGGGCGCACCGCCCGGAAATACCGGTCCCGCATCACGGGCTGTTTGCTCGGCCCGACGATGGATGCGAGATCGGACAGCTTGATTTTGCCCAGCTCGGGCATGCCGATCCCCAAGTCGATCAGGCCATGGGCCGTATCGCCGTCGGCGGGGTCGAGCGACACCAGCAGCCAGGTGGCGTGTGCATCCGGCGTGAACAGCCGCACCACGGGCAGCGGGTCGATGACCCGGCCAGCGGCGCGGGCCTGGCCGTGTTCCAGCAACAGCCTGCGCTCGTCCTCGGTGATGAGCTGGTTCATGAGCGTCCCCTCATTCGCACAAAACCGCCGAAGCGTGAAAGCGCAAAACCGCATTGGCGGGTTTGTGGAAAGGCACGGACGCGGCTTTGCGCTTCTGTGAGAAGCCGCAGATACGGATTTCCGTAAAAGCACGAAAGCGGCAGGCGGGCATGGTTGAACACTATAGATTGTAGTCCTATAGGGCGCAATCGGCTGTCATCTTGGATTTTGGGGAGATCCAGGGTTGGCAGCGAAACATACATTGTCGGAGGCACTAAAGACCATCAGGAAAGCGCGTGGATTGAGCCAGGAGGCGTTCTCCGACGTGTCCAGCCGCACCTACATGAGCACGCTGGAGCGCGACCTCAAAAGCCCCACCTTGAACAAGCTGGCCGAGCTGTGCGAGGTCATGGAGGTGCACCCGCTCACGCTGCTGACGCTGGCCTATGCCGGCGACGATCTGCAGCAGGTCGATCAGCTTCTGGTGCAGGTGCGCCAGGAGTTGGAGACTGTGGCGAAGAAGAGTGACACGCCATAGCGTGCGACGTCGCTGGCGTGGCCGATCCGGCGCTGCCGGTTCGGGGGATTGCAGGGGCGCCAAGCATCGCGCGGCGGGGATAGGCCGCAGGGCTTTCCCCCGGAGGCAAGCGCAGCGCGCAGCGCCGCAGGCGCGAAGGCGTGAGGGATTGGAGCCGGATGGCCGTGACGGCGAAGTCGGCACGGGGCGCAGCCCGTAAAGCCCGGCGGTGCACGGCACCGACACGCCCGGCCGTTCTTGCAAACCGAAGGCTGCAACGTTCAGGAAGCAACTCGACACGGCGCAGCCCAGGCGGTGGTGTCGCCTCCTTGAAGTGCCGCGAAAGCAGCACAGCGCCCCGCCGCAATGGGCGGGGCGCTGGCAGCCGTCACGCCGCTTGGGGCTTGCTGCGCGACCAGATCAGGTCGTGTGTCCCGTCCTCGCCTTCGCCTTCGATCAGGCGGGCATAGACCGTGGCCGGGAATGAAGGATCGTCGAGGGTCACGGAGATGTATTCCCGCCCGGCCTCGCTGGTCTTCTTCCATGCCGCGCCGATGTCGTGGCTGGCGGCCTGCAGGCGAAAGTCCGGGGCCTTCTCGTTGTCGCCCTTGTCGTTGGGCACCAGCTTGACCTTGACGTTGAGCGTCAGGGTGCGAAGCGTGCCGGTGTAGCCGTCTTTGTCTGCGGTGAAGCTGCCGATGTTGGCCATGATGGATCTCCTTTTGGTGGAACAAGGTTCGCGCCCATCGCGTCCTTGTTGTGATCCGGCCGGCGGGGGACGGGCGGGCTGCACCGCTTGCGGTCGCAACGCAGTGGAGAGCCGGGAGGCGAAAAGAATTTGGCCCGCGAGGAATCTGCGCAGCAGAGGGGAAATTGTTTTCGCCGGACGGTTGCAGCCATGAAGCCCGAGGCGCAGCCGCGCCACCGCCAGGATTCACAACAACACAAGGACGCCTTGGGCCGAACCGCATCGAAAGGAGACAGGCCGGCTCGGCATCCCCGAACGAAGGCTGCACCGGCTCGCCCACTGACGTAGGCCAGGTCAACCACCCGACGACAAGCGAGAACGCCCCTGCCGCACCTTGCGGCGCCGGTCTTCGGGCGTGGCGCAGAAGCTCCATAGCGATGCCGGGCGGGATGTCCGTGAACCGTCCTTCGTGACGTGATGGGCGAGAACCGCCAGCGTTGAGGACGGCACGTATTCGCACAACTTGCCGCAGCAAGCCACGGCGCACCCACCGAGCACTGCACATGCGGCGGGACGCTGGCCGGGCCGATCCGGCGCAGCCGGTTCGACGGTATCGAGGGGCGCCAAGCCCGCGCGGCGGGGATAGCCCGTAGGGCTTTCCCCTGGAGGCAAGCACAGCGCGCAGCGCCGCAGGCGCGAAGGCGTGAGGGATCAAAGCCGAATGGCCGTGACAGCGAAGTCGGCACGGGGCGCAGCCCGAGAGCCCGGCGGCGCTATGCGCCGACACGCCCAGGCCGTTCTATATTCTGAGAAGGGAACGCAGAACACCATGACCATCCAGCTCCGACACGAAACCCCGGACGACATCGCGGCCATCGAGGCCGTGACCATTGCCGCCTTCGCCAATGCACCACACACCAGCCACACGGAGCAATTCATCGTGCGTGCATTGCGCGACGCTAACGAATTGGCGCTTTCCATCGTGGCCGAAGAACATGGCCAGGTCATCGGCCACGTCGCACTGTCGCCCGTGGCCATCACCGACGGCCACCGCCACAAGGCCAAAGGCTGGTACGGCCTGGGGCCGATCTCCGTGCTACCGCAAAAGCAAGGACAAGGCATCGGCGCGGGCCTGATGGAACAGGCGCTGGCCGAACTGCGGGACATGCAGGCCGCAGGCTGCGTGCTCTTGGGAGAACCCACGTACTACGCGCGCTTTGGCTTTCAGGCCCATGCGGGCCTGCAACTGCCGGGCGTGCCGCCCGGTTATTTCATGGCACTGGCCTTCCACGGGCCAATGCCCGAAGGCATCGCGCAGTACAGCGATGCCTTCAACGCCGCCGCCTGAGTGCCAACGAAGGCGGCGGCGTGGTGTTCTTGATGGGCTGTTCGGATTCAACACCGGGCGCGGCCACTGCCGTGCCCGGATTTTTGAATCCACCGGCCCCAGCGCGAAACGCTGGGGCCGGTGCTGGCGTCATTCCTTGGTTTCGATGATCCACCACACGGCGCGCTGCAAGGCGCGGCCCGTGATGGGGTGAATGTCGGTGAGGTCGGCATGGGCCGTCCAACCCGAGGGCGGGCGGTAGCCGCGCACGTCGCCATCGCCGTGCCAGCGGCGGGCGCGCACCGTGCCGGGAGCGTAGATCGCCGCCATGCGCGGGTGGCTGGTGGTGGTGCGGGTCATGGGAATTTCTCCTTGCAGCGAAGCGCCCCGGTTTAGGCCGGGGCGCTTGCCTTCGGCACGGGTCAAGCGGCCAACGCTTCGGCGGGTTCACCCGCCACGGTGGTGACTGCCTCCGCACCGTCCTGCGAGCCTTGCTCGGGCACGCCATCCATCTTGAAAATGACGGGCATCCAACCCTTGCCGTTCACCAGCCGCTCGGCCTCGCGGGCAATGTCGGCCTTCTTGAGCTTCGCCAGCCGGTTGACGCTCTCGGGCGCGAATTCGCCCACGGCTTGCAGAACGGCCGCCTTCGGGACATGCTTGAAATAGCCTTCCGCAGTCGGTTGCCACCACGCGGCCATGTCGAGGCCCACGGCCTGCGCCAGTTCTTCGCCCGGCTGCTGCGCCGTGGCGCGCAGCGTCACCACATCCACCGTGGATGCCACGCACACGGCCAGTAGCTTGACCAACTCGCCTTGCCCCATCGCCAGCAGCGCGGCGAACAGTGCGGCGCTGTCCTCGGGCAACTTGCCGCCCCACGTCTGCTGCGATTCGCGGAGCGCTACGGCGGCGGGAGACTCGGGCCAGTCCGGTGCCATGCCTTCCAGCCGGTCTTGAATTTTCAGGCTCACGCCCAGCGGCATATCGTGGCCGTAGTAGCGGCCCTGAAAGACGGTCTGCACCATGCCATGCACCAGCACGGCCAGCGCCACCTGTGGATGCTGGGCTACCTCGATTTGCAGCGCCGCCGTGCGGTGCGCGCTCAGGCGTTGGGCCAGCCGGTCGGAAATCGCTGCGGCCTTGGGCTGCACGTCTTCCTCGCCTTCGTCATCGTTCGCGGCGTCCGGGTCGCTAAAGCCTTGGCGCAACTTCTCCAGCGTGCGAAGGGCTTTCGCCTCGGCCTCGCGCAGCAGCCCTCGATGAATCACGGCCTCGCCGTTGCGGTCGATGGTGACGATGGCACCGGCTGCGGCCTTCACATTCGCGCCGTATCCCTGCAAGCCTTCTTCCAGTGCCTGCAACTGCTCGCTCAGGGCTTCGCCTTCCTCCTGCAAGGCATCGGCCTTGTCCTCGTCGTCGGCGTCCATCGCGGCATCCACCGCTTCGGCCACCTCCTGCATCTTGGCTTGCAGCTTCTCGATGCGCTGCGCTTCGCGCTTGTTGGGTTCGCGCCGCTCCCTCGGGGCGCGCTGGAAGGCGTGCAGGTCGGCATGGGTCATGCCCGGCGTGGCATCGGCCCAAGCCCAGCCCTCGGCCTTCACCTCGGCGGCGATGCCGGTCAGCTTGTCTTGCGCCAGCCGTTCCAGCAGTGCGGCGTCGGTCAGATACACGCCCGCATCTCCTTCCGCGAACAGGTCACGCCGGATACCACCGCCCGCCTGCTCGTAGGCGTCCAACCCAACGAAGCGCACCAGCGGATGCCGGTAGGCGTCAATCTCGCGCTCGGTCAGACGCTCGCGCAAGTGCGAGGGGTGACGCTGCCACTGTGGGGCGTCGTAGTAGGCGGCTTCCTGTGCCGCGTGGTCATCCGTCCCGGCCAGGGCCATCAGTTGGTCAAGGCTCACGGCATCGGCGCGATAGTCCTCCATCAGGCGCGGCGAGACATTCGCCAGCTTCAAGCGGCGCTGCACCACCAGCGGCGTGACGGAGAAATCCGCTGCAATGTCCTCGATGGGACGGCCTTCGGCCACCAGCGCGGCGAACGCCTCGAACTGGTCAGCCGGGTGCATGGCTTCACGCTGCACGTTCTCGGTGAGACTGGCAGTGCGGGCCGTGCCATCGGCCACTTGCAGGCAAGGCACCTGCCAATCCTTGGCGATGCGGTGTTTCTTCGCCAGCAGCTTCAAAGCTGCGAGGCGACGGCCACCGGCCACCACCTCGTATTGCAGGCCATCGGCGGCGGGAATCACGATCAGGTTTTGCAGCAGGCCCACGCGCTGGATGGATGCGGCCAGTTCAGGGATGGACATGCGCGGGGTCTTGCGCACGTTGCGGCCCGTGGGGCGCAGCACCAGACGCGACAGCGGCACCAGGATCATGTGCTTGCTCGGGTCGGCGGCTTGCAGCACGTTCGCGGCGCTGTTGGCTGCGGTCTGGACGGCGCGGGCTTCGGTGGTGGTGGTAACGGCGTTCATGGTGAATCTCCAAACAAGTGAAACAAGGGAATGGAGGGGAAACCGCCCCTCCGGCGGGAAAAGCGCCAGAGGGGGTCAGGCTTTGAGAGCACGCATGCCATCGGCCAGCAGCCACAGGGCGCGGTTCAGGCGAATGTCCGAATCAATGCCCTGCACGGGGCGGGTCTGCTGGCGGCGTCCGTTGGTGCTGCGCCCGGACAGGCCGCCCTTGGTCAAGTTCTCCTGCGTGCGGTTGAACACGCTCCACAGGTCGGGGCGGCGGTCGTCGAAGCGGCGCGGCATCAGGATTTGTGATTCCGAGATCGGTGCGGGCTTGGTCGGGTCGTCGTACTTGAGGGCCAGCGCGGCGCGGGCGAACACTTCCGATTCACCGGCGTCCAGCGTGATGGCCTGCATGGATTCGCGCGATTCCTGCGCATGCTCGAAGCCACCCAGCACCTGATAGGCTCCCTCGATGACATGCCCGGCTACGTCGCCTTTGTGGGGCACGCGCACATCGCCCACGGTGTCGCCGCATACAAGGCCATTGCTGCACACGAAGCGGAACATGCCGCCCAGCAATTGATAGCTGCTCGTGCCGTCGTGCGAGTTCAGCAGGATGATTTCGTTGGCTTCGCGAGCGTTGATCTGGTTGGCATGGCGCAGGCGCAGCATGTGTTTCGTGTGCTCGCGCCGGCCCTCGTTGCGCACGCGGGTCTGGCACACCATGAAGGGTTGAAACCCTTCCTTTCGAAGCTCGGTCAACACGGCAGCCGTGGGGATGTAGGCGTATCGCTCGGAACGGCTCTCATGCGGGGCATCCGCGAAGATGGACGGGGCCACCTTGCGAATCTGGTCATCGGACAGAGGGGTTTCGCTGCGCTGCGCGGGGGAGTGGGAAGCAAAACGGGTTGCAAGCATGTCGTTCTCCTGAACAAAAAGGCTGTTGAAGAAAACCGCACACCGGATTCCTAGATTCGGAGCCCAGCCTTTCGGCTGTTCGGTGCGGTCGGCACGAGGAACCCGGTTGGCCCTGTTGCCACCGTCTTTCCTGAGTTCATCGCCCGCGACGGTCAGGAGCGCGCGGACGGGGGCCGTCAAGGAGACAAGCGCAGGGTTGGTGCGGCCCGCAGGCGCAGCCGAGGACACGGCCCTGCGCGCCTTGACGGCACATGGCCGCGGGCTACAGTCGCGAGCAAGGTGATGGAGTCAGGAAAGACGGCTGAACAAGGCAACGGCCATCCTTGTGTGCCGACCGCACGGCAAGCGAAGCGCGCAGGCCCGGATCTGGAAGCCGGGCCGGAGGCGTCAGTCGAGCAGCGCGAGGGAACGATGGAAGCCCGATAGGGGCGAGACGCCGAAGGCGGCTCGATGCGCAGCACGACAGCGCGACCGGCCATCTCCCAGTTGGCCGGGGACGCCCTGACTTCAATGCTCGATGAAAACCACGCCCAGGACGAACTTTATGCACAAGGCATAGAGGGAGTTGGCTCTGCTGTTGAAACTGCGGTTGGTTTCTGGCCGATCCGGCGCAGCCGGTTCGGCGGTCTTCGAGGGGCGCCAAGCATCGCGCGGCGGGGATAGCCCGCAGGGCTTTCCCCTGGAGGCAAGCGAAGCGCGTAGCGCCGCAGGCGCGAAGGCATCGGCATCGGACGCAGCAAAAGAAAAAGGCGCGTCGTCCTCTCGGGCGACGCGCCAGGTTGCCAACGCGCGATCAGTTCGCCGCCGGCGACACCATCGCTTCAAGCTGCTCGATGACGCCCGGCTCGACGAAGACGCAAGGCTGGTTAGCCTCGATCGGGACGTTGAACATCTTGGAGAACACGTGACGCTTCAGGTGCGCCAGCCGGCCCGTTCGATAAGCCTGCTCGGGCTTCACGCTGCCATTCGGCGAGCCGCTGCGCTGCGGGTCGCATTCGACCAGCGCGACGAAATCATCGTCGGCCAGCTTCTGGTGTTCGGCGCACAGACCCCAGCCTGTCGTCGTGTGGCGCTCCATGCTCGCGCGCAGGCGCTTGTCGAGCAGGATGGCGCCGGTGTCGAAGGCCACGCCGCAGACCAGGCAGACGTGTTGTTCCATCGAAACGTGTGATTTGTCGTTCATGACGATCTCCGGTTGCTCGGGCGGAATTGCCCGGAACCGTCGTCAGCACGGCGCAGTGCAAGCAGTCAGGGGTCGCAGACGGCCGCCAGGACGCAAGCGCGCAAGGCGCGCGCCGCCCTTGACGGCGAGAACGCCGTGATACGGTGAAGGAGACAGCAAGGCCGCCTACCGACCTCCATCGAAGGCACGGACAGGCAAGCGCAGCGCGCAGGCCCCAAGGGCCGGAGGCGTCAGGGATGCGGTAGGCTGGCGAAGCCAGTCCCTTTAGGGATGAGCGGAAAGCGAACCTGGAGAAGCCCGGCCCGCGACGCGGGGACGCACAGAAACATGGCGCCCCGAATTACTTACGGTGCAGGGCTCGTTGCATGCGGGAACAAACCGTACCGACCATGATGAGGGTTCTTACCGAACATCAGTGATTGCTCGCGTTTCATGATCGAATCAGGCGGGTCGGTGTTCTCGACCACGATGACCTGTGTGTCGTTGGGCAATGCTTCAAGGTAGGCGTAGAACTTCTCCTGAAGGTCCGTGCCGGTCAAATCATCTTCTGTTCCATCGGGTTCTCGATACGCAAGCAAGGGAGAGTCGAGAACGACAAATCCTGTGTGCGGCGTCTGACGCGCGCGGCAGAAGGCGAACAACCCGAGAGTGAATGCCGCATGTGTAATGGCACGAAGGCCCTTGCCGAACGCGCTGCGAGACTTCCCCGCAATGACAAGATCGCGCGTTTTGGAGTCGAAGTACACATCTCCGGCCTCGGGGAAATGCCAGCCCGTCAGGATGCTCTCGACAGTCTTGGCAAAGCCATGAGCTACGGTAGTGGGGATGTCAGCGTTGGTGAGAGTTCCGGCCTTCTCATCGTCGGCGCCCTTCTCAAGATCGGCGCGGCGTCGTTCCATATCTTGCACCGTGGCATAGAGTCCCAGCGCCTCGCGCACCTCGGCGCGCTTGTCGGCAAAATCGGAATAGGATTTTCGAAGGGTTGAAAGCTTTGGTGCGATCAGCTCTTCAACCGCCGAAGAGATTGATGCCAGTTCTTGGACTACGTTGGGCATCTTGCGGTCAAAGTTGCCGCTCTCGCGTTCAAGGCTATGCACAGTCGCTGCAAGCTCAGCGCGCAAGACCTCGATTTTGTAAATCTCCTGTCGTGCTGCCTGAACAACGGCGTCAATGTCTCCATTGCATTCAGCGTCGGTGCGGTGATGTGTGGGCTCCGCACCGCAGAGGGGGCAGTACCCGGAGCCCAGTACGTTGAATAAGGTTCCGCCTTCCTCGATAGCGCGCAGCCGTTCGATATCGGATGCGTAGTGCTTATCGAGAAGGCTGAACCGCTCAAGCATCGCCCCGACCTCTGCACGTCGCTCACGGCTTTCTTCCAGCTTCTTGCGCAGTTCGCGCCGCTTCCCAGCGGCCTCCTGAAATTCGGCTTCAGTGGTATTTACCTGGACTGCCTGCTGACGGAGCGAGGCATCAATCTTCTCTAGCTGCTCCTCCAACTCCTTCGGACTCTTGGTCAATTCCTTGAGCCGCTCACGGTAATCGTCGAGCAGTTGGTCAAGAAGTTTCAGTTGCGCCTCACGCGACAGTTCCTCTGGCTCACGCTTATTGCTGGCGACCAGCGCAGAGTCATCCGTGCCAGTCAAAAGCAACTTGAACGTTGCGAGATTCGGCGTGTTGGCGATGGGATTGCCGTCAAAGAGCGGTGAGCTTTGTTGTGTGATCTCCGTCTCGTTGACGATCATCAGGCGCGCAATATTGCGAAAGCTCAGGCTGTTGGTTTCGTTCTTGGAGTTCCTGCGGACACGCTTGCCACCAAGGCCGCACAAGCCCAACAAGAACGAAGACAGGTTTTCGTCATTCTTGTCGCTGTGCTGTTCATCAAGCTGCTTGTACCGAACATCGGCCGCAGGTGGCGTCTGATGTAAGTCTTCGTAGAGTCGAAATCCACCACCGTCCATGCTGCGCCAGAGCGTGAAGGCCTTCCCGTCCAGCGTCTCAAGACCCAGAAGAATGAGGTCGTAACCGACACGCTCAGGAATGTCGCGCAAGGGCGGCTTGCCGCCGAGCATGAAGTCGATGGCTTCGACGATGAAAGATTTTCCAGTGTTCGATGCGCCATATATGACATTCAGACCGGGGCCGAAAGTCACGGTTGCGGGCGGCTTCTGCGGGCCGAAAAAGCCGAGAAATCGCAAGCGGATGCCGGGAGTAGCGGCCGTCATGCTTTTTCGCCCCCCAAGCTCCGCTCGACCTGTTGGAATTCCTCGACCCACTTGTCAAAGAAGCGGCGCATGACACCCTTGAATTGTTCGTCAGTGAGGCCGCCGAGGGTTTCGACAAGCCAGGTGGCTCGATCCTTCAGGGCCAACAGATAGCTCGACGAAACTGACGAAAGGAACGTTTCAGCGCTTTCGCCCGCACCATATTTAATGCCATCGGGTGTGACTTCGCGCTCTACGAGATCTCGGGTCATCATGAGAAGTAGCGATTGCTCGACCAGCTTGCGGCGCACCAGCAATTCAGCCGAGTGCATCGGCGTCGGTGGATGCAAATTGTCCGGGCCGTTGATATCGCCTGTGTGGACAAGAAGGTAGTCAAGGGCGACAAGTCGCTGAAGGTCGTAGGTCTGCGGAAAGGCGGCTGCCAGAATTGACACCGCGCGGATACCGGCCTCAAGCGGCCCATTGAATGTGATCGGCTTGCGTTCCAGGCTCATGATCGTGTCCACCGCAGGCGATCCTCATTCGCGAGTTGATGGCAGATTCCATCTCTATCTTTGGGGTTCGTACAGGTGATGAGGGCGTTCGCCGTGATTTGCATATCGCGAGCAGCCTTGGTGACGGCACAGACCTTTTCGTAGCCATCAGCATGGTTCGCGTCGTGCGTGTCGATGACGCCGCCGTGGATGTCATCGAGCAAGGATTCAAAGGTGCCAGGCGGCACACTATCGCGGGCAAAGACGCGCAGCGACTCCGCCTCATAGAACGCTTCGCGCTGGCGACGGAAATGATCCTTGAGCTTTGGTACGGACAGGGCCGAGGGATGGGTCACGATCGACCCCGTGTGCTCGCCATATGCGCCGAGCAATTGCGTCACATAACGGCTCTCGGTGGCGGCGACTTCCTGGGGCGGCTTTTCGGAAGCAGGCCGCGCTGGTAACCCACCGCCAAAGCGCGCTGTATGAACCGGCGTGGCGCGGTGATCGTCAACAAGTTGGAGCGCTGTCTTGGCGTCGAAGATAGAGAAGTCGAAGGCATCCACATAGGCGCGGAGCGTTGCATCGAGCGGCACCGCTTGTGTGCCCGTGATCTCGTCCTTTACGTGCTTGTCCCAGTTGGCAATCAGCTCTTCGCGCAGCTTCGCAGCGTTCGCCAACAGGCGACTGAGCGATGTGCCCGCGCCTCGGGGGGCAACAAAGTAGTAATGACGGGGTGCGGCGTACTCACCGCTGTACGAGTACCAGATGACCTTGCCGAACTCAACCCAGACATCGCCGGGCCTAAGGGCGTGGTCATAGTGCTTGCACTGGTAGTTATCCCATACACCCTTGAGGCGCTTGTCGTCGGCGAATCCGGCAATGTCAATTCCCATGTCGCCAGCACCCGAGAAGCGTTGGACATGTTTGTACTTCGCCGGGAGACAGTAGTAGGCCCACTCTTCGACGAAGCCTTCCCACTCGTCTGGCGAGTAGGTCAACAGCCTTTGCTGTGGTGGAATGACGGGACCGTTCGCCACCTGCGCTGCGGTGACCGCGGTCGTGGGACTCGACGGCTTGTTGATGTTTTTCCAACTCGCCGTCATAACGCACCTTCTCCTTGGCCATCATGAGGACGGAAGTACGGGTTCTTGTGTATCTGCGCCGCCTGGACTTTTTTCGTGAAGAACTCTGCGAGGTCGTCCTGTTGTTCGAGTAGATGCACCAGCTCTTGCAGAGTCGAAAGAATCAAGACCTTGTGTTGCAGGAACTCACGTACCGTGTGAAACGCGGGATCGGTGTAGTCACTGGCAGAGATGAAAATGCCTCGAACCTCTGCGCGCGACATGAGACGAACAAGATGCTCTGATATCTCGGGTTTTCCCACCGGGTTGCGATACCACTTCATTTCAACGAAGTACAAGGTGCTACCAAGCTCAATCACGCCGTCGATCTGCTCAACGATCCCCTCCCCAGCATTGCCGACCAAATGGAAGGCTTTGTGAATGAGAACGCCATAGGCTTGGAAGAGATTGTTGAGAGCGGTCTCCAGCATCTTGCCGCGTTCCTGTGCCGTCGCTGAAGTACCAAACAGCGCATACAAACCCTGCTTGGCATTCTCGATCCTGGAAGTGCGCTCGCGCTTCTCCGCAGCGATTCGCTGCGTCTCAGCGAGGCGCGCTCGCCGTTCTTCTTCACGAGCGTTGTTCATTCGTGTGAAGGCATCCTTCTGATTGACGACTTCACGGATGCTGGCGACAAGGCCCTTGGCCTTGAGCTGATCGTCGGGCCAGCACGAATCGAAGTTTGCAAAGTCCACGACACGCCGCAGCACCTCACGTCGCTCGCGAAGAGCGGCTTCCCCCTTCGCGTTGAGGCGCTCCAGCACGGTGCGCACCATTTGGTACTTGTTGACGTCCTTTGGCGCGCTTCTCAAATGAGCGGCTATGTCCGCAGTCGTGGTGTCAGACACACCTGCGCCACGAAAGAAGACAAGCACATCTTGTTTGGATCGGTTGAGCAATGGGACAACATCCACCAGGAGATTGAACAGCTCCGGCGGATAGTGGAACGTGATGTCTGTAGCGGCATCGGTCACGCGATGCTCTCCTTACAAACACACCCACCACCGTGAGATAAGGTTTTGTTCTCCCCCGTCATAAGTCCTTTCCTATGCAGTCTTCACCTGCTTGTGGGCCTTATGGCCGCGAACGACCGGACCAGTAGGGAGCGCTCTGATGGCTAGCCCCGACTCAGCTTCCGCCAGTTCAAGGTCGGATTGCACTTGCAGGCTCATCCAGAATTGCGGGGTGTCCCCGAACCAGTGGGCAAGCCGCAACGCTGAATCGCCAGTAATCCCTCGCTTGCCATTGATGATCTGAGTAATCCTATTGGCGGGGACGCTAAGCTGGCGCGCCAACTCAGTCGGTGACACGCCAATGGCTTCCAGCCTTTGTGCGAGAACTTCACCCGGTTGATGGACTGCCGCAGTCATATTGACCTCAAAATGAACAGGCTATCGCCCCCTCGCTTCCCGTGATTCATCAGCGTTGGCGCGAGAGAATTGACGATGTACGTCAATCGTACATTACTTTTGCTTACTTGGGGCAACGCATGCGGTTCGGCAAGGGCCGGAGGCGTCAGGAATCAAGGCGAATGGCCGTGACTCGGCACGAGGCTCGGACGCAACCAGCGAAGCCCGACGGAGGAACGCGAGGACGCTCAGCTATGGCTTGCGTTCTTTGTGGGAAAGTGCCGCGCGAGATTCGAGCAAAAGCCGCGTGCTCTCCAGCTTTTGCTGCAGCAGCTCGGCATCCGGTAGCACCATGCGGTAGTTCGCCGCCATCACCTTGGTGGGCAAGCCCTCCAGCGCGTACCTTGCCAGCGCATGGCCTTTGTCGGCGCACAGGATCAGGCCCACGGGCGGGTTCTCCTCGGGGTAGGCCCAGTGCTCCTTGGCGTAGTTGCAGTACATGTGCATCTGGCCCACGTCCGCATGGCTCAGGCTGCCCAGCTTCAGGTCGACGATGACCAGGCAGCGCAGCCGGCGATGGAACAGCAGCAAGTCCACCCGATACCAGGTCTGGTCGATACGCAACCGGCGCTGCCGCCCGATGAAGGTGAATCCCTCTCCCAGCTCCAGCAGGAAGTCTTCCAGCCGCCGGATCAAGGCGTCTTCCAGATCGGATTCCGAATACTCGTCCTTGAGGTCGAGGAACTCCAGCACATACGGGTCTTTGATGGCATCGCCGGGCGCGACGGAATCCTCGGGCTTGGCCACCGCGCCCTTGGCCAGCATCGCCGCCTTGTTTTTCGACAGCGCCGTGCGCTCGTAGAACTGGCTGCCGATCTGCCGATCCAATTGGCGCACGCTCCATCCGCCGCGCAGGGCCTCAGCTTCATAGAACTGGCGCGCATGCTCGTCCTTGACCGACAGCAGCCGCACGTAGGCCGACCAAGGCAGCGTGAAGACCTGTGCCAGCTCGTCAAGCCGCCACGGCCGCATGGGCTTCGGGGAAGATTTGCCAGACACTGTCTGGCGAATTGGCCGGGTCAGAAAGAACGATCGCATCTGCTGCAGGTTCTGGCGACTGAACCCGCGGCCGAACTGCCGTGTGAGGTCGCTGGACAGTCGCTCCATCAACTGCTCACCATAACCCGCACGCCGCTTGCCCTGTTGCTCAGCCTCCACGATGCGGCGACCAATCTCCCAATAGCTCGCCGTCATCAGTGCATTGACGCTGCGCGCCGCCGCCTGGCGCGCAGCGTCAAGCAGATCCACGATGCCGCTGTGGATGCCGGCGTAGCCGGCAGGCAAAGCAGCGGGTGCGGCTAGCACCGCCGCATGCGTCTTCCTGGTCATGCTGCTACCTCTGCGGGACGTTGCGCCTCAGTAATCGTCTTGCGCCGGTTCGCCACCAGTTCGGCGGCCTTTCGCACGGGATCATCCTCGGTATGGACGTAGCGCATGAACATCGCCACGGTCTTGTGCGCCGTCAGCGCCATGCCGACCTTGACCGGGATGCCCGAGTTGGCAATGTCGGTCGCCGAGCGGTGGCGGATACCGTGCGTGCCGACGTGCGTGGCGCCCGCCGCCTTGAGGGCGCGGCTCCAGCCGTTGTAATACTCGCCCGTGGTCAGATGCTTGCCCGGATGGCTCGGGGACGGGAGCACGTAGGGAATGCCTTCCGGCCGCGGCGCCGTCGCGAGCAGCCGATAGGCTACCTCGCTCATGGGCTTGGACATGCCGCCGGTCTTGCTGTCGGGCCAGATCACACGGCGGTTGTCCAGGTCCACCCAATCCCATTGGAGCGTCACGATTTCGGAGCGGCGGCCGGCGAACTCGAATTGCAGGCGGATCGCCAGCGGGATGACGTAGTTCTCCAGGCCCTCGGCCTCGATGTGCTCCAGTCGCCGAAACAGCTTGCCCATGTCCTCGTCGCTGATGAGGTGCGTGGCCTTGCCGTTGGGGTACATCGGGACGTGGCGGCAGGGGTTGGTGCCGTCCGGCCGGTGGCCCCACACCTCGGCCAGGTTGAACATCTTGCGCATCACGCTGAAAGCACGGTTGGCCTCGGCGGGCTTGTGGGCCATCTTCTTCATCGCTGTGGCCACGTCCGGCCGCTTCACGTCCTGCACCTTCAAACGGCCCAGCATCGGAACGATGCAACGGTCGATGACGGCCTGATACCCGCGCTGGGTGCTGGGCTTGTTGCGCTGTTTGGAGTAGTCCTCCATGAACTTGGTGCACAGCTCCTTGACCGTGGGGGCTGAACGGGCGGCGGCCTTGGCCGCGCTGGGGTCGCCGCCTCGGCGAACCTCGGCCAGCCATTCCTGGGCCAGCGAGCGCGCCTGTTCGACCGTCAGTTCTCCATACAAGCCCAGGGCGGGCTTGCGTCGCTCGCCAGCGTTCGTGCGGTACTGGAGCATGAACACCTTGCGGCCCGCTGGTGTAATCTTGCACAGGAAGCCGGGCACCAGCGTGTCCCGGAGTTCGACGGCCTGCGCCTGGGGTTGTGCCGCATCGACTGCGGACTTGGTGAGTTTGATTTTCGCCATGATGACTCCTCGGAAAAGACCCGATTCCCAGGAGCCTTGTAGGGGCCAGCAGAGGGGAAGCCAGGTCAGGTTTCGGAAAGCACCGGCATATGTTGAACTCGCCTAAGTTATTGATAAACCTGCTGTATCGGGCTTCGGCGTAGTCCAGCGAAGTTCGGTGCTGGAGTCATGGTGAAATGAAAAAAGCCCCGCAGTTTTCTGCGGGGCCTGGTGTGGTGCGGCGCGGTGAGGTCAGGCCTCAGGCAAACACGCCGGCCGTGTCCTGCATCTTCGCGGAGACGATGCCCAGGTGATGCAGGGTGTCACCGCCCGTCATCTCCATCTGAGTCAGGCGCTTGAAGTAGTGGCTGCCCGCGTACTCGTCGGTCACGCCGATGCCGCCGTGCAGCTGGACTGACTGCTGGCCGACAAAACGCAGCGACTGGCCCAGCTGGACCTTGGCGCGCGCGATGGCCACGTGGCGCTCGGCATCGGCTGCGCTCATCTTGAGGCTGGCGTAATAGCTCATGGAGCGGGCCAGCTCCAGCTGCATCTTCATGTCGGCCACGCGGTGGCGCAGGGCCTGGAAGCTGGCGATCACCGTGTTGAACTGCTTGCGCTGGTTCATGTACTCGGTGGTCAGCTTCAGCGTCTGCTCCATGGCGCCCACGCCTTCGGCGCACAGCGCGGCGTTGGCGGCGTCCTGGGCCAGCGTGAGGGCGGCCAGGCCATCGGCCGTCACCAGCGTGGCGGGGGCCGCCTGGCAGCGCAGCTCGGCCGCGCGGCTGCCGTCCTGGGTGCGGTAGCCCTGGGTGCTGACGCCGCTGGCGCCGCGCTCCACCAGGAAGAGGGCGATCTTGCCGTCCAGCTGGGCTGGCACCAGAAAGGCGTCGGCCGCGTCGCCTGCGGGCACCACGCTCTTGGTGGCGTCCACCGTGTAGCCGCTGCCGCTCTTGCTGGCCTTGGCGGCGCAGACATCGAGGCGGTAGCGGGCCTGGCGCTCCTGGTGTGCCAGCACGACCAGGGCCTCGCCGCTTGCCACGCGCGGCAGCCACTGGCCGGCCACGGAAGCGTCGGCGTGCTTGCCGAGCACGCCGGCGGCCACAAAGGCCTGCGCCAGCGGCTCCATCACCAGGCCGCGGCCCAACTCCTCCATCACCACCATCACGTCGGTGGCGCCCAGGCCCAGGCCACCGTGCTCCTCGGGCACGGTCAAGGCCGTCAGGCCCAGTTCGGCGAGCTCGCCCCAGACCTCGCGCGAAAAACCGCCCGCCTCGACGATGGAGCGGCGGCGCTCGAAGGTATAGCCCTTGTCCACCCAGCGGCGCACGGCGTCGCGCAGTTGCTGCTGGTCATCCGAAAAATCAAAGTCCATTTTCTGTCTCCCGAAGCTGATCGAAGCGCGTCCGGCGCACTTCCGGGTTCAGCGAAACTCCAGCCAAAATCAGCCCAGCACCGTCTGAGCGACGATGTTTCTTTGCACCTCGTTGGAGCCGCCGTAGATCGTCGTCTTGCGCATGTTGAAGTACGTCGATGCCAGCGGCGCGTTGTCCACCACGCCGCCGGGGAAGTCGCCCTGCCAGCCGGCTTCCATTGCCTCTTCGATGAAGGGCAGGCTGAAGGGGCCGGCGGCCTGCATCATCAACTCGGAATAGCGCTGCTGGATCTCGCTGCCCTTGATCTTGAGCAGGCCGGCGATGTCCAGCGGGTTCTTGCCCGATTTCTCGGCCGACAGCACGCGCAGCACCAGCATTTCCAGCGCGACCACGTCGACTTCGAGCTTGGCGATCTCGTCGCGGAAACGCTGGTCCTCGTAGACGCCTTCGGCCTTGGCGATGCGCTTGAGGCGCTCCAGCTCGCGCTTGGCGCGGTTCACGTCGGCGATGTTGGTGCGCTCGTGGCTCAACAGGTGCTTGGCGTAGGTCCAGCCCTTGTTTTCCTCGCCGATCAGGTTCTCGGCCGGTACCTCGACGTTGTCGAAGAAGACCTCGTTGACCTCGCACTCGCCGTCCAGCAGCTTGATCGGGCGCACGGTCACGCCGGGGCTCTTCATGTCCACCAGCATGAAGCTGATGCCGGTCTGGGGCTTGCCCTCGTTGCTGGTGCGCACCAGGCAGAAGATCCACTCGCCGTACTGGCCCAGCGTGGTCCAGGTCTTCTGGCCGTTGACGATGTACTTGTCGCCCACGCGCTCGGCACGGGTCTTGAGGCTGGCCAGGTCCGATCCCGAGCCCGGCTCCGAGTAGCCCTGGCTCCACCAGACCTCGCCGCTGGCAATGCCGGGCAGGAAGCGCTGCTGCTGCTCGGGCGAGCCGTAGGCCATGATCACGGGCGCCACCATCACGGGGCCGAAGGGAATGATGCGCGGGGCGCAGGCCAGGGCGCATTCCTCCTCGAACAGATGCTTTTGCACGGCTGTCCAGCCGGGGCCGCCGAACTGCTTGGGCCAGCCGTAGCCCAGCCAGCCTTTCTTGCCAAGAATCTTGGCCCAGTTCTGCAGGTCGTCGCGCGTCAGGCGCAGCGAATGGCGCACCTTGTGCGCGATGTCCTGGGGCAGGTTGGCCCGCACCCAGGCGCGGACTTCCTCGCGAAAGGACTGTTCTTCAGGGGTAAATGCCAGGTCCATGGACTGTGTCTCCTTCAATCCCGGCTTTTGTAGCACGCACGTTCTTTTTTGGACTGTCCAGGGCGTGACAACCTATGGCAATCCCTGATGCAGCAAGCCCCGGGCGGCGAGGCCGTCCGGGGCTTGCTGCTGGGGCTGCCTGAGTGCAGGCGATCAGCTGGATTGGCCGGGCTCCTCCAGCCCCAACTGTGCATAGACATGCGCAAGACGTGCCTGCAATTGCTGTACTTGGGCTTCGAGATCGACCACGCGCTGGGCCAGGGCATCGCCGCGTGCGCCTGCTGCAGCGGGGGGCTGGGCCATGGCGTTCACGTCCACGGGGCCGCACAGCAGATGCGCCCAGCGCTGCTCGCGTGCGCCAGGCGCGCGTGGCAGCAGCACGACCAGCGGGCCGCCTTTTTCCTCGCTGCGTTCGCGCAGCTCTTCCAGGAAGGCTTCGACCGAGGAGATGTCGGCGAAGCGGTGCCAGCGCTCGGAGTTGATGCGCAGCTCGCCCGCCGTCTGCGGGCCGCGCAGCATCAGCAGGGACAGCAGCACGGCGCTCTGGTCGGGCACCCCCACGCCGCGCGGGAAGTTGTGCTCCCAGCGCGTGGCGCGCGCGCTGCTGATCTGTACGGACATGGTGCGCAGGCGCAGGCTGTCCAGCGCTTCCTGGGCCTCGCCCTCGCTGACTTCCATCACCGGATCACGGCTGCTTTTCTGGTTGCAGCCCGTGACCAGCGCGTTGAGCGTGAGCGGGTAGCTGTCGGGCACGGTGCGCGCCTTCTCCATCAGGGTGGCCAGCACGCGGGCTTCGACAGCGGTCAGGGGGGTGGTGCGGGGATCGAATGGCATGGGTGTCTGGACGGAAGAGGTGACAAGGCCCGGCAGGGCCATGGGCCTTGCCGGGGCTGGCGCAGGCCGCGCGGCCTGCGGTGCGACAATCGCCGCCCATGAAAAATATCGTGATCCTGATCTCGGGCGGCGGCTCGAACATGGCTGCCATTGTGCGTGCTTCGCAGCAACAGGACTGGGCGCGGCGTTACGGCGCCCGCGTGGCCGCCGTGGTCAGCAACAAGGCTGAGGCCTCGGGCCTTGTTTTCGCGCGCGAGCAAGGCATTGCCACCGAGGTGCTGGACCACCGCCCGTTTCCCAGCCGTGAGGCCTTTGATGCCGAGCTGGCCCAGGTGATCGACCGCCACGCGCCTTCGCTGATCGTGCTGGCCGGCTTCATGCGCATCCTCACGCCGGGCTTCGTGGCGCATTACGAGGGACGCATGATCAACATCCACCCCTCTCTGCTGCCCGCCTTCACGGGTCTGCACACGCACCAGCGGGCGATCGATGCAGGCTGCCGCTTTGCCGGCTGCACCGTGCACCGCGTTACGGCCGAGCTGGATGTGGGCCCCATCCTGGAGCAGGCCGTGGTGCCCGTGCTGCCCGGCGACACGGCCCAGGCGCTGGCCGCGCGCGTGCTGGTGCAGGAGCACCTCATCTACCCGCGCGCCGTGGCGCAGTTGATGCGGGGCTAGGGTCTGCTCACAGGCCTTCGCTCTGAAAGGCCTGCTGCTCCGGCTCGGGGCAGCGTGCAAAGCGGGGCTGCTCCACGCCGTCGATGACCACGGTTTCATTGAACATGGCGGCAGGCCGCACCCACAGGCCGCGCTCGCCATAGAGCGCGCGATACAGCGTCATGGACTCGCGCGTCTCGCTGTGGCGCACGGTGGCGAGCACTTCGTAGAGGGCGCCCTTGTAGTGGCGGTACAGGCCCGGGGGCGTGGGGATCAGGGGAGGCAGGTCGTCGTCGGTCATGGGGCGCCATGGTAGCTGCGCCAGCCGGGGGCTGCTGCGGGTTCCGACCTGTGGCCCTCTCGGATTTGCAAGGCAGTGGGACAATTGCGCCCATGCATCCCAAACAGCTTCTCGACGCCTGCGCCGAACTGGTCAAGCGCACCCTGACTTTCGAACACCCGGCCGACGCCGTGGTGTCACGCTTTTTCCGTGAAAACCGCAACCTGGGCCCGCGCGAGCGTGCCGCGCTGGCCGAAACCGCCTACACCGTGCTGCGCAAGAAGCTGCTTTTTGAGAGCCTGGCACGTTCTGGCAGCGGCTCGCGTGAGCGCAGACTGGCCATCCTGGGCTTTGCCCATAGCCAGGAAGCCCTGGCCCGCGTGGCCGGCAAGTCCGAGCAGGGCGTCAAGGAGGCGCTCGGCTTTGCGCGCGCGGCGCTGTCCCCCCAGGAACTGCAATGGCTGGACGCCTGCGATGCCGTGCGCCCCGATGAGCTGATGGAGCCGCACCGCCACAACCTGCCCGAGTGGCTGGTCGCGCCGCTCAAGCAGCAGCTGGGTGAAGATTTCTGGGCCTTTGCCCAGAGCATGGAGCAGGCCGCACCGCTGGATCTGCGCGTCAATGCGCTGAACGCCAAGCGCGCCGATGTGCAAAAGGAACTGGCCGATGCCGGCATCGCCGCCGAAGCCACGCCGTACTCGCCCTGGGGCCTGCGCGTGCAGGGCAAGCCTGCGCTGGCCCGGCTGGACGCCTTCACGCGCGGCGCCATCGAGGTGCAGGATGAAGGCTCCCAGCTGCTGGCGCTGATGCTGGACGCCAAGCGCGGCGAAATGGTGGTCGATTTCTGCGCCGGCGCAGGCGGCAAGACCCTGGCCATTGGCGCGTCCATGCGCAGCACGGGGCGCCTGTACGCCTTCGATGTGTCCGGCCACCGGCTCGAAGCCCTGAAGCCGCGCCTGGCGCGCTCGGGCCTGTCGAACGTGCACCCCGCGGCCATCGCCCATGAGCGCGACGACCGCGTCAAGCGCCTAGCCGGCAAGATCGACCGCGTGCTGGTCGATGCGCCCTGCTCGGGCCTGGGCACGCTGCGCCGCAATCCCGACCTCAAGTGGCGTCAGTCGGCCAAGGCCATCGAGGAGCTCACGCAAAAGCAGGCGGCCATCCTGGCCAGTGCAGCGCGTCTGGTCAAGCCGGGTGGGCGTCTGGTCTATGCCACCTGTTCGGTCCTGCCCCAGGAAAACGAAGCCATCGCCGAGGCCTTTGCATCGGAGCACTCTGACTTCGTGGCCATGGATGCCGGCGAACTGCTGGCCCAGCTCAAGGTGGAGCAGGGCAATGCGCTGTGCAGCGGCGGCGAGACCGGCACGCAGTACCTGCGCCTGTGGCCGCAGCGCCATGAGACGGACGGATTTTTCGCCGCCGTTTGGACCCGGAAGCCGTAACTTGCAGACGCAATAAGCTGTAAATCGCAGGAGATTGCCGAATGCCTTTGTAGGCGCATCGCCTAAAATTGAGGCATCGGTGCCACTGGGCGCCGCCTTGCCAAAGGCTTCGGTTATGTCGCTGGATTTCGGATCGGTTTGGAACCTCGCCGTGGATTGGATGGCCCATGGCCTGTGGCAGCTGTCGTGGTGGCAGCTGCTGCTGTACGCCCTGGTCACCACCCACATCACCATTGCGGGCGTCACCATCTTCCTGCACCGCTGCCAGGCCCACCGCTCGCTGGACCTGGGGCCGGTTCCTTCGCACTTCTTCCGGTTCTGGCTGTGGCTGGGCACGGGCATGGTCACCAGGGAGTGGGTGGCCATCCACCGCAAGCACCATGCCAAGTGCGAAACCGAGGACGACCCCCACAGCCCGCAGACACGCGGCCTGGACACCGTGATGCGCCAGGGTGCGGAGCTGTACCGCGAAGAGGCGGCGAACGCCGAGACACTCAGGAAGTTCGGCCACGGCACGCCCGACGACTGGATCGAGCGCCATCTCTACAGCCGGCATTCGATCTGGGGCCCTTCGCTGATGCTGATCATCGACGTGCTGCTGTTCGGCGCCATCGGGCTGACGATCTGGGCCGTGCAGATGGCCTGGATTCCGTTCTGGGCTGCCGGCGTGGTCAACGGCCTGGGCCATTTCTGGGGCTACCGCAACTTCGAGGCCCAGGATGCCAGTACCAACCTCGTGCCCTGGGGCCTGATCATTGGCGGCGAGGAACTGCACAACAACCACCATACCTACCCGACCTCCGCGAAGTTCTCGGTCAAGCGCTATGAGTTCGACATGGGCTGGGTCTACATCAGCGCCATGCAGAAGCTGGGCTGGGCCAAGGTCAAGAAGACGGCGCCGCGGCTGGTCATGGGCGCCGTCAAGCCCGTGGCCGACGAAAAGACGCTGGAGGCCGTGATCGCCAACCGCTACGAGGTCATGGCCCGCTATGCGCGCGGCGTGCGCGCCGCCGTGCAGATCGAGCTCGATGCGCTCAAGCAGCGCAAGGCCCGGCAGGCCGACCTGTCCCTGCTCAGGACGGCGCGCCGCTGGCTGCACCGCGATGCCGACAAGGTGCCCGCCCAGGCACAGGGGCAACTGGCCCAGGCGCGCGCAGCCCACCCCGTGCTCGACCAGATGCTGGTCATGCGCGAGGAGCTGCGCCAGCTGTGGCTGAACACCTCGCTGTCGCGCGAGCAACTGACGGCCCATCTGCAGGCCTGGTGCCATCGCGCCGAGGCCAGCGGCATTGCCGCGCTCAAGGAGTTCTCCGTCAAGCTGCGCGCTGCCCACGCCTGAGGCCGCGAAGCCAGCCGGCAACCGACCATGCCCGGGGCCGCATCCCCTCTTCGGAGGCGATGCGGCTTTTTGCCGTGGGGCTCTGCCGCAGTTCCAGGCTTGCCATGGCCTGGGACAAGGAGCGGACCCGTATCTGCAGGTCGGCGCCCGCACGCCAGCCCTGGCCCGGCTGCAGTCTGAAGGCCGGTGCGGGCACCCCATCCGCCCAGGCCTGTTGCGGGGCGGTGATTTCCAGCGGGCCGTGGCGGCAGAACAGTTCACTGCCCTCCAGCACATGCAGGTGAAGATCGTTGCCGGGGGCAAGATGGCGCAGTTCGAAGGAGCGGGTGTCGGCGTTGTGCATGGTCTGTGTCCTGTGATTCCAGGCCCTCAAGCGTAGGCATGCGGCCTTCATCGGCACAGGCACAGCCCGCGGCTTGTTGCATCGCAGCAGTGCAGATGGCGGTGGATCTGTTGTGCTTTGTGGTCCATGGATCTGTATCTGTTGCGTAACAGCGCATTGCGGCAAGATCGCGGGCAAGTCCTCTCGTCCCCGATTCGTTCTCCATCTGCTCCATGACCCTTGCAAGCGCCTCTCCGACCCTGTACCGCCGCCTGGCGGCCGACTACAGCCTGGCCATGGAACTGGGCACGCTCAAGGCGGGCGAGCGCATGCCTTCCGTGCGCGAGCTGATGCGCCGCCATGAGGTCAGCCTGTCCACGGCGCTGCAGACGCTGCGGCATCTGGAGGACCTGGGCCAGCTCGAAGCCCGCCCGCGCGTGGGCTACTTCGTGCGCGATGCCCGGCCTGCAGGCCTGGCCCCGGCCAGCGAGCCCGACCTGAGCCAGCCGGTGCAACCGCTGCCGCAGCCGCACTTCGCAGGCATCAATGAACACATTTCCCTGATGCTGGAGCGCGGCCGCCAGGCCGACGTGCGCGTGGACCTGGGCGGTGCCACGCCGCCGCCCGAACTGTTCGATCGCGGCTACCTGAACCAGGCCGCCGCCCGGCTGCTGCGCGAGCAGCCCGACCTGTTGGTGCTGGGGCGCTCCATGATGGGCAGTCACCCCGATTTCCAGCGCGCCATGGCGCGGCGCGCGTTGGCGGCGGGCATCCATGTGGCACCGGCCGATGTGCTGGCGACCACGGGCAATTCCGAGGCCGTGAGCCTGGCGCTGGCCGCCGTGGCCTCGCCCGGCGACGTGGTGGCCGTGGAGTCGCCGACCTACTACGGCCTGCTGCAGGTGGTGGAGTCCTTGCAGATGCAGGCGCTGGAGATTCCCTGCAGCCCGCGCACCGGCCTGTCCATCGAGGCGCTGGAGCTGGCCCTGCAGACCCAGCCGCGCCTGAAGGCCGTGGTGGTCGTGCCCGAGCTGCAGATGCCGCTGGGTACGCGCATTCCCGATGAGCACAAGGCCAGGCTGGTCGATCTGTGCGGTGCCCACGGCGTGGCATTGATCGAGGACGACTCCTATGGACTGTTCGTGGAAAGCAGCCAGCCCGTGCGCCCCATCAAGGCCTGGGATCGCCTGCCGGGCCATGTCATCTATTGCGAGGCCTTCAACAAGAGCATGGCGCCGGGCCTGCGCCAGGGCTGGATGAACGCTGGCCAGTGGCATGGGCGGGTGCAGATGCTCAAGTTCGCGCGCAGCCGGGGCACCCAGACCCTGGCCCAGTTGCTGGCGGCCGCCTGCGTGGGCTCGCCCGCGCATCTGCGCAATCTGCAGCGCCTCAAGCAGCAGTTGCGGCGCCAGCGTGAAGGCATGGCGCAGCTGGTGGCGCGGTTTTTCCCGCTGGGCACGCGGCTGAGCCTGCCGCCCGGCGGGCTCAGCCTGTGGCTGGAGTTTCCGGCTGGCGTGTCCACGTCCGCGCTGTTCACGCAGGCGCTGGCGCGCGGCATCCGCACGGCGCCGGGCAGCATGTTCTCGAACTCGGGGCGCTACGAGCACTGCATGCGCCTGGGCTGCACCCTGCCGGTGGATGCCGTGATCGAGCAGGCCTGCCGCGAGCTGGGTGCCATGGCCTGTGCGCAGCTGGGTCAGCCGGCGCGCAGTGGGTGACAGGCGAAAAACAGACGTAAAACGGACGCAAAGCGGGCACAAAGCCAACACAAAGCGGACGCAAAAAAACCGCCGGGCTTGCGCCGGGCGGTTTTTTGTCGGTACCGGGAACAGGCTGAATTACTTCAGCTTGATTTCCTTGTACGTGACGTGCTTGCGAGCCTTGGGATCAAACTTCATGATCGCCATCTTCTCGGGCATTGTCTTCTTGTTCTTGGTCGTGGTGTAGAAGTGGCCGGTTCCTGCAGTGGATTCCAGCTTGATCTTTTCGCGTCCGCCTTTAGCAGCCATGGTGTTTCTCCTTGAGGGATTTAGGCTTGGCCACGGGCACGCAGGTCTGCGAGCACGGAGTCGATACCGTTCTTGTCGATCAGGCGCAGAGCAGCGCTGGAAACGCGCAGGCGCACCCAACGGTTTTCGCTCTCAACCCAGAAACGGCGGTATTGCAGGTTGGGCAGGAAACGACGCTTGGTCTTGTTGTTGGCGTGGGAAACGTTGTTTCCCACCATGGGCTTCTTGCCCGTTACTTCACATACGCGTGCCATGAGGACACTCCGATAGTTGTACAGCCGCCGACGCTGATGCCCTGCATTTGCTGCATGGCTTGCCGGCAACCTCACCTCGCCATAAAGGGTGGCGGTAACCCCATGCTGAAAGTGTCCTGGCCATGCAAGCAAGGCGCGCTTCAAATTCAGCAAAGCCACGGATTATAGCGTCTCCATGAGAAAAGCCCCTGGGCCAGCCAAACACGGCTGCAGCCAGGGGCTTTTGCCGCCCTGCTGGAGAGCAGGGCGGGGCAGGGTGGCGTCCTGCTTATTCCTGTTCGAGGAAGCGCTGGGCGTCCAGCGCGGCCATGCAGCCCGTGCCGGCGCTGGTGATGGCCTGGCGGTAGACATGGTCCTGCACGTCGCCGGCCGCGAACACGCCGGGCACGCTGGTCTGCGTGGCAAAGCCCTTGAGGCCGCCCTGGGTGATGATGTAGCCGGTCTCGTCCATCTCCAGGTGGCCCTTGAAGATCTCGGTATTGGGCGCATGGCCGATGGCGATGAAGCAGCCCTGCAGCTGGATGTCCTCGGCATGGCCGTCCTGGGTGCTCTTGATGCGGATGCCGGTCACGCCGGACTGGTCGCCCAGCACCTCTTCGAGCACGAAGTGGGTCTTGAGCTCGATCTTGCCGGCCCGGACCTTGTCCATGAGCTTGTCCACGAGGATGGGCTCGGCCTTGAACTTGTCGCGGCGGTGCACCAGGGTGACCTTGCTGGCGATGTTGGACAGGTACAGGGCTTCCTCGACGGCCGTGTTGCCGCCGCCGACCACGCACACGGGCTGCTCACGGTAGAAGAAACCGTCGCAGGTGGCGCAGCCGGAGACACCGCGGCCCATGAAGGCCTCTTCGGAAGGCAGGCCCAGGTACTTGGCCGAGGCGCCGGTGGCGATGATCAGGCTGTCGCAGGTATAGGTGCCGGAATCGCCGGTCAGCGTGAAGGGGCGCTTGGAGAAATCGACGCTGTGGATGTGGTCGAACACCACCTGGGTCTTGAAGCGCTCTGCGTGCTCCAGAAAACGCTGCATCAGCTCGGGGCCCTGCACGCCGTTCACGTCTGCAGGCCAGTTGTCCACCTCGGTCGTCGTCATCAGCTGGCCGCCCTGGGCCATGCCAGTCACCAGCAGCGGGTTGAGGTTGGCGCGCGCGGCATAGATGGCGGCCGTGTAGCCGGCAGGGCCGGAGCCGAGGATCAGGACTTTGGCGTGTTGGGTAGAAGACATGGATGCAGTTCTTGAAAAAGGCGCACGCCGGCAGCCGGCGTGCAGAAAAAAAAGATACATCGGGAACAGCTGTGGAGTATCGCTCCGCAGTCAGGTTCCCGTTGCCATATGGATCAATGGCCCGGATTGTCAAAAATGATCGACGTGGCGCCGTCATGCGGCGGTGTCATGCTCTGTTGCAAGTGCTTGCATTACGCTTGCGGGTCGCCCTGGCTGTTTTTGCGGCCAGTCCGAGGGGGCTGGGGTAAGCTCCCGCCTGCGTATGACTTACTCATTGAACGCTCTGAACGCTTCCACATCCGCCAAGGGCAAATCCAGGTCTGCGGCGCGCCCCGGCATGGTGGCGCGCTTCGGCCACGAAATGCTGCTGCTGGCGGGGCTGCTGGCCCTGGTGTTCTGGCTTGCCTCCATGCTCAGCTACTCGCCCCAGGATCCAGCGTGGTCCACCTCCGGGGCGGGACACGCGCGCCTGGTCGCCAACTGGATGGGCCGCGTCGGAGCCTGGCTGGCCGACGCCTGCTATTTCGGTTTCGGCATGTCGGTCTGGTGGCTGGTGCTGGCCTCGCTGCAGACCTGGCTGTCTTCCTTTGCGCGCTGGCTGCGCGGCGGCGTGCCGCGCGACGGTGTGCCACTGCCGCCCCTGTGGCGCCGACGCCTGCGCTTTTGGGGTGGGCTGCTGCTGCTGCTGGGTGCGAGCTGCGCACTGGAGTGGACGCGCCTGTACCGCTTCGAGAGCGTTCTGCCCGGCCCGGCCGGCGGCGTCTTCGGCTACATGCTGGGGTACCACAGCCTGCAGTGGCTGGGCTTCATGGGCTCGGGCCTGATCGGCATTTGCGTGGCCGTGATCGGCCTGGCCATGGTGTTCCGCTTTTCCTGGGGCCATCTGGCCGAGTCCATGGGCGCACGCCTGGACGGCTGGGTGCTCTTTCTTTTTGCGCGCCGTGAAAAGGCCCGGGACGAAGCCGCAGGCCGCCGCGCTGCGCGCGAGCGCGAGGAAGTGGTGCAGGAAGAGCGCACGGAAAGCGCCGTGCAGCACCCGCAGCCCGTGCAGATCATCGAACCCGTGCTCCAGGAGGCTGCGCTACCCAGCGTGCGCGTGGTCAAGGAGCGCCAGAAGCCCCTGTTCTCCGAACTGCCCGACAGCAAGCTGCCCCAGGTGGATCTGCTCGATGCGGCGCAGCAGCGCCAGGAAAGCGTCTCGCCCGAGACGCTGGAGATGACCAGCCGGCTGATCGAAAAGCGCCTCAAGGACTTTGGTGTCGATGTGCATGTGGTCGCCGCCATGCCCGGCCCCGTGATCACCCGCTACGAGATCGAGCCGGCCACGGGCGTCAAGGGCTCGCAGATCGTGAACCTGGCCAAGGATCTGGCGCGCTCGCTGTCCCTGGTGTCCATCCGCGTGATCGAGACGATTCCCGGCAAGAATTTCATGGCGCTGGAGCTGCCCAATGCCAAGCGCCAGTCCATCCGCCTGTCCGAGGTGCTGGGCTCGCAGGTCTACCACGACGCCAAGAGCATGCTGACCATGGGCCTGGGTAAGGACATCGTGGGCAATCCGGTCGTGGCCGATCTGGCCAAGATGCCGCACGTGCTGGTGGCCGGCACCACGGGTTCGGGCAAGTCGGTGGGGATCAACGCCATGATCCTGTCGCTGCTGTACAAGGCCGAGGCCCGCGATGTGCGCCTGCTGATGATCGACCCCAAGATGCTGGAAATGTCGGTCTACGAAGGCATTCCTCACCTGCTGTGCCCCGTGGTCACCGACATGAAGCAGGCCGCCAATGGCCTGAACTGGTGCGTGGCCGAGATGGAGCGCCGCTACAAGCTCATGAGCAAGCTGGGCGTGCGCAATCTGGCGGGCTACAACGCCAAGATCGACGAGGCCAAGGCGCGCGAGGAATCCATTCCCAACCCCTTCAGCCTCACGCCCGAGGAGCCCGAGCCGCTGCAGCGCCTGCCGCACATCGTCATCGTCATCGACGAGCTGGCCGACCTGATGATGGTGGTCGGCAAGAAGATCGAGGAGCTGATCGCGCGCCTGGCCCAGAAGGCCCGCGCGGCCGGCATCCACCTGATCCTGGCCACCCAGCGCCCCAGCGTGGACGTGATCACCGGCCTGATCAAGGCCAACATCCCCACGCGCATCGCCTTTCAGGTCAGCAGCAAGATCGACAGCCGCACCGTGCTTGACCAGATGGGCGCCGAATCCCTGCTGGGCATGGGCGACATGCTCTACATGGCCAGCGGCACGGGCCTGCCCGTGCGCGTGCACGGCGCCTTCGTGTCGGACGAGGAAGTGCACCGCGTGGTGGGCTACCTCAAGGAGCAGGGCGAGGCCGACTACATCGAAGGCGTGCTCGAAGGCGGCACGGCCGAGGGCGACAGCGAGTTCGGCTCGGAGTCCGGCGATGGCGGCAACGGCGAGAAGGACCCCATGTACGACCAGGCCGTGGAAGTGGTCCTCAAGGACCGCAAGGCCAGCATCTCGTATGTGCAGCGCAAGCTCAGGATTGGTTACAACCGATCGGCGCGCCTGCTGGAAGATATGGAAAAGGCGGGCCTCGTCAGCGGTCTCACGGCCAGCGGGCAGCGCGAAGTGCTGGTGCCCGCGCGCGCCGGGGAATGAGCCCGCTTCCCCGCAATCATGGAGAAAGAATGAAACGTCTGTTGACTGCAGTTGTGATCGCGGCAAGCGCGACGGCCTCGTGGGCCGATGGCCTCAAGAGCCTGGAAGCCTTCATGAAGAATTCCCAGGCCGGCCGCGCCGAATTCACCCAGGCCGTCACGGCCCCGTCCAAGGATGGCCAGCCGCCACGCACCAAGAACTCCAGCGGCCAGTTCGAATTCCAGCGTCCCGGCAAGTTCAGGTTCGTCTACACCAAGCCGTTCGAGCAGACCATCGTCGCCGACGGCAAGACACTGTGGCTTTATGACGCCGACCTCAACCAGGTCACGCAGCGCCCCCAGGCCCAGGCCCTGGGCAGCACGCCGGCCGCCATCCTGGCGTCGGCCAACGATCTCAAGGCGTTGAGCGCCGACTTCGATCTGCAGTCCGCGCCCGAGCAGGATGGCCTGCAATGGGTCCAGGCCAGCCCCAAGGACAAGAACGGCCAGCTCAAGAGCGTGCGCGTGGGCTTTGCGGCCGATGGCCAGCTTTCGGCGTTGGACATCCTGGACAGCTTTGGCCAGCGTTCGCTGATCCGCTTCAACCAGTTGCAGACCCAGGCGTCCCTGCCGGCCTCGACTTTCGATTTCAAGGTGCCAGCGGGCGCCGACGTGCTCAAGCAGTAAGCCGCGCTGCCGCGCGGGGCAACCCTTCAGGCCTGTCACAGCTGCAGTGCGCAGTTTGTGAGGTTTTGTAATGGTTTTGCCTAATATCGTCGAGACAATGGCGGCCTGCGGCCAGCGATTGTTTCGACGTCCCTCCGAGGACATGCTGGCCGGCTCTCGCATGCCTTTATGAACCTCAGTCGCAAGTTGCCGCTCGCCATTGCCATGGCGCTGCTATTCACCCTCGCTGCCGGATTCTTCGGACTCTGGTCGGCCCATCGATCCCTAGGCGTCTTTCACGGCGATGTCCAGCGCCACATGGCGGCGGAACGCCTCGCCGCCGAGGTGGAAGGCCACTTCAAAACCCAGGTCCAGGAATGGAAGAACGTGCTGCTGCGCGGCTCGGACAACGCGCTGCGCGAGCAGCACTGGAAGGGCTTTCTGGCCGATGAGCGCGCCGTGCAGGACAAGACCGCTGCCTTGCTGGCCCTGGTGGACGATGCCTCCCTGCGCGAGATCGCCCAGGGCTTTGTGGCGCAGCACCGCAAGATGGCCGAAGGCTACCGCGTGGGGCTGGACAAATTCGAGGCCACGGGCTTCGACCCCTCAGTAGGCGACATGGCCGTGCGCGGCGTGGACCGCGAGCCGGCCGAGATGCTCTCCCAGCTCAAGGCCGGCATTGCGGCGCAGAGCAAGGCGGTGGCCGACGATGCCTACAGCAGCGGCAAGCACGCCACGGAGCTGAGCCTGGTGCTGATGCTGGTGGCGGCCGTGGCCGGCGTGGCCATTGGCTGGCTCATCACACGTGCCGTGGTGGCACCGTTGCGCAGCGCGGTCCAGCTGGCCGAGAAGGTGGCCCAGGGCCATCTGACCAATGCCATAGCGAGCGGCGGGCCAGACGAGCTGGGCCAGCTGCTGCGGGCGCTGGGCGCCATGCAGGAGCAGCTGCGCAGCATCGTCGTGGAAGTGCGCGGCAATGCGGAGCAGGTGGCATCCGCCAGCTCGCAGATCGCGGCGGGCAACAGCGACCTGGCCCAGCGCACCGAGCAACAGGCATCGGCCCTGCAGATGACGGCTTCGTCCATGGACCAGCTCGACTCCACCGTGCGCGGCAATGCCGATCACGCAGAGAAGGCCAACCTGCTGGCTTCTTCCGCCAGCGACATCGCCACGCGCGGTGGCGATGCCATCTCGGCCGTCGTGGGCACCATGCGCAGCATCCAGGATGCGTCCGAGCGCGTGGTCAGCATCATCGAGGTGATCGACGGCATCGCGTTCCAGACCAATATTCTTGCGCTCAATGCGGCCGTGGAGGCCGCGCGGGCCGGAGAACAGGGCCGGGGCTTTGCCGTGGTCGCCGCCGAGGTCCGCACGCTGGCCCAGCGCAGCTCGGGCGCTGCGCGGGAAATCCGTGAGCTGATCCAGGCCAACGCCCAGCGCGTGGCCCTGGGGGCCGAGGAGGTGGACAGCGCGGGTGCGACCATGGCCTCGGTGCAGGAGGTGATTGCCAAGGTCTCGCGCATGATCGGCGCCATCAGCCACTCCAGCGGCGAACAGAGCGCGGGCGTGAGCCACGTCAACAGCGCCATCGTCCGCATCGAGGAAGGGACCCAGCAGAACGCCGCCCTGGTGGAGCAGACCAGTTCGGCCGCCGAGAGCCTGCGCAAGCAGGCCCATCAGCTGGTGGAACTCATGGCGCGTTTCAGGACGGCCTGAACGCGTTGGCCGGGGCCGGGCGCAGCCGGTCGTGGAGCGCCGCCAGCACCAGGGTGGCTGCCACGGGCAGGGCCCAGCCCATGCCGTTGCCCGGCAAGCTGTTCAGGAAGGCCGGCAGCCAGTCCTGCCAGCCGGCCGCCTTGGCGGCATCGACAAGACCGAACACCAGCGCCACGGCCAGCACCGGCGCGAACACGCGCTGCGCATTGCGCCACAGGCCTGACAGCAGGCTCAACACCACCAGGGCGATGGCCAGCGGATAAATGCCCACCAGCACGGGGCCGGACAGGGCGATCAGCTGGGCCAGGCCCTGGTTGGACACCAGGATGCACGCCAGCCCAATGGCCACCACCACCGCGCGGTAGGGCAGGCGCAGCATCTCGCTGAAGTAGGCGCCACAGGCGCTGACCAGGCCCACGGCCGTGGTCAGGCAGGCCAGGGAAATCACCACGGCCAGCAGCAGGCTGCCGATGGGGCCGAAGGTGTGATCCACGTAGCGCGTGAGGATGAGCACGCCGGTCTGCGCCTGCGGGGCGATGGACTGGCTGGTGGCGCCCAGATGGATCAGCGACAGATACACCAGACCCAGGCCCACGGCCGCGATCACGCCCGCGATGATGGCGTAGCGCGTCTGCAGCCCGGTGTGGGAGATGCCCCGGTCCCGGATGGCGTTGACGATGACGATGCCGAAGGCCAGGGCGCCCAGCGCGTCCATGGTCTGGTAGCCCTCCAGAAACCCTTCGGTCAGGGGCGCGACCAGATAGTCGCCGCTGGCGCTGGTGGCGGCACCGGCCGGCAGCAGCACGGCGGCAGCACCCAGCACCACCAGGGCCAGGATCAGCACGGGCGTGATCAGCTTGCCGATGGTGTCGATCAGCTTGCCGGGGAACAGGGACAGGCCCATGACCAGCATAAAGTACACCGCCGAGTAGATGAACAGCGCAGTGCTGCTGTGGCCCACGAAGGGCGCAAAGCCCATCTCGAACGACACGGTGGCCGTGCGCGGCGTGGCAAACAGCGGGCCGAGGATGAGATAGATCAGCAGGCCCAGCACCATGCCTGCCTTGCGGCCCACGGGCGAGGTCAGCGCATCGAGCCCGCCGCCCACGCGCGCCAGCGCCACCACGGTGAGCAACGGCAGGCCCACGCCCGTGAGCAGAAAGCCCGTGGCCGCAGCGGCCGCGTGCTCGCCGGCGCCCTGGCCGACCATGGGCGGAAAGATGATGTTGCCCGCGCCGAGGAACAGCGCAAAGGTCATGAAGCCTAGGGCGATAAGGTCCCGGGTCTTGAGTGTTTGCATGGATGCAGAAATGAAAAGGTCCCGCCTTGCCGCATGGCAGGCAGTTCCGGAAACGGTGGGAGGCGCGGAGCGGATGGGGCAGCAATGGCGCAGGCCCGATGGCCGCGCATGCCGCGCGGCCGGCTCCGCAAAGGGCAGCATTTTAGGGCGGCGGCCCGAAGCGGGTGAAAAATGTCAGTGATTGCTCTTGATGAGGTGCATGCAAAACATTCATGTCATGTGAGTGACATGCCTTCAGGCGATGGCCAGGATCCCAGCTGGCGATCCATGGCTTCATCCCCCGCAACCAGGTACAGGCATCAGGGGCTGGCGCACCCGCTGCCGCCATGGCGTGGACAATGGCGTCATGGTTTTGCAACTGCATCTGTTCCCCTCGGCAGCGAATCCGGCACACGGGCTGCCGAACGCCTTCTGCGCGGCGCTGCCGGCGACGGAGCTGGCCCATGGCTGATCTGTTCACCCAGGAGCCCTCCGCACCACTGGCCGAAGCCCTGCGGCCCAAGACCCTGGACGAGGTCGTGGGCCAGTCCCATCTGCTGGGCGAGGGCAAGCCGCTGCGCCTGGCCTTCCAGTCAGGCAAGCCGCATTCCATGATCTTCTGGGGGCCGCCCGGCGTGGGCAAGACCACGCTGGCCCGGCTCACGGCCACGGCCTTCAAGTGCGAGTTCATTGCGCTGTCGGCGGTGTTCTCCGGGGTCAAGGACATCCGCGCGGCCATGGAGCAGGCGCAGCAGAACCTGGCCATGGGCCGGCACACCATCCTCTTCGTGGACGAGATCCACCGCTTCAACAAGTCCCAGCAGGATGCGCTGCTGCCCTATGCGGAAAGCGGGCTGGTCACCTTCATCGGTGCCACCACGGAAAACCCTTCCTTCGAGGTGAACTCGGCCCTGCTGTCGCGCGCGCAGGTCTATGTGCTGCAGTCCCTGACCGACGATGAACTCAGGCAACTGCTGCTGCGGGCTCAGGAAAAGGCCCTGGGCGGCCTGGAGTTCGACGACCTGGCGCGGGACACCATCGTCGGCTATGCCGATGGCGATGCCCGGCGCTTCCTGAACCTGCTGGAGCAATGCCAGACGGCGGCCGGCGCTGCGGGCGTCACGCGGATCGATGCCGAGTTCGTGCAGAACGCGCTGACCTTGAATGCCAGGCGCTTCGACAAGGGCGGCGACAACTTCTACGACCAGATCTCGGCCCTGCACAAGTCCGTGCGCGGCTCCCATCCCGATGCGGCGCTGTACTGGCTCACGCGCATGCTCGATGGCGGCGCCGATGCGCGCTACCTGTCGCGGCGCATCGTGCGCATGGCCTGGGAGGATATCGGCCTGGCCGATCCGCGTGCCATGCAGATCGCCAACGACGCGGCCCTGACCTATGAGCGCCTGGGCAGCCCCGAGGGCGAACTGGCGCTGGGCCAGGCCGTCATCTACCTGGCCATGGCCGCCAAGAGCAACGCTGGCTACAACGCCTACAACAAGGCCCGGGCCTTCGTGAAGCAGGACAGGAGCCGCGAGGTGCCCGTGCACTTGCGCAACGCGCCCACCAAGCTCATGAAGGAGCTGGGCTACGGCCATGAATACCGCTACGCGCACGACGAGCCCAACGCCTATGCGGCCGGCGAGACCTATCTGCCCGAAGGCATTGCGGAGCCGGGCTGGTACCAGCCCGTGCCCCGGGGCCTGGAGATCAAGATCGGCGAGAAGCTGGCCGTGCTGCGCAAGTGGGACGAAGAGGCTGGCGGCGCATAGCCGAAGCCGGTGAGGGCAGGCCGGTGCCGGGGCTAGGCGCCCGGGCCGGGCTCCACCGCCACGTCCCGCGCGTGCAGGGGGGCGAGGCACTCCGAGCAGACGACCAGGGGGTCGAACGTATGGCCGCACACCGTATGGCGGTGCAGCAAGGGCCGGCCTTCCTCGCCGGACATGTGTACATCACCCCAGTGCACGATGGCCATGACCACCGGATGCAGGTCCAGTCCCTTGGGCGTGAGACGGTACTCGTACCGTACCGGCGCCTCCTGGTAGGCCACCTTCTTGAGCACGCCTGCCTCGACCAGCCTGGCCAGCCTGTCCGACAGCATGGGGCGTGAAATGCCCAGGCGTCCCAGGAATTCATCGAAGCGGCGCACTCCCAGAAAGCAGTCGCGCAGCACCAGCAGTGTCCAGCGGTCGCCGATGACCGAGACCGTGCGTGCGATGGAGCAGCGCTCCTCTTCCAGTTCGTTCCATTTCATTGGGCAGTTCCCCGCTTGACGGGTTCTGATTTTAAACCTACCGTGCATTTAGTTCAAAAAATGAACTGACCAATCATCCACGGAGATCCCATGACCGACAAGAAAGCCATTCTCGTGATCGGCGCTGGCGACGCCACGGGCGGCGCCATCGCCCGGCGTTTTGCGCGCGAAGGCTATATCGCCTGCGTCACGCGCCGCGACGCGGACAAGCTCCAGCCCCTGGTCGAACAGATCCGCGCCGCCGGTGGCCAGGCCCATGGTTTTGGCAGCGACGCGCGCAAGGAAGAGGAAATGGTGGCCCTGGTGCAGAAGATCGAGGCCGAGATCGCACCCATCGAGGTCGCCGTCTTCAACATCGGCGCCAACGTGCGCTTCGGCATCACCGAGACCACGGCGCGCGTCTACTTCAAGGTCTGGGAGATGGCCTGCTTCGCCGGTTTCCTGATGGGGCGGGAGGCGGCCAGGGTGATGCTGCCGCGCGGCCGGGGCACCATCATCTTCACGGGCGCCACCGCCAGCCTGCGCGGGCGCGAGGGCTTTGCCGCGTTTGCCGGTGCCAAGCATGGCCTGCGTGCGCTGGCCCAGAGCATGGCGCGCGAGCTCTGGCCCAAGGGCATCCATGTGGCCCACCCCGTGATCGACGGCGCCATCGACACGGAGTTCATCCGGACCAACTTTCCCGATCGCTATGCCCTCAAGCAGCAGGACGGCATCCTCAATCCCGACCACATCGCCGACCTCTACTGGCAACTGCACCAGCAGCCGCGCGACGCCTGGACGCATGAAACCGAAATCCGTCCCTGGATGGAGTCCTGGTAGGCCCTTCAGCCATTTCCGCCCCTTCAGCCCCTTCAGCCAGTTCGCTTCGATGCTCCATCCCATTTGATGCAGGCCGTGCCATGAAACCCAACGTGCAATTTCTCTTCGACTTCGGCAGCCCCAACGCCTATCTCTGCCACCAGGTCATCCCCGCAATCGAGGCGCGCAGCGGCATCCGCTTCGACTATGTGCCGGTCCTGCTGGGCGGCCTGTTCAAGCTGGCCAACAACCGCTCACCGGCCGAGGCGAATGCCGATATTCCCAACAAGCGCGCCTATGAGGCGCTGGAGCTGCAGCGTTTCGTGCAAAGGCATGGGCTCACGCGCTTCCGGATGAATCCGCACTTTCCCGTCAACACCCTGCAGATCATGCGCGGGGCCGTGGCGGCGCAGGGCCTGGGCTGCTTCGAGCGTTATGTGGATGCGGTGTTCTCCAGCATGTGGGAGAAGGGCTGCAAGATGGACGACGCCCAGGTGATCGGCACCGAGCTGTCCGGGGCGGGCCTGGACGCCCCAGCCCTGATCGCCGCAAGCCAGACGCCCGAAGTCAAGGCCCGGCTGCTGGCAAATACCGAGCAGGCCTTCCACCGTGGCGCTTTCGGATCGCCCACCTTTTTTGTTGGCGACGAGATCTACTTCGGCAAGGACCGCCTGCGCGATGTGGAGGAACAAGCGCTGCGGGCCTGAAGCCAGCCTCAGGCCGATCGCCCGTCGTAGCGCGTGATGCGCAGCGCCTCGGGGTCCACGCCTTCCAGGCAGCGCACGTTGACGGCCGCCATGTGCCGGCCCTGGGGATCGATGGCCTCGCCGAACGGATGGATGCCGCAGGTAGGGCAGAAGCGGTGCTGGATCAGGTGCCGGTGGAAGGTGTAGGTGCGCATCTGCTCCTCGGGCGTGCTCAGTTGCAGTTGTTCGCGGGGCACGAACCACATGAGGGCGCCCTTGCGCGCGCAGATGGAGCAGTTGCAGGCCATGGCCTGCGTGAGTTCGCCTTCCACATCGAAAGCGATGCCGCCGCAGTGGCAGCTGCCGTGGTATTTCATCGGGGTTCTCCGTGGCCACCGCGGGCTGGCGGCACTGCCGTTGATGGTAGGAGTTCATGCTGGCTACGGCAAATTGCTGCAGTGCTACATAAGAGCGTTTGGCTTGTAAAGCCTCGGAAAACCCCCCTGCAACAAGGCGTTGCAGGCCACCGGGGGGTGCCTAGAATCGCCAATCCCCTGCGGTTTCCGGGCCACAAGCCAGGATGCGGCGGGAGAGCTTCCACCACCATGGCATTGCTGGCTCCGTTCGTTTGGATGCGAGGCACGCTGAATGTCTCCATCCTGGACTAAAGGGGAGAGCGCATATGGACATACTGCTTCAGCAGGTCATCAACGGATTGGTCCTGGGCAGCATGTACGCCCTGATCGCCCTGGGCTACACCATGGTGTACGGCATCATCCAGCTCATCAACTTCGCCCATGGCGAGGTGCTCATGGTCGGCGCGCTGACCAGCTGGAGCTGCATAGGCCTGATGCAGGAGGCCATGCCCGGTGCGCCGGGCTGGCTGATCCTGCTGCTGGCGACCGTGATCGCCTGCGTGGTGGCCGCGGCACTGAATTTCGTGATCGAGAAAGTGGCCTACCGCCGCCTGCGCAGCAGCCCGCGCCTGGCGCCGCTGATCACGGCCATCGGCGTCTCGCTGCTGCTGCAGACGCTGGCCATGATCATCTGGAAGCCCAACTACAAGGCCTATCCCACGCTGCTGCCGAGCACGCCCTTCGAGATCGGCACGGCGGTGATCACGCCCACCCAGATCCTGGTGCTGGTGGTCACGGCGATTGCGCTGGCATCGCTGACCTATCTGGTCAACTACACCAAGCTCGGGCGCGCCATGCGGGCCACGGCCGAGAATCCGCGCGTGGCGGCCTTGATGGGCGTCAAGCCCGACGTGGTGATCTCGGCCACCTTCATCATCGGCGCCGTGCTGGCGGCCATCGCGGGCATCATGTACGCCTCCAACTACGGCACGGCCCACCACACCATGGGCTTTCTGCCGGGGCTCAAGGCCTTCACGGCGGCCGTGTTCGGCGGCATCGGCAACCTGGCCGGCGCCGTGGTCGGCGCCATGCTGCTGGGGCTGATCGAGTCCATTGGCTCGGGCTACATCGGCGACCTCACGGGCGGCGTATTGGGCAGCCACTACACCGACATCTTCGCCTTCATCGTGCTCATCATCATCCTGACGCTGCGCCCCTCGGGCCTGCTGGGTGAGCGTGTGGCCGACCGCGCCTGAGGAGACCCGCATGAACAGCAAGAAGACCGTGCAATGGATTCTGGGCGGCCTGGCGCTGATGGTGCTGCCGCTGGTGCTGCAGTACTTCGGCAATGCCTGGGTGCGCATCGCCGACCTGGCCCTGCTCTATGTGCTGCTGGCACTGGGCCTGAACGTGGTGGTGGGCTATGCAGGCCTGCTGGACCTGGGCTACGTGGCCTTCTATGCCGTGGGCGCCTACATGTTTGCGCTGATGGCCTCGCCGCATCTGGCGGATACCTTCGAGGGCTTTGCCGCCATGTTCCCTGACGGGCTGCATACCTCCATCTGGCTGGTGATACCGCTGGCGGCGCTGCTGGCGGGCATCACGGGAATACTGCTGGGCATCCCGGTGCTCAAGCTGCGCGGGGACTACCTGGCCATCGTCACGCTGGGCTTCGGCGAGATCATCCGCATCTTCATGAACAACCTGGACCAGCCGGTCAACATCACCAACGGCCCCAAGGGCATAGGCCAGATCGACTCGGTGAAGATTTTGGGCCTGGACCTGGCCAAGCGCCAGGAGATCTTCGGCTACGACATCAGCTCGGTCACGCTGTACTACTACCTGTTCCTCTTCCTGGTGCTCGTCAGCATCGTGATCTGCTGGCGCCTGCAGGACTCGCGCATCGGCCGTGCCTGGATGGCCATCCGAGAGGACGAGATCGCCGCCAAGGCCATGGGCATCAACACGCGCAACATGAAGCTGCTGGCCTTCGGCATGGGCGCTTCCTTCGGTGGTGTCTCGGGCGCCATGTTCGCGGCCTTCCAGGGCTTCGTCTCGCCCGAGTCGTTCAGCCTCATGGAGTCCATCATGATCGTGGCCATGGTGGTGCTCGGCGGCCTGGGCCATTTGCCGGGCGTGATCCTGGGGGCGGTGCTGCTGTCGGCCCTGCCCGAGGTGCTGCGCTATGTGGCCGGTCCCTTGCAGCAGATGACCGACGGGCGGCTTGACGCCTCCATCCTGCGCCAGTTGCTGATCGCGCTGGCCATGATCGTCATCATGCTGATGCGTCCGCGCGGCCTGTGGCCGTCGCCCGAGCATGGCAAGAACCTGCCGCACCAGTCCTGAGCATGGAGACAACGCAGATGGCGAACACGGCAGACAACGGCTCTACCTCCCCGGTGCTCAGGGTTTCGGGCATTTCCAAGCGCTTTGGCGGACTGCAGGCCCTGTCCGATGTGGGCATGACCATTGGCCGTGGCCAGGTCTACGGCCTGATCGGTCCCAACGGCGCGGGCAAGACCACTTTCTTCAACGTGATCACGGGCCTGTACACGCCCGACAGCGGCAGCTTCGAGCTGGCCGGCAAGGCCTACGAGCCCTCGGCCGTGCACAAGGTGGCCAAGGCCGGCATTGCGCGCACCTTCCAGAACATCCGGCTGTTTGCCGAGATGACTGCGCTGGAGAACGTGATGGTCGGGCGCCATGTGCGCACGCATTCGGGCCTGATCGGCGCGGTGTTCCGCACGCCCGGCTTCAAGGCCGAGGAAGCCGCGATACGCGCGCGGGCCCGCGAACTGCTGGACTACGTGGGGATTTCCAAATACGCCGACTTCAAGGCCCGTACGCTGAGCTACGGCGACCAGCGCCGCCTGGAGATCGCGCGGGCGCTGGCCACCGACCCGCAACTGATCGCGCTGGACGAGCCTGCCGCCGGCATGAACGCCACCGAGAAGGTGCAGCTGCGCGAGCTGATCGACCGCATTCGCCGGGACCAGCGCACCATCTTGCTGATCGAGCACGACGTGAAGCTGGTCATGGGCCTGTGCGATCGCGTCACCGTGCTGGACTATGGCAAGCCCATCGCCGAAGGCACGCCGGCCGAGGTGCAGAAGAACGACAAGGTGATCGAAGCCTATCTGGGCACCGGAGGACACTGAACCATGGGTGAGCAAGTGCAAGACAAGGGCGTGTCCGCGCCGGTGCTGTTGAAGGTCCAGGGACTGAAGGTGGCCTATGGGGGCATACAGGCCGTCAAGGGCGTGGACTTCGAGGTCCGCCAGGGCGAGCTGGTCTCGCTGATCGGCTCCAACGGGGCGGGCAAGACCACGACCATGAAGGCCGTCACGCGCAGCCTGCAGATGGCGGATGGCGACGTGCACTACCTGGGCCGCAGCATCCGCAACGTGGGCGCCTGGGATCTGGTGGCCCAGGGCCTGGTCATGGTGCCGGAGGGGCGCGGCGTGTTCGCGCGCATGACCATCACCGAGAACCTGCTCATGGGCGCCTACACGCGCAACGACAAGGCCGGCATTGCCGCCGACATCGAGCGCATGTTCGGCATCTTCCCGCGCCTGAAGGAGCGCCGCGACCAGCTGGCCGGCACCATGTCGGGTGGCGAGCAGCAGATGCTGGCCATGGCGCGCGCGCTGATGAGCCAGCCCAAGGTGCTGCTGCTGGACGAGCCCTCCATGGGCCTGTCGCCCATCATGGTGGACAAGATCTTCGAGGTGGTGCGCGATGTGCATGCACTGGGCGTGACGCTGGTGCTGGTCGAGCAGAACGCCAGCCGTGCGCTGGCGCTGGCCGATCGCGGCTATGTGATGGAATCCGGCCTGATCACCATGACCGGGCCCGGCCAGACCCTGCTCAGCGATCCGCGCGTGCGGGCCGCCTACCTGGGCGAGTGACCACCGGGGTCGCCGCCTGCGCAGAGGTTGCTGGAATGTCCCGTGCCACCGACGGGATATGGCAAAAATATGACGATTTGATGAAGATTCATCGAATGCCCTTCGATGCGGAATGTTGCGTATCTGTGCGATGAAGCAGGTTTTTCGAGAAAATTCGCGCAAAAAAGCAATTTTTAGAAAGCAATCGAAAAACCGGCTTCTGGCGCTGCGGGCGCGATAATTCAGGCCTTCCAGCACCCGGGCGCACCTCACATGAACTGGCTCCAACACATCCCCGTCGGGCTGCAGACCGTGGTCCTGCTGGCCATGAGCAATGTCTTCATGACGTTTGCCTGGTATGGGCACCTGAAGAACCACGCCTCGTCGCCCTGGTACGTGGCAGCCCTTGTCAGCTGGGGCATTGCGCTGTTCGAGTACCTGCTGCAGGTGCCCGCCAACCGCATAGGCCACACGCAGTTCAGCGTGGCGCAGCTCAAGATCATCCAGGAGGTGATCACGCTGTCGGTGTTCGCGCCTTTTGCCGTGCTCTACCTGAACCAGCCCCTCAAATGGGACTTCCTGTGGGCCGGCCTGTGCATGGTGGGCGCGGTGTATTTTATTTTTCGCAGCGGCTGACAAGGCGGCGCGCCGGCGCGCAAAAACGCGCTTGGGACTCAAGAGTACACTTCGCCCCGTTCAAGCCGGGAAGCCATGCCAAGCATCCGCAATGTGACGCAGTGAGTCGCCTGGTTCCCACTTTTCCCGGTAAGGAGCATTCATGCTTTTTGGCAAACTATTGCCACGCGAAGGCAATTTCTTCGAGATGTTCAACCAGCATGCCGACCGCATCGTCGATGCCGCGCATGCCTTCTCGCAGCTTGTCGCCAACTACAACGATCCTCATCTTCGCGAGAAATACAACGAGGACGTGAACAACGCCGAGCGTGCCGCCGACCGCGTGACGCATGACGTCACCAAGGCGCTGCACAAGACCTTCATCACGCCGCTGGACCGCGAGCACATCCATTCGCTGATCAACACCATGGACGACGTGGCCGACCTGATCCAGGACTCGGCCGAGACCATGGCGCTGTACGACGTGCGCCACATGACGGATGAGATCACGCGCCTGACCGACCTGTGCGTGCGCTGCTGCGAGCGGCTGCGCGATGCGGTCAAGCTGCTGTCGCGCATCTCCGATCCATCGGTGGTGGACGCGGCGATGAAGACCTGCGAGGAAATCGACCGCCTCGAATCGGACGCCGACCGCGTGATGCGCTCGGCCATGAGCAAGCTGTTCCGCGAAGAGCCCGATGTGCGCGAAGTCATCAAGCTCAAGGCCATCTACGAGCTGCTGGAGACGGTGACCGACCGCTGCGAGGACGTGGCCAACCTGATCGAGGGCATCGTCCTCGAGAATTCCTGAGCCCTCGCGGAGTCGTTTCGTTATGGAATCCGTACAAGCGGCCCTGTGGGTCGTGATCCTGCTGGTGGTGCTGGCCTTGCTGTTCGACTTCATGAACGGCTTCCACGATGCTGCCAACTCGATCGCCACCGTGGTCTCCACGGGCGTGCTCAAGCCCACGCAGGCCGTGGCCTTCGCGGCCTTCTTCAACGTGGTGGCGGTCTTTGTCTTCCACCTCAGCGTGGCGGCCACCGTGGGCAAGGGGATCGTCCAGCCCGGCATCGTGGACACGCACGTGGTCTTCGGCGCCCTGGTCGGCGCCATTGCCTGGAACGTGATCACCTGGCACTACGGCATCCCCAGCAGCTCCTCGCATGCGCTGATCGGCGGCATCGTGGGCGCCGTGATCGCCAAGGCCGGCGCGGGCGCACTGATCGCCAGCGGCATCTGGAAGACCGTGGCCTTCATCTTCGTCTCGCCGCTGCTGGGCTACCTGCTGGGCTCGCTGATGATGGTGCTGGTGGCCTGGATCTGCCGCCGCGCCGCTCCCAACCGGGTGGACCGCTGGTTCCGCCGGCTGCAGCTGGTCTCCGCCGGCGCCTACAGCCTGGGCCACGGCGGCAATGATGCGCAAAAGACCATCGGCATCATCTGGCTGCTGCTGATCGCCACCGGCTATGCCAATGCCGGCGACGCGGAGCCGCCGCTGTGGACCATCGTCAGCTGCTACCTGGCCATCGGCCTGGGCACCATGTTCGGCGGATGGCGCATCGTCAAGACCATGGGCCAGAAGATCACCAAGCTCAAGCCCGTGGGAGGCTTCTGCGCAGAAAGCGGCGGCGCGCTGACGCTGTTCTTCGCGACCTTCCTGGGCGTGCCGGTCTCGACCACGCACACCATCACGGGCGCCATCGTCGGCGTGGGCTCCACCCAGCGTGCCAGCGCCGTGCGCTGGGGCGTGGCAGGCAACATCGTCTGGGCCTGGGTGCTGACGATTCCTGCCAGCGCCTTCGTGGCATCGATTGCCTACTGGATCAGCCTCCAGCTGTACTGAGCCAGAGCCATCGCCAAAAAGAAAGACCGCCAATGGCGGTCTTTCTTTTTGGGAGAGGCATTGCGCATCACTGGGAAATCTTGCGCGCTTCCTCCACCTGGTGCTCGAAGTAGTGCTGGAAGCTGTAGGCAATGCTGGCCATGAGCACGGCGGCACCCAGCATCAGGGACAGCGCAATGGCAAAGATGGTTGACCAGCCCGTGCGCCCGGCCTGCGCCTGCACGTCAATGCCGGGGTTGTGGCGCCGGTTCCAGGCTTCGGTGTCGGTCAGCCCGTAGAGGATGGCGCGCAGCGCGCAGCCGGCGATGGTGAAGCCCAGCAGCGGAATCAGCAGCCAGCTGAGCTGGTCGTCCTGCCCCAGTTGCTGGACGCGCTCGATGCCGTACACGCCCAGCGCCGTGGGCACGGGCAGCAGCCAGCCCAGCCAGTCGCCGAAGCCATGCAGATAGAAGCGGTGCAGCCCCAGCGGCCCGCCGACGAAGGCCAGCCAGGTCGTCAGGGTCTTGCTTTTGGAGCGCGCAGCCCCCTGCTGTGCTTGAGCGGGCTGAGGCAAAGGCGTGCTGGGTCGGTTCATGCGCCCATTATTCGGGCGAACTGCGGTTGCCGTCTCCCAGGGTCTTCTCCATGAGAACGATGTCCAGCCAGCGGCCGAACTTCCATCCCATGGAGCTCAGCGTGCCCGCCGGGGTGAAGCCTGCGGCGCGGTGCACGCCGATGGAGCCGGCATTGGCCGAGTCACCGATCACCGCCAGCAGCTTGCGCACGCCGGCCGCCTCGCATTCGCGCGACAGCGCATCGAGCAGCAGGCGGCCCAAGCCCTGGCCGCGCGCCGCGTCATGCACGTAGATGGAATCCTCGGCGGAGAAGCGATAGGCCGGGCGCGGCTTGAACCAGTTGGCATAGGCGAAGCCCAGCACCTGGCCCTGTTCGTCCACGGCGACCAGATAGGGCAGGCCCTTGGCCAGCACGTCCGCGCGGCGCGTTGCCATGTCCGATTCGGCAGGGGGATCGGTCTCGAACGTGCCCGTGCCGTGCAGCACGTGGTGGCGGTAAATGGAGGTGATGGCGGCGAGATCGCCGTCCAGGCTTGAGCGAATGGTAGGCATGGAAAGGGAAGTTGGATATAATCGCTGGTTTTACGGCGTGTCGCTGGCCGGGTGGCCATGTCGCGTGTCTCAAACGCCGCAAAACATGTGCAGCCATTCATTGTCTAGTTAATTGTGTGGTGGCTGCGCCCACCCGAAGGAAAATCATGGTCGTCATTCGACTCTCTCGCGGCGGTTCCAAGGCCCGTCCTTTCTACAACATCGTTGCCGCCGACAAGCGCGTGCGCCGCGATGGTTCGTTCATCGAACGCCTGGGCTTCTACAACCCCAACGCCCGTGGCGGCGAAGAGGGTCTGCGCGTTGCTCTGGACCGCGTGAACTACTGGAAGGGCGTTGGCGCGCAGGCTTCCGAGACCGCAGAGCGCCTGATCAAGCAGGCCACCCAGAAGACTGCTGCCTAATTCAGCATCCCTTCTGAAATCGGGTTCCGTTGGCTTGTCTGACGGAGCCCGTTTTTGTTTTCCCCTCCGGATCGCCTTGCACGGATCTGCAACGATCTGCATTGACTGTCCATCTACTGCCTACCGACTGCCATGAGCCACATGCCTGAACTCGAAGCCAGCGTCCTGCCCGCCGATGCCGTGGAGGTCGGGCGCATCGCCGATGCCTGGGGCATCAAGGGCTGGTTCAAGGTGGCCGCCTTCAGTGCCGACCCCGAGGCCCTGTTCACCGCAAAGCAGTGGTATCTGCAGCCCCCCGAGAAGGGTGCGCGGCAGTTCACCGGTACGGTGCTGCTGCCGGTCAAGCAGGCGCGCGTCCACTCCGATTCCGTCGTCGCCACCTCGCCTGTCGTGAACGACCGCAATACCGCCGAGGCCCTGCGTGGCGCGCGCATCTTCGTGGCGCGCAGCGATTTCCCGCAGCCCGAAGATGGCGAGTATTACTGGGTCGATCTGCTGGGCCTGTCCGTGGTCAACCGCGAGGGCGTGGTCCTGGGCGTCGTCCGCGACCTGCTGTCCACCGGCCCGCAGACCGTGCTGGTGCTGGCCTATGAAGAGGATGGCAAGGAGCGCGAGCGCATGATTCCTTTTGTCGATGCCTATGTGGACAAGGTGGATCTGCCGGGCAAGACCATCGTTGCCGACTGGCAGCCCGACTATTGATCGCCGACCTCCATGCGCTTCGACATCATCACGCTGTTCCCTGAGCTGTTCACGCCGTTTCTTGAAAGCGGCGTCACGCGCCGTGCCTATGCCTCGGGCCAGGTCGGCGTGCACCTGTGGAATCCGCGCGACCATGCCCAGGGCAACTACCGGCGCGTGGACGATCGCCCCTTTGGCGGCGGTCCGGGCATGGTGATGATGGCCGAGCCGCTGCAGCGTTGCCTGGAGGCGGCCCGGCAGGCGCGCCGCGAGGCCGGCGAGCCCGAGCCGGCTCCCGTGGTGCTGTTCTCGCCGATCGGCACCACGCTGCGCCATGCCGTGGTGGCCGAGTGGGCGCAGGGGCAGGGCGCAATCTTGCTGTGCGGCCGCTACGAGGGCCTGGACCAGCGCTTCATCGATACCCATGTCACGCACCAGTTGAGCCTGGGCGACTTCGTGCTTTCTGGCGGCGAGATCGCTGCCATGGCCCTGCTGGATGCCGTCGCGCGGCTGCAGCCCGGCGTGCTCAATGACGAAGGCAGTTTCCAGCAGGACAGCTTCAATCCGGCGCTCGATGGCCTGCTCGATTGCCCGCACTACACCCGCCCCGAAGTCTGGGAAGGGCGGGAAGTGCCGGCGCCACTGTTGTCCGGCCACCACGCGCAGATCGAGCGCTGGCGCCGCGACCAGCGCCTGTCCATCACGGCCAGGCACCGGCCCGAGCTGATAGAGCAGGCGCGCGCCCAGGGCCTGCTCAACGCCAAGGACGAGGGGTTTTTGGCAAAAAACGTCTCCGGGCTATAATCCGCGATTCTTCGATCCTCTATCCGGCCGCTGCTACGAACAAAGCAGCCATGGCGCCAATCCCGGCGCTTGCCAATCCTGGCGCGGACAAGATCGATTGGATGTTGACCATGAATCTGATCCAGATCCTCGAGCAAGAGGAAATCGCCCGTCTGAACAAGACCATCCCCCAGTTCGCCCCCGGTGACACCGTCATCGTGAGCGTGAACGTGGTCGAAGGCAGCCGCAAGCGCGTGCAGGCTTACGAAGGCGTGGTGATCGCCAAGCGCAACCGTGGCCTGAACAGCGGCTTCACCGTGCGCAAGATCTCCAGCGGTGAAGGCGTGGAGCGTACGTTCCAGACCTACTCGCCCCTGATCGCCGGCATCGAAGTCAAGCGTCGCGGTGATGTGCGTCGTGCCAAGCTGTACTACCTGCGCGAGCGCAGCGGCAAGTCGGCCCGCATCAAGGAAAAGCTGCCGTCGCGTGTCAAGGTTTCTGCCGAAGCCTAAGCACCTGCGTCACAGCTGGAAAGCCGCTACAGTCGCCTGTAGCGGCTTTTTTGTTGTCCGGCCGTTGCCCATCACAAGCCTTCATTCGTGTCCTCTCTGCCCGATACCGCCATTCCCGTGCCGACCGGCGGGCCAGTGCCCGCAGCCGTGCCGTCGATCGCCGACCCGCGCATGGCGCAACTGATTGGCAAGGACAGCCACCTGCCTGCCGTGCCCCCCGAAGCCCGCACGCCCGAGGCCCTGCGCCAGCGCTTTGCGCTGCCGCCCCAGTGGGCTCCCGAGGTGGTGCGCGAGAAGCGCTTCAGCGATCGCCAGCCCACCGATGCCGCCGTGCTCGTGCCCATCGTGATGCGCCCCGAACCCACGGTGCTGCTGACCGAGCGCACGGCCCACCTGTCCACGCATTCGGGGCAGGTGGCATTTCCGGGCGGCAAGCGCGATCCGGAGGATGCCTCTGCCCAGGCCACGGCCCTGCGCGAGGCGCATGAGGAAGTCGGACTGGCCGCCAGCGATGTGCAAGTGCTGGGCACGCTGCCCATCTACATCACGGGCACGGCCTTCCTGATCACGCCGGTGGTGGCCCTGGTCGATCCCCGGGCGCACCTCAATCCCAATCCCTACGAGGTGGCGGATGTGTTCGAGGTGCCGCTGGCCTTCCTGCTCGATCCTGCCAACCATGAGCGCCACTCCATGGTCTGGAACGGCGTGCCGCGCGAATGGTTTGCAATGCCCTACCAGGATGGTGATCGCCAGCGCTACATCTGGGGCGCCACGGCCGGCATGCTGCGAAATCTTTACCGATTCCTGTCGGCCTGATGCCCGGATCGCGGGCCGTGCCACCCCGGGGTCACTGACCTGTCTGCATGCGCCAGTATGATGGCCGGATGAGTTTCTTTGCCATTCTGATCGCCTTGCTGATCGAGCAGGCGCGCCCGTTGACGCCCGCCAATCTTGTGCACACAGGCTACAGAGCCTGGACGGTTTCGGTGCGCCGCAACTTCGATGCCGGCCAGGCGCACCATGGCTGGCTGGCCTGGACCGTGGCGGTGGCATTGCCCTGCGTGCTGGTGACGGGCATCTACCTGCTGCTGCTGTGGGGCGTGGGCTGGCCGCTGGCCATGGTCTGGAATGTGGCCGTGCTCTATGTGACGCTGGGCTTTCGCCAGTTCAGCCACCACTTCACACGCATCCGCGATGCGCTGGATGCAGGCGATGAGTATGCCGCGCGCGAGGCGCTGGCTCACTGGCAGCAGGTCGATGCCAGCGAGGTGCCGCGCAGCGAGGTCGTGCGCCATGTGATCGAGTACTCGGTGCTGGCCGCGCATCGCCATGTGTTTGGCGTTCTGTTCTGGTTCTCTGCGCTGGCAGCGCTGGGGCTGGGTCCGCTCGGCGCCGTGTTCTACCGCATGACCGAGCACCTGTCGCGCTCCTGGTCGCGCAAGGGCCTGGTGGGCGGCACCCAGGTCAGTCCCCAGTTGCAGCATACCTCCCGGCTGGCCTGGACCGTGATCGACTGGTTGCCTGCACGGTTGACGGCGCTGTCCTTTGCCGTGGTCGGCAGCTTCGAGGAAGCCATCGAAGGCTGGCGCTTCCACGCCCAGCGCTTTCCCAACGACAACGATGGCGTGATCCTGGCCGCCACCTCGGGTGCCATCAACGTGCGCCTGGGCGGCGAGGCACTCAAGCGCCGCGAAGGCATCTCGGTGACCCGCGACGACGGCGAGGAGATCGATCTCGATGTGGACAGCGAAGCCACGCCCGGCCGCGAGCCCGAGATCGGCCATCTGCGCAGCGTGGTCGGCCTGGTCTGGCGTTCGGTCGTGGTCTGGCTGCTGCTGCTGGCCCTGCTGTCGCTGGCGCGTTTGCTGGGCTGATCGCTGCGCCGCAGAAGGCGAGCCCTGCCTGTCTTGCCAGGCAGCAGCCCGCCCTTCCTGATGCAGCCGGGTCGTTGTTTTGAGGAGGTCAGTACTTCTGCGCCTGGCTCAATTCATCGAACAGCTCGGCGTAGATGTAGTAGCGGTTGGCGCTGATGTCGTGGTCGGCATCCATTCCGGTTTCCTCGTCTTCCACGCGTGGCATGACGGCGCATCCCGGCTCGTGCAGGTGGGTGCAGTTGTAGAACTTGCATTCCTGCGCGTGGGCGCCGATGTCGGGCATGCAGCGGGGCAGGTCCGTGGGCTCTATGTGGCGCAGGCCGAATTCCTGGAAGCCCGGTGAGTCGATCAGCGCCGTGGTGCGCTCTTCGTCCATCCAGTACCAGCTGGTCGTGGTGGTCGTGTGCTTGCCGGAGTTCAGCGCCTGCGAGATCTCGTTGGTGGCCGCGCGTGCGCCGGGCACCAGCAGGTTGATCAAGGTGCTTTTGCCCGAGCCGGACGGGCCCAGGACCAAGGTGGCCTTGCCCTTGAGGTGTTGCATCAGCAACTGCCGGTCGGCCTCGCCTTCGTTGGCCAGCGACAGCGACAGCACCTCGTAGTGCGGCGTTTCCTGGCCCAGGTACATCTCGCGATAGGGCTTCAGGCGCTCCCAGGCATCGGCGAAGGGCTCGGCCAGGTCACGCTTGTTCAGGGCGATCAGGGGCTTGATGTGGGTGGCTTCGGCGGTGATGAGGGCACGGGCCAGCTGGCTTTCGGAGAACACCGGCTCGGCCGCGATCAGGATCAGCACCTGGTCGATGTTGGCCGCAAAGGACTTGGTGCGTACCTCGTCCTGGCGGTAGAACAGGTTGCGCCGTTCCAGCACCTTCTCTATGGTGCCTTCCTCGCCCTGGCCGGCGGGTGGCAATTGCCAGCGCACGCGGTCGCCGACCACGGTCTGGCTCTTCTTGCCGCGCGGATGGCAGATGTGGCGTGCGCCTTCTTCGGTCTCGACCACGCAGTGGCGGCCATGGCTGGAGACGACCAGGCCTTCTCGCAATGCGGAGCGCTCAGCCATGGGATGCCGGGGTGGGATTCATGGATGCTCCAGCAGCGCATCGATGCGGCGGGCGCACTCGATGTCGGTGGACGAGATGCCGTTCACGTCATGCGTGTTCAGGCGCACACCGCAACGGCCGTAGCTCACGGTCAGATCGGGGTGGTGGTCCTGCTGGTGGGCGATCAGGGCCAGCGCGTTCACGAAGGCCATGGTCTCGTAGTAATTGGCAAAGGCGTAGCTCTTGGCGATGGCATCGCCATCGAGCTGCCAGCCCGGCAGGGCCGCCAGTGCGGTGCGCAATTCGTCCGGCGTCAGCGCGCGGCGCTGCTGCGTGGACCAGTCCTGTTGTTGCAAGCGTTGTGTGCTCATGGTGGATGTGAAAGGGTCAGGTCGGAGAAGGCATGCGCGCCAGCCGGGCGAGGGCGGGCGGATGCGAGTAGTAAAAGCCCACGTACCAGGGATCGGGCGTGAGCGTTGAAGCATTGTCCTCGTACAGCTTGAGCAGTGCCGAGGCCAGATGGGCGCCGCTGGCCTGTTGCATGGCATAGGCATCGGCTTCGAATTCGTCGCGGCGCGACAGGGCCGAGAACAGCGGGGTGACAAAGAAGCTGAACACCGGCACGGCCAGCAGGAACAGCAGCAGTGCCACGGCCTCGTTGCCGGCGCCTATTCCGCCATGGCCCAGCGCAAGGTCCAGGCCGGGGCGCACGCCCAGGCCCAGGTAGAACCACAGCTGCTGCGACAGCCAGCCCAGCAGTGCGAAGCCGGCCAGGCTGGCGGCGAACATCAGCAGCATGCGCTTGAGGATGTGGCGGTGCTTGAAGTGGCCCAGCTCGTGCGCGAGCACGGCCTCCACCTCGTCGGCGTCGAGCTGCTTGAGCAAGGTGTCGAAGAACACCACGCGCTTGGAATGGCCGAAGCCCGTGAAATAGGCATTGGCATGGGCCGAGCGGCGGCTGCCATCCATCACGAACAGGCCTTTGGCCGTGAAGCCGCAGCGCTGCATCAGTGCGCTCACGCGCTCCTTGAGAGTGCCTTCGGCCAGCGGTTCGAACTTGTTGAACAGCGGTGCGATGAAGGTCGGAAAGATCCACATCAGCAGCAGGTTGAACGCCGTCCACACGGCCCAGGCCCACAGCCACCACAGGTCGCCGGCCGAGCCCATGAGCCACAGGATCAGAGCCGCCAGGGGAAGGCCGATGGCCGCGCCCATGGCGGTGGACTTGATGGCATCGGTCAGCCACAGCCGCAGCGTCATCTGGTTGAATCCAAAGCGCTGCTCCAGCACAAAGGTCTGGTAGAGCGACAGCGGCAGCTCCACCAGCCCGGAGATCAGGGCAAAGCCGGCCAGCAGTGCCAGTTGCTGCCACAGGCCGGCGCCCATCAGTTCCAGCAGCCACTGGTTGAGTGCGTCGAGCCCGCCCAGCAGTGTCCATGCGAGCAGCACCACGGCGCCCAGCGTCATCTCGATCAGGGCGATGCGGGCCTTGGCCAGCGTGTAGTCGGCGGCCTTTTGATGGGCCGCGAGGCTGATGCGTTGCGCAAAGGCCTCAGGCACCTCGGCCCGATGGCGGGCCACATGGCGGACCTGGCGCGAGGCCAGCCAGGCGCGCAGCAGCCACTGGGCGAGCACGGCTGCGGCAAACAGCAGGGACAGCGTCGAGGAAAAATCGGGGTTGAAGGCCATGTGGCCGCAGTGTAGGCGACAATTTGGGCCATGTCCGAAGCCTCCGAAGCCGCCAGCGCTTGCATTCCCGTCCCCGCCGAACCCGGCACGTCCATCATCCTGGCCAAATCCGATCTCAACCTCGTCTGGCTCGACTGCGAGATGACCGGGCTGCAGCCCGATACCGATCGCATCATCGAGATCGCCGTGGTCGTCACCAGTCCGGACCTGGCCATTCGCATCGAAGGGCCGGTATTTGCCATCCATCAGGCAGATGCGCTGCTCGATGGCATGGATGCCTGGAACAAGGGCACGCATGGCAGGAGCGGCCTGATCGATCGCGTCAAGGCATCGACCACCAGCGAGGCCGATGCGGAGGCTGCGTTGATCAAGTTCCTCTCGCAGTACGTTCCCAAGGGCAAGGCCCCTCTGTGCGGCAACAGCATCGGGCAGGACAGGCGCTTCATGGAGCGCTACATGCCCAAGCTCAACAACTTCTTCCATTACCGCAATGTCGATGTCAGCACCCTCAAGGAACTGGCCAGGCGCTGGAAGCCCGACGCCTATGCCTCCTTCAAGAAGGCCCAGCGCCACACCGCACTGGCCGATGTGCACGAGTCCATCGATGAGCTGGCGCACTACCGTGCGCGCCTGCTGAGTGTCTGAATCTGGCGGCCCAGGCCATTTTTTGTGCCAGGGGCTTGCGGGAAAACCCGGGGAGTGCGACAATCTCCAGCTTGCCCCCATCAACAAGGGGCAATTTGCACATCTCCATCACACAAGGGCCCCTGCGCTGTGTGTCTGCGGTCGGTGTCCATAGACCACCATGAAGGCTTTCATGGATGGCGGGACCACCGGTTTCGGACCAGCCGAAAATGCCCATCCGCCCTTTTGCGAAGGGCCGGTTAAGTCTGACGGTGGATGTTGACCCAACCGTCGAGAAAAGCGTGCCAGATCGCTGACTGCGCGTGCTTTTCGTTAGAGCCATTCATGAACGATATCTCTCAAGAGCAGGGCATCATTGCCGCTGCCGATTCCTCTTTTGCTTCCGCCGCTGAAGCATCTTCCGTGCTGAACGCCGCCGTTGCCAGCGCCGAGCAGGCCGCCGAATCCCTGGCCGCCGCCGAAGTCGTGGAAATCGCCGAAGGCGCCGAGGATGTTGAAGCAGCCCCCGAACTGCCCAATGCCTTCATCGAGCTGGGCCTGGCTGAAGAGCTGGTCCGTGCCGTTGCCGATCTGGGCTACACCCAGCCCACGGCCGTGCAGGCGCAAGCCATTCCCCTGGCCATGGGCAGCGATGACCAGGCCTTCATCGACCTGATGGTGTCCAGCCAGACCGGCTCGGGCAAGACCGCTGCCTTCCTGCTGCCCGTGCTGCACACGCTGATCCAGCAAAAGGCTGACGAAGAAGCCGCCATCCGCGCCGAATATGACCGCCAGTGCGCCGAAGCAACGGCCAGCGGCCAGCCCACCCCCAAGCGCAACAAGCGCAAGGACCCCACGAATCCCCGCAACTTCAAGGCAGCCGTTCCCGGCGCCCTGATCCTGTGCCCCACGCGCGAGCTGGCACAGCAGGTGGCGCATGACGCCATCGAGCTGGTCAAGCACTGCCGCGGCATCCGCATCGCCAACGTGGTGGGCGGCATGCCCTACCAGCTGCAGATCGCCAAGCTGCAGAACGCCAACCTCGTGGTGGCCACTCCCGGCCGTCTGCTGGACCTGCAGCGCTCGATGCAGATCAAGCTCGACCAGGTGCAGTTCCTGGTGGTGGACGAAGCCGACCGCATGCTGGACCTGGGCTTCTCGGACGATCTGGCCGAAGTCAACGACCTGACGGCACAGCGCAAGCAGACCATGATGTTCAGCGCCACCTTCGCGCCCCGCATCCAGCAACTGGCCATGCGCGTGATGCATGACGGCGGCTCCGGCGTGAAGAAGGTCACCATCGACACGCCTCAGGAAAAGCACGCCAGCATCAAGCAGGTGCTGTTCTGGGCCGACAACTCCCAGCACAAGCGCAAGCTGCTGGACCACTGGCTGCGCGACACCACGATCAACCAGGCCATCGTCTTCGCATCGACCCAGGTCGAGTGCGACGGCCTGGCCAACGACCTGCAGCAGGACGGCTTCTCGGCCGTGGCACTGCACGGCGCTCTGAGCCAGGGCCTGCGCAACCGCCGCCTGATGGCGCTGCGCAGCGGTCAGGTGCAGGTGCTGGTGGCTACCGATGTGGCGGCACGCGGCATTGACGTGCCCACCATCACCCACGTCTTCAACTACGGCCTGCCCATGAAGGCAGAGGACTACACCCACCGTATCGGCCGCACGGGCCGTGCCGGTCGCGAAGGTGTGGCCGTCACGTTCGCGGAGTTCCGTGACCGTCGTCGCATTTTCGATATCGAGGCCTACAGCCGCCAGCAATTCAAGGCCGAAGTGATTCCTGGCCTGGAGCCCGCACAGCGCGCACCCAGCAGCAACGAAGGCCGTGGCGGCCGTCGTGGCGGCGGTGGTTTTGAAAGCCGTGGCGGCGATCGCCGTGGTGCCGGCGGCGGTGGCCGTGGCGGTTTCGGTGGTGATCGTGGCTTTGGCGGCGATCGCGAGCGCAGCTTCGGTGATCGCGGTGGCGATCGTGGCTTCGGCGCACGCCGTGATTCCGAAGGCTATGGCCGCAAGGCTGGCTTCGGTGGCTTCGGCGGTGGCCAGCGCGAAGGCGGCTTCGGCCAGGGCCAAGGTCAGCGCGAAGGCGGCTACAGCCAGGCTCCGCGTGAAGGCGGCTACAGCCAGGCCCCGCGCGAAGGCGGCTTTGGCCGTGGCGGTGAAGGCCGTGGCTTCAGCGGCGACCGTGGCGCTGCGCGTGGCGGCGATCGCCGTGACGGCGCTCCCCGCGAAGGCGGCTTCCGTGGTGCATCCGGCGAGTCGCGCGGCTTTGGCGGTGGCGAATCCCGTGGCGGCTTCGGCGGCGGCGAGCGCCGTCCTGCCTTCGGCAAGAGCGCTCCCAAGCCTTACTCGCCCCAGGGCGGTGATCGCAAGCGCGTCGTGCGCTGATCGATCTCGGCATTGCATGCAGACCGGCCCTTCGGGGCCGGTTTTTTTTCGGCCATCTGCGTCCTCGCGTGGTGCGGCCTGTCCTTGATGGTGCAGAACCTGCTGTCTGGCGGGCTCTGTGACTGCCATAATCGCGGCGCGGAGGTGCCCTGTGGAGTCTTTGATCGCGTCCAGTGTGGATTTTGAACACATGTTCGAACTGGCCCCCGTCTCGCTATGGCTGGAGGACTACAGCGCGCTCAAGCAGCTGCTCGACCAGTGGCGTGCACAGGGCGTGACCGATCTGCAGGCGCATTTTCTGGCCCACCCCCAGGCGCTGCAGCAGTGCAGCGCGGCGCTCAAGGTGGTGCGCGTCAACCAGCGCACGCTGGACCTGTTCGGCGCCAGTGACCAGCAGACCTTTCTTGCCAGCCTGGGCCGGGTGTTCCGCGATGACATGCACGCCGGCCTGGCCTGCGAGCTGGAGGATCTGTGGCAGGGCTCTCTGAGCTTTGCCAACCGCACCGCCAACTACACGCTGGACGGGCGGCGGCTCGATGTGCAGATCCGTGGCCGCATCCTGCCCGGTCATGAAGCGCTTTGGGACTGCGTGCTGGTGTCGCTGGAAGACGTGACGGCCGAGATGCGCAGCGCGCGCCAGCTGCACCGCAGCGAACAGTACTCGCGCGACCTGTTCGAGTACTCGCCCGTGTCGCTGTGGGTCGAGGATTTCAGCGCCATCAAGCGCCTGCTCGACGACGTGCGCGCCCAGGGCATCAGCGACTTCGCCACCTTCCTCAAGGTGCACCCGGAATTCGTCTCGCGCTGCATGCAGGAGATTCGCGTCGTGGACGTGAACCGCCAGACGCTGCGCATGTTCGGCGCCACCGACAAGCTGCAACTGCTGAGCCGGCTGGGCCGCATCTTCCGTGACGAGATGATCGACTCCTTTGCCGATCAGTTGCAGGACCTTTGGAGCGGCAAGCTCGTGCAGCACCGCGAAGTGGTGAACTACGCCCTGTCAGGCGACGCTCTGCACATCCACATGCAGCTGGCCGTGCTCGATGGCCATGCCGATGACTGGGGGCTGGTGCTGCTGTCGCTGGTGGACATCACGGCGCGCAAGAAGGCCGAGGCCTACCTCGAATACCTGGGCAAGCACGATGTGCTGACCCAGTTGCGCAATCGCGCCTTCTATATCGAGGAACTCAATCGCCTGGCACGCAAGGGGCCCTGGCCGCTGGCGGTGATTGCCATCGACATGAATGGCCTCAAGGAGGCCAATGACGAGCATGGCCATGCCGCAGGCGACGACATGCTGCGCCGCGTGGGCGAAGTGCTGACCAAGGCCGTGGATGCGCCTGCCTGCGCGGCGCGCATAGGCGGCGACGAATTCATGGTGCTTTTACCGGCTTCGGACGAGCGCGGCGCCGAGGCGGTCAAGGAGCGCATCCTCTCGCTGCTGGAGCTCAACAACCAGTTCTATCCGGGCCAGGCGGTCAGCCTGTCCATGGGCGTGGCCTGCTGCGATTCGGGCAGCCAGGTCGAGGCCACCGTCTCGCGCGCCGACCAGGCCATGTATGCCGAAAAGGCGCGCTACTACAAGGAAAGAATGCTGGACCGCCGCGCGGGCCGCGCTTAGCGGTCTTGCACCGCAGTGCCTGTCACGCCTCCGAGGCGTGCCGCCCGATTTCGGGCCAGCGGTGGTGCAGGTAGATCCAGGACGCCAGCCCGATCAGCATCATGCTGATCGAGCCCAGGGCCAGCAGTACGGTCGAATGCATCACCAGCGGTGCAATCATGCCGGCCACGATGCCATTGGCCGTGGAGCCGACCACCGCCTGCAGCGATGAGGCCAGGCCGCGCCGCTCCGGGTGGATGTCCAGCACCAGCAGCGTGACCACGGGCACCATCATGGCCCAGCCGAAGGCGAACACCCCCACGGGAATCAGCGCCCAGCTCACGTGGGCGGGCCAGATCAGGTTGGCGACCAGGTTGATGATGGACACGACGAACATGATCAGAAAGCCATGGCGGATCTGGTGCTTGGGCGGAATGCGCCCGGCCAGCCGGCCGCTCACCCATGCGCCGCCCATGATTCCCGAGATCGAGATCACGAAGAACCAGAAGAACTGCTGCGGCTGCAGGTGCAGCAGGTCGCCCAGGAAGGCGGGCGCCGACAGCACATACAGAAACATGCCGTTGAACGGCACGCCGCTGGCAAAGGCCAGCAGCACAAAGCGCGGATCGCTGCACAGCTCCTTGTAGCCGTGCATCAGAGGCTTGAAGCGGAAGGGCTGGCGCTGCGCCTGTGGCAGGGATTCCGGCAGGAATCGCCAGTTGATACCCCACAGCAGCACGCCCACCAGGGTCAGGAACCAGAACACTGCCGCCCAGCCCAGGTGTATGAACAGCCAGCCGCCCATCACAGGGGCCAGGGCTGGCGCGATGCCAAAGAAGATGGTGATCTGCGCCATCACGCGCTGGGCCTGGGCGGGTGGAAACAGGTCGCGCACCACGGCGCGCGACACCACGATGCCGGCACCCGTGGACAGGCCCTGCAACGCGCGAAACAGCACCAGCTGCGTGATGTTCTGCGACAGCGCACAGCCCGCCGATGCCAGCGTGAATACGGCCAGCCCCCACAGCACCACGGGCCGGCGGCCAAAGCTGTCGGCCATGGCGCCGTGGAAAAGGTTCATGAAGGCAAAGCCGAACAGATAGGCCGACAGCGTCTGCTGCATCTGCAGCGGCGTGGCGTTCAGGGCCTGGGCGATGCCGGAGAAGGCGGGGATATAGGTATCGATCGAGAACGGCCCCAGCATGCCCAGGATGGCAAGCAGGACGGCCAGGGCCCAGCGCGGGCCCTGCCAGAGCGGGGAAACATTTTGTGGCATGCAGGCGAGGCGGTTGTGCGTTGCGGGAGACCGCAGGCGCAGAAAAGGGCCGCGCGCCCTTGCGCCTGCGGCAGGGTGACACTGTAGCGGCTTGGCTGGAATCCGGTGTGACGGATGGCTTGGCGAATGACCTGGGCGATGGAATAGATTGATAGTTTGTATCTAAATGATATAAATATCGATAGAATTTATCTTTTGCGCCAGCATGCACAGGTCCGCCGTGGGGTGGATCGCATGGTTCTGGGCGCTTTCGCCAAGGATCTTTCATGACTGTTTCTCGCCGCACGTTGATATCGGCTCTGGCTCCGGCTGCGTTGCAACTGACTGCCGGCGCTGCCTGGTCCAAGGGCCACCGACTGCAGCTCTCGGCGGCCTATGGCGATGGCATCTTCCACACGCAGAACCTGCGCAACTTCGCGGCGCGCGTGCATGCCGATACCCAGCAGGCGCTGGAGATCGATGTGGTGTCCAACTCTGCGCTCAAGCCAATGGCGCAGGTGCTTCCAGCGCTCAAGCGCAATGAAATCCAGTTCGGCGAAGTTCTCATGTCGTCCTATGTGGATATGCATCCGCTGCTGGGCATGGACTCGCTGCCTTTCATAGTGCGCGGCTTTGACGAGGCCGCGCGCCTGTGGCAACTGACCCGTCCCGTGCTGCAGGAATTTTTGCTGGCTCAGCAGGGTGTGCGCCTGCTGTTTGCCGTGCCCTGGCCGGCGCAGGGCCTGTTCTGCCGGCGCCCGGTCAACAGCATCGTGGATCTCAAGGGGCTCAGGCTGCGTGTGCAAAGCGATGCGACCAAGCGGCTGGCGGAACTCTGGGGAGCGCAGCCGGTGGTGCTCGCGGCCGGTGATCTTGGCATGGTGCTGGAGCAGGGAGGTATTGACGCCATGGTTTCATCCAGTGCCACCGGCGTCGACAGCCAGGCTTGGAAGACCATGAAGGTGTTTCTGGACATCAAGGCCTGGATTCCCAAGAACATGTTGTGCGTCAGCGAACTTGCCTGGAAGGGCTTTGCCGAGCCGGAACGCCAGGCCATCAGCCGTGCCGCCGTGCTGGCCGAGAAAGAAGGCTGGGCGCTGGCCCAGCAGGCCGATGAGCTGGGCAAGAAGGTTCTTGTCGACAACAAGATGTCCGTCACCGCGCCATCGGCGGACCTGCGCCGCATGCTGGATTTGGTGGGGGAGCGCTTTGGCCGGGAGTGGGTGGCCAAGGCTGGCAGCAGCAATATGTCTGTGCTGATGGAATACAACAAGAAAAGGCACTGAGCGCTGTCGCGCCGAGTGCCTTGTTCTGGGTATTGGTGGTGGGCCCTGAGTGATTCGAACACTCGACCAACGGATTAAGAGTCCGCTGCTCTACCAGCTGAGCTAAGAGCCCACGTATTTCTGCGTGGATGCCTGATGAGATCAGGCAAAAAAATTCTTGGTGGGCCCTGAGTGATTCGAACACTCGACCAACGGATTAAGAGTCCGCTGCTCTACCAGCTGAGCTAAGAGCCCCCTCGGGTATTCCGAAGGAATCAGCCTGGATGAATCCAGGCTGAAAAGGAATTTTTGGTGGGCCCTGAGTGATTCGAACACTCGACCAACGGATTAAGAGTCCGCTGCTCTACCAGCTGAGCTAAGAGCCCCAAAAACAAGTCTGCGCTGCAAACGAGACCGCAATTATGCGGCATTTTTTGTGCGCTTGCAGGAAGACGCGGCAAATTTTTAGTTCATGGCATGGTGGCGCTGAGCCGGGCCCGCGTGCCACCCGGTGCGCAGCCGCAAAAAAGGCGGCCGAGGCCGCCTTTGGGGTGCTGGCGCGCAGCGCGCTTACATCAGCAGATGTTCGCCTGCGTTGTCACCGCCCAGGATCACGTAGTTGACCTTGCGGATGTCCATCAGCTTCTTGCCGCCGGAGTAGCTGATCGAGCTTTGCACGTCCTGCTCCATCTCGATCAGGGTGTTGGCCAGAAGGCCCTTGACGGGCTCGAGGATGCGCTTGCCCTCCACGTGCTTGTACTCGCCCTTGTTGAAGTCCGAGGCCGAGCCGTAGTACTCCTTGAAGCGTTGGCCGTTTTCCTCGACGGTCTGGCCCGGCGATTCCTCGTGGCCCGCGAACAGCGAGCCGATCATCACCATGGTGGCGCCAAAGCGCACGCTCTTGGCGATGTCGCCGTGGCTGCGGATGCCGCCATCGGCAATGATGGGCTTGGTCGCCACGCGCGCGCACCACTTGAGCGCCGACAGCTGCCAGCCACCCGTGCCAAAGCCCGTCTTGAGCTTGGTGATGCAGACCTTGCCGGGGCCGATGCCGACCTTGGTGGCGTCAGCGCCCCAGTTCTCCAGGTCGATCACGGCTTCGGGCGTGCCCACGTTGCCGGCGATCACGAAGGACCTGGGCAGCTTTTCCTTGAGGTAGCCGATCATGTTCTTCACGCTGTCGGCATGGCCGTGGGCGATGTCGATGGTGATGTATTCGGGGCACAGGCCTTCGGCGACGAAGCGGTCCACGGTGTCGTAGTCGGGCTTCTTGACGCCCAGCGAAATGGAGGCGAAGCAGCCCTTGCCCTGCATCTCGCGCACGAACTGCACGTTGTCCAGGTCAAAGCGGTGCATCACGTAGAAGTAGCCGTTCTGGGCCAGCCAGGTGCAGATGCTCTCATCCACCACCGTCTTCATGTTGGCCGGCACGGCCGGGATGCGGAAGGACCGACCGCCCAGCTCCACGCTGGCATCACACTCCGAGCGGCTTTCCACGCGGCACTTGCGCGGCAGCAGCAGGATGTTGTCGTAGTCGAAGATTTCCATTTGATTCCAAGCTCCATGAAAGGTCGCGGCAGGAACATCCCTCCGCGATGGGGCGCTTGGCTTGGAGGCCGGTCTTGCGGGCGGCGCGGGCGGGCCGCGTCGCCAGGGCGGCTGTGGCCCGGGCACAAAAAACCGGACCGCAAGAAACTTGGGCCCGGTGATTGATTCTATACGTTGCCGGCGACGGGCCTGGGCACCCTGTCGATATAGCGGTTATAGGGATGGCGTTATGAACCTGCAAGGGCGCGCTGCGCGTGCCGATTGCGGGCAGATTGCGGGAAATGCGGCATCGGTTTCCCTGGGGGGCAAGGTGCTTTCTACAATGCCGGGATGTTCCCGATCGATCTGCTCGACGGCGCCTCCGGTGCCGCACCCGCCTCCAACTCCCCTTTGCTGGCCAACCTCAACGAAGAGCAGCTTGCTGCCGTCACGCTTCCGGCCGGCCACGCGCTGATCCTGGCAGGTGCGGGCTCGGGCAAGACGCGGGTGCTGACCACGCGCATCGCCTGGCTGCTGCAGACGGGCCAGGCCACGCCGGGCTCCATCCTGGCCGTGACCTTCACCAACAAGGCGGCCAAGGAAATGCTGGCCCGCCTGTCGGCCATGCTGCCCTACAACGTGCGCGGCATGTGGATCGGCACCTTCCACGGCCTGTGCAACCGGCTGCTGCGCGCCCACCACCAGGCGGCAAAGCTGTCGTCCACCTTCCAGATCCTGGACACGCAGGACCAGCTGTCGGCCGTCAAGCGCCTGTGCAAGCAGTTCAACGTGGACGACGAGCGCTTCCCGCCCAAGCAGCTGCAGTACTTCATTGCCGGCTGCAAGGAAGAGGGCATGCGCCCCGGCGACGTGGTGGCCAATGACCCGGACACGCGCAAGAAGGTCGAGATCTACCAGCTCTACGAGGAGCAGTGCCAGCGCGAGAGCGTGGTCGATTTCGGCGAGCTGATGCTGCGCTCCTACGAGCTGCTGCGCGACGATGCCGCGCTGCGCGCCCACTACCAGCGGCGCTTTCGCCACATCATGGTCGACGAGTTCCAGGACACCAACAAGCTGCAGTACCAGTGGCTCAAGCAGCTGGCGGGCGACATGGTGGATGGCCGCCTGCAGGCCACGGGCAGCGTGATCGCCGTGGGCGACGACGACCAGAGCATCTACGCCTTTCGCGGTGCGCGCGTGGGCAACATGCAGGACTTCGTGCGCGAGTTCGACGTGCGCCAGCAGATCAAGCTGGAGCAGAACTACCGCTCCTACAGCAACATCCTGGACTGCGCCAACGCGCTCATCAGCCACAACAGCCAGCGCCTGGGCAAGAACCTGCGCACCACCCAGGGCCCGGGCGAGCCCGTGCGCATCTACGAGGCGCCCACGGACATGGCCGAGGCGCAGTGGATGGTCGAGGAAATCCAGCAGCTCGTGAAAAAGGACGGCTGGCAGCGCCAGGAAATCGCCGTGCTCTACCGCAGCAATGCGCAAAGCCGGGTGATCGAGTCGCAGCTGTTCAATGCCGCCATTCCCTACCGCGTGTACGGCGGGCTGCGCTTTTTCGAGCGCGCCGAAATCAAGCATGCGCTGGCCTACCTGCGCCTGCTGGAGAACCCGCACGACGACACCAGCTTTCTGCGCGTGGTGAACTTCCCGCCGCGCGGCATCGGCGCGCGCAGCGTGGAGACGCTGCAGGACGCGGCGCGCAGCGCGGGCTGCTCGCTGCACGATGCCGTCTCGGCGGTGCCGGGCGCGCCGGGCACCAAGCTCGCAGGCTTTGTCGCCAAGATCGACGTGCTGCGCGAGCAGACCCAGGGCCGCACGCTGCGCGAGATCATCGAGGCCATCGAGGAAGAAAGCGGCCTGCTCGAGCACTACCGCAACGAAAAGGAAGGCGCCGACCGCATCGAGAACCTGCAGGAACTCGTGAACGCGGCCGAGAGCTTTGTCACCCAGGAAGGCTTTGGCCGCGACGCCGTGGCCCTGCCGCTGGACGAGCACGACGGCGCCAGGGCACTGACGCAAAGCCCCGCCAGCCAGGGCCTGGACCCTGCGCTGCCGCTGCTGGACACGCCGCTCACGCCGCCGGCCGGCACCGTGGCCGGCATGGTTGATGCCGATACCGGCGAGACACTGTCGCCGCTGGCCGCCTTCCTGACGCACGCGGCGCTGGAGGCTGGCGACAACCAGGCCCAGGCCGGCCAGGACGCCGTGCAACTGATGACCGTGCATGCCTCCAAGGGGCTGGAGTTCGACGCCGTCTTCATCGGCGGCGTGGAAGAGGGCCTGTTCCCGCATGAGAACGCCATGATGGACCGCGGCGGCCTGGAGGAAGAACGCCGCCTGGCCTATGTGGCCATCACCCGCGCGCGCAAGCGCCTGTACCTGAGCCATTCGCAGACGCGCATGCTGCACGGGCAGACGCGCTACAACGTCAAGAGCCGCTTCTTCGACGAGCTGCCCGATGAGGCGCTCAAGTGGATCACCCCCAAGCAGGGCGGCTTTGGCAGCTACGCGCCCCGCCCCGGTGGCGGCGGTGGTGGCAGCTATGGTTCACGCGATCGCGGCGGCTTCGGCAACAAGGCCGAAGGCTGGCGCAGCGAGGTCTTCGCCAGCCCGCCCGTGCCGCCGCAAAAGGCTGCTCCGGGCCACGGCCTGCGCGTGGGCCTGAACGTGTTCCACAACAAGTTCGGCGAAGGCAAGGTGCTGGCCCTGGAAGGCACGGGCGACGACGCGCGCGCCCAGGTCAGCTTTGGGCGCCACGGCACGAAGTGGCTGGCGCTGTCCATTGCCAAGCTCACGGTCGTGGAGTGAGGCGCGGGCTGCCGCGCCCGGCGCTCAGGGCTTGACTTCGAAGCTCAGCGTCGTGGTGTGGCGCACGTCGGTGTACTTCTTGCCATCCAGCGTGACCGAGCCGTTGTCCACGCGCGCCGTCACCTCCAGCACGTACAGGCCCGGGAAGTAGGGCTTGAAGCTCACCGTGCCGTCCTGCGATGGCGCGAGCGTGCGGTACCAGCCCTCGCTGGTCTGCACGTTGACCTGGCTGGCCGCGACCTTGCGGCCCTTGAACACCAGCTGGAACGTATCGCCGCCCGCCGTGGTGGGCACCAGCTCCAGGTCGTTCACGGCCTTGGTGTCGTTGCGGCCGAAACGGGCCTGGTAGTAGGTCAGCACGCCATTGGCGCCGGGGCGCGTGGCGGCGATGCGCACATCGCCCTGGCCTGCGTCCGCGGTGAAATGATTGGCGTCGGCCTTCAGGGGAAGGCTCTTGCCGTCGGGCAGGACCTGCCTGGCGTCTTCCAGGGCCGGCAGCTGTTCCAGCGGCTTGCGCAGCTCTCCGGCATAGGCCCGGGCCTGTCCTGCGTCCTGCTGCAGCCAGAGATAGTCGGCATGCGCGGCCGGCACCGCCAGTGCGGCGGCGGCGGCCAGCCATGCGGCGGTGCTGCGAAGGATGCGGGAAGGTTCGGTCATGGAGTCTCTCCTGTGGTGTGGCTCTGCGTGCGCCTGCCGGGCCTTGAGGGGCGTGATCCGGCGGGGCTGAAGATGGTGCGATGGCGGGCGAGCGACGCCGCAATGCATCAGAAATTATAGCGAGCAGATGAGAATGAATCTTGTTTTGCACGCCAGGAGTCGGGTTCATGACATCCATGCAATTGCGGCGCAGACATGCAAAAAGGCCATGGAAATCCATGGCCTTTGTGTGGCTGCGCCACGCGCCGCAGGGCGGCGGGGCGCTGTGGCGGTGGTCAGGCCGACAGCTTGGGCTGGGCCGCGGTGCCGGTCAGGTAGCCGACGGCGGCGCCGAACTTGCCGCGATAGTTGGCGCTGATCAGCGGGTCCAGCGTGGGCTTGACCACGTTGTGGATGGCGCCCCAGTCACCGGCGTGCTGGAAGTTGCTCATGATGTAGGTCCAGCCGTTGATCTCGTCCACGGCATGCAGGCCGGTGGATTCGCCGCCTGCGGGAATCGACATCAGGCGCGACAGCTGCTTGGTGTCGATGTTGTAGGCCCACAGGAAGTTGTTCACGTGCTGGCCGCTGTCCTCGCCGATGAACAGGGTGCGCATCTTCTCCGAGAACTTGAGGTTGTCGGGGTTGCAGATCTTGTTCGGGTTGCCGGTGTTGCCCAGCGCGTCGGCGCTGATGTCCTCGCCGGCCAGCAAGGCCTTGGTGTCCACGGGCATCCACTCGCTGTTGATGGCGGCGCCTGCCGTGTCCTTCTGGCCGCCGCGCAGGTTCAGTGCCATCACGGCGCCGGCCTTGAGCTGCTTGGGGATGGACACGCCGTTGCCGGCCACGTTCAGCGCATCACCGGCCACCATGGACTTTTCGCAGTTCTGCAGGGCCGAGTAGGCCACCTTGTCCTTGGCGTTGACGGTCGTGCCTTCCATCTTGGTGAAGCCCATGCTTGCGCCCTTGAAGGCGGCGTAGCGGTGGGTTTCCAGGAAGGCGGCGGCCTTGTCCATGCCGGGGTTGATCTTGATCCACTCGACCTTGCCGTTGGCCGTGATCTTGGTGTAGCTGGCGTCGCCCGGATCGGTCTTGGCCACGGTCATGATGTCCGTGGGCTTGAGCGTGTTGGCCAGTTGCTCGATCTCGGCGCTGGTGGCAGAGCCCAGCTTGATCCAGGTCAGCGCGGCGGCGCTGCCCGATGCGGGGTCGATGGAGAAGCCCGCGCCCACCTTGGCCACGTACAGCGAACCCGAGGACAGGTCCTTTTCCTTGTCGGCCACGAAGACGAAGTAGCCGCTGTTGGTGGCGTCGTCGCCCATCAGCGCCGTGCGCTGGTCGGGCATGACCTGGACCAGCTCGTGCGAGATGCGGCCCATGCAGAAATGCTTCTTGATGCTGGCCGTGCCGTCCGCGTTGACCGTCACTTCGGGCATGTGGCCGTAGTGGTAGGGGTTGGCCTTGTTCTGGTCGCCATACAGGTTCTGGCTGAAGGCCAGCAGCTGGGCATTGCCGGAGGTGAAGGCGTCGGGCTCGTACTCTTCGCTGGACAGGTGGGTGCCCCAGGGCGACAGGCTGGCGCCGCAGGTGATCCACAGGCCGTGCACCTTGGAGGTGTCCACGTTGTGGTACTTGACCAGGCTGAGCTTGCCGGTGGTCTGGTCCTGGTCCAGCGTCAGCACGGCGATAGGCGAGGGCAGCTTGCCGTACATGTCGGTCTTGCCGTCCTGCGCCCAGGTGGTGTATTCGAACTGCACCACGGCGAACACGGGCTTGCCCTTGACGCCGTCCACCTTGGCATTGGGCACGGTCAGCAGCGAGGTGCCGTCGGGCGAATCGGAGAAGAAGTGGCGCTCGCTGCCGGCCACGGTGCGGTCGATGATCTTGTTGTTGTTGATGTCGTAGTAGCCGCCGGCCAGGATCTTGCCGCCCTTGCCGTCCGGCACTTCATCGCCGGTCACGAAGAAGGGCTGGTAGCCCAGGTCGAAGCTCTGCTCGCTGTTGTCGCTGAACTGCACCTTGAGCTGCGAGGCCACGGTCATCCTGGCCATGGCCTGGGGGTTGGCCAGCGTGGGCGCTGCCATGGAGGTGAAGCTGGCCGCCACATAGTTCTTCGCGGGGCCGTCGTCACCGCCGCCGCAGGCGGTCAGCAGGCCGGTGGCGGACACGGCGGAGCCGAGCGGCAGCAGGGGGGCGCCGGTCAGGAATTGCAGCGCCTTGCGGCGGGAGAGCATCGTGGATTGGGACATGGGGCTTCCGTTATGGGTTTGTCAGCGTCAACCCATCGGGGGCGGGATGGGCCGGGATGCCGCCGCGCACTCGCTGGCTTGACATCCGCACGGCATGCTAGGCAGCCGGTGTGACAGAGCAATGGCATCCGCATGACGAAACCGTGACAGCGTCATATGACAGCCGCCAGGCGAGGGGTGCCAGGCGATGCGGCCCGTCAAAAAAACAAAGAAGAGGCGCGAAGTAGGGCCCGAAGAACGGTCCAAAGAAAAAGCCCCTTGAAAGGGGCTTTGTGGGGTGCAGTGGCGAAGCGCTCAGCCGGACAGTCCGGGCGGCGCAGGCGGCTCGGTGCCGATGGCGTCGCTGCCATCGCTTTCATCGGGCGCTGCAAAGCAGTCGCGGAAGGTGAAGACGATGGAGGTGAAGAACATGGCGGCCAGCAGCATGGCCGTGCCGATCATCAGGCCGTTGGCAATGCTGCCCAGCACCTGGGCCAGCACGGCCGAGATCAGGGCCATCACGATGCCGGCCACGATGAACACGCCCATCCAGCTCAGGCCGAAGACCACCAGCGCGCCGATGTTGCGTACACAGGCCACCAGGCTGAAGAACACGGCCTTGACCGGGGGCACGTTGTGCCAGTGCACCAGCCCCGGCGCGTGCCAGAACAGCAGTGACAGCGGCAGGTACAGGCCCATGCTCAGCCACATGGCGGCCTGGAAGTCGGGCGACTCGGCGATCTCGCGCGTCAGCGGCTCGCCGCCCAGGTAGACGTTGGCAAACTGGCCGTCGTCCACCAGCATGGACAGGCCCATGATCAGCAGGAAGCCTGCCGCATACATGGCGCCCAGCGTGAGCATGGAGTTCAGGCGCTGGCGCCCGGTGCGAAAGGCCACCAGCAGCAGGGCCGGCGTGGGCGCACGCCCGTGCGATGCCTCGGCCGCCGCCACCATCATGGCCAGCGAGGTGGCCGGCAGCAGGCCCAGCGCGATCACGGGGCCGATCAGCGGCAGCACCGTGACCAGCGACATGGCCGCCATCGACAGAAAGAACAGCGCCGCCAGTGCCAGCGGCTGCTGGCGGAAGGTGCGGATGCCCTGCTGCACCCATTGCAGGCCGGTACGGGCGGGAACGATGAGAAGTTTCATGGGGTGAGGAAGTCGGGGCGCCTGGATGGGGCATGGCCTCTGGCATGGGCCGCGCCGCTGGCGCCCGAACGGGGACTGTACCCGAGGACGCGCGGCCCGTGGACCGCAAAGCCCTCTGTCGGCCGCGCTGTGGCGGTCTTCGGACGTCAGTCCAGCGCCACCGGGTGGGCCAGGCGCTGGCGCAGCACGCGCTCGAAATGGGTGGGGTCGTGGGGAACGAGCATGGAGGCCTCGCGCGGCAGGTGGAAATCCCACAGGCGGGAAATCCAAAAGCGCAGCGCGCCCGCGCGCAGCATGGGGTTGAACAGCTCGCGCTCGGCGGCGGTCAGGGGGCGCACCGACTGGTAGGCGTCGATCATGGCCCTGGCCTTGGTGGCGTCATGGGCGCCGTTGGCATGTTCGATGCACCAGTCGTTGAGGCACACGGCCAGGTCGAACAGCCAGCTGTCCACGCCTGCGAAGTAGAAGTCGAAGAAGCCGGTCAGGCGCTCGCCATCGAACATCACGTTGTCGCGGAACAGGTCGGCGTGCACGGGGCCGCGCGGCAGCGCCGCATAGGCGGGCGAGGCGGCCACATGGTTCTGGAAGGCCAGCTCGGAGCGCAGCAGGTCGGCCGTGGGTGCGTCTATGTGCGGGATGACCGTGGGCACGGTCTCGTTCCACCAGGGCAGGCTGCGCAGATTGGGCTGCTGGCGATCGTAGTCGCGTCCGGCCAGGTGCATGCGCGCCAGCATCTCGCCCACGGCGGCGCAGTGCGCGGGCTGGGGCGCCAGCTCGCTCTTGCCGGGCAGGCGGTTGACGATGGAGGCCGGCTTGCCGCACACGCTCAGCAGGATGTCGCCGCTGCGGGTCTCGGCCTGCGGGTCGGGCACGGGAATGCCGGCCTGCGCCAGGTGCTTCATCAGGTACAGGTAGAAGGGCAGTTGCTCGGCCGTCAGGCGCTCGAACAGCGTCAGCACCCACTCGCCCTGTTCGGTGGTGAGAAAGTAGTTGGTGTTCTCTATGCCGCCCTGGATGCCGCGCAGCTCCTTGAAGGAACCCAGGGACATGCGGCGCAGCAGCTCGCGCGCGTCTTTGTCGGAGACTTCGGTGAAAACGGCCATGTTGCATTGCCGGCCTTCAGGGCGCGGCGGAAATCGTTGTCGTCAGATATGGAAAGAGGGCAGCGCCGTCAGGTGCTGCCCCCTGGGATGCCGCCGGGCCGGGGCCCGGACAGTCCGGTGAGGATCAGAACTTCTTGAGGTTCCAGACGCGCGTGCCGTTGGTGCCGTCGCCATCGCCGCGGTTGCGCGAGGAACGGGCGCCGTCGTTGGACTGCACTTCATACGAAGGCATGTCGCCGACCTTGGGCTGCACGGTGATGCTGCGGGTCTGGCCGCCCACGCGCAACTCGTCAACGCGGCTGCCGCCATCTTCCACATGGATGTGTTCCACGCGCTGGTTGGTTCGGTCGCGGCCCTCGGGCTTGGCCGTGTCCGGCGCGGTCTGCTCGGTCGCCGCCGCAGGAGCGGTGGAGGCAGCCGGGGCAGGCGTGGGGTTCTGGGCCAGCACGGAGCTGGCGGCCAGGGTCAGGAAGATGAAAAGTGTAGCGGCGCGCATAGGCTCCATTGTAGAACTTGCAGCGGGCGCTGTCCCGCCCTGTCACCCTGCCGGCGCGTGCACAATCGGCGCATGAGCAATTCCAAGACCCTGGTGCTGATCGACGGCTCCAGCTACCTCTACCGCGCCTACCACGCCATGCCGGACCTGCGCGCCGAGCCCGGCAACCCGGAAAGCCCTGCCACGGGCGCCATCCGCGGCATGATCAACATGCTCCAGGCGATCAGGAAGGAAGTGGCGGCCGACTACGCCGTCTGCGTGTTCGACACCAGCGGACCCACCTTCCGCGACACGCTCTACCCCGAATACAAGGCGCACCGCTCGCCCATGCCCGACGATCTGCGCTCGCAGATCGAGCCCATCCATGAAGTGGTCCGCCTGCTGGGCTGGCCGGTGCTGGCCATCCAGGGCGTGGAGGCCGACGACGTGATCGGCACCCTGGCCAAGACGGCCGCCGCCCAGGGCGTGAACGTGGTGATCTCCAGTGGCGACAAGGACCTGTCCCAGCTGGTGGACTCCCACATCATGGTGATGGACACCATGAGCGGCAAGCGCCGCGACGTGGCCGGCGTGACGGCCGAGTTCGGCGTGCCGCCCACGCAGATGATCGACTACCAGGCCCTGGTCGGCGATGCCGTGGACAACGTGCCCGGCGTGTCCAAGGTGGGCCCCAAGACGGCCGTCAAGTGGCTGGCAGAGCACGGCTCGCTCGACGGCCTGATTGCTGCGGCCGACGGCATCAAGGGCGTGGCCGGCCAGAACCTGCGCGATGCCATCGCCTCGGGCCAGCTGGCGCTGAGCCGCCAGCTGGTCACCATGAAGACCGACTGCGACCTGAGCGCCGAAGTGCCCACCCTGCCGGTGCTCGACGCGCTGGCGCCGCGCGAGCCCGATACCGCGCCGCTGCGCGACTTCTATGAGCGCTACGGCTTCAAGGGCCTGGCGCGCATGCTCGGCGGTGCCGCGCCCGAGCCCGATGCGCTGGAAGCCGTCAAGGCCGGCCGCAAGCCAGCGGCCAAGCCGCGTGCCGACCAGTCCACGGGCGACATGTTTGCCCAGGAGCAGGCCGAATCCGACGACGCCACCACCGAGGCCGAGGCCGTCCAGCAGCGCCCGCTGGACTATGACGTGGTGCTGACCTGGGAAGCGTTCGACCAGTGGCTGGCCAAGATCAACGCCGCCGAACTCACGGCCCTGGATACCGAAACCACCTCGCTGGACGAGATGCGTGCCGAGATCGTGGGCATCTCGCTGAGCGTGGAGCCCGGCGCCGCTGCCTACATCCCCCTGCGCCATGCCGGCCCCGACGCGCCCGAGCAACTGCCGGCCGACGAGGTGCTGCAGCGCCTCAAGCCCTGGCTGGAGGATGCGGCCCGGCCCAAGCTGGGCCAGCACGTCAAGTACGACCGCCATGTCTTCGCCAATGCCGGCATCGAGGTGCACGGCTATGTGCACGACACCATGCTGCAAAGCTATGTGCTGGAAGTGCACCGCCCGCACGGCCTGGCCAGCCTGGCGCTGCGCCACACCAACCGCACGGGCATCAGCTATGAAGACCTGTGCGGCAAGGGCGCCCACCAGATCCCGTTCGCCCAGGTGCCCGTGGACAAGGCTGCCGCCTATGCCTGCGAGGATGCCGACCAGACCCTGGACGTGCACCGCGTGCTGTGGCCGCAGCTGCAGGCCAACGACGGCCTGCGCGGCGTCTACGAGCTGGAGATCGCCACCAGCGAGGCCCTGTTCCGCATAGAGCGCAACGGCGTGCTCATCGATGCCGCCACGCTGGCCAGGCAGAGCAACGACCTGGGCCAGCGCATCGTGCAGCTGGAGCAGGAGGCCTACGACATCGCGGGCCAGCCCTTCAACCTGGCCAGCCCCAAGCAGCTGGGCGAAATCTTTTTCGACAAGCTGGGCATGCCCGTGGTCAAGAAGACGGCCACCGGCGCACGCAGCACCGACGAAGAGGTGCTGGAGAAGCTGGCCGAGGACTATCCGCTGCCCGCCAAGCTGCTGGAACACCGCAGCCTGTCCAAGCTCAAGGGCACCTATACCGACAAGCTGGCCCAGCTGGCGCTGCCGCGCACGGGCCGCGTGCACACGCACTACGCCCAGGCCGTGGCCGTGACGGGGCGCCTGTCCAGCAACGACCCCAACCTGCAGAACATCCCCATCCGCACGCCCGAAGGCCGGCGCGTGCGCGAGGCCTTCATTGCCGCGCCCGGCCATGTGATCGCCAGCGCCGACTACTCGCAGATCGAGCTGCGCATCATGGCCCACCTGTCGGGCGACGAGTCCCTGCTGCGCGCCTTCCACGAAGGCCGCGACGTGCACCGTGCCACGGCATCGGAAGTCTTCAACGTGGAGCTGGAGCAGGTCAGCAGCGAGCAGCGCCGCTACGCCAAGGTCATCAACTTCGGGCTGATCTACGGCATGAGCAGCTTTGGCCTGGCCAAGAACCTGGGCATAGAGACCAAGGCCGCGGCCGCCTACATCGACCGCTATTTCCAGCGCTATCCGGGCGTCAAGCGCTACATGGACGAGACGGTGGAATTCGCGCGCGACCACGGCTACGTGGAAACCGTCTTCGGCCGCCGCCTGTACCTGGTGGACATCAACGGCGGCAGCGGCCCGCGCAAGAAGGCGGCCGAACGCCAGGCCATCAACGCGCCCATGCAGGGCACGGCGGCCGATCTGATCAAGAAGGCCATGGTGGCAGTGCAGGCCGAGCTCGATGCCAGGCAGTCCGAGGTCCGCGTCATCATGCAGGTGCACGACGAACTGGTGTTCGAGCTGCCCGAAGGCGAGTCGGACTGGGTGCGCACCGAGATCCCGCGCCTGATGGCCGGCGTGGCCGACTTGAAGGTGCCGCTGCTCGCCGAGGTGGGCCTGGGACCCAACTGGGACAAGGCACATTGAGCTTCACGCAGGCATCGTAGACTTGGCCGGTTCTCAACCACCACCAAGGAGAGATGCATGCGTGACGATCAGCAGCAAGACCTGAAGGCCCTGGTTCCGGGGCGCAGCAGCGAAGAGGGGCCCACGCGGCGCCTGGCATTGCAGACGGCCCTGGGCCTGGGCTATGCCGCAGCGGCCACGCCGCTCATGGCGCAGACCGCCATCTCCACGCCGGCCGACGGCCTGACGGCCGGCGAGGTGCATTTCACCGTGAACGGCTTCAAGGTGCCCGCCTACCGCGCCGCGCCCGCGGGCAAGAAGAATGTGCCCGTGGTGCTGGTGATCTCCGAGATCTTCGGCGTGCATGAATACATTGCCGACACCTGCCGCCGCCTGGCGCGTGCCGGCTACCTGGCCATTGCCCCCGATCTGTATGCGCGCCAGGGCGACCCCAAGACCTATACCGACATCGCCAAGCTCATGAGCGAGCTGGTCTCCAAGGTGCCCGACGAGCAGGTCATGGCCGACCTGGACGGCGCCGTGCAATGGGCCGGCACCCAGGGCGGCGATACGGCGCGCGTGGCCATCACGGGCTTTTGCTGGGGCGGGCGCATCACCTGGCTGTATGCGGCCCATGGCCCGGTCAAGGCCGGCGTGGCCTGGTACGGCCGGCTGGAGGGCGCCAAGACGGCGCTGCAGCCACGCCATCCGCTGGAGCTGGTCTCCAGCCTCAAGGCGCCGGTGCTGGGCCTGTATGGCGGGCAGGACACGGGCATTCCGCTGGAATCCGTGGAGCGCATGCGCGAGGCGCTCAAGCAGGGCTCGGCAGCGGCCAAGGCCTCGGAGTTCGTGATCTACCCGGAGGCGCCCCACGCCTTCCATGCCGACTACCGGCCCAGCTACCGCGAGCAGGCTGCGCGCGACGGCTGGCAAAAAATGCTGGCCTGGTTCAACAAGAACGGCGTCGCGCCCTGAGCTTTTTCGCGCAGGGGGGCTTGACAGCTTCTGTAGGCTGAAACCGAGGGCACCCGACACCGTGGCCTGCTTCCTTCATGGGATCGCAGGCCACGGCTGCGATGGGGCCTGTCTTTCTGCGAGAATTCGCGGGTTTCGCCTGCAAGGGCATACGGTTGAAGCACAAATCGCTATGACATTGGTAGCAATCATTCTGGCCACCCTGGCCGCCGGTATTGGCAGCGTCTGGGTGGCCGCGTTGTTGATGGGGCTGGGAGGCAATCGCGCGCCGGGCATGATGCCGCAGCGGCTGTTGAGCCTGGCGGCGGGCGCGCTGCTGGCCACGGCCTTCATGCACCTCTTGCCCGAGGCCTTTGAGAGCGAGGCAGGCGCGCATGACCTGTTCGTGACGCTGCTGGTGGGCCTGGTGTTCTTTTTCCTGCTGTCCAAGGCCGAGCTGTGGCACCACGGGCATGAGCACGGGGCGCCGCCGGCCCATGAGCACGATCACCACGAACATCACGATCACCAGGGCCACGCCCATGACCATTCCCATGACCACCATCACGGCCACCGCCACGGCGGCTGGGCGGTGCTGACCGGCGACAGCGTGCACTGCTTTGGCGATGGCGTGCTGATCGCCTCCGCCTTCATGGCCGACATGCGCCTGGGGCTGATCGCGGCGGTGTCGGTGCTGGCCCACGAGGTGCCGCACCACATGGGCGACATCGTGGTGCTGCGCCAGTCCAGCTCCAACCGGCGCGTGGCGCTGATCAAGGTGTCCATGGCCGGGGCCGTGACCACGCTGGGCGGCATTGGCGGCTATTTCCTGGTGGGACAGCTGCAGGAACTGCTGCCGTACTTCCTGGCCGTGGCCTCCAGCAGCTTCATCTACGTGGCGCTGGCTGACCTGATTCCCCAGCTGCAAAAGCGCCTGAGCGCGCGCGAGACCGTGGCCCAGGTGGGCTGGCTGATGCTGGGCATCGTGCTGGTCACCGTGGTCAGCCGCGCGGCGCACGCGCACTGAGGCTGATGTTGAGGCTGAGGCGCGGGTCCTAGCCTGCGCGGGCCTCCTGGGGTGCCGGCCCCAGCAGGTCGGCGTAATCCACCGCGTACTTGATGAAGGCCGCATGGCCGTCGATGCGCAGCTTGCGGCGCAGGTGCAGGCGGTGGGTTTCCACGGTGCGCACCGAGGTGCCCATGAGCGCGGCGATTTCCTTGTTGGAGCGGCCCTCCGAGATCCACTGCAGCACGCTGGCCTCGCGCGGCGTGAGGGCGCGCCGGGGCCCGGACGCGCTGCCGTCTTCTTCGGCCACGGGCTGCAGGCCGGGGCTGAAATACAGGCCGCCGGCGTAGACCCGGTCTATGGCCTCGATGAGCTGCTGCGCAGGCGCGTCCTTGAGCACATAGCCGCGCGCGCCCAGCGCCACGGCGCGGCGCACGTATTCGGGATCCTCATGCATGGACAGCACCAGCACGCGCACCAGGGGGAACTGATCGCGGAACAGCGCGGCCAGGTCGATGCCGCTGGCGCCCGGCATGCGGATGTCGGTGACCACCAGGTCGGGCGACAGCTGGCGGGCCAGCGGCAGGGCCTGGTCCACGCTGGCGGCCTCGCCCACCACACGGATATGGTCCGTGGCCTGCAGGCGCATGGACACGCCGTCGCGCACGAGAGGGTGGTCGTCCACCAGGAGGATGCGGATCATGGGGTTCATGCAGCGGCCCGTGGGAGTTCGAATTCCGGTGAGGGAGACAGCGGCATGCCGCCATCGCGGTAGAGCACGGCGACCAGCCGGGTGCCCCGGCGCCCCGAACTGATGGACAGGTGGCCGCCCAGGCCTTCGATGCGCTCGCGCATGTTGCGCAGGCCGATGCCGCCCTGGCGGTCGCGCTGCACGCGGCGCATGTCGAAGCCCTGGCCGTCGTCGCTGACCTGCAGCACCACGCGGCGGCGCTGAAAGTGCAGGCTGACATCGATGCGCGTGGCCTGGGCATGGTTTTGCGCATTCGTCACGGCCTCCTGGGCCACGCGGAACAGGGCCGTGGCATGGCTGGGCGGCAGAAAGCGCGTCTCGCCGCGGCAGCCGAACTGCATGCGCAGGCCGTCCTCGGCCTGCATTTGCTGGCTCATCAGCGCCAGGGCCGGGGCCAGGCCCAGGTCGTCCAGCAGGGCGGGGCGCAGGCCGTGGGAGACACGCCGTATCTCCACCAGCGCGTGGTTGAGCTGCTCCAGGCCCTGGTCCACCATGCGCTGGGCCGTGGCCGGGTCCTGCGCGGCCAGCCGCCTGAGCTGTGCCTGGGCCGTCTCCAGCAGGAACTTGGAGGAGACCAGCACCTGCACCACGCCGTCATGCAGGTCGCGCGCCACGCGCGTGCGTTCCTCTTCCTGCGAATGCACCACGCGCTGGGCCAGCCGCTGCAGCTTGTTGCTGGACACGCGGTGATCGCTGAGATTGAAGACCAGTCCCGCCACGCCGATGAGCACGATGCACAGCGCCGCAATGCCGAAGATGCGCCAGCGCGTGGCCGCGATGTTGGCCTGGGCGCTTTCGTCGATCTGGCGCAGCGCCTGCTCCACATCGTCCAGGTACAGGCCCGTGCCCAGCGACCAGCCCCATTCGGGCACCGTGGCCACGTAGGCGAGCTTGGCCTCGGTACGCAGCGATGACGGTTTTTGCCACTGGTAGCGCACCAGGCCGCCGCCGCTGCGCGCGGCGTCCAGGATGATCCTGGCGGGTCCTGCGCCGCCGGGGCTGTTGGGATCGCACAGGTCCACGCCCGACAGGCCCATCTGGCGCGCATCCAGCAGCACGTTGCCGTGTTCGTCGTAGACAAAGAAGTAGCCGTCCTCGCCGAACTGCATGCGCGACAGCATCTCCAGCGCCTGGCGCCGCTGCACGGATTGCTCCTCGCCGCTGGACTTGATGCGCGTCAGCGCCGTGGTCGCCAGCTGGACGTAGTGGCGCAGCTCCGTCTCCTTGCTGTGCAGGTAGGCGGTCTCGACCAGTTCCCTTTCCTGGTGGGCCAGCTCCAGGGTCTGGTGCTGCACGGTCGCCGCGACCAGGCCCAGGGCGAGCGCGATGGCGGCAATCGACAGAAGTGCAAGTTTCAGCGGAAGTTGCATGGGAGCCTGTGTGGGGTGCACCGACGATCTTTTCCGCCCAGTGGCCGGGCCTTGTCAACAGGGCTTGCGCGCATGCCGCCAGCGCCAGGGCGGCGGCCTTTGAATGGCAGGCGCTGTATTTTCCAATGGCCTGCGCGCCCGTATATCCACACGGATTCACGCGCGCGTGAAAAGGCGTTTGAATATCCCAAGGGAAACACCATGAAAAATGGTTTTTGGGCACGAAACAATATCCCATGGATACTGGAAATCCGAGATGCATTTTCTTGGTGCGTACTCCCCTTTTTGGGGTTTTGGATAATCGTTTTGCCGTATTGTGGTGCGCCGTCCCTCTGATGCCTGATGTGCTGCTTGTTGTTGAGCAGATTCCGTGCCAAACCATTGTTTTCAAAGAATGTTGAAGGGCTGCGTAGCACTGCGTGGGTCCGTGTGCGTAGTGGTGCGTAGGGGAAAATTCATTATCGAATGCTCCAGATCCCTGCCTAGAATTTCTCCGTGAAATCACGAATTCGAATCATTTTGTATCGATGATTCAGGTCACCTCTGAGGACTGGGTTAATGGTGACAAAGTGTTTCCATAACGCCAATGCAGTAATGCGTGGCACGGCAGTGGCAGCTTGTATTTTTGTTTGAGAAGGGCAATACCATGGATATTCGAACGAACCTGGGGCGCATGGCGCTGGCATGCGGGGTGGCGGTGACGGCGGCGGCGCTGGTGGGTTGCGCTGCGCCCAACAAGCGCGAGGTGCTGTCCACCACGCAGATCTACCCGGCCATCGGCCCGTACTCGCAGATGGTGGCGCATGGCAACACCATCTACTTCTCGGGCGTGCTGCCGCTGAACGCACAGGGCACGGCCATCCAGGGCGCCACCATCGAAGAGCAGACGCGCGCCGTGCTCGACCACATCGGCGCCAAGCTCAAGTCCCAGGGACTGGGCTACGAGGATGTGCTCTCGACCTCGGTCTTCATGAAGGACCTCAACGAGTTCGCCGCCATGAACAAGGTCTATGGCGAGTACTTCAAGACCGGCGCCCCCGCTCGGGCCACGGTGGAAGTGGCGCGCCTGCCGCGCGATGTGAAGATCGAAATCTCGGCCATCGTCGGCCGCCGCTGACCGCTTGCGCAACGACAGGAGGACCGCATGAACGCACGACACCCCCAGATCGCGGCCGAGCAGGCCACATCCCTGACCGCCACTGCGGCCGCCGGCGAATCCGGCTATCCCGCGCGCTGGACTTCCAAGCGCCGCGACTTCCTGCGCATGCTGGGCTACGGCACCGGCGCCGCCACGCTGGGCCCGCTGCTGGCCGCCTGCGGCAGCGGCAACGCCCAGACCTCGGCGGCCGCGCTGCGCGAGCAGCTCATGCGCGACGAGGCCTTCTGGACCGACGTGCAGAGCATGTTCATCCTCAAGCCCGAGAAGACCTACATGAACATCGGCACGGCCGGCTCCATGCCCAAGCTGGTGCTCGACGTGTTCGATACCGAAAACCGCAAGAAGGCCGCCGACTCGGGCAACGGCTACAGCAACCTGCTGGACCTGCGCAAGCAGGTGGCGCCGGGCTTTGGCGTGGATGCCGACGAACTGGCCTTCTCGGCCAACACCTCCTCGGGCATGTGCCATGCCATCCTGGGCATCGACTGGCAGCGTGGCGACGTGGTGGTCACCACCAACCACGAGCACGGCGGCGGCGACACGCCGCTGAAGATCGCCCAGGACCGCTACGGCATCGAGGTCTCGCGCATTGCGCTGCCCGTGGGCAACAACCAGACGGCGGCCACCTACGTGAACCTGTTCGACGAGCGCATCCGCGCGCTCAAGGCCCAGGGCAAGCGCGTGCGCGCCATGATGTGGTCCTCTCCCACCTACAAGACCGGCACCATGCTGCCCATTGCCGACCTGATGGGCGTGGTCAAGGCGCATGGCCTGATCAGCATCGTGGACGGCGCCCACCTGCCGGGCATGATGGCCTACAACTATGCGGAGCTGGGCATGGACTTCATGTCCGGCGCGGGCCACAAGTGGCAGTGCGGCCCGGGCTCGACGGGCATCCTCATCATCCGCAACAAGATGCGCGCCTCCAACCCGCTGCCCCTGCCCAAGTGGTACCCGGTGCACACCAGCGCCTACCCGGCGCTGGAGCGCACGACCACGGCCAAGGAGACCTACGACATCGCCGCCTCGGTCACCTCCTGCGGCAGCGTGCACACGCCCATGTTCATGGCGCTGGCCCAGGCCTGCGCGCAGTGGGACAGCATCGGCCGCAAGAAGATCGAGACCTATGACCTGACGCTGTCGTCCTACCTCAAGGAAAAGATCGTCGAGCGCTGGGGCGTGGACTCGCTGTACTCGCCCAAGGACGATCCCAAGCTGCTGTCGGCGCTGACCTGCTTCAACCCGTTCCAGAACAAGGACGACGTGATGAACGGGACCAAGTCATCGACCTTCGTGGCGCGCATGCTCAGCGACTATCCGCAGGGCTTCGTGATCCGCAACTCCAACTTCCCCGTGATCGGCGCGGCGGCAGACCACTACGGCGTGCGCGTCTCCACGCACCTGTGGCATGACGCGCGGGACGTCGATCTGCTGGTGGATGCGATGTGGGATCTGTCTAGAAAGATGGCTTGACCCCCTGAGCCGCTTCGCGGCTTCCCCCTTCTCGCTTCGCGGAGGGGGATGACACCCTCGGTGCGGGGCGGCGCGGCCGGCATAGGCCCTTCCTCGGTGTCTCTGAGGTGGGCCGCGCTTGTTTTGGGGCGTGCTTTCTGGCGCAGAGCGCTGTCCTCAGCCTTTCATCGTCAGCCGGGCTGTCCTTCGTCGCGGATGGCAGCGCGGACCTGGGGGAGCTGGCGGCGGGAGACCATGAGCAGTTCGGGGATGCCGTGCAGGCGCAGGGCCCAGCCTTCGCCTTCGGTGGGGTCGTCGTGGCGTTCCAGGGCGCGCAGGGCGCTGCGGGCCACCAGCGCGTTGCGGTGCACGCGCAGCAGGTGGTCGGCGTGGCGGGTTTCCAGGTCGGCCAGGGCGCCGTCGAGGATGTAGCTGCGGCCCACGGTGCGCACGGTCACGTATTTCTGTTCGGCCTTGAGGTAGAGCACTTCGGACAGGGGCAGGCGCACGGTGGTGCCCCGGTCCTGTATCAGCAGCACGGGGCCGCTGTCGCGCTCGGCCGTCTGGTGCACCGCCGTGCGTGCGGCCTTGGCCAGGGCCTGCTGCAGGCGCTCGCGGCGCACGGGCTTGGTCAGGTAGTCGGCAGCGTCCAGGTCGAAGGCCTCGACCGCATGGCCGGCATGGGCGGTGACGAAGACCACGGCAGGCGGCAGCGGCAGGCGGCGCAGTGCGTGCGCCAGGGCCAGGCCGTCCTGGCCCGGCATGTGGATGTCCAGCAGCGCCAGTTCCACGGCGCGCGGGCCCGGCGCCTGCAGCACGGCCATGGCCTGGCGCGCGTCTGCCGCTTCACTGACCTGGTGCGGGCCGGTGCCCGTGCAGGCTTCCACATCGGCCAGCAGGGTGCGCAGTCGCGCGCGGGCCAGGGCTTCGTCGTCAACGATCAGGATGTGCATGGTGCTTCTTCTTCGATAGAGCCTTCGTGGGTTGGCTGGCAGGCGCAGCCAGCGGCAGGCTGATGCGCACCACGAAATGGCCCTTGAGCGTGCGCGCCGTGAGGTGGGCCTGCAGGTCGTGCAGCAGCGACAGCCGGGCGCGCACATTGGCCAGCGCAATGCCGTTGCCGCGCGTGCCAGCTGCGCTGGCGGAATCGATCTCGGTGGGCAGGGTGTTGGTGATGCGCACCTCCACCAGATCGCCACGGCGCTCGGTGCGCACCTGCAGCTTGCCGCCGTGTGCGCTGGGCTCCACGCCATGGCGTATGGCGTTTTCCACCAGCGGCTGCAGCAGCAGCGGCGGCAGCAGGGCGCCGTGGGCGGCAGGGTCCAGTTGCCAGCGCACCTGCAGCCGTTCGCCGAAGCGCACCTGCTCGATGGCCAGGTAGCGCTGGGCCAGCTCGATCTCCTCGGCCAGCGTGGTCGTGCTGTGCGGCTCGGCCAGCGCGTAGCGGAACAGGTCGCTGAGGTCTTCCAGCAGGGCCTCGGCCTTGGCGGGCTCGGCACGCACCAGGGCGATGGCGCTGTTGAGCGTGTTGAACAGGAAATGCGGGCGTATGCGCGACTGCAGCTCGGCCAGCCGCGCCTGCGTGTCGGCGGGGGTGTGGCCGCGTGCGCGCAGCACCAGGGCGGCCACCAGCAGGGCCGCCAGCAGTCCGCCGGACATGGCGCTGGCCAGCCAGGGGGCGCTGTTGCCACCGGCCAGTTGCAGCATGGCGCAGGCATACAGCCCGGCCGCCATGCCCAGCAGCACGCCGGCTGCGTACTGCCCGGTGGACGGCAGGCGCTGCAGCGGATGCTTGAGCAGGCAGGCCGCCACCAGCCAGACCAGGGTGCCGGGCAGGCTGGCGCCGGTCAGCAGGGCCATGTTCTCCAGCCACTGCAGGGGCGAGTCGGCGCCGAACATCGCAGCCGTGGCCGCCACGGCCTGCACGAAGAGCACGGCGCGCAGCACCACGCCGACGTTGCAGGCGTCGAAGACCAGCGCCGCAGGCAGGGGCGGCGGGGCAGCGGAGGTGGATGGCTGGGGCGGCAAGGGGCGGGTGATGGGGTGTTGTGGCGAAAATGCGGCGGAGTTCGTCGGGCGTTCGTCGGAAATTGGCGGAAACGGGCGGAAATGGGCGCAATGGCTCCGCGCCGCATGCCCGGATTATGGTCATGCCGGGCCGGCCTGCACAGCCGCTGGCCGGCCCCTGCACGGGCGTGGCGCCGCCCAGGTCGATAGAATCTTCGCTTCCTGCCCGCGCGGGGGCGTGCCGCCCGCCGCCAGCACCGCCTAATCGAAGATCGCGTCCTCACATGTCTGCCAATCAACCAACGTCCGCCTCGCACAACCAGCTCGACACCAAGGCCCAGGCCTGGTCCGCTCTCTTTGAAGAGCCGATGAGCGATCTGGTCAAGCGCTATACCTCCAGCGTGTTCTTCGACAAGCGCCTGTGGCAGGCCGACATCACGGGCAGCCTGGCGCATGCCGAGATGCTGGCGGCCCAGGGCATCATCGCCGCCGCCGACCACGAGTCCATCCGCAAGGGCATGGCGCAGATCACGCAGGAAATCGAGTCCGGCCAGTTCGAGTGGAAGCTCGACCTGGAAGACGTGCACCTGAACATCGAGGCCCGCCTGACCCAGCTGGTCGGCGACGCCGGCAAGCGCCTGCACACGGGCCGCAGCCGCAACGACCAGGTGGCCACCGACGTGCGCCTGTGGCTGCGCGGCGAGATCGACCTCATCGAAGGCCTGCTGGGCGAGCTGCAGCTGTCCCTGGTCGAAGTGGCCGAGAAGAACGTGGACGTGATCCTGCCCGGCTTCACCCACCTGCAGGTGGCCCAGCCCGTGAGCTTTGCCCACCACCTGCTGGCCTATGTGGAAATGTTCAAGCGCGACGCCGAGCGCATGCTGGATCTGCGCCGCCGCGTCAACGTGCTGCCGCTGGGCAGCGCCGCCCTGGCCGGCACCACCTACCCGCTGGACCGCGAGCGCGTGGCCCGCACCCTGGGCATGGAAGGCGTCTGCCAGAACTCGCTGGACGGCGTCAGCGACCGCGACTTCGCCATCGAATTCACCTCGGCCGCCAGCCTGTGCATGGTGCACGTGAGCCGCCTGTCCGAAGAGCTGATCATCTGGATGAGCCAGAACTTCGGCTTCATCCGCATCGCCGACCGCTTCACCACGGGCTCGTCGATCATGCCGCAGAAGAAGAACCCCGACGTGCCCGAGCTGGCACGCGGCAAGACCGGCCGCGTGGTCGGCCACCTGATGGGCCTGATCACCCTGATGAAGGGCCAGCCCCTGGCCTACAACAAGGACAACCAGGAAGACAAGGAGCCGCTGTTCGACACGGTGGACACCCTGAAGGACACGCTGCGCATCTTCGCCGAGATGATCGGCGGCCAGGCCGACCCGGCCACGGGCGGCAAGAAGGGCGGCATCACCGTCAACGCCGAAGCCATGCGCGCCGCCGCGCTCAAGGGCTACGCCACGGCCACCGACCTGGCCGACTACCTGGTCAAGAAGGGCCTGCCCTTCCGCGATGCGCACGAGACCGTGGCCCATGCCGTCAAGCTGGCCTCGCAAAAGGGCGTGGACCTGACCGAGCTGCCGCTGGCCGAACTGCAGGCCTTCAACCCCGGCATCGAGGCCGATGTCTTCGAGGCGCTCAGCCTCGAAGGCTCGCTCAATGCGCGCAACACCCTGGGCGGCACGGCGCCGGCCCAGGTGCGCAAGCAGCTCGCAGGCCACCAGGCGCGCTTGAATGCACGCCTGAACGCACGCCTGGGCTGATCCCCCGTTCGCCGGAGCCGCGCCATGACATCCTCCCGCCGCCAACTGCTGACCGGGGCGCTGCGCGCCGCCGGCGCAGTGACTGCCGTTGCCGCCTCGTCGGCCCTGGCTCCGCTGGCCTGGGCACAGCCCGGGCAGGTCATCCGCATCCTGGTGGGCTTTCCGCCGGGCGGCGGCACGGATGCCATCGCACGCCTGCTGGCCGACCGGCTCAAGGACGTGCTGGGCACCACGGTGCTGGTGGACAACCGCCCCGGCGCGGGCGGGCAGATCGCGGCGCAGCAACTCAAGGCGGCTGCGGCCGACGGTCATACCCTGTTCCTCACGCATGACCACACCATCTCCATCCTGCCCCAGGTGGTGAAGAAGCCGGGTTTCGACCCTGGCCATGACTTCGTTCCCGTGGCCGGCTTTGCCACCTTCGTGAACGCGCTGGCGGTCTCCGCCAACACGCCGGCGCGCAACCTTGCCGAGTATGTGGAGTGGGTGCGCCAGGGCGCAAAGCGCGGCAGCATCGGCATACCCGCGCCCGCGTCCACGCCGGAATTCCTGGTCAGGCTGCTGGGCGAGCACTACAGGCTGGACCTGGTGGCCGCGCCCTACCGGGGCAGCGCGCCCATGCTGGCCGACATGCTGGGCAACCAGATTCCGGCCGGCATCGCCTCGGTGCAGGACTTCATGGAAAACCACAAGGCCGGCAAGCTGCGCGTGATCGGCGTGCTGGGCACGCGCCGCCAGGCCACCATGCCCGAAGTGCCCACGCTGGCCGAGCAGGGCGTCAAGGGCTTCGAGGACACGCCCTACTACGGCATCTACGCGCCGCGCGGCACGCCCCAGGCCTTCATCGACCGCTTCTCCGCCGCAGTGGCCACCGTGCTCAAACAGCCCGATGTGCACGAGCAGCTCACCGCCCTGGGCCTGACCGTGGGCCACATGCCGCCCGCGCAACTGGCCGAGCGCGAGCAGGCCTATACCCAGGTCTGGAAACGCATCATCCAGACCAGCGGCTTCCAGCCGCAGTAAGCGCGCGTCCAGCGGTCCCGCATGTTCTACGCGATTCCGCTGGAGGACCGGCCCCGCTGGAGCAATCCGCCGTGGATGACGCTGCTGATCATCCTCGTGAACGTGCTGGTGTTCTTCGGGCCCCAGCGCTCCGAAGAGCGCGCCCAGCAGGCGGCGGCGCAGTTCTATGCCGCCAGCGCGCTGCCGGGCATCGAGTTGCCGCGCTTTGTGGACTGGCTGCAGCGCACGGATTCGCCCATTGCCAAGCAGGCGAAGGTGCTGCAGAAAAAGGGCCTGGTCGAGCCGCTGCTGCAGCGCATGGAGCAGGAGCCCGCCTTCCTGGCGCTGCTGCGCAGCGGGCAGATCGTGCCCGAAAGCGATCCCCTGCACGAGCGTTGGCAGACCGACCGCAGCCGCTACGAGGCGTTGCAGCCGGAACCTTTCACCACGCGCTGGGCCAAAAACTATGCCCTGGACGCGCCGATGCGCCCGGTGACCTGGATCACCGCAGCGTTCCTGCATGTCGACACCAGCCACCTGGTGGGCAATATGCTGTTTCTCTTCATGTTCGGCTTCTCGGTCGAGTTGATGCTGGGGCGCGGCACCTATCTGTTGTTTTATCTGCTGGGCGCCGTGGGTGGCTCGGTGCTTTCGGGTTGGGCCTATGCAGGCACAGGCAGTTACGGCTTGGGCGCCTCGGGCGCCGTGGCCGCCCTGATGGGCATGTACGCCGTCATGTACCGGCTGCGGCGTGTCCGTTTCTTCTATCAGCTGTTTTTTTATTTCAACTACGTCACTGCGCCCGCCTTGATCCTGCTGCCAGCCTGGATCGCCAATGAAGTGCTGCAGCATTTTTTCAGTGGCCAGAGCGCTGGCTACATGGCCCACCTGGGCGGCCTGCTCACGGGCGCGACCCTGATGGCCCTGCATCTGCGCCGCAAGCCACGGGCGGCGTTGGCGGGCTGCCATTCGGCGCCGGACGATGGCTTCGACGCACATGTCGCCAACGCGCGACGCCTGGGCCAGGCGCTGGACATGGAGGGCGCCCTGCGCGCCTGGCGCGCCGCAGCCCAGCTGCGGCCTGCCGACACCGAGGTGCTGCGCGCCTGGTTTGCCGCAGCCCGCTATGCGCCTGCCAGCGAGGACTTCCACCGTGCGGCCCGGCGCATCTTCAGGCTGCCGGCCCGTGATGCCGCCACCCTGGCCTGGCAGCACGCCAGCTACCGCATCTACCTGGACCTGGCCCGCCCAGGCGCCAGAATCGCGCCCGAGGACATGGCCAGGCTGGTGCGCCGCTTCACGCGTGCCCGTGCGTTCGACGATGCCGAGAAGCTGTGCCGCGCGCTGCTGCAGGCAGCACCCGGCCAGCCGGGCCTGGGCGAGACGCTGTGCCTGCTGGTCAACGGCCTGCTGCAGCAGGGGCTGGCACAGCGCGCCCGCGCCTGGCTGCCACAACTGCAGCGCTGGGCGCCCGATGAGGCCGTGACCCGGCTGTTGCTCGACGGGCAGGCCCGGTCCCAGGCCACGGCGTGATCAGTGCGGGGCCGGGCGCGGGTCCGGTCCCTGTTCCGGTTCCGGGTCACGCAGCAGCCACCGCACCTCCTGCGTGGCCTCGCTGTCGGGATGGCGCGCCTGCAGCGTGGCCAGGATGCCCTGGGCCATGTCCCGGCGCCCGAAGCCCTGCAGCATCAGGCGCGCCGCCAGTTCATAGGCATGGGGCACGGCGGCATGGCCCTTGAAGCGTTTGTCGAAGCCCGAGATCAGGGTCAGCGTCGCCTGTGCATCGCCCGCGCGCCAGGTGCTGCGCGCCAGGGCCAGTGTCTGGTCGGCATCGTCCAGCGCAAAGCTCGCTTCCTTGGCGCGGCAGGCCTGGAACACCTTGAGCGCCTCGGCGGTCTGGCCCTGGCGCAGCAGCAGGGCGATGAAGCGCCGGCCGTGGTCCAGCAGCGTGGCCGTCTTGTCCGACAGCAGCAGCAAGCGGTGGTAGCGGCGCTGGGCATGCGTGTCGTCGGGGTGGGTGCGCTGGTCCTCGTAGGCCAGGCCCAGCGCGGCGGCCAGGTCGCCAGCGGCCACGTGCTCGGCCACGTCCTCGTCCAGCTGCTGGCGGGCGATCTGTTCGGGCGTGCGCGCAGGCGCCCCGTCGGGTCCGTTGTCTGCCTGGGGCGCGGCGTCGATGCCCAGAGCCTCATGGTGCTGGTACATCACATAGCCCAGCAGGCTGGCCATGACCCAGCCGAAATAGATCATGGCGAAGTTGAACAGCGGCAGCAGGATCAGCCCGCTGAACAGCGGCAGCAGCAGCGACATGGCGATCTGCGCACCGCTGCTCAACAGGAACAGAAAAAAGCACAGCAGCGCATAGGGCTTGCCGATGATGCGCACCGTGTCCAGGATCAGCAGCGGATTGAGTGCGGAGAAAAAGCCCGTCGTCTGCACCAGCACGATGATGCTGGCCGGCAGCAAAAAGGACAGCAGCAGCAGGGCCAGCTGCGCCATGCCCAGGCTCACCCGCGCACACCATCCGACGATGATGCCGTGCACCACCAAAATGGCGAACAGCTTCCAGGGCAGATGGGTCCAGTCCGGGTCCAGGTGGCGAGGATAGTCCGCAGCGCGCGATATGCCCTGCGAACCCAGCGCTGCCACCTTGAAACCATAGCGGCTGGCGGCCAGCAGGATACCGATCTGCACCAGCCCGATGGCCAGGGGTGCGGGCAGGAAGAACAGCGCCTTGAACAGCAGGCTGCCCAGCGACAGCAGCAGCGCATAGCCCAGCGGCTGTGACTGCAACGGAAAGGCGAAGAACTGGTTGATCCGGTGCCAGAACGGCTGAGGCACGGCAACGTGGTTCGGCTTCATGGACGGACTCTCTCCCTGTGTTGTATCCGCGCAGTATAGGCAGCACGCTGTATGTAGTCTGACGGGGCCTGTGGTGGGAGGTGAGCCCTGTGATTGCATGGATATGACGTGTTGATGCGCCGATGTCTTACAGATGGATACACCGCAGACCCGGTTCCGGGCACCCGCCGCAGGGCCTGCAGCGGATGCGGGCCGGTATCATCCCGCGCAGTGGTTTTCAGCCGCAGCGGATGCGGCCCTGCATTCGGTGCATGCGGGCGACAGGCCTGCGCCTTGTTCCAGCCCTTGCCGCCGAGCCCTGCCTGCAGCGCAGGGTTTTTCATTTGCAGCGTGTCATGCGGACAGCTCGCGTCGCAGTGCTGAAAGCCTGCTCATTCCAAGAAAACAGCGGGCCATCTGAGCCCGACAGAAGGGATTGCCATGGGGGTGCTTCGCACGAAAGCGATCAGTGGGTTGCAGGGGGCTCCGGCGCACAGCCGGCCCTGGAGCCGGTGGGGGTTGGGGCTGCTGCTGGGATCGGTGGCGCTGACGGCGCAGGCCGTGGGCGTGCGCCAGTTCAGCCCGCAGGGAGAGGTGGCCAAGGTCGAGCAGGTGGTGGTGCAGTTCGATGGCACGGCCGTGCGCTTTGGCGACCCCAAGGCGGCCGCGCCGGTCACGCTCAGCTGCAGCGATGCGGCGGCCACCCAGGGCACGGGCCGCTGGAACAGCGACCGCGAATGGGTGTTCGACTTCAAGCAGGCCCTGCCGCCGGGCGTGCGCTGCACGGCCCAGCTGGTGGCCGGCTACAAGTCGCCTGCGGGCACGGCCGTGACGGGCGCTGCCAGCTACCAGTTCCAGACCGGCGGCCCGGCCGTGCTGGACATGGCGCCCGACACCTATGAACAGATCGACGAGGAGCAGTACTTCGCGCTGCGCCTGTCGGGCCCGGCCACCGTGCAAAGCCTGCAGCAGCACATGTGGTGCACGGCCGAAGGCGTGGGCGAGCGCATTCCCGTGCGCCTGATCGAAGGCAAGGAGCGCGACGAGCTGCTCAAGCACCGCGGCTGGGACAAGGCCGCCGCCAAGAACCCGCTGCAGTACGCCACGCTGGCCTGCAACCGCCGCCTGACGGCGGGCACGACCATGAAGCTGGTTTTTGGCGCCGGCATCGCCACGCCCAATGGCGTGGCCAGCCGCCAGGACAAGCGCTTCGAGTACCGCGTGCGCGAGCCCTTCGCGGCCGAGTTCAGCTGCGAGCGCGAGAACGCCCAGGCCGCCTGCCTGCCGATCCGCCCCATGCGCCTGAGCTTCAATGCCCCCGTGCCGCGCAAGCTGGCCGAGGGCATTCGCCTGAGCAGCGGCGCCTCCAAGGTGGCGCCCGTGATCGACGGCGAATACGGCGAAAAGCTCAGCGAGGATTCGCTGGTGCAGAACCTGAGCTTCCCGGCCACCATGCAGGCCCAGGCGCGCTACACGGTGGAGCTGCCTCCGCAGTTCAAGGACGCGGCAGGCCGCAGCCTGAGCAATGCCGACATGTTCCCGCTGCAGGTGGCCACGGGCGCGCTGCCGCCGCTGGCCAAGTTCGCGGCCTCGCCCTTCGGCATCGTCGAGCGCTATGCCGAAGGCCCGGACGGCCCGGCCCTGCTGCCCGTGACGCTGCGCAATGTGGAGTCCGAGCTGGCCACCAAGTCCCTGGATGCCAGCCGCGTGAGCACCAAGCAGCCCGGCAGCGATGCCGAGATCATCGCCTGGATGCGCCGCGTGGCCGACTACGAGTCCTCCGACATGGACCGCAAGCGCGCCTCGCGCGACATCAAGGGCCCGCTGCCGCCCGTGATCGACAACGAAAACCGCGACTATGTGCAGACGCGCATGCTGTCGCTGCTGGCCGGCCAGGGCGACGTCAAGACGCTGGAGCTGCCCAAGCCCGTCAAGGGCGATCCGCGCCCCTTCGAGGTGGTGGGCATTCCGCTCACGCCGGGCTTTCACGTGGTCGAGATCGCCTCGCCGCTGCTGGGCCAGTCGCTGCTCGATGAGCGCTACGGCTCGGCACGCAGCATGTATGTGCGCACCTCCGCCCTGGTGACCAATTTGTCCGTGCACTTCAAGCTCGGCCGCGAGAACGCGGCCGCCTGGGTGACCACGCTGGACAAGGGCCAGGTCGTGGCCAATGCCAGGATCCAGGTCTCCGACTGCAATGGCAAGGTGCTGACCTCGGCCACCACCGATGCCAGCGGCGTGGCGCGCCTGGACGGCCTGTCGCCCGAGCCGCCCCAGTGCACGGGCGGTGTCGGCTACCGCTCGCCGGCCTACTTCGTCAGCGCACGCGCCCAGGGCAAGGACGGCCAGCAGGAGCTGGCCTTCACCTGGAGCGACTGGCAGCGCGGCATCGAGTCCTGGCGCTTCAACGTGCCCACCAGCCGCAGCGCCCAGCGCGACGAGGTGGCCCACACCATCTTCGACCGCACGCTGCTGCGCGCCGGCGAGACCGTGTCCATGAAGCACCTGATGCGCACCCAGACCGGCATCGGCCAGGGGCAGGGCGGCTTTGCGCTGCCCGAGCAGCGGCCCACGCAACTGGTCATCACCCATGAAGGCAGCGGCCAGCAGTACACGCAGCCGCTGCAGTGGCGTTCCACGGGCACGGGCGGCCTGAGTGCGGAAAACAGCTTCTCCGTGCCCAAGGGTGCCAAGCTCGGCTCGTATTCCGTGGAGCTGCGCGGCGATGGCAACGGCTCGCGCGGGCGCAACAACCGCTTCGGCACGGGCAGCTTCCGTGTCGAGGAATTCCGCCTGCCCGTGCTCGAAGGCCGTGTGGGCCCCGAAGGCAAGCAGGCCCTGGTCGGCGTCTCCAGCCTGCCGGTGCAGGTGCAGGTGAACTACGTCTCCGGCGGCCCGGCCGCCAACCTGCCGGTGCGCGTGTCCGCCCTGGTGCGCTCCACCTGGATGGACCGCAGCGACTGGCAGGGCTTCAGCTTCTCGGCACCGCGCAGCGCCCAGGACACGGGCCAGAGCGATGACGAGGAGGCCACGGCCTCACAGGACAGCAAGGTGGTGGCCGACAAGCTGCCCGTGACGCTGGACCGTGAAGGACTGGGCAAGCTCAAGATCGAGAACCTGCCCAAGCTGCGCGAGCCGCGCGAGCTGCTGATCGAGGCCACCTATGCCGATCCCAACGGCGAGGTGCAGACCCTGCGCAGCACGCAGATGCTGTGGCCCGCGGCCATCGTGGCCGGCGTGCGCGCCGAAAGCTGGATCACCACGGGCCGCAAGCTGCAGTTCCAGGCGCTGGCCCTGGGCGTGGACGGCAAGCCCCAGGCCGGCGTGCCGGTCAAGGTCGAGGCCATCTCCCGCGTCACCACCAGCAGCCGCAAGCGCCTGGTGGGGGGCTTTTACAGCTACGACAACCAGACCACGCTCAAGTCCATGGGCACGGTGTGCACGGGCAACAGCGATGCCCAGGGCATGGTGCAGTGCGAGGCCCAGCTGTCGCAGCCCGGCGAGGTCGAGCTGATCGTCACCGCCTCCGACAAGGACGGCCGGCCCGCCCAGGCTGCCTCCAGCGTCTGGGTCACGCGCCAGGGCGAACTGTGGTTCGGCGGCGAGGACCATGACCGCATGGACGTGCTGCCCGAAAAGCGCAGCTACGAGCCCGGCGAGACCGCGCGCTTCCAGGTGCGCATGCCCTTCCGCTACGCGACGGCCCTGGTCGCCGTGGAACGCGAAGGCATCGTCAGCACCCAGGTCATGCAGCTCAATGGCCAGAACCCCACCGTGGAGCTGAAGGTCCAGCCCGACTGGGGCCCCAACGTCTACGTGAGCGTGCTGGCCCTGCGCGGGCGACTGCGCGAGGTGCCCTGGTACAGCTTCTTCACCTGGGGCTTCAAGGCGCCGCGCGAGTGGTGGAACGCCTTCTGGCACGAGGGCAAGGAGTACATCGCGCCCACGGCCCTGGTCGATCTGTCCAAGCCCGCTTACCGCCTGGGCATGGCCGAGATCCGCGTGGGCACCAAGGCCCATCGCATCGACGTCAAGGTCACGGCCGACCAGGCCAGCTACCAGGTGCGCGGCACCGCCAAGGTCACCATCAGCGCCACGCTGCCCGACGGCAAGCCCGCCGCTGGCGCCGAGGTGGCGCTGGCGGTCGTGGACCAGGCCCTGCTGGAGCTCATGCCCAACACCAGCTGGCAGCTGGCCGACGCGATGCTGCGCCGCCGCGAGTGGGGCGTGCAGACCTCGACCGCGCAGATGGAGGTGATCGGCAGGCGCCACTACGGCCGCAAGGCCGTGGCCGCTGGCGGCGGCGGTGGCCGCAGCCAGACGCGCGAGCTGTTCGAGACGCTGCTGCTGTGGAATCCGAGTGTGGTGCTCGATGCCCAGGGCAAGGCCCAGGTCAGCGTGCCGCTCAACGACTCGCTGACCACCTTCCAGGTGGTGGCGGTGGCCGACCATGGCGTGTCGATGTTCGGCACGGGCCAGGCGCCCATCCGCACGGCCCAGGACCTGCAGATCATCAGCGGCCTGCCGCCGCTGGTGCGCGAGGAGGACCAGTTCCGTGCCATGGTCACGCTGCGCAACACCTCGGCCAAGGCCATGAAGGTGCAGGTCACGCCGCGTGCCACGCTGCTGGAGCTGGCAGCGCAGACCGTGGAGATTCCCGCGGGCGAGGCGCGCGAGGTGGCCTGGAACGTCACGGCGCCGGCCCAGCTGGGCCAGACGCGCGCCGAGGCGCTGATCTGGGAGATCGAGGCCCGCGACACCGCAGGCGGCGACAAGCCGGCCAGCGACAGGCTGAAGGTCAGCCAGCGCATCATCCCGGCCGTGCCGCTGACGGTGCAGCAGGGCACGCTGATGCAGGTCGATGGCAGCATCAACCTGCCCGTGCAGCTGCCGGCCGATGCACTGTCCGGCCGGGGCGGCCTGCGCATGTCGCTGGCGCCCAAGCTGGCCGAAGGCCTGCCCGGCGTGCGCGACTGGTGGGCGCGCTATCCCTACAGCTGCCTGGAGCAGGTCACCAGCAAGGCCGTGGGCATGAGCGACGCCACGCTGTGGCAGTCCACGATGGGCCAGCTGCCCAGCTACCTGGACGGCGACGGCCTGGCCAGCTACTTCCCGCTGGCAGGCGACGGGTCGGGCCGTGCGGCTCGCGGCAGCGATACGCTGACGGCCCACCTGCTCAACCTCTCGGCACTGGCGCAGGGCGTGGACAAGCGCTTCGTGCTGCCGGCGGCCGAGCGCGAGCGCATGGAAAACGGTCTGATCGCCTTCGTCGAAGGCCGCATCCAGCGCAGCTTCTGGAGCCCGCGCAAGGATCTGGACATGCGCAAGCTGGCCGCCATCCAGGCGCTGGCGCTGACGGGCCGCGCCAATCCGCGCATGCTCGACAGCATCACCATCGCGCCCAACGACTGGCCCACGCATGCCGTCATCGACTGGGTGGCCCTGCTCAAGCACATGCGCGAGCTGCCCCAGCGCGAACAGCAGCTGGCCCAGGCCCAGCAGATCCTGCGCGCCCGCCTGAGCTACCAGGGCACGCGCGTGGCCTTCAGCAACGAGCAGGACGACCAGTGGTGGTGGCTGATGCAGGGCCCCGAGGTCAACCTGGCCCGCCTGATGCTGGTCAACATGGACGACCCGACGTGGAAGGAAGAGCTGCCGCGCCTGGCCAACGGCTTCATCTCGCGCCAGAGCAACGGCGCCTGGGGCACGACCACGGCCAACCTGTGGGGGGCGCTGGCACTGCAGCGCTTCTCGCAGCAGTTCGAGGCCACGCCCGTGACGGGCGCCACCCAGGCGGCTTTGGGCGCGTCCCAGGCCCGCGTGGAGTGGAGCCAGGTCACGCGCATGCGCGCCAGCGACACCGAGGGCGCGGCCCACCAGGCGTCCAGCTTCGGCGCGACCACGGTGGTCGGCGGCCTGCGCAACAACACCATGTTCCTGCCCTGGAGCGCGGTGGGTGATGCCCGCAAGGGCCAGCTGACGGTGACCCAGCAGGGCACCGGCAAGCCCTGGCTCACGCTGCAGTCCGTGGCGGCCGTGCAGCTCAAGGCGCCGTTCAGCGCCGGCTACACCGTCACGCGCACGGTCAAGCCCGTGGAGCAGGCCGACAAGAGCCTGCCCGCAGGCCAGTACTCGCGCGGCGACGTGCTGCGCGTCACGCTGGAGGTGCAGGCCCGCACCGACATGACCTGGGTGGCCATCACCGACCCCGTGCCCACGGGCGCCACCATCCTGGGCGGCGGTCTGGGGCGCGACTCGGAGATCGCCTCGGGCGGCGAGCGCGCGGAAGGCGCGGGCTGGCTGGCTTATGAAGAGCGCAGCTTTGAGGCCTACCGCGCCTACTACCAGTACCTGCCCAAGGGCAATACGCGCGTGGAGTACACCGTGCGGCTGAACAATGCCGGCGACTTCGCGCTGCCGCCCACGCGGGTGGAGGCGCTGTATGCGCCCGAGATGTTCGGCGAGGTTCCCAACGCCCGCATCAAGGTGAGCGACAAGCGCTGATGCAGCGTTGATGGCGCCCTGACAAGGGGGCGGCCCTGCGGCCTATGATGGCTGCAGGACCGCCCCCTTTTTTCATCACCTCCGCTCCATGGCACAAGTCATCCTCTCTCCGGTTCCCGCGGGCAGCGCCCTGCAGGACCGCCTCAAGACCGCCTATTTCCACGACAGCTACCAGCTGCAATTGCCGGACGACGGCAGCAGCCCCATGGCGCTGTACCTGCGCTGCATGGGCCGCACGCCGGGCTGGATCGACTTTCTGATGCGCCTGCGCAACCGCGTGGTGGCGCCCTTCGGCATCAAGGACCTGGGCACGCTCAGCGGCGTCGATGCGCAGCGCCAGCCATCGAGCTACCGCGTGGGCGACCGCGCCGGCATCTTCCGTGTCCATGCCCTGAGCGACAGCGAAGTGGTGCTGGGCGACAGCGACAGGCATCTGGACGTGCAGGTCTCCCTCATGAAGCTGCCCCGGCCCGAGGGCCTGTCGTCGGCCACCTTCACCGTGGCCATGTCCACCGTGGTCCATGTGCACAACGCGCTGGGCCGCATCTACATGCTGGGCGTGACGCCGGCCCACCGCGTCATCGCCCCGGCCGTTGTGGCCAAGCTGGCGTCCTGAACCAGCCAGGCCTGATCTGGTCCGAGGTCGGTACGTCAGCAAAACGGAAGCATTCAGGGCCTGCGTCCGACGCGACCAGACGCGGCGAATCACGATACTTGCGGCCTTTGCCCGGCGGACATCCCCCGAGCAGGGAACGCGGCCCGCCCCACAAGGGCAGGGCCGCCACCATTGCGAATCGGTTCCCGGGCACACCATTGATCACAAGAGAGAGGGTATATGCCAGACACGACCACCGATCCCCGACCGGCGCCACCTGCGCCGCCAGTGGCTGCGCCACCGGATGCGCCGCAGGCGGCCACGCCATCGCCAGCCGAGCCTGCACCGCGCATCACGTTCTCCGGCCCCGTCGTCATTCCTTCCTTGCTGGTTCTGGGCCTGCTGCTGCTGTACTGCGGCTTCATGCCCGACAGTGCCGACCGGCTGTTCTCCAGCGCCCAGGCCTGGGTGGTGGGGCACATGGACTGGTTCTATGCCGTCTCGGTCACGCTGTTCCTGGTCTTTCTGATCTTCGTCGCGTCCAGCCGTTTCGGTGATATCCGCCTGGGTCCCGATGATGCTGAGCCCGAGTTCAGCTTCATCTCCTGGACCGCCATGCTGTTCGCCGCCGGCATGGGCATCGGCCTGATGTACTTCGGCGTGGGCGAGCCGCTGCAGCATTTCCTCAAGCCGCCCACGGCCGTGCCTTCCACGCCGGCTGCCGCGCGCGAGGCGCTGCAGTCCACCTTCTTCCACTGGGGCTTCCATGCCTGGGCCGTCTACGGGACCATGGGCCTGGTGCTGGCGTACTTCGGCTTTCGCTACAACCTGCCGCTGACCATGCGCTCGGGCCTGTACCCGCTGCTGGGCAAGCGCATCAACGGCCCCATCGGCCACAGCGTGGATGCCTTCGCGCTGGTGGGCACCATCGCGGGTATCGCCACCACGCTGGGCTACGGCGCGCTGCAGCTGGCCGCCGGCCTGCACACCCTCACGGGCTGGGACACCTCTGCGGCGGCTTTCCGCATCGCGGTCATCGTCATCGTGGTCTGCCTGGCCGGGCTGTCGGCCGTCTCGGGCCTGGACAAGGGCGTGCGCCGCCTGAGCGAGTTCAACCTCGTGCTGGCCTTCATCCTGCTGGCCTTCGTCATCGTGGCCGGGCCCACGGTCTTCCTGTTCGAGGCGCTGAGCGAGAACATCGGCAACTACGTGTCTGGCCTGGTCCAGCTGTCGTTCCGCACCTTCGCCTACGAGCCGCCCAGCCAGGAAGGCTGGTTCGGCGGCTGGACCATCCTCTACTGGGCCTGGTGGATCTCCTGGTCGCCCTTCGTGGGCATGTTCATCGCGCGCATCTCGCGCGGGCGCACCATCCGCCAGTTCGTGACCGGCGTGCTGCTGGTGCCCACGGCCTTCAACCTGCTGTGGATGACGGCCTTCGGCAACAGCGCCATCTGGATAGACACCCACGTGGCCATGGGCGCGTTGGGGCAGACGGCCTCGAACGTGGATGCGCTGCTGTTCCGCTTCTTCGAGTACCTGCCCTGGTTCAAGCCCGTGGCTTGGCTCACCATCGTGCTGATCGCGGTGTTCTTCGTCACCTCGGCGGACTCCGGGGCCTTCGTGGTGGACAACATCGCCTCGCGCGGCCATGCGCGTTCGCCGGTCTGGCAGCGGCTGTTCTGGGCTGCCGTGCTGGGCGTGACGGCCATGGTGCTGATGCTGGCCGGCGGCCTCAAGGCGCTGCAGGCCATGACCCTGGTGGCGGCCCTGCCCGTGGCGGTCATCATGCTGGCGCTGTGCTACGGGCTGTGGCGCGGGCTGCAGGCCGACCGCGCGCACTTCTCGCCCGACCTGGCTCCGGCCACCAGCTTCTGGAGCGGCCAGCACTGGCGCAAGCGCCTGGAGCAGATCGTGCACCAGCCCTCGCGCGCCGATGTGCGCAGGTTCCTGGCCGGCGTGGTGCTGCCCGCCATGAACGAGGTGGCCGCCGAGATGCAAAGGCGCGGTGTTGAGGCCGTGGTCACCGAGGACCTGGATGGCGAGGGCGCCTTGCGCCTGACCGTGCCCGATCCCTCGCTGCGCGACTTCGTCTACGGCGTGCGCGCCACGCGCCGCACGGTGCCCACCTTCCTGGTGAGCGAGGCGGCCAGCGAGCAGGAGCGCCGCCATGTCTACGAGCCCATCACCTTCTTCGAGGATGGGCGCCTGGGCCACGACATCCAGTACCTGCGAAGCGAGGAAGTCATCGCCGACATCCTGCGCCACTACGAGCGCTACCTGTCGCTGAGCGCCGACAAGCGCACGCATCTGCTGAACCGGGCTCCGGGCCACAGCTGAGCCGTGCTGCGCAGTGCCGCCGTCGCGGCACCCCGGGCCTTTGGGTAAACACCGGGGTGCCAGCCGGCGGCCGCCTGCGGATACTGGGCGCTGCCATGCAGCTCGAATACTCTACCCATTCGCAGGAGCCACGCCATCGTTTCGACTACTGGCACGAGGTGGTCTGCCGCCACTGCATCCCGGCCGACAGCCACCGCGCGCAGGGGGACGCCGCAGGTCCCGGCGGCTTCGGGGCCACGCTGTCCGTGCGGTCCCTGGGACTGCTGGAGATCAGTGCCATGTCGGCGCCCAGCCACCGCTGGGTGCGCAACGCAGCCCACCTGCGCCTGCATGCCCGCGACGAGCTGTGGCTGGGCTATCTGCTCCAGGGCCAGGCCGAGGTGCGCCAGGGCGGGCAAGTGGCCCGGCTGAGTGCGGGCAATCTGGTGCTTTATGACGCTTCGCAGCCTTTCGAATTCTCGGTGGCGCCCCGCGATATCCTGCTGATGCGCATTCCGCGCAGCGAATTGTTGAATCGCTTTGCCCGTGCACCCTTGCACGCGGGCCGGGTGCTGCATGGCCATGCCCCGGCCGTGGCGCCGCTGCGGGCCATGCTCGGCGAGGCCATCGCCATGCCGCCTGCGCCGCACGGTGATGCCTTGGCGCAGCGCTTCGGCATGGCGCTGCTCGACGTGCTGGCCCTGGCGCTGGAGATGCAGGAAATGGCCGTGCAGCCCCGCGCGGAAAGGGACCTGCATGGCCGCATCCAGGCGTTCATCCAGGACAACCTGGGCTCGCCCGAGCTGTCGCTGCAATGGCTGGCGCAGCAGCACAACGTCTCGCCGCGTACCGTGACACGGGCCTTTGCGCGGCGCAACCAGACGCCCATGGGCCTGGTATGGCAGCTGCGGCTGCAGGCCAGCCGCCAGGCCCTGATGCAGGGGCGCTGCTCCAGCGTGACCGAGGCGGCCTTCGCGCATGGATTCTCCGATGCGGCGCACTTCAGCCGAGCCTTTCGCAAAGCGTTCGGCTGCACGCCCCGCAGCCTGCTGGCCGCCTGAGCAAGGTCGCTGACCCTCACGAACAAGCGTCGGTGCCGCCGGCTCCCTAGCATGGGCCTGCCGTGCGTCCCGTGCGGCTTTTCCAGTGCAACAACGGTGGCGCCCCGGAGCCGGGCGCCGGGAGACATGCCATGAACGACAGCGAACTGCACCATCTCGAACTGCTGGAGGTGGGGCGTGAGATCCAGTCCCGCCGCATTTCCTCGGAAGAGGTGACCCGCCACATGCTGGCGCGCATCGAGGCCGTGGACGCGCGGCTGCACAGCTACGTGACGGTGATGGCGCAGCAGGCGCTGGAGGACGCCCGCCGCGCCGACGCGGAGATCGCGCAGGGCCGCCGCCGTGGTGCGCTGCACGGCGTGCCGCTGGCGCTCAAGGACCTGCTGTGGACCCGGGGTGTCCCCACCACGCATGGAATGACGCTGCACCGCGAGCATCGCCCCACGGAAGATGCCACCGTGGTGCGCAGGCTGCGCGAGGCCGGCGCCGTCATCCTGGGCAAGCTGCAGCAGACCGAAGGCGCCTTTGCCGACCACCATCCCGAGATCACTGCCCCCGTCAACCCCTGGGGAGCCCAGCTGTGGCCCGGGGCCTCGTCCAGCGGCTCGGGCGTGGCCACGGCGGCGGGGCTGTGCTTCGGATCGCTGGGCACGGACACCGGGGGCTCCATCCGCTTTCCATCGGCCGCCAACGGCATCACGGGGCTCAAGCCCACCTGGGGCAGGGTGAGCCGCCACGGCGCCTTCGAATTGGCCGCGTCCCTGGACCACATAGGCCCGATGGCGCGCAGTGCCGCCGATGCCGCAGCCATGCTTGCGGCCATCGCCGGGGCGGACCCGCTGGACCCTACGGCCAGCCAGTGCAGCGTGCCCGACTATCTGGCCATGATGACGCGCGGATTCTCCGGCCTGCGCCTGGGTATGGACCGGCAATGGGCACTGGACGGCGTGGATGCCCCCTCCCGCCAGGCGGTGGAGCAGGCCCTGGCGGTGGCGCAGCGCCTGGGGGCCAGCGTGCAGGAAGTCCGCTTTCCCGATGCCACCCAGGCGGTGCAGGACTGGCCGGCGCTGTGCGCGGTGGAGACCGCCGTGGCGCACGGCGCCACGTTCCCTGCACGGCGCGAGGCCTATGGCCCCGGGCTCGCCGGGCTGATCGACCTGGGGCTGGGCCTGTCCGCCACCGACTACCAGCGGCTGCTGCTGCGCCGCGCGGACTTCACGGGCCGGGTGCGCGCACTCTTCGCGCAGGTGGACCTGCTGCTGGTTCCCGCCACGGCCTTTGCGGCCCCCACGCTGCAACGCATGGCGCATTTCGGCTCCGATGCCGAGCTGTTCTCGGGCATGCTGCGCTACACATGCCCCTTCGACCTGACGGGCAGCCCCACGATCACGCTGCCCGGAGGACGCACTCCTGAGGGCGCGCCCGTGGCCTTCCAGTTCGTGGCCCCCGACTTCCGCGAAGACCTGCTGGTGCGCGCGGGCTGGGCGTTCCAGCAGGCCACGGACTGGCACAGACAGCACCCTGCTGCCTGAGCTGCATGGGGCGCCAGTCCGGTGGCGCGACACGGGCCTGTCACACAGCCTTCCTAGACTGGCGTGATGTCCTTGATCGAGATGGAAGGTGTCGCCAAGTCCTGGGGCGGCACCACGGCACTGCAGGCACTGGATCTGCGCATTGAACCCGGATCCTTTTGCGTGCTGCTCGGTCCCTCGGGCTGCGGCAAGTCCACCACGCTGCGCATCATCGCGGGCCTGGAAAGCGCCACCTCGGGCCGCGTGCGCATCGATGGGCAGGACGTCACCCACCTGCCGCCCGCACGGCGCGGCATTGCCATGGTGTTCCAGAACTACGCGCTGTTCCCGCACCTGACGGTGGCGCAGAACATCGGCTTCGGCCTGTCCGTGCGCAAGGTCCCGGCGGCCGAGGCGCGCCGGCGCATCGACGAGGCCGCCGCGCTGCTGGGCCTGGACGCGCTGCTGGCGCGCCGGCCCGGCCAGTTGTCGGGCGGCCAGCAACAGCGCGTGGCCTTGGGCCGCGCCCTGGTGGCCCGCGCCCGGGTCTGCCTGATGGATGAGCCGCTGTCCAACCTCGACGCCCAGCTGCGCCAGGAAATGCGCACCGAGCTGCGCGAGCTGCAGCGGCGGCTGGGCCTGACCGTGGTCTATGTCACGCACGACCAGGCCGAGGCCATGGGCATGGCCGACCAGGTGGTGCTGCTCAGCCAGGGGCGCGTGGAGCAGTGCGCCGCGCCCCAGGAGATCTACAGCCAGCCCGCCACCACCTTTGCCGCGCGCTTCATCGGCACGCCGGCCATGAACATCGCACGCCTCGACGGCCTGCACATCGCGGGCAGCCATGCCAGCGCCGCGCCCGCCGGCCTGCAGCAGCCGGGACAGGCGCGCTGGCTGGGCGTCAGGCCCGAGGACATGCGCCTGTCGCTCCATGGCGATGTCGGCAGCGGCCCCGTGGTGGCTGCCGACATCGAAAGCCTCGAATACCTGGGCGCCGACCTGGTGCTGCGCTGCCGCGTGGGCAGCGAACAACTGATGGTGCGCACCGCAGGCAGCCAGCTCGGCGGCCTGCAGCCGGGCCAGCTCGTGGGCCTGCGCTGGGCGCGCGAGGCCACGCATTTCTTTGACGAAAAGGGGCGGCGCTGCACGGCCTGATGCCGAGGCACCGGCCCCCAATTCCTTCGCCAATCCACCGTTTCAGCCGTTCCGGCTTTCGCACCCGAAGCACCTTCCAGGAGAGTCCGCCATGCAACGCCATGCCTTCCTCAAAACCCTTGCAGCCGCTGCCGCCGTGGCCGCCACGGGCCTGCTGAACACCGCCAGCGCGCAGACGCCGCTGGAGGTGCCGTTCTACTACCCCGTGGCCGTGGGCGGCCCCATCACCAAGGTGATCGACGGCTATGCGGCCGAGTTCAACAAGGCCCATCCGCAGTACCGGATCACGCCCGTCTACGCGGGCACCTACCAGGAGACCATCGTCAAGGCGCTGACGGCCCACAAGTCGGGCAAGCCGCCGGCCAGCTCGGTGCTGCTGTCCACCGACATGTTCACGCTGATCGACGAGGACGCCATCGCCCCCATCGACGACTTCGTGAAGACCGATGCCGACCGGGCCTGGCTCAAGGGCTTCTACCCGGCCTTCATGGCCAACAGCCAGGCGGGCGGCAAGACCTGGGGCGTGCCCTTCCAGCGTTCCACCGTGGTCATGTACTACAACAAGGAAGCCTTCAAGGAAGCCGGCCTGGACCCGAACAAGGCGCCGCAGAACTGGAAGGAACTCAAGGAAGCCGCCCACAGGCTGACGAAGAAGGACGCCAGCGGCAAGGTCGTGCAGTACGGCATACAGATCCCGTCCACGGGCTTTGCCTACTGGATGCTGCAGACCCTGACCACGCCCAATGACGTGCTGCTGGCCAACGAGGCCGGCACCCAGGTCACGCTGGACAGCCCCCGGGTAGTGGAGGCGCTGGACTTCTGGGTGGGCCTGGTCAAGGAAGGCGTGCACCCGGCCGGCGTGGTGGAGTGGGGCACGACGCCCAAGGACTTCATGGAAAAGAAGGCCGCCATCATCGTCACCACCACGGGCAACCTGACCAATATCCGCGCCAATGCCAAATTCGACTTCGGCGTGGGCCAGATCGCAGGCAACGTGCGCAAGGGCTCGCCCACGGGCGGCGGCAATTTCTACCTGTTCAAGAAGGCGCCCCGGGAGCAGCAGGAGGCGGCCTTCCAGTTCATGAAGTGGGTCACCCAGCCCCCGCTGGCCGCGCAGTGGAGCATGGACAGCGGCTACGTCGCCGTCTCGCCCGCCGCCTATGACACGCCCGCGCTCAAGAAGTACGGCCAGGACTTCCCGCAGGCCCTGGTGGCGCGCGACCAGCTGCCCGTGTCGGTGGCCGAGTTCTCCACGCATGAGAACCAGCGCGTGACCAAGGTGCTCAACGACGCCGTGCAGGCCGCCCTCAACGGCAGCAAGACCTCGGCCCAGGCCCTGCAGGATGCGCAAAAGGAAGCAGACCGCATCCTGCGCCGCTACAAGTGATGGCGCAGTGCCGCTGACCGCATGAGCTCCGCTCCCGCCTCCCTTGTCCGTGGCCGCCAGGCCGTCCATGCCTGGCTGATGCTGCTGCCGGCGCTGGTGCTGCTGGTGGCCTTCACGCACTGGCCGGCCGTGGCCACGCTGATCGACAGCCTGCATGCCACGCCGCGCGGCGGCCAGCCGGGGTCGTGGGTGGGGCTGGAGAACTACGCCGTGATGGTGGATGACCCGGTGTTCTGGCAGGCCGTGCGCAACAACCTGTGGTTTGCGGCGGCCACGATTCCGCTGTCCATGGCGCTGGCGCTGGCCATGGCGCTGTGGGTCAACGAGAGGCTGGCCGGCCGCGCCTTCGTTCGCATGGCGTATTTCACGCCCACGGTGCTGCCCATGATTGCCGTGGCCAACATCTGGCTGTTCTTCTACACGCCGCAGTACGGGCTGCTGGAGCAGCTGCGCGGCGCACTGGGCCTTCCCGCGCACAACTGGCTGGGCGACCCGTCCACGGCGCTGGCCTGCGTGACCGTGGTGGCGGTGTGGAAGGAGGCGGGCTTTTTCATGATCTTCTACCTGGCCGCGCTGCAGACGCTCAACCCCAGCCTCAGGGAAGCTGCGGCCATCGAGGGCGCCTCGCGCTGGTACTTCCTGCGCCGCGTGCAGTGGCCGCTGCTGATGCCGACCACGCTGTTCGTGCTGGTCAACGCGGTGATCAATGCCTTCCGCCTGGTGGACCATCTCTTCATCCTCACGCGCGGCGGGCCGGACAACGCCTCCACGCTGCTGCTCTATCACCTGTACGAAGTGGGCTTCAAGTTCTGGGACACGGGCTATGCGGCCGCCATCACCGTGGTGCTGGTCGCCGTGCTGGCGGCCGTGGCGCTGCTGCAGTTCTTCGTGCTCGACAAGAAGGTGCACTACCAATGAGCGCTGCACCCATCGCCCCGCGCCATGCGCCCCCCGCGCTGTACGGCGCCACCTGGCTGGACACGCTGGCCGCCTGGCTGCTGGCCCTGCTGTGGATACTGCCGCTGGCCTATGCGTTCTGGACGGCCTTCCATCCGCCCGAATACTCGGCACGCTTCGACCTGGCAGCGCCCTGGACGCTGGAGAACTTCCGCCGTGCCTGGCAGGCCGCGCCCTTTGCGCGCTATTTCCTGAACACGGCCGTGCTGGTGGTCATGATTTTGGCGGCCCAGCTGGTGCTGGGCACGCTGGCCGCCTATGCCTTTGCGCGCTACCGCTTTCGCGGCCAGGGCCTGGCCTTTGCCCTGGTGCTGGTGCAGCTGATGATCATGCCGGACATCCTGCTGGTGGCGAACTACCAGACCCTGTCGCGCCTGGGCGCCGTCGATACGCTGCTGGGCATCGGCCTGCCGTACTTCGCATCGGCCTTTGCCATCTTTTTGCTGCGCCAGACCTTCCTGGGCATTCCCCGGGAACTAGACGAGGCCGCGCGGGTGGAGGGTGCCAGCACCCTGCAGATCCTGTGGCGCGTCTACGTGCCGCTGGCGCGGCCCGTGTACCTGGCGTTCGCGCTGGTGTCGGTGAGCTTTCACTGGAACAACTTCCTGTGGCCGCTGATCATCACCAACAGCGTGCAGGCGCGCCCGCTCACGGTGGGGCTGCAGGTGTTCTCCAGCGTGGAGTCGGGCGTGGAATGGGCCACCATCACGGCCGCCACGCTGATGAGCTCGGGCCCGCTGCTGGTGGCCTTCGTGCTGTTCCAGCGCCAGTTCGTGCAGAGCTTCATGCGTGCGGGGATCAAGTGAGGGCGGTGCTAAAGTTCCTTGTCCCAGCCTTTCACCCCGAGGTCCACCATGTCCGGTCCCGCATCCGCAGGTCTGTTCATCTACGCCAAGCAGCCTGACCGGCTGGCGCTGTTCTACATGGAGGTGCTGGCCATGCGCATGCTGCACCACACCAGCGAGCTCATGGTGCTGCAGTCGCCGGACCTGCAACTGGTGCTGCACGCCATTCCCGAGGCGATTGCGCGGCACATCACCATCACCGAGCCACCCCAGCCGCGCGAGAACGTGGCCCTCAAATTCTTTGCCACCGTGACCAGCTTCGCGGCCGTTCGTCCCCTGGTCATCGCCCATGGCGGCCAGCTGTGGGAGCAGTCCTGGCAGGGTCCTGGCTTTCGCGTCTGCAACGCCATGGACCCCGAAGGCAACCTGTTCCAGCTGCGCGAGCCGCTGCCCGCATGATGCAGATCCTCACCTGGAACACCCAATGGTGCCTGGGCCTGGACGGCCGCATGGACCCGGAGCGCATCGTGGCGCATGCGCTGTCCATGGCCGATATCGACGTGCTGTGCCTGCAGGAAATCGCCGTCCACTATCCGGGCCTGCAAGGCGCGCCCGGCGACCAGGTGGAGCAGGTGCGCGCGGCCCTGCCCGAAGGCTGGAAGGTCTTCTTCGGCGCGGCCGTGGACGAATTCACGGCCGTGGGCCGGCAGCGCTTTGGCAACCTGGTGGCCACGCGCCTGCCGGTGCTGCAACTGGCCCACCACCGCCTGCCGTATCCGCACGACGGCGGCGTGCGCAGCATGCCGCGCTGCTGCACGGCGGCCACGGTGATGGATGCCGCGCTGGGCCCCGTGCGGGTGATGAGCACCCACCTCGAATATTTCTCGCGCCGCCAGCGCATGGCCCAGGCGCTGGCGCTGCGTTCCCTGCAGATCGAGGCGCTGGGCCAGGCCGAGGCGCCGCCCCAGCCTGCCAGCGACGGCTCGCCCCAGCAGACCAAGCCGCACACGCCGCATGCCGTGCTCTGCGGCGACTTCAACTTCGAGCCGCACGAGGACGAATACGCCGGCCTGTCCCGGCCCTGGGCGGCCGGAGAGGAAGGCGCCCTGACCGCCGGCCAGTGGCACAACAGCTGGAGCGTGCTGCACCCGGACCAGCCCCAGCCGCCCACCTTCAGATTGTTCGACCGCCAGTGGGGCCCCGAGCCCGGCGCCTGCGATTTCGCCTGGGTCAGCGACAGCCTGCGCGGCCATGTGCGTGGCTGGGCCGTGGACAGTGACACAAGGCTCTCGGACCACCAGCCCGTGCTGCTGCAGCTGGCTTGATCCAGGTCAGGGTCCGCCGCCAAGCCGGTCTTGGCCTACAGACAGGGTGGCGGGCCTGCTCCAAGGTCATGGGGACTGTTTTGAAGGAGCATCCATGAGCCCCAATCCGCTGTCCACGATTCTTCACCGCACCTGGTGGGTGCTGCTGCTGCGCGGCCTGGTCGCCATCGCCTTCGGCGTGCTGACCTGGGCGCAGCCGGCGGTATCGCTGGCGGCGCTGGTGCTGACCTTCGGTGCCTTCACCTTTGTGGATGGCCTGCTGGGCGTGTATTCGGCCATCCAGGGGCGCGACCAGATGCGCCATTGGTGGGTGCTGCTGCTGTGGGGCCTGGCCGGCGTGGTGGTGGGCGTGCTCACCGTGGTCGCGCCCGGCGTCACGGCGCTGGTGATGACGCTGTACATCGGCGCCTGGGCCCTGGTCACGGGCCTGCTGCAGATCGTGGCCGCCGTGCGGCTGCGCAAGGAGATCACGGGCGAGTGGCTGCTGATCCTGGGCGGCGTGCTGTCCGTGCTGTTCGGCGCCTTCGTGCTGGCCCAGCCGGGCGCGGGCATGATGGCCATGCTCTGGGTGCTGGCCACGTATGCGGTGGTCTTCGGCGTGCTCATGGTGCTGCTGTCCTTCAAGCTCAAGAAGGGCATACGCCATTCTTCCTGAGCCGCTGGTGCAAAGGCGGACAATGCCGGCTCCATGATCGAATCCCGGCGACCTTCTCCCTTCATGCGTCTTCCCCGCGCGGCCCTGGCGGCCGCGCTGCTGTTCGCGGCGGCCGGTGCCGCCCAGGCGCTGCCCAGCTTTTCCGAGGTCCGCGAAGGCCACCGCTCCTCCGAGACCGAACTGCTCTCGCGCGAGGGCGAGGTGCTGCAGCGCCAGCGCACCGACGCCAGCGTGCGCCGTGGCGACTGGGTGGCCCTGGCCGACATCTCGCCCGCGCTGCGCACGGCCCTGGTGCTCAGCGAGGACAAGCGCTTCTACGAGCACAGCGGCGTGGACTGGGCCGCCGTGTCCTCCGCCGCCTGGGGCAACCTCTGGAACCAGCGCACGCGCGGCGCCAGCACCATCACCATGCAGTTGGCGGGGCTGCTCGACGGTGACTGGCGCCAGGGCCCGGGCGGGCGCAGCGTGGTGCAGAAACTGGGCCAGACCGTCTCGGCCCAGGTGCTGGACCGGCGCTGGCGCAAGGACCAGATCCTGGAGGCCTACCTGAACCTGGTGCCCTTCCGTGGCGAGATCGTGGGCATCGATGCGCTGTCGCGCACCCTGTTCGGCAAGGCCGCGCACGGGCTGGACGCGCGCGAGGCCGCCATTGCCGCCGCCCTGGTGCGCGCGCCCAACGCCTCGCCCGAGCGCGTGGGTCGGCGCGCCTGCGGCGTGCTGCAGTCGCTGGCGCCCGAGGACGCGGCGGCGCGCGACTGCACGGCCATGGAACTGCTCACCGCCAGCGTGCTGCTGCGCCGGCAATGGGCGGCCAGCGAAGGCCAGGCCCCGCATCTGGCGCGCCGCCTGCTGGCCGAGCCGCAGTCCAAAGGCCAGGCCCGCGTGCGATCCACGCTGAGCGCGCCCGTGCAGCGCTTTGCCGTGCAAAGCCTGCAGCAGCAACTGCGCGAGCTGCAGGGCCGCAACGTGGAGGACGGCGCCATCGTCGTGCTGGACAACGCCACGGGCGAGGTGCTGGCCTGGGTGGGCTCGTCGGGCGAATTGAGCCAGGCGGCCGAGGTGGACGGCGTCACGGCCATGCGCCAGCCCGGCTCCACGCTCAAGCCCTTTCTCTATGCCCAGGCCATTGCAGAGCGGCGGCTGACGGCGGCCTCGCTGATCGAGGATTCATCGGCCCACATTCCCACGCAGAACGGGCTCTACATCCCGCAGAACTACGACCGGCGCTTCAAGGGCTGGGTTTCGGCGCGCACGGCGCTGGCGTCGTCGCTCAACGTGCCGGCCGTGCGCACCTTGGTCATGGTCACGCCCGATGCCTTCTTCTCGCAACTGCAGCGCCTGGGCCTGCCGCTGCGCGAAAGCGGCGGCTACCACGGCTTCAGCCTGGCGCTGGGCAGCGCCGAGGTGCCGCTGCTGCAACTGACCAATGCCTACCGCGCCCTGGCCAACGGCGGGCAACTGACGCCCGTGCGCTGGGCGGCGCAGCCCACGGGCGCGGGGTCCGCAGCGCAAAAGCCGGCTGCGCCCGTGCAGGCCATCGACGCACGCGCGGCCTTCATCGTGGGCGACATCCTGTCCGATCCCATGGCGCGCGCGCCCACTTTCGGCACGGACAGCGTGCTGGCCACGCGCTTCTGGTCGGCCGTCAAGACCGGCACCAGCAAGGACATGCGCGACAACTGGGCCGTGGGCTGGTCGCAGCGCTACACCGTGGGCGTGTGGGTGGGCAATGCGCGCGGCGAGGCCATGCACTCGGTCAGCGGCACCAGCGGCGCGGCACCCGTCTGGGCCGCCGTGATGGGCTTCCTGCATGCCCGCACACCCAGCCGCGCGCCCAAGGCGCCGGCGGGCGTGCTGCAGCAGGCGGTGCGCTTCGGCCCCGATGCCTCGGGCCTGCCGCTGGAGAGCGCGCGCAGCGAGTGGTTCGTGGCGGGCACGCAGCAGAGCCTGTTCGCCATGGCAGGCAGCGGCCTGCCTGCCGCGTCTGCATCGACACGCGGGACTTCGGCGGCCTCGCCCGTGCGCATTGCGCGCCCGGCCAACGGCACCATCCTCGCGCTGGACCCCGACATTCCGCCGGACCGCCAGCGCGTGCAGCTGTCGGCCCGGCCCTCGGGCACGGCCGCCACGCAGGAATGGCAGGACGCCAGCCTGCGCTGGCGCATGGTCAGCGCCGCCCCGCCCGGCGCGGCCGAGCCGCCGCCCAAGGAGATCGGCCGGGGCGCTGCCACCGCCTGGATGCCCTGGCCCGGCCGCCACCGGCTGGAACTGGTCGATGCCAAGGGGCAGGTGCTGGACAGCGTGCAGGTGGAGGTGCGCGGCGCCGGCGTGGTGGCTTCGCGCGCGGGCGGGCGCTGATCAGGCGCCGGTCGTGATCACTGCGCCGCGCGGGGGGCCGCCGCACGGATGCCCGCCGCACGGAAGCCCGCCGCAGTGAAGGCCACCAGCTCGTCGATCACATGCTCCACGGGGTCGGCGCGGTGGCCGCCGCCCAGCATGCGGCTGACTCGGCCGTTGTCGGAGCGGATGTACATCATGGCGCCGTACATGCATTCCAGGCGCCACTGGAAATCGTGCTGCGACAGCTGCGGCAGAGCCTGGCGCAGCAGGGCCGCAAAGCGTTTGGCAGCCTCGTCGTAGGCGGCAAACACCACCTCCCTGACTGCCTGGTCGGGATCGACCGAGCACAGGGCCGTGACGCGGTTGAAGTCGGCCTCGCCCTCGCTGTGGGCGGCGCGCAGCGCAGGGGCGATGAAGGCCCGAAGAATGTCCTCCACGGCGGGCTGCGGCGACTGCTGCTCCAGCCTTTGCAGCAGTGCATGGCGCTGTCCGTTGACGGCCATCACGCGCTGCTCGAACAAGGCCTTTAGCAGGCCCAGCTTGTTGCGGAAGTGGTAGTGGATGGCGCCCGTGTCCACCTCGGCCAGCGCCATGACGGCGCGCAGCGACGTGCCCGCGTAGCCATGCCGCGCAAACAGCTGCTCGGCGGCTTGCAGAAGGCGTTCGCGGGCCTGGGTGCGGGGTTCCTCGGCCGCGGTGTCATCGGTGCTGGACGTCATGGCTGCGGATCATAGACAGCGCCAGGCCCTTGCCGCACCAAACCATGGCATGGTGGTGACATGGATTGATTCAGTCGACTGACTGAATTAACATGCGCAGCCATCACACAACGACAAGGAGACACAGCATGACCACCCGCAAGTGGCTCGGCGCCCTGATGGCGCTGGGCTGCACCCTGGCCACCGCGCAGGAGCCGTTCCCGTCGCGGCCGCTGACCCTCATCAACCCCTGGGCGGCGGGCAGCTCCACCGACGTGATGGCGCGTACGTTGGCCGAGGAATTCCGCAAGCAGCTGGGCCAGAGCGTGGTCGTGGTCTCGCGCGACGGGGGCTCGGGCGTGATCGGCATGAATGTGCTGGCCCAGGCGCCGGCCGACGGGCTGACGCTGGCCTTCACGCCCATGACCCCCATCACCGTGCAGCCCCACTACGTCAAGGGCCTGAAGCTGGGGCCAGACAGCGTGCAGCCGCTGTGCGGCGTGACGGAGAACATCCTGGGCGTCAGCGTGCGCGCAGACAGCCCTTTCAAGACGATAGGCGAGCTGGTGGCGGCGGCGAAGAAAGGCTCGCTGAGCTACGGATCGCCGGGACCGAACTCGGCGCCCTTTCTGGCCATGGACCAGCTGGAGCGCGACCAGGGCCTCAAGCTCGTGCATGTGCCCTACAAGGGCGATGCCGGCTCGATACAGGAATTGCTGGCCGGGCGGCTGGACTTCGTCAGCAGCATCGCGGCCTCGGCTGCGCCCCAGATACGCGCGGGCAAGCTGCGCCTGCTGGCCGTGGCCTCGGAGCGCCGCCACCCGGCCTTCCCCGAGGTGCCCACCTTCAAGGAACTGGGCATGGCGGTGCAGGAGGAATCGTTTGCGGGCCTGTTCGTGCCGCGTGGCGTGCCCGAGGCGGTGCTGGGCCGGCTGGACGCCGCCTGCGCCGCCGCAGCTCGGTCCGATGCCGTCAGGCAGGTGGCCCAGCGCGGCGACCAGGTGGTCTTCCACCAGGACCGCCGCCAGTGGGACCGGCGCATCCACGACGAATTCCGCAAACAGGGCGCAGCGGCCGAACGCCATGCGCAGTGACCTCCTTTCCGCCATCTCTTCATCCATGACCGATTCCAGCCTGCCCCCCATCCGCCGCGTGATCACGGCCAACGACGCACAGGGCCGCTCCTTCATCGCCGAGGACGGCGCCTCGCCCGCCGTGCGCCTGGTCGAGGAACGCCCCGGCTACCGCATCACCAACCTGTGGCGCACCGATGCCTCACCCGCGCAGATCAATGCGCCCGACACCATTGCCATCCACCAGGGCGTGGCACCGCCGCCCTATGGCACGGTGCTGCGCATCCTGGACATTCCGCCCGAACCTGCCGATCCGCAGGAGCTGGCGCGCGCCCTGCATGCCACCTTTACACGCATGTACGGCGACGCCCACCGCAACGTGCAGCCCGGCGAGCATCCGGGCATGCACCGCACGGATACCGTGGACTACGCGCTGATGCTGGAGGGCGAGCTGGTCGCCATCCTGGACCGCCAGGAAACCGTGCTGCGCGCCGGTGACGTGCTCATACAGCGCGGCACCAACCATGCCTGGGCCAACCGCTCGGGCCGGCCTGCGCGCATTGCCTTCGTGCTGGTGGCGGGCGAGCAGGGCTCCTGACTCAGGGTGCCTGGCCTGCCCATGCCGCCACGGCAGGGCGGGGCCGCACGAAGCGCTGCTCGATCACTGGCTCGCCCCATTGCTGGCCTGGCCATTCCTCGGCCAGGGTGAAGCCTGACGATTCGTAGAGCCGGCGTGCTGCATCCAGGCCCCGGAAGGTCCACAGCTGGGTGGCCTCGAAGGCCTGCTGGTCGCAGAACGCCAGGGCCTGCTGAAGCAGCTGGCGCCCCGTGCCGGCGCCGCGCAGGCCGTCTTCCAGGATGAACCAGCGCAGATGCGCCTGGCGGCCTTCGGGGTGCTTGCCCAGGTCCTCTCCATCGATGGCCACGGAGCCCACGATGCGGTCGCCGTCCAGCGCCGTCCACAGCTGGTTGCAGGGCTTGTCCAGCCGGCCTGCGAACTCGGCCAGGCCGCTGGCCACGCGGCTTTCGAAGAAGACGCCAAAGCCTGCGTGGCGCGCATAAAAGCGCGCATGCATGTCCACGATGCGGCCCAGGCAGCCGGGCCGGTATCCGGGCAGGACCTGTATCTGCGCGGGCACGGGTACGGGCTGGGGCTGGGGCAGGGGCTCCTCCTGCCGGTGCGCCTGCAGCGCCCGGGCGTACAGTGCCAGCCCTTGGGCGACGGCCTGCTGCTGCGGCGCCTGCATGCGGTCCAGCGCCGCCGTCACCTGCTGGCGCCCGAAGGCCTCGATGGCGGCCAGCGTGCGCCGGCCCTTGGCGGTCAGGGCCAACTGCTTGACGCGGCCATCCTCGCCATCGGCGGCCTCCTTCAGCTCGCCCGCCTCCACCAGCTTGCGCACCATGCGGCTGACGCTGGATTTCTCCAGGCCCAGCGCCTGGGCCAGCTGCGAGGCCGCCATGCGCCCCTGTGTGCCGATCTCCAGGATGGCATGCACGGCCGAGGGCGGATAGTCGGTGGCCGCCAGCGTGGCCTGCATGAAGCCCAGCTCGCGCACCATCTGGCGCGAGGCGGCGCGGATGCCATCCACCAGGGAAAGATCGTGCTGCGGCATGGGTGCTCCTTGGGGCCGTGCAGGGTTTGAATATGGTTGCATGGTACAACCATAAATGCCGCTGCGCATCTGTTGATGCAGCGATGCATGCCCCAGGCGTAAAAAAGCCGCCCGGCGCATGCGGGCGGCTGGGGCCTGGCGCAGATGCGCAAGGCTCAATTGACCATCAGGCGGAACGGCCAGACATAGGCCTGCAGCGTCACGAAGATGCCCATCAGGCAGGCCAGGGCGACGGAGTGGAAGAACACGTAGCGCAGGATGTCGCCCTCATGGTTGAACCAGCGCGTGGCCGTGGAGGCGACGACGATGGACTGCGCATCGATCATCTTGCCCATCACGCCGCCCGAGCTGTTGGCCGCGCCCATGAGGTTGGGAGACAGGCCCAGCTGCTCGGCCGCCACCTTCTGCATGCCGCCGAACAGCACGTTCGATGCCGTGTCCGAACCCGTCAGCGCCACGCCCAGCCAGCCCATCAGGGTGCCGAAGAAGGGGTAGAACACGCCCGTGTTGGCGAAGGCCAGGCCCAGCGTGGTGTCCGTGCCCGAGTAGCGCGTCAGCGTGCCCAGGGCCAGCATCAGCACGATGGTGATGAGCGAATAGCGCACCAGCCAGATGGTGCGCACGAACTGGCTGACCAACTGCACGGGGTTGTACTTCATGACCAGGCCGCCCACGATGGCCGACAGCAGGATGCCCGTGCCCGTGGCCGACAGCAGGTTCAGCGTGTAGATGGCGCCTTCCTTGGTGGGCTGGCGCACGACGGGCGGCACCTTCTCGATCAGGTTGTGCAGGCCTTCCATGGGAAAGGCCGGGGCGAACAGGCCGTTGAGCGCGGCCTTGACCGAGGGCAGGCCCCAGATGAAGACGAAGACCGTGAGGATGGCCCAGGGCGTCCAGGCGCGGATCACGTCGGCGCGCGGGTGCTGGGTCACGGCGCGGGGCGCCAGGGCCTCGCCGCCGCTGTTCTCATGGCCCTTGAGCGAGGTCGAGCGCCAGATGGTCCTGGGCTGCCATATGCGCAGGAAGCCCACGGTGCAGACCATGGAGACGATGGCCGCGATGATGTCCACCAGCTCGGGGCCGATGAAGTTGGACACCAGGTACTGCGGAATGGCGAAGGACACGCCGGTCACCAAAATGATGGGCCAGATCTCCATCATGGCCTTGCGCCCGGCAAAGGCCCAGATCAGCCAGAACGGCACCAGCACCGAGAAGAACGGCAGCTGGCGGCCGACCATGGCCGTGACCTCCATCAGGTCGTATCCATGGACCTTGGCCAGCGTGATCACCGGCGTGCCCAGCGCGCCGAAGGCCACGGGCGCGGTATTGGCGATCAGCGACAGGCCCGAGGCGGCCAGCGGCGAAAAGCCCAGGCCGATGAGGATGGCCGCCGTCACGGCCACGGGCGTGCCGAAGCCGGCCGCGCCCTCGAAGAAGGCGCCGAAGGCGAAGGCGATCAGCAGCAGCTGGATGCGCCTGTCCTCGGTGATGCCGGCAATGGAGTCCTGCAGGATCTTGAAGCTGCCGTTCTTCTCGGTCAGCTGGTGCAGGAAGATGATGTTCAGGACGATCCAGCCGATGGGCAGCAGCCCCGTGAAGCCGCCGAACAGCGCCGCGCGCCCGGCCATGCCTGCCGGCATGTTGTAGACGAAGACCGCGATCACCAGCGCCGCAATCAGCCCGGCGCCGGCCGCCAGGTGGGCCTTCATGTGCAAAAAGCCCAATCCCACCAGCATGACCACGACCGGGATGGCCGCGAGCAGTGTGGACAGCCACATGTTGGAAAGAGGGTCGTAGACCTGCTGCCAAACCATAGGAGCGTCTCCTGAAGAGTTTTTAGGATGTTGTGCGGGGCGGATCGTCGCTCTCATGGCTGGTTGGCACACTAGCGTTAGCCCTCGGTTGGGCTGCGAGAGAGAAAATTTCAATCGGCGCACAAATCACTTCAAACCCGAACGGGTGACTGGAACGCGCCCTGCGCACTACCATGCTCGGCAGTCCCGCGGCATGCGGGTTCCAGAAAGCCAGAAAACGTGTCCACCGACCTTTCCAAAATCACCTGCATCGAAGACCTGCGCGTCGTGGCCCAGCGCCGCGTGCCGCGCATGTTCTATGACTACGCCGACTCGGGCTCCTACACCCAGGGCACCTACCGCGCCAACGAGGACGACTTCCAGAAGATCAAGCTGCGCCAGCGCGTGGCCGTGAACATGGAGGGGCGCAGCACGCGCACCACCATGATCGGCCAGCAGGTGGCCATGCCCGTGGCCATTGCGCCCACGGGCCTGACCGGCATGCAGCACGCCGACGGCGAGATCCTGGGCGCGCGCGCGGCCCAGGCCTTCGGCATTCCGTTCACGCTGTCCACCATGAGCATCTGCTCCATCGAGGACATTGCCGATCACACGGCCCGCCATCCGTTCTGGTTCCAGCTCTATGTGATGCGCGACCGCCGGTTCATGGAGCGCCTGATCGAGCGCGCCCGTGCCGCCAACTGCTCGGCCCTGGTGCTGACGCTGGACCTGCAGATCCTGGGCCAGCGCCACAAGGACATCAAGAACGGCCTGTCCACGCCCCCGAAGCCCACGCTGCGCAACCTGGCCAACCTGGCGACCAAGCCGCACTGGTGCCTGGGCATGCTGGGCACCAAGCGCCGCACCTTCGGCAACATCGTCGGCCATGTGGATGGCGTGGCCGACATGAGTTCGCTGTCGTCGTGGACCGCCAGCCAGTTCGACCCCAGCCTGAACTGGGGCGATGTGGAGCGCATCAAGAAGCTCTGGGGCGGCAAGCTCATCCTCAAGGGCATCATGGACGCCGAGGACGCGCGACTGGCGGCCGACAGCGGCGCCGATGCGCTCATCGTCAGCAACCACGGCGGCCGCCAGCTCGACGGCGCACCCTCGTCCATCGAGGCGCTGCCCGGCATTGCCGAGGCGGCGGGCAAGGACATCGAGGTCTGGATGGACGGCGGTATCCGCAGCGGCCAGGACGTGCTCAAGGCGCGCGCCCTGGGCGCCCAGGGCACCATGATCGGCCGCAGCTTCCTCTATGGCCTGGGCGCCTACGGCCAGGACGGCGTGACGCGTGCACTGCAGATCATCCAGAAGGAGCTGGAGACCACGATGGCCTTCTGCGGCCATACGCAGATCGATACCGTGGACCGCAGCATCCTGCTGCCCGGAACCTATCCGGGCGCCGTGCGCTGAACCGGCAGAAGCTGCACGAGAAAAGGACCGCCTCGGCGGTCCTTTTTCCTTTCAGGCTGCGCCTCAGGCTTGGGCAGGTACGCGCCGGCTTTCCGGCTGCGCCGCCACCAGCCGGCCCGCCGCATGCAGCACGGCCAGGATGGACGCGGTCACGATGTTGGCATGGCGCCCCGCACCGAAGCGCGTGCCCGCCACGCCGGGCAGGGCGGCCTCGACGATGGCCAGCGCCATGGCCCCGGCGCCCTGGCCCAGGCTGCGCTCCTCGTAGTGGTCAATGCGCAGCGCCACGCCCAGGTGCTGGCCGAGGGCGGCGGCCACGGCATCGATGGGGCCGCTGCCTTCGCCATACAGCTGCAGTCGAAGGCCGTCTGGCCGCACCACTTCCAGCGCAATGCCCTGGCCCTGGGCGCTGTCGAACAGGTGGTGGCTGCGGTAGTGCCAGGGAAGCTGCAGGGGTGCGAGGTAGGTGGCTTCGAACAGCTTCCACAGGTCGTCGCTGGCCAGCTCGGCCTCGCAGGCATCCGCCTGTTTTTGCACCACGGCGCTGAACTCCACCTGCATGCGGCGCGGCATGGTCACGCCATGGTCGCGCTGCAGCAAAAAGGCAATGCCGCCCTTGCCCGACTGGCTGTTGACGCGAACGATGCTGTCGTAGGTGCGGCCCAGGTCCTGCGGGTCGATGGGCAGGTAGGGAACGCGCCAGGGCGCATCGGGCCGCTGAACCGCAAAGCCCTTGGCGATGGCGTCCTGGTGCGAGCCCGAGAACGCCGTGAACACCAGGTCGCCCACATAGGGGTGGCGCGGGTGGATGGGCAGGGCCGTGCATTCCTCCGCAATGCGCGCCACGGCGGCGATGTCCGAGAAGTCCAGTCCCGGCGCGATGCCCTGCGTGTAGAGGTTCAGCGCCAGCGTCACCACATCGAGGTTGCCGCTGCGCTCGCCATTGCCGAACAGGCAGCCTTCCACGCGCTGGGCTCCCGCCAGCAGCGCCTGCTCGGCGCAGGCCACGCCCGTGCCCCGGTCGTTGTGCGGGTGCACGGACAGCACAATGTGCTCGCGCCGTTCCAGGCGGCGGTGCATCCACTCGATCTGGTCGGCGAAGACATTGGCCGTGCTCACTTCCACCGTGGTCGGCAGGTTGATGATCATGGGCCGCGCGGGGCCTGCATCCCAGGCGCGGATGGCCGCGTTGCACACGGCCAGCGACACGTCGAGCTCGGCCATGCAGAAGGTCTCGGGCGAGTACTGCAGAACCCATTCGGTCTCGGGGTGGGCATCGGTCAGTTCGCGCAGCAGGGCGATGTGGTGCTCCACCATGGCGATGATCTCGGGCACCTGCATGCCGAAGACGATCTCGCGCCAGGCCGGGGCAATGGCGTTGTAGAAGTGCACGATGGCGCGCCGCGCTCCGGCCACGCTGTCCACCGTGGCGCGGATCAGGTCCTCGCGCAGCTGGGTGATGACCATGGGCGTCACGTCGCCGGGGATCAGCCCGTTGTCGATCAGGTGGCGCACGATGCCGTAGTCGGTCTGCGAGGCCGAGGGAAAGCCCACCTCGATCTCCTTGAAGCCTATGCGCACCAGTTCATGGAACAGGCGCAGCTTGCGCTCGCGGTTCATGGGCTCGAACAGGGCCTGGTTGCCATCGCGCAGGTCGGTGGACAGCCACACGGGCGCCTGGCTCAACTGGCGTGAGGGCCATTGGCGCTCGGGCAGGTCGACGGAAGGGAAGGTAAGGTATCGGGACGCGGGATTCTTCAGCATGCGGGCCTCGCAGGAAACGCTGGGGTTTGCAGCCACCGGATCGGCCGGCGGCCCCGCTCTCCTGGCTTCCCGGTGTGGGGAAGCTGCGCCAGGCCGGGATCAGGGAGAGTCGGTGCGAAATGCGGCGCCTGCGCAGGCGCCCGGACCCCGGCCATGGGCCAGGGATAGTAGGGAGGGCGAGGGCAGGCGGTGCATGGTGCGATGGCGGTGAATCACAGGGAACGGGTGCCAGTTTGCGGGCAGGGTGCTTGTCTGTCTTTATAGAATTTCTCATTTTCTATATGGATCTGGACAATATGCGCACGACCCATGCCCCGGCTTCGGCAGCCGCCGTTCCCTGCAGCCATGCCGGGCTGCCCGAGCTGCAGGCCGCCGCACCGCTGCCGGTCACGGGCGTGGCCGCCGACTATCCGGCGGGGCTGGAGGTGGAGGAACACTCCCACGAATGCTGCCAGCTGCTCTACGCCGTGCAGGGGGTGCTGGAGGTGCGTGCAGGCAGCGGGCGCTGGGTGGTGCCGCCCACGCGCGGCGTCTGGCTGCGCTCGGGCGTGCCCCACGGCCTGCGCATGCGCGGCGCGGTACAGGTGCGCAGCCTGTTCGTCGATGCGCAGGCCGCTGCAGACCTGCCGGGTACGGACTGCGTGATCGAGGTCTCTCCCCTGCTGCGCGAGCTCATCAGCGAGGTGGCGCGCTGGCCTGCATCGGCACCGCCGGGGCGGCGTGAATCCATGGTGGTCGAGCTATTGCTGCAGGAGCTGCGCCAGCCGCCCGTGGTGCCGTTTCACCTGCCCTGGCCGCAGGATGCGCGCATGGCCGCTGTCTGCCATGCGCTGGCCGAAGGAGAGGGGGCGGATGGCTTTGCCACCGCAGCCGCCGCAGCCGACATAGGGGCCGCAACTGCCACAGCCGCCGACTGGGCCGCACGGCTGGCCATGGGCGAGAAGACCTTCCATCGCCACTTTCTGCAGGCCACGGGAATGAGTTTTGGCCGCTGGCGTCAGCGCGCACGGCTGCTGTCATCCATGCAGGCGCTGCTGGCCGGACGGCCCATCGTGCAGGTGGCGCTGGAGGCCGGCTATGAAAGCCACAGCGCCTATTCGCTGGCCTTCAGGCGCCAGTTCGGCATGCCGCCCTCGGCCTTCGGGGCCAGGGGCGACAGGCCGTAGGAGGGCCGGGCCGCGTCAGGCCGCCTTCCAGATGATGTAGTCGGCCTGGTACTGCACGACCTGCTTCTGGCCCAGCGTGGAACTGTTGCAGGCCATGGCAGGGGCCACGCCGCCGCGCGTGGCCACGCGCTGGATATAGGTCACGCCCTGCATGGCGCCCATGCCGGTGGCGGGCTCGGCCTTGACCAGTTGCATGGGGATGTTGCCCGCGCCGGACGGCGCCACGGCGACCTGGGTGGCCGTGACCTTGGAGCCGTCCTGGTGCGCCCAGGTGGCGGGCGGGCCGAAGTAGCGGCCGATGACGCGGCCCTGGCGGTCGGTCAAACGCGCATCGGGGCCGACAAAGGCCCATTCCTGCTCCATCGCCTGGTCCTTCTTGGCGCGGCATTCATAGGTGATCTGGCCTATGCCCACGGTCTCCATGGCAACCTTGTGGCCTGCGGGCACCTGCACGGCGGCCGGCAGGTCGGACTGGGAATAGCTCTTGCCCATGTCCATGGAGGAGCAGGCGCCAAGGGTCAGTGCGGCCATGGTGGCCAGGCCGAGGGGGAGGATGTAGCTCATGAAGGTCTCCAGGTCGATGGGTTGAGGGATGTCGCCTTGAACCGCTGTCCGGGGCGCGACACAGGGAATACGCAGCAAGGCAGCGGCTGGATTCACCTGAATGGAAAAAAAATTTATCCGCATCCGGTTCGCAATGCGCTGCGTATTGCTCACGGAGAGCCGGTGCAAGCCGGGAGACCCCCGCCAGACCTTCTGCAACCCCCGGCTGAGCACCGATATGCCCCTTGAATCCGATCGAAAGACAGAACAAGCCCCCGGGCGGCCACGCAACAGTGCGGGCCACGGGGCCGCCCGCTCGACCACAATGCGTGCATGGGCACCACACCAACCGACCAAGAGCTGATGGACCTTCTGGACCGCATCGCAGCGCAGGACGAGCCCGCGCTCCGCAGCCTGTACGAGGCCACCTCGTCCCGGCTGTACGGGCTGGCGTTGCGCATCCTGCGGCACAAGGACTGGGCCGAAGACGTGCTGCAGGACAGCTACCTGCACATCTGGCGCAGCGCCTCGGGCTACCGGGGCACGCTCAGCCCGCCGCTGGCCTGGATGGGCCTGGTGGTGCGCAGCCGGGCCCTGGACTTTCTGCGCCGGCGCCGCGCCGAACGCCTGCACCTGAACGAAGAGTTCGACGAGGCGCAACTGGCGGCCCATGGCGGCGGGGACGATGAAAGCCAGGGCCCGCTGCAACTGGCCGAGGCCAGCGAACAGGCCGTGGCGCTGTACCAGTGCCTGGAGCGGCTGGAAGGCCGCCAGCGCGAGGTGGTCAGCCTGGCCTATCTGCGCGACCTCAGCCATGGCGAGCTGGCGGGCCAGCTGCAACTGCCGCTGGGCACGGTCAAGACCTGGATACGGCGTGGCCTGGAGCAGCTGCGCCGCTGCCTGTCACGCCATGCGTGAAGCAGTTGACATGCTCTGAGCGGCCAAAGGATTTGCCATGAATATTTCCCGACACCCCGAACTGCTGGACCGGCTGGCCGCCGCTTACGCCCTGGGCACGCTGCGGGGCGCGGCACGCCGCCGCTTCGAGCAACTGGCCCGTGACCAGGCCCCGGTGCGCGCCGCCGCCCTGCTGTGGCAGGGCCGCTGGTCGGCCCTGTCCGAAATGCAGGCGCCCGTGCGCCCTGACGATGCGGTCTGGGTCCGTATCGACAACCTGCTGCAGGCCGAAAAGGCCCGCGCCGCCCAGGCGCACCGGCGGCGCGCCGACGATGCGCCTGGCATGGCCCGGCGCACGGAAGCCGCCGTGGGCCGCGCCCTGGCCTGGTGGCGCGGCGCCGCCGTGCTGGGCGCCTGCGCCACCGTGGCGGCCGTGGCCGTGGGGCTGTGGTCGCACCAGGACCTGCGCCAAAGTGGCGAGCGCCAGCTGGCCGTGCTGAACAACCAGTTGCAGGCCACCCAGGCTGCGCTGCAGGCCGCGCCCCAGATCCAGTACGTGGCCGTGCTGGCCGACGACAAGGCCGATGCCTCCATGCTCGTGACCTTCGACCCCGGCAAGAACACCCTGGTGCTGCAGCGCGTGGGCGACTTCCATGAGGCCTCCGACAAATCACTGCAGCTGTGGGCCCTGCCGCCCCAGGGCGGCCCGCAATCGCTGGGCGTGCTGGGACGCGACAAGCTGGTCAAGCTGACCGCCGCGGCCGCCGAGGTCCAGGGCGTGCCTGCCCTGGCCATCAGCCTGGAGCCCAAGGGCGGCGTGCCCAGCCAGACCGGGCCCACGGGACCGGTGCTGTTCAAGGGCGCTCTGATCCGGCGCGACCTGTAGCGCGCCGCGCAGGCCCGCTCGCCATTGGCGACGGCCGTGCTGCTGCACAACGCAGCCTGCTTGCCCTGGCCAGAGCAGGGCGCGCGTGCAGCGCTGGCTGGCCGGCCTCTGTTTCGCTGCCGGGCGCGGCAGCCTTCTCCAAGCGCGTGCGCCTGGTGCCCGACCGGCGGCTATGCTGGCCGGCACTCAGTCGCCCGCGCCTTGCCGGCGGTGCCTTCCCTTTTTTGCCGACATGCTTTCTTCCCTCCAAGACCTGACCTGGCTGTGGGTGCCCGTGGTGCTGTTCGCCGCAGCCGCCCAGACCGTGCGCAACACGGCGCAGCGCTCGCTGACCGCCGAGCTCGGCACCCTGCCGGCCACCCTGGTGCGCTTTCTGTACGGCCTGCCGTTTGCCGGCATCTACCTGCTGGCGCTGTACCTGGGAGGCGATGGCGCCTGGTCGCTGCCCCGGTTCTCATGGGCCTACCTCGGCTGGATCGCGCTGGGGGCCTTCTTCCAGGTCGCGGCCACGGCGGCGCTGCTGCTGGCCATGAAGGAGCGCAACTTCGCCGTGGCCGTCACCCTGTCCAAGACCGAGGTGCTGCAGGTGGCCCTGTTCGCCGGCATCTTCCTGCATGAGTTGCCCACCGCAGTGGCGCTGGCGGCCATGGCGCTGGCCACCTTCGGCGTGCTCATCCTGTCGCTGCCGCCGCGCGGCCAGATGCTGTCGCTGTCGGCCTGGGCCAGCCGCTCGGCGCTCTACGGCCTGGCCTGCGGTGCCTGCTTTGCCATTGCCACCGTGGGCTACCGGGGCGGCGCCGTGGAACTGGCGCGACTGGGCGAGATATCTCCCTGGCTGTCAGGCGCCTGGGGCGTGCTGATCGCCCAGCTCATGCAAACCCTGGGCCTGGGCGCCTGGATTGCGCGCACCCACGCGCAGGGCCTGCGCCCCATCTTCCGAGCCTGGCGCGTCTCGCTGCTGGCCGGCGGCATGGGCGCGGCCGCCTCGCTGGCCTGGTTCACCGCCTACGCCATGCAGGGCGCGGCACCCGTGCGCACGCTGGGCATGGTCGAGGTGGTGTTCAGCTACATCGTCTCGCGCCGCGTGCTCAGCGAAAGCCTGAGCCGCCATGAAATGATCGGCATGGCTCTGATGGTGCTGGGACTGGTGCTGATCTGCCTGCAGGGATGAATGGTCCAGGGCCTGTGTGAACAAGCCCTGTGGGCTGTATGAATGCACAGTTGCCGCAATAATGGCGGCGTGCCTGAAACGACACCCACGACACCCGCAAGCCCTGCCGATGCTGCGCCCCCGCGCCGCATCGCCCACCTGGACATGGACGCCTTCTATGCCTCGGTGGAACTGCTGCGCTATCCGCAGCTCAAGGGGCTGCCCGTGGTCATCGGCGGCGGACGCCGCGCGCACGACGAGGCGCTGGACGCGCGCTACGCCGGGCGGCTGCACGAGATTCCGGTGGACGAGTTCTCGCGCCTCAAGGACTACGTGGGCCGGGGCGTGATCACCACGGCCACTTACCCGGCGCGCCAGTTCGGCGTGGGCTCGGCCATGGGCATGATGAAGGCTGCGCGCCTGTGTCCCCAGGCCATCCTGCTGCCCGTGGACTTTGCCGAGGTGCGGCGCTTCTCGCGCATGTTCAAGGAAATCATCGTCTCCATCGCCCCGCTGATGGAGGACCGCGGCGTGGACGAGGTCTACATCGACTTCACCGACGTGCCCGGCGGCCAGCGCGAGGGCGGGCGCGTGCTGGCCCGGCTGATCCAGAAAACCATCACCGACGCCACGGGCCTGACCTGCTCCATCGGCGTGGCGCCCAACAAGCTGCTGGCCAAGATGGCCAGCGAATTCAACAAGCCCAACGGCATCTCCATCGTCCAGCCCGACGATCTGCAGGCCGTGATCTGGCCGCTGGCCTGCCGCAAGATCAACGGCATAGGCCCCAAGGCCGACGCCAAGCTGCAATCGCTGGGCATACAGACCATTGGCGAGCTGGCCAAGCAAAGCCTGCCCCAGCTCGTGCAGTGGTTCGGCCGCGCCTACGGCAACTGGCTGCATGGCGTGTCCTGGGGGCGCGACGAGCGGCCCGTGGTCACGCACAGCGAGCCCGTCTCCATGAGCCGCGAAACCACCTTCGAGCGCGACCTGCACGCCGTGCGCGACCGGGCCGAACTGAGCGCCATCTTCACCGACCTGTGCGAACGCCTGGCCCAGGACCTGCAGCGCAAGGGCTACATGGGCCGCACCGTCGGCATCAAGCTGCGCTACGACGACTTCAAGACCGCCACGCGCGACCACACGCTGGAGCTGCCCATGGCCGATGCCGCCACCCTGCGCCGCGCCGCAGGCCAATGCCTCAAGCGCGTGCCCCTGGCCAAGCGGCTGCGCCTGCTGGGCGTGCGCGTGGGCAACCTCGTTCGCACGGCCGATTGGGAGGCCACCGCCCACGACCCGCTGGCGCGCGAGCAACTGCTCAGGGGACCGGCCCAACCCGCGCCGGACAGCGATCCCTTTACACCTCAACTGTTCTGAATCATCACCACAAATCTGGCGCACACGCTGTAAAACCATGCACCAGTTCCGAGCATGGGACTGCGGTTGCCGTGCTGTGAGATGATTTGGAAATGTGAATTTGTGTTTCCGTTTGATGGATTCCGGTGGCTTCTGAGCGTTTTGCCATGCCATTTCACAAGAACAAGAGACATCCCAAAGGAGTGGTACCCATGCGCGTGAATTTGCCCGTCAGCCAGCTCAACTACGACTTTCCGGGCGATGAGCTGCTGGTATCCGTCACCAACACCAAGGGCGAGATCACCCATTGCAACCCGGCCTTCGTGCGGGTCAGCGGCTATTCCTACGAGGAACTGATCGAGCAGCCGCACAACCTGATCCGCCACCCGGACATGCCGGCCGCCGCCTTCAAGGACATGTGGCGCACCATCGCCCACGGCTACCCGTGGACTGCCCTGGTCAAGAACCGGCGCAAGAACGGCGACCACTACTGGGTGCGCGCCAACGTCACGCCCATCATGGAAGGCGGCCGTCCGCGCGGCTACCTTTCGGTGCGCACCAAGCCCCGGCCGGACGAGATCGAAGCCGCCGAAGCCCTCTATGCCCGCATGCGCGCCGAAGCCGATGCCGGCCAGGAAACCCTGCGACTGCGCGGCGGCGAACTGCGCCGCCTGGGCCTGGCAGGCCTGTGGGACCGCCGCAGCGACCTGGGCCTGACAGCCCGCATGGCGCTGATGCTGGGCGGCGTGGGCCTGGCCGCCATGCTGCCCGACCTGCTGGGCTGGCAGGGCGCCGCAGCTTGGGGCACGCGCCTGGCCGCCTTGCTGGCGGGGGGCAGCTTTGTGCTGTGGCGCTTCCAGCAGCGCTGCGTGGCGGGCCTGGAACAGGCCAGCGGCTTTGCCGCCGACATTGCCAGCTGCCAGTTGGGCACCAACATGCAGCACGACTACAGCGGCCCCATGGGCGCCCTGATGCAGCGGCTGCAGCAAATCCAGATCAACCTGCGCGCCGTGGTCGGCGACGTGCGCACCGAAATGCGCGGCTTTGCCACCACCGCCCACGAGATCGCCCAGGGCAGCTTCGACCTCGCGCAGCGCACAGAATCCCAGGCCACCAGCCTTCAGCAGACGGCGGCCTCGATGGAAGAGATATCAGGCACCGTGGCGCAGACCGCCGACACGGCCCAGCTCATGGCCCATGAAAGCGACCAGAGCCGCCAGGTTGCCGGCAAGAGCGGCGCCGCCATCCAGGAAGTGGGCGCTGCCATGGAGCACATCCGTGGCTCCTCGCGCCGCATGGGCGAGATCATCGGCGTCATCGAAAGCATTGCCTTCCAGACCAACCTGCTGGCCCTGAATGCCGCCGTAGAAGCCGCACGCGCAGGTGAGCAGGGCCGCGGCTTTGCCGTCGTGGCCGGCGAAGTGCGCGCCCTGGCCCAGCGCAGCGCCTCGGCCGCCAAGGAAATCAGCGGCCTCATCAACCGCACCGTGGACGGCATCAACGACGGCAACGCCCGCATGGACGCCGCAGGCCGCACCATCGACGGCATGGTCGACGCCGTGGGCCGCGTCAGCGACCTGGTCCACCAGATCAGCATCGCCACGCGTGAACAATCCGTAGGCATCGCCCAGGTCAACGACGCCGTGGCCCAGCTGGACTCCGTCACCCAGCAAAACGCCGCCCTGGTCGAACAATCGGCCGGCGCAGCCGGTTCACTGCGCGCCAGCGCCCAGTCGCTGGAGCGGTCGCTGGAGGTGTTTACGTTGCGGTGAGGGGAAGGGGCCGGCCGCCTCTTTTACTGCCGCGCCGAGCGCACGTTGGCCGGCAAGGCGCCAGGATGGCTGGTGCGGAACGGGTTGATGTCCAGGCCGCCACGGCGCGTGTAGCGTGCGTAGACCGAGAGCTTGAGGGGGCGGCAGCGCGTCCAGATGTCCATGAAGATGCGTTCCACGCATTGCTCATGGAATTCGTTGTGGTTGCGGAAGCTCACCAGGTATTGCAGCAGGCCTTCCTGGTCGATCTGCGCGCCGCTGTAGCGGATCTGCACGCTGCCCCAGTCGGGCTGGCCCGTGACCAGGCAGTTGCTCTTGAGCAGGTGGCTGACGAGGGTCTCGGTGACGGGCGCTTCCTCGTGGTTGGCGTGCAGCAGCTCTGGGGCGGGCTGGTACTGCGTGCATTCCACGTCCAGGCGGTCCAGCAGCAGGCCATCCAGTTCCTGCACCATTTCCTGGTCGAAGCGGTCCAGGCCGATGATCTTCACGCCGATGCTGCCCTTTTGCTCGCTGCCTCGCCATAGCGCTTCGGCCAGGTCGGTGCGAAGGCGTGCCTGGACTTCGGCCGCGTCGGCCAGGCGGGTGTTGTTGAAGCTGTTGAGGTAGAGCTTGAACGACTTGCTTTCGATGAGATTGGGGGTCTCGCAGGGAATCGTGAAATGCACGAGCGCCACCTGCGGCTTGCCGCGCAGGTTGAGCCAGGACAGCTCGAATGCCGTCCACAGGTCGGCGCCGAAGAAGGGCATCTGGCTGCCCTGAACGCCGATTTCTTCGCGCTTGGGCGCGCGGGGCAGGGGGAACAGCAGCGAGGGGGCGTACTGGTCGATGTAGGCGGAGCTTTTGCCCAGCTGGGATTGTTCGGGAGTGTTCATGGAAAAAGGGCCGGCCGTGCCGGCGCTGGTCAAGCCTGGACGGTCCGCGCGGAGCGCGTGGACCCAGGCTTTGAAGCTAACTGAATTTCCATGCCCGCAGGCATGGGCGGCCATATAAGGTCAATAAGGGTTGGTGCGCCCGGGTCCGATGGTGCTCAGTGGAATTCGCGTTCGCGCAGCCATTTGGTGGCGATCCATTTTTCGCCGGCCAGCACGGGCGCGCCGCCGTGCAGGGTACGCGTGGAGGGGTCGGGGCGCTCATAGCTGAAGAAGACGGCGTTGCCCCGGCGCGGCACGACTTGCAGCGGCACTTCGGGAAAGATGGTGGCGCCGCCCCGTTCGGGCTCGTTCAGGTAGATGACCAGGGTGCCCACGCGCTGGCCGCCGCGCTTGAGGATGGTGGGCGTGCCGGGTTCGCCGGGCGCGAAGTAGTCGTGGTGGGGCTTGTATTCGGCGCCAGGGCCGTAGTGCAGCACCTGCAGGCCTTCGCCATGGTCCAGCGGCCAGCGCAACAGGCGGGCGATGCGTTCTTCCAGCTGGCTGACGATGCCGGTTTCCCCGCGCTGGAAGAACATGCCGTTGCTGGTTCGGTCGTCATTGATCTCTTCGCCGCCGCTTTGCGTGGCCACCGTGAGCGAGCGCGCCATGCGCGGACGCGCGGCGGCGATGATGGCGTCGCACTCCTCGTGCGAGAGCAGGTTGCCGAAGACCACGATGCGCGGGTTGCGCATGCTGACCAGCACCTGGACCTGACGGTCGCCGACATCGATGCTGCTGGGGTCCTGGGCAAGGTCCGGTTCGGGCAGGCTCGAGGCCGAGACGACGACGGCCGGTGGCGACACCTCGCCCTGTTCGGGCAGGTCCAGCGCCCGCCTTGCCAGTTCTTCGCTCCAGCCCACGTCGCGCATGGAGCGCAGCAGGGCCGCAGGCCCTATGCCGGATGCGCGCTGGTCGCGCACCCATTGCATGAGTTCAGGCGTGAGACCCACGGGCAGGTCCTGTGCGGCGGTCTGGGAATCTGGTGAGGATTTGAGGCTCATGGCGTGCAGTGCGGCCCTTGCCGCAGTGAATGGACTCCAAAGGCATCGAGGCCGGGGCCGGCCGGTGGGGCCGGCGAGGCTCAGTCAGCGGTCTTGCGACGGAACACCAGGCGCGCAGGCGTCGAGGAAGCTGGCGCCAGCGCGTAGCCCTCCAGATCGAAGGCTTCGAGTTCAGCCGCGCTGCGAGCGCGTCGTTGTATGGCAAATCGTGCCATCAGCCCGCGCGCACGTTTGGCATGGAAGCTGATGATCTTGTAGGCGCCGTTCTTGTAATCCTCGAATGCGCATTCCACCACCGGGGGCTTGAGGTGCTTCAAGTCTACCGATTTGAAGTATTCCTGCGAAGCCAGGTTGACGATGACGCGCTCGCCCGCCGGCTGCCGGGCCGCGCGCTGGTTCAGGTGCTCGGCAATGCGGCTGCCCCAGAACTGGTAGAGATTGCTGCCATGCGCGGTTTCCAGCCGCGTGCCCATTTCCAGGCGGTAGGGCTGCATGCGGTCCAGCGGGCGCAGCACGCCGTACAGGCCGCTGAGGATGGCCAGGTGCTGCTGGGCCCAGTCCAGGTCCTCGGCATCCAGGCTGCGTGCCTGCAGGCCCTCGTAGACATCGCCGTTGAAGGCCAGCAGCGCCTGCCGGGCGTTGGTGGCCGTGAAGCGCGGGCTGAAGGCCTCGTAGCGCGCCACGTTGAGCGCGGCCAGCTTGTCGCTGATGCCCATCAGTTCCGACAGTTGCTGGGGCGACTGGCGGCGCAGCACTTCGATCAGCTCCAGCGGCTGTTCGGAGAAGACGGGAAGCGTGTGCGGCAGTTTCGGGGGCAGTGGGGTGTCGTAGTCCAGCGATTTGGCGGGGGAGAGCAGCAACAGCATGGCGGGACGGAAGCTCCTGGAAAGAGGTGGACGGAAGGCGTGGGGAGACGGATGAGGTGAGGGCGGAGGCGGAAACAAACAGGGGCCGCGAGGGCCCCTGTGTTGTCACTGTCTGTGGTCAGACCTGGGCCGCGCCCTGTGGCTGCGGCTGCTGCTCGAACGGCAGTTGCAGCTCGCTGAGGTCCTTGCGTGTTTCCACGAGGATCAGCGGGCCGTCATCCAGAGCGACCACGGGCGGGCGCTCGCGCACGACGCGCTCGGGCTGCGGTTCGGCGGCGATGGCTGCCTGGGCTGCCGCCACCTTGTCGGCATCGGAGCCCACCCATTGCAGGCCCGAAGCGGCGGCCAGCGCCTGCAGCTCGGACATGGGCAACTGGTAGGCCTGGACCTTGGGCAGGCCGCGTTCGGCGGTTGCTTCAACGGCCTTGGCTGCTGCGGGCACGACTGCCACTGCGGCAGGAGCGGCCACGGGTGCAGGTGCTGCCACGGGTGCCACCACGGGGGCGGGTGCGACCGGCGCGGGGGTCACCGCAGCCACGGGCGCGGGAGCGGCAATCTGCTGCTCGGGCACGGGGGCCGCGACGGGTTGCTGCACCGCTGGGGCTGCTGCAGCTGCTGCGGGCTGCGCAGGCACTTGCGCTTCGGCCATGGCTTCAGGAGCCTGGGCTTCGGCGGCAGGGCTGGCTGCGTTGAAGTAGCTGCGGCGGGCAGGCTGGTCCTGCTCGGGAGCGGCGGCTTCGAAGGATTGGACGGCTTCGCCCTCCGCTTCGCGCGGTGCGCGCTCTGCACGGTCACCGCGATCGCCACGCTCGCGGCGGTCACGGCCATAGCGGTCGCGCGAACGGCGCTGGCGCGGCTGCTCTTCGCCGGAGGCGGGGGCAGCGTTGTCCAGGGACGGGTCCTTTTGCTGGGCCTGGTTGTCCAGGTTCTCTTCGGTCTCGGGAGCGACTTCGAACTGGCGGGGCTGGCGCTCGCTGCGTTCGGCGCGTTCACCACGCTCGCCACGTTCGCGGCGGCCTTCACCGCGCTCCTGGCGCTCGCCACGCGGGGCGCGCTCGGGACGCTGCTCGATGGTGCTGCCATCTGCAGCGACAGCGGCCACGCCGTTCACGGCTTCCAGCGGCTGGCGGCTTTCACCGTCACGGTTGCGTTCACCACGGCTACGGCGTTCGCCGCGGTCGGCGCGCTCACCACGCTCGGCGCGCTCGCCACGATCCGGGCGCTCTCCACGCTCCGGGCGTTCACCGCGTTCAGTGCGCTCGCCACGCTCGGCATTGCGGCGGTTGCGGTCACCGTTGCCGGCCTGGCGTTCGGCATTGGGGGCGCCAGCGCGCTCGCCATTGCGCTCCGAGCGCTCGCCACGCTCACCATTGCGTTCGTTGCGGCGGCCACGGTTGTCGTTGCGGCCATCACGGCGAGCTTCGCGAGCGGGGGCTTCGGCGGCCGGAGCGGGCGCTGCGACCGGCGCAGGTGCCGCGCTAAAGCCGAACAGGCTCTTGAGCCAGGCAAAGAAGCCTTGCTCGCGGACCACGACGGGGGCGACGGCCGGTGCGGGCGCTGCAGCGGTTGCCGCAGGCTTGGCATCGCGCTGCTGGCCGTTGGCCGGGCGGTTGCGGCTGCCTTCGGGACGGGGCTCGGCGATGGGGGCCGGCATGTCGGGCAGCACGCCCTTGATCATGGGCGTCTGCTTGTTGGTGGGCTCCTGCGAGCGGCGCGTCACCGTGGTTTCCGCGTCCAGCTCCTCGGCCAGCTTGTAGCTGGCTTCCATGCTTTCCAGGCGCACGTCGTCGTGCTTGAGGCGCTCGAGCTTGTAGTGCGGCGTGTCCATGGACTTGTTGGGAACCATGATCACGTTGACGCGCTGCTTGAGTTCGATCTTGGTGATCTCGCCACGCTTTTCGTTGAGCAGGAAGCTGGCCACTTCCACGGGCACCTGGCAGTGCACGGCGGCCGTGTTGTCCTTCATGGACTCTTCCTGGATGATGCGCAGGATCTGCAGCGCCGAGCTTTCCGTGTCACGCACGTGGCCGGAGCCACCGCAGCGCGGGCAGTTGATGTGCGCGCCTTCGGACAGGGCGGGCTTGAGGCGCTGGCGGCTCATCTCCATGAGGCCGAACTTGCTGATGGTGCCGAACTGCACGCGGGCACGGTCCTGGCGCAGCGCGTCGCGCAGGCGGTTCTCGACCTCGCGGCGGTTCTTGCTCTCCTCCATGTCGATGAAGTCGATGACGATCAGGCCGCCCAGGTCACGCAGGCGCATCTGGCGCGCGACTTCGTCGGCGGCTTCCAGGTTGGTGCGGGTGGCGGTTTCCTCGATGTCTCCGCCCTTGATGGCGCGGGCCGAGTTCACGTCGATGGAGACCAGCGCTTCGGTGTGGTCGATGACGATGGCGCCGCCCGAGGGCAGGGTCACGGTGCGTGCGTAGGCCGATTCGATCTGGTGCTCGATCTGGAAGCGGCTGAACAGCGGGGCGTCGTCACGGTAGCGTTTGACGCGGGCGGCATGCTCGGGCATGACGTGCTGCATGAACTGCTGCGCCTGCTCGTAGATGTCGTCGGTGTCGATGAGGATGTCGCCGATGTCGCCGTTGAAGTAGTCGCGGATGGCGCGGATCACCAGGCTCGATTCCTGGTAGATCAGGAAGGCGCCCTTGGCCGACTTGGCGGCGCCATCGATGGCGTTCCACAGCTTGAGCAGGTAGTTCAGGTCCCACTGCAGTTCGGGCGCGGTGCGGCCGATGCCGGCGGTGCGCGCAATGATGGACATGCCCTTGGGGTACTCAAGCTGGTCCATCGCCTCCTTGAGTTCGGCACGGTCCTCGCCCTCGATGCGGCGCGAGACACCACCGCCGCGCGGGTTGTTGGGCATCAGCACCACGTAGCGGCCGGCCAGCGAGATGAAGGTGGTCAGGGCCGCGCCCTTGTTGCCGCGCTCTTCCTTCTCGACCTGGACGATCAGTTCCTGGCCTTCGCGGATGACTTCGTTGATGCGGGCCTGGCTGGGGGAGACGCCTTCGGCGAAATACTGCTTGGAGATTTCCTTGAAGGGCAGGAAGCCGTGGCGGTCCTCGCCGTAATCGACGAAGCAGGCCTCGAGGCTGGGCTCCACGCGCGTGACCACGGCCTTGTAGATGTTGCCCTTGCGCTGCTCGCGCCCTTCGATTTCGATTTCGTAGTCGAGCAGCTTCTGGCCATCGACGATGGCAAGGCGACGTTCTTCCGACTGCGTGGCGTTGATGAGCATCCGTTTCATGATGCGTTTCCTTTATTCGTTTTCTCTGGGGCGCGCCGGAGTGCAGCCTCTGCTGCCAGACCGTCACGCCTTTGACTCGTAATCAAAGACAGGCTCGCGAGGGAGCCGAGATGCCGGACTGACGCGTCGAAACGAAAGGAATCGCCGGATGCCCTGATGCTTGAGACCTGGCTCAAGTCAGCAATGGGGGCAAGGGCAGGGGGACGAGAGCGATGAGAGAGGCACGCCGTCCAGCTTCAAGCGAAGCTGCTGCACGTGCGGGGCAGGCGGGAGGCTTGGGGGCGGCAATGATCCTGGGCGCAGGCGTTTTCCTGCTCCACAGCGTGACCATCCATGCCCAAAAGATCCACATGCTCGCTTTTGATCCGCTGGCAGCGGTGGACGCCGGGTCCGACCCCTTCTGCCAGCTTGAGATTCCGTATCAGTGTTTCAATTCGTCAGCCACAACCGATGCAACGACGAACTTCGCAGGCCATCTTTTCCTGCTGTTTCGCGTGCATGACACCGGATGGCATCGACCTGCCTGTGCGGGGAAATGGTTGTTTGGACTAAACTCCATGAGAATCAACCACTTATAAATAGTTCGGCACAGGTGAAACACATTATAGAGGGCAAACCGGCAGACGACCGTTCCCTGAACGCAGCCACTGCCGCAGTGCGGCTGATCGAAGTCGATGACGATTCGGCCGGACAGCGGTTGGACAACTTTCTCATACGCCATCTCAAGGGCGTTCCCAAGACCCATGTCTATCGCATCATCCGCAGTGGAGAAGTGCGCATCAACAAAGGGCGCGTCAGTGCGGAAACCCGCGTTTCTACCGGCGATATCGTCCGCATACCGCCCGTGCGCATTTCCGAAAAAGTCGCCGAAAAGGCCGAGCGGCCAGCGCCAGCCAGGGATTTCCCCAGTCTGCTGGAAGACGAGCACCTGATCGCCATCGACAAGCCCGCCGGTGTGGCCGTGCATGGCGGATCGGGTGTGAGTTTTGGTGTCATCGAGCAACTGCGCCAGGCGCGGCCGCAAAGCCGTTTTCTGGAGCTGGTGCATCGGCTCGACCGCGAGACATCCGGCATCTTGCTGGTGGCCAAGAAGCGCTCGGCGCTGACGCATCTGCAGGACCAGTTCCGCGAGCGCGAGACCGGCAAGACCTACCTGGCCCTGGTCCAGGGCACCTGGCCGGCCAACCACAAGGTGATTGATCTGCCGCTGCACAAATACCTGCAGGCCGACGGCGAACGCCGCGTGCGGGTGACCACGGCCGATGATCCTGACGGCATGCGCTCCGTCACGCTGGTGCGCGTTCGCAGCACGCTGGCGCCCCAGCCCCTGCTGGGACTGCCGGCCATGAGCCTGCTGGAGGTGACCATCAAGACCGGGCGCACGCACCAGATCCGCGTGCACCTGTCCAGCCAGGGGCACCCGATTGCGGGCGATGACAAATATGGCGACTTCGACCTGAACCGACGCCTGCAGAAACAGGGGCTCAAACGCATGTTCCTGCACGCATGGCGGCTACAGTTCACCCACCCGGCCAGTGGCGAGCGGGTGGAGCTGCGCGCCGAGCTTCCCGAAGAACTGGCCCGTTTCGCCGGCTGACGCTGGCTCTGACTCCTTGTAGATATGACAAATCCTGGTTCTTCCGAGATGCACCGTGCGCGCCGCTTCGATCTCATTGCCTTCGACTGGGATGGGACGCTGTCGGATTCCACCGCGGTGATCGTCAAGTGCATTCAGGCGGCCGTGGCCGATGTGGGGGGCACGCCTCCCAGCGATGAGGCGGCGTCCTATGTGATCGGCATGGCGCTGATGCCCGCATTGGCGCGTGCAGCGCCCGATGTGCCGCCCGAAAAATACCCCGAGCTGGGCAACCGCTATCGCCACCATTTCATCAAGCACCAGGACGACATCAGCCTGTTCGCCGGCGTGCTGCCCATGCTGGCGGCGCTGCGCGAGCGAGGGCACCTGCTGGCCGTGGCCACGGGCAAGAGCCGGCGTGGTCTGAACGATGCGCTGCAGGACCCGCAGCTGCGCGGCATGTTCGACAGCTCGCGCACGGCGGACGAGACCGCCGGCAAGCCGAATCCGCTGATGCTGCAGGAGCTGATGGCCGAATTTGGTGCGGACCCTTCGCGGGTGCTGATGATCGGCGACACCACGCACGACCTGGAACTGGCCCGCAATGCAGGCTGTGCCAGCGTGGGCGTGGGCTATGGCGCGCATCCCACCGACGGCTTTGGCGTGCTGAAGCCGTTGCATGTGGCGCAGAGTGTTGCGGATTTGCATCAGTGGCTGTTGGCCCATGGCTGAGTCGTCATGCCCGCGTCAGCGCGTGGATTCATGCTCGTGAGGTGTGCCGTTGACCGTTGAACGCATCGTTCTGTGCGCCAGCGATGCCCTGCAGGAAGGGGCGAATGCCGTGCCTTTCGACGTGGTCTACGCGGGTCATGCCTGCCGCGCATTCGCCATCCGCTTCGAGGGACAGGTGCATGCCTATCTGAATCGCTGCACCCATGTGGCCATGGAGATGGACTACCAGCCGGACCGCTTTTTCGATGACACCGGACGCTGGCTGCTGTGCGCCACCCATGGAGCGGCCTACGCGCCCGACAGCGGCGCCTGCGCTGGCGGGCCCTGCCGTGGCGGCCTTGTGAAAATCTCCCTGAGCGAAAGCGCGGGGTTGGTGCACTGGCATACTGCCGATAACCTGAAACCCGTCGAGTTCTGACATGACTTCCCCCATACCTCCGGAAAATCCTGGCTCCGCATCGCACCCATCCCCGGGTGCGGACCTGTGGGCCCGGGCCACGCCCGCCACGGCGGCTGCCGATGCGCGCACGGCGGCATCGAGCGGCTGGGAGCGGGAGGTGCTGGAAAAGCTGGTCTTCGCCACCATCAACGAGCAGCGTGCCTCGCGCCGCTGGCGCCTGTTTGGCCGCCTGCTGTGGACGGCGCTCATCCTCGTGGTGCTGTGGGTGCTGTTTGCCAAGGACACGGCGACCACGACCAGTTCCTCCCCGCACACGGCCGTGGTCGAGGTCAAGGGCGAGATCGCCGCAGGTGCCGACGCCAGCGCGGAATTCGTGGTGGCCGCCATGCGCAGTGCCTTCGAGGATTCGGGCTCGCGCGCCGTGGTGCTGCTGATCAACTCGCCGGGCGGCAGCCCTGTGCAGGCCGGCATCATCAATGACGAAATCGTGCGGCTCAAGGGCAAGTACGACAAGCCCCTGTATGCCGTGGTGGAAGAGACCTGTGCTTCGGCCGCCTACTACATTGCCGCCGCCGCCGATGAGATCTTTGTGGACAAGGCCAGCATCGTGGGCAGCATCGGCGTGCTCATGGATGGCTTTGGCTTCACCGGCGCCATGGAAAAGCTCGGCGTGGAGCGCCGCCTGCTGACGGCTGGCGAGAACAAGGGTTTCCTGGACCCGTTCAGCCCCATGTCCGAAGGGCAGCGCGAACATGCCCACAAGATGCTGGGCCAGATCCACTCGCAGTTCATCAACGTGGTCAAGGCTGGCCGTGGTGACCGCCTGCATGAGACGCCCGAGACTTTCAGCGGCCTGTTCTGGACCGGCCAGCAGGCGGTGGAGATGGGCCTGGCCGACAAGCTGGGCAGTCTTGACTATGTGGCCCGTGAAGTGGTCAAGGCGGAAGAGGTGGTGGATTACACGCGCCGCGACAACGTGGCCGAGCGCCTGGCCAAGCGTTTCGGCGCGGCTTTTGGCGGCGGTGCGGTGCAGGCACTGCGTTCCAGCCTCCCGGCTCTGCGCTGATTCTTGCGGGGTTTCCCGCTCGGGTCTGCCAAGACGAAAAAGCCCGCCTTCTTGTCGAAGGCGGGCTTTTTCGCTGGTGGGTGGCTTCAGCGGCCGATGGAGAACACCACCGGCGTGCGGTTGTCCGGCGCTTCCTTGTGCTGGCGCCACTCGCGCACCAGCCGGCTTTCGATGCGGGCGCTCTCCAGCGTCAGGCCGCAGGCCAACGCCAAACGGGTATGGGGTTGCAGCGTCTGCAGCAGGGCTTGCCAAAGCGCGGCGTTGCGGTAGGGCGTCTCGATGAACTGCTGGGTCTGGCCTTGGCGCAATGCCAGGGCTTCAAGCTCCTTGATGCGCTGTACCCGTCCGCCGGCATCCTGGGGCAGGTAGCCCACAAAGGCATAGTTCTGTCCGTTGAGCCCGCTGGCGGCCAGCGCCAGCAGCAGCGATACGGGTCCGATCAGCGGCATGACGCGTATGCCCAAATCGTGCGCGGCGCGCACGATGGAGCTGCCGGGGTCGGCCACGGCGGGCATTCCGGCCTCGCTGACCAGTCCCATGTCGTGTCCGGCCAGCAAGGGGGCGAGCAGTGGCTTGGCGTCAAAGACGGCGGCACCCTTGTCGCCATGGTCCCCCTTCTTGTGGGCCTCGCGCGGCAGCTCGGTGATCTGCTGGGTCTGCAAGGGCTGGGCCAGTGCATGCAGCGCGTCGATGCGCTTGAGATAGGCGCGTGTGCTCTTGGCGTTTTCGCAGATCCAGTGGGTCAGCCGCGCAGCGGTGCGCAGTGTCCCATCGGGCAGGACCTGCGTCAGCGGCGTTTGCTCATCGCAGCCGAAGTCCAGCGGAGCGGGCACCAGGTAGAGCGTTCCTGTCAGGGGCTTGGTGATGGCATCGCTCATGGCAGCACGGCTCCTGCGGCGCGCAGCAACTGGCATGTGCGGATCAGCGGAAGGCCGATCAGTGCCGTGGGGTCGTCGCTGACGATGGCGTCGAGCAGGGCAATGCCCAGGCCCTCGCTCTTGGCGCTGCCTGCGCAGTCATAAGGCTGCTCGGCGCGCAGGTAGCGCTCGATTTCCGCATCGTTGAGATCGCGAAAGCGCACCTGAACCGTCACCACGTCGGTCTCGGAAAAGCCGATTTCCTGGCAGACCACGCTCACGGCAGTGTGGAAGTTCATCTGGCGCCCGCTCATCTGGCGCAACTGTTCGGTGGCGCGTTCATGGTTGCCGGGCTTGGACAGCGGCAGGCCATCGAGCTCGGGCACCTGGTCGGAGCCGATGACAACGGCGCCGGGGTGCAGCGCAGCCACGGCCTGGGCCTTGGCCAGGGCCAGGCGCAGGGAAAGGGCGTGCGGTGTCTCTCCTGCCAGAGGTGTTTCATCGACTTCCGGGGAGACGGTCTGGAATGGCAGCCGCAGCCGCTCCAGGAGTTCGCGGCGGTAGCGTGAGGTGGAGCCAAGAATCAGGGGACGCGCCAGGCCGGGAGCCTGGGCTAAGGCGGGGTGGGGAGCTTGCATGCCCGGATTCTCTTACACTGCCCGCATGAGCAAGGAATTTTCTGCGGCCCGCCTCGATGTTCGCGCTTTCGCGCAATCGCAGGGCCATCTTCAGGACCAGACAACACTGTCAGTCTTCCCGCGTCTGGCCCAGGATGCGCAGCCGGATGCCGGTGACACGCATGGCCAGGTGCACTGGCAGGCGGACGGCGAGCTGGTCGAGCAGACCGGCGGCCCCGGTCAGGTGTGGCTGTATCTGCAGGCCGATGCCGTCGTGCCCATGGTGTGCCAGCGCTGCCTAGCCCTGGCGCCCATCACCCTGCAGGTTGATCGGTCTTTTCGCTTTGTTGTGGATGAAGCCACGGCCGAGTCCGAGGACGATGAAAGCGATGAGGACCTGCTGGTGCTCAGCCGCGAGTTCAATCTGCTCGAACTCATAGAGGACGAGTTGCTCATGGAACTGCCCGTGGTGCCGCGTCACGATGTCTGCCCCGAGTCTGTGAGCCTGCAGTCCAGCGACGCGGACTTCGAGCAGGCCATCGAGGACAAGCCCAATCCGTTCGCCGTCCTTCGCGGTCTGGATGTGGGCAAATCTGCAGACTGATCGAGATGCCCGGAAAAAAGGTCGAGGCCGGGAAAAGCGATTGCGCTATAATCAAGGGCTTCGCGCGAAACCCCCTCGTGTCTTTAATGGGCTGATCGCGTTTTTTACCAACCCTTTTCAGATACACAGGAGCCATCATGGCTGTTCAGCAGAACAAGAAGTCCCCCTCCAAGCGCGGTATGCACCGTTCGCACAATGCACTGAATGTGCCTGGCATCGCCGTGGAACCCACCACGGGTGAAACCCACCTGCGTCACCACATCAGCCCCAACGGCGTGTACCGCGGCCGTCAAGTGCTGAAGAACAAGTCCGAAGCCTGACCTTCGACCGTTCCCGCAGAGCCCGCGGCTACAGTTTTCGTAGCGCGGGCTTTTGTTTTTTCTGATGGCCGTTCCTATCTTTCCAGGCCTTGCAACAGGCTTGCCAGTCGCTCATGATCACTTTGGCCGTTGACTGCATGGGGGGTGATCACGGCCCCCGCGTCACGCTCGCGGCGTGCCGCCAGTTCCTCGATTCCCATTCCGACGCCCGGCTGCTGCTGGTCGGCCAGCCCGATGCGCTGGCTGGCTTTGCGCATGAGCGCGCCAGCGTGGTGCCGGCCTCGGAAGTCGTCGGCATGGATGACCCGATCGAGGTGGCGCTGCGCAGGAAGAAGGATTCCTCGATGCGCGTCGCCATCCAGCAGGTCAAGGATGGCCAGGCTGCTGCTGCCGTGTCTGCTGGGAATACGGGTGCGCTGATGGCCATCTCGCGCTACCTGCTCAAGACGCTGGATGGCATCGATCGCCCCGCCATCGCTCCCCAGTTGCCCAATGCCAAGGGTGGTGCCACCACGGTGCTGGACCTGGGTGCCAACGTGGATTGCTCGGCCGAGCATCTGCTGCAGTTCGCCGTCATGGGCTCGGCCCTGGTGTCTGCGCTGAACAACGAAGAGGCGCCTTCGGTGGGCCTGCTCAATATCGGCGAAGAGCAGATCAAGGGCAGCGAAGTCATCAAGCGTGCGGGCGAACTGTTGCGTGCGGCCGGCAAGGCCGGTCACCTGAACTTCTACGGAAACGTCGAAGGCAACGATATCTTCAAGGGCACGACCCAGGTCGTGGTCTGTGACGGCTTTGTGGGCAACGTGGCCCTCAAGTCTTCCGAGGGGGTGGCGTCCATGATCTCCAATGCCCTCAAGCAGGAGTTCAAGCGCAACATCTTCACCAAAATGGCTGCAATCGTTGCCTATCCGGTGTTAACTGCGTTGATGAAGCGCGTGGACCATCGGCGTCACAACGGTGCGGCGCTGCTGGGTCTTCGTGGGCTGGTGTTCAAAAGCCATGGGTCAGCCGATGCCTTGGCTTTCGAGCACGCGCTGAACCGCGCGTATGATGCGGCCCGCAACAACCTGCTCGACCGTGTCCGTACCCGCATCTCCGCAGCCCTGCCTCTTTTGCTGGCTGCGCAGTCGGAATCAGGACCGTCGGCGCCCTAATACAGATGAGACGCTACGCACGCATCACCGGCACGGGCAGCTACCTGCCACCCCGCCGACTCACCAATCACGATCTGGCTGCCGAACTGGCCCAGCGTGGCATCGAGACCTCGGACGAGTGGATCGTCGAGCGCACCGGCATCCATGCCCGTCACTTTGCCGCGCCCGACGTGGCCAGCAGCGATCTGGCCCTGGAGGCGTCGAAGAAGGCGCTGGAGGCCGCTGGCTGCCAGCCACAGGACATCGACCTGATCATCGTCGCCACCTCGACGCCCGACATGGTCTTCCCCTCCACGGCCTGCATCCTGCAGAACAAGCTTGGCGCCAACGGCTGCGCGGCCTTTGACGTGCAGGCTGTGTGCAGCGGCTTTGTCTACGCTCTCACGGTGGCCGATGCCATGATCCAGTCCGGCGCCGCAAGCCGCGCGCTGGTGGTGGGTTCCGAAGTCTTCAGCCGCATCCTTGATTTCAACGACCGCACGACCTGCGTGCTGTTCGGCGATGGCGCCGGCGCGGTGGTGCTGGAGGCGTCCGAGCAGCCTGGGATCCTGGCGTCCGACCTGCATGCCGATGGCAAGCATGTCGGCATCCTCTGCGTGCCGGGCAATGTATCCGGTGGACAGGTGCTCGGCGATCCGCTGCTGAAGATGGATGGACAGGCCGTGTTCAAGCTGGCGGTCGGCGTGCTGGAAAAGGCCGCCCGCGCGACGCTGGACAAGGCCGGGCTCACCGATGCCGACATCGACTGGCTGATCCCTCACCAGGCCAACATCCGCATCATGCAAAGCACGGCGCGCAAGCTCAAGCTGTCCATGGACAAGGTGGTGGTGACCGTGGACCAGCATGGCAATACCTCGGCCGCCTCGATCCCGCTGGCGCTGGACCACGGCGTGCGCAATGGCCAGGTCAAGCCTGGGCAGACCGTGCTGCTGGAAGGCGTGGGCGGTGGCTTCACCTGGGGTGCGGTGCTTCTCAAGATGTGATGCGGGATGCCTGCCTGTCGGCAGGCTCCCATGGCGCGGCTTTTATTTTTGAAAATATGAAGAAGTTTGCATTCGTCTTTCCTGGCCAGGGCTCGCAATCGGTGGGCATGCTCGACGGATGGGGTGACCATCCTGTCGTGGCGCAGACGCTGGCCGAAGCGTCCGAGGCGCTGGGTGAAAACATCGGCCAGCTGATCCAGCAAGGACCGAAGGAAGCCCTGGCGCTCACCACCAACACCCAGCCCGTGATGCTGGTGGCCGGTGTGGCCGCCTGGCGCGTGTGGCAGGCCGAAGGCGGCGCGCTGCCCGATGCCGTGGCAGGCCATTCGCTGGGCGAGTATTCCGCCCTGGTCGCCTCGGGCGTGCTGACGCTGTCCCAGGCTGCCCCGCTGGTGCGCCTGCGTGCTGCAGCCATGCAGGAGGCCGTGCCCGTGGGCACGGGCGCCATGGCGGCCATCCTGGGCCTGGACGCCGACAAGGTGCGCGCAGGCTGCGCCGAGGTCACGGCTGCCCTGGGTGGCGCTGAAGTCGTCGAAGCCGTCAATTTCAACGATCCTTCGCAGACCGTGATCGCCGGCAGCAAGGCTGCTGTCGAAAAGGCCTGCGAAGCCCTCAAGGCCGCAGGCGCCAAGCGTGCCCTGCCGTTGCCCGTGTCGGCGCCGTTCCATTCCAGCCTGATGAAGCCTGCGGCTGAAAAGCTCAAGGCGGCGCTGGCTGCCACGGCGCTGGCTGCGCCGCAGATTCCCGTGCTCAACAACATCGACGTGGCGGTTGAGCAAGACGCCGACGCCATCCGCGATGCGCTGTATCGCCAGGCCTTTGGCCCGGTGCGCTGGGTGGAGTGCGTGCAGGCCATGAAGGCGCGCGGCATCGTGCATCTCGTCGAGTGCGGTCCCGGCAAGGTGCTCATGGGCCTGACCAAGCGGATTGACGCGGACCTGACGGCCGCTGCCCTCTATGATCCGGCCACGCTGGCCGACGTGAAAGAATCCCTCGCATGACTGACAACCAGAACAAGCCCCAGGTTGCCCTGGTGACGGGTGCCTCGCGTGGCATTGGTGCTGCCATTGCCCAGGAGCTGGCATCGCGCGGCTACCGCGTGATCGGCACGGCCACCACCGACGGCGGCGCGGAAAAGATCGGCCAGGCCCTGTCGGCCCATGAGGGCTGCCGCGGCGTGAACCTCAATGTCACGGATGGGGCGGCCGTCGATGCCTTGATCGACAGCATCGTCAAGAATGACGGCGGCCTGCATGTGCTGGTCAACAACGCCGGCATCACGCGCGACACCCTGGCCATGCGCATGAAGGACGACGACTGGGATGCGGTGATCGACACCAATCTCAAGGCGGTTTTCCGAGTCAGCCGTACGGCCATTCGGCCCATGATGAAGCAGCGTTTTGGCCGCATCATCAACATCACCAGCGTCGTTGGCGCCTCCGGCAACCCCGGTCAGGCCAACTATGCAGCCGCCAAGGCCGGCGTTGCCGGCATGACGCGCGCGCTGGCCCGTGAACTGGGCAGCCGCGGCATCACGGTCAATTGCGTGGCGCCTGGCTTCATTGCCACCGACATGACGGCGGAGCTGCCCGAAGAGCAGAAGAACGCCCTCAAATCGCAGATCGCCATGGGCGATCTGGGCCAGCCCAGCGACATCGCCCATGCCGTGGCCTACCTCGCATCTGCGGGTGCGGGATACGTCACCGGCCAGGAATTGCACGTCAACGGCGGCATGTACATGTAAGTGCTGCGGCGGCTTCGGGCAGACCCCTGCCAGAAGCCGGCGTTGCTTGCAACAGAAGAGGCCGTTTCCTCGCGACGGCCGGCTGAAGAGGGCCTGAGGCCCGAAGCAGCTAGAATCGCGGGTTCATTCACAACCCCCAGAGGGAAACCATGAGCGATATCGAAGCACGTGTCAAAAAAATCATTGCCGAACAACTCGGCGTTGAAGAGTCTCAAGTCACCAACGAAAAGGCCTTCGTGGCTGATCTGGGTGCTGACTCCCTGGACACGGTGGAGCTGGTGATGGCCCTGGAAGATGAATTCGGCATCGAGATCCCCGACGAAGACGCGGAAAAGATCACGACGGTGCAAAACGCCATCGACTACGCCAACACCCACCAGAAGGCCTGATAGGGCCCTGACCCGAGCGATCAGCAGAAGGTTTTACGCATGAGCCGTCGTCGCGTTGTCGTGACCGGCCTGGGTTGCATCTCCCCCGTGGGTAACACGGTGGGCGACGCCTGGGCCAATCTTTTGGCCGGCCAGTCCGGCATTGACCTCATCACCAAGTTCGATGCCTCGAACTTTGCCTGCAAGATTGCAGGCGAGGTCAAGGGATTCGATGTGGAGTCGTACATGAGCGCCAAGGATGCGCGCTCTATGGACACCTTCATCCATTACGGCATCGCTGCTGCGGCGCAAGCCGTGCAGGACTCAGGTCTGCCCACGGGCGAGGCCTTGTCGGATGATCTGGCCACGCGCATCGGCTGTGTGATCGGTTCGGGCATCGGCGGCTTGCCGCTGATCGAGAACACCCACGCGGAACTGGCTGCGCGCGGACCGCGCCGCATCACGCCGTTCTTCGTGCCTGCCTCCATCATCAACATGGTGGCTGGCCATGTGTCCATGCGCTTCGGCTTCAAGGGGCCGAATCTTGCCGTGGTGACTGCCTGCACGACCGGGCTGCACTGCATAGGCGAGGCAGGACGCATGATCGAATACGGCGATGCCGATGTGGTGGTGGCTGGTGGCACGGAAGCCACGGTCTCCCCCCTGGGCGTCGGCGGCTTTGCCGCCATGCGCGCCCTGTCCACGCGCAATGATGATCCCAAGGCCGCTTCGCGCCCCTGGGACAAGGACCGCGACGGCTTCGTGCTGGGCGAAGGCGCGGGCGTGCTGGTGCTGGAAGAGTACGAGCATGCCAAGGCCCGCGGTGCCAAGATCTACGCTGAACTGTGCGGCTACGGCATGAGTGCCGACGCCGGCCACATGACGGCACCCAACATGGACGGCCCGCGCCGCGCCATGCTGGCAGCTTTGCGAAATGCCGGCATCAATGCCGACCAGATCGACTATTTGAACGCGCACGGCACTTCCACGCCGCTGGGTGACCTCAACGAGACCAACGCCATCAAGGCGGCTCTGGGCGATCACGCCAAGAAAATCGTTGTCAGTTCGACCAAGTCCATGACAGGTCACCTGCTGGGTGGTGCTGGTGGCATCGAGAGCGTCTTCACCGTGCTGGCACTGCACGAACAAAAGATTCCTCCGACCATCAACCTGGACAACCAGGACCCGGAGTGCGATCTCGACTACTGCGCCAATACGGCGCGGGACGCGACGATCGAGGTGGCGGTGAAGAACAACTTCGGCTTCGGAGGCACCAACGGAACGCTGGTGTTCAAGCGGGTCTGAGGCCTGCGCAACGCACATGAAAAGCCCGCCCCGCAAGGGAGCGGGCTTTTTTATTTCGCGCATGTGCCAGGTGGAAGCAGGATAAATGTCGGTCATGCTGCGGTTTTGCGACACTGCAGGCATGCCGTCTCGCCATGCGCCGCCCGCAGTTCGCCATCCGCTGAAGCCATCGCGCACTGTGGCAGCATGCCTTTGTGCGCTTTGGCTGCTGGCCGCCATGCTTTTGCTGGCATGGGCCTTGAATCTCCAGGCTGGGTGGTGGCCTGCAGCCGTGGCCGTTGCGGTTTGCCTGGTTGCTGCTGCAGGCATGCGGCATGGATGGCACAGCCTGGGTAAAGGTTTCATCGCCTGGGATGGCGTGCAGTGGTCGATCTGCGAGTCGGACCCAGGCCAGGCTGCGCAGCCGGTGCTGCTGCAGGTGCGAGCCGATGGTGGATCGTGGTTGTGGGTGCAGGTCCGTCCCCTGGGTTCCATGGGGCCGGCGGGGCCCTTGCGTTGGCGCAGCTCCCGCTGGCTGCTCCTGTTGTGCAGGCAGAGTCCGGAAACCTGGGGTGATTTGCGGCGTGCTGTATATTCCCCGGCCAGACCTACAGAACGGGCGCAATGACTGCGCCATGGCCGCCGCGGCCCGTCTTCACCGATTTCATGACGCCTCCCGAATTCCCGCCTTCTTCTGCCGATAGCGACCTGGCTCTGGTCGAGCGCACCAACGCAGGAGACATGCGGGCCTTCGAGCTGCTGGTCATCAAGTACCAGCGCCGCATCGAGCGCCTCATCGGCCGCATGGTGCGCGACGTGGATCTGGTGCCGGACATTGCGCAGGAAACCTTCATCCGCGCCTATCGGGCCCTGCACCAGTTTAGGGGTGATGCCCAGTTCTATACCTGGCTGTACCGCATTGCCGTGAATACTGCCAAGAAGGCGCTGCTGGACATGAAGCGCTCGCCGCTGATCACCGAAAGCGCGTTACACAACGGGGATGACGATGATGAAACTTCCCGGGTCAGCCAGGAACTAACCACCGAAGAAACGCCCGAAACGATCCTGGCAGCCCAGGAAATTGCCCAGGCAGTCAACGCCGCCATGGAGGCTTTGCCCGAGGATCTCCGACAGGCTGTCACGTTGCGGGAAATCGAAGGCCTGAGCTACGAGGAAATCTCGAACGCCATGGGTTGCCCCATCGGCACCGTGCGCTCACGGATTTTTCGCGCACGGGAAGCGATTTCAGCCAGGGTCAAGCCTTTGCTGGAGCGCCAGTCGGGCAAGCGTTGGTAGGCGTGACGGAGTTGTGGCCGCCGGGTGGTGCATTTTTTGGGTACAGGGTCTCAAAGCAGACAAGCAGGTGATTGATCATGAATGACGATCTGACGAAGCGCGAACAATTGTCGGCATTGGCTGATGGTGAACTCTCTGCCGCAGAGTTGCAGGCCGTGCTGGCCTATGCGGAAAGCGATGCAGGCCAGCAGGAGTGGCGCATGTACCACCTCGTGGGCGATGTGCTGCGTTCCCCGGAATTGGCGCATCACAGCCGGCATGATGTGCTCTCCGGAATCCGCGCCCAACTGGCCAACGAGCCTCGCCGTCCGCTGGTTTCCGTGGCCACTGAAGAGCTGGCGCAAATTGCGCATCCGGCGCAGGATCGGGCTGTGATCAATGGAGCGCCGCTGCGCGATGCGGCCAATGCCTCGGTATTTCGCTGGAAGATGGCGGCGGGCTTTGCCTCCGTGGCGGCCGTGGCTGCCATTGGTTGGAGCGTGATGCTGGGCGCGCCTGCCGGTCCCGGCGCGGCGCCGGGCCGCGCCCTGGCGGCCCTTGAGACGGGTGCTCCGTCGGCGCCGGTTGCGGTGGCTGGCAATGCCCAGGACTTCCCGCTTGGCGATACGGCCCAGTCTTCCTCGGTCGTGGCGGTGGCCGGACCCTACGGGCAGAGCGTGATGCTGCGTGATCCGCGCCTGGATGCGCTGCTGGCCTCCCATCCGCAATACAGTGGGCCGGCCACGTTGCAGATGCCTGCCAGCTTCTTGCGCAACGCCAACTTCGCCTCGGCACCGCGCGCCAACCAGCGCTGAATCTCACAGGAGAGCATTGCTCTCCTGCCTTCTTTTGCACCCGCGTCCAGCCTTTCGGCATTGAAATGGACGCGGGTGCAGTCATTTGTGCTCCATGCACGGCGGCTCGCGCCCCATGCATGCTGCCGATTCGGGAACTAACCGCGTCTTTCAGGCTTCTGAGCCATCGTCTGGCCGATGCTCGCCAGGACTGCGCCAGAATGTGACGTTCGTCCGAAAGCAAGTCGGCTGCCATGTGTCCGAACAAACCGCCTGGGCGCGATGGCGTCGGGGCAACGTAATGATTGAGATGGAAAGGATGACCATGACCACTGTTCGATGGAAGACGCTGCAGTCCTGCACACTGGCCGGCGTTCTGGCGCTGGCTGCAGGCAGCGCAGGAATGCTGGTGCCGGTGAGTGCCGCCCATGCGCAAAGTGGCGCCGTGGTGAGGGGGCTGCCGGACTTCACCGATCTGGTCGAGCAGGTCGGCCCTTCCGTGGTCAACATCCGCACGCTGGAGAAGGTATCCGCCAACTCCGCCGAGGCGCTGGGCATGGACGAGGACATGCTCGAATTCTTCCGCCGCTTCGGCCTGCCCGTGCCCAATGTGCCGCGCCAACGTCCCCAACCGCGGTCACAGCCTGACGAGGAGCAGCCGCGCGGCGTGGGTTCCGGCTTCATCCTGACGGCCGATGGCTTTGTGATGACCAATGCCCACGTGGTTGAAGGCGCTGACGAGGTCATCGTCACGCTGACCGACAAGCGCGAGTTCAAGGCCAAGATCGTGGGCAGCGACAAGCGCACCGACGTGGCCGTGGTCAAGATCGACGCCACAGGGCTGCCTGCCGTGAAGATCGGCGATGTGAACCGCCTCAAGGTCGGCGAGTGGGTGATGGCCATCGGCTCGCCCTTCGGCCTCGACAACTCCGTCACGGCGGGCATCGTCAGTGCCAAGCAGCGCGATACGGGCGACTATCTGCCGTTCATCCAGACCGATGTGGCCATCAACCCCGGCAACTCGGGCGGCCCGTTGCTGAACATGCGCGGCGAGGTCGTGGGCATCAACAGCCAGATCTATTCGCGCTCCGGCGGCTTCATGGGTATCAGCTTCGCGATTCCGATCGATGAGGCCGTGCGTGTCAGCGACCAGCTGCGCGCCACCGGCAAGGTCACGCGGGGCCGCATTGGCGTGCAGATCGGTCCGGTCACCAAGGACATTGCCGAATCCATTGGCCTGGGCAAGGCGCAGGGCGCACTGGTCTCGGCCGTCGAACCGGATTCGCCCGCTGCCAAGGCGGGCGTCGAGGCCGGTGACGTGATCATCAAGTTCGACGGCAAGGCCATCGACAAGGTGGCCGACCTGCCGCGCCTGGTGGGCAATACCAAGCCCGGCACACGCAGCACCATCACCGTCTTCCGTCGCGGCGCAGCCAAGGATCTGACCATGGTGATCGCCGAGGTCGAGCCCGACGGCGCGGCTCCGCAGGCCAAGGCCACCGGCAAGGGCAGCACCCTGGTTTCCCAGCCGCTGGGCCTGACGCTGGCCGAGCTCACGGATGCCCAGAAGAAGGAGCTGGGCATCAAGGGCGGCGTGCGCGTGACGGCTGCCGTCGAGGCTGCGGCACGTGCGGGCCTGCGCGAAGGCGACGTGATCCTGCAACTGGCCAATGTCGAGATCACGGGGCTCAAGAGCTTCGAGGCCACGCTGGCCAAGGTGGACAAGAGCAAGCCCGTGAACCTGCTGGTGCGCCGTGGGGAATGGGCGCAGTACGTGCTGATCCGTCCGGCGCGCTGAGGCCGCAGGGGAGGGCGGTTTTCCGGATCCTGGGGAATACCCTCGGAATCCTGACCCGGAGCCGCCCATGCCCCTTGGGGCATTGGGTAAAATGCCCCACCAAAGCGTGACGGCTCAAGGCGTCAGAAACCTGTTTTCAAAGGGGATTGTTGCGGTGCAAAAGCACCGCACTATCCGGTGATCGACGGGCGAGAAATGGCTCGGCGGTTCTGTTGATAAACTGTTGATAAATAATTGTGACAGATCAAGCCCGGACCTTTGCAGGCCTTGTCAGGGCTTGGTTTTCAGCCCGTTTTGCCTACAATAAAGTCCCAACTATCGCAGTTGCCAGAGATTGTTGGTTCGGGGCGCGTCGTTCATGGACGCGCCCTTTTTTCTTGCGCGCCGGCCCTGTCGTTTTCCACTTTCACTAGCAGTCCTTCCCGTTGATGAACCACATCAGAAATTTTTCCATCATTGCGCACATCGACCATGGCAAGTCGACGCTGGCTGACCGCCTCATCCAGCGTTGCGGAGGCTTGGCTGACCGTGACATGGAAGCCCAGGTGCTGGACTCGATGGATATCGAGAAAGAGCGCGGCATCACCATCAAGGCGCAGACCGCAGCCCTGCAGTACAAGGCCAAGGATGGCCAGGTCTACAACCTCAACCTCATCGACACACCCGGCCACGTGGACTTCTCGTATGAAGTCTCGCGTTCGCTGTCTGCCTGCGAGGGAGCGCTGCTGGTGGTGGACGCCTCGCAGGGCGTCGAGGCGCAGACCGTGGCCAACTGCTACACCGCGCTGGAACTCGGCGTGGAAGTGACGGCTGTTCTCAACAAGATGGATCTGCCCCAGGCCGATCCCGAAAATGCCAGGGCCGAGATCGAGGATGTCATCGGCATCGATGCCAGCGACGCCATTCCCTGCTCGGCCAAGACCGGCATGGGCATCGAGGAGATCCTGGAGGCGGTGGTCGCCAAAGTGCCGCCGCCAAAGGGCGATCCCAATGGCCAGCTGCGCGCCATGATCATCGACAGCTGGTTCGACACCTATGTCGGCGTCGTGATGCTGGTGCGCGTGGTCGATGGTGAACTCAAGCGTGGCGAGCGCTTCAAGATGATGGCCTCGGGCGCTGCCTATGAAGCCAACAACCTGGGCGTGTTCACCCCGGCCGACGTGCCGCGCGACGTGCTGCGCGCCGGCGAGGTGGGCTACATCATTGCCGGCATCAAGGAGCTCAAGGCAGCCAAGGTGGGCGACACCATCACGCTGGAAAAGAAGCTTCCCAACAATCTGGGTCCTGCCACCGAGGCCCTGCCCGGCTTCAAGGAAATCAAGCCCCAGGTGTTCGCGGGTCTGTACCCCACCGAAGCCAGCGAGTACGACCAGCTGCGCGATGCGCTGGAGAAGCTGCAGCTCAACGATTCGTCCCTGCAGTTTGAGCCTGAAGTCTCGCAGGCGCTGGGCTTCGGCTTTCGCTGCGGCTTCCTGGGCCTGCTGCACATGGAAATCGTGCAGGAGCGCCTGGAGCGCGAATTCGACCAGGACCTGATCACCACCGCGCCCAGCGTGGTCTACGAAGTGGTCAAGGGCGATGGCGAGGTCATCCAGGTCGAGAACCCGTCCAAGATGCCCGATGCCGGCCGTATCGAGGAGGTGCGCGAGCCCATCGTCACCGTCCACCTGTACATGCCCCAGGACTATGTGGGCCCGGTGATGACGCTGGCCAACCAGAAGCGCGGCGTGCAGATCAACATGCAATACCACGGCCGCCAGGTGATGCTCACCTATGAGATGCCGCTGGGCGAAATCGTGCTGGACTTCTTCGACAAGCTCAAGTCGGTCTCGCGCGGCTACGCCTCCATGGACTATGAGTTCAAGGAGTACCGCGCCTCCGATGTGGTGAAGGTGGACATCCTGCTCAACGGCGAGAAGGTCGATGCGCTGTCCATCATCGTGCACCGCTCCCAGGCCACGTACCGCGGCCGGGCCGTGGTGGCCAAGATGCGCGAGATCATCAGCCGCCAGATGTTCGATGTGGCCATACAGGCCGCCATCGGCGCCAACATCATTGCGCGGGAAACCGTCAAGGCCATGCGCAAGAACGTGCTGGCCAAGTGCTACGGCGGCGACATCACCCGCAAGCGCAAGCTGCTGGAAAAGCAAAAGGCCGGCAAGAAGCGCATGAAGCAGATCGGATCGGTGGAAGTGCCCCAGGAGGCCTTCCTGGCCATCCTGCAAGTGGAGGATTGATGCAAGCCATGCAATGGATTACGGCCGTCGTACTCGCGGCCTTCGTGGGCTATATCGGCGCCTGGTACACAGGCTTCATCGAGGGCAACTTCGCGCTGCTGCTGTTCCTGGCCACCGTGGTCACGGGCCTGTACTGGGTGGCCGAGCGGCTGTACTTCCTGCCGCGCCGCCGCCGCGCTGCCGTGGCCATCGAGGAGGCTGCCGTGGCACGCCGCGCAGAACTCGACCGCATGGGCATCGCCAAGACCGACATCGAGGTGTCGGAAGAGGCCAAGGGCCGCATCCTCATGCAGCCCTGGTGGCTGGACTGGACGGCAGGCCTGTTCCCGGTGATCGCGATCGTCTTCGTGCTGCGCTCGTTCCTGTTCGAGCCGTTCAAGATCCCGTCTGGCTCCATGATCCCCACGCTGCTCGTGGGCGACCTGATCCTGGTGAACAAGTTCACCTATGGCGTGCGCCTGCCGGTGATCAACACCAAGATCACGCAGGGAACGCCGCTGCAGCGTGGCGATGTGGTGGTGTTCCGCTACCCTCCCCAGCCCAGCCTGGACTACATCAAGCGGGTGGTGGGCCTGCCGGGCGACGAGATCGCCTACCTGAACAAGCGGCTGACGATCAATGGCAAGGAAGTCCCGGTCAATGCACTGCCCGACTTCTTCGACAAGGATGCGATGCGCTACTTCAAGCAGTACGAGGAGTCGCTGGGCGACAAGCCGCACCGCATGATCGTGAACCAGGACGTGCCCGCCTTCATCCAGGGCGCCAGCGGCTTCGAGTTCCGCGAGAACTGCCGCTACAGCGTCGAAGGCATCACCTGCAAGGTGCCGGAAGGCCAGTACTTCATGATGGGCGACAACCGCGACAACTCGCTGGATTCCCGCTACTGGGGCTTTGTGCCCGACAAGAACATCGTGGGCCGGGCTTTCTTTGTCTGGATGAACTTCGGGGATTTCAAGCGCATCGGCAGCTTCCATTGATCACATCACATCACATGCATGCCTGAGGACCGCAGTGGCCCGGGCATGCGCGAGGGATTCACATCGGAGGAGGAAAAAGCATGTTGACATCGAACAACCGGCGTTCGCGCCAGCGCGGCCTGTCCTTTCTGGGACTGGTGTTTGTGATTGCCCTGGGCGTGGGCGTGGTGGCCGTGGGCGCACAATCCGTGCCGGTCTTCCTGGAATACCAGGCCATCGTCAAGGCCGCCAACAAGGCGGCCCGCGAGGGCAATTCCGTGGCCGAGGTGAAAGCCAGCTTCGAGCGTTCCGCTGCCATCGATGACTTCACGTCCGTCAAGGGTGGCGATCTCGAAGTGACCAAGATCAATGACCGTGTGGTGGTGGGGTTCGAGTATTCGCGCGAGATCCATCTCGTGGGCCCCGCGTACCTGACTTACCGTTTTAAGAAGCAGACCCAATAGGTGCCTCCCTTACTGAATGCGCTGCAGCTGAGGCTGCAGCATCAATTTGCCGAGCCTGCATTGCTGCAGCGTGCCGTCACGCACCGCAGCTTCTCGGCAGACAACAACGAGCGCCTGGAATTCCTCGGTGACTCGGTGCTGAACCTTGCCATTTCCAGCCTGCTCTACCAGCGGCTCAGTTCCATGCCCGAGGGCGATCTGTCCCGCGTGCGCGCCAACCTGGTCAAGGAAGGCACGCTGCACCAGATCGCGCTGAGGCTGCAGTTGCCCGATCTGCTGCGCCTGGGCGAGGGTGAATCCAAGTCCGGCGGCAAGCAACGCCCCTCCATCCTGGCCGATGCGGTCGAGGCCCTGATCGGCGCGGTCTATCTGGATGCCGGCTACGCGGCGGGCGAGAAGGTGGTACACCATCTTTTCGAGGGCGTGGACATCAACCCCCACATGCGCGCAGCCGAAAAGGATGCGAAGACGGCCCTGCAGGAATGGCTGCAGGGACGGCGCATGAAGCTGCCGCAGTACGAGGTGGTCGCCACCACGGGAGCCGCCCACCGCCAGACCTTTGAAGTGGCCTGCGCGATTGCAGAGCTGCAATTGCAGGCCCGGGGAACGGGTGCCTCGCGCAGAGCCGCAGAGCAGACGGCTGCCACAGCCATGCTGGAACTATTGAAAGCAAGACACGCATGAACCAAGACAAACCTCCGGCGCCGGCACAGACCGCCGCCGAACTCGATGCCCTGCTGGCTGCGGCCAAGCCCGGCGCCGGCGCAGCACGCACGGCATCCGCCCCTGATGAAGCCCAGGCGCCCGAGGTGCCGACGGGCCCGCAGCGCTGCGGCCTGATCGCCATCGTCGGCAAGCCCAATGTGGGCAAGTCCACGCTGATGAATGCGCTGGTGGGCCAGAAGATCAGCATCACCTCGCGCAAGGCGCAGACCACGCGCCACCGCATCACGGGCATTCGCTCGCGTGCCGCGACGCAGTTCATCTTCGTCGATACACCGGGCTTCCAGACCAAGCACAGCACGGCGCTGAACAAGTCGCTCAACAAGACCGTGATGGGCGCCATCGGCGACGTGGACCTGATCCTGTTCGTCGTGGAAGCCGGCCAGTTCACGCTGGCCGATGCCAAGGTGCTGTCGCTGTTCAAGCCCGGCATTCCCACGCTGCTGATCGCCAACAAGCTCGATACCGTGGGCCGCCGTGCCGAGATCGCCCCCTGGCTCAAGAGCATGCAGGAGCGCCATCCGTTTGCCGAGTTCGTGCCCATGTCGGCCAAGAGCAAGGGCGACATCGAGCGCCTGTTCGGCATCTGCGAGAAGTACCTGCCCGAGCAGGACTGGATGTATGCGCCCGACGAGCTGACCGACCGCAGCGAGAAGTTCCTCGCCTCGGAAACCGTGCGCGAGAAGCTGTTCCGTTTCACGGGCGACGAGCTGCCCTACACCTCCACGGTGGTCATCGACAAGTTCGAGGAAGAGGCCAGCAAGCAGCACAAGCGCTTCATCCGCGTGGCGGCGACCATCGTGGTCGAGCGCGACGGACACAAGGCCATGATCATCGGAGAGAAGGGCGAGCGCCTCAAGCGCATCAGCACCGAGGCCCGCCAGGAGCTGGAAAAGCTCATGGATGCCAAGGTCTTCCTCGAAGTCTGGGTCAAGGTGCGCTCGGGCTGGGCCGACGACGAGGCCCGCGTGCGCTCCTTCGGCTACGAGTGAGAAACCTCCCCGCAAGGCCCTCTGTCCATGGCTAGCGCCAAGCGTGTCTCGGATGAGCCGGCCTATGTGCTGCACAGCTACGACTGGAGCGAGTCCAGCCTGATCCTCGAGGTCTTCACGCGGCACCGGGGCCGCGTGGCGCTGGCGGCCAAGGGCGTGAAGCGCCCGACCTCGAACTTTCGCCCCGTGCTGCTGCCGCTGCAGCCGCTGAGCCTGAGCTACAGCCTGGGCGGCGAGGGCAATGCCGAGATCCACACCCTCAAGGGTGCCGAGTGGGTGGGCGGGCATGTCATGCCCCAGGGCGACGCCCTGATGTCGGGCCTGTACCTCAACGAGCTGCTGATGCGCCTGCTGGCGCGCGACGATCCCTATGCGGCGCTGTTCGACATCTATGCCGGCGTGGTGCGCGTGCTGGCGGGCCAGCATGGCGATGCCATCGAGCCCGTGCTGCGCACCTTCGAGCTGCTGCTGCTGCGCGAACTGGGCCATCTGCCCGCCTTGAATGAGGAAAGCGCCACGCTGGCACCGCTGGCCGAAGGCCGCCGCTATGCGCTGGTGGCCGAAGGCGGCCTGCGCCCGGCGCTGCAGGGCGAGCGCGCCGTGCTGGGCGCTGCGCAATGGCAGGCCATTGAAAGCGCGCTGCAGGCCCGGCAGGCCTTCAACGCCACGCTGCATGTGGTGGCCCAACCCGAGCAGGCGCTGGCCCTCAAGCCCCAACTGAGGGCCCTGCTGCAATACCATTGCGGCAGTCCCATGCTGCGCACCCGCCAGCTGATGATGGATCTGCAATCGCTATGAATCTTTCCCACGCTTCGCAGCGCACGGCGCTGTCGGTCAATGTCAACAAGGTTGCGCTGCTGCGCAACACGCGCCACCTGGGCATTCCCAGCGTGACGCGCGCCGCGCGCATCTGCCTGGAGGCCGGTGCCCAGGGCATCACCATCCATCCGCGTCCCGATCAGCGCCATATCCGCAGCGAGGATGTCTATGAACTGCAGGCGCTGATGAAACAGTGGCCGCAGGCGGAGTTCAACATCGAGGGCAACCCGACGCAGAACCTCATGGACTTCATCCGCGACACGCGCCCGCACCAGGCCACCTTCGTGCCCGACAGCGAGGACCAGTTCACCAGCGACCATGGCTGGAACTTCCCGCAGGACGCCGAGCGCCTGAAGCCGCTGATTGCCGAATGCCGCCAGCTGGGCGTGCGCGTCAGCCTGTTCATGGACCCCGTGCCAGCCCAGATGGCCGCTGCGCGCGCCGTGGGCGCCGACCGGGTCGAGCTGTATACCGAACCCTACGCAGCTGCCTGGGGTACGGCAGACCAGGAAGCGCAACTGCAAGCCTATGCGGCGGCGGCCCAGGCGGCTTTGGATGCCGGGCTGGGCATCAATGCCGGCCACGACCTCAGCCGTGACAACCTGGCCGCCTTCGTGGCGCGCGTGCCGGGCCTGCTCGAAGTCTCCATCGGCCATGCGCTGATCGCCGACGCGCTGGAGCTGGGCTACGCCGAAACCGTGCGCGCCTACCAGCAGTGCATAGACCAGGGCATGGCGGCGCGCGCCTGAAGCGTTCGCGGAGCGAATCCATGATCTACGGCATCGGTACCGACATCTGCGACGTGCGCCGCATCCGCGCCAGCCTGGAGCGCCATGGCGACCGTTTCGCCGAGAAGGTGCTGGCAGAGGGCGAGCTGGCCACCTGGCGTGCCCGCCGCGCGCGCTGGCCTGAGCGCGGCATCCGCTTCGTGGCCACGCGCTTTTCCGCCAAGGAGGCCTTTTCCAAGGCCATAGGCATGGGCATGGTCATGCCCATGACCTGGCGCAGCTGCGAGGTCATCAAACTGCCCAGTGGCCAGCCTGCGATCGTGCTGCACGGCGCGCTCAAGGAATGGTTCGAGGCGCGCAACCTGCAGGTGCACCTGTCCGTGACCGACGAGAGCGACTACGCGGCCAGCTTCTGCGTGGTCGAGCGCCGCGCCTGATACCCGGCCAGCGTGACGCTGGCTTTTTTGACTCCACAGGATTCATAGGAACTCCCGGCATGACCGAGCACGCACCCCTCATCATCGACATCGCCGGCAAGGCACTCACCGATGTGGACCGCCAGCGCCTGGCGCATCCGCTGGTCGGCGGCATCATCCTCTTTGCCCGCAACTGGGAAAGCCGCGATCAGCTGGTGCAGCTGTGCGCCGATATCAAGGCGGTGAAGCCCGATTTGCTGATCTGCGTGGACCATGAGGGCGGGCGCGTGCAGCGTTTTCGCGCTGACGGCTTCACGCACCTGCCGCCCATGCGCGCCTTCGGCCAGATGTGGATGGACGACGGCCAGGGCAGCAAGCACCGTGAAGGCAGCGGCGCCCTGGCCGCCATGAATGCCGCCACGGCGGCCGGCTACGTGCTGGGCACCGAGCTGCGTGCCTGCGGCGTGGATTTCAGCTTCACCCCGGTGCTGGACCTTGACTATGGTGCCAGCAGCGTCATCGGCGACCGCAGCTTCCACCGCGACCCGCGCGTGGTGGCCGCGCTGGCCCGCAGCCTCATGCACGGCCTGCTGCAGGCCGGCATGGGCAACTGCGGCAAGCACTTTCCCGGCCACGGCTTCGTCAAGGCTGATTCGCATGTGGACATTCCGGTCGATGGCCGCAGCCTCACCGCCATCCTGGGCGAGGACGCCGCGCCCTATCCCTGGTTGTCCAGCGTGCTCACGGCCGTGATGCCGGCCCACGTGATCTACCCCAAGGTCGACAAGCGCCCGGCCGGTTTTTCTGCCAAGTGGCTCAAGGACATCCTGCGCAGCCGCCTGCGCTACGACGGCGCCATTTTCAGCGACGACCTGAGCATGGAGGGCGCGCGCCGCATCGACGGCCAGCTCATCGGCTACACCGACGCGGCCCTGGCCGCGCTGGAGGCGGGCTGCGACATGGTGCTGCTGTGCAACCAGAGCCTGGGCCTGGGCGAGCATGTGGATGAGCTGCTGGCCGGCATGGAGGCCGCGCAGCGCAGCGGCCGCTGGCAGCCCGATGCCGACAGCGAATCGCGCCGCGTGGCCCTGCTGCCGGAGACCGTGCCCCAGCCCTGGGACGACCTCATGCGCCAGCCTGCCTATCTGCAGGCGCTGGACCTGCTGCCTTGATGGATTGAAGGACGCCGCCGCTGGCCGCTCCGAGGGCCAAGGCGGGCTTTGCAAAGGCATGTGCGTGTCGTAAAGGGCGCGTCGGCCGGTGTTTCACAGGAGAGTTTTCCCATGCGCGTTGGCGTGCTGACCGGAGGTGGCGACTGCCCCGGCCTGAATGCGGTGATCCGTGCGGTCACCAAGTCCCTGATCAACCACGGCCAGTGCGAGGTGCTGGGCATTGCCGATGGCTTCGAGGGCCTGATGCTCGACCCGCCCGGCGTCAAGCCCCTGGGCTGGGACGAGGTCTCGGGCATCCTGCATGTGGGCGGCACCATCCTGGGCACCAGCAACAGCGCCAACCCCCTGCGCGATGCGGCCACGCTGGAGCATGTGGGCCGCAATGTCCGGGCGCTGGGCCTGGACGTGGTGGTGGCCATCGGCGGCGACGGCACCATGAGCCTGGCGCATGGCCTGGCCGAACAGGTGGGGCTGACCTGCGTGGGCGTGCCCAAGACCATCGACAACGACATTGCCAATTGCGAGCGCAGCTTTGGCTTCGACACCGCCGTGGCCACGGCCACCGAGGCGCTGCGCCGCATCGAGAGCACGGCCAACAGCCACCACCGCGTGATGATCGTCGAGACCATGGGGCGCCATGCCGGATGGCTGGCGCTGGAGGCCGGCATTGCCGGCGCGGCCGACGTCATCCTGCTGCCCGAGATCGATTTCGACCTGCAGGCCATCGTCGACTTCTGCCGGGGCCGCGAGCAGCGCCAGCGTTACACCATCATCTGCATCGGCGAGGGCGCCAAGGAAAGCGGCGCCAGCCTCACGGTGCGCGAGCGCATCGAGCAAAGCCCCGACCCGGTCCGCCTGGGCGGTGTCGGCCATGTGCTGCGCGAGCGCCTGCAGCCCCACCTCAGGAGCGAGGTGCGCACCACGGTCCTCGGCCATGTACAGCGCGGCGGCGACCCCACGCCCTTTGACCGCGTGCTGGCCACGCAGTACGGCCACCATGCGGCGCAACTGGTGCTGTCGGGGCGCTTCGGCCGCATGGTCACGCTGCAGGGTGGCGAGATCGGCAGCGTGGAAATCTCCCGCGTGGCCAACACCCAGCGCACCGTGCCCCTGGACCACGGCCTGCTCACCATGGCGCGCGACATAGGCATTTGCCTGGGCGAGCCATGCAAGCAGGATGCGCGGCCGGCCGCAGCCGGCAGCCACTGAGTCCGCCATGCGGCAGCAGGGACGTCTCACCGGCTGGAAGGACGAGCAGGGCTTCGGCTTCATCGAACCCGATGGAGGCGGCGCGCAGGTCTTTGTCCATATCAAGTCCTTCACCGATCGCCGCCGCAGGCCCGAGGGCGGAGAGCGTGTCAGCTACGTGGCCAGCCGCAACGCCCAGGGAAAATGGCGCGCGCAGGATGTGGCGTTCATTGGCGAACCAAGGACCGGCCGCCCGCAGCCTGCGCGGCGAAGCCGTGCCGGCATGCCTTCGCGGCCTCTGCCGCCTGTGCGAGGCCCGGTGGCGGTGGGCCTGGCCGCTGCCTTCTTCTGCGTGCTGCTGGCTGTTGCCTGGAGCGGCCGCATGCCCTGGACACTGGTCGGCCTGTATGCGGCGGCAAGCTTTGTGACCTTCATGGTCTATGGATTCGACAAGTCCGCCGCCAGGCACGACCGCTGGCGCACCAGCGAAAGCCGTCTGCACCTGCTGGCACTGCTGTGCGGCTGGCCCGGCGCGCTGCTCGCGCAAGGGCTGCTGCGGCACAAGTCCAGCAAGGCCTCTTTCCAGTTGGTGTTCTGGATCACCGTGGTGCTCAACTGCGGCCTGCTGGCCTGGCTGCTGTCATCGGCAGGTGCGCCGCTGCGGGCGCTGGCGCCCGGCATCTTCTGAAAATTGAAGGAACTGGCGATGACCCATGCCGGACCACGGGCCCAAATGCCCTCCGCAAACGATGCATCGCTGCAGACCTGGCAGGCGTCTTGGGATAGCGCCTGGTCCGCACTGGGTGCCAGCGCTCCGCAGCCTGTGCTGGCCGAGCTGCTGCAAAGCTACAGCGAGCCCCAGCGCCACTACCACACGCTGCAGCATCTGGGCGAGGCCATGGGCCTGCTGCAACCGGCGCTGGGCCTGGCCGCGCACCCCGGCGAGGTGGCTCTGGCGCTGTGGTTCCATGACGCTGTCTACCAAACACAAGCCAAGGACAACGAGGCGCGCAGCGCCGACTGGGCCGCCGCCGTGCTGCGCGGGCAGGGCCTGCCGGCGGAAGTGGCCGGGCGCGTGCACGGCCTGATCATGGCGACCTGCCACGCTGCACAGCCGTCCGGAATCGACGCCCAACTGCTGGTGGATGCCGACCTGGGCATTCTGGCGGCCGACCCCCTGCGCTTTGCCGAATACGAGCTGCAGGTGCGGGCCGAGTACGAATGGGTGCCCTTGCCGCTGTACCGCGCCAAGCGCCGCGAGGTGCTGCAGGGCTTCATGCAGCGCGAGGCCATCTACTGCACCGACTGGTTCCGGCAACGGCTGGAGGTGCGGGCGCGGCGCAACCTCGCGCAGGCGCTGGGTTTGTAGGCGGCGCCTGCGTCGGCGTCCTATGATCGGGGGCTGCTGCGGGCCGTGCAGGCCTGCCTCCCTCTCTTTCTTATCTTGCCCAGGCTCTGCCTGGCTCACAGGACGCGCAGATGACCACCCTTGGAACCCCTTACTCCCCCCATGCCACCAAAGTCATGCTGCTGGGCAGCGGCGAACTCGGCAAGGAAGTGCTGATCGCGCTGCAGCGCCTGGGCGTGGAAACCATTGCCGTGGACCGCTACGAGAACGCGCCCGGCCAGCAGGTGGCCCACCACGCGCGCACCATCACCATGAGCGATCCGGCCCAGCTCAAGGCCTTGATCGAGGCCGAGAAGCCCGACCTGGTCGTGCCCGAGATCGAGGCCATTGCCACGCCCATGCTGGAAGAGCTGGAAGCGGCCGGCGTGGTCACCGTGATCCCCACGGCCCGCGCCGCGCGCCTGACCATGGACCGCGAAGGCATCCGCCGCCTGGCCGCCGAGACGCTGGGCCTGGCCACCAGCCCTTATCGCTTCTGTGATTCGCAGCAGGAGCTGCAGGCCGCTATCGACGGCACGGATGGCCAGCCCGCCATCGGCTTCCCTTGCGTGGTCAAGCCCGTGATGAGCAGCTCGGGCAAGGGCCAGAGCAAGCTGGACGGCCCGGACGACGTGGCCAAGGCCTGGGACTACGCCATGGCCGGCGGCCGCGTGAGCCATGGCCGTGTGATCGTCGAAGGCTTCATCGACTTCGACTACGAGATCACCCAGCTCACGGTGCGCGCCAAGGGTGCGGACGGCCAGGTGCAGACGCATTTCTGCGATCCGATCGGCCACATCCAGCAGTCCGGTGACTATGTGGAAAGCTGGCAACCCCATCCCATGCACCCGGCGGCGCTGCAGAAGTCGCGCGACATCGCCAAGGCGGTGACCGATGACCTGGGCGGCCTGGGCCTGTTTGGCGTGGAGCTGTTCGTCAAGGGCGAGCAGGTCTGGTTCAGCGAAGTCTCGCCGCGCCCGCACGACACGGGGCTGGTCACGCTGGCCACGCAGTGGCAAAGCGAGTTCGAGCTGCATGCGCGCGCCATTCTGGGCCTGCCCGTGGATGCCTCGCTGCGCAACCCCGGAGCCAGCGCCGTGATCTATGGCGGGCAGGATGCCGAAGGCCTGGTGTTCGACGGCGTGGACGAGGCCCTGGCCGTGCCGGGCACGGACCTGCGCCTGTTCGGCAAGCCAGAGAGCTTCGTCAAGCGCCGCATGGGCGTGGCCCTGGCACGTGCCCAGGATGTGGAGCAGGCGCGCACCAACGCCAAGCTGGCCGCCGGCAAGGTCAAGCCGCGCAAGCCCTGAAGCGCTGCTGAACGACAAAGCCGCCGTTCCTGCACCGGGCGGCGGCTTTTTTCGTGGGAAGGTGAGCTTAGTTGGTCGTGTGCATGGGAGGCTGCGAGGGCTGGGCATCATGCGGCGTGGTCAGCCGGATGGCGCGCTCCTCCTCGCCGTGGCTGGCATGCTCGCCATCCACACCCAGGCCGCCCTTCCAGCGCCGGACCACGCGCTGGAAGATCAGCGAGTTGGGGATCTGCAGCAGGTTGGGCGAGCCATCGGGCGCATGGGCATCCTGCAAGGTGGTGTAGAGCATGTTGATGTCGATCACGCGGCCCTTGGCACCGGGCTTTTCAGCCGTGTCCAGCACCTCGATGTAGTCACCCAGGCGAAAGGGCCCGACGATGACGATGAGCAGGGCGCAGAACAGGTTGGACAGCACGCTCCAGGCCGCGAAGAAGGCCACGGCGCCCACGGTGGCAAAGCCGGTGAAGGCCGTCCACAGCACGGTGGCCGAGACGCCCAGGCGCTCCAGCACCAGGGGCACGGTGGCGGCGATGAGAATCCAGCGGAACACGCCGCGCAGCGGCACCAGCAGCTCCGGCGGCAGGCCGTAGTGCCGGCCCGCGCGTGCGATCAGCCGGCGAACCAGGCGATTGAGCAGCCAGGCCGCACCGATGATCAGCAGGATCTGGGCACCGGGGATGATGAACTCCAGCCAATCCTGCATCCAGGTGGGCAGGTGCGCTTGAAAACGACGCATAACTTCAAACATTCAGGAAACAGGAATCCGCTTTCGAGACCCGGATGCGCAGCTCGCGCGCGCCCGGCATTGAGCTGCGATCGTAAGCGCAGGCGCAAGGCCCGGCAGTCAGGTGCGGCGCTGCTCCACCGTGTCCATCTGCATCTCGAAGCTGAAGAAGCGGTCGCGCCCCTGCGCCTTGGCCGCGTACAGTGCCTGGTCGGCGCGCATGAGCATGGCTTCGGCGCTGGTGTATTCGTCGGGAATGCAGGTGGTGATGCCGCCCGACAGCGTGAGGCCCGATTCATGGGGCGAGTCGGGGTGGCGTATGCGCAGCACACGCAGCATCTGGCCCACGGCGCGCGCAAACGTCATGGCGCCCGAGCGTGGTGTGCGCGGCAGGATGAGCGCGAATTCCTCGCCGCCATAGCGCGCGGCCACGTCACGGGGGCGCACGCAGACCTCGCGCAGCAGGCGGCCGATCTGTTTCAGGCATTCATCGCCATGCACGTGGCCATAGGTGTCGTTGTAGCGCTTGAAATGGTCCAGGTCGCAGAGCATCAGCGTCAGCGGCTGGCCTTCGCGGCGGGCCGAGGCGATCTCTGCATGCAGGATGCGGTCGAAGCCTCGGCGGTTGACCAGGCCCGTGAGCTGGTCGAGCTCGACCATTTCATTGAGCTTCTGGTTGGCCTCGTGCAGCTCGGCCGACAGCGATACCAGGCGCCTGCGCATATCCAGCAGGCGGCGCATGGCGCGCAGCTTGGCCACGAGCACGATGGGCTTGACGGGCTTGACCAGGTAGTCGTCGCCTCCGGCCTCGATGCCGCGCCATACATCCAGGTCATTGTCCAGGCCGGACAGGAAGATGACGGGCGTCCACTCGCCGGGCTCGGCCTCGCGCAACTGGCGGGCGACCCAGTAGCCATCCTCGCCGGGCAGACGGATGTCCAGCAGCACCAGGTCGGGGCGCTGCTCGCGGAACAGCACCAGGGCGCTGGGGCCATCGGCGGCCTCCAGCACGCGGGTCACACCTGCGTGCAGCAGCTCGCTGACCAGGCTGGTGCGCACCGAGGCCTGGTCTTCCACGACCAGCACGCAAAAGGGCGCGGACTCGTCCGTCGGCTTGGCGAAGCGTGCTCCGCTGGGCTCGATTGCGGGGGAGTCAGCGCTGTCGGTGGGCAGGGGAGGTGGAGCGGGGGGCATGGCCTTCATGGTTGCGAAACCAGGAATGGATCAAGGGGCCGCGCAGTGCGCGGCGTGGGGATGGCGCCAGTGTAAGTCGGGTGTCGCGTCCGTGTGCGATTGTGTGCACGGGGCTTTTGCTAGGCCAGCGGCAGATCCGTGCGGGCGCGGCTGGCCTCGTCATGCCACTGCACAAAGGCGTCGGCAGCCGGGCAGATGCGCGGGTTGCCCAGTTGCTGCAGCAGCCTGCAGGCCGCAAAGCCCTGGGCTTTGCTGTCATAGGCAAGTGCCCACTGGCGGCGCTCCTCTTGCCGGTCTTCGGGAACGGGCCAGCTGCGCAGCGAGGTGGATAGGCCGGTCAGGCCCATGCGCCAGGGCTTGCCGGAGACACGTGCGCGAAAGCATTGCTGGCGCTCGCACAGCAGGGCATAGAGCGGGTCCACCTGCAGGGCGTCGAACAGCCGCCCGACGGCCGGATCGTCCGATGCGAAATCGGCATGCGTGACGATGACGCGCAGGCCCTTGGGTGTTTCGTAGACGCGCAGGCCCCAGTCGGGGTGGCTTTGGTGGAAGGTCTGGACGCGCTCCATGGCGCGCGCGGCCGGCGAGTCCGTGGCCGCACGCTGGCGCGCCTGGCGTGCTTCCCACCAGCGCTGCACGCGCCGCATGGCCAGGAACAGCAGCAGCACGACCAATGCCGTGGCCACCATCCGCGAATTGTTCTTGTGCGGTGCCAGCCGGGCCAGCCAGATGGCGACCGAAGCCAACAACAGCAGGGTCACGACGGGAAAGCGCACGGCGCTGGGCGGCTCGGGCAGGTCGATATCGGCGATGGCCACGCGCTCGGTGTTCAGGCAGTGGGCGCCGTAGCTGTTGCGCGTCATCACCGTGCCGTCGCGGCGCTGCAGGACTTCTTCGCGGATGGGGGTGGTGAAGCCGTCGAGCGCGTACTCGTTCTTCCATTCCATGCGGGGCTCGCCCTTTGGAAGCGCCGCATTGCGGGCGGCTTCCAGGGCCTGGCCAGCACGCTCCTGTGCGTGGGCCTGGGCGGCTTCCTGGCTGGTGTCGGACCATCCCCAGCGCTGGACGGTGATGCCGTGGGTGGGGCGGCTTTCATGCCGCAGGCGCGCCTGCGCCCAGTAGGTGGGGATGTGCATGGCGAGCCAGTATAGGGAAAAGCCGCCTGGCTCCCAAGGGAACGCAGGCGGCTTCAGTTGGCAACGCGCGCAGGCGCTGGATGCCGTGGGTTTTACTGTTCGCGGCGCAGGGCAGGGAACAGGATCACGTCGCGGATGCTGGCGCTGTCGGTCAGCAGCATCATCAGGCGGTCGATGCCGATGCCGCAGCCGCCTGTGGGGGGCATGCCGTACTCGAGGGCACGAACGAAGTCGTGGTCGAAGTACATGGCTTCGTCGTCGCCACCGTCCTTGGCCTGGACCTGGGCATTGAAGCGCGCGGCCTGGTCCTCGGCGTCGTTGAGCTCGGAGAAACCGTTGCCGAATTCGCGGCCCGTGATGTACAGCTCGAAGCGCTCGGTGACCTCGGGGCGCTCGTCATTGGCGCGCGCCAGCGGCGAGATCTCGGTGGGGTGCTCCATGATGAAGGTGGGCTGCCAGAGCTTTTCTTCCACCACTTCCTCGAAGTACAGCACCTGCAGGCTGGCCAGCGTGCGGGTGGACAGGCGGTCCTTTTCTTCCGTCATGCCCAGCTTGCGCAGCGCATTGGTCAGCCATTCGCGGTCGGCCACCTTGTCGCCCGCCTCGGTGAACTTGACGATGGCCTCGGGAATGGTCAGGCGCTGGAAGGGCTGGGACAGGTCCACGGGCTTGCCGCCGTAGGTCAGCTGCAGCGTGCCCACGGCCTTTTGCGCGGCGTCGCGCACCAGGGCCTCGGTGTAGTCCATCAGGTCGCGGTAGTTCCAGTAGGCCGCGTAGAACTCCATCATGGTGAACTCGGGGTTGTGGCGAACCGAGATGCCTTCGTTGCGGAAGTTGCGGTTGATCTCGAACACGCGCTCGAAGCCGCCGACCACCAGGCGCTTGAGGTACAGCTCGGGCGCGATGCGCAGGTACATCTCCTGGTCCAGCGCGTTGTGGTGGGTGACGAAGGGCTTGGCGTTGGCGCCGCCGGGAATGGGGTGCAGCATGGGCGTTTCCACTTCCAGGAAGCCGTGCTCCACCATGAATTCGCGGATGCCCGAGACGGCCTTGCTGCGTGCGATGAAGCGGCGGCGGGCCTGCTCGTCCATCATCAGGTCCACATAGCGCTGGCGCACCTTCTGCTCCAGGTCGGCCATGCCGTGGAACTTGTCGGGCATGGGACGCAGGCTCTTGGTGAGCAGGCGCAGCGTCTGCACCTTGACCGACAGCTCGCCGGTCTTGGTCTTCATCAGCGTGCCCTCGGCGCCCAGGATGTCGCCCAGGTCCCAGCGCTTGAAGGCCGCATAGACCTCCTCGCCCACGGTGTCGCGCGTGATGTACAGCTGGATGCGGCCGTGCGTGGGGCCCAGCGATCCGTCCTGGATGGTGGCAAAGCTGGCCTTGCCCATGACGCGCTTGAGCATCATGCGGCCGCCCAGGCTGACCTGCACGGCTTCGGCGTCCAACTGCTCGGCGCTCTTGTCGGCATGGGCCTGCTGCAGCGCCTCGGCGCGGTCGGCGGGCTTGAAGTCGTTGGGGAAGGCCACGCCGCCCTGTTCACGGACCTGTTCGCGCAGGGCCTTGAGTTTTTCGCGGCGCTCGGCGATGAGTTGGTTTTCGTCCTGGGGAGCGGTCTGGTCCGCTGCGGATGGGGTGTTGTGTTCGGTCATGACAATGAGCGCCAGCGCAAAACGCCGAGGGGCCGGAAAAAAGCCGGGGGAAAAAAGCGGGAAAAGCCGAAAAAAGCCAGGCGCAAAGGGCGGGAGGGTGCAGAGGCGGCAGCAAATGCCACCGGCAAGCCCCGCAGCTGGCGGGCTGAATCCGCGATTTTAAGTTTTTTGGCGCGCTTTCGGTGCGCGGTGCTGCCAATGTGCCGGAAGCCGCTGCGGTATGACGCCGCAGTCCTGCCAATTCGTCAGTGCCCGGCGGAAGGGGAGCCGGGTGCCGGGCCCTGGGCATGGCCTATGCCGCTGCGCTCCAGCACATCGGCCACAAGCTCCAGCCGCACCAGCGGGCTGTCCAGCGCCATCAGTTGCTGCTTGATGGAGACCGGCATGGGCAGCAGCTCGGTCCAGCGGTTGGCCACCCAGCCGCAGTCGCCCATCTGTTCGGCGCTGGGCAGTCGGGCATGGTCGGCGTCTGTGGAGCGCGCGTGCAGCTGCATCAGCACCTGGGCCAGGGCCTGGGCGGTGGCGAGCAGGTGGCCGGGGATGGGCACGGCGGCATCGGCAGGCAGCATCTGCACATCGGCCACCCACAGGCCGTGGGGCAGCTGGCGGTGCTCCTGCATGCGAAAGCGCTGCGTGCCTTCGCACTGCAGGTGCAGCAGGCCGGGCTGGGGCTGCTGCAACTGGACGATGCGGGCCAGCGTGCCCACGGCGTGCAATTGCTCGGCGGCCGCGCCGGCCTTGCGCACTTCGCTGCCGGCCTGCAGCGCCACCACGCCGAAGGGAGCGCCCGTGCGCTCGCACTTGCGGATCATGTCCAGGTAGCGGACTTCAAAGACGCGAAGGCTCAGCAGGCCTTGGGGAAAGAGGACGCTGCCCAGGGGGAACAGCGGCAGGGAGTGCAGTGCGGTAGGGGCGGTCATGTGATGGGCGGGATGCGGCAGCTATCATCCCATGCTGTGCCAGGGCCGGATGGCCGTGGTCCGATCTTCCTCCCGCAGTCCTACAACGCCATGCTTTTTCAGATCGTTTCCTTTTTGCTCGACGTGGTCGTTGGCCTGTTGACCGGCGTCTGCCTGCTGCGCATGTACATGCAGGCCCAGCGCGTGCCCTTCGGCAACCCCGTGGGGCAACTGGTGTTTGCGCTGTCCGACTGGATCGTGATGCCGCTGCGCCGCATCATCAAGCCGGCCGGGCGCTGGGATATGTCCAGCCTGATCGCCGCCTTCCTGCTGCAGCTGCTGCAGTTCGTGCTGCTGTGGCTGTTGATGGGTGGGCAGTCCACCGTGGTTGCCCTGCCCTGGCTGGCGCTGTGCGGCCTGGCGCGCGTGGCGCTGTCGGGCATGGTGGGCGTGCTGCTGATCTATGCCATCTTGTCGTGGGTGCAGCCGCAGTCGCCGATGTATGGCGTGCTGCAGCGCCTGTCCGAGCCGATGCTGCGGCCCATCCGCCGTGTTGTTCCGCTGATCGGCGGTATCGATCTGTCGGCACTGGTGGCTCTGGTGCTGCTGCAGATCGCGCTGATGGTGCTGGCGTATATCCAGGGATCGGGCCTGATGCTGCTGGCCTGATTTCCCTGGTTTCCTGGACGTGAAAAAGCCGCCGCAGGCATCAACCTGCGGCGGCTTTTTTGTGCCTGCGCGAGGCTTTGGCTTTACTGGACCGCGTCGGCCGGCAGGCGCTGCAGCATGGCAAGCGATGCGGCAATGCGGTCGCGCAGCTCGCGGCGGTCCACGATCATGTCCACGGCGCCCTTGTCCTGCAGGAACTCGGCGCGCTGGAAGCCTTCGGGCAGCTTCACGCGCACGGTGGTTTCGATCACGCGCGGGCCGGCGAAGCCGACCAGGGTCTTGGGCTCGGCAATGACGATATCGCCGACGAAGGCGAAGCTGGCGGAGACGCCACCGAAGGTGGGGTCGGTCAGCACCGAGACGTAGGGCAGGCCCTTCTTGGCCAGGCGCGTGAGCGCTGCATTGGCCTTGGCCATCTGCATCAGGCTCAGCAGGCCTTCCTGCATGCGCGCACCGCCCGTGGCGGTGAAGCAGATGAAGGGGACCTTCTGCTCGATGGCGGTCTCGACGCCGCGCACGAAGCGCTCGCCGACCACGGAGCCCATGGAGCCGCCCATGAACTCGAACTCGAAGCAGGCTGCGACCACGTTGACGCTCTTGATGGCGCCGCCCATGACGACCAGGGCATCGGTCTCGCCGGTGTTCTCCAGCGCTTCCTTGAGGCGCTCGGGGTACTTGCGGCTGTCCTTGAACTTCAGGGCGTCGACGGGGATGACTTCCTGGCCGATTTCATAGCGGCCTTCGGCATCCAGGAAATGGTTCAGGCGGGCGCGGGCGCCGATGCGGTGATGGTGGCTGCAGCTGGGGCAGACGTTCTGGTTTTTCTCCAGATCGGCCTTGTAGAGCACGGTCTCGCAGCTCGGGCACTTGATCCACAGACCCTCGGGGATCTGCTGGTGGCGATCCGTGGGGTTGGTTTGCTGGATTTTGGCAGGCAGGAGTTTTTCAAGCCAGGACATGGTGTTTCCTTTTCAGGCGCAGGGCATGCGGCACCGGGCCGCATGCAAGGGCTGCATTATGCGACCTACGCGTCGAGTGCCTTGCGCACGCCGCGCAGGAAGTCGATGGTCAGGGGGACGATCTTTTCGTGGGGCTGGCCGTCCAGCATCTCGATGATGCGGCTGCCGATGACCACGGCATCGGCCACGCGGGATATGGCCTGTGCCGTGGCCGCGTCGCGGATGCCGAAGCCCACGCCCACGGGAATGCTCACATGCTCGCGGATGCGCGGCAGCATGGCTTCCACGGCTGCCGTGTCGAGCGCGCCCGAGCCGGTCACGCCCTTGAGCGAGACGTAGTAGACATAGCCGCTGGCCACGCGCGCCACCTGCTGCATGCGCTCGGTGGTGGAGGTGGGCGCCAGCAGGAAGATGAGGTCCATGTCGCGCGCACGCAGTTGCGCGGCGAATGCCTCGCACTCCTCGGGCGGGTAGTCCACGATGAGCAGGCCGTCGACGCCGGCCTCGGCCGCATCGTCCACGAAGCGGTCCTTGCCGTGGATCTGGTCGTAGCGCTCCACCGGGTTGGCGTAGCCCATCAGCACCACGGGCGTGGTCTGGTTCTTCTGGCGGAACTCGCGCACATAGGCCAGCACCTGCACCAGGCCCACGCCATTGGCGATGGCGCGGTCGCCTGCCTTCTGGATGGTGGGGCCGTCGGCCATGGGGTCCGAGAAGGGCACGCCCAGCTCGATCACGTCGGCGCCAGCCTCCACCATGCCGTGCATCAGCGACGGCGTGATGGCCGCGAACGGGAAGCCTGCGGTGATGTAGGGGATCAGGGCCTTGCGGCCTTCTTCCTGGAGTTTGGCGAAAGTCGTGGTGATGCGGCTCATTGAGCTGCTCCTCCCTTGACCGTGAGCCCGCGCATGGAGGGACGGTCGTAGTAATCGGCGCCCGAGAGGTCGGCCACGGTGCCGATGTCCTTGTCGCCGCGACCGGACAGGTTCACGAGGATGGACTGGTCGGCGCGCATGGTCTTGGCCAGTTGCATGGCATAGGCCACGGCATGGCTGGACTCCAGGGCGGGAATGATGCCTTCGGTGCGGCACAGGTAGTGGAAGGCGTCCAGCGCCTCCTGGTCGGTGATGCCCACGTACTGGGCCCGGCCCAGTTCCTGCAGCCAGGCGTGCTCGGGGCCGACGCCGGGGTAGTCGAGGCCGGCGCTGATGCTGTGCGTCTCGGTGATCTGGCCGTTCTCGTCCTGCAGGATGAAGGTGCGGTTGCCGTGCAGCACGCCGCTGCTGCCGCGCTGCAGCGAGGCCGAGTGCTTGCCGCTGTCCAGGCCTTCGCCGGCAGCCTCCACGCCGATCAGGCGCGTGTTCTCGAACGGGATGTAGGGGTGGAAGATGCCCATGGCATTGCTGCCGCCGCCCACGCAGGCGACCACGGCATCAGGCTGGCGGTCGGCGCCCAGGAATTCGGGCATCTGCGTCAGGCATTCCTCGCCGATGACCTTCTGGAAGTCGCGCACCATCGCCGGGTAGGGATGGGGGCCGGCCACGGTGCCGATGATGTAGAAGGTGTTGTCCACGTTGGCCACCCAGTCGCGCATGGCCTCGTTGAGCGCGTCCTTGAGCGTGCGGCTGCCCGACTCCACCGGCACCACGGTGGCGCCCAGCAGGCGCATGCGGTAGACGTTGGGGCTTTGGCGCTTCACGTCCTCGGCGCCCATGTAGACGATGCATTCGAGGCCGTAGCGCGCGCAGATGGTGGCCGTGGCCACGCCGTGCTGGCCGGCGCCCGTCTCGGCAATGATGCGGGGCTTGCCCATGCGCCGGGCGAGCATGGCCTGGCCGATCACGTTGTTGATCTTGTGCGCGCCCGTGTGGTTGAGGTCTTCGCGCTTGAGGTAGATCTGCGCGCCGCCCATCTCGCGCGACATGCGTGCCGCGTGGTAGACGGGCGAGGGGCGGCCGACGAAGTGGGCCAGCTCGGACTGGAATTCGGCAACGAATTCCGGGTCGTTCTGGTACTTGGCGTAGGCGTCGCGCAGCTCGGTCAGAGCGTGTGTCAGGGTTTCGCTGGCAAAGCTGCCGCCGAAGCGGCCGAAGTGGCCGGATGCGTCAGGGTACTGGTATTCGAACATGGCTTGTCTGCAAAAGTTGGTCATCGGCCGCGCGCACGGCGGCGATGAATCGGTGTATCTTGCCGGCGTCCTTGATGCCCCTGAGGGGCTTGCCGTCGGGACCATCGGCCTCGACGCCGGAACTGACATCAACGGCCAGCGAGAGTCCTCGCGGGCGCACTTGCAAGATGCCATCGGTCACGTTTGCAGGCGTGAGTCCACCAGACAAAACGAGGTGAGAGGCGACGTTTGGTGGAAGGAGTGACCAATTGAATGCTTTTCCGCCACCACCATAGCCGTCGACATGGGCGTCGAGCAGTATGGCCTGGGCTTTCGAGTAACGCTGGGCATATTCTACGAGGTCGAAGCGCGCGGCGTCGGGACCAAGGGGAATGCGTGCAGCGCGCAGGAAGGCGCGGGTGCCGCCCGATGTGGCGGCAAGGCAGTCCTCGGGGGACTCGTCGCCGTGGAACTGCACGCAGGCGCCCGGGATGGCGGCGCAGGCAGCCATCACGTTGGCGGCGCTTTCATTGACGAACAGCAGCACCGGGGTCACGAAGGGCGGCAGGCGTCGCGCCAGTTCTGCAGCGCGCTGCACCGTCACGGCGCGCGGACTGGGGGCGTAGAGCACAAAACCCACGGCATCGGTGCCCGCAGCCACGGCGGCGTCCACGTCCTGTTCGCGGGTGAGTCCGCAGATCTTGATTCGAGTGCGCTGCATGGGGGCTGAAGAATGGGGGAGGGCTTGTCCGTTCAAGGGAGCCAATCATAGGCCGGGCTGCGCGAAGGAAGGCCCCATGAAGGATCGTATACGGGGCCCAGAAAGTACAGGCCGTCGGGCGAGAAGGTGGGCGCGGCGGCATCGCGGGAACGGGCGTCCAGTACCTGCTGCATCCACTGCGGCGCATACGTGCCCTGGCCGATGGCGATCAGGCAGCCCATGATGTTGCGCACCATGTGGTGGAGGAAGGCGCTGCCTTCGAACTCGAAGCGCCAGTAGCAGCATTCCATGGCCGCATCGCCGGGGCGCATGGAGCTGGCTGCGGCCATCTGGGCGCCATCGCCTGCCATGCGGCGGGTGATGGACAGACGGTGCAGTGTCTTGACGGGGGACTTGGCCTGGCAGCCCGATGCGCGGAACGAGCTGAAGTCGTGCTCGCCCAGCAGGTGCCGGGCGGCGGCCTGCATGGCGTCACCATCGAGCGCATGGAACACCCAGCCCACGCGCCCGGCCTCCACGCTGGGGCGCACGGGCGATTGCAGCAGCACATAGGCATAGCGCCTTGCCGTGGCACAGGCGCGCGAATGGAAGGCATCGGGCACGGGCTGGGCCCATTGCACGGCAATGTCCGGCGGCAGGAAGGTGTTGGTGCCACGGACCCAGGAGAACGGGGCCCTGTCCAGCGGCGTGTCGAAGTGGACGACCTGCATGAGGCCGTGCACGCCGGCATCGGTGCGGCCCGCGCAGAGGGTGTGCACCTCCTGAGCGGCAAAGCGGCCCAGGGCCGCTTCGAGATGGTCTTGAATGGTGTTGCCAGACAGCTGGCTTTGCCAGCCGCTGTAGCGCTGGCCGTTGTAGGCGACGCCGAGGGCTACGCGCATTGCGAGGCCTCCGGCATGGGTTGGGTGTGCATCAAGTTGTCAGTTTTCCATGGCGGCTTGCGCCACCCTGTCACGCGAAACCGGTGCGGCGCCTGGGCAGGCGCCGCCGGGCTTCAATCTATCTCGGCCAGCAGGCGCTGGGCCTTGGCCTTGAGATCGCCGTGGGCCTCGGCGATCACTTCCTCGATCAGTGTACGGGCTCCGTCACTGTCGCCGATGGCGTTGAATTCCTGGGCCAGAGCGAGCTTGGTGGCCAGCGGGTCTTCAGGGGCCGAGGGCGGGGTTGCCACGGCAGGGGTGTCGTTGCCCAGGTCCAGGGACAGGCTGCCCAGGTCGAATTCCAGCGACTCGGCCGGTTCGGGCTTGGCCTTGGCCGCCGTCTCCAGCACGCCGCCTGCCTGGGGCGTTGCCTGCGTTGGGGCGGGTGCCTCCGTGCTCAGGCCTTCCAGGTTGAACTCCATGGCGTCCAGCGACAGCAGCTCGGTCTTGGCATGGCTGTCGTCCGTGGTGGAGCTGGTCAGGGGCGAGGGCTCGGTGGCCGGGAAGCTGTCGGCCGCCTGCGTGCCGGGCATGTCCAGCGACAGCATCTCGGTCGGCTGCATGCCGTCCATGGCGTTGCTGTGGTTCAGGGCGTCCGTCAGCGAGGCGTGGGCCGTGGGCTGGAAGCCGGGCATGTCCAGCGATGCAACGGGTGGCTCGACGTGGGGCTCGATGCGAGGTGTGTCGTCCTTTGCGGAGGGCGTGGCTTCCAGCGGCGCGCGCAGCGTGGGTTCCAGCGCTGCGAAGTCCTGTTCGCTGGGCATGGGAGCCGGCGCGGGCAGGGGGCTGGCGTGCTGCGCGGGCAGGCTGGCATCGGCCAGGCCGCCGGGCAGGTCCATGTTGAGGTCCATGTCCAGGTCCATGGGCAGGGTGGCAGGGCCTTCGCGGTGCGCATCCATGTCCAGGGGGCGGCTGGCCAGCGAGGCGGCAGCCAGTCCGGCAGCAGCCACTGCGGCGCCACCGGCAACGGCGGCACCAGACAGGGGCGCGGCGCCTGCAGGCTGGTAGAGGGCGTTTTCCGGGTCCAGGATGCGGCCCTGGTCGGCCAGGCGCTGCCAGTCCACGCCCTTGCCCTGGGTCAGGCCATGCAGGGTCTGCGCGACGGCCTCGAAGGCCTTGCGGTCATGGCGCTTGGCGTAGATGTCGGCCAGCTTCTGGTGCAGAGCGGTGCGGTTGGGGTCGGTGCGCAGCGCTTCCTTGAGGATTTCCTCTGCCTGCAGGTCGCGGCCATAGGCCAGGTAGACGTCGGCCTCGGCCACGGGGTCCACATCGCCCGCATCAAGCTGGCTGGGCGAGTAATGCATGGAGGTGCCGGACAGCTGGCTCGATGTGCCGGTGTCCACGCGTTGGCCGCCGCTGGCGCCAAAGAAGGAGTCGGCTGCCAGCTGGCTGTCGCCAAAGGCGCTTTCGCTGGAGGCGGCAGCGGCGCGGCGGCGCTGCATGACGCGGTAGCCGCCATAGCCCAGCAGCAGGGCCAGCAGGGCAGCACCGGCCAGCGGGATGGTGGGGTCTTCCAGCAGCGTATCGATGAAGCTGGGCTCGGCGATCGATGCTGCGGGAGCGGGTGCCGGCTTGGGCTTCGGCGGCTCGGCCGGAGCGGGCGTGGCGGGCGCGGCTTCTGCTGCGGGCGCTGCGGAGCCGGCTGCATTGGCTGCGGCGTCTGGAGCAGCGGTGGGCGCAGCGGCCGCAGCAGTTGCATCGACAGGCGCTGCCGGGGCCGCGGGAGTTGTCTGGGGTGCTGCAGCTTCAGGCGCTGCAGGCACGGTCGGCGCGCCCGGCACAGCGACGCCGTTTGCCGTGCCGCTGGCTGCCGAGGCAGGTGCTGCAGCAGCACCTTCGGCGGGCTTGGTGGCGGCGGCGATCTGGCTCAGCTCGGACATGTTGCGCTGCAACTCGGCCGTGCGCGATGCCTGGTCGTCCGACTGCTTTTGCTTGGCCAGGCGCTCATCGGCTTCCACGCCCTTGACGGCGCCCTTGGACAGCGTGAGCTTGTCGGGTGCTGCGGTGGACGGCTTGCGGTCTTCGACCTGGGCCTGGACGCTGCCCGATGCTTCGCGGTTGGCGGAGGCCACGGGCGCGGCCGGCGCGGCGCTGGCCAGCTGGCGGCGGAACTGGTTGAAATCGCGGGACTGGGCGGCAACGATCTGGCGCGCTTCGCGCGGCGAGGTGGCCTGGGCCGTGGCTTCGTCCGGCACTGTGAGCACGGCACCGGAGCGCATGCGGTTCACATTGCCGTTGATGAAGACCTTGGGATTGGTGCGCAGCATGGCCACCAGCATCTGGTCCAGCGAAACGCCGGCTGGCAGGTGGGCGGCGGCGATGCGGCCTGCCGTGTCCCCGGCCTTGATGCGGACTTCGGAGGCCTCGGACGGCGCGGGAGCCGCTGCGGCGCGCTCGCGGGCTGCCGGGGCGGCACGGCGCGCGGCTGCTGGCGCGGGGCGGCTTTCCTCGGTGTTGCCTGCAGCGGCTTGCGAGGGGGCGGGGGCTGCGCGGCGCGGCGCTGCGGCAGGCTCGGGTGCCGAGGCCTGGGCTGCAGCCGTCACGGCAGGCGGGAGCTTTTGCAGGTTGGGCGGATCCAGCAGCAGGGTGTAGTTGCGCTGCAGGTTGCCCGAGGCCCAACTGGCGTCGATCACCAGATCGACAAAGGGTTCGTTGACGGGCTGTGTGCTTGTGAGGCGCAGCACGGCCGAGCCATCCGGGCGGCGCTGCACGCTGACGCGCACCTGGCTGGCGGTGGCGTTGTACTCCATGCCCAGGGTGCGGAAGACGCCGGGAGAGGCCACGCCCACGCGCAGGCCTTCGGCTTCAGCGGCGGTGATCTGGGGGATTTCGACTTCGGCACGCAGGGGCTCGCCCAGGGCCGATTGCACGTTCACCCGGCCCAGAGCCAGTGCCCAGGCCTCGGAGGCGGGCAGTGCGACCGAGACGACGGCCGCAGTGGCCAGCACAGAGAGTTTCCAACGATGCATAAAGCGTCAAACCTGTGTGGATGCAATTGGGCAGGCACTATTGTTATTGTGGGAATGCCCGCGCTTGCACATGTAATTGAAATTTACCCGGGGATAGATGGCACGCCATCTACCAGGGTGCTTGGGTCGCATTGTCGGCCACGCTATAGGATCGCAAGCGTCTGGTTGCCGGTGAACGCCAATAGTTGTTGTCGAACGGCAACGAGAAGAAACACAATGTATCTTTGGTGATTGTAGGCAACCACCTACAGCCAATGGACAAGAGACCTGGGCATTGTGCCCAATTGCCCAGGGCTTAAAGCCGAAAAAAGCGCCATGTCCCGGCCCGGGACATGGCGCTTTTTGTGTTGGCTCAAGCCGGCGATGCTCAGGCGGCGAGCAGGATGCGCAGCATGCGGCGCAGCGGCTCGGCGGCGCCCCACAGCAGTTGGTCACCGATCACGAAGGCCGACAGGTACTCGGGGCCCATGTTCAGCTTGCGCACGCGGCCCACGCCGACTTCCAGGCCACCGGTGATGGCGGCAGGGGTCAGCTCCTTGACGGTGATGGCGCGGTCGTTGGGAACCCACTTCACCCAGGGATTGCCGGACTTGATGATGGCTTCCAGCTCTTGCAGGGGCAGGTCCTTCTTGAGCTTGAGGGTCAGCGCCAGGCTGTGGCAGCGCATGGCACCGATGCGCACGCACAGGCCATCGACAGGGATGGTCTGCTCGGTGCCCAGGATCTTGTTGACCTCGGCCTGGCCCTTCCACTCTTCCTTGGACTGGCCGTTGTCCAGCTGTGCATCGATCCAGGGGATCAGGCCACCGGCCAGCGGTGCGCCGAAGAATTCGGTGGGCACGTCGGTGCGGATGGTCTGGGCCACCTTGCGGTCGATGTCCAGGATGGCGGATGCGGGCGTGGCCAGTTCGTCGGCCACGGCAGCGTGCACCACGCCCATGCCCTTGAGCAGTTCGCGCATGTGGTTGGCGCCGCCACCGGAGGCTGCCTGGTAGGTCATGGAGCTGACCCATTCCACGAGACCGGCCTTGAACAGGCCGCCCAGGCCCATCAGCAAGATGGAGTTGGTGCAGTTGCCGCCAATCCAGTTCTTGCCGCCCGCGGCGAGCTTGGACTGGATCAGGCCTTCATTGACGGGGTCGAGCACGATGACGGCATCGCCTTCCATGCGCAGCGACGACGCGGCATCGATCCAGTGGCCGTTCCAGCCCGAGGCGCGCAGCTGGGGGAAGACTTCCTTGGTGTAGTCGCCGCCCTGGCAGGTGATGATGATGTCGCACTTGGACAGCTCTGCAATGTCGTTGGCATTGCGCAGCTCGGTGTGGGTCTTCGCCATGGCCGGGGCCTTGCCGCCGGCGTTGGAAGTGGAGAAGAACACGGGCTCGATCAGGTCGAAGTCGCCCTCTGCCTGCATGCGGTCCATCAGCACGGAGCCGACCATGCCGCGCCAGCCGACGAGGCCTACCAATTGCTTGCTCATTTTTGAAACGCCCTTTCAGTGTGAAAACAGTGCTAGATCAAGACTGTTGTCGCCCGGCTCGTCTAGGCCAGGTGAGGGCGCACGACGAACCGGGCTGGGTCAGCCTTTGATTGTCGTAATGGTTGTGGAGGTGATTGCGCGCGCAGCCACACCAGCCATGGCGGCGGGTGCAATGTTCAGCAGGAGGAACGGGCGGGCGGCAAACATAAGAGACGTCATTCTATCGAATACGCCAGGAAAGAGAATGTCTGTTTTGATGAATATCTTCGTCGAATCGGCGAAAACCGAACGTCTATTTTGACGTTTTGCCATGTTGTGGCGAAGCAGGGCAGCACCTGCCCGCCACAGGGACAGCTGCAAGCCTGGAGAGGCTGGCGGCCGTCATGGACTTCAGGCCAGTGCGGCCACCACGGCATCGCCCATCTCGCGGGTGGAGACCTTGGTCGTGCCTTCGCTGTAGATGTCGGCCGTGCGCAGGCCCTGGGCCAGCACCTTTTGCACGGCGGCTTCGATGCGCTGGGCGGCGGCTTCCTGGTTCAGCGAGAAGCGCAGCATCATCGCGGCCGACAGGATGGTGGCCAGCGGATTGGCAATGCCCTTGCCGGCGATGTCGGGGGCCGAGCCGTGGCTGGGCTCGTACAGGCCCTGGCCCCTGGAGTTGAGCGATGCCGAGGGCAGCATGCCGATGGAGCCGGTCAGCATGGAGGCTTCGTCGGACAGGATGTCGCCGAACATGTTGCCCGTGACCACCACGTCAAAGCGCTTGGGTTCCTTGACCAGCTGCATGGCGGCGTTGTCCACGTACATGTGGTCCAGTTGCACATCGGGGTACTGCTGGCCCACTTCGGTGACCACGTCCTTCCAGAACTGGAATGTTTCCAGCACGTTGGCCTTGTCCACGCTGGTCACGCGCTTGCTGCGCTTTTGCGCGGCCTGGAAGGCGACATGGGCGATGCGCTCGATCTCGGGCTTGGAGTAGCGCATGGTGTCGAAGGCTTCCTCGGCACCGGGGAAGTGGCCGTCGGTGGCCACGCGGCGGCCGCGCGGCTGGCCGAAGTAGATGTCGCCGGTCAGCTCGCGGATGATGAGGATGTCCAGGCCCGCGACCAGCTCGGGCTTGAGGCTGGAGGCGTGGGTCAGTTCCGCATAGCAGATGGCCGGGCGGAAGTTGGCGAACAGGCCCATGTGCTTGCGCAGGCCCAGGATGGCCTGCTCGGGGCGCAGCGGGCGGTCCAGCGTGTCGTACTTCCAGTCGCCCACGGCGCCGAACAGCACGGCGTCGGACTCCATGGCCAGCTTCAGCGTGGATTCGGGCAACGGGTGGCCGGCAGCTTCGTAGGCAGCGCCGCCCACGGGGGCCGTCTGCATGTCGAAGTCCAGGCCCAGGGCGCCCAGCACCTTCACGGCTTCCGCAACGATTTCGGGGCCGATGCCATCACCGGGCAAGACTGCGATTTTCATGGTGTTCCTTTTGAGAGACTGTTCGGATGGTGGAAGGCCGCCGACGGCTGGTTCAGCAACGCCTGCGGCCCATTGATGCGCGCAAGTGGAGATCGATCAGCGCTGCACCAGCGTGTGGGCCAGCCAGGGCTTGGTGGCCAGGCGCTCGGCCTCGTAGGCGCGGATCTTGTCGGCGTGGCGCAGCGTCAGGCCGATATCGTCAAAGCCGTTGAGCAGGCAGAACTTGCGAAAGGCGATGACATCGAAAGGGATCTCCTCGCCCTGCGGACGCACGATCACCTGGCGATCCAGATCGATGGTCAGCTCGTAGCCGGGGAAGGCCGCGATCTCGTTGAACAGCATGTCGATCGTGGCCTCGGGCAGCACGATGGGCAGCAGGCCGTTCTTGAAGCAGTTGTTGAAGAAGATGTCGGCAAAGCTGGGCGCCAGGATGGCGCGAAAGCCGTACTGGTCCAGCGCCCAGGGCGCGTGCTCGCGGCTGGAGCCGCAGCCGAAGTTCTTGCGTGCGACCAGGATGGAGGCGCCCGCATAGCGCGGCTGATTGAGCACGAAGTCGGGGTTGGGCTTGCGCGAGGCCGGGTCCTGGCCGGGCTCGCCATGGTCCAGGTAGCGCCATTCGTCGAACAGGTTCACGCCGAAGCCGGTCTTCTTGATCGACTTGAGGAACTGCTTGGGAATGATGGCGTCGGTATCGACGTTTTCGCGGTCCATGGGGGCGACAAGGCCCTTGTGCACGGTGAATTGTTGCATGGCTGTATCGGATTCAGGGTTCAGCGGGCGGCGCGTTCGATGGCGCTGCCCGCGCTTTGCACGTCCTGGCCAATGCCCTTGACGGTATTGCAGGCGGCCAGGGTGAAGGCCAGGCCGATCAGGAGGATCGAGAAGGAGGGCTTCATGGTGTGCAGGCGGGGCAGTTGCGGGATCGGATCAGGAGAACCTGCGGATGTCCACGAAGTGGCCGTGGATGGCGGCGGCTGCAGCCATGGCGGGGCTCACCAGGTGGGTGCGTCCGCCCGCGCCCTGGCGGCCTTCGAAGTTGCGGTTGCTGGTGGAGGCGCAGCGCTCGCCGGGCTCCAGGCGGTCGGCATTCATGGCCAGGCACATGGAGCAGCCGGGCTCGCGCCATTCAAAGCCTGCCGCCTTGAAGATCTGGTCCAGGCCTTCGCGCTCGGCCTGTTCCTTGACCAGTCCGGAGCCGGGCACGACCATGGCCAGCTTGATGTTGCGCGCCACCTTCTGGCCCAGCTTCTTGACCACGGCGGCGGCCTCGCGCATGTCTTCGATGCGGCTGTTGGTGCACGAGCCGATGAAGACCTTGTCCACGAAGATGTCGTCGATCGCCTTGCCGGGCTCCAGCGCCATGTAGGTCAGCGCGCGTTCGATGGCGCCGCGCTTGCTGGCATCCTTTTCCTTGTCGGGGTCCGGCACGCGGGCATCCACGCCCAGCACCATCTCGGGCGAGGTGCCCCAGGTGACCTGCGGCACGATCTCGCTGGCCTGCAGCTCGACCACGCGGTCGAACTTCGCATCGGCATCGGAGTGCAGCGTCTTCCAGTAGGAGACGGCGGCATCCCATTCGGCGCCAGTGGGGGCCAGCGGGCGGCCCTTGACGTACTGGATGGTCTTGTCGTCCACGGCCACCAGGCCTGCGCGCGCGCCGCCTTCGATGGCCATGTTGCAGACCGTCATGCGGCCTTCCATGCTCAGGTCACGGATGGCTTCGCCGGCGAACTCGATGGTGTAGCCCGTGCCGCCGGCCGTGCCGATCTTGCCGATGATGGCCAGCACGATGTCCTTGGCCGTGATGCCGGGGGCCGCCTTGCCGCTGACGTTGATCAGCATGTTCTTGGCCTTCTTGGCCAGCAGGGTCTGGGTGGCCATCACGTGCTCGACCTCGGACGTGCCGATGCCGTGGGCCAGTGCGCCGAAGGCGCCGTGCGTGGACGTGTGGCTGTCGCCGCAGACCACGGTCATGCCGGGCAGGGTGGCGCCCTGCTCGGGGCCCATGACGTGGACGATGCCCTGACCCTTGTCCATGAAGGGGAAGAAGGCCGCAGAGCCGAACTCGCCGATGTTGGTGTTCAGCGTGGTGATCTGTTCCTTGCTGATGGGGTCGGCAATGCCGTCATAGCCGCGCTCCCAGCCGTCGGTGGGGGTGTTGTGGTCGGCCGTGGCGACCACGGAGCTGATGCGCCACAGCTTGCGGCCGGCCATGCGAAGGCCTTCGAAGGCCTGGGGGCTGGTGACTTCGTGCACCAGGTGGCGGTCGATGTAGAGGACGGCGGTGCCGTCATCCTCGGTGTGGATGACGTGCTCGTCGAAGATCTTGTCGTAGAGGGTGCGTCCCATGGCGTTCTCGAATGGTTGGTGTCGTGGGGAAATTTTTGGGGGCATCCAGCGGCCAAGTGGCCTTCAGGATGCGCTGGCCGGCGGGCTCAGGTGCTCGACCAGCAGGCGGGCCGTGACGGGTAGCGCGTCGAAGTCACGCGCCACGATGCTCAGCTCGCGCCGAGCCCAGTCGTCGCTGAGCTCCAGTGCGCGCAGGTGGCCCACGCCGTGCATGAGCTCGAAGGCGCGGTCGGGGATCAGTCCCACGCCCAGGCCGTTGTCGATCATGCGGCACATGGCATCCAGGCTGGTGACCTGGATGCGCTGGTGCAGCGCATGCCCCGCCTGTGCGGCGGCCGCACGCATGGCCAGGCTGATGGAGGAGCCGGCCTGCAGGCTGACGATGTCCCATTCGAGCACATCGGCAAAGGCCACGCTGTCGCTGTGCGCCAGCGCGTGCTGCTCGGGCACCACGACGACCAGGCGATCCTCGCGGTAGGGGCGGTGCTGCAGTACGGGAGTGGCCTGGCCATTGCCCAGTGGCATGTACGCCATGGAGCAGATGCCGATGTCGGCCGTGCCTTCCTGTACGGCAGCCAGTACGGCGGGGCTGAGCTGCTCCTGCAGGTCGATCTTGACCTGGCCGTGCTTGCGCGCGAACACGCCCAGGTCTTCCGGCAGGAACTGCACGATGGCAGACATGTTGGCGTGGATGCGCACATGGCCGCGCACGCCATCGGCGTACTCGGACAGCTCGCCCTGCATGCGCTCCAGGCCGTACAGCACGTTGCGGGCATGGTGCAGCAGGCTTTCGCCGGCCGGCGTCAAGGTCACGCCACGGCTGTGTCGGTACAGCAGGGCTGTGTCCACCGTGGCTTCGAGATCGGACAGGCGCTTGCTCACCGCCGAGGCTGCAATGAACTCACGCTCGGCCGCGCGGCCAATGCTGCCAAGTTCGCAGACAGCCACGAACAGCTGCAGGGAGGTAAGGTCTATGCGCCGTGCAAAACTGCGCTCTGAATTCTTCATGTGGTGGGGTTCAGGCTTCTCATTAGGAGAAGCTGGATGGATTTTCTCGCACAAGTCATCGATCTGTCATCTTCAAACGCGATGTCTTTGGTGATGTCGCGCGATTTCATGGAGATGGGGGTCATGTCCCCTGGCGATGGCTGCGGTCGACCTCTCCTGTCGGAACGCCGGTTGCATACTGAAAGAATTTGTCAATCTTTGCGCCAGTCGCCTGCATGGATTGCTGCAAAAATAAGAGCATATGAACGATCGATACCCGACGGGCCTGCGAGCCCTGCCTGCAGGCCTGTCATTGCTGCTGGCCGCAGCCCTGTCCTGCATGGCCGTCCCGGCGTCTGCCAAGCCGCAGCCACCAGCGAAGAACACGGCCAAGAGCGGTGCGAAGGCACCGGCCAAACCTGCAGCCAGACCTGCAGCCAAGCCAGCGGGCAAGGCCGCCGTCAAGACCGGGGGCAAGTCGGCGCCCTCTCCCACCCGCAATGCGCCGGCCAAGGCCGCCGCCGCTGGCGTGGCGGCAGGGGCTGTTGCGGCCGGAACTGCCGCAGCCGCAGTGGGCCATGCACCCAAGGGTGAGCCCGGCCTGAGCGCGGCCGAGGTTGCAGCGCTGCACCAGCATGCCGAGCAGGGCGAGGCCAGCGCCCAGTACGCGCTGGGTTCGCTGTACAAGCGCGGCCAGGGCGTTGCCCCGAGTGCCGAGACGGCGGCCCAGTGGTATGAGAAGTCTGCGCAGCAGGGCTATGCGCCAGCCCAGTCCGAGCTGGGGTTGATGTATGCGAATGGCCGGGGCGTGGCGCGTGACGATGCCCAGGCCGTGCAGTGGTATCGCAAGGCTGCCGAGCAGGGCGATGCCGTGGCCCAGAACAACCTGGGCCTGATGCTGGCCGAGGGGCGCGGAGCCGCCAAGGACCCCGCGCAGGCCGTGCAGTGGTTCCAGCGCTCGGCCGAGCAAGGCGAAGCGGCCGGTCAGTACAGCCTGGGCGTGATGTATGCCACGGGCCGGGGCGTGGCCGAGGACGTGGGGCAGGCGCTGCGCTGGTTTGTGGCGGCGGCAGGCCAGGGCCATGCCGATGCGCAATTCAATGCCGGCATGCTCTATGCCGAGGGTGGCGTGGTCGATCGCGACATGGCGCAGGCCGCCCACTGGCTGGAGAAGGCGGCCGAGCAGGGCAATGCCGCAGCCCAGTCCAACCTGGGCGTGCTGTATGCCAATGGCCAGGGCGTGCCCGCCAGCGACGAGAAGGCCGCGCGCTGGCTGGAGCGTGCAGCCCAGCAGGGCGACGCGCTGGCGCAGTCCAATCTCGCCAGTCTTTATGCGTCGGGCAAGGGCGTGGAGCGCAGCCTGTCCCAGGCCTATTTCTGGATGCTGCTGGCGGCGGGCAGGGACAGCTCGCTGACCGCCAAGCGTGACAGCATGGCCCAGCCGCTGAGCGCGGCCGAGCGTGCACGCACCGAGCGCCAGGCGGCGGCCTGGAAGGCCAAACCCGCTCCCTGAGTCCTGTTGAGCAGGCACCAATGAAAAACGCCTCGGAAGAGGCGTTTTTGTTGGGGGCTCAGTGCTGCATCAGCTGAAGAAGCTCTTGAGCCTGTCGGTCCAGCTCTCGCCGCTGGGCGAATGCTTGGCGCCGCCCTTCTTGAGCGATTCCTCCAGCTCGCGCAGCAACTTGCGCTGGTACTCGGTCAGCTTGACGGGCGTCTCGACCACGATGTGGCAGTACAGGTCGCCGGGATAGCTGGAGCGCACGCCCTTGATGCCCTTGCCGCGCAGGCGGAACTGCTTGCCGGCCTGGGTGCCTTCGGGGATGTCGATGGCCGCCTTGCCCGACAGGGTGGGGACCTCGATCTCGCCGCCGAGCGCCGCCGTGATGAAGCTCACGGGCACGTTGCAGTGCAGGTCGTCGCCGTCGCGCTCGAAGATGTCGTGGTCCTTGATGCGGATCTCGATGTAGAGATCGCCCGCAGGCCCGCCATTCGTGCCGGGTTCGCCATTGCCGGAGGAGCGGATGCGCATGCCGTCGTCGATGCCGGCAGGAATCTTCACTTCCAGTGTCTTCTGGCGCTTGACCTTGCCCTGGCCGCCGCAGCTGGTGCAGGGCTCGGGAATGATCTTGCCCGTACCCCGGCAGTGCGGGCAGGTCTGCTGCACGCTGAAGAAGCCCTGGCGCATCTGCACGCTGCCCATGCCGTTGCAGGTGGTGCAGGTCTTGGCACTGGTGCCGGGCTTGGCGCCGCTGCCGTGGCAGGTGTCGCAGCCATCCCAGCTGGGGATGCGGATCTGTGCATCCTTGCCGTGGGCGGCTTCCTCCAGCGTGATCTCCATGGCATAGCTGAGATCGTTGCCGCGGTAGACCTGGCGGCCGCCACCGGCGCCGCCGCGTCTTCCGCCACCCTGGTTGAACATGTCGCCAAAGATGTCGCCAAAGGCTTCGGCAAAGCCACCAAAGCCTTCGGCGCCGCCGCCCATGCCGCGGTTGGGGTCCACGCCTGCATGGCCGTACTGGTCGTAGGCCGCGCGCTTGTTGCTGTCGGAGAGCATCTCGTAGGCCTCCTTGGCCTCCTTGAATTTCTCTTCCGCCTCGCGTGCGGCATCCCCCTGGTTGCGGTCAGGGTGGTACTTCATCGCCAGCTTGCGATAAGCCTTCTTGATGTCGTCGTCCGAGGCGTTCTTGGCAACGCCGAGGACCTCGTAAAAATCGCGTTTGGACATGGTGTTTGCTAGCCAGTCAGTGAGAACAGGAACGCCGCGTCAGCCCCTTGGCAGGGCCGAGCGCGGCGGCAAGCGGTCGTCAAGGGACCACGCGCTGGGTTCAGTCCTTCTTGACTTCCTTGACTTCGGCGTCAACGACGTTGTCGTCAGCGGCTGCTGCACCGGCCGAGGCGCCTGCTGCACCGGCCGCGGCGGCGGCTGCTGCCTCGGGGCCGCCGGCTGCCTGCGCATCGGCGTACATCTTCTCGCCGAGCTTCTGGCTGGCCGTCATCAGCGCCGTGGTCTTGGCGTCGATGGCGTCCTTGTCCTCGCCCTTGAGAGCCTCTTCCAGGTCCTTGACGGCGCTCTCGATGGCGGTCTTCTCGCCAGCGTCGAGCTTGTCGCCATGCTCGCCCAGGCTCTTCTTGACGCTGTGCACGGCAGCTTCGCCCTGGTTGCGGGCCTGGACCAGTTCCAGCTTCTTCTTGTCGTCGGCTGCGTTCAGCTCGGCGTCCTTCACCATCTTCTGGATCTCGTCCTCGGACAGGCCCGAGTTCGCCTTGATGGTGATCTTGTTTTCCTTGCCCGAAGCCTTGTCCTTGGCGGACACGTTCAGGATGCCGTTGGCGTCGATGTCAAAGGCCACTTCGATCTGCGGCACGCCACGCGCTGCGGGCGGAATGCCTTCGAGGTTGAACTCGCCCAGCATCTTGTTGCCCGAAGCCATTTCGCGCTCGCCCTGGAACACCTTGATGGTCACGGCCGGCTGGTTGTCGTCGGCCGTCGAGAAGGTCTGTGCGAACTTCGTCGGGATGGTCGTGTTCTTGGTGATCATCTTGGTCATCACGCCACCCAGCGTCTCGATGCCCAGCGACAGCGGCGTCACGTCCAGCAGCAGCACGTCCTTGCGGTCGCCCGACAGAACCTGGCCCTGCACGGCGGCGCCCACGGCCACGGCTTCGTCGGGGTTCACGTCCTTGCGGGGGTCCTTGCCGAAGAATTCCTTGACCTTCTCCTGCACCTTGGGCATGCGGGTCATGCCGCCGACCAGGATGACGTCATCGATGTCGGACACGGACACGCCTGCGTCCTTGATGGCCGTGCGGCAGGGCGCAATGGTGCGCTCGATCAGGTCCTCGACCAGGCTTTCCAGCTTGGAGCGGGTCAGCTTGATGTTCAGGTGCTTGGGACCCGAGGCATCGGCCGTGATGTAGGGCAGGTTGATGTCGGTCTGGGCCGAGTTCGACAGCTCGATCTTGGCCTTCTCGGCGGCTTCCTTCAGGCGCTGCAGGGCCAGCACATCCTTGGCCAGATCAACGCCCTGTTCCTTCTTGAACTCGGTGATGATGTAGTCGATGATGCGCTGGTCGAAGTCTTCGCCGCCCAGGAATGTGTCGCCGTTGGTGGACAGCACTTCGAACTGCTTTTCGCCGTCCACATCGGCGATTTCGATGATGGACACGTCGAAGGTGCCGCCGCCCAGGTCATACACGGCGATCTTGCGGTCACCCTTGTCGGTCTTGTCCAGGCCGAAGGCCAGGGCCGCCGCCGTGGGTTCGTTGATGATGCGCTTGACTTCCAGGCCGGCGATGCGGCCGGCGTCCTTGGTGGCTTGGCGCTGGGCGTCGTTGAAGTACGCGGGCACGGTGATCACGGCCTCGGTCACGGGCTCGCCCAGGTAGTCCTCGGCGGTCTTCTTCATCTTGCGCAGCACTTCGGCGGAAATCTGCGGCGGGGCCAGCTTCTGGCCGCGCACTTCCACCCAGGCGTCGCCGTTGTCGGCACGCGAGATGGTGTAGGGCATCAGGTCGATGTCCTTTTGCACTTCCTTCTCGTCGAACTTGCGGCCGATCAGGCGCTTGGCGGCGTAGATGGTGTTGCGGGGGTTGGTGACGGCCTGGCGCTTGGCCGAGGCGCCGACGAGGATCTCGCCGTCTTCCTGGTAGGCAATGATCGACGGCGTGGTGCGTGCACCTTCGCTGTTCTCGATCACGCGCGTGGTGTTGCCGTCCATGATGGCCACGCAGCTGTTGGTGGTGCCCAGGTCAATACCGATGATTTTTCCCATTTTGAGTTCTCTCCGCGTTCTGTGAAATGTTTGAATGACTGCTAACTTGTGGCCGGCAGGCGCTGCTTCAAGGGGCTTTGCATCTTTTTTGTCAACGCTGCCGTGAGTGCCCGCTTACTGGGGCTGGGCCACGGTCACGAGGGCCGGGCGCAGGATGCGGTCGGCGATCAGGTAGCCCTTTTGCAGGACCGACACCACGGTGTTGGCTTCCTGCTGTGCAGGCACCATGCTGATGGCCTGGTGCAGGTTGGGGTCGAATTTCTCGCCGGCAGCCGGATTGATGGTCACGACCTTGTTGCGCTCAAGGGCCGAGGTCAGCTGGCGCAGCGTGGCGTCGGCGCCTTCGCGCAGCTGTTCCGGCGTGGCCTGTTGAATGGCCAGGGCGGCATCCAGGCTGTCGCAGACAGGCAGCAGGCTTTCGGCAAAGCTCTCGATGCCGAATTTGCGCGCCTTGGAGACTTCGTCTTCCGCGCGGCGGCGCACATTCTCGGCCTCGGCCTTGGCGCGCAGGAACTGGTCGGCCAGCTCGGCGCTCTTGGCCTTGAGTTCGGCCAGCTCGGTCTGCAGGCGCTGCAGCTCGTCGGCTGCATTGGCCGCCATGGCGGCTTCGATTTCTTCCGGGGCTGCGTCTTGCAAGGGGTTGGAGTTTTGTTCGGACATGGATGGAGACTTCAGCTACAAAACAAAAAGATCGCCGCGCTGGAGGCCAGACTTGGCGATTGCACGATCTTGAATCGAGATGTGAGCGGATCGGTGTATTTTCAAGGGCTTTGTGCATGTGCATGCGCACTGCAGATGCACACGGTGGGGGCAAAAGCCGGGCGAAGGGGCAAAAGCCCCACACGAATCCGGGGTCTCGGTCAGTGCGGAGTGTACAGATGGAAGAGGGCTGCGCTAGAATCCAATGCTTTGCCTTGCCGCACCGCTACAAGACGCAGTGGGCGGCGTTTTCCCAAAAGGAGTCGATATGCGTCATTACGAAATCGTTTTGTTGATCCACCCGGATCAGAGCGAGCAGGTTCCCGCCATGCTGGAACGCTACAAGGGCATGATCACCGCTGGCGGTGGCAAGGTCCATCGCGAAGAAGACTGGGGCCGTCGCCAACTGGCTTACATGATCAACAAGCTCGCCAAGGCCCACTACCTGTGCCTGAACATCGAAGCCGACCAGGCTGTGATGGCTGAGCTGGAGCATGCCTTCAAGTTCAACGATGCCGTGCTGCGTCACCTGACGGTTCAGAAGAAGAAGGCCGACACTGCGCCTTCCTCGATGATGAAGACCGTCGAGCGTGAAGAAGCCCGCAAGGCCAGCCAGACCGAACAGGCCTGAGCCCAGCCCTTTCAGAACCTGAAGGAGTGGAGAACCACGTTGCACTGACGGCCGCCATCGCAGAGCTTCAAGCACTGCGCTACACGCCGGCAGGGCTGCCCGCCCTTGAACTGCGACTCGAACACGCGTCGCGGCAAAAAGAAGCAGGAAGCGAACGCAGCGTGACGGCATCTGTCAAGGCGGTGGCCTTTGGCGCGCTGGCTGAAAAGCTCGCCCGCCAGGCGCTCGGCAGCCAGTGGAAGTTCCAAGGCTTCCTGGCAACGCCCCGCAACGGCAAATTGCTGGTTTTCCACATCCAGGACATTCAACAAAACTAATTTTCAAGAGGTCCAGAAATGGCCACGTTCAAGAAATTCAACAAGGACAAGCGCCCCAAGCGCAACACGCAGTCGCTGCTGTTCAAGCGCAAGCGCTTCTGCCGCTTCACCGTCGCCGGCGTCGAAGAAATCGACTACAAGGATGTGGACACCCTGCGTGACTTCATCGGTGAAAACGGCAAGATCGTGCCCGCTCGCCTGACCGGCACGCGCGCCATCTACCAGCGTCAGCTGAACACGGCCATCAAGCGCGCCCGCTTCCTGGCTCTGGTTCCTTACTCTGACCAGCACAAGATCTAAGGAATACAACCATGCAAGTCATTCTGCTCGACAAGGTTGTGAACCTCGGTGGCCTCGGCGACATCGTCAAGGTCAAAGACGGCTACGCCCGCAACTTCCTGATCCCCACGGGCGCTGCCCGTCGTGCCACGGCTTCCGCCAAGGCCGAGTTCGAAGCCAAGCGCGTCGAACTGGAAAAGCAAGCGGCTGAAAAGCTGGCTGCTGCTCAGCAGCTGGGCGAAAAGCTCAACGGTGTAAACGTCAAGCTGACCCAGAAGGCTGGCGTTGACGGCCGCCTGTTCGGCTCGGTGACCAACGCCGACATCGCCGAAGAACTGACCAAGGCCGGCTTTGCCGTCGCCAAGTCGCAAGTTCGCCTGGTCAACGGTCCCATCAAGACCGTGGGCGACGCCACCGTGGTCGTGGCACTGCACACCGACGTCAGCGTCGAAGTGACGGTGTCGGTCTACGGCGACCACTCCTGATCCGGGGCTTGTCCCGTATCACCAAAAAGCCGCCTTAGGGCGGCTTTTTGCTTTGCCGTGCCAGGGTGATGACGCCGGGTGGCGCGGCCTTTTGCCAGCCGCTACGATGGCGGGCTCATCTCCAGGAATTCCATGTCGTCCGTAATGCCCCCGCTCGATCTCGATGATGCGTTCGCACCGCTGCCTGCTGGCGACCAGCAGGTGGCCCAGTTGCGCGTGCCGCCGCATTCGATGGAGTCCGAGTCCAGCGTTCTAGGGGGGCTGCTGCTGGACAACAACGCCTGGGAGCGTGTTGGTGATCTGCTGGTGGATGGTGATTTCTACCGCCATGAGCACAAGCTGATCTACGAGGCCATCGGCAAGCTGATCAACGGCAGCAAGCCGGCCGATGTGATCACGGTCTACGAGCATTTGCAGAGCATGGGCAAGGCCGAGGAAATCGGCGGCCTGCTGTACCTGAACCAGCTGGCGCAGTACGTGCCCAGCGCCACTAATATCCGGCGCTATGCGGAGATCGTGCGGGAGCGCTCCATCCTGCGCAAACTGGTGACCGCCAGCGACGACATCGCCACCAATGCCTTCAATCCGCAGGGCAAGACGGTCGATCGCATTCTGGACGAGGCCGAGCAGAAGATCCTGGCCATCGGCGAGGAGGGTGCGCGCAACAAGCAGGGCTTTCAGTCGCTCGACACGCTGGTGGTTGACTTGCTGGACCGTGTCCAGGAGATGGCCGACAACCCCATGGACGTGACCGGCGTGCCCACGGGTTTCGTCGATCTGGACCGCATGACCAGCGGCCTGCAGGCTGGTGACCTGGTGGTGCTGGCTGCCCGTCCCTCGATGGGCAAGACCTCGTTTGCGGTGAATATCGCCGAGCATGTGGCGCTCAACGAGGGCCTGCCGGTCGCCATTTTCTCCATGGAAATGGGCGCGGCCCAGCTGGCGGTTCGTATCGTCGGCTCCATCGGCCGCGTCAACCAGGGCAATCTGCGCACGGGCAAGCTCAACGACGACGAGTGGCCGCGCCTGACGGAAGCCATCGAGCGGCTGCGCACGGTATCCCTGCACATCGATGAGACACCGGGCCTGTCCCCCACGGAGCTGCGCGCCAATGCGCGGCGCCTGGCGCGCACCTGCGGCAAGCTGGGCCTGATCGTGGTGGACTATTTGCAGCTGATGAGCGGCTCGGGCTCGGCTGCCAGTTCCGACAACCGTGCGACCGAGCTGGGCGAGATTTCGCGGGGCCTGAAAATGCTGGCGAAGGAGCTGCAGTGCCCGGTGATTGCCCTGTCCCAGCTCAACCGCTCGGTGGAGCAGCGCACCGACAAGCGTCCCATGATGTCCGACCTGCGCGAATCGGGCGCCATCGAGCAGGATGCCGACATCATCATGTTCATCTACCGTGATGACTACTACAACAAGGACAGCAAGGAGCCGAACATTGCCGAAGTCATCATCGGCAAGCAGCGTAACGGTCCCACGGGAACGGTGAAGGTGTTCTTCCAGAAGAACCAGACGCGCTTCGAGAACCTGGCTGTGGGCTACGGTGGCGGCGACGAGTACTGATCGGGATATCCGGGCTTTGTGCCCGCAATGAAAAACGGCCCCGAGGGGCCGTTTGCTTTGGGTGGTTGGCGATCTACATGCGCCAGACCTGGATCAGCAGGCCCGCCACGCAGACGCCAAGGATGGCGCATGCCCAGGCCAGCCGCTGGGCGCCCGTGCGCAGCGCGCCCACGGTGGCCACGATCTGGGCATTCTGCTCGGCCAGCTTTTCGATCAACTCCAGCGACTGGCGCTGGGATTGCTCCAGTTGCACGATGCGTGCGTCCTGGGCCTGGATCAGCTGCAGCGCCTGTTCGCCAGCCGAGCGCGGCGGTGCCAGCGGCTCGACGGCCGCAGGCTGCTGTGCATCGAGCTCCTGCGCAGCGTCCTTCTTGCGCAGCAGGTTCTTGGCGGCCTTGACGACCTGGGGCGTGGCCTCGATGACATCGCCCCAGGGCACCAGCTTCAACGCGGTGATCCAGCTGATCGCCATGGCTTAGAGCACCTCGCTGGCGAAGTCTGCCAGGCGCGAGCGCTCGCCGCGCGCCAGCGTGATGTGGCCGCTGTGCGGCCAGCCCTTGAAGCGGTCCACGGCGTAGGTCAGGCCCGAGGAGCCTTCGGTCAGGTAGGGTGTGTCGATCTGCGCCAGATTGCCCATGCAGATGATCTTGGTGCCGGGGCCGGCGCGCGTGATCAGGGTCTTCATCTGCTTGGGCGTCAGGTTCTGGGCCTCGTCGATGATGACGTACTTGTTCAGGAAGGTGCGGCCGCGCATGAAGTTCATGCTCTTGATCTTGATGCGGCTGCGGATCAATTCATTGGTGGCCGCGCGGCCCCATTCGCCGGCATTGCCGCCATCGCCCTTGGCCAGGAATTCGAGGTTGTCGTCGAGGGCGCCCATCCAGGGACCCATCTTCTCTTCCTCGGTGCCGGGCAGGAAGCCGATGTCCTCGCCCACGCTCACCGTGGCGCGCGTCATGATGATCTCGGTGTAGCGGCGGTCGTCCAGCACCTGGGACAGGCCGGCGGCCAGGGCCAGCAGGGTCTTGCCCGTGCCGGCCGTGCCGGTCAGCGTGACCAGGTCGATGTCCGGGTTCATCAGCAGGTTCATCGCGAAGTTCTGTTCGCGGTTGCGTGCCGTGACGCCCCAGACGGCGTACTTGGGGTTGCCGAAGTCCTTTAGCGTCTTGAGCACGGCCGTCTTGTCGCGGATCTCGGTCACGCGCATGAACAGGCTGGGCTCGCCCGGAGCCTCGTGGTAGACGAACTGGTTGATCATCAGCTGGTCGACGATGGCGCCGCTGATGCGGTAGTAGGTGATGGCACCTTCCTGCCAGCTTTCGACGTTCTTGCCCGCCTTGGCCCAGAAGTCCTGGGGCAGGGCCAGGGCGCCTGCGTAAAGCAGGTCGCCGTCGTCCAGAACCTTGTCGTTCTGGTAGTCCTCGGCTGCCAGGCCCAGCGCGCGTGCCTTGACGCGCATGTTGATGTCCTTGGACACCAGCACGACTTCGCGCTCGCTGAACTTCTTGCGCAGTGCTGCGACCACGCCCAGGATCTGGTTGTCCGCCTTGCCCTGGGGCAGGCTGTCGGGCAGCGAGGTCTCCAGCGGTTCCGTCTGGAAATACAGCATGCCCGTGGCGCTGCGCTGGCCCGTGGCATTCAGCGGCAGGCCCTTGTCCAGCGTTTCGGAGGGCTGGGAGGCGACCAGCGAATCCAGCGTGCGGCTGACCTGGCGGCCGTTGCGCGCCACTTCGGTCATGCCCTTCTTGTGGCCATCGAGTTCTTCCAGCACCACCATGGGCAGGAAGATGTCGTGTTCCTCGAAGCGGAACAGGCTGGTAGGGTCGTGCAGCAGCACGTTGGTGTCGAGCACGAACAGCGTCTTCGGTCCTGTGCGCGTGCGGCGCGGGCGAACCGGCGCTGCCAGCAATGCTGCCGGCTTGGCTTCTGTGGAGGGCCTTTTGGCCGAGCGGGTGCTGGACGGCGCTGCGGTTGCGTTGGAATTGTCGGTTGAGCGGCGCTGCCGATTGGCAGGGGCTGCAGTCGCGGACGCAGGAGCCGGTGCCGGTGCCGGTGATGCTGGCTTGGTGTTGCGGCCGCGCGCCGGTGCGGGCTTTGCGGCTGTGGCGGTGTTGTTGGAGGCGGGGGCCGTGGCCTGCTTGCGCTTGCGTGGCGCGGCGGCAGCTACGGCCTCGGCTGCATCGGGAAGATCGTCAGCGGGCAGGGGGTCTGCGTGCTGGGCACCGCGCACGGGAAGAAAGGCTTCGGGGGAGAGCTTGGCGGCACGGCGGCCGGGTGCGGGGGGCAGGGGCATAGTGGACGAACCGTTCCTCAACAGGGATCAAAAAGCACAAAGCCGCCTGGAAACCGAGGCGGCTTTGGTGGGGTGACGGGGAAAAGCGTCTTTGCTAAGAGGCATCGTCCCATTATGCATAGGCTGATGGCCTGAATATGTCGGCCGGCGCTTTGTCGCCTGTCAGATTGTCGCTATCAGGCGGCCTGCTTCAGTGCCTTCAGGGTCTTGACAGCCTTGAGCACCTCGTCAACGTGGCCGGGGACCTTCAGGCCGCGCCATTCCTGCACCAGCAGGCCATCGGCGCCCACCAGGAAAGTGGAGCGCTCGATGCCCTTCACCTTCTTGCCGTACATGATCTTGTTCTTGACCACGCCGAACATGTGGCACATCTTCTCTTCCGTATCGGCGATGAGCTCGAACGGCAGTTCCAGCTTTTCCTTGAAGTCGTCGTGCGACTTCATGTTGTCGCGCGAGACGCCAAACACGGTGGCACCAGCTTTCACGAAGTCCTTGTACTTGTCGCGGAACTGCATGGCTTCAGTGGTGCAGCCAGGCGTATTGTCCTTTGGGTAGAAATACAGGATCAGAATCTGGCCCGTGTGGGAGGTGTTGGTCACCTTGATCCCGCCGGTAGCGTTGGCTTCAAATTCGGGAAGGGGTTTGTTGACAACGATCGCCATGCGCTTATATCTCTCGGGTGTAGTCGTTGAAATGCCGAGGGCCGTGTTTGTGTTTTTGCTTTTATCGGAAATGCCCCCAACCGCAACCTGCAATTTTACCCTGAAAACGGAATTTCACCCAATCAGGGGGGCAGGAGTCTACTCCAAGAGTAGGGCTGCGACGACGTTACGGCCTTCGCTGGCAAGGATGTTGTAGGTGCGACACGCGGCCTGCGTGTCCATGCTTTCCAGGCCTATGCGCCGGGCCATGAGGGGGCGCAGCCAGGCCGCCGGCGGGAAGCGGTTGCGCTGGCCGCTGCCCAGGATGATGACCTCGGCATCCAGTTGGGACAGCGCCTCGAAGTGCTCGGGCGTCAGGTCCTCGAAGCGGACGCAGTCCCAGGCCTGGCGCAGGCCCTTGGCGCCTACCAGCAGGCTGTGCTCGAATTTTTCCCTGTCCACGGCGACCCAGCCGGGGCCATAGCCCGTGATGCTCTGTGCTTCGGATTTGTCGGCGTGGAATTTCATGGATGAGGGTGGCGCGGTCTGCGCGATGGGGGTGGGCGCCACATGGCCGGGGCCAGGGCGATGCTGCATTGCGGAACTGTGGTCAAATTATAGGTTTCACCAGGGTGCATGGGGCACTTTGGCGTGCATGAAGGCCGCAAGCCCGCGCCGGCCACTTTCATATTCTCAGCATGAAAACCGTTCTCAAATCCGCAAAACTAGCCAACGTCTGTTATGACATCCGCGGGCCCATCATGGACGCGGCGAAGAAGATGGAAGAGGACGGGCAGAAGATCATCAAGCTCAATATCGGCAACCTGGCCGTGTTCGGCTTCGATGCCCCCGAGGAAGTGCAGCAGGACATGATCCGCAACCTGCCCAATTCGGCAGGCTACTCGGACAGCAAGGGTATCTTCGCGGCGCGCAAGGCCGTGATGCATGAGACCCAGCGCCAGGGCATCCTGGGCGTGACGCTGGACGATATCTACCTGGGCAATGGCGCATCCGAGCTGATCAGCCTGGCCACGAACGCGCTGCTGGACGACGGCGACGAGATGCTGCTGCCAGCGCCCGACTATCCGCTGTGGACCGCCGTCACCAGCTTGTCGGGCGGCACGCCCGTGCACTACATGTGCGACGAGTCCAACGGCTGGATGCCCGACCTGGAAGATATCCGCGCCAAGATCACGCCGCGCACCAAGGGCATCGTCGTCATCAATCCCAACAACCCCACGGGCGCCCTGTACAGCAAGCAGCTGCTGCAAAGCATCGTGGCGCTGGCTCGCGAGCATGGCCTGGTGATCTTTGCCGACGAGGTCTATGACAAGGTGCTGTACGACGACGTGGTGCACACGCCGCTCGCCAGCCTGTCCACCGATGTGCTGACGCTGACCTTCAACTCGCTGTCCAAGGCCTATCGCAGCTGCGGCTACCGCGCCGGCTGGATGGTGGTCTCGGGCGACAAGAAGGCGGCCCGGGACTATATCGAGGGCCTGAACATGCTCTCCAACATGCGCCTGTGCGCCAATGTGCCTGGCCAATGGGCCGTGCAGACGGCGCTGGGCGGCCACCAGAGCATCGACGAGCTGGTGCAGGAGGGCGGCCGGCTGCGCGTGCAGCGCGATCTGGCCCACAAGCTGATCACCGAAATCCCCGGCGTGAGCTGCGTCAAGCCGCAAGCCGCGCTGTACATGTTCCCGCGCCTGGACCCCGAGATCTACCCGATCAAGGATGACCAGGCGTTCTTCCTGGAAGTGCTGCAAGAGACCAAGGTCATGCTGGTGCAGGGAACAGGCTTCAACTGGCCGCACCCCGACCATTTCCGCATCGTCTTCCTGCCGCACGACACCGACCTGCGCGAGGCCATCCGCCGTCTCGCAGTGTTCCTCGAGAAATACCGCAAGCGCCACGGCACGGACCGCGGCTGAGCTGTGCGGGCCGGTGGAGGAGAGGGCCTTCCGCCGGCCATTGCTTTTTACCGGCTGCCGGCGCGCACCCTCTGGGCGCCGCAGCGTTTTTTGACTGGCAAGTAGTTTATGAAACCGATCCAAGTAGGCCTTCTGGGCATTGGCACCGTGGGCAGCGGCACCTTCAACGTGCTGCAGCGCAATCAGGAAGAGATCCGCCGCCGTGCGGGCCGCGGTATTGAGATTGCCATGGTGGCCGACCTGGATACGGAACGCGCCCGCTCCGTCGTGGGCGACACGGCCAAGGTGGTCGGCGATGCGCGCGAGATCATCGCCAACCCCGAGATCGACGTGGTGATCGAGCTGATCGGCGGCTACGGCATTGCCAAGGCCCTGGTGCTGGAAGCCATTGCCGCCGGCAAGCATGTAGTCACGGCCAACAAGGCCCTGCTGGCCGTGCATGGCAGCGAAATCTTCAAGGCCGCCGCCGAGAAGGGCGTGATGGTGGCCTACGAAGCGGCCGTGGCCGGTGGCATCCCCATCATCAAGGCGCTGCGCGAAGGCCTGACGGCCAACCAGATCCAGTGGGTGGCCGGCATCATCAACGGCACGACCAACTTCATCCTGTCCGAAATGCGCGACAAGGGCCTGGACTTCGACGTGGTGCTCAAGGAAGCCCAGCGCCTGGGCTATGCCGAAGCCGACCCGACCTTCGACATCGAAGGCGTGGACGCCGCCCACAAGGTCACGCTGATGAGCGCCATCGCCTTCGGCATTCCCGTGCAGTTCGACAAGGCGCATGTGGAAGGCATCACCAAGCTGTCTGCGGCCGACATCAAGTACGCCGAGCAACTGGGCTACCGCATCAAGCTGCTGGGCATCACCAAGCGCACGGACAAGGGCATCGAGCTGCGCGTGCACCCCAGCCTGGTGCCGACCAAGCGCCTGATCGCGAACGTGGAAGGCGCGATGAACGCCGTCGTCGTGCATGGCGACGCCGTGGGCACGACGCTGTACTACGGCAAGGGCGCGGGCTCCGAGCCCACGGCCAGCGCCGTGATCGCCGATCTGGTGGACATCGCCCGCCTGCACACGGCCGATCCCGAGCACCGCGTGCCCCCGCTGGCCTTCCAGTCGAACACGCTGGTCGCCGCAGGTGGCGAGCTGCCCGTGCTGCCCATGAGCGAGGTGGTCACCAGCTACTACCTGCGCATCCGCGTGGCCGACGAAGCCGGTGTGCTGGCCAAGATCACCAGCATCCTCGCGGGCATGGGCATCAGCATCGACGCCCTGCTGCAGCGGGAGGCCGGCGAAGTGAGCGGCGACAGCGAAGGCAGCCAGGGCGTGCCGCAGACCGACCTGATCATCCTGACCCATGCCACGCGCGAAGGCGATATGGACACGGCCCTGGCCCAGATCCAGCAACTGCCCACGGTGCTGGCCCCTATCAACCGCATCCGCAAGGAAGAGTTGAACTAAGACACCCCCTGAGCGGCTGCGCCGCTTCCCCCTCCCTCGCACGCGGGAGGGGGACGACGCCCTCGCTGCGGGGCGGCCCTTGCTCGGCATCCCTGGCATCGGCCGCGCCCCGTCTCACAGAATACTGACGAGGAAGCGACATGCTTTATCTTTCCACGCGCGGCCACGCGGACCGCAAGCGCTTTTGCGACATCCTGCTCGAGGGCCTGGCGCCCGATGGCGGGCTGTACCTGCCCGAGCACTATCCGCAGATCGATGCCGCCCGCCTGGGCGAGCTGCGCAGCATCTACAAGGAGCAGGGCTACGCTGCCCTGGCCTTCGAGATCCTGAGCCTGTACATCGACGACATCCCGGCCGAGGATCTGCGTGCCCTGTGCGCCAAGACCTATACGCAGCAGGTGTTCGGCACGGCCGAGATCACGCCGCTGCGCCCGCTGGAAGACGGCCTTTGGCTCGAAGCCCTGTCCAACGGCCCCACGCTGGCCTTCAAGGACATGGCCATGCAGCTGCTGGGCAACCTGTTCGAGTACGAGCTGGGCCGCCGTGGCGAGGAACTGAACATCCTGGGTGCCACCAGCGGTGACACTGGCAGCGCGGCCGAGTACGCCATGCGCGGCAAAAAGGGCGTGCGCGTGTTCATGACCAGCCCGCGCGGCCGCATGAGCCCCTTCCAGCAGGCCCAGATGTTCAGCCTGCAGGACGCCAACATCCACAACATCGCCATCGAGGGCGTGTTCGACGACTGCCAGGACATCGTCAAGGCCGTCTCCAACGACCACGCCTTCAAGGCGAAGTACAAGATCGGCACGGTCAACTCGATCAACTGGGCCCGCCTGCTGGCCCAGGTCGTCTACTACTTTGCCGGCTACCTGCAGGCCACGCAGGGCAATGACCAGAAGGTCAGCTTCACGGTGCCCAGCGGCAACTTCGGCAACATCTGCGCCGGCCATGTGGCGCGCCAGATGGGCCTGCCGATAGCGCGCCTGGTGGTGGCAACCAACGAGAACGATGTGCTCGACGAGTTCTTCCGCACGGGCGCCTACGTGGTGCGCGGCAGCGAACATACCTACGAGACTTCGAGCCCCTCGATGGACATCTCCAAGGCCAGCAACTTCGAACGCTTCGTGTTCGACCTGCTGGGCCGTGATGGCCAGGCCACGCGCGAATTGTTCGCCGAGGGCGTGGCGCGCCAGGGCCGCTTCGACCTGGGCGGCAACCCGCTGTTCCAGGAAGCTGCTGCCCGCTACGGCTTCGTCAGCGGCAAGAGCACGCATGCCGACCGACTGGCCACCATCCGCGATACCTTCGAGCGCTTCGGCACCATGATCGACACGCACACGGCCGACGGCGTCAAGGTGGCGCGCGAGCAGCTGCAGTCCGGCGTGCCCATGATCGTGCTGGAGACGGCACTGCCCATCAAGTTTGCCGCCACCATCGAGGAGGCCCTGGGCCGCCTGCCCGATCGCCCGGCCAAGTTCGAAGGCATCGAGGACCTGCCCAAGCGCGTGACCGACTTGCCGGCCGACGCCGAGCAGGTCAAGGCCTATATCGCCCGGCATTGCGACTGATGCGGCAGCCGGGCTGTCCAAAGGTCCGCAGCAGGAGTGCATGGCGATGAAGGTCATCGGCTTCGCCGGCTACTCCGGCTCGGGCAAGACCAGCCTGGTGGAGCCCCTGATCACGCTGATGCGTGCGCAGGGGCTCAGCGTTTCGGTGGTCAAGCATGCCCACCACCATTTCGATGTCGATCACGAGGGCAAGGACAGCTGGCGCCACCGCAAGGCGGGCGCCTATGAAGTGGTGCTGGCCTCGGATCGCCGTCTGGCGCTGATGCGCGAATTCCCCCGTCCCACGGAGCTGTCGGTGCACGACATGCTGGCCGAACTCGATCCGCGCGTGGACTGGGTGCTGGTCGAAGGCTTCAAGCACGCCGACCTGCCCAAGATAGAGATCTGGCGCGATCAGCCCGAGCGCGCCAGCGCCGGCAAGACCCAGGCGCCCCTGTATCCGCACGACCCCCATGTGCTGGCCATTGCCACCGACGCACCGCAGCGCCTGCCAGAGCCGCCGCGCCAGCCCGTGCTCGATCTCAATGCGCCAGGGCAGATACTGCAATGGCTGCTGGAGCATGCGCAGCAACTGAGCTACCGTGCCCCAGGCCTCCCTCGAAATTAGGAAAACACCATGCGAGCCCCGCTCAAGCCCCTTGACGAAGCGCTGGCCGAATTGCTGGCCCAGGCCCTGCCGCTGGCCGGCGATGACACCGTGGACAGCTTCGATGCCGATGGCCGTGTGCTGCTGGCCGATGCCGTCTCTCCGCTGCAAGTGCCGCCCCAGGACAACAGTGCCATGGACGGCTACGCCGTGCGCAGCGCCGAATGCACGCAGGGCAATGCCGAGCTGCCCGTCTCGCAGCGCATCCCCGCAGGCGCCGTGGGCCAGCCGCTGGCTGCCGGCACGGTGGCGCGCATCTTCACGGGCGCTCCGGTGCCTGAAGGTGCCGATGCCATCGTCATGCAGGAAGACTGCGAAGTCCTGGAAGACGGTCGCGTGCGCATCAAGGCGCGGCCCGAGGCCGGGCAATGGATACGCCGCTCTGGCGAAGACATCCGGCGCGGCGCCACCGTCATCGCGGCCGGCACGCGCCTGTCGCCGGCCGAGCTGGGCCTGGCGGCCAGCATCGGCCTGGCCTCTTTGCGCGTGGCACGCAAGCCGCGCGTGGCCCTGTTCTCCACAGGCGACGAGCTGGTCATGCCGGGCACCGTGGCGCCCGAGCAGATGCCGCCAGGCAGCATCTACAACAGCAACCGATTCTTCCTTCGCGCCCTGCTGCAGCGCATGGGCTGCGAGGTCACCGACTTCGGCATCGTCCCCGACCGGCGCGAAGCCACTGTGGATGCTTTGCGCGAAGCAGCCCGCGCGCATGACCTGATCCTGACCAGCGGCGGGGTGTCTGTCGGCGAAGAAGACCATGTCAAGCCCGCCGTGCAGGCGCTGGGCCAGCTCGACCTCTGGCAGATCGCCGTCAAGCCCGGCAAGCCCTTCGCCTATGGCCGCGTGAACCGCGAGGGCGAAGGCTTTGCCCACTTCATCGGCCTGCCCGGCAATCCGGTCTCCAGCTTCGTCACCTTCCTTTTGCTGGTGCGCCCCTTCGTGCTGCGCCTGCAGGGCGTGCAGCAGGCGCTGCCGCGCTCGGTCGAGGTGCGCGCCGACTTCCATTGGCCGCGCGGGGACAAGCGCCGCGAATTCCTGCGCGTGCGCTACAACGACAGCGGCGGGCTGGAGCTGTTCCGCAACCAGAGTTCGGGCGTGCTGACCTCGGCGGCCTGGGGCGATGGCGTGGTGGACAACCCGCCGGGCCAGGCCATTGCGCCGGGCGACCGGGTGCGCTTCATCGCCTTTTCGGAGCTGCTGTCATGAGCCAGGCCGTCCCCATCGCCATCACCATCACCGTGCGCTATTTCGCCTCCATCCGCGAAGCCCTGGGCACGGGCAGCGAAACCCTGTCCACCGAGGCCGACACCGTGGGCGCGCTGCGCGAGGAACTGATTGCGCGTGGCGGTGCAGCCGCCGAAGCGCTGGCCCCTGGCAAGGCCGTGCGCATGGCGCTGAACCAGGTCCTGTGCGATGCCGGGGCCGCCATTCGCCAGGGGGACGAGGTGGCCTTCTTTCCTCCCGTGACCGGAGGTTGATCCAAATGACCACCGACAAGCCCGTGGACCAGGCCATCAGCGCACGCACGCGCAAGGCCCTGTCCGAGGCCAAGGCGCGCGGCGTGCAACTGGGCCGCGCAGGCGCAGACAACCTGCGCGCAACCGTGGAAAAGCGCAAATCCACGGCCGATGCCTTCGCCCAGCAGCATGAGGCGCTGTTCGCCGAACTGCAGGCGCGCGGCCTGACGCACCGCGCCATGGCCGCCGAACTCAATGCCCGCGGCATTGCCGCGGCCCGGGGCGGCGAGTGGACGCACGGTCAGGTGCAACGCATCCTGAACCGCTATGCCGACCTGCGCTCGGCAACACCGTCTGCAGACGGCAGCTGCGGCAGCTGAATCCCGGCCAGCCGCTGCGCCAGCGCGGCCGATGCCGGCTGCATGGGCGCCCGCAGCGTTGCCCGCATTCGGCCCTGCTGCGCCAGCAAGGCCTTGATGGGTGCGGGATTGGGCTCGGCAAAGCAGGCGGCGATGTGCGGCTGCAGCGGCTGCCACAGCGCACGGGCAGCGGGCAGGTCGCCACGCTCCAGGCATTGCATCAACTCGACGAAGTGCCGTGTATGCGCGTGCGCGCTGGCAGCAATCGCTCCCGCACCGCCCAGGGCCAGCGTGGAAAAGATCTGCGCGTCTTCGCCAGCCAGCACCTGCAGCTGCCCATCGGCGATCAGTGCCTGGGTCTTGGCGGCATCGCCCCCGCAATCCTTGATGGCCACGATGCGCTCATGGGCGGCCAGCGCACGCAGCGTGGCCAGCTCCAGCACCACGCCGGTGCGGTAGGGAATGTCGTAGATGATGACCGGATGGGCGCTGCGCTCGGCAATCGTCGTGAACCACTGCAGCAGCCCCGCCTGCGACGGGCGTATGTAATGTGGCGCGGGCACCAGAATGCCGGCCAGCGGCAGGGCGTTCAGTGTCTGGACACGGGCCAGCGCATGCCCCAGGTGGCAGTCAGAAACTCCCATGACCACGGGCATGCCCTGGGCCGCTGAGAGGATGGTGGACAGGGCGGCATCGTGCTCCGCTTCGCTCAGCGCGGCGGCCTCGGCGGTCGAGCCGCAGGCCACGTAGCCGGCGATGCCGGTGGCGTTGTAGTGCTGCACCAGGGCGCGCAGAGCCTCGTGGTCCACTGCCGTCTCATCTCCAGGAAGAAAGGGCGTGACCAGCGGAAGCCACAGCCCCTTGAATCGGGCTTGCGGCGAGGTGGTGGAAGGCAAAGACATGGAAGATCCCTTCGGGTGATTCAAACAATGAACGACCGGACGCAGCCACCGGCCAGACCGAGGGCGGAAAGGCAGGCGCCTGAAGGGATGCGGGAAAGGGAGATGGAGGCTGCCGGGCCGGTTCCGTCGCTCATCTGGACGGAACCTCAGCTCCGGTCAGACGAGCTGGGGTTTGCAGGCTTTGCCCAGGCACAGGCGCACGGCATCACCGTGGCATGTGGGGAAGGCAAAGATTGCAGGCATGGCGCGCAGTGTAGCGCGCCTGAGCGCCTGAGTGAGGGGTGGTGGGTGACCTTCAGGCTGCGCCGTCGGCGCCGGGAGGGGGTGATGCATCGGGCAGCAGCGGTGCCTGCCACTCCAGCAGCTCGGCCAGGCGCTGCACGATCCAGCGCGCCTCGCCAGGGCTGACGATGGAGCCCTCGGCAGCCAGGCCCGCGTGCATGCCCAGCAGCACGCCTTGCTCCGAGGAATTGCCGGAGTGATAGAGCGTCTGCGCCTGCTCGACCAGGTGGCTGGCCAGGTCCTCGCACAGTTCATAGCGCCCGACCACGTCTGCAATCGATGCCTTGAGTCGGCCGTGCCGGTCGGCATACAGGGCGGCAAAGCTCGGCGGCGGCTGTATCTGGCTGGTCTCGTCCATGGCGCGCCTCAATCGGGTTCGAACAGGCGCTCGAAGCGTGCAAGGTCCTCGGCCAGCTCGCAGCTCACGAGCTGGCCCATCTTGCCGTCGGCCAGGCGGTGGGCTGCGAACAGCGTGGCCTTGCCGCGAAAGTTGTAGTCGGGCAGATGGATGATGGTGTAGGGATGGGACACGAACAGCTGATGCTCGTAGACCACGCGCTGCTCGTTGCGCGGCGACGGGTAGAGCGTGTATTCGGGGGTGGTGATCGTGAGTGTGGCCATGCATGGCCCGCTGCAGCAAAAGGCCGGCGGCGGGGGAGGGCAATGCTACCGCGTTCGCCAGTCCCTGGTGCGCCCTGGTGCGCCGCCGCCCTGCGACAATGCGGGCATGCAAGCAGCCCGTGTATCCATCCAGACCGAGGATTTCGACGTATCGGCCGAACTCGCCGCCCTGCGCGGCGGCGACGCGCGCGTGGGCGCGGTCTGCAGCTTCATCGGCACGGTGCGTGACCGCAACGAGGGCGCCGCCGTGGCCAGCATGGAGCTGGAGCACTACCCGGGCATGACCGAGAAATCCATCGAGGCCATCATCGACGAGGCCGTGCACCGCTTCGGCATCCATGGCGCGCGCGTCATCCACCGCATCGGTCCGCTGCAGCCCATGGACCAGATCGTGCTCGTGGCCGTCACCGCATCGCACCGGGGCATGGCCTTCCAGGCCTGCGAATACATCATGGACTACCTCAAGTCGCTGGCGCCTTTCTGGAAGAAGGAACAGACGCCCGAGGGCGCGCGCTGGGTGGATGCGCGCGTCAGCGACGAAGAGGCGCTGGCGCGCTGGCGCCAGTGAGGCGGCGAGCCTTCAGGCCTTGAGCGCAGCACCCCGCAACCATTGCGGCGGGCGGAACACCAGCAGGTTTCCGAACATCACCAGCAGCAGCCCGCCCACGGCCAGCGGCGTCCACACATAGCCCTCGAACAGGGCCGAGATGCTGAGCGCAACAATGGGGAACAGCACCGTCGCATAGGCCGCCTTCTCCGGGCCCAGCCGACCCACCAGGGTCAGGTAGGCCGTGAACGCAATCACCGAGCCTGGAATGGCCAGGTACAGCCAGGCGCCCACATAGGTCCAGCCTGTATCGAAGCGCCAGGGCAGGCCCGCCACCAGCGCATAGCCGGTCAGCAGCAGCGTGCCGGCCAGCATGCCCCAGGCATTGGTCTGTGCGGGCCGCCAGCCCATGGACTGCAGCGAGGCAGACAGCATGTTCCCGCAGGAAAAGCACAGCGTGCCCAGCACCGCCCAGCCCAGGCCAGGCAGGCTGGCATGCCGGCCTGCGCGCAGCTCGGGCCAGAAGAGTGCCACCAGGCCTGCAAGGCCGAAGAGGCTGCCGACCAGCACATGGGGCGCCAGCCGGCGGCCGTGGATGATGCGCGCCAGCAGCGCGTTCCAGAGATTGGCGCTGGAGAACACCACGGCGGCCAGGCCGCTGGCCAGCGTCTCGCTGGCATGCATGAAGCACACGAAATTGAAGCTGAACAGGCACAGGCCCTGCGCCAGCACGCGCGGCAGCGCCGGGCCGCGAGGCACGCGCAGCTGCCGCGACCAGGCCAGCCAGGCGAACATCAGCACGGCGGCCAGCGCAAAGCGGTAGGCAATGGACAGCTCCACGGGCACGGCGCCCAGCTGCAGCTTCAGGGCGATCCAGGTCGAACCCCAGATCAGCACGACCAGGGCATAGAGGGTGGCAGTCATGGCTGGTGATGATGGCGCCGCAGGCTGGGCGGGCATGGCAGATTCCTGCGGTTTGATGGCCTGGCGCCATGCGTCGGTATGGCTGCGGGACCACAATCGCTGCCATGACGCCCACGCCGCTGCCCGAGCTGCCCTCCAGCCACCTGTGCCAGGTGCTGTCACGCTCCAAGGCCCGACTGCAGCGGCGCGTGCGCCTGAGCGAAGGGGTGGAGCTGGCCGTCTGGGCCAATGTGGACGACGAGGTGCGCTACTGCCAGCCCGGTCACCACACGCTGTCGGTCTACCTGGCCGGGGGCGAGGGCTCGCAGCTCAAGGCGCGCCCCGAGGCCATGGGGGCGCCCGGGCGCATCTGCATCTTCACGCCAGAGGACGAATCGCACTGGCTGGTGCGCTCGCCCGTGCAGTTCCTGCACCTGTATGTGTCCGACCTGGCCTGGGCGGGGCGCGTGGTCCGCATGCTGGATGCCGAGCCCCGCTCGCGCACCTTGCGTGCGCAGATCTACGGGGATGATCAGGCCTTCCACGCCGGTGCCCGTGCGCTGATGCAGCTGGACTGGCAGGACCCGCAGCAGCAACTGGCGGCCGATGCCATTGGCCAGCAGCTGGTGGACCGGCTGGTGCTGCAGTCCGCCACGCCGCGCCAGCTGCAGGCGCTGCAGCGGCCGCTGGGCGGGCTTTCTGCGGCCATGCGGCGCAGGGTGCTGGCCCATGTCGAGGCGCATCTGCATGACTCCAAGGCCGTGTCGCTGCCGGCACTGGCGAAACAGGCCTGCCTCTCCGAATTCCATTTCGCACGCATGTTCCGCCAGAGCATGGGCTGCACGGTGCACGAATGGGTGCTGCAGCAGCGCCTGGCCCGGGCACGGCGTGCCCTGTCTGCGCGCAACGTGCCGCCGCTGGCCGAGCTGGCGCTGGATTGCGGCTTTTCCAGCGCCAGCCACCTGGTGCGCAGCTTCCGGGCGCATTTGGGCGTTACGCCTACGCAGTTCTCGATCTTTCAGCGCAATGCTTGAGAAGGATGGCCGGCCTCGCCGGCCTTGATCTGGCGCAAGCGTCTGTCCTTGCAGACCGGGCATGGCTTGAAATTTGCCCTGTCGGTATCAGATAAATCGCAATGACCCTGTTTCAGGAGCGAAAAGAAACACCATGCGAATCGACAAACTGACAACCAAGTTCCAGGAAGCCCTGGCCGACGCGCAAACGCTGGCCCTGGGCGGTGACCAATCCAATATCGAACCCCTGCACCTGCTCGTGGCGCTGCTGCGCCAGGACGATGGTCCGCGCTCGCTCTTGCAGCGCGCCGGCGCCAACGTGGGCCAGCTGCAGGCCGCGGCCGAGAAGGCCCTGGCAGATCTGCCGCGCGTGCAGCACCAGGACCAGGTGCAGGTCGGCTCCGAGCTGGGCCGGCTGCTGCAGGCGACCGAGAAGGAAGCCCTCAAGCGCGGCGACCAGTTCATTGCCAGCGAGCTGTTCCTGCTGGCGCTGACCGACAGCAGCGGCTCCTCCACGCGCGCAGGCCAACTGCTCAAGGAAAGCGGCGTGACGCGCTCCAGCCTGGAGTCGGCCATCAACGCCGTGCGCGGCGGCCAGACCATGGACAGCGCCGAAGGCGAAGGCCAGCGCGAGGCCCTCAAGAAATACACCATGGACCTGACCGAGCGCGCGCGCATCGGCAAGCTCGATCCGGTGATCGGGCGTGACGACGAAATCCGCCGCTCCATCCAGGTGCTGCAGCGCCGCAGCAAGAACAACCCCGTGCTCATCGGCGAGCCCGGCGTGGGCAAGACAGCCATTGTCGAGGGCCTGGCCCAGCGCATCGTGGCCGGCGAGGTGCCCGAAAGCCTCAAGAACAAGCGCGTGCTGTCGCTGGACATGGCAGGCCTGCTGGCCGGCGCCAAATACCGTGGCGACTTCGAGGAACGCCTGAAGTCCGTGCTCAAGGAAGTGGCCCAGGAAGAGGGCCGCATCATCCTGTTCATCGACGAGATCCACACCATGGTCGGTGCCGGCAAGGCCGACGGCGCCATGGATGCGGGCAACATGCTCAAGCCGGCCCTGGCGCGCGGCGAGCTGCACTGCATCGGCGCGACCACGCTCGATGAATACCGCAAGTACATCGAAAAGGATGCGGCGCTGGAGCGGCGCTTCCAGAAGGTGCTGGTCGAAGAGCCTTCCGTGGAGGACACCATCGCCATCCTGCGCGGACTGCAGGTGCGCTACGAGGCCCACCACGGCGTGGACATCACCGACCCGGCCATCGTGGCTGCGGCCGAGCTGAGCCACCGCTACATCACCGACCGCTTCCTGCCCGACAAGGCCATCGACCTGATCGACGAGGCGGCGGCCAAGATCAAGATCGAGATCGACTCCAAGCCCGAGGTCATGGACAAGCTCGAGCGCCGCATGATCCAGCTCAAGATCGAGCGCGAGGCCATGAAGAAGGAAAAGGACGAGGCCTCGCAAAAGCGCCTGCAACTGATCGAGGAAGAACTCGGCAGCCTGGAGCGCGAGTACGCCGACCTGGAAGAGGTCTGGAAGAGCGAGAAGGCCAGCGCCCAGGGCTCCGAGCAGATCCGCAAGGAGATCGACCAGATCCGCATCCAGATCGAGGAGCTCAAGCGCAAGGGCGACTTCAACAAGGTGGCCGAGCTGCAGTACGGCAAGCTGCCCTCGCTGGAAAAGCAGCTCAACGAAGCCCAGGCCAACGAGCAGGGGCAGGGCGGTGCACCCGCCCACAGGCTGCTGCGCACCCATGTCGGCGCCGAGGAAATTGCCGAAGTGGTCAGCCGTGCCACGGGCATTCCCGTGGCCAAGATGATGCAGGGCGAGAAGGACAAGCTGCTGCGCATGGAAGACCGGCTGCATGACCGCGTCGTCGGCCAGGACGAGGCCATCTCGGCCGTGGCCAATGCCATTCGCCGCTCGCGCTCGGGTCTGTCCGATCCCAACCGGCCCACGGGCTCCTTCCTGTTCCTGGGCCCCACGGGCGTGGGCAAGACCGAGCTGTGCAAGGCTCTGGCCGGCTTCCTGTTCGACAGCGAGGACCATCTGGTGCGCATCGACATGAGCGAGTTCATGGAAAAGCATTCCGTGGCCCGCTTGATCGGCGCGCCGCCCGGCTACGTGGGCTACGAGGAAGGCGGTTACCTGACCGAGGCCGTGCGCCGCAAGCCCTACAGCGTGCTGCTGCTCGATGAGGTCGAAAAGGCCCATCCCGACGTGTTCAACGTGCTGCTGCAGGTGCTGGACGATGGTCGCCTGACCGATGGCCAGGGCCGCACCGTGGACTTCAAGAACACGGTCATCGTGATGACGAGCAACATAGGCTCTTTGCTGATCCAGGCCATGGTCGGCGAGGATTACGATGATGTGAAAGATGCGGTCTGGGGGGAACTCAAGAACCATTTCCGACCCGAATTCCTCAACCGCATCGACGAGACCGTGGTCTTCCACGCGCTCGACGCGAAGAATATCGAGTCGATCGCAAGGATTCAGCTCAAGCTGCTGGAGCGTCGTTTGGAGAAAATGGACCTTGCGCTGCAGGTGTCCGACCAGGCGCTGGCCGAACTGGCCAAGGTGGGCTTCGATCCCGTTTTCGGGGCCCGGCCGCTCAAGCGCGCGATACAGCAGCGGATCGAGAATCCGCTGTCGAAACTGCTGCTCGAAGGGCGCTTCCCGCCCAAGAGCACGATTGCGGTACATGTGGACCCGGTACTGGAGCCGGGCGTATTCCGGTTCGATGCGGCAGACCCCGCCTGACGCACCGGGCCAGCCAAGAAAGGCTTTGCTTTGAACGATTTTGTCGCCACCCTGACCCGCTGGGCCGTTCGCATCCTGCTGATGCTTGTGGGCCTGGTCTTCTTTGTCAGCCTGCTGACCGCCGCGGCGCTGCTGGCCCTGGTCTGGGCCGTGAGAGCGCTGTGGGCCAGGCTCACCGGCCAGCCGGTGATGCCCTGGGCCATGCGCATGAGCCCGCGGGCGGGCTGGCAGACCGTGTACCGCTCCGGCTCCGAGTGGATGGCACAGCGTCCGCAGCGCGCCTATGGCGCTGCCGAGGGCGGTGGCCGCCGCGCCGGTGCCGGCGTACTGCCGGGTGCGGGCGAGGTGACCGACGTTCAGCCCCGTGAAGTGCGCGAGCCCTGAAGCGTCTTGCTGCAGCCTTTACGCGGCCTGTGCATCTTCGTGCCCAGGCCGCGCGTGGCGGCCCGTATAGTCTGAAACCCTCGGGAGCCCGTGCAAGGCTCCCTTTTTTTTCCTGCCGCTGCATGCCAACATGTGCCGCGACGCATCCTTGGAATGCGGCGCATGCAAGTGTCTTCTTACCATTGAGCCTATGACCCAGCTGGATCTCCACCGCGTCTTCGACCTTCAGTACCAGGCCAGCAGGGCGCAGGTGGACGTGCCCCTGCTGGTACGCCGCGAACGCCTGCTGCGCATGCAAAAGCTGCTGGACGAGCACGGCCCCGTGCTGGCCGCCGCCGTGCAGGCCGACTTCGGCATGCGTTCGCCACGGCTGACCGAGATGGTGGAACTGTTCGTGCTGCGCAACCTGCTCAAGCACACGCTGCGCCATCTGGCGCGCTGGTCGGGGCGCCAGCGGGTGCGAACGCCGCTGATGCTCATGCCCGGCCGGGGCTGGATAGAGCGCCAGCCGCTGGGCGTGGTGGGGGTGATTTCCCCGTGGAACTATCCGGTGCAGCTGGCGCTGGGGCCGGCCATCACGGCCCTGGCGGCGGGCAACCGCGTCATGCTCAAGCCCAGCGAACTCACGCCGCACACCTCTGCTCAGCTGGCAGCGCTGGTGGGGCAGTTTTTCGCGCCCGAGGAATTCGCCGTCATCGAAGGCGATGTGAGCATTGCCACGCAGTTCTCGGGCCTGCACTTCGACCATCTGCTGTTCACCGGCTCGACTGCCGTGGGCCGTCGCGTGGCGCAGGCGGCGGCGGCACACCTGACGCCGACGACGCTGGAGCTCGGTGGCAAGTCGCCCTGCATCATCTCCACCGACTGCGACCTGAAGGAGGCCGCGCTCAAGATCGCGCATGGCAAGCTCGTCAACGCGGGCCAGACCTGCATCGCCCCCGACTACGTGCTGCTGCCGCGCGGGCAGGAGGCGGAGTTTGCCGAGGCCTTCCGCACCGCGGCGCGGCGGCTGTTCCCGCGCTTTGCCGGCAATCCGGACTATGCGGCCATCCTCACCAAGCGCCACCTGGCGCGCCTGCGGCAGATGCTGCGCCAGGCCCAGGGCATGGGGGCGCATGTCGAATGGATGGAGGATGGCGGAGCCGGCCAGGAGAGCGCCGACACGGCCTGGGGCGATGCCGTGGAGCGCCAGATGGCGCCGGCCCTGGTCTTCAATGCCACCAGCCAGATGCAGCTCATGCAGGAGGAGATCTTCGGCCCCATCCTGCCCGTGATCAGCTACGACAGGCTGGATGACGTGGTCTCGGCCATCAATGCAGGGCCCAGACCGCTGGCGCTGTACTGGTTCGGCCGCGATGAGAAAGTGCGTGATGCCGTGCTGTCACGCACCATCAGCGGCGGGGTGACGGTCAACGACACCCTGCTGCACTTCGCCCACGAGAACCTGCCCTTCGGCGGCGTGGGCGACAGCGGCTGGGGTGCCTACCATTCGGAGCAGGGCTTTGCACGGCTGAGCCATCAGAAGGCGGTGTTCGTGCAGTCGCGCTGGTCGGGGGCTTCGATGCTGTATCCGCCCTATGGCGCAAGGTTCGACCGCATCATGGAGTTGATGCGCCGCTGGCTGTGAGCGAGGGGGTGATTTCTCGCCGTTGCCGGGCTTGCCTGCATCGTGAGAAATTGTCAACTGATTCCTTGCCAAGCCTTGTGTCGCGTGCGCCAGCTGCTCTTTTTTGGAGAGCACATAGCACATCCCAATGCCGAGGGCAAGAAAACGAGCACAGCCGTACTTGCGTGCATGGCTAAGAGCCGCAACGCACGCAAAAAGCGCGATTCCTGTGAAAATCACGCCCTTCTATTTTCACCTGTTTTCGTTTCGGTTTTTCCATGTCTAGTATCCAGGTTCGTCCAGCCACTCTCCGCGATGCAAAAGCGATTGCCCAGATCCATACTGCTTCCGCCATGGAGGCTTATCGCGGTCTGGTTCCCGATGACCAGCTCAAGAGCATGTCGTCGGTAGAAAAACGCCAGGCCTATTGGCGCGAAGCCATCGAATTTTGCGAACCCCAGGTTCAGGTCGCCATCGACGGCGACAAGATCGTCGGCTTCGTCGGTTTCGACCGCTCGCGCGATGAAAAGTCGCGCCAGACCACCGGTGAAATTTGGGCCATCTATGCCGCTCCCACGCACTGGAATCAGGGTGTGGGCGTGGCCCTGTGGGACGCCGCACGCGACGGCCTGCTCGAAGAAGGCTGCACCAATGTCACCTCGTGGGTGCCGCTGCGCAATGAACGTGCGCTGCGCTTCCATGAGCTCGCCGGCTTCAAGCGCGAAATGTCCACCGCCAAGACGGCCCAGGTTGGCGCTCTCAAGATCGAGGAAGTGCGGCTCAAGCGCGCACTGAACTGATCGATTCGCCCAACCATCCACCCATCACTCACGGAGCAGCAGGCCTTGTCCTCTTCCCAGAACTGGTCCCTGCTGCAGTGGCAGGAGCACGAGGCCACCCAGGTTGCCCTGTGGCGCGCGGACAGCACCATGACCGCACCGCGCCGCATCGTCATCGCTGATGACAGCCTGGCCGCCGACAGCGCCTACCGCCTGGCCTGCGAAGGCCAGGCCATGCTGTGGCGCGGCGATTTCCAGAATGCCCGGCAGTTGCTGTCGGCCCTGGGCCGCCGCCTCGACAAGCCCGCACGTGAGACTTCCGCCAAGGCGCGCCAGCGCCGCGCCGGCAAGGAAGACGCCAAGCCGGTCTTTCCCCACGCCTTCCACCTGCACCGCCAGGCACTGGCGCAGCGTGCGCGCATCCTGTCCAGCGTGATGATCGAGCTCGATACCCGCTGGCACTGCGCCCTGCGCCGCGCACCGGACTGGAGCGAAGCCTGTCGCGAAGCCTGGGGCGAGATTCCCGCCGACCAGGGTGCGCACAGCGTGATCGTTCCCCTGCGTGAACTGCTGGGTGCCCTGGGCGCACATGAGTGGCGCAAGAAGGGCGTGGCCCTGGCCGTGCCGGGCATGCCGGAGTTCAGCATTCACCCGCACTACGGCGTGTTCTCCCCGGTGCGCGGCGAGTACCTGGATCTGGTGGCGCAGGCGCCCCTGCCGGCCGCAGCCCAGCAGGCTGATGCCGCCGTCTGGGATATCGGCACGGGCACGGGTGTGCTTTCCGCTCTCTTGCTGCACCGTGGCGTGCGGCAGGTGGTGGCCACCGACCTGAGCGACCGGGCACTGGCCTGCGCGCAGGACAACCTTCAGCGGCTGGGTCTGGCGCAGCGCGTGAGCCTGCGCAAGGCGGACCTGTTCCCTGAAGGCCGGGCCGCCTTGGTGGTCTGCAATCCACCGTGGCTGCCGGGCAAGGCCAGCTCCTTGCTGGAGCAGGCCGTCTATGACGAAGGCAGCCGCATGCTGCGCGGTTTTGTCGAGGGCCTTGCTGCACATCTGCTGCCGGGCGGCGAAGGCTGGCTGATTCTGTCGGATCTGGCCGAGCACCTGCAGTTGCGCTCGCGCGAGGAACTGCTGGGCTGGATCAATGCCGCAGGCCTGCAGGTCCTGGGCCGCGAGGACATCCGCCCGCGCCATGGAAAGGCTGCGGACTCCACCGATCCGCTGCACGCGGCACGCGCCGCCGAGCTCACCTCGCTGTGGCGGCTGGCGCCGCGCTGATCGCGCGCGCGTCCACCCTTCGATTCGTCTAGGCGCCCTGTGCCGTCGCTGCCTCCTGGGGCAGCAGATGCCGCAGGCGCTCGCGCAGGGCATCGGCGCGCTCGTCGCCCGCATGTTCCTGCACGGTCTGCAGCAGCTGCAGGGCGGCGGCCTGCAGTGCCTCAAGATCGCGCGCCTCGCGCAGCAGATGGCGCAGCACCTGTGCCTTGTCCTCATGGCGGTTGGCGAACATGCGCTCGCACATATCGAACAGGTACATGCGTGTGCCGGCAAGATTCAGCGTGGCAGCGGGGCCGGGCGGGCTGGATTCCTTCGCAGCGGCCGGTGCCATGGAGGGGGCCTGGGGCGATGACGCGGCGGCTTGGCCAGCCAGGCGCTGCAGGTGGCCGCTGGCGATCAGTTGCTCGATCAGTTCGCCGGTCTGTGCGCCCAGGACCTGCTGCAACTGCTCCTCGGTGCGGCCATCGGCCATCAGCAGCACCGAGCGCTCGCGCAGCGGCAGGCTGCGGCGGCCGGGCTGCAGCTCTTCAAGGGCCTTGGCGGTTTTTTGCAGCAGCATGGTGGGGGCAGGGAGTCCGACAAGCCCCGATTGCACGTTACATGAATGACCGTGGCGTGAAGAAGCCATGACAACTGGTCCACCCAGTGTTCTGCGGCAAGCGCACAATCGCCTGCCATCGCATGGGCGGGCTCTGATTTGCAGGGGCTGGCGGCCGATGCCGGTCGCAGAAATATTGTTTGATCTGTAACAGGAAGACGGGGCGCAGGCCTCGCGACATAGGTGATGAGACTGTTGCTGGCGCCCATGGAGGGCTTGCTTGATTTCGTGCTGCGCGATGTGCTCACGCGAGTGGGTGGCGCAGACCGCTGTGTCTCGGAGTTCATCCGCGTCACGGGGACCGTGCTGCCCGACAAGGTGTTCCTGCGCACCATGCCGGAGCTCAACAACGGCAGCCGGACGCTGGCAGGTGTCCCTGTGCGTGCGCAGCTGCTGGGCTCGGACCCGGACAGCATGGCGGCCAATGCGGCCAATCTGGCGCGCCTGGGTCCGGAGGGAATCGATCTGAACTTCGGCTGCCCCGCCAAGGTGGTCAACCGCCATGGCGGCGGTGCTGCGCTGCTGCAGGACCCTGAGCAGATCGCGCGCGTGGTGGGGGCCGTGCGTGCTGCCGTGCCGGCGGCCATGCCTGTGTCGGCCAAGATGCGCCTGGGTTTCAACGACACGACCCTGATGACCGAATGCGCCCAGGCCATGCAGGCCGGTGGCGCCTGCGAGATCGTCGTCCACGCCCGCACCAAGCTCGACGGCTACCGTCCGCCTGCCTACTGGGACATGATCCCGCGCATCCGCGAGTCCGTGACCGTGCCCGTGGTGGCCAATGGCGAGATCTGGACGGTGGAGGATGCGCTGCGCTGCCGTGAGCAATCGGGCTGCGGCGATCTGATGCTGGGCCGGGGGATCGTTGCCGACCCAGGCCTGGCGCTGGCCATTCGCGCTGCCGTGGAAGGCGGGCAGATGCCAGCAGAACATGTTGCAGCACAGGTGTCCTGGAGCGATCTGGTGCCGCAGGTCCAGCGTTTCTGGGACATGGTCTGCGAGGATCTGGAGCCGCGCCAGCGCGCAGGCCGCCTCAAGCAATGGCTGAACCTGCTGCGCCGCCGCTTTCCCGAAGCCGAGCAGGCCTACCAGGAAGTGCGCACGCAGACTGACCAGCGCGAGATCACGCTGTGGGTGCAAGCGCTGGCGCGGCGCCAGGAGTGGGTCGGGCTCTAGCGCGATCAGCCGGTCACAGCAGATGGTCGGGCGCCAGCGGACCAATGAGCTTGAGCATCAGGCGCAGGCCCCAGCTGGCATCGGGCTCGCTGTGCTCGTCACTGCGCTCGCTGTCTTCCGAGGCCCGCCACACCAGCTCGCCATCCTTGTCGATCTCGACGCGCCAACTGCCATCCTGCAGGCCCTCGTCGATGCTTTGCGTGGCCAGGCGGCCGAACTCGCGGCTGGCGATGAGCAGGGCAATCTCGGTGTTCTGCAACTGCGAGCGCAGATCCAGGTTCATCGAGCCGACTGCCACCAGATGCCCGTCCACCACCAACAGCTTGGAGTGCAGCATTGCACGCGATGCGCCTGTGGAACCCGAAGGACCGCCGCCACCCGTGCTGCCCGAGCCGAATGCAGAGCGGACGCTGGCCGCCGTGCTGCGCATTTCGTAGAGTTCAACGCCCATCTCCAGCAGCGCCTTGCGGTGGCGCGCATAGCCGGCATGGGCCAAAGGTGCATCGTTGGAGGCCAGCGAATTGGTCAGGATGCGCACGCGCACTCCGCGTTGCCGTGCGCCACGAAACGCCTCCATCATGTCCGGGCCCGGCACGAAATAGGGCGAGACCACCAGCAGATCGCGCCGGGTCTTGCGCACCAGGGCCAGCAGGCCATCGACCACCGAATCGGCCTCCAGCACCGGACGCGCCGCCTGGCGCAGGGCGCCAGCCGGCTGGCCCATGGGCAGCGTGCCGGCAGGCCTGGCCTGCGGGCCGTTCGACGCGGGGCTGGCCTGTGCAGACGCATCCGTGCCAGCGCTTGTGATGGGGCCTGGGCCGTCATCCCTGTCCAGCGGAATCTTGGCGGGTTCATCCACCAGCACGGCGGCCGATGCCCAGGTCCAGCGAGCCTTTCGCAAATCCATGGGCTGCTGGTCCCAGATGATCCGGCGCTGTTCAGCCGTCTGGTCATCTGCCTTTGTCTCCTTTGCGGGAACGGCAGGTGTGGGGTCGTCCTCCTGCGTCTGGTCATCATCGCCCGCAAAGCGCTCGCGCAACTGCTTGAGTTCCTTGAGGCTGATCAGCGACTGGACGGGATAGGCGCGCTGGTTGTTCCAGTAGCTGTCGAAGCTGCGCGACAGGTCGTTGACCACCGGTCCCGCCGCCAGCACGTCGAGGTCCACGAAATTGCTGGCGCTGTCCGCATCGAAATACGCATCGCCCAGATTGCGCCCTCCGATCACGCCCATGGCGTTGTCGGCGATGAACAGCTTGTTGTGCATGCGCTGCTGGGCCCGCTGGAAATCCGTCAGCAGCGTATAGGCCCGGCCCAGCGCCGAGCTGCGCGCGCCCGCCAGGGGATTGAACATGCGCATCTCGATACCCGGCACAAAGGCCAGGCGCATGACCTGCGCATTCGCGCCCGTGCTGTGGAAATCGTCCAGCAGCACGCGCACGCGCACGCCACGCCGTGCTGCCTCGACCACGCCGCGCAGCAGGCGCTGCGTGCTCTCGTCGGCATGGATGGCGTAGTACTGCAGGTCCAGCGTCTGCTGCGCTCCCTCGACCAGGGCCAGCCGGGCGCCATAGGCGGCCTGGGCGCCGGACAGGAGGGTGAAGGCGGAGGTTTGAGGCTTGACGCTGGCAGGCCGCAATTGCTGAACCAAAGACCCCAATGGCGTGCTTTGCGGGGCTTCCAAGGCTGCAGTGACGGGGCGATCGACCTGGGAGGGCAAGCTGCTTGCGCAGCCGCAGACCACGGCGGACACCAGCAGGACAAGCGTGGTCCGCAGGCCTCGAAACAGGCTGGTGAATGGAAGGGGCTGTAAGTTGCGAGCGCCGGACATGATTCGAAGATTTGGCCCAAGGATCGGTCAATCGGGTGTCGGACGGCTGCGCCAGCCGGTGGTCCAGGAAGCCACTGTTCGCGTCAGAAGCTGGCGCGGTCCACAACGCGGGCCACAACGCGCAGATCTGGCCCGATGCGTTGCACATCATGCAGTGCCAATGCAAGGGCCTCGGACAGCGCGTCCAGCGGCCCGAAACTGGCGATGCCCATGCCACCCGTCCCCAGCAGCTTGGGGGCCAGGTACAGCAGCAGCTCATCGACCAGCCCCTCGCGTACCAGCGAGCCATTGAGCTTGAAGCCGGCTTCCACATGCAGCTCGTTCGTGCCGCGCGCCGCCAGGTCACGCAGCATGGCGCACAGGTCCACCTTGCCGTGCGCGTTGGGCATGGGAATGACGGTCGCGCCCAGATCCTGCAGTGCACTGGTTTTCGATGCATCCCGGCTGCTGGTGTAGATCAGGCATTCGGCCGGGCCCTGGAGTGCCCGGGCGGTGAGCGGCATGTCCAGCCGGCTGTCCACAACAGCGATGCGCGGCTGGCGCGGCGTAGCCACATCCCGCACGTTCAGGCGCGGATCATCTTCCAGCACCGTGCCTATGCCCGTCAGTAGGGTGCATGCCCTCGCACGCCAGGCATGGCCATCGGCGCGTGCCTCGGGGGATGTGATCCATTGGCTGGTGCCGTTGTGCAACGCGGTTGCCCCGTCAAGTGAACTGGCCGCCTTCATGCGCACCCACGGTATGCCGCGCAGCATGCGGCTGAAGAAGCCGATGTTCAGCTCCCGGGACTCGTCTGCACCCGGCCCCACCACCACATCCACGCCTGCCGCGCGCAGGCGCGCGAAGCCTTGGCCGGCGACCTGGGGATTGGGGTCCGTCAGTGCGCCTACCACCTTGGCAACGCCAGCGGCGATCAGGGCATCGCAGCAGGGACCCGTACGGCCCTGGTGCGAGCAAGGCTCCAGCGTCACATAGGCGGTGGCTCCGCGCACATCCTCGCCTCGGGCCACGGCATCGCGCAGCGCCATCACTTCGGCATGTGGGCCACCAGCCTGCTGAGTGAACCCTTGGCCGACGACTCTGCCGTCAGGTGCCACCAGTACGCAGCCCACGCGCGGATTGGGAGAGGAAAGAAAAAGCGCCTGGGCGGCGAGCCCAAGCGCTTGGTGCATGTGTGGCACGGTGTTTGTCATGGTGCCAGGATGGTAGCAAGCCTGGGCTCGGTCAGCGCCTGGCGGATTGGCATCTACCCGGTGCTCACTTGCCCCAGCAGTCAGTAACGATGGTGCCTGTCGTGGCTCCGTTGGCCCCACGCAAGCCGCTTTGCGTCAAGGTGTAGTTGCCGCACTTGTCGCCTGTCTGGGCGCCCTTGGGGGTTGCCGTCAACGTGAAAGTTCTTCCATCGGTCGAGTTCAGTGAGATGTCGTATCGATTGGAAGGCACCGTGGCAAGCGCGCTGGGAAATGCTGCGGTCAGGGGGTAGGTCCCCGTGGCCGTGGAAGCCCTTTCAAGCCATTGCGCCGCCTGCAGAAGGCCTGCCCTGGCCTCCGCGCGGTGCCCGCGACGTATGTACTCGGAGTAGCTCGGTATGGCAATGGCTCCAAGAATTCCGACAACCGCCACGACGATCATCAATTCGATGAGAGTGAAACCCTGATTTTTTCTTTTCATGATGATCGTGTTAGTAGAACGAGGCATGGTCATTTGACTTGGCGCCAGCTGGGGCGCAAGGACTCTTCTGGCATTGGAGCCAGAGGTTCTTTGTTGTTCTTGGCGTCGATATCCAGAATATTCTTTTTCTGTGTGATCAGGTTGTGCGATCCCTTGCTGACCCGGGCTCGCGATACACCTGAATCATCGCTGTTGTATTTTCCATCCTTGTTCATGTCCACCAACTGTACCGTGGGGCGAAGGCCATCCATGATATTGATCATGGTGCGGTATTGACGCTCTTCATCTACGGACGTGGATTCGCAGCTTTCCACGCTGACATCCACATTCGATCCCTTGGCGGGTACTTGGGAATACATGACCAGAATATTGCTGCCATCGTAGAACTCCATGGGCTTGAGGAGCCGCTCTCCGATGGCAGGCATATCCATATACCAGCCATTGAAGTCGCCCCATGTGGTAACGCCCAGCTTGTCAACAGAATCGACGGTGGCGAAATCACCATTGCCGAGTTCGGTGATGGTCTGCTTGGCCAGCTTGGCGGCTGTCACCCCGACGCCCCATGCCTTTGGCGTGGGTATGCAATCTCCGCCCCGGCTGCAGGAAGCATCGCCTGGGTGGACTTCGATCAGCGTCCTGGTGTCGTCTGTGAACCGGTAGCGGGTTTCGTCAAGCACAGAATACAGGGTTTGTACCTGGACATTGTTGGGATCGTCCTTCGTGACGTTACGCCCCGTTCCGAAAGCTACCATCATTCCTCCTACGCGAACGATTTTTACGTCCTTGCCTGAACCCTTCATGGTGCGATCATTGGCCTGCACAGTTGGTGCAACCGTGATGGGCTGAACATTCGTGCGCAGAGAGGAATTCAGTGCGGTCGGTCCTCTTGCCGTGAAAAGAGGCTGACCACCCAGCGCCACCTGCCACTTGCTTGGGCGAGCGCTCGTGATATCGAACTTCCAGAGATTGCCGAGGTTGTCTCCTGCATAGGCCACGTCTGGGCGGCCATCTCCATTGATGTCGACCAAGCGGGGGGCGGAAAGCCCATTGTCTGCAGCCAATCCCGTTCCGGGGACATCGGCCGTGACCGGGATGCGCAGCAGTTCCTGGTTACCGTCCAGGTACTGGATCAACAGCACCGGCCGCTGGCTGGCGCTGTTGTATCCGTTGCCCATCACCACGGCCCAGCGCCCATCGTTCATGGTGGTGATCTGCGTGGTGCGCATGGGGTCATTCTCATCCAGCACGGGGCGTGCGGTGATATGCCCGATGTCCCTGTCTTCAGCCACTTCCTGGGTGCATGCCGCAAGCTCGGCCGCACTGATGCCTGTCAAGGGGCATGTCGGCGTTTCCGACGCATCCCGGGTCCGGTCCAGCTTGACGAGCGCCTGGGCATTCGCCTCGGAAAATCCGGGTGTTCCTCCACTGAGATTTGCGCTGTCTGGATTGGTCACGTCCAGTACAAAATAGCCTTTGCCGCCGGCTCCCAGAGTACCTACCAGCAAGGTTCGCCAGAAGGAGTTCGATCCGGAGCTCAAATAGACATCCCCGGTCATCGGGGAACCATCGACAAAATATCGATGGCTGGTGTTGAAGGTGGGGTCGGCGAGAGACTTCAACGAGGGAATGACGCCTCTGGGGACATAGGCAATCTTCTCGCTGCCATCCACGGCAGAGAATCCATGCAGCATGCCATCGTTGCCTCCGACATAGATCACGGCCGGACGGGAGCTTCCGCTCACGAAGCTCAGATAGCCCGGAAGGGCATAGTTGCTGGACGGCGTTCCGGTAAACCAGACGACAGAGTTGATGATGTCGCCCTGGCGGCTTTTGCGCTCGCGAAAAGGGCTGCTCGTCGTGTAGCCGCTGGTTTCAGAGCCCTCGTAGCGCCGATCACCACGGACATAGTTGAGAATATTCTCGCCTTTGGTCCCCGTCTTGGCGGTGACATCGTTGGAGTTCAGGCCGAGTGATGCCTTTTGCGCACTGCTGAGAAGGGAATCATCGGTGGCCCACTTGAATGGCACGCCACCCCTATATCTGTTGGAGTCCCATTTGTTGCTCCATGTGAGAATGAGGCGGGTATTGATATCTGAGATGGCATCGAGCTTGTCGGCCGTATTCTTTCCTCCCCAGCTTGCGGTCGAGACGGTCGTGCCGTCTTTCTGCACGGTTTCCGCCGTGACGAAGCCTTTCCAGTAATTCTGCGGCTCATAGGCGCCGGTGAACTTGCCGACGTCGTTGCGCGACGCATTGGAGCCGCTGGTGGCCGTGGATGTCAGGTCGGGGTCTGTCTGCGTGTTGATCTGACCGAAGATTTCTCGGAAGGCCTTTTCCAGGTCTTCCCCTTTCTCCACCGCATAGAAACGGCCGCGGCCGTTCAGGGCAGCGTGCCAGAGGTCCAGAGCATTGCGCGACTCTGTGCTGGCTGTCAGATTGGGCCAGGTGGTGCTCCCCTTGGCCAGATCCGGAAAACTGCCGTCATAGCCGAATGGCACCATCTGCGTCGGGCGTGTAATGGATGGATAGCTCCAATCGAACGCCATTTTGCTGAAGCCAATGGTGTAGGTGACCATGTGCGGCCAGGTGGCCGGGTTGTAGCGGGGGTTCCAGTAGCGATCCAGCGTGACGGAACTGCCGCTGTCGTTGGTGAATGTTTCCACGGACGGAGCCTTGCGGTAGTCCGCGGTCGGCTGCATGGTGCCCGTCAATCCCGTGGTCTGCATCGGGGTGGCCCAGCTATAGAAGGCCCAGTCGGCCAGGGTGGTGCCCGTGGATGTGTCGCGGTAAAGGGCGGACTTTTTCTGGTCGGCCGCGCCACTGCCGCCGTACACCATGTTGTCGCTGAGCGTCAGGTTGGTGGCATTGTCCCGTCGAGTGCTATCGGGGACACCCGTGGCGGTTCCGTTCCAGCGTCCGTCGGTCATCATGATGTGGTAATTGCGGCGGCAGGCAAGATAGGGAGCTCCCGTATTGCCTGGATCGCTGGCCCACGGGCTGTTCTTGCTGAGTCCGCGTCGCATGTAGCTGTCGGCCTGGCTGAACATCAGATGCGATGGAGTGCCACCGCCAGGATTCAGGTTGCTGATGAAGGAGATGAAGTTCGCACGATGCGTGCTTTGCAGCGGGCGCATGGAGTTCGTATTCATCTGGGCACTGTCCACATTGTCGGCATTGGACGAGTTGCCGTTGTTCCACATGCCTTGCCATGCCAGCCGGATTTTCTTGTCGGGCAGCAGCGTCGTATCACGGAAGATGCCGCCGGATCCGTTCTTTCCGACGAGTGCATACTTGAGGACGTTGACACGGCGGCTAGTCATCGGCCAGGTGCCATCCGAATTGGGCTCGGTCTGGCTGCTGGCGCCACTGGCGCTTTCCATATCGAGCCGAAAGTTCATGCTCCCTGAATCATCGATGGAAATGATGACGTTGGGAGCCACATACGGCTCCTTGGTGCCGGGGGGCGACTGTGCCAGGTCCAGGGCCCAAGCGCCTTGCGGAAGCAGGGCTGCCGCAGCGGCACAGGACAGCAGGGTGCGGGAGAACAGCTGATGAGGGATAGGGGGCTTGCGTTTCATGTCTGCGCCTCTTGATGTTTGTGCCGAGTGGTCGGATTCGCTTGCGGGTGCGGTGACTGGGCCGTGGGCCACCTAGTTCTTGCGCTTTTGCTGTGCATAGGTCTGCTGCAGAACCACCATGGTGTTGGGCTTGCGGCCATAGGCCAGGGCCGTGATGCGGTACACCACGTAGGGCTTCAGGTTGAGCGACAGCAGGTTGGTCGGGGTGTCTGCGATAAGTCCCATGTTCTTGGTGTTCAGGTAGGGCAGCACCTCGATCCAGTACCAGCCGCCGCGATCGGCCGCGCTGGTGTCGGCCAGGATGGGATTGGCGGGCTTGCTGGTGGAGCCCAGCGAGGCGCCTGTGTACTGGCCATATCGGGCCCCCACTCCTGCCGTGGTCAGCTGCGCCAGTGTGAGTCCCAGCCTTTCGTCGCTGTTATTCCAGAAGTCCTGTTTGTCGCCGCGCTTGCCGCAAAGGCCCTGTGAACAACCGGTACCCAAAGAGGACAATAGAGGGGCGATCTCCTGGGTTTCCAGCGGAATCTTGGCCGTGGTGCTGGTGCGGCACACATTGTCCTGACCCGTGCAGACAGTGCCGTCGGCCTTTTCGCCGCGAATGTCGAGTTCCGCATCCTGCAGCAGCGCCTGAGCGGCCTCATAGGCGCGCTGGTAGTCGGCATCATTTCCGACGACAAGCTCGTTGAACAGCGATGTGCGTGACGCCCAGAGCGCCAGCAGCATGGACAGCATGACGAAAATGATGACGACGAACAGCGCGACACCCCGCTGCTGCCGAGAGGCATGGTTGGCAGTCTTGCGATGCATTGCTGGCTTTCTCGTGAATTCAGAGCACGGAGCCGATCAGGCCCTGGCTGCGCAGTTGGAAGACATTGCGATAGGCAATGTGCATGCGCCGGTTGCGCTGGCCGGTGAGCGTGGTCATGTTGACGGATGTGCCGTCACAGCCGACATAGCTGCTGCCCGCCGGCAGATCGATGGGCTCATTGCCATAGAGGACCAGGCAGACTTCCACGCCCCGTACCTTGCTCCACTCCACTGTCGTCCAGGCATCGACGTTGGCCGATGGAACATACTGGATGCCCGGCGAGCCAGGCTTGGTGTTGTCCTGGATGAGATAGCGGACCTGGAAATCGGCCACGTTCTGTACCAAGGTCTGCGCGGCCGCGCCATTGCCACTGCATTGCAACTGGCTGCCGCTCAGCTGAAAGACGTTGTCTATGCGCTGGTCTGCACTGCTGTTGGCTGGCCCGCCCACGCAGTTGCGCGCCTGGGACTGCTCTGCGGCATCTGTGTAGACAAGTTCCTTGTAGCGGCGATAGCCGACGGTCAGGGTGGTGGGCGTGGCCGTTCCACTGACCGTATTGAGCGACGGGTCAAACTCCAGGCCGGAGTCGCTTTTAGCCGTTGTCTCGAACGCCACGGGTGTCGAGGTCACCAGGGCAGCCGCGGGCTTCTGGTTTCTGGGATCGAGGTTCAGGTACAGGGAGCCCGCCTGGCGCAGCTGAAGGCCGATGACGCGCATGGCATAGGCCGCTTGCTGCTGGATGCCGCTGGCGTCGCTGACCGTGCCGGACACGCCACGGGACACCATGAGCGCGGCCGTGGCCACGGCGACGACCAGCAGGCCGATGGCCACGCCCACCATCAGCTCAAGCAGGGTGAAGCCTTTCTGAGCCAGGGGACGGGCAAAGGCATGCCGGCGAGGCCGTATCGGCAGGTGCGGCAGGTTTGGTTTCATGATGCGGGGCGCTGCCATGATCAGAATCCTGGGCAGAAGTATTGGGGAATCGCTTCACCGCTGCCGAAGTAGGGCGCGCAACGTGCAGCCAGCGGAAGGTATTGGAGATGGCAGGTGTAGCCATCGGGGCAGGAGGTCGCTGTCGTGCCGCCTCCGCCTGAACTCAGCGTGCCATCGGCAGCCCGGACTTGCGTGGCATCGATGTTGTCCCTGTAGGCCTTTTGATTGGCCTGACTGCTGTCGGACAGGTCACGCTCGTTCTCGCGCCAGGCGACCATCACGCCGATCTGCCGGCGGTTGGCGCCGACTTCTTCACCCGGAGCAAGAAAGATGCTGGCCTGGCCCAGGGGCAGTGTGTTCTTGACCGTCTGCTTCCATACACCCAGGTCGTAGGCTGCCAAAAGCGTGCGGTTGCACGAGGCCGCCTGGCAATCGCCAGGGGCGGGCGTGGTGTTGAAATCGGCGACATAGGCGTCGGCATCCCTCAGCACGCTGGGGTTGACCTTCATGCGCTCGCCCAGATCCTCGATCAGGCGGATGGCTTGTGCGCGCCGGACCGTGGTCTGGGTATCCGTCAGCGTACGCATCTGCGTGCCCAGAATGCCCAGGATGCCCAGCGCCGCCACGACGATGGCGACCAGGGATTCGATCATCGTGAGGCCTCGTTGGTTGCGGCGCTCTGCCGGCTTGCTGCGTTGGAGTCTGTGCATGTTGCTTTCTCTAGAACGGTTCAGGAGCAGGATTCGCTGCCCTTCATCTGCACGATCCTTCCGCCCGTGCCTGTGCAAAGACGGACGGCGCTTCGGTCGCTGGCGATCTTGCCTTCGGGAACGAGCAGGAGATCCATGGCCGCTGCCGCGGTAACTCCTCCATGCGACAGCATGCCCCAGCGGTCCACGGCAATGGAGCCCGTGCTGTCGGCGAGGGTGATCTGGACGCGGCTCGGGGGCGCAGTCTGCTGCAGCACCGTGTTGCCGCTGGCCACTTGCCAGCCACACCCCCACTGGGTGTTTCCGGTGGCATTGGCGCAGCCATTGCCATTTGCGGCCTTGGCGATAGTGACGTTGCCGCCGCGCTTGAGGGCCTCGGAGCGGGCAAAATAAATCGTTGCCTGGAGATCCTCGGCAACCTGTCGCACGCGCCAGCGCTCCATCAATGGGGTGAAGCTGGGCGCTGCAAGGGCGGTGAGTATGGCCAGGATGGCGACCACCACCATCAGCTCAAGGGTGGTGAACCCTTTGCGGCGTCGGGCGGGTGCCTTGGCGTGTGTCAGCCGTTGTAGGTGCAATGCGTGCATGCGCAGATGCTAGGCATTGCACTCGCGGGCAGGTGAGCGAACCGGATGAATGGATGCGGCCGCTGGATGGATGGCGGGCCAGGGTTGTCGCAGGGGATTGTGGCTGGCCTGCGGCGCTATCGCGACCAGCATTCCGCCGCGCTGGTGCCGGTTGCGAGGTTCAGTGTCTCCCGCACACCCGTATGTGTCAGCGCGAAATCTCCACAGCGGTCCCCTATCTGTGAGCCTCGGCGCGTGGCGATCAGGGTATAGGCCTCGGTGGTGTTTCCTGAATCCAGGCTGATGGTGTAGCGCTTGCTGGAGTCGCGGGTCCAGGTCAGATCGACGGGGAGCGTGGTGGGGTAGACCCCGTTGGCCGTGGCTGCGCGCTCCAGCCATTGCTGGGCCTGCAGCAGGCCGGCGCGGGCATCGGCGCGGTGGACTCCGCGGATGTATTCGTTGTAGCTGGGCACGGCGACGGTGCCGAGGATGACTATGACGGCCACGACGATCATGAGTTCTATGAGTGTGAAGCCCGGGGGAGGAGGGTGGCGCATTGTGCGGCTCATTTCATTTGGCGCCAGCTGGGGCGCAGGGATTGCTCGGGCATGCGGGCGAGGACGTTGCGGCGGCCATCGGTGTCGTAGCCAATGGCGTGATGGCCTTTGTTGAGCAACGTCTGGGATCCCCCGGAGACGGTTGCGCGCGAGGCTTCCTGATCCGCCGTGTCGTAGACGCCGTCGCCGTTGCTGTCCATCAATGGAACACTGGGCCGCTTGCCATCCATGATGTTCATGAGCGTCAGAAATTGGCTTTCCTCGCTCACATTGCAGGCATCAGCGGGGCGGCTTATGGCTTCACCAGGACGCTTGGAGGATCTGGCGGGTATCTGGCTGTAGATCGCGAGGAGGTTGCTGCCGTCGTAGAAGCTCATCGGCTTGAGCAGGCGCTCACCTGACAGGGGAAGGTCCATGTACCAGCCTTTGTGCCGCGTCCAGTCGAGGTCGGTGGTGGAGTCCACTCGCCAGGTGCCATGGTCAATGGCCCCTTGCGTCTGATGGCTCACCGAGCGTTTGGCCAGCTCACCGATGCCGGATACGGGGGCTGGACGCTGCCCTGCAGGCAGCTTGCACTCAGAGTCCGGGTCCCCCGTGCAAGGCTGTATGCGGCCGTCCGCGAGCAGCTTGTAGCGGGTGTTGTCGAGGATGGAGTAGATGCTCTGAACCGCCGTGTTGCCAGTGTCCTGCTGGGTGATGTTGCGTCCTGTGCCGAATGCCACCAGCATGCCGCCCACAGTCACGCGTTCATTGCTTCCCGAGGGTTCTGTGGTGACGCTGTACCGGTCATTGGCGCGTACGGACACAGGGGCGGTAATGGGCTGGCGCAGTGCGCGAGAGTCCGTTGGCGAACTGCCACCCTTGGCGGTGTACAGCGGCCGGCCGTTGAAGGCCACGCCCCAAGCGGAGGAGGCATCGCTGGCGATGATGAATTTCCACAGATTGCCCTGGAGGTCGCCCGCATAGACCACATCGGGCCGGCCATCGCCATTGATGTCCACGAGGCGTGGTGCGGAGAGCCCATTGCTGGTGGTCTCCGGTGTGGTGCCGGTGGGGATGTCGCCTGTGGCCACGATGCGCAGCAGCTCCTGGTTGCCATCGAGGTACTGGATCAGCAGCACGGGCCGTTGGTTGGTGCTGTGGTAGCCGTTGCCCGTCACCAGAGCCCAGCGGTTGTTGTTCAACTGCGTGATCTGGATGCTGCGTTGCGGGTTGGCATCGTCCCGCACGGGGGCCGCAAGGATATGGCCCAGGTCCTTGTCTTCCTGGCAAGTGGTGCGCTGCCAGAGGTCGGCGGAGATGGCGCAGTCACCGGGATCGCTGTTGCGGGTCTGGGTGCGGTCCAGCAGGACCAGCGTGCCGGCGCCGTGTTCGTTGAAAGCCTCTGGGTGCGTGATGTCCAGCACAAAGTAGCCTTTGGCACCGGCGCCCGGCATGCCTGCCAGCACGGTGCGCCACTGCGGGGATGCATGGCTGCCTGAGTTGATGTCGCCGCTCATGGCAGAGCCGTCCACGAAGTAGCGGTGCCGGGTGTCGTAGTCGAGGTCGGAAAGGCGTGCCAGCCCCGAAATCACGCCACGGGGGATGTAGGCGATCTTCTCGCTGCCGTCAGTGGCAGAAAAGCCGTGCAGCATGCCGTCGTTGCCGCCCACGTAAATCATGGGCTGGCGCTTCTGCTGGGCGAGCGCATAGGCCGCGTAGCCCGGCAAAGGCGAGTTGTCCACGGGGCGGCCGGTGTGCCAGATCTGGGAGTTGACGATATCGCCCTGGCGCGAGCCGCGTTGGCGAAAAGGGTGGGCTGGGTCAGGGCGCAGCGGTTGTCCCGCAGCTTCCATGCGGCGGTCGCCACGTATGAAGTTGAACCTGTGCTTGCCCAGTTTGTCGGCCCTGCCTTCGGCATCGACGCCGAAAGACGCCTTCTGGGGGCGGTCCAGCTCATGCCATTGGAAAGACACGCCCCTTTGCAGTCTGTCACTCCAGGTCAGGATCAGGCGCTCATTGAGTACCTGTTGATCACTGAGTGCATCCAGGTGGTCAGCCGTGCTTTTGCCTTGCCAGCCGGCTGCTGCGGTGATGCTCCTGTCGGCTTGGACCGTTTCTGCGTTGATCCAGCCGCTCCAGGCGGCTTTGGCGCTGTAGCGGGCCGTGAATATGTCCACGCCTGCCTGTGCAATCACGCTGCCGTTGGAAGTGGCGGAGCTGCTGCGGCCCTTGGCATCGGCTGGCTGGCCTGTCGGGCAGTCTTCAATGGGCGTGGCAAATTCTTTGTCTTCTCTCTGTGCCAGGGAAACTGGCGTGCCTGCCTCAGAGAAACGTTGGGCCTGGCTGTTTTGCGCGGCCAGGAGTGCGGCGATCACTGCTGGCAGCAGGAGGGGGCGGAACCCAGGGTGAAAGAGGTAAGGCATGTCAGACGTTCTGAATCAGTCGCGGCGCTTCTGGCGGACATAGGTCTGTTGCAGCACTACCTGGGTGCCGCTCTTGCGGCCGTGAGCGATGGCTGTGATGCGATAGATCACCTGGGGCTGCATGTAGAGGGCCAGACGTGGAGAGTCGTTGGCTATGAGACCTGAGTTCCCTGCGCTGGCGTCATAGGGCAGGATCTCTATCCAGTACCAACCCCCTTTTCCTGTCTCACGGCTTGCCAGGATGGGATTGCTTTTGCCCTCAGAAATGGCGCCCGTGAACTGGCCGTAGCGTGCGGCTACATCGGGGGCGGTCATCTGGCTCAGCGTGATCCCTTTGGTCTCGTCCACGTTGTTCCAGAAGTCCTGAGGCCCTGTGCGCTTGGTGCACAGGGCGTCTCGGCAGCTTGTGGGGGTGGCTCGGTTCAGGTTGGCCAGCAGCAGACCTACCTGCTGGGTTTCCTGGGGAAACTGGGTGATGGTTGCAGCGTTGCGGCAGACGGATGGCTGGCTGCTGTTGGTGATGCAGGCGGCGCCGTTGGCCTGTTCGCCTCGAATGTCCAGTTCGGCATCCTGCAGCAATGCCTGTGCAGCTTCGAGGGCGCGTTGGTAGTCGGCATCGTTGCCCACGAACATTTCGTTGAACAGGGCGCTGCGCGATGCCCAAAGTGCCAGCAGCATGGAAAGCATGACCAGGGTGATCACGATGAACAGTGCGACGCCTTTCTGGCGCCGCGCGGCACAGGTGTGGGCATGCCGCATGCCTGCTGCTTTGGCGGTCATCCAGCCATCCCCTGGCTGCGCAACTGGTACACGCTGCGAAAGACCATGTGCAGGCGCCGGGTCCTGGGCGCCGGCAGCGTGATCATGTCGATGGATTCAGCTGTGCCGTCACTGCTTGCGCAATCGGTGTAGCGGCTGTCGGCGGGCATGTTGATGACTTCGATCCCGAAAAGCACCAGACAGACCTCCGCAGCAACTACGCGTGACCAGTCCTGGCCCACGGCGGCTGCGTTGACGTACTGCAGGCGTGCATCACCTTTCGGCAACTGGATCAGATAGCGCACCTGGAAGTTGGCGACGTTCTGGGCCAGTGGCTGGGCTCCCGCAGAGGGTGTTCCGGTGCAGCGCAGGGTGTTTTTGCGGGCGTCCAGCGCAAAGCGGCTCAGGATCAGGTTGTGGCTGTTGGCCTGGCCCAGGCAATTGCGCTGCAGTGAAGTTTCGATGGCCGAGCCGTGCAGCGGTTGCGTGTAGTTGCTGTAGCCCACGGTGAGCTTGTATTGAGCGCGGCCTGGCGCATCAAGGCCCAGGATGGTGTCGCGCGCAGGGTCGAAATCTTGTGCGCTCGCCTCGAATGCAACGGGGTCCGCCACGTCAACGGTGTCTGTTCCCTTTTTTGCAGACGAGAGAAGCAGCCGAAGAGACCCCGCCTGCCGGATCTGCCGGCCCATGACGCGGAAGAGATGGGATGCCTGCTGCTGCAGATGGCTGGCATCGCTGACGGTGCCGGAGACGGCGCGTGATGCCATGAGTGCGCCCAGGGCCACTGCGATGATCAACAGTCCCAGGAGAAGGCCCACCAGCAGTTCGACCAGACTCAGGCCGCGTTGACCAGGCTGCACCAGGGTTGCGTCGGCGATGCGGGTGTGCTTCATGGGCTTGCGCAGAAGAACTGGACTGCGTTGTTGGCAAGATATGGCGCGCAACGAGCGCTGAGCGCTATGTATTGCAGGTGGCAGGCTCTGCCGGTGGGGCAGGCCATGGCTTCGTCGCCGTGTGTGCCATCGCTATGGAGTCCGAGGGGTTTTTTGTCGCCGGCTTTGCTGGATTTCTCGTTTTCACGCCAGCTGATCACGATGCCCAGGTGGCGTCCGTTGCTGGTGTCGTCTGTTGCAGGGAAGACCTTGGCGGCTCCGCTTGGCAGCAGTTGATGAACGGAAGCCTTCCACAGCGCGAGGTTGTAGCTGGCCAGCGTTTCCGGGTCGCATGGTGTGGCGCTGCAGTCGGCGGTGGATTCAGGGGTGTGATCCCAATCGGATTCGTAGTTGCTCATCTGCCCGAGAGAATTGGGGTTGGCGTGGGTGCGCTCGCTGAAGTCTTCGATCAACCGGATGGCCTGAGCGCGGCGCACGCCGCTTTGGGTGTCGGCCAGGGTGCGCATCTGCAGGCTCAGGATTCCCAGAACACCCAGGGCCGTGACGACGGTGGCAACCAGGGTTTCGATCAGGGTGAAGCCTTTGGCGTGCCGAGCGTGGGTGCTTGTCAGGCGCATGGAATGCCCTCCCGGCCGACCACCCGGATACGTCCGCCGGACGAAACGCAGATGCCTTTCGCTGCAGCAGAGACGAGGCCGGCGGAAGACGGGGCGACGGCGAAGCCCATGGCGGTGAATCCACCCATTTGTCCCCATCGGTCCACACTGATGATGGCGGCGGATCTGGAGCGGATGACAAGGGTGCGTGCGGGAGTGTCGAAGCGCTGTAGTTCTTCCCGGGGATCCCAGCGCTTATTGCCATTGCGGTCAACGAACACCACCCAGCCGCAGCCCCAATCCGCGTGACGTGCAGCCAGAGTGCAGCCGTTGGTGCCTTGGGGTAGCTTCTGGATGAAGACGCCGCCCCCGCGCCGGACGGCTTCGGAGCGCGCGTATTGCAGCGTCGACTGCAGGCCCTCCACGGTCTGGCGAACGCGCCATCGCTCGATGATGAGGTGGAAGCTGGGGGCTGCCAGCGTGGTGAGCACGGCGAGGATGGCGACGACCACCATCAGCTCGATGGCCGTGAAGCCTTTTGCGCCCGGGTGGGCCTGAGACCAGGTCGATGACATGTCTTGAATCCCTCCCCGTCGATCTGCTTGCGAAGCGCTGGTTGTGTTTGCGTGCCGCTCAATCTATTGGGGTTGTTCGTACATGTCTTTCAGACAAATCTGTTTCTGTCCTCAACAATTAGGAGTCGTGCCGTTGGTGCAGGGTCATCCAGCATGACGATGCGTCAAAAAATCCAATGGTGACAAGGTATTGCCGGCTTTGCCGCTATCGAACTCCGGGGTAGGACTGTTTTTTGTTGGGGGGAACGCTCAGCGCCGCTGTCTGCCGGGTGGCGGCCGGGTATATCCGGCGCATGCCCCGGCGTTGTGCCGGCCCTGGCATTCGCGGTACAGCCGCTTGTCGCGTTGTTCGGGTGATTCCTCAGAACTGCTGCGCTGGGGTGGAACACGGACCCGCTGTCCGCCTTTTTTGCGCTTGGCGCCTTGCGCGGCCGATGTGTCGGAGCGGTGAGGGCTCGCCTGGGCCGGCAGGGCCAGGCATAGGGCTGCGACCAGGCTCAGCAGGGCGCATTGCTGCCGATGTGCGCGCCAGGTTGCAGCAGTGAATGTAAAACGCGTTGCCATGGTGTTGCCCTCCCGTGATGTATGAATGTCTGCAGGCTTCGCGGCATTCTGGGTGGGCTGTCGGCCTGCGCGGTGTGGGGCCACAAAGCATGTGTGGATGCTGGACAGGGCGCGCTTGTTATAATCCCAGGGTTTTGCATGGTGCAAGACGCACGTCGGGGCCTTTCCAGTCCCGGCGCAAGTAACCAAGGCTGCCTCCCTGCTTTTGTCTGTGAGGGGCCAATTTCAAAGGAAAAAAAATGATCGCATCTTCCGTGAAGGCTGAAGTCGTCAAGTCCAACGCACGCTCTGCCAACGATACTGGCAGCCCAGAAGTGCAAGTGGCCCTGCTGACCGCACGCATCAACGAGCTGACCCCTCACTTCAAGCAACACGCCAAGGACCACCACGGTCGTCGCGGCCTGCTGCGCATGGTGAGCCGTCGTCGCAAGCTGCTGGACTACCTCAAGTCCAAGGACGCTGATCGCTACACCGCACTGATCGCCAAGCTGGGCCTGCGCAAGTAAGCACGGTGGGAGATCAAAACGCCTGAGTTAGCCTGTCTAGCTCAGGCGTTTTTTACTTCGGAGAATGCAAGACAGAGCGAAGCTGTGTCATTCCAGTGCTGCTGATTTGATAGCAGTGAATCCAGCACTGGAATGGCATCGTGTTCTGAATTGCTCTCCATCATGGCCCGATGAGTGCATCGGTCCACCCATTCCAAAGGAGCAACAATGTCCATCTTCAACAAAGTCACCAAGACCTTCCAGTGGGGCCAGCACACGGTCACCATGGAAACCGGCGAGATCGCCCGCCAGGCTTCCGGCGCCGTGCTGGTCAACATCGATGACACCGTGGTGCTGGCCACCGTTGTGGCGTCCAAGCAGGCAAAGTCCGGCCAGGACTTCTTCCCGCTGACCGTCGATTACATCGAGAAGACCTACGCCGCAGGCAAGATCCCCGGCAGCTTCTTCAAGCGCGAAGCCAAGCCCAGCGAACTCGAAACCCTGACCAGCCGCCTGATCGACCGCCCGATCCGCCCGCTGTTCCCCGAAGGTTTCTACAACGACGTGCACGTGGTCATCCACACCGTGTCGCTGAACCCCGAAGTCGATGCCGACATCGCCGCCCTGATCGCCACCTCGGCTGCCCTGTCCGTGTCGGGCATTCCCTTCAATGGCCCCATCGGTGCCGCCCGCGTGGGCTTCATCAATGGCGAGTACGTGCTCAACCCCGGTCAGACCCAGCGCAAGGATTCGCAGATGGATCTGGTCGTGGCCGGTACCGAAGCCGCCGTGCTGATGGTGGAGTCCGAGGCGCAGCAACTGCCTGAAGACGTGATGCTGGGCGCCGTGGTCTTTGGCCACGAGCAAGGCCGCATCGCCATCGACGCCATCCACGAGCTGGTGCGCGAAGCCGGCAAGCCCGTCTGGGACTGGGTCGCTCCAGCCAAGGATGAAGAGCTGATCGCCAAGGTGGCGGCACTGGGCGACGAAGCCCTGCGCACGGCCTACCAGATCCGCAACAAGCAAAGCCGCACGCAAGCCTGCCGCGAAGCCTACGCCGCCGTGAAGGCCGGCCTGACGGCCCAGGGCGTGGAGTTCGACGGCGTCAAGGTCGAAGGCATGCTGTTCGACATCGAGGCACGCATCGTTCGCAGCCAGATCCTAGCCGGCGAGCCGCGCATCGACGGCCGCGACACGCGCACCGTGCGCCCCATCGAAATCCGCAACTCCGTGCTGCCCCGCACGCACGGCTCGGCCCTGTTCACGCGCGGCGAGACGCAGGCCCTGGTCGTGTCCACGCTGGGCACCGAGCGCGATGCACAACGCATCGACGCGCTGGCTGGCGAGTTCGAGGACCGCTTCCTGTTCCACTACAACATGCCTCCCTTTGCCACCGGCGAAGTGGGCCGCATGGGCTCGACCAAGCGTCGCGAAATCGGCCACGGCCGTCTGGCCAAGCGCGCCCTGGCGGCCTGCCTGCCCAGCAAGGAAGAATTCCCCTACACCATCCGCGTGGTGTCGGAAATCACCGAGTCCAACGGCTCCTCGTCCATGGCTTCGGTCTGCGGCGGCTGCCTGTCGATGATGGATGCAGGCGTTCCGATGAAGGCCCACGTGGCCGGCATCGCCATGGGCCTGATCAAGGAAGACAACCGCTTCGCCGTGCTGACCGACATCCTGGGCGATGAAGATCATCTGGGCGACATGGACTTCAAGGTGGCCGGCACCACCAGCGGCATCACTGCGCTGCAGATGGACATCAAGATCCAGGGCATCACCAAGGAAATCATGCAGGTCGCCCTGGCCCAGGCTAAGGAAGCGCGCATGCACATCCTGGGCAAGATGCAGGAAGCCATGGGCGAAGCCAAGGCCGAGATCTCGTCCTTCGCTCCCAAGCTGTACACGATGAAGATCAACCCCGAGAAGATCCGTGACGTGATCGGCAAGGGCGGCTCCACCATCCGTGCACTGACCGAAGAGACCGGCACGCAGATCGACATCGGCGAAGACGGCACCATCACCATTGCCTCCAGCGATGCCGCCAAGGCCGACGAAGCCAAGCGCCGCATCGAAGAGATCACGGCCGAAGTCGAAATCGGCAAGATCTACGAAGGCCCGGTCACCAAGATCCTGGACTTCGGTGCTCTCGTGAACCTGCTGCCCGGCAAGGACGGTCTGCTGCACATCAGCCAGATCGCCCACGAGCGCGTGGAGCGCGTCGCCGACTACCTGCAGGAAGGCCAGATCATCAAGGTCAAGGTCATGGAGACCGACGAAAAGGGTCGTGTCAAGCTGTCGCTGAAGGCGTTGACCGAGCGTCCTGCCGGCATGGAGCGCAGCGACCGCCCCGCGCCTGCCGAGCGTGAGTTCCGCCAGCCGCGTGAGCCCCGCCAGCAGCGCGAGTTCCGCGAGCCGCGTGAACCCCGCGAGCCCCGTGACGGCGGCCGTCCGGCTGCCGAGGGCGAGCAGCAACAGCAACAGCAGCAGTAATGCCCGGCAAGGCCATTGCCCAAAAGGGGGTGGCCTTGCAGGTGCATGTGGTGACTGGCAAAAAGCGCTGACCTGTTCAGCGCTTGTGGCATTTTTGACAGGGATTGCGAGGTCGAAAGATGGAAAAGCAAATCATGCGTGCCGTGGAGCTCACGGACTTTGGTGCTCCCGAGGTATTGCGCCTGGGCGAGCGCCCGCTGCCCGTTGCGGGTGCGCAGGAGTTGCTGATCCAGGTGTCGGCCAGTGGTGTCAATCGCCCTGATGTGTTGCAGCGCAAGGGGCACTACGCTCCGCCGCCTGGCGCCTCCGACCTGCCCGGGCTGGAAGTGGCTGGGGTGATCGTGTCGGGCGACGACGAAGCCATGCGGCTGGCGGGCCTGCGCGTGGGAGACCGCGTGTGCGCGCTGCTGGCCGGCGGTGGCTATGCGGAGTACTGTGTTGCGCCCGTGGCCCAGTGCCTGCCCATCCCGGCAGGGCTCAGCGAGGTGGAGGCTTCGGCATTGCCCGAGACCTTCTTCACCGTCTGGAGCAATGTGTTCGATCGCGGTGCCTTGCAGGCGGGTGAAACCCTGCTGGTGCAGGGTGGCAGCAGCGGCATCGGCGTGACGGCCATCCAGCTGGCCAAGGCGCGCGGCGCCACGGTCATCGTGACCGCTGGCTCCGATGCCAAGTGCGCCGACTGCCTCAAGCTGGGTGCCGACCATGCCATCAACTACCGTACCCAGGACTTTGCCGCGGAGGTGCAGCGCATCACCGAAGGCAGGGGGGTGGACGTGATCCTTGACATGGTGGCGGGTGGCTATGTGGCACGCGAAGTGCAAAGTCTGGCAGAGGATGGCCGCCTGGTCATCATTGCGGTGCAGGGTGGCATCAAGGCGGAGTTCGATGCGGGCCTGGTCCTGCGTCGCCGTCTGCTGGTGACGGGCTCCACACTGCGTCCGCGGCCTGTGGCTTTCAAGGCAGCCATCGCCCAGGCCCTGCGCCGCGAGGTCTGGCCGCTCATCGAGGCAGGCGGCATTCGTCCTGTGATCCATAGCACCTTTGCTGCCGCTGATGCCGACAAGGCGCACGCGCTGATGGAGTCGAGTCAGCACACCGGCAAAATCGTTTTGACGTGGTAACCATGAAGAAGAAACTCATCGTCGGCAACTGGAAGATGAATGGCGGCCTGGCTGCCAATGCCGTTTTGCTCAAGGCCCTCAAGGAGGGTCTGCCCGAGGGAGGCAATGCGGGCGTGGCTGTGGCCGTGCCTGCCGTCTATCTGGCCCAGGCCCAGGCCGAGCTTGAAGGCTCGGCCATCGGCGTGGCCGCGCAGGATGTGTCGCAGCATGAATCGGGTGCCTATACGGGCGAGCTGTCGGCCGCAATGCTTCGGGATTTTGGCGTGCGCTATACGCTGGTGGGGCACTCGGAGCGTCGCCAATACCATGGCGAAACCGATGCCGTGGTGGCGCTGAAGGCGCAGGCTGCGCTGGCCAAGGGCGTCACGCCCATCGTCTGTGTGGGTGAAACGCTGGCGGAGCGCGAGGCGGGGCAGACCGAAGAAGTGGTCAAGCGCCAACTGGCGGCCGTGATCCACCAGGTGGGTCAGTGCATCAATGAGCTGGTCGTGGCCTATGAGCCCGTCTGGGCCATCGGCACCGGCAGGACCGCCACGCCGGAGCAGGCCCAGCAGGTGCATGCCGTGCTGCGCGCCCAGCTGGCGGCTGCCAGCCAGCAGGCCGATCGCATCGCCTTGCTGTACGGCGGCAGCATGAATGCCTCCAATGCGGCCCAGCTGCTGGCCCAGGCCGACATTGATGGTGGCCTGGTGGGCGGAGCTTCGCTCAAGGCAGCCGATTTCCTGACCATCATCGCTGCGGCCCAGTAAGCCGGGGCGGTTTTTCCATTCGCTTTTTTAGCTCTCGCGTTACTAGCAGGTACAACCAATGAATGCATTCGCAAGCGTGATCCTCGCCGTTCAGATGCTGTCGGCTCTCGGCATGATCGGCCTGATCCTGATTCAACACGGCAAGGGTGCCGACATGGGCGCCTCGTTCGGCAGCGGCAGCTCCGGCAGCCTGTTCGGTGCCTCCGGCAGCGCCAACTTCCTGTCGCGCTCCACGGCAGGCCTGGCCACGGTGTTCTTCGTGGCCACGCTGGCGCTGGCCTATCTGAGCAATGCGCGTCCCGTCAGCTCGGGCAGCGTGCTGGAAGGTGCCGCACCCATCACGGCTCCGGCTCCTGCGGCCTCTGGCGCTGCTGGCGAAGTGCCTGCTCCTGCTGCAGGCCAGGCGCCTGCTGCCGGTGCTGAAGGCGCTGCCCAGATCCCCACGAAATAATTTCGAACAAAGTCCTCGGTCCTCCGGGTCCGAGGGTTTTTCAGAGTAGAATCTAGAGATTGTTCGGTAGGCGGAATCTTTGCAACGGAGATAAAGAGCCAGCCGAAATCAAGACTTGCCGTCGTGGTGAAATTGGTAGACACGCTATCTTGAGGGGGTAGTGGCGAAAGCTGTGCGAGTTCGAGTCTCGCCGACGGCACCAAGATATAACTAAGAGCCTGCCCTGCTGATCAGGCTGATCGGTGCGGGCATGCCTTTCAAGGTAGCCGCACACGATGAACATCGACCAGTATCTTCCCGTTCTCTTGTTCATTCTCGTCGGCATGGGTGTCGGCGTAGTCCCCCTGGTACTGGGGTATGTGCTGGGTCCGAACCGGCCCGACGCCGCCAAGAACTCCCCCTATGAATGTGGCTTCGAGGCCTTCGAAGACGCGCGCATGAAGTTCGATGTGCGCTACTACCTCGTCGCCATCCTGTTCATCCTGTTTGATTTGGAAATCGCCTTTCTGCTGCCCTGGGCCGTTGCGCTTCGGGACGTGGGTGGGGCTGGTTTCGCCGCTGTCCTTATTTTCCTGACCGTTCTCGTCGTGGGCTTTGTCTACGAATGGAAGAAGGGTGCGTTGGACTGGGACTGAAGCGGGTTCACTAAGGAAACACGATGATCGAAGGCGTGATGAAAGAAGGCTTCATCACCACGAGTTACGACTCTGTGGTGAATTGGGCCAAGACGGGCTCGCTGTGGCCCATGACATTTGGTCTGGCCTGCTGCGCGGTGGAGATGATGCACGCTGCGGCGGCGCGTTACGACATCGGTCGCTTTGGCTCGGAAGTCTTCCGTGCCAGCCCGCGGCAGTCGGACCTGATGATTGTGGCCGGCACCCTGTGCAACAAGATGGCGCCCGCCATGCGCAAGGTCTATGACCAGATGTCCGAGCCCCGCTGGGTCATCTCCATGGGCTCGTGCGCCAACGGCGGCGGCTACTACCACTACAGCTATTCCGTGGTGCGCGGCTGTGACCGCATCGTGCCGGTCGATGTCTATGTGCCTGGCTGCCCCCCCACGGCGGAAGCCCTGATCTACGGCATCATCCAGCTGCAGCAGAAGATCCGCCGCACCCATACCATCGCTCGCGTCTAAGGGCTAGATGATGACTGCTATTGCGATTCACCCCGAAGTGCTTCGGGATGTGGTGGCTGCTGCCTTGGGTGACAAGGCGCGCAGCGTGACCGTGGCCCTGGGCGAGGTGACGGTCGAAGTGTCCGCCGCCCAGTATCTGGAGGCCATGCAGGTTCTGCACACCGCCCCGGATTGCCGGTTCGAGGTCCTGGTGGACCTGTGCGGCGTGGACTACTCCACCTATGCAGAAGTCGGGCGTGAAGGCCCGCGCTTTGCCGTGGTATCCCACCTGCTGTCGATCAGCCTGAACCAGCGCCTGCGCGTTCGTGTCTTTTGCACCGACGACGATTTCCCGGTGGTGGCTTCCGTCACTTCCGTCTGGGCGGGTGCGAACTGGTTCGAGCGCGAGGCGTTCGACCTGTTCGGCATCGTCTTCGACGGCCATGACGACCTGCGCCGCATCCTGACCGACTACGGCTTCATCGGCCATCCCTTCCGCAAGGACTTCCCGCTGTCGGGCCATGTGGAAATGCGCTATGACCCCGAGCAACAGCGCGTGGTGTACCAGCCGGTCACCATCGAGCCCCGCGAGATCACGCCGCGGATCATCCGCGAAGACAACTACGGGGGCCTGCACTGAAGGCGCTCCAGGCGCCTTTTTGATGGACGACCATGGCTGAAATCAAGAACTATTCCCTGAACTTTGGTCCGCAGCACCCGGCAGCGCACGGCGTGCTGCGCCTGGTGCTGGAGCTCGACGGTGAAGTGGTGCAGCGCGCAGACCCGCACATCGGTCTGCTGCACCGTGCGACAGAAAAACTGGCAGAGAGCAAGACCTACATCCAGTCGCTGCCCTATATGGACCGGCTGGACTACGTGTCCATGATGTGCAACGAGCACGCCTACTGCCTGGCCATCGAGAAGCTGCTGGGCATCGAGGTGCCCATCCGCGCCCAGTACATCCGCGTGATGTATTCGGAGATCACCCGCATCATGAATCACCTGATGTGGCTGGGCTCCAGCGGCAACGATGCGGGTAGCTCCACGACGCTGATCTACACCTTCCGTGAGCGCGAAGACCTCATGGACATGTACGAGGCGGTTTCGGGCGCGCGCATGCACGCGGCCTACTTCCGTCCGGGCGGCGTCTACCGCGACCTGCCCGACACCATGCCTCAGTACAAGGCCAGCAAGGTGCGCAATGCGCGCTCTGTCGAGATCATGAACCGCAACCGCCATGGCTCGTTGCTGGACTTCATCGACGACTTCACGCAGCGCTTCCCCAAGTGCGCGGACGAGTACGAGACCCTGCTGACCGACAACCGCATCTGGAAGCAGCGCAACGTGGACATCGGCGTGGTGACGGCCGAGCGCGCCATGAACCTGGGCCTGACCGGCCCGATGCTGCGTGCCTCCGGCGTGGCCTGGGACATGCGCAAGTCGCAGCCCTATGAGGTCTATGACCGCATGGACTTCGACGTGCCCGTGGGCAAGACCGGCGACTGCTACGACCGCTACCTGGTGCGCGTGGCCGAAATGCGCCAGTCCAACCGCATCATCAAGCAGTGCGTGGACTGGCTGCGCGCCAACCCGGGCCCGGTGATCGTGGACAACCACAAGATTGCCCCGCCGCCGCGCGAAGGCATGAAGTCCAACATGGAAGAGCTGATCCACCACTTCAAGCTCTTCACCGAAGGTTTCCGCGTGCCCGAAGGCGAGGCTTACGCGGCCATCGAACACCCCAAGGGGGAGTTCGGCATCTACATCGTGAGCGATGGGGCCAACAAGCCCTACCGCCTGAAGATCCGTCCGCCGGGATTCGCCAATCTGTCCGCCATGGACGAACTGTGCCGAGGTCACATGCTGGCCGACGCCGTGATGGTGCTGAGTACCCTGGACATCGTGTTTGGAGACGTTGACCGATGATTACCGAAGCGACCAAGGAGCGCTTTGCGCGCGAGGTGGCCAAGTACCCGGCCGACCAGAAGCAGTCTGCTGTCATGGCCTGCCTGTCCATCGTGCAGCAGGAGCAGGGCTGGGTCAGCGCCGAGAGCGAGGCCGTGATTGCCGAGTTCCTGGGCATGGCCGAGATCGCGGTGCATGAAGTCACCACGTTCTACAACATGTACAACCAGCGCCCCACGGGCACGTACAAGCTGAACGTCTGCACCAACCTGCCTTGCCAGCTGCGCGACGGCTACAAGGCGCTGCACCATCTGGAATCCCGCCTGGGCATCAAGATGGGCGAGACCACGCCTGACGGCATGTTCACGCTGCAGCAGTCCGAGTGCCTGGGTGCCTGCGCGGATTCGCCGGTGATGCTGGTGAACGACCGCTGCATGTGCAGCTTCATGAGCAACGAAAAGCTCGACGAATTGATCGACGGCCTGCGTGCCGCGGAGGGCAAGGCATGAACGCCGCCGCACAATCGGTCCTGGCCAAGTTTGCCTCTTCGGGCAGCGAGACCTGCTTTCACGACCGCCACATCAATCCGCAGATCTACGCCGACCTGACCGGCGCCAACTGGTCCATCAAGGACTACGAGGCACGCGGCGGCTATCAGGCGCTGCGCAAGATCCTGGGCAAGGATGGCAGCGAAGGCCTGACCCAGGACCAGGTGATCGCCACCGTCAAGGAATCGGGCCTGCGCGGCCGCGGCGGTGCAGGTTTCCCCACGGGCCTGAAGTGGAGCTTCATGCCCCGCCAGTTCCCGGGCCAGAAGCACCTGGTCTGCAACTCGGACGAAGGCGAGCCTGGCACCTGCAAGGACCGCGACATCCTGGTGCACAACCCGCACATCGTGATCGAGGGCATGATCATCGCCGCCTACGCGATGGGCATCTCCCTGGGCTACAACTACATCCACGGCGAAATCTTCGAAGCCTATGAGCGCTTCGAGGCTGCGCTGGAGGAAGCCCGCGCCGCCGGCTACCTGGGTGACAACATCATGGGCAGCAGCTTCAGCTTCCAGCTGCACGCGCACCATGGCTTCGGCGCCTACATCTGCGGCGAAGAGACGGCGCTGCTGGAGTCGCTGGAAGGCAAGAAGGGCCAGCCGCGCTTCAAGCCGCCGTTCCCGGCCAGCTTCGGCCTGTACGGCAAGCCGACCACCATCAACAACACCGAAACCTTTGCGGCCGTTCCCTGGATCATCCGCAACGGCGGCGCTGCGTACCTGGAGTGCGGCAAGCCCAACAACGGCGGCACCAAGATCTTCTCGGTCAGCGGTGACGTCAACCTGCCCGGCAACTACGAAGTGCCGCTGGGCACGCCCTTCAGCAAGCTGCTGGAGCTGGCGGGCGGCGTGCGCACGGGCCGCAAGCTCAAGGCGGTGATCCCCGGTGGATCGTCCTCGCCCGTGCTGCCGGCTGACATCATCATGGAATGCACGATGGACTACGATTCCATCGCCAAGGCCGGCTCCATGCTGGGCTCGGGCGCCGTGATCGTGATGGACGACTCGCGCGACATGGTCGAGAGCCTGCTGCGCCTGTCCTACTTCTACCAGCACGAGTCCTGCGGCCAGTGCACCCCTTGCCGCGAAGGCACGGGCTGGCTGTGGCGCGTGGTCAACCGAATCGAGCACGGCGAAGGCCGTCCTGAAGACATCGAGCTGTTGGACTCGGTGTCCGTGAACATCATGGGGCGCACGATCTGTGCGCTGGGCGATGCGGCAGCGATGCCGGTGCGCGCCATGATCAAGCACTTCCGCCACGAGTTTGAAGCGAAGATCCAGAACGCTTCCAAGCAGACGGTCAACGCCGCCTGATCGCGAGAAAAGCATATGGTTGAAATTGAACTGGACGGAAAAAAGGTGGAGGTCGCCGAAGGCTGCATGGTCATGCATGCAGCCGAGAAGGCAGGCACCTACATCCCGCATTTCTGCTATCACAAGAAACTTTCCATCGCCGCCAACTGCCGCATGTGCCTGGTGGATGTGGAAAAAGCCCCCAAGCCCATGCCCGCCTGCGCCACGCCCGTGACGCAGGGCATGATCGTGCGCACCAAGAGCGAGAAGGCGATCAAGGCGCAGCAATCGGTGATGGAGTTCCTGCTCATCAATCACCCGCTGGACTGCCCGATCTGCGACCAGGGCGGCGAATGCCAGCTGCAGGATCTGGCCGTGGGCTACGGCAGCTCCGCCTCGCGCTACGAGGAAGAAAAGCGCGTGGTCTTCCACAAGGACGTGGGCCCGCTGATCTCCATGCAGGAGATGAGCCGTTGCATCCACTGCACCCGCTGCGTGCGCTTCGGACAGGAAGTGTCCGGCGTGATGGAGCTGGGCATGATCAACCGCGGCGAGCACTCCGAGATCACCACGGTGGTGGGCGATACGGTGGACTCCGAGCTGTCGGGCAACATGATCGACATCTGCCCCGTGGGCGCGTTGACCAGCAAGCCCTTCCGCTACAGCGCCCGCACCTGGGAGCTGTCGCGCCGCAAGTCGGTCTCGCCCCATGATTCCACGGGTGCCAACCTCATCGTCCAGGTCAAGAACCACAAGGTTCTGCGCGTCGTGCCCTTCGAGAACGAAGAGGTCAACGAGTGCTGGATCGCCGACCGCGACCGCTTCTCCTACGAGGCCTTGAACAGCGACGAGCGCCTGACCCGCCCCATGCTCAAGCAAGGCGGCGAGTGGAAGGAAGTCGATTGGCAGACCGCCCTCGAATACGTGGCCAACGGCCTGCGCCAGATCAAGAACGACCATGGCGCCTCCGCCATCGGTTCGCTGGTCAGCCCGCACAGCACGCTGGAAGAGCTGTACCTGGCCGGCAAGCTGGTGCGCGGCCTGGGCAGCGAGAACATCGACTACCGCCTGCGCAATGCCGAGTTCACCGCCGCCCAGGGCGTGCAGTGGCTGGGCACGCCCATCGCGTCGCTGTCCAAGCTGCAAGGCGTCCTGGTGCTGGGCTCCAACCTGCGCAAGGACCATCCGCTGTTCGCGCAGCGCATCCGCCAGGCTGCCAAGCAGGGCTGCGCCGTGCTCGCCATCAATGAGCGTGTCTACGACTGGGCCATGCCGGTGACGGCGTCCATCGTGGCCGCCCCGGACTGGGCCCAGGCGCTGGCCGATGTGGCCGCCGCCGTGGCGCAGGAAAAGGGCGTTGCCGCTCCCGTGGCCGCCGCCGACGTGCATGCCGAGGCCCAGGCCATCGCCGCCGCGCTGCTGCGCGGCGAGCGCAAGGCCATCTTGCTGGGCAATGCCGCTGCGCACCACGCACAGGCATCGACCCTGCTGTCTCTGGCCAACTGGATTGCCGAGCAGACCGGCGCCTCGGTCGGCTACCTGACCGAAGCCGCCAACACGGTGGGCGCACAGTGGGTGGGCGCACAGCCTGCCGCCTCGGGCCTGAACGCAGGCCAGATGCTGGCCGGCGGCCTCAAGGCCGTGCTGCTGCTGAACAACGAACCCGTGTTCGACTCCGCTGCCGGCGCCCGCGCCGCAGAGGCACTGGGCAAGGCCGAGATGGTCGTGACCCTGAGCCCCTTCAAGGCCAACATGGAATTCAGCGACGTGCTGCTGCCCATCGCCCCGTTCACGGAAACCTCGGGCAGCTTCGTCAACGCCGAAGGCCGCCTGCAGAGCTTCCACGCCGTGGTCAAACCGCTGGCCGAAGCCCGTCCGGGCTGGAAGGTGCTGCGCGTGCTGGCCAACCTGCTGGGCGTGCAGGGCGTGGACTACGAGACGTCGCAGGACGTGCTCGCAGCCGCCACGGCCTCTGCCACCAGCGTGCCGGCCAACCTGCTGGGCAACGGTGCGCCTGCCGTGAATTCCATCGCCAACGGTGCCGGCCATGCCGCGCCCGTGGTGGCCAGCATTTATCAGCTCGACAGCATCGTGCGCCGCGCGACATCGCTGCAACTGACGGCAGATGCACGTCAGGCTCGTGAGGGAGGCGCCGCATGATTGACGCACTCAAGACGGCCGGTGCCGGCCTGATCGCCGCACCCTGGTGGACCGACGTGGCCTGGCCCGTGCTCTGGATCCTGCTGGGCATCGTTGCCATCGTCGCCCCGCTGATGGGCGCCGTGGCCTACCTGACGCTGTGGGAACGCAAGCTGCTGGGCTTCATGCAGGTTCGCATGGGTCCCAACCGCGTGGGTCCCTTCGGTCTGCTGCAGCCTCTGGCCGACGGCCTGAAGCTGTTGACCAAGGAACTGATCCAGCCCACGGCTGCTGCCAAGGGCCTGTTCTACGTGGGCCCGGTGATGGCCATCATGCCCGCCCTGGCGGCATGGGTGGCGATCCCCTTCGGTCCCGACGTGGCCCTGGCCAACGTCAATGCCGGCCTGCTGCTGATCATGGCCATCACGTCCATCGAAGTCTATGGCGTGATCATTGCGGGCTGGGCCTCCAACTCCAAGTACGCCTTCCTGGGCGCGCTGCGCGCCTCGGCACAGATGGTCAGCTATGAAATCGCGCTGGGCTTCTGCTTCCTGGTGGTGATCATGGTCACGGGCAGCATGAATCTGACGCAGATCGTGCTGAGCCAGGGCCAGGGCCAATTCGCCAGCATGGGTGCCAGCGTCCTGTCGTGGAACTGGCTGCCGCTGCTGCCGATCTTCGTGGTCTACCTGATCTCGGCCGTGGCCGAGACCAACCGCCACCCCTTCGACGTGGTCGAAGGCGAAGCCGAAATCGTGGCCGGCCACATGGTCGAGTACTCGGGCATGGGCTTTGCCATCTTCTTCCTGGCCGAATACGCCAGCATGTGGCTGGTGTCCATCCTGGCCGTGGTGATGTTCCTGGGCGGCTGGCTGCCTCCGTTCGACTTCCTGTCGTTCATCCCCGGATGGATCTGGCTGGCGGCGAAGACTTTCCTGGTCGTGTCCATGTTCATCTGGATCCGTGCCACCTTCCCGCGCTTTCGCTATGACCAGATCATGCGTCTGGGCTGGAAGATCTTCATTCCCGTCACCCTGGTGTGGCTGGTCGTCGTGGGTGGCTGGATGCACTCGCCTTGGAACATCTGGAACTGAGCGGAGCAAGAATGTCTGCGGTTGCTGCTACCCCATTTTCGATCAAAGATTTCCTCAAGAGCTTCATGCTCTGGGAACTGGCCAAGGGCATGGCCCTGACTGGCCGCTACACCTTCCGCCGCAAGGTCACGGTGCAGTTCCCCGAGGAAAAGACACCCCTGTCGCCGCGTTTTCGCGGACTGCACGCCCTGCGCCGTTATGACAACGGCGAAGAGCGCTGCATTGCCTGCAAGCTGTGCGAGGCGGTGTGCCCGGCCATGGCCATCACCATCGAGTCCGATGTGCGTGACGACGGCTCGCGCCGCACCACGCGCTACGACATCGACCTGACCAAGTGCATCTTCTGCGGCTTCTGCGAGGAAAGCTGCCCGGTGGACTCGATCGTCGAGACGCATATCTTCGAATACCACGGAGAAAAGCGCGGCGACCTGTACTTCACCAAGGACATGCTGCTGGCCGTTGGCGATCGCTACGAACCCGAGATTGCCGCCGCCAAGGCTGCGGACGCCAAGTACCGCTGAAGCGGCTCCTTGATCACTTGAAAAGATTCGATCCATGGACGCCAAAACTGGTTTCTTCTATCTGTTCTCGGTCGTGCTGCTGTTTGCAGCCTTCCGGGTCGTCACGGCGCGCAACCCCGTGCATGCCGTGCTCAACCTGATCCTGGCCTTCTCGCAGGCTGCCGGCATCTGGCTTCTGCTCAAGGCCGAGTTCCTGGGCGTGACCCTGGTGCTGGTCTACCTGGGCGCCGTGATGGTGCTGTTCCTGTTCGTGGTGATGATGCTGGACATCCGCATCGACGCCGTGCGCCAGGGGTTCTGGAAGCATTTCCCCTTCGCTGCCCTGATCGGCGCACTGATTGCCTTTGAAATGGGCATGGTGCTGATGGGCGGCTTCAGCGGCGTCGAGGAGCCCAAGGCCATTGCGGCCACGGTCAACGCTGCCGGCCAGACCGTGCAGTACTCCAACACCCAGGCCCTGGGCAAGCTGCTGTACACCGAATACCTGTACCCCGTCGAGATCGCTGCCGTGATCCTGCTGGTGGCCATGATTGCCGCCATCGCCCTGACCCTGCGCAAGCGCAAGGACAGCAAGGCAGTGAACCCGGCCCAGCAGATCCGCGTGCGTGCAAAGGATCGCCTCGAGCTGGTCAAGGTGCCGGTCACCCAGGCGCCGCAGGCACCGGCCGCCGAGGCAACCCCCGCCGTGGAGACAAAAGCATGACGTTGACTTTGGGCCATTATTTGACGCTGGGCGCCATGCTGTTCGCGCTCTCCGTCGTTGGCATTTTTCTGAACCGCAAGAACCTGATCGTGCTGCTGATGGCCATCGAGCTGATGCTCCTGGCCGTCAACACCAACTTCGTGGCGTTCTCCAGCTATCTGGGTGACATGCACGGCCAGGTGTTCGTGTTCTTCATCCTGACAGTGGCAGCCGCCGAGTCGGCCATCGGTCTGGCGATCCTGGTGCTTCTGTTCCGCAACAAGACCAGCATCAATGCGGAAGATCTCAACTCCCTCAAGGGTTGAGTCCGCCGTAACTTGCAAGGTTCTTAAGAATGAGTCAAACACTCTCTGCATCCATGCTCCTGGCGGTGCCGCTGGCACCGCTGGCGGGCTCCGTGCTCGCGGGCATCTGGGGCACGGCCTTCGGCGGCAACAAGATCGGTCGCGGCGGCAGCCATACCCTCACCATCGCGGGCGTGCTGATCGCCTTCATCCTGTCGGCCATCACGTTCAACAGCGTGATCTTCGACGGCGCGCGTTTCGACCAGTCCATCTATACCTGGATGGAAATCGGCGGCCTGAAGATGGAGGTCGGTTTCCTGATCGACAGCATCACGGCCATGATGATGTGCGTGGTGACCTTCGTGTCGCTGATGGTGCACATCTACACCATCGGCTACATGCAGGAAGATGACGGCTACAACCGTTTCTTCTCCTACATCTCGCTGTTCACCTTCTCCATGTTGATGCTCGTCATGAGCAACAACCTGCTGCAGCTGTTCTTCGGCTGGGAAGCCGTGGGCCTGGTGTCCTATCTGCTGATCGGCTTCTACTACAACAAGCCCACGGCCATCTTCGCCAACATGAAGGCCTTCCTGGTCAACCGTGTGGGTGACTTCGGCTTCATCCTGGGCATCGGCCTGATCGCTGCCTACACCGGCACCATGAACTACGGCGAAATCTTCGCCAAGCTGCCCGAGATCCAGAACACCCTGCTGCCGGGCACCGGCTGGCTGCTGGTGACGGTGACGGCCATCTGCCTGTTCATCGGCGCCATGGGCAAGTCGGCACAGTTCCCGCTGCACGCCTGGCTGCCCGATTCGATGGAAGGCCCGACCCCCATCTCGGCACTGATCCACGCCGCCACCATGGTGACGGCCGGCATCTTCATGGTCTCGCGCATGTCGCCGCTGTACGAGCTGTCGGACACGGCACTGAGCTTCATCCTGGTGATCGGCTCCATCACGGCGCTGTTCATGGGCGTGCTGGGCATCATCCAGAACGACATCAAGCGCGTGATCGCGTACTCAACGCTGTCGCAGCTGGGCTACATGACCGTGGCCCTGGGCGCCTCCGCCTACTCGGTGGCCGTGTTCCACCTGATGACCCACGCCTTCTTCAAGGCCCTGCTGTTCCTTGGCGCCGGCTCGGTGATCATGGGCATGCACCACAACCAGGACATCCGCTGGATGGGCGGCGTGCGCAAGTACATGCCCATCACCTGGATCACCTTCCTGCTGGGCAACCTGGCCCTGATCGGTACGCCGTTCTTCTCGGGCTTCTACTCGAAGGACGCCATCATCGAAGCCGTGCACGCCACGAACCTGCCGGGCGCAGGCTTCGCGAACTTCGCGGTGCTGGCCGGCGTGTTCATCACGGCCTTCTACTCCTTCCGCCTGTACTTCATCGTCTTCCACGGCAAGGAGCGCTACGACCAGAACCCGGACGCGCACCACGATGACCACCACGGTCACGACGACCACCACGGCCATGGCCACGATGCCAAGCCGCACGAGTCGCCCCTGGTCGTGACCGGCCCGCTGATGCTGCTGGCCATCCCCTCGGTGGTGATCGGTGCCATCGCGCTGATGCCCATGCTGTTCGGTGACTTCTTCAAGGGCGTGATCCACGTCGATGGCGCAAAGCACGGCGCCATGGCCGAACTGGCCGAGAAGATCCACGGCTGGGTGCCCATGGCACTGCACGGCTTCACGGCCGCGCCGTTCTGGCTGGCACTGGCAGGCGTCGTCGTCTCCTACCTGTTCTACATGGTCAAGCCCGAAGTCCCTGCGGCCATCAAGTCGGCCATGCAGAAGATCGGTGTCTACCAGGCACTGGAAGGCAAGTACGGCGTGGACTGGGTCTACGAAAACATCTTCGCCCGTGGTGCTCGCGCCTTCGGCAGCTTCTTCTGGAAGGTCGGCGACCAGGCCATCATCGATGGCGCCATCGTCAACGGTTCGTGGAAGCTCATCGGCCGCATCGGCCAGTGGGTGCGCAAGCTGCAGTCGGGCTATCTCTATCACTACGCGTTGGTCATGCTGCTGGGCGTTTTCGCTCTCATGACGTATTTCGTGTGGCTCAACAAGTAGTAGAGGAAGAACAAAAATGCATTGGTTGAGTCTTTCAATCTGGGTGCCGATCGCATTCGGCGCCCTCCTGCTGGCCCTGGGCCGCGAGGACCAGGTCAAGGCAGTGCGCTGGCTGGCCCTGGTCGGCGCCCTGGCCGGCCTGGCGGTCACGCTGCCGCTGATCCAGCAGTTCGACAACAGCACGGCTGCGATGCAGTTCGTGGAGAAGGCGCTGTGGATCGAGCGCTTCAACATCTACTACCACCTGGGCGTGGATGGCATCTCGTTCTGGTTCGTGCCGCTGACGGCCTTCATCACCGTGATCGTCGTGATCGCGTCGTGGGAAAACATCACCGAGCGCGTGAACCAGTACATGGGCGCGTTCCTGATCCTGTCCGGCCTGATGGTCGGCGTGTTCAGCGCACTGGACGGCCTGCTGTTCTACGTGTTCTTCGAAGCCACGCTGATCCCGATGTACCTGATCATCGGTATCTGGGGCGGCCCCAACCGCATCTACGCGGCCTTCAAGTTCTTCCTGTACACGCTGATGGGTTCGCTGCTGACCCTGATCGCGATCATCTACCTGTACACCCAGTCCGGTGGCAGCTTCGAGATCCTCGACTGGCACAAGCTGCCGCTGTCCATGACGGCCCAGACGCTGATCTTCTTCGCCTTCTTCGCGGCCTTCGCCGTGAAGGTGCCGATGTGGCCGGTGCACACCTGGCTGCCCGACGTGCACGTGGAAGCGCCCACCGGCGGCTCCGCCGTGCTGGCCGCCATCATGCTGAAGCTCGGTGCCTACGGTTTCCTGCGCTTTTCCATGCCCATCGCCCCTGATGCATCGCACAAGTGGGCCTGGCTGGTCATCGCGCTGTCGCTGGTCGCCGTGATCTACGTGGGCGTGGTCGCCCTGGTGCAAAAGGACATGAAGAAGCTGGTGGCCTACTCGTCCGTGGCCCACATGGGCTTCGTGACCCTGGGCTTCTTCATCTTCAACCCGCTGGGCGTTGCCGGGGGCATCGTGCAGATGATTGCCCACGGCTTCGTGTCGGGCGCCATGTTCCTGTGCATCGGCGTGCTCTACGACCGCGTGCACTCGCGTGAAATCGCCTCCTACGGCGGCGTGGTCAACACCATGCCCAAGTTCGCGGCCTTCGCACTGCTGTTCGCCATGGCCAACTGCGGCCTGCCCGCAACGGCCGGCTTCGTGGGCGAGTGGATGGTGATCCTGGGTGCCGTCCAGTACAACTTCTGGATTGGCCTGGGCGCTGCCACTGCGCTGATCTTCGGCGCCGCCTACACCCTGTGGATGTACAAGCGCGTCTACCTGGGTCCGGTCACCAACGACAATGTGCGCGGCCTGACCGACATCGGCAACCGCGAGTTCCTGGTGCTGGGTCTGCTGGCCATCGCCGTGCTGTACATGGGTCTGTATCCCAAGCCCTTCACTGACGTGATGGATGTGTCCGTGGCCGAGCTGCTCAAGCATGTGGCCATGAGCAAGCTGCAGTGACCAGACTGAAACGAGAGAATCGAGATGATTGACAACATCAGCTGGCTGGCCATCTATCCGGAGATCCTTCTCCTGGTCATGGCCTGCGTGATCGCCCTGGTGGACCTGGGCGTCAAAAGCCCGCGCCGCACGGGCACCTATGTTCTGACGCTGCTGACCCTGGGCGTGGTGGCCGTGCTGCAAGGCATGTACGCCTCCAGTGGCAACACCTTCTATGGCTGGGGCAACATGGTTGTCTCCGACGCCATGGGCAACTGGCTCAAGTGCTTCGCCACCGTGGCCATGATGGTCACCCTGGTCTATGGCCGCCCCTACGCCGCCGACCGCGACATGCTGCGCGGCGGCGAGCTGTTCACGCTGGCCATGCTCGCGCTGCTGGGCATGTTCATCATGATCTCGGGCAACAACTTCCTGGTCATCTACCTGGGCCTGGAGCTGCTGACGCTGTCCAGCTACGCCCTGGTGGCCCTGCGCCGCGACCACACGGCGTCGGTCGAGGCCGCGATGAAGTACTTCGTGCTCGGCGCCATGGCCAGCGGCTTCCTGCTGTACGGCATGTCCATGCTCTACGGTGCGACCGGCTCGCTGGACATCGGCCAGGTCTTCAAGGCCATCAACTCGGGCGAGATCAAGCACCAGGTGCTGGTGTTCGGCCTGGTCTTCGTGGTCTCCGGCCTGGCCTTCAAGCTGGGCGTGGTTCCCTTCCACATGTGGGTGCCCGACGTCTACCAGGGCGCTCCCACGGCCATCACCACCATGATCGGTGGCGCGCCCAAGCTGGCCGCCTTCGCCATCGTCATCCGCCTGCTGGTGGACGGCCTGCTGCCGCTGGCCATCGACTGGCAGCAGATGCTGGCGGTGCTTGCCATCGCCTCGCTGCTGGTGGGCAACCTGGCCGGCCTGCAGCAGACCAACCTCAAGCGCATGCTGGCCTACTCGACCATCTCGCAGATGGGCTTCGTGCTGCTGGGCCTGATGTCGGGTGTGGTGGATGGCAAGGTCGATCCGGCCACCATCGAGAACGCCTACAGCTCGGCCATGTTCTACGTGGTGACCTACGTGCTGACCACGCTGGCCGCCTTCGGCGTGATCCAGCTGCTGGCCCGCGAAGGCTTCGAGAGCGAAGAGGTCGCCGACTTTGCCGGCCTCAACCAGCGCAGCCCGCTGTATGCCGGCGTGATGGCGATCTGCCTGTTCTCCATGGCCGGTATCCCTCCCCTGGTGGGCTTCTACGCCAAGCTGTCGGTGCTGCAGGCGCTCGTGGCATCGGGCCACAGCCTGTACATCGCGCTGGCCGTGTTTGCCGTGGTCATGTCGCTGATCGGCGCCTTCTACTACCTGCGCGTCGTCAAGGTCATGTACTTTGACGAACCCATCACCGCCACCAGCGTTTCCGCTTCGCTGGACGTGCGCGTGGTGCTGACCCTCAACGGCGCCCTGGTGCTGGGGCTGGGCCTTCTGCCGGGTGGCCTGATGGCCCTGTGCGCCGACGCCGTCGTGCGCGCCCTGGCTTCCTGATCCACTTTCCCGATGCGGGGCCCTGCACGCAGGGCTTCGCGGTGAGGACATCGGCTTGTCGCAAACCGCTTCGATCTGGCTCGTGATATTGGCTGCCCTTGTGGCAGCCAATTTGCCTTTCTTCAACGCCCGCTGGCTTCAGCTGGGGCCGCTGCGCGCCCAGCGCAAGCCGCTGGCAATGTGCCTGCTGGAGATGGTGCTGCTGTACTTCATCGTCGGCGGCGTGGCGCTGCTGCTGGAGCGCCGTGTGGGGCAGATCGCGCCCCAGGGCTGGGAGTTCTATGCCGTCACGGGAGCGTTGTTCCTGACGCTGGCCTTCCCCGGTTTCGTCTATCGTTTCCTGATTCACCGCCGCGGCTGAGGCTGCGGTGCCGGTTGTCTCATGGGTGGGGGTGCGTGATGAAAGTGCTCGACCTGCATTGCCCGCACGGCCATCTGTTCGAGGGCTGGTTCGCCTCGGAAGATGATTTCCAGGGCCAGCTGCAGCGCCAGCTGGTGCTGTGCCCCGTCTGCGGCCACAGCGACATCACCAAGCGACTGAGCGCCCCCCGCATCAATCTTGGCGCCAAGCCAGCAGCCACGCCCCCGACTGCGGCGGCTGAGCCTGCTGCAGCCGCCTCGGCTGCCAGTGCGGCAGCCGTTCCCTCACCGTCCATGCCGCCCCAGGCGCGCGAGCAGCTGCAGGCCATGCAGGCCGCCTGGCTGAAATGGTCGCGCCAGGTGGCGCAGCAGACCGAGGACGTGGGCGAGCGTTTTGTCGATGAAGCCCGCCGCATGCACTACGGCGAGACGGACGAGCGTGCCATCCGCGGCAAGGCCAGCCCCGAGCAGGCCATGCAATTGCTGGATGAAGGCATTGCCGTCCTTCCATTGGCCTTGCCCGAAGGCAGCAAGGAAACGCTGCAGTAAGTGGCGACTGGCACATGCTGTCTTGGTGACGACAATTGCACCCATTGCAATGGATCGGCAATTTCCAGGCCAGGCCTTTGCTTGTTGCTATTGATTGAGTAGCGCTAAAGCTGACTTTGTCGCCCTTTAATTGAGGAGGCGACAAACTCAAGCATATCCGCGGCTTTTCGCATAGTGACTGAGCAGGCCACAGGGAGATTGCCGACCTGGGTGTTTCCCGTAAGGCAGCGGACATTGGCCGCTGCCCTGTAAGTCGCAAAAAGGGTAGTTTGCTATCGCTTTGGAAGCGCTCTGGCGTTCCGTGCGGGCCGCGCCGGGCCGAGATGCTGGAGAACCCTAGGCCCTGCCCGTCGCCGCGGCACCTTACAGCCCCATGTGTGCTTGATTATTTCAAGTGTGAGTGGTTGCTTCTGCTGTTTGCGACGACCAGGCTTGATGCGCCATGCTGCGGTGCGGGGCAGGGCCTGTGCTTAGGAGCACCTACGTAGGCGTTTTCCCGCTGCGGTGCACAACGTCGGCAAGCCTACGATGCGTCCGACCCTGCACAACGCCCACCAGAGCCTCTGGTGACGCGTTGGCGGCTGGCAGCATCAACGGAGCAGGCGAAGCGCACATGAGCGACGTTATTCTCGAAACCCGGAACCTGACCAAAGAGTTCAAGGGATTTACGGCGGTGAGCAAGGTGGACCTTTCGGTACGCCGTGGCTCCATCCATGCCTTGATCGGCCCCAATGGCGCAGGCAAGACCACCTGCTTCAATCTGCTGACCAAGTTCCTGGAGCCCACCTCCGGCACCATCCGTTTCAATGGCGAGGACATCACGCGGGAAGCACCGGCGCAGATTGCGCGCCGTGGCGTGATCCGGTCCTTCCAGATCTCGGCCGTGTTCCCGCATTGCACGCTGCTGGAGAACGTGCGCATCGGCCTGCAGCGCAAGCTGGGCACGGAGTTCCATTTCTGGCGCAGCGAGAAGAGCCTGTCGCAGCTCGATGACCGCGCCATGCAGTTGCTGGCCGAAGTGGGCCTGCAGGACCTGGCCGACGAGGTCACGGTCAACCTGCCCTATGGCCGCAAGCGTGCGCTGGAGATTGCCACCACGCTGGCCATGGAGCCCGAGCTGATGCTGCTGGACGAACCCACGCAGGGCATGGGCCACGAAGACGTGGACCGCGTGACCCAGCTGATCAAGAAGGTCTCGGCCGGCCGCACGATTCTCATGGTGGAGCACAACATGAAGGTGATCTCCACCATTGCCGACCGCATCACGGTGCTGCAGCGCGGCGCCGTGCTGGCCGAGGGACCGTACGAGGAAGTTTCGCGCAACCCGCAAGTGATGGAAGCGTATATGGGCACCACCGACGGCCAGTTGCAGGGAGCGCATTGAGATGACTGCACCGGCATTGGAAATCAAGGGCCTGCAGGCCTGGTACGGCGAATCCCATGTGCTGCACGGCATGGACCTGGTGGTCCAGCCCGGTGAGGTGGTCACGCTGCTGGGGCGCAACGGCGCGGGCCGCACGTCCACGCTGCGCGCCATCATGGGTCTGACGGGCGCGCGCAAGGGCTCCATCCGGATCAACGGCGTGGAGGCCATCCACCTGCCCACGCACCGCATTGCCCACCTGGGCGTGGGCTACTGCCCTGAAGAGCGCGGCATCTTCTCCAGCCTCTCGTGCGAAGAGAACCTGATGCTGCCGCCGCCGCTCAAGACCGGCCAGCCGGGCATGAGCGTGGATGAGATCTACGCCATGTTCCCCAACCTGGCCGAGCGCCGCCACAGTCAGGGCACGCGCCTGTCGGGCGGCGAGCAGCAGATGCTTGCGGTGGCGCGCATCCTGCGCACGGGCGCGCGGCTGCTGCTGCTCGACGAAATCTCGGAAGGCCTGGCACCCGTCATCGTGCAGGCGCTGGCCCGCATGATCACCATGCTGCGCACCAAGGGCTACACCGTGGTGATGGTGGAGCAGAACTTCCACTTCGCGGCGCCGCTGGCCGACCGCTTCTACGTGGTTGAGCACGGCCATGTGGTCGAGCGTTTCGGCGCGTCCGAGCTGCAGGCCAAGATGCCCGTGCTCAACGAGCTGCTCGGAGTCTGACCCGGATATCCATCGTGGCCGGCGCCTGGGGCTCGCCGGCTGCATTCCTGCCATGGCCCTGTGACAAAAACCCAAGACATCAACGCGAAGGAGACACCAATGAAAGCAAAACTGACCGCACTGTCGTGCATGCTGGCTGCGGCCGGCCTGGCCAGCCCGCTTGCCATGGCACAGGAGAAGGTGAAGATCGGCTTCGTGACCGACATGTCCAGCCTGTATGCGGACGTGGAAGGCAAGAACGCCGTCACCGCCATGCAGATGGCCATCGATGACTTCGGCGGCAAGGTGCTGGGCCAGCCCATCGAGCTGCTGAGCGCCGACCACCAGAACAAGGCCGACATCGCCGCCTCCAAGGTGCGCGAGTGGGTGGACACGCAAGGTATCTCGCTGGTGTTCAGCGGCACCAACTCCGGCACGGCCCTGGCGGTGTCGCAGGTGGCCAATGAGAAAAAGCGTGTGCACTTCAACAGCGGCGCGGGTTCCTCGGCACTGACCAACGAGCAGTGCAACGCCTACACCGTGCACTACGCCTATGACACCGTTGCCCTGGCCAAGGGCACGGGTACGGCCGTGGTCGAGCGCGGCGGCAAGGACTGGTTCTTCCTGACGGCCGACTACGCCTTCGGCCACGCGCTGGAGAACGACACCACGGCCGTGATCAAGGCCAAGGGCGGCAAGGTGGTGGGCGGCGTCAAGCACCCGCTCAATGCCTCGGACTTCTCCTCCTTCCTGCTGCAGGCGCAGGCCTCCAAGGCCCAGATCCTGGGCCTGGCCAACGCCGGTGGCGACACCATCAACGCCATCAAGGCCGCCAAGGAATTCGGCATCAACAAGAGCATGAAGACCGTGGGCCTGCTGGTGTTCCTGACCGACATCCACAGCCTGGGCCTGAAGAACACCGAAGGCATGCAGTTCACCACCAGCTGGTACTGGGACCAGAACGATGCCACGCGCAAGTTCGGCGAGCGCTTCTTCGCCAAGACCAAGCGCATGCCCACCTCCATCCAGGCTGCCGACTACTCGGCCGTGACCAGCTACCTCAAGGCCGTGCAGGCCGTGAAGTCCACGGATGCCGACAAGGTCATGGCGTACCTCAAGAGCACGCCCATCGACGACTTCTACGGCAAGGGCTCGATCCGTCCCGATGGCACCTTCGCCCATGACATGTACCTGGTCGAGGTCAAGAAGCCCGCCGAGTCCAAGAAGCCCTGGGACTACCTGAAGGTCGTGGCCACGCTGCCCGCCGACCAGGTCTGGACCACCAAGGCCGAGACCAAGTGCGCGCTGTGGAAGTAACGCTGCGCCGCCACTGACCCCCAACCGCCACCCGGCCAACCACGACAGCTGCATCCCATGGAAATCTTTGGTGTTTCCCTGCCAGGCCTGATGAGCCAGCTCCTTCTGGGGCTGGTCAACGGCTCGTTCTACGCCATCCTCAGCCTGGGGCTGGCGGTGATCTTCGGCCTGCTCAACGTGATCAACTTCGCCCACGGCGCGTTGTTCATGCTGGGCGCCATGGTCACCTGGATGGCCATGAGCTACTTCAACATCAACTACTGGGTGATGCTGGTGCTGTCGCCGTTGCTGGTGGGCCTGCTGGGCGTGCTGATCGAGCGCTTCTTATTGCGCTGGATCTACAAGCTCGACCACCTCTACGGCCTGTTGTTGACCCTGGGCCTGTCGCTGCTGATCGAGGGCCTGTTCCGCTCGGTCTACGGCGTCTCGGGCCTGGGCTACGACACGCCCGAGCTGCTGGAAGGCGCGACCAACCTGGGCTTCATGATCCTGCCCAACTACCGCGCCTGGGTGGTGCTTGCCTCCATCGTGGTCTGCGTGGCCACCTGGTTCATGATCGAGAAGACGCGCATCGGCGCCTACCTGCGGGCCGGCACCGAGAACCCGCGCCTGGTCGAGGCCTTCGGCGTCAACGTGCCCGTGATGATCACGCTGACCTATGCCTTCGGCGCGGCGCTGGCGGCGTTTGCCGGCGTGCTGGCGGCGCCCGTCTACCAGGTCACGCCGCTGATGGGGCAGAACCTCATCATCGTGGTCTTCGCCGTGGTGGTGATCGGCGGCATGGGCTCCATCATGGGCTCCATCCTCACCGGCCTGGGCCTGGGCGTGATCGAGGGCCTGACCAAGGTCTTCTGGCCCGAGGCTTCGTCCACCGTGGTGTTCTTCATCATGGTCATCGTTTTGCTCATCCGCCCCGCCGGCCTGTTCGGCAAAGAGAAATAACAAGAACGAGGACAAGGGGCCGACCACATGAAATCCAAGACTCTCGTTCAACGCATCGCCCCCTGGGGCTATGGCCTGCTGCTGCTGGGCCTGCTGGCGGCGCCCATGCTGGGTGCCTACCCGGTGTTCGTGATGAAGCTCATGTGCTTCGCACTGTTCGCCTCGGCCTTCAACCTGCTGCTGGGCTACACGGGCCTGCTGTCCTTCGGCCACGCGGCCTTCCTGGGCGGCGCGGCCTATGTGACGGGCTACGCCATCAAGGGCTGGGGCTTCACGCCCGAGCTGGCCATGCTGGCCGGCACGGCCGGCGGCGCGCTGCTGGGGCTGATCTTCGGCTGGCTGGCCATCCGCCGCCAGGGCATTTATTTCTCGATGATCACGCTGGCGCTGGCCCAGATGCTGTTCTTCGTCTGCCTGCAGGCGCCCTTCACGGGCGGCGAGGACGGACTGCAGGGCGTACCGCGCGGCAAGCTGTTCGGCCTCATCGACCTGACCAGCGACCTGACCATGTACTACGTCACACTGGTCATCGTGGTCCTGGCCTTCCTGCTGATCGTGCGCACCATCCACTCGCCCTTCGGCCAGGTGCTCAAGGCCATCAAGGAGAACGAGCCGCGTGCGACCTCGCTGGGCTATGACGTGGCGCGCTTCAAGCTGCTGGCCTTCGTGATCTCGGCCGCGCTCACGGGCCTGGCCGGTTCGCTCAAGACCGTGGTGCTGGGCTTTGCCACGCTGTCGGATGTGCACTGGACCACCTCCGGCCACGTGATCCTGATGACGCTGATGGGCGGCCTGGGCACGCTGTCCGGACCCATCCTGGGCTCGGCCGTGGTGGTCATGCTGGAGAACAAGATCGGCGAGTTCGGCAGCTTCCTGCAGCGCCTCACGGGCGTGGAGTGGTTCTCCACGCTGGGCGAGTCGGTGACCATCGTCACCGGCCTGATCTTCGTGGTCTGCGTGCTGCTGTTCCGCAAGGGCATCATGGGCGAGCTGATCGCCTGGCTGCAGAAAAAGCGTACTCCTTGAGATCCTGAAGACCGCACCGAGCGGCGGGAAGGGCAGGCCACCAGGACCGCATCTGATCCTGGTGGCCTGCCCTTATCCGTTGTCGGGTTCCTGCATCCATGCCGGCAGGTCCCGCTGGCCGTGCAGCACACGCCATACATCGACGTGATGGGCGTGCTCCACATAGAACACCATGTACGGGTAGCGCGTCAGCGGCCAGGCGCGCAGGCCGGGCAGATGGAGTTCATGGGCATAGCGCAGCGAGCCTGTGGCGGGGTGGCGGCCTATGTGTGCGTAGGCCTTCTCCAGCGCGTCGATGAAGCCCAGGGCTGCGTTTGCTGCCTCCTCGCCCAGGTACCAGGCAAGTATCTCTTCGACGTCCCGGTTGGCCTGCTCGCGGGGGACGATGGCCTTGGCCTTCACCTCCTGGCCTTTGCCCGCTCACGCAGTCCATCGAAATAGCCCGCATCCACCGCGGCAGCCGGCGCCGAACCCGCTCCAGCCAACAGCAGGTTGCGCAGTTGCAGGCGCTCCTGATCCCTGCGGATCAGCTCGCGGACATACTCGCTGCTTGTGCCGTAGCCGCGCTGGCTGACCTGCTCATCCACAAATGACTTGAGGGTGTCAGGCAGGGAAATGTTCATGGTGCTCATGGCGCCAGTGTGGGTTGCTTGGCAAAATTTGGCAAGATTCCCATTCAGTCACTGCAGTTTGAAGAGGTTTTCATAGCTGCAGCGGCCGGGCGTAGCCCGTCATCTCCAGGTATCCCTGACCGGCTCGTGCCTCCTGGCCTGGGCCGGTGGGCTTTTGGAGGCTGCACAGGCCCTCCCAGTAGATGGCGCCGGTGGAGGCGCTGCTGTCCAGCTCCTGATCATCGACCAGGGCGTTCACGGTGAAGCGGCCAGCGGGCGTGTCCACCTGCCATTGCACGGGGTAGCGCGCGCCGCTGGCGGGGCTGCTCCAGTGGCGCCGTGGTGCGAACTGCACGGCATCGTGGGCGAAGATCTGTACCTTGCCATCGGCGCCGCGCAGCGAGCCTCCGGTCCACAGCGCGCTGCCATCCGCCCGTCGCACGCGAAAGGCCGTGAGCGCACCGCCGTCGAACAGGTTCATGCCTATCCAGTCCCATCCCACGGCCTCGGGGTGCATCAGGGCCTGGCTCCATTCATGGTCCAGCCAGGCGCGGTTGTCACCGGGTTCGCGCGCGGCTTCGATCTCCATGCGCTGGCCTGCCAGCTCCAGCGTGCCGCTCACCTGCAGTTGCGGGCGGCTGTAGTAGTAGCTGGCCTGCTCGGGTTCCGGCCCCTTGCGCGAGAGGCCGGCGCGGCCCTGCAGCAGCGGGTGCTCGCGGGTTTCGAAGCGCAGGTCCAGTGCGAATGCGGTGCTGCGTATGCGGGTGGTGTAGCGTTCGGCCTCGCCGTTACCGGTGCCTTCATCGGTGCGCTGCAGCGACCAGTCCTGCAGCCGCACGTCGGCATCGGTCTCGCTGGCCTGGGCAATGCCAAAGCCTGCGCGCGCGATGCGCTGGTCGTGGTGCAGGCGGGCGCCCTGCACATCGCACAGCGCCGCATGGGCAAACAGCAGCTGGCGCGCCGCAAAGGCCGAGCGCAGCTCCTGCGTGGCCTGCACGCGCGAGCGGAAGAAGGTGATCTGGAAACCCCAGGCCCGGCCCGCCGCGCGTGCCTGGCCGGTGATGTACCACCACTCGGTGCGCAGACCGGGGTGGCTGCCGTGGTCGCGCGGGAAGACCAGCGTGCGTGGCGGCAGTGCCTGGGCGGGCAGCCCTGCCGCCCCCAGGCCCAGGCCTGCAGCCAGGCCCAGCAGATGGCGGCGGGGCAGGGGCATCATGGATCAGCTTTGCAACTGCGCGATGCGCGCCTGGGCCGGCCCGCAGTCGCCGATGCGCTGCATCACCCAGTCCGCATCATGGTAGGTGGGCAGGTAGCGCTCGCCCGCATCGCACAGCAGCGAGAGGATGGAGCCCTGCTCGCCGCGCTGGCGCATCTCGCTGGCCAGCCTGAGCATGGCCACGTAGTTGGTGCCCGTGGACGGCCCCACGCGCCGGCCCAGCAGTGCGGACAGGCTGCGCATGGCGGCCAGGGAATCGCAGTCCGCCACCTCCTCCATGCGGTCCACCAGGGTGCGCACAAAGCTGGGCTCCACGCGCGGGCGGCCTATGCCCTCGATGCGCGAGCCCGGCGCGGTGAGGGTGGCGTCGCCCGTGCGGTGGTAGGCGGCGAACACCGAGCCCTCGGGGTCGGCCACGCAGATGCCCGTGGCATGGCGCTGGAAACGCACGTAGCGGCCAATGGTGGCGCTGGTGCCGCCCGTGCCCGCCCCCACCACGATCCAGCGCGGCACGGCATGGCGCTCGCGCCGCATCTGGGTGAACATGCTCTCCGCAATATTGTTGTTGCCACGCCAGTCGGTGGCGCGCTCGGCATAGGTGAACTGGTCCATGTAGTGGCCGCCGGTCTGCGCGGCCACGGCGCGTGCCTCGTCGTAGACCTGGCCTGCGCTGTCCACGAGATGGCAGCGGCCGCCGTAGAACTCGATCAGCGCAATCTTCTCGGCCGAGGTGCTACGCGGCATCACGGCCACGAAGGGCAGGCCCAGCAGGCGCGCGAAATACGCCTCGCTCACGGCCGTGGAGCCGCTCGATGCCTCGACGATGGTCGAGCCCTCATGCACCCAGCCATTGCACAGCGCATAGAGAAACAGCGAGCGCGCCAGCCGGTGCTTGAGGCTGCCCGTGGGGTGGGTGGATTCGTCCTTGAGGTAGAGGTCGATCCCCAGGTCGGCAAAGCCGGGCAGGGGCAGCGGGATCAGGTGCGTGTCGGCACTGCGCTGGTAATCGGCCTCGATGCGGTTGATGGCCTCGTGCAGCCAGGAAGAGGTGGTGTGCGGCATGGCGGCCATTGTCGCAGGCTGCCTCTTACCAATCCTCCTTGACCGCCAGCACTGCCTCGCGCCCTGCAGCTGCACGCCCGGCCAGCCAGGCCGTCAGCGTGCCTGCTGCGATCACGCTGGCAGCCAGCGCCAAAAGGCGGGGCCACGGCAGGGACAGCTCCATGGTCCAGTGAAAGCTTTGCGGATTCACCACGTGCACCAGGATTACCGCCACGCCCAGGCCCAGCAGGCTGCCGGCGATGGCGCCCGCCGTGGTCCAGGCCATGCCCTCGCCGGCCACCACGGCCAGGATGTCGCGCCGCGTCAGGCCCAGGTGGGCGAGCAGGCCGAATTCCTTGCGCCGTGCCAGCACCTGGGCGCTGAAGCTGGCGGCAATGCCGAACAGGCCGATGCCGATGGCCACGGCCTGCAGCCAGTAGGTCACGGCAAAGCTGCGGTCGAAGATGCGCATGGAGCGCTCGCGCAGCGCGCCGCTGCTGGCGAACTCCAGTGCCTGCGCGGCGCCCGGCCCGGTCAGCAGCGACTGGATGCGCGCCTGAAGCTGTTGCGCCGTGGCCGTGTCGTCGCCGTCCGGCCAGATGGCGATTTCGGTGGGGCCTGCCGTGGTGGCGCTGCCGTCGGCGAGCCGTTGGTAGTCCTCCCAGTCCATGGCGATGGCGCCGAACTGGCGCACATAGTCGCGCCAGATGCCGGCCACAAACACGCGGGAATTTCCGGACGGCAGGGCCTGGGCCAGCAGCGGCCACTCCTGGCCCGGCCGCACGCCATAGAGTTGGGCCACGGCTTCACTGACATAGACGGGCGTGCTGCCAGCGGGTGCTTGCACGGGGCCTTGTATCCACGGCAACTGCTGGCCCTGGGGGCCATGCAGCGGACGCAGCAGCAGGCTGACGGCGGGGCGATCCGGGCTGAGCCACAGGCTGGTGCCGCGCATGGGCTGGGCGCGCTGCACGCCAGGCAGGGCGGCAATGCGCGCGGCCAGATCGGCGGGCAGGGGCGCGGCATCGGCACGGCCTGCGCTGCCGGCGGTGCGCAGGTACAGCGGGGCGGGCAGCACGGCGTCCAGCCAGGCGATCATGCTGTCCCTGAAGCTGGCCACCATCACGGTCAGCGCCACGGCCAGGCTCAGGCTGGCCACCACGCCGCCCACGGCCACCGTGGTGCTGCGGCGCATGCGCCGCGCACGCTCCACGGGCAGCAGGGCCAGCGGCTGGCGCAGCAGCGATTGCGGCACCAGGCGCAACAGCTGGCCCAACAGCCAGGGCAGGGCGGCCATGCCGCCCAGCAGCAGCAGGGCCACGGCGGCATAGGCGGCAAGGGGAATGCCGGCCACGGGCGGCACAAAGGCCAGGGCCACGCTGGCTGCCATCAGCAGCAGGGCCGGCAGGCCACGCGCCGCGCGCTCAGAGCCGGCGCCCTGGCCCTTGAGCGTGGCGGCGGGCGGCAACTCCATGGCCTGGCGCGCCGGCCACCAGCCGCCAGCCACGGTGGCGGCCACGCCCAGCAGGCCAAAGGTCAGCGCGGCGCCGGCGCTCCACTGCAGTGCAGGCTGCACGCCGGCAAAGTAGCCGCCGCCCAGGTCACCGCCCAGCAGGTGCAGGGCCAGCCAGGCCAGGCCCGCGCCCAGCGCAATGCCGGCCGCGCTGCCCACCATGCCCAGCAGCAGCGATTCCAGCAGCACCAGGCCCAGGCGCTGGCGCGGCGTCAATCCCAGCACGGCCAGCAGGGCGAACTGCGGCGCGCGCTGGGCCACGCTGAGCGCCAGCACCGAGAACACCAGGAACGCCCCCGTGAACAGCGCCACCAGGGCCAGCACCGTGAGGTTGACGCGGTAGGCGCGCGACATCTCGGCAATGCGCTGCTGGTCGTCGCCGGGGCGGCTGGCCAGGGCCTGGGCGGGCCAGTCGGGCAGGCGGCGCAGCTCGGCCAGCAGGGACTCGCGCGTGGCGCCTTCGGCCAGCAGCACATCAATGCGGTCCACCTGGCCCCAGCGCTGCAGGCTGTCCTGCAGCGCGCCGATGTCCATCACGGCCAGCGGCGGGCCGGATGCGGCCACCGTGCCCGCGATGCGCAGGGTCTGCGCGCGCCCGCCCAGTTGCCATGGCAGGAGCGTGTGCCGCGCCTGCTCCGGCGTCAGGCCCAGGGCTTCGAGTGCCGTTGCATTGAGGAAGACCGCATCGGGCGCGAACAGGTCCAGCCGCCCGCCGCCATCGAACAGCCGGGGCATGAGCGCAGGCGCCACGGGCGCCAGCCGCAGCGCATCGCCGCCCAGCACGCGCAACTGCACCGGCGTGGCGGTGCCGGCCAGGGCCGTGGCTTCGATCCAGGGGGCGGCCAGGCTGACCTGGGGCTGCTGCGCAACACGGCCATACAGCGATTCGGGCAGGCCGCCCTGCATGGCACGCAACTCCAGGTCCGGCTGGCCGCTGACCGTGCGCACGGCGCGCGAGAACTCATCGAGCGCGGACTGGTTGATCACATGCACGGCAAAGCCCAGGGCCACGCCCAGCATGATGGCCACCAGGGCGGTGGCCGTGCGCCAGGGATGCTGGCGCAGCTCCTGCCAGGAAAAGGTGCGAAGCAGGGCGAGCATGGGGGGATGGTCTCTGGCGCTAGGCGGGCTGCATGCCCTGTGCGGTCAGGCGCAGCACGCGGTCGGCACGGCGCGCGGCCTCGATGGAGTGCGTGACCAGCACCAGGGCGGCCTGGTGTTCCCGGGTCTGCTGCAGCAGCAGTTCCATGACCTGTGCGGCCGTGCCGGGGTCCAGGTTGCCGGTGGGCTCGTCGGCCAGCAGCAGGGCCGGGCCGTGGACCAGGGCGCGTGCAATGGCCACGCGCTGCAGCTGACCGCCGCTGAGCTGCCAGGGCAGGCGCTGCTCCAGCCCCTGCAGCCCGACGGCCTGCAGCAGTTGCTGCACGCGCTGGCGGCCCGCTGCATTCAGCCGCTGCAGCAGCATCAGCGGCAGGGCCACGTTGTGCCAGACATCCAGATGGGGCAGCACATGGAAGGCCTGAAACACGAAGCCCACATGGCTGCGCCGCCACAGCGCACGGCCGGTTTCATCCAGGGCCGACAGGTCCTGGCCTTCGTGCAGCACGCGGCCCTGCTGCCACTCATCGAGCCCGGCCAGGCAGTTGAGAAAGGTGGACTTGCCCACGCCCGAGTCACCCACGATGGCCACGAACTCGCCGCGCGCCACGCTGCAGTCCACGTTCTCGAAGACGGCGGTTTCCGTGCCGCCGTCGTTGCGGTAGCGCCGCGCCAGGCCCTGGACCTGAAGCAGCGGCGGCTGAGTCAGTGGCGTGTTGTCCCGGGGCGCGGCAGTCATGAAGGCGGTTTCCTGTTCAGCCGTTGCGGGCCTGGGTTGCTGCAGCCACCACGGCCATCGCAGCCTGCAGCAGTTGCTGCTGGGCATCGGGCGTATCGCAGGCAATGGCATGGCGGGCGGGCATGCTGCGCAGCCAGGTGATCTGGCGCTTGGCCAGCTGGCGCGTGGCGGCAATGCCGCGTTCGCGCAGCGAGTTCATGGAGTACAGGCCGTCCAGCGATTCCCAGGCCTGGCGGTAGCCCACGCAGCGGATGGAGGGCAGGTCCAGGTGCAGGTCGCCGCGCGCGCGCAGCTGCAGCACCTCGTCGATGAAGCCGGCGTCCAGCATGGCGTCGAACCGCTGGGCGATGCGCGCATGCAGCCAGGCGCGGTCCTGCGGCTCCAGCGAGAAGAAGCCGCCGGGGCTGACCAGGCCCTGTTCGGCATTCTTGCCACTGCGCGTATGAAAGCTGGACAGCGGCTTGCCCGACACGTGCCAGACCTCCAGCGCGCGCTGTATGCGCTGGCTGTCGGCCGGCGCCAGGCGTGCGGCCGTGGCGGGATCGACCTGGGCCAGCAGCGCATGCATGGCGGGCCAGCCGATCTGCGCGGCCTGGGCGTCCAGCCGCTCGCGCACGGCGGGGTCGGCGGCCGGCATGTCGTCAATGCCATCCTGCAGGGCCTTGAAATACAGCATGGTGCCGCCCACCAGCAGCGGCAGGGCGCCGCGCGCGCGGATCTCGGCCGCCAGGCGCTGCGTGTCCTGCACGAACTCGGCCGCGCTGTAGGCCTGCAGCGGGTCGCGGATATCGATCAGGTGATGGGGGCAGGCAGCCAGTTCTTCGGGCGTGGGCTTGGCCGTGCCGATGTCCATGCCGCGATAGACCAGGGCCGAGTCCACGCTGATGATTTCTGCGGCCTGGCCGCGTTCGGCCAGCAGCCTGGCCAGGGCCAGGGCGGCAGCGGTCTTGCCGGAAGCGGTGGGGCCGGCGATGGCCAGGCAGGGGAGCGGGGAAGCGGTGGACATTCGAGAAACGGGAACGCAGGAAAGTGGAATCAGCGGTGGCCATCGGCCCGGCCATGGCGGCGCACCAGCCCCCAGGCGACCAGGGCCGTGCACACGCCCCAGAACCAGATGCCGAAGGCCATGGGCCGGGTGGACTGGCCGTCCAGGTGCAGGCCCAGCCAGTGTCCCATGGCAAAGGCGATGAGCATCATGGTGAAGCCGTTCAGCGCCGAGGCCGTGCCCGCCGACTGCGGGAAGGGCGCGATGGCATTGCTCTGGCCGCAGGGCATGTGCACGCCATGGGCGATCTGGAAGATATAGAAGGGCAGGGCATAGGCCCAGAGGCTGCGCGCATCGGCCAGCGCCGCAATGCCGATGGCCGTGGCCGACAGCAGGCTGGCCAGCCCGGCAATCTGCACGGCGCGCCGCACATCCATGCGCTGCAGCAGCCAGCGGCACAGGAAGGTGCCCGCGATGTAGCACAGCGCATTGCTGCCCATCAGCAGGCCGTAGCCCGTGCGGCTTACGCCCAGCACATGGATATAGGTGAAGGAAGATGCGGCCAGGTTGGTGAACAGGGCCGCATAGGTGCAGCAGGTCAGCAACTGGTAGGACTGGAATCCCGGGTGGCGCACGATGGTGATCCAGTTGCGCGCCAGGGCCAGCGGCTGCAGCGCCGTGGGATTGGTGCGGGCCAGTGTCTCCGTGAAGCGCAGGGCCACCAGCAGCAGGGCCAGCGCACCCATCACCGCCTGGGCCAGCATGGTCGAGCGCCAGCCCATCGAATCCACCAGCAGGCTGCCGCTGACGGGGCTCAGGAAGGCGATCACGCCCAGCCCGGTCAGCGCCTTGGACATGACCTGGGCGCCCAGGTGCGGCGCGAACAGGTCGCGCACCATGGCGCGTGCACACATCACGCCCGCGCCCAGCGATGCCCCCTGCAGCGCGCGCCAGGCGATCAGCGATTCCATGGTCTCGGCGCTGGCGCTGCCCAGCGCGGCCAGCACGTAGATGGACATGCCCGCCAGCAGGATGGGCCGGCGCCCGAAGCGGTCGGACAGCGGCCCCCAGGCCAGTTGCGAGCAGCCGAAGGCCAGCAGGAACGCAGTCAGCGTGAGCTGCACCTGGGACACCTGGGTGGAGAAGGCCGCCTGTATCGACGGCAGGGCCGGCAGGTACAGGTCGGTGGCCAGCGGCTGCAGTCCCAGCAGCAGGCCGAGCAGGACGACGACCAGGACGGGGGACATGGCCGGCTGCGCTTGCGCGGCGGCGGGAGACAGGGGCGCTGACATAGGCGACCGAGGGTAGCAGAGAACAAGGGGTGTCGCTGTCCATGTTCGGGCGGTGCATATCCATCTGCGGATTGCGCAGTTGGGAACCGGCCGGGCCCTGCCTACATTGCATTGCAGAGGAATCAACCCGATCAATGCAACTGTGAACAAAGGACCGCAATGGCAACGCTGACCGCTTTCTCCTCCCTTCCCGCCGCGCTGCGCCAGGGGGCGTGCACCCTGCTGTGGGGCGTGGCCCTGGTCGGTGGGGCGGCCCATGCCAATGCGCCTGTGCCCGAAGGCCCGCTGGTCAGCACCGAATGGCTGGCGGCCAACCTCAACCGCGCCGATGTGCGCATCGTCGAGGTCAGCGTCAACCCCGGCCTGTACGAACGCTCCCATGTGCCGGGCGCCGTCAACTTCTCTTGGCACAACGACCTCAATGACAAGGTGCGCCGCGACATCGTGGGCAAGGAGCAGTTCGAGAAGCTGCTGTCCCAGGCCGGCGTGAAGGAAGGCAACACGGTCGTACTGTACGGCGATACCAACAACTGGTTCGCGGCCTGGGGGGCCTGGGTCTTCGACATCTATGGCGTGCAGAACGTCAAGCTGCTGGACGGCGGCCGCAAGAAGTGGGAGGCCGAGAACCGCCCCCTCAACAACCGCGCCCCGGAATATGCGGCCACCACCTACCGCGTGGGCAAGGTCAACACCGCGCTGCGCGCGCGCCTGACCGATGCGCTGGCCTCGGCCGAAGGGCGCAGCGACGCCAGGCTCGTCGACATCCGCTCGGCCGACGAATACCAGGGCAAGGTCTTCGCCCCAGCCGGCGTGCCGGAGCTGGCCATCCGCGCCGGCCACATCCCCGGCGCCGTCAACGTGCCCTGGGGGCAGGCCGTGCGCGAGGACGGCAGCTTCAAGTCCGCCGAAGAGCTCAAGAAGCTCTACGCGGGCGTGGGCATCGACGGCAGCAAGCCCGTCATCACCTACTGCCGCATCGGCGAGCGCTCCAGCCACACCTGGTTTGCGCTGTCCAAGATCCTGGGCTACCAGGTGCGCAACTACGACGGCTCGTGGACCGAATACGGCAACTCCGTGGGTGTGCCGATCAACAACCCGGCCGGCACGGTCTGGGCCGCGAAATGATCCTGCAGTCGATCAACCTGTCTTGAAGGCGGGGGCCGGGCGAGGGGTGTCGGTGCTCTTGGTTTGACGGATCAGGGGTGGTGACGAGTGGCTTTGGCAAAAGCTCGGCTCCTTTGGGGCCCGCAGACTGCGGGCCCCTTTTTTTATGCGTGGATGGCAACAAAGGGGGCAGGAATGACAAGCGTGACCGGTGAGCACACGCAGAACGTGAATGGCAGGCACAGGGCAAGGGACTGGACCAGATGGCTGCCCTTGGCTGCCGTGCTGGCCGCAGCCTGGCCTGTGGCGGCGCAGCTGCAGCTGCAAGGCGGCGGGCGCACCCTGGTCTTTGCGCTGGCGCTGGGCCTGCTGCTGGGGCTGGTGCTGCAGCGCTCGCGCTTTTGCTTTTACTGCCATGCGCGCGACTGGTTCGAGTTCGGCGATCCGCGCGGCGTGCTCTCCATCCTGCTGGCGCTGGCCGTGGGATCGGCGGGCATGACCGTGGTGCTGGGCAGCTGGGTGGCCGTGCCCCAGCCGGGTCAGTTGCCGCCCGACATGCACGTAGGTCCCGTGAGCTGGGTGCTGGTCCTTGCGGGCCTGGCCTTTGGAGCGGGCATGTCGGTCTCGGGCTCGTGCATCAGCGCCCACTGGTACCGGCTGGGCGAGGGCTCGCCCGTGGCGCCTTTTGCCCTGGTCGGCACGGGCCTGGGCTTCGTGCTGGGGTTTCGCAGCTGGAACCCGCTTTACAGCCTGGCCATTGCCGATGCACCCGTCATCTGGCTGCCGGCGCATCTGGGCTATGGCGGCGCGCTGGCGCTGCAACTGGCCGTGCTGGGCCTGCTGGCGGCCTGGGTCTGGCGCATTCATGGACGCTCGGGCCGCGCACAGCCCCGGCCTGCGGCAGAACCGGCGCAGCCACCGGCCCTGCGCCAGCTGTGGCTGTCACTGTGGCAAGGCCGCTGGAACGCCGCGCTGGGCGGCCTGGCCGTGGGCCTGATTGCGGCCGCCGCCATCGTGCGCATGCGGCCGCTGGGCGTGACCACCACGCTGGGCAGCACCGTGCGCGGCTGGGCCCAGGCGGGCGGCTGGGTGCCCGAGCGCCTGCACGGCCTCGACACCCTGGGCGGATGCGCCACGGCCGTACTCAACAGCCTGCTCACGCCCCATGCCGTGCTGCTGCTGGGCCTGGTGGCCGGTGCCTGGGGCGCTGCCGTGGCCAGCCGCCAGTGGACGCCGCGCCGCCCCACCTGGCGCGATGCGGCTCGCGGCCTGGCCGGTGGCGCCTTGCTGGGCTGGGGCGCCATGACAGGGCTGGGCTGCACCATTGGCACGCTGCTGTCGGGCAGCATGGCGGGCGCGCTGTCGGGCTGGGTCTTTGGCGCGGCCATGTTCACGGCGCTGTGGGCGGGTTTCGTGCTGCGGCGCTGGCAGGCCAGCCGGGACTGAGGGCTTTCAGCCGGCAGCCACCCCCAGCAGCAGATCCGCGATCTCCTCCGGATACCGCTGCCGGCTTCCGTCGATGAGTACGCAGCCGGGCGCCTCGGGGTCGGGCCTTGCCAGGGGCATGCCGTGGTCGATGAGGGCCTGGGCGCAGCCCAGCCAGTCGCCGCCGCCGGGTTCCGTGGATTCGGGCCGGTTCAGCGATGCCCAGCACAGGGTGCCTGCGCAGTTGTCGCCATAGGCGTGGCGTTCGGTCCACTGTGCGCCGTGCTCCAGCAGGAAGCGCGCCATGGCGGCATCGCCACGGAACACGGCCTGGTTCAGTGCGGATGCATCCCAGTCGCCGCCGCGCGCGGCGATGGGCCAGCCCAGTTCCACCATGCAGCGCACGGCGTCCATGCAGCCCAGGGCCGCCAGTTCGGGCAGCATGCGCAGTTGTTCGGGCGCCAGGCCCTGGAGCAGCCCGGGGTGGGCTGCTGCAAGACGGCGGGCCTGTGCTGCGTCGCCCACGGCGCAGGCGGCCAGGAGTTGCTCCTGCGGCGTGGTGGGCTCGCTGCCCGCCGCCTGTTCCAGCAGTGCGGCCACATTGGCCAGGCCAAAGCGCCGCGCCAGTGCAGCGGCACGTAGGCCCTGCGGCGTGCGCACCGACGGATCGGCGCCGGCATCCAGCAGCGCCTGCACATGGGCGGGCGAGCGGCGCCGGCGGATGGCCCACAGCAGCGGGCGGCCCCATTCGCCCTGGCCGTTGTCCTCGTTCGGATCGGCGCCGTGGTCCAGCAGCAGGCGCAGGGCCTGCACATCGTCCAGGTCCAGCACGCGGAACAGGGCATTGCTGCCGTCCACGCGTGCGCCGGCTTGCAGCAGCAGCCGCGTGCATTCGCGGCTGGCGGGCGTGCCTTCCAGCGAGTGGTAGAGCGATTCGCCGTCGTTGGGGTTGGCGCCGGCCTGTAGCAGCATCTGCGTCAGTTGCGCATCATGGTTCTGGCCTGCTGCGCCATAGAGGGCCGACAGCCGCTCGGTATCGGAGGGGGACTGCAGCGAGGCGGGTGGCCAGCGGTTGCCTATGGTCTGCAGCGGGTCGGCGCCCGCGTCCAGCAGCCAGCGCGCGCATGCGTGCAGGTGCTCGGTGAATTCGGGCAGGCGCAGCAGGCAGGAATGGGTGACGGCCATCAGCGGCGGCAGCGCCAACGGCCCGCCTGCACGGCGCAGCCAGCCGGGGTCGTTGCGCCCGGCCTCGCGCAGCACGGCCAGATTGCCGGTGGCGCAGGCTACCCAGGGATCACTGCCATCACTGCCCGCCAGTTCCGGCCGCTCGTCCAGCAGGCGCCGGGCCAGCGCGGGCTGCGCGCGGTGCGTGCCGCCCGCCACATCGCCGGCATAGACCAGGGCCAGCCAGTGCAGCCGGGATTTCTCGGGGTCCGCCGCCAGGCGCTGGCATGCCTCGACGTAGCCTGACAGCTCGCTCCATGAAGCGAAACCGTGCTCGCGCGCCACGCAGGACTGGGCGTCGTGCAGCCGCAGGTCCTTGGCGGCCAGTGCCTCATCGGCAAGGCCTTTGGCCGCTGGCAGGTGGGAGCGCAATTGCTCCATGGCCTGGGCCGAGCCTGCGCGATAGGCGGCCAGCAGTTGCTTGGCCTGTTTCTTGAGATGGCCCATGTCGGGCCGGGCGGGGATGCGTTTCACAGGGATACCTCCGTGCACGAAGGCCAATGACCTGCAGCTTGGCGCACAAAGGCATGTGGCAAGAGAAAAACGCCGAGAGGCGCATACAGGTGGGTTCAACCCTTCCCGCAGGTCCGGGTGCGGCCTGCACCGCAAGCGCGGATGTTAGCGCAAGGCGACAGTCATCTGGGTGACAGCCGGCAGCCCCTGCTTGCGGGTTCCTACCCGCATGGCGGGCCAGTTGTCTGGCATAGGCTGCGTCGGCAATCCCGCTTGAACCTGATTTTTTGCGCGCGTTTCCCTCAACACCTTCATCCCAAGGAGACAGTCTTATGCGAGCCCTGCGTTGGAATCGTTGGAAGTATCTCGGTCTGCTGGCGGCCACGGGCCTTGCGGCCTGCGGCGGGGGGGACGGTGATGCGCCCGAGGAGACGCGGGCACAGGACAGCCGCAGCTTTGCGCCGGCCAATCCTTCGGCCACCAGCTTCGATGCGCTGGCCGCCGCTTCGGGCGATGTGGTCGACAACGCCAGCACCAGCCGCTGGGCCGGTGTGCTGGAAGGCGCGGCCTACCGCATCGAGGTGCCGGCCAACTGGAATGGCCGCCTGGTGATGTATGCCCACGGCTATGCGGGCGAGGGCAGTGCGCTCAACGTCACCAATCCGTCCATACGCCGGTACCTGATCCAGAACGGCTATGCCTGGGCGGCGTCCAGCTACAGCAAGAACTACTACGACGTGCGCGCCGGCGTGGAGGACACGAATGCGCTGGCGCTGGCCTTCAACCGCCTGGCCGCATCCCACGGCCGGCCGCTGGCTCAGCCGCAGCGCCTGTACATCACCGGCCATTCCATGGGCGGCCATGTCACGGCGGCGGCCATCGAGGCAGAGGCCCAGGCCACCGCGAGGAACAAGGTGCGCTACCAGGGCGCCGTGCCCATGTGCGGCGTGACGGGAGATACCGAACTGTTCGACTACTTCGCCGCGGCCCAGGTCACCGCGCAGGCCATGGCCGGCGTGGCCCAGCGTCCCGTCACCGAGTGGGCCGCCATCCAGGGCCAGGTGACCTCGGCCCTGTTCACCACCTTTCCGTCGGCTCCCACCGCGACGGGGCGCGCCTATCTGTCGGTCATCCAGAACCTCACGGGTGGCCCGCGCCCGCTGTTCGATCTGGGCGTGGCCGTGGGCGGCTCGTTCGCGCCGGTCTGGGGCGTGTTCGGCAGCGACGGCTCGGTCAACGGCATCCTGAATCGCAACGTGGCCGATACCAACCGCTTCACCTACCGCATCGACGGGGATGCCGCGGCCTCGGCCGCGCTCAATGCCGCCGCGCAAAAGCGCACGGCCGCTCCCGATGCCAACCGGCCGCGCCGCGACGGCCTGCGCTGGATTCCCGTGACTTCCGGCGATATCAACATTCCCGTGGTGACCCTGCATACGCTGGGCGATCTGTATGTGCCCTTCAGCATGGAGCAGATCTACCAGCGCCGCGTGGCCGACAAGGGCCGGAGCCAGTGGCTGGTGCAGCGCGCCATCCGCGGCGCATCGCACTGCGACTTCACCGTGGCCGAACAGGTGGAAGCCTTCGATGCCATGGTGCAGTGGGAGCAGGGCGGTGCCAAGCCGGGCGGTGACGATGTGCAGACGGCCGCCACGGTGGCCGCGCCCACCTATGGCTGCCGCTACACGCGCAACACGCTGGGCCCGGATGACAGCACCACCACGCGGCAGTTGCGCGCCGTGATCTCGCAGAACGCGGCAAGCTGCCCGTAGCGCGGAAGGCGGCGCAGGCTGCGCCGCTCAGCGCGGGCTTGCTGGCGCGGTGGGCGCCTGTGCGAGCAGGCGCAGCCCGAACAGCTCGTCCAGCGCCTGCCGGTATTGCTCCATGGCGCGCGACTGGGTGTTGTGGTGGTTGCCGCCTTCGATGAGCACGAAGCGCTTGGGCTCGCTGGCAGCGTCGAACAGCTGGCGGCCCAGCGTGGCGGGGATCAGCGGATCGGCGCTGCCGTGCACGACCAGCAGCGGCGAGCCTATGCCGGCTACCTTGTCGATGGAGGCAAAGCGCTGGGTGATCAGCGGCCCCACGGGCAGCCAGCCCCAGCGGAAGCTGCGGACCACGTCGGGAATGCTGGTGAAGGTCGCCTCGACCATGACGCCGGCCTCATCCTGAACGCTGCGCGCCAGGTCGATGGCGATGGCGCCGCCCAGCGAATGGCCGAAGATGAAGCGCGGCCGGTCCGGAGCGTGCCGGCCCAGCCAGTCCCAGCCTGCGCGAGCGTCCTCGGCGGCCGATTCCTCGGACGGCAGGCCGGCGCTGCTCTTGCCAAAGCCCCGGTAGTCGATGGCCAGCACCGAAAAGCCCAGTTCGTGCAGCCGCCGGATGCGCGGCGAGGAGCCGGCCACGTTCCAGCGCGCGCCATGCAGGTACAGCAGCACGGGTGCGTTGCCGGCCGTGGCCGGCTGGGGCAGCCACAGCGCATGCAGGCGGGCGCCGTCCTGCGCTGGCATGTCGATCCAGACGTCTTCCATGCCGGCCGTGTTGGCGCCGGGCCAGCTGCGGTCGCTGGGCTGGAAGATCCATTCGCGCTGCTTGGTGTCCAGCACGGAGCAGCCGCTGGCTGCCAGCAGCGCGGCCACGCCCAGCGCTGCCGTGATCCGGTGCAGGCGCCTTCGGGGCCACAGAAAGGGAAGCATTGAGGGCATGACGCAACAATGGATGCACGGGCCGGCCAAAAGTTCAGCGCCGCTGCCCTGCGGGCCGGCGCTGTCATGGATTGGCGCTATTCTTGCCGCTGGTTCGCGGGCCGACAAGGCGATGCGGACCTCTCCCCACTGTTGATGAGTGAACCTGTATGCCGATACGCCTGGGCCTGGCCGCCAACCGAATCCACCACCAAACCGAGGATGCCGCACTGTTCGGCTGGCTGCGCGCCTGCGAGTCCGGCATTCGCGAGCTGCAGCTGGGCCTGCATGCCGTGGGCCGTACCTTCGACGCCATCCAGGCCGCCGGCATGCTGGCGTCCTACCGGGGCCTGCGCCGCTATCCCTATGGCCGCGAAGGCGGGCTGATGAAGCTGGTGGCCGAGGTGGTGGGCGTGGAAGGCGACGAGCGCACGATTGACGGCGCCATTTATCTGACCGACCCGGTCGATCCGTCCTCCATCTTCCCCGAGGCCGTGGCGCTCAAGCGCCAATGCGTCATCCACGGCAAGCCCTTCCTGTCCACCGTGGCCTCGGCGCGCGACTGGATCGAGATGGAGCGCATCCATGCCGGCCTTCCCAGGGATGCCGGCGCGCAGCGCTTCCATGACTATGCGCAGCAGACGCTGGCGCTGATCGCCCACGATGCGCTCAAGCCCACCATGCTGGATTTCGCGGCGCGCAACTTCGAGCTGCTGTCGCGCTTTGGCCGGCGCGTGGGCACGGGCACCACGGGCCAGCGGCTCAACGAAATGGCCTGGAGCCGTGGCTGGCCCGAGGACCGGCCCTGGGTGGACCGCTACAACAGCGGCCCGCTGGGCGGCGATGCGCAGATCGCCGACCTGGTGCTGGACCGCCGCTGCCAGCGCGTGATCTTCTTCGAGGACCCGCATGTGGCGCGCCAGCACGAGGCCGACATCCAGCTGCTGGAGCGCGCCGTGACCACGGTGACGCACGACACGGTCTGCACCACTTCTCCGGCCGTGGCGCAGCGCTGGTGCGATGCGGCCTTGATGCGCCGCTGAAACCTTCGTCGCGCAGACGACAGCCTTGCGGCCTGCGGGCGGGCGAACACCCGTGACCGGCCGAGGGCTTTCTGCAAGACTGGCCGTTTCCAAAACCAAGGAGACAACGATGGTCAGTCCGCTCTTTCGGCGTTCCCGGCATGCCATGGCCCTGCTGGCCCTGCTGGCGCTACTGCCCGGCTGGGGGGCGGCCCAGGCACAGGCCCCCGCAGCGCCCGCGCTGCCGCCGCCCGACAGCGTGCGCCTGGAGCAACTGGGGCTGATGCAGGGCTTTCCTCCGGCCGCAGACAAGCGTGTGGATGTGTCCAACGGCTACCGCTATCCGCAACTGCGCTGGGTGGTGCAGCACCTGCGCGAAATCCAGCCCACGCAGAACATCCGTCGCGGCGCGGCGGCGCCCTCGGCTCTGCCCGAAGCGCCCATGGCCCTGGGCGGCCTGCGCTTTGACGACGACAAGGGCCAGCCCGTCACCGTGGACCAATGGCTGGACCGCACCTATACCGACGCCATCGTGGTGCTGCACAAGGGGCGGGTGGTCTTCGAGCGCTACCAGAACCAGGCCAGCTCGCCGCACCTGCTGTTCTCGGTCACCAAATCGTTCACCGGCCTGATGGCCGCGCAACTGGCCCACGAGGGGCGCATCGACCCCCAGGCGCTGGTGACGAAGTACGTGCCTGAGCTGGAAGGCTCGGCCTGGGGCGACATGACGGTGCGCCAGGTCATGGACATGACGGGCGCCGTGCGCTTTCGCGAGGACTACACCGACCCCAAGACCGAGATCTTCGGCTACTCCTGGGCCTCGGGCATGCTGCCGCGTCCGCCCGGCTACGCGGGGCCGACCAATGTGTACGACTTCCTCAAGACGCTGCCCAAGGAAGGCACGCATGGCGAGGGCTTTGTCTACCGCACCGTGCATTCCGAGGTGCTGGGCTGGATCGTCTCGCGCGTCACGGGCCGGCGCTGGAGCGATCTCATGAGCGAGAACATCTGGCAGAAGCTGGGCATGCAGGAAGACGCCTATGTGATGGTGGACAGCACCGGCACGCCGCTGCAGGGCGCGGGCCTGAACGCCACGGCGCGTGATCTGGCGCGCGTGGGCGAGATGCTGCGCCTGGGCGGCAGCTTCAACGGCCACAAGATCTTCGACAAGGCGGTGCTGGACGACATTGCGCGCGGCGGCGACCGCGAGCAGTTCAAGTTCCGCGGCATCCAGACCGCGCGGCCCGGCTACAGCTACCGCAACCAGTGGTGGGTGCTGCACAACGCCGATGGCGCCTACGAGGCCGCCGGCATACACGGCCAGTTCATCCACGTGAACCCGGCCGCGCAGATGGTGGTAGTCAAGCTGTCATCGCACCCGGTGGCGGGCGCGGCCTTCACGCATGCGCTGACGCTCAAGGCCTGGGCGGCGCTGGCCGATGCGGTGCGCGATAAATAAGGTCTTGCAATGAAAAGTGACCCTCACGCTACCCTTGCTGCGCAAGGTTCGCTGCCGCCTGAGGGGTCTTGTTTCATCTCACCGCCGCCAGACCGCCGACGATGCATTGCCTGCAATCGGCCAGTCGCAGGAGTTCAGAGAGCCAGGGTTGTCCGCTCAGACCGGCAGGTGCGACAACCCGGCACTTGCCGGGGATTCAGCTGAGATTGATGTCCTCAGGCCAGAGAAAGTAGGGGCCAAATCGGGACTTGGGAACAAACTCAAGGCCGGCCTGCGTTCCCGCTGCCGTCAGGACGTGGCGGTCGCCGTCAAGCGCAAGGTAGCCCATAGTTGTCGCGCGTTCGAGCAACTGGGCCGTCTTCCAGCCACGCTTGTGTGCGATCTTCGAGGAAGTGAGCTTTCCACCCGTTGCGGACTCCCCATCCGCCGCATCCGTCGAACCCTCAACCGAAGTCTGGTTCGGGTTTGATACGCGCTCCATCGAAATACGAACCTCATCGCTGATGCGGATGATGCGCTGGGCCTCGTCGTAAGCGTCTCTGTAGAGCTGCGCATCCTCGGCACGTTCAATCAGGATGCCCATCTCGTTATTGTTCACCTGGCTGAACTCGTACAGGTTCAGGCTCGTGATGATGCACATGGTCTCGCTAAGGTAGCACTTGGCATGCAGGTTCTTGCAAAAGCTGGTTCGGACAAAGGTCAGGCCGCGAAGCCATTCGATTTCCTGTGGCTGCAATTCGCTCTTGCCATAGACGATCCTTACATCGATCTTTAAGCGGTTCTTGTCCGCCAGCAGTTCCTTCATGCGGTCGTTCAGTTTCAGGAACGGGCTGATCAGGATCAGGCGATCGGTGGCTCCCTTGATCAGTTCTTCAAGAAAGTAGTTTGTCGCACTGGTGTTCAGGAATTTTGTCATCGGCGGTCAGAATCCTTCAGGTCATTGGGCTACATTCTGCAACACTGAATGCCGGCGGTTGAGCATGCGATCCAATGGCCGGCGCCGTGTCCTCTGCTTGGCATGGCATAGCTGCATGCCCTGCAGCGGCTTGCGGACTGCGCTACGTAGGGCTGTATTGAGAGTTTCTGTGACCGGCCGTGCAATTGGGGCGACTACGGCGCCGACTGGATAACACGTCATTCAAAGCCCCTCGTGTTCTCGCATTGAGGGCAACGGGTCTTTCGCTTTCTCTCCGGCAATGCCTCGCCATATGTGGCGTGCGGATACTCAAGGCTGAACCGATTTCGGTTGCCATGCACAATGCTGTAACAATTGTTTGCCGGGGAAGGAGTGAACAAGCTATGGCCAGGCGAAAGAAATCAGGAGCGGGAGGGGGCATCGGTGCAGTCGTCGTGGGGCTGCTGGTGGTGTTGGCCGCCATTCCGCGCGAGGTTTGGATCGGGGTTGGGGTGTTCGCCGCCATCGGCGTCGGTATCTATCTCTATCTCAAGTCCAAAGGCGGTGCGCATGAGGTACCTCAGGAAGCTGCGCGTCCTGCTCGCACTGACCCGCTTCCCGAGAGGCGCGCACCGGTTGCGCCTAGCCCGGCGGTCAGTTCGCGCGCGGCAAGCCGACTCCTTGAGGATGAACAACCTGTACCGGTTGCGGTCAGTCCAGTGCCTGCCACGCCGTCGTTTCGCATCCCGGCAGCGCCCAACCGCTTCGGTCCTGGTGCCTGGATTCCTGCAGGAGAGGCGGTTGAGGTCGGGGGCGTCTCAATTACCGGTGGCCTCGTTTACATCGGCACGTCGCTGCCTATTCCCACGGGTGGCAATGATCCGAGCCTCATCGATCCGTCGAAATCCGTCGCGTCCAAGGGCGACTACACAGAGCGGCAGATGGGCTACTGGCCGAGTTACTCGGAAATTTCGCCTTCCGCCCGGCGCGCCTATCTGAATTGGCTGGCAGGCGGAAGGCAGGATCCCGAGGCCGATGTGGGATATGTCTTCATCTTCTTCTACGGGTTGGAGCGCCGCGCCATTCTGGATGCCTCGAAGGACGAGGGGGCCAAGGCCGATTGGCCCGTGATTGCGTCGGAGCTGCGCCGGCTATTGGACATCTATGGCGACAAGTCGGGTTCATTCCGAAGCTACGCGGGTTCGCTGCTCGATTGGATCTCTTTGGCAGAGCACCCCGAGAAGGCCTATCTCAAGCCCATCCCGAGTTTTCCCAAGACCTACGAACTGCCGCTCTACATCCGTGTCGCCCTCGGCCAGGCGGCGGTCGATGGCATGCCTGTGCCTGCGCAACTGGCACTGGCCTGGGCCAAGCTGGATCCGACCAACTACCTGCGAACACCGGCAACGCGTTGCGCGGAGGAGTTCGACAAGCTCTTCGTATCCAGATACCGCGAGACGTTTGGAGAGGGCTTGGTTCTTCCCAGGAACAAGACCAAGATCAAGCTGGTTCACCGACCGGCCTCCGCCGGATTTCGCGGGTACAAGGATTTGAGCCTGTCTTTTGGGGACACGCCCGACGTCACCGTGCTTACTGCACCCATCAACAAGCTGCGCCAGGTTGTCGAGGAGGCCACGAAAGAGCTGGAGCCGTTCAGCCGCTATGTGGGGCGGAATCCGGATGGCAGGCATGCGCTGGAGGGGCTGCTGCAATTGCCTGCCACGCTGTGGCCCGAAAGTGCCCAGAAGGCCTTGCATGGCCTGAAGGTGCGTATGGGTGAGGGGATGATTGCCATGTCGTTCCAGGAACTGCTTGGCAGTCTGGATGCCAAAACGACCCTGACGCGGGACCGGACGCTGGCGCTGGCGCGAGCGCTCGAATCCTTGAACATCGGCATCGAGCCCGATGTCCTGGCTGGAGCCAAGCTGCCCAAGCCCCACGAGAAGGTCGTGCTGTTCTCCGTGCCACCAGGAGAGGTCGCCAGCCGCTCCACACCGGCTTACCAAGCCGCCATACTGACTTTGGACTTGGCATCGGCCGTTGCTGCCGCCGATGGCGAGTTCAGTGCCCAGGAAATGGGGCATCTCCGGGCACAGGTGCAGTCCTGGGCGCATCTCACTCCGAACCATATCCGTAGGCTTCTGGCACACCTGCGCCTGCTGATGGCGGCGCCAGCATCGCTGACCGCTCTGCGCAAGAAGTTGGAACCGCTGGATATTGGCGCCAAGGAGACTATTGCTGCCTTCATGGCCACGGTCGCACAGTCCGATGGAGAAGTCTCGCCGACGGAAGTGAAGATGCTGGAGAAGGTCTACAAGGCCCTTGGCGTCGAGTCCAAGAAGGTGTTTTCCGACGTGCATGCCGCAGCTGCAGGTGCGAAACCAACGGCGACGGTTGCCGTGGAGTTGGAGGAAGCCGGATTCAAGCTTGATCCCGCGCGCATTGCTGCTCTACAGAAGGATACCGAAGCCGTATCGGCTCTGCTGTCGGGAATCTTCAAGGAAGAAAATCCACCCGAGACGGTATTCGTCGAACCCGAGCCTGAAGGCGATGCTGGGGCGACATCACCGGGACTGCTCGGCCTGGACGAAGCGCACAGCGCGCTCGCACGCCTGCTGCTGTCGCGGCCGGTGTGGACAAAGGATGAACTCGACGATGCCGCTGCAGATCTGGACCTGATGCTCGACGGTGCCATCGAAGCCCTCAACGAGGCGGCCTTCGATCTGCACGACATACCGTTTACAGAGGGCGAGGAGGTCGTGACCGTGAACCCTGAACTGTTGGAGAAGTTGGAAGCATGAATGCACCGATCCGCCCTAGAGACCGCGACGCGGTCCTCCAATCGTTGCGCGCAGGTGTCGTGCCCCGCAGCGGACAGCACCTGATCCAGGTCGGCCGTGTCCGGGAAATCGAGACGCTGGTGGCCGACATCGCCCGCATCGCCGATGGGGGCTCGGCATTCCGTGTCGTCATTGGCGAGTACGGCGCGGGCAAGACCTTCTTCCTGAACCTGGTGCGTGCCGTGGCGCTGGAGAAGAAGCTCGTGGTGGCCACGGCTGATCTGAACCCGGACCGGCGTCTTCACGCCAGCGGTGGCCAGGCCCGCTCGCTCTATGCCGAACTCATGCGCAACCTGTCGACCCGAACGAAGCCGGATGGGGGTGCGCTTGCGGGCATCGTCGAGAAATTCATCGCCACGGCCAAGACGCACGCCAAGGCGTCCGGCCAATCGACCGAGGCGGTCTTGCGCCAGCAGCTCGACCAACTAACCGAGCTGGTGAACGGCTACGACTTCGCGGACGTCATTGCGGCTTACTGTCGTGGCCATGAGGAGGGCAACGAGAAGCTCAAGTCCGATGCCATCCGATGGCTGCGGGGGGAGTTCGCCACCAAGACCGATGCGAGGCAGGCGCTCGGCGTACGAAGCATCGTCGACGATTCCGAGGTCTATGACCAACTCAAGCTTATGGCGCGCTTCGTGCGGCTGGCCGGTTTCGCGGGCCTGCTGGTTGGTTTGGATGAACTGGTCAATCTCTACAAGCTGGCCAACACGCAGGCCCGCAATGCGAACTACGAACAGATCCTGCGCATCCTCAACGACTCGCTACAGGGCACGGCCGTGGGCCTTGGATTTGTTCTGGGCGGAACGCCGGAGTTTCTGCTGGATACCCGGCGCGGACTCTATAGCTATCCCGCCTTGCAGAGTCGGCTTGCGCAGAACACCTTTGCCTCAGATGGCCTGGTCGACTTCAGCGGACCGGTGGTGCGCCTGTCGAGTCTCACGCCTGAGGATTTCTACGTCCTGTTGCAGAAGATTCGCTCAGTCTACGCCCTCGGCGACGCTGACAAGTTTCTCGTCCCGGACCAAGGCATCTTCAGCTTCATGGAGCACTGCTCCAAACGCATCGGCGACACGTATTTCCGAACGCCGCGTACGACCATCACGGCCTTCATCAACATGCTGGCCGTGTTGGATCAGAACCCGGGGGCTGCATGGCAGAGCCTGCTGGGCGGCATAGAGGTCGCCCCGGACACTGGCGGGGTGACTGATGAGCAGGTCGAGGTGGACGATGGCGATGAATTCGCCTCGTTCAAGATGTGACGGTCTCGGCCTGAGCACATGTCTGGCGACAGCGCTTCCTTCTTCCTGCTCGATGAGCGCATCCAGCGCTTCCTATGGGCCGAAGGCTGGGAGTCGCTGAGAGATGCCCAGGAGGCGGCCATTCCGCTCATCGTCAAGGCGGACCGGGACGTCATCGTGGCAGCCGCCACGGCCGCCGGCAAGACGGAGGCGGCATTTCTGCCGGCGCTGACGAAGCTGCTTCAGACGGAGTCACAGGGGCTCATCGTCTATGTCAGTCCGCTCAAGGCGCTCATCAATGACCAGTTCGGTCGCCTCGACCGGCTGTGCGAGCAACTGGAAATTCCGGTGTGGCCCTGGCATGGCGACATCTCTTCCTCGGCCAAGGCACGATTCCTGACGAAGCGGCAAGGGGTCTTGCTCATCACGCCGGAATCTCTTGAGGCAACGTTATGCCATCGAGGCACGTCGATCGGTGCGGTGTTCGATCAGCTGACGTTCTTCATCGTCGACGAGCTTCACGCCTTCATCGGATCAGAGCGCGGAAAACAGCTTCAATCCCTGATGCATCGCATTGAGCGGGTCATCGGTCGCCAAGTGCCGCGTGTCGGCCTTTCCGCGACCTTGGGTGACATGCGCCTGGCCGCCGATTTTCTGCGTCCTGGACAAGGGACGTCGGTTGCCCTGGTGGAGTCGAAGTCCTCGCACAGTGAGCTGAGAGTTCTGGTCAAAGGTTACGAGGAGCCCTTGGTCTTGCGCAATGAAGATGGTGGCGAAGAGCCGGAACCCGTCACACCGGCGAAGATTGCCCTGCATCTGTTCCGGGGCTTGCGCGGCACGAACAATCTGGTCTTCCCGAACTCGCGGCGTGAAGTCGAACGCTACACGTACCTTCTCAACCGACTTTGCGAGCAGGAGAAGGTGCCCAATGAGTTCTGGCCGCACCACGGCAGTCTGTCGAAGGAGATCCGCTCGGACACCGAGGCTGCCCTGAAACAGAAGGAATTTCCCGCGACCGCCCTCTGTACCAACACGCTGGAGTTGGGCATCGACATTGGCTCCGTCAAGAGCGTGGCCCAGATCGGCCCGCCACCGTCGGTGGCCAGCTTGCGACAGCGCCTGGGGCGGTCTGGTCGCCGAAAGGGCGAGCCGGCCATCTTGCGAGGCTACAGCGTGGAGAACGCCCTTGGAGGGAAACCCTCGCTCGCCGACGAACTCCGTCTGGAGACGGTGAAGGTGACGGCGATGATCTCACTGCTGCTGGAAGGTTGGTTCGAACCGCCCATGGCGCATGGCGTTCACCTATCGACACTGGTTCAGCAGATGCTGTCCTATGTGGCGCAGAGCGGAGGGGCATCCATCGGGCAACTCCATACGATGTTCTGTACTTCCGGCGCCCCTTTCACTGGGTTGAACAAAGGCGAGTTTGCCGAACTCGTTCGCCATCTCGGCCAAAAGGAATTGCTGATGCAGGAGTCCAGCGGTCTTTTGCTGCATGGTCGCATCGGTGAGAAGTTCGTCAACCACTACACCTTCTATGCTGCGTTTGCAGCAGACGAGGAGTTTCGTATCGTCTGCAGCGGTAAAACGCTCGGCACTTTGCCGGTATCGCTGATGCTCAGCGTTGGCCAGCGCATCCTGTTCGCCGGCAGGACCTGGCTGGTAGAAGACATCGACGAGGAGCAGAAGACCATATTTGTCGTCCGCTCCGGTGGCGGAGCGCCGCCGTTGTTCTCAGGTGGGGCAGGGCGTACCCACACACGTGTTCACCAGCGAATGCACCAATTGTTCGAGTCCTCCGATATACCGCCGTTCCTGGATGAAGTGGCCAGGCGGTTTTTGGTGGAAGGCAGGGCGAACTACTCTGAACGAAATCTGGCGAATGACTTCATGGTGGACCAGGGCCGCGAAGTGGTGCTGCTGACCTGGCTCGGGGATGCCGCCAACGAAGCGCTGGCCTGCCTGCTTCGCCGCAGAGGCTACTCGGCCAATGCGGCCGGCCCAGGCATCGAAGTCATCAAAGGAGATTTGGGTATCGAGGGGATCATCGATGCCCTCATCGATACGGCAGTGGATGAGCCTCCACCGCTCGACATGCTTCTGGCCGATGTCCGCAACCTGCAGCGCGAGAAATGGGACTGGGCTTTGCCTGATGGACTTTTGCGCAAGGCGTATGCAAGTCTGTACCTGAACCTTGAAGAGGCATTGTCCTGGGCGCAATCGCTTGCCAGCGATCACTCAGCCCATGGCAGAAAGGCGTAGAAAGCGGAAGGCACCAACAAAAAAGCCCATGCAGCAGGCTGCATGGGCTTTCGTCAGGGATGGGGAGCGCTGATGCTCAGATCACGCCCTGGGCCAGCATGGCGTCGGCCACCTTGACGAAGCCGGCGATGTTGGCGCCGTCGATGTAGCTGACCGTGCCGTCCTCGCGCTTGCCGTACTTCAGGCAGGCGGCGTGGATGCCTTGCATGATCTGCAGCAGGCGGGCATCGACTTCCTCGGCGGGCCAGGACAGGCGGGCCGCGTTCTGGCTCATCTCCAGGCCCGAGGTGGCCACGCCACCGGCGTTGCTGGCCTTGCCCGGGGCGTACAGCACGCCGGCCTTCTCGAAGGCCTTGGCGGCTTCGATGGTCGAGGGCATGTTGGCGCCTTCGGCCACGCAGACCACGCCGTTGACGATCAGCACCTTGGCGTCTTCCTCGGTCAGTTCGTTCTGCGTGGCGCAGGGCAGGGCCACGTCCACCTTCAGGTGCCACGGCGTCTTGCCGCGCAGGAATTCGGCGCCCACCAGCTTGGCGTACTCGTCCACGCGGCCGTAGCGGTGGTTCTTCACGTCCATCAGGATGGCCAGCTTCTCGGTGGTGAAGCCGTCCTGGTCATACACGGTGCCCGAGGAGTCGGAGACCGACACCACCTTGGCGCCCAACTGCAGGGCCTTCTCCACGGCGTACTGGGCCACGTTGCCCGAGCCGGAGACGGAGACGGTCTTGCCTGCGAAGGACTGGCCGCGCGTGGCCAGCATTTCCTGGGCGAAGTAGACGGTGCCGTAGCCGGTGGCTTCGGGGCGGATCAGCGAGCCGCCGAAGGACAGGCCCTTGCCCGTGAACACGCTGGCGGCGCTGTTGGACAGCTTCTTGTACATGCCGGCCATGAAGCCCACTTCGCGGCCGCCCACGCCGATGTCGCCTGCCGGCACGTCGGTGTCCGGGCCCACGTGGCGGAACAGCTCGGTGACGAAGGCCTGGCAAAAGCGCATGACTTCAGCGGGGCTCTTGCCCTTGGGATCGAAGTCCGAGCCGCCCTTGCCGCCGCCCATGGGCAGCGTGGTCAGCGCGTTCTTGAAGGTCTGCTCGAAGGCCAGGAACTTGAGCACGGACAGCGTGACCGAGGGGTGGAAACGCAGGCCGCCCTTGTAGGGGCCGATGGCCATGCTGTGCTGGATGCGGAAGCCGCGGTTGACCTGCACCTGGCCCTTGTCGTCGGTCCAGCTCACGCGGAACATGACCACGCGCTCGGGCTCGACCAGACGCTCCAGCAGTCCGTGCTCGGCGTACTTGGGGTTCTTCTCGATGAAGGGCCACAGGCTTTCCATCACTTCGGTGACGGCTTGCAGGAATTCGGGCTGGCCGGGGTTGCGTTGCGCCACTTCTTCAAGGAATTGGCCGACGGACTCGTACTTCATGGAAAAACCTCTGACTAAAAAACGGCTGCGGGAAGGGGTGAGTGCAAACCAAAATTATGCCAAAAAGTTATGCCGTCATGCATCGTTTTGGTGAACGGTGCCCGTGCTTGGTGCCTGAATGCCGTTTTTCGGTGCATTTCCCAAGAGGTGCTGGCGGTATTTGGTGCATGGGCAGGGCCTGCGCGCCGCAGTGAGCGCACAGGCCGCGGCCAGGATCAGCCGTATCCGGTGGCGTGCATGGTCATGGCGAATGGGAATGGCGGGCGCCATGCCAGCTGACATGAAGAGTGGCTAGGAAGGCCTTGCAGCCGGACGGGGCTTGGGCCCGCCCGGCCATCCCATCGCCTGCCTTTCAGCTGCGCTGCAGCTGGGGATGGCGCGCGAACAGGTCGGCCGCCCAGTCCACGAAGGCCCGCACCTTGGCGCTGAGGTGGCGGTTGGGCGGATAGACCACGTGAATGGGCAGCGGCGGCTGGGTCCATTCCGGCAGCACCTCGACCAGTTCGCCGCTGTCGATCAGCGGCTGGGCAAAGGCCGTGACCAGTTGCGCGATGCCAAAGCCCGCCAGCACGGCGGCCGTGTAGGCATTGCTGTCGTTGGCCGCGATGCGGTAGTTGCCTGCCACCTCGATGGATTCATCGCCCCGCTGGAATTCCAGCGGGTACATGCGCCGCGTATGGCCCGAGAAGAAGGCGACGATCTGGTGCTTCGTATCCAGTTCGGACGGATGCTGGGGCACGCCGTGGCGTGCCAGGTAGGCGGGCGAGGCCACGGTGACCCAGTTCATGGAGCCGATGCGCCGCGCCACCAGGGACTGGTCGCTGAGCTCGCCCCCGCGGATCACGCAGTCCACGTTGTCGCTGATCAGGTCCACCAGGCGGTCGCCCACGCCCAGGTCGATCTGTATGTCGGGGTAGCGTTCGCAGAATTCGGTCAGCGCCGGAATGATGATCAGCCGGGCCATGGAGCTGCCCACGTCCAGCCGCAGCCGCCCGCTGGGCGCGGTCTGGGTGTTGACCATGCTGGCTTCGAGATCGTCGAAGTCGTTGAGCAGGCGTGCCGCGCGTTCGTAGTAGGCCGCGCCATCGGGCGTGACGGTGACGCGCCGCGTCGTGCGGTTGAGCAGCTTGACGCGCACGCGCGCCTCCAGCGCCTGTATCTGTTTGGTGACCGTGCCCTTGGGCAGGTCGAGCGAATCGGCGGCGCGGGTGAAGTTGCCGGCTTCCACCACGCGAACGAAGACACGCATGGCCTGGATCTGGTCCATGGAAAGTTGCTCCTGCAGCGCCCGGCAAGGGAATGCCGGCTCGGCGGAATTCTCACATGCGCGGTATCGGGCGATTGTTCGTGAAACGGAAACAGAGCGATGGCTGCGTTGCTATTTCAGACATGGCCGGCGCCGCCTATATTCCAACCATCGACCATTGCCGCAGGTTCGCGCCATGTCCACTTCCCCGTCGCTTCCGAACGGCCCCGCCGCCGGGGCGCAGATTGCCGAAACAGAATTCTCCATCGAGCTGCCCGAGCACGGCACCGTGGCTGCGCGCGCCTATGGTCAGCGCAGGCCCGGCACGGTCTCGCCGCTGGTGCTGCATTTCCATGGCGGCACCTTTGTCTGCGGCACGCTGGACAACGGGCGCTACATCGGCCGGCTGCTGGCCGAGGCGGGCGCCGTCGTGGTGTCGCTGGCCTACCCGCTGGCGCCCGAGCATCCGTTTCCCCAGCCCATCGAGGTGGGCTACGCCGTGCTGCAGTGGCTGTACAAGCACCGCGTGAAGATGGCGGGCAAGGGCGCGCCGCTGTTCCTTGCGGGTGAAGAAGCCGGCGGCAACCTGGCCGCCGCCGTGGCCGTGATCTCGCGCGACCGGGGCCATCCGCCGCTGGCGGGCCAGATCCTGGTGTCGCCCATGCTCGATCCCTGCACCGGCACCGCCTCGCAGCGCGAGGCCACACCCGAAGCCGGCGAATGCCGCTGGGCCACGGGCTGGCGCGAGTACCTGAGCTGCCCCAAGGACGCCATGCACCCCTATGCCGTACCCGGCAGCTCGCTGCGCCTGGCCCAGTTGCCGCCGGCCCTGGTGCTGGTGGGCGGTGACGACCCGCTGCGCGACGAGGCCCAGGCCTATGCGGCCCGCCTGCGCGCGGCCGGCGTGACAGCCAGCAGCCATGTGCTGCCCAGCGCGTCGAACTGGCCGCAGGCCCTGTCCGAGGCCGAGGCCTGTACGGCCTGCAGCGCCGCCGTGTTCCAGCATGTGCATGACTTCTTCGAGGCCACCATGAACAAGCCCGCAGCACCGGGCTAGGCCCCGCGCCGCCGCAGCCGGCGACATCTGCTGCCCCGTTTTCCCCTTCCGCCTTCCCGGCGCGTTCAGGCGCCGGGCGGGCATCGTGTTCCCTGAATTTCGCAAAAAAATACCATGTCCACCGAATCCACCTCATCCTCTTCTTCCCCTTCTTTCGCTTCGGCCCCGCGCAAGGGCTGGAGGCTGCCTGCCGCCGCTGCGGCCATCCTCGCCGTCAGCGCCGGCCTGTTCGGCCTGCATGGCTTCGATGCCAAGGCTGATGACGCGCCCGCCAGCGCCCAGCCCGCCGCCACGCCCGTGTCGGTGGCCACGGTCGCCGAAAGCGAGGTCACCGCCTGGGACGAGTTCTCGGGCCGCCTTGAAGCCGTGGAGCGCGTGGACATCCGCTCGCGCGTGGCTGGCGCCGTGCAGGCCGTGCACTTTCGCGAGGGCGCGCTGGTCAAGCAGGGCGATCTGCTGATCACCATCGACCCCGCACCGTATGCGGCCGAGGTCGAGCGGGCCGAAGCCCAGGTGGCCTCGGCCCAGGCACGCCAGTCCTATGCACGCAGCGAGCAGGAGCGCGCACGCCGCCTGTGGGACGAGCGGGCGATTGCCCAGCGCGAGCTGGACGAGCGCATCAACGCGGGCAGCGAGGCCGAGGCCAATCTGCGCGCGGCCCAGGCGTCCCTGCAATCGGCGCGGCTGAACCTGGGCTACACCCAGGTGCGCGCCCCCGTGTCGGGCCGCATCGGCAAGCGCGAGATCACCGTGGGCAACCTGGTGGCCGCAGGCCCGGGCGCGCCGGTGCTGACCACGCTGGTCTCGGTCAGCCCCATCTATGCGAGCTTCGATGCCGATGAGCAGGTCATCACGCGCGCGCTCAAGGAGCTCGGCGGCGGCGCGGGCAACCGCGCCAGGATCGACAGCATTCCCGTGCAGATGGGCACGGCCACGGCCGGCAGCACGCCCTTCGAGGGCCGGCTGCAGCTGATCGACAACCAGGTCGATGCCCGAAGCGGCACGGTGCGCGTGCGCGCCGCCTTCGACAACAAGGACGGCGCCCTCATGCCCGGCCAGTTCGCCCGCATCCGCATGGGCCAGGCGCGCGACAGCAGCATGCTGCTGGTCAGCGAGCGCGCCATCGGCACGGACCAGAGCAAGAAGTACGTGATGGTGGTGGGCGACGACAACAAGGCCGTCTACCGCGAGGTGGCCCTGGGCGCCTCGGTCAACGGCCTGCGCAACGTGACCCAGGGCCTGCAGCCCGGCGAGCGCGTGGTGGTCAACGGCCTGCAGCACATCCGCCCCGGCGCCCTGGTCGCGCCCAAGGAGGTGTCCATGGATGCGCGGGCCGATGCCCGCCAGCCGGGCACCCGGCAGGCAGCCGAACAAGTGGCTGACGCAACCAAGTCCTGATCTAGCCGCACACCTTTCCTGCCTCTGAAATGCCGCCTGACCGCAGGCGGCATGGGCCGCGCTTTGCCGTGGCGGAGCCAAACACCATGAACCTATCCAAATTCTTCATTGACCGGCCGATCTTCGCAGGCGTGCTTTCGCTGCTGATGCTGATCGCCGGCCTGATCGCCATGGGCGGGCTGCCGATCTCGGAATACCCCGAGGTCGCGCCGCCGTCCGTGGTGGTGCGCGCCCAGTATCCGGGCGCCAATCCCAAGGTGATCGCCGAGACCGTGGCCACGCCGCTGGAAGAGCAGATCAACGGCGTCGAAGGCATGCTCTACATGGGCAGCCAGGCCACCAGCGACGGCGTGATGACGCTGACCGTCACTTTCCGCCTGGGCACCGACCCCGACAAGGCGCAGCAGATGGTGCAAAACCGCGTCTCGCAGGCCGAGCCGCGCCTGCCGGAAGAGGTGCGCCGCCTGGGCATCACCACGGTCAAGAGCGCACCCGACCTGACCATGGTGGTGCACCTGGTCTCGCCCAACCAGCGCTATGACATCAACTACCTGCGCAACTACGCAGTGCTGAACGTGAAGGACCCGCTGGCGCGCATCGAGGGCGTGGGCCAGATCCAGATCTTCGGCGGCGGCGACTACGCCATGCGCGTGTGGCTGGACCCGCAGAAGGTGGCGCAGCGCGGCCTGTCGGCCAGCGATGTGGTGGCCGCCATCCGCGGCCAGAACGTGCAGGCTGCGGCCGGCGTGGTCGGCGCCTCGCCGGGGCTGCCGGGCGTGGACATGCAACTGTCCATCAACGCCCAGGGCCGCCTGCAAAGCGAGGAGGACTTCGGCGACATCATCGTCAAGAGCGGCGCCGATGGCGCCGTGACCCGCCTGCGCGACATCGGCCGCCTGGAGATGGGCGCGGCCGACTATTCGCTGCGCTCGCTGCTGAACAACGACCCGGCCGTGGGCATGGGCGTGTTCCAGGCGCCGGGCTCCAATGCGCTGGAAATCTCGGCCAACGTGCGCAAGACCATGGAGGCCCTGAACAAGAACATGCCCGAGGGCCTGGAGTACCGCATCGCCTACGACCCCACGCAGTTCGTGCGCGCCTCCATCGAATCGGTGGTGCACACGCTGCTGGAGGCCATCGTGCTCGTGGTGCTGGTGGTGATCCTGTTCCTGCAGACCTGGCGCGCCTCCATCATCCCGCTGCTGGCCGTGCCGGTGTCGGTGATCGGCACCTTCGCCGTGCTGCATCTGCTGGGTTTTTCCATCAACGCGCTGAGCCTGTTCGGCCTGGTGCTGGCCATCGGCATCGTGGTGGATGACGCCATCGTCGTGGTCGAGAACGTGGAGCGCAACATCGAGGCCGGTCTCACGCCGCGCAACGCCACCTACCGCGCCATGCGCGAAGTGTCCGGGCCCATCATCGCCATCGCCCTGGTGCTGGTGGCGGTGTTCGTGCCGCTGGCCTTCATCAGCGGCCTCACGGGCCAGTTCTACAAGCAGTTCGCGGTGACGATCGCCATCTCCACGGTGATCTCGGCCATCAACTCGCTGACGCTGTCGCCCGCGCTGGCGGCCCTGCTGCTGCGCGGCCACGATGCGCCCAAGGACGCGCTGACGCGCGGCATGGACCGGGCCTTCGGCTGGCTGTTCCGCGGCTTCAACCGCATGTTCCACCGGGGCTCCGAGGCCTACAGCGGCGGCGTGGGCCGCGTGATCTCCCGCAAGGCCCTGATGCTGGCCATCTACCTGGCGCTGATCGCCGTGACCTTCGGCCTGTTCAAGGCCGTGCCTTCGGGCTTCGTGCCCGCGCAGGACAAGCAGTACCTGATCGGCTTTGCCCAGTTGCCCGACGGCGCCACGCTGGACCGCACGGACGAGGTGATCCGCCGCATGGGCGAGATCATGAAGGACAACCCCAACGTGGAGGACACCATCGCCTTCCCGGGCCTGTCCATCAACGGCTTCACCAACAGCTCCAACTCGGGCATCGTCTTCGCCACGCTCAAGCCCTTCGACGAGCGCAAGCGCGCCGACCAGAGCGGCGGCGCCGTGGCCGGCCAGCTCAACCAGGCCTTCGCAGGCATCCAGGACGCCTTCATCGTCATGTTCCCGCCGCCACCCGTGGCGGGCCTGGGCACGACGGGCGGCTTCAAGCTGCAGCTGGAAGACCGCGCCTCCCTGGGCTATGACCAGATGGACGCGGCCGTGAAGGCTTTCATGGCCAAGGCCTACCAGACGCCCGAGCTGACCGGCATGTTCACCAGCTGGCAGGTCAACGTGCCCCAGCTGTATGCCGACATCGACCGCACCAAGGCGCGCCAGCTCGGCGTGCCGGTGACGGACATCTTCGACACCATGCAGATCTACCTGGGCAGCCTGTATGCGAACGACTTCAACAAGTTCGGCCGCACCTACAGCGTCCGCGTCCAGGCCGACGCGCCCTACCGCGCGCGTGCCGAGGACGTGGGCATGCTCAAAGTGCGCTCCAGCTCGGGCGAGATGATTCCGCTGTCGGCGCTGATGAAGGTGGACTCCAGCTTCGGCCCCGAGCGCGCCATGCGCTACAACGGCTACCTCACGGCCGACATCAACGGCGGTGCCGCACCGGGCTTCTCTTCGGGCCAGGCGCAGGACGCCATCAAGCGCATCGCGGCCGAGACCCTGCCCAAGGGCATCGACTTCGAATGGACCGACCTGACCTATCAGGAAATCCTGGCCGGCAATTCGGCGGTGATCGTGTTCCCGCTGGCCCTGCTGCTGGTCTTCCTGGTGCTGGCCGCGCAGTACGAGAGCCTGACCCTGCCGATTGCCATCATCCTGATCGTGCCCATGGGCCTGTTGGCGGCCATGACCGGCGTCTGGCTGTCGGGCGGCGACAGCAATGTCTTCACGCAGATCGGGCTCATCGTGCTGGTGGGGCTGAGTGCGAAGAACGCCATCCTGATCGTGGAGTTCGCGCGGGAGCTGGAGTTCGAGGGCCGCACGCCCATACAGGCCGCCATCGAGGCCAGCCGGCTGCGCCTGCGCCCCATCCTGATGACCTCGCTGGCCTTCGTCATGGGCGTGCTGCCCCTGGTGCTGTCCACGGGCGCGGGCTCGGAAATGCGCCGTGCCATGGGCGTGGCCGTGTTCTCGGGAATGATCGGGGTGACGGCCTTCGGCCTGTTCCTGACGCCCGTGTTCTACGTGCTGATGCGCCGCCTGGCAGGCAACCGGCCGCTCAAGCAGCATGGTCCCGAGATGGAGCAAGAGGCCCCTGCACACGCACCCGCCCACGGCCATGCCTTGGGTGGCGGCGCGCTGCCCATGCCCTCTGCTGCGCGTGGCGAGCATGAATGAGCCCACACCACAAGAACAGGAACCGATCATGAAGATCCCATCGCTTTCGAAACTGTCCAGGCGTCTGCTGCCCCTGGTGGCGGCGCTGGCCCTGGCCGGCTGCGCCAGCGTGTCCCAGAGCCTGCCAGAGCTGCCGGCCGCCCCCGCCTTCAAGGAGCAGGGCGCCGCGCCGCAGGCGGGCTGGACCCAGGCCCTGCCTGCCGAAGCCCAGGCACGCGGCCAATGGTGGCTGGCCTTTGCCGACCCGGCGCTGGACGCGCTGGTGGACAAGGCCACGCTGGACAACCAGAGCATCCAGGCCGCGGCCGCACGCCTGGCCGAGGCCCGCGCCCTGGCGCGCAGCGCCAATGCCGAGCGCCTGCCCCAACTGGGCCTGGGCGCAGGGGCCACGCGCGGCGCGGGGCTGGACAAGGCCTCGGGCACGCGGCCTGCCACCCTGGTCAATGCGGGGCTGAACCTGTCCTATGAGGTCGATCTGTTCGGCCGCATTTCCCAGGCGGCCGACGCATCGCGGCTGGACGCCGAGGGCCGCGAGGCCCTGCTGCAAAGCACGCGGCTGGCCGTGCAGGCCGAGGTCGCGCAGACCTATCTGCAGCTGCGCGCACTGGACGCCGAGCGCGCCCTGATGCGCGAGACCGTGGAGGCCTACCGCGACACGCTGCGCCTGTCGGAGCGAAGGCTGCAGGCCGGCGACATTGCCGAGCTGGACGTGGCGCGCATCCAGGCCGAGCTGTCGGCCACCGAATCGGACGCGCTGGCGCTGGACCGCCAGCGCGCCCAGGTCGAGCATGCGCTGGCCGTGCTTGTGGGCGACTCGGCCTCGCGCTTCGGCCTGGGCGAAGGCGCCTGGACCACGGCTCTGCCTTCCATCCCAGCCGGCGTGCCGGCCACGGTGCTCATGCGCCGGCCCGACATCTCGGCTGCGCAGCGCGCCGTGTTCGCCGCGCAGTCGCGCGTGGGCGTGGCGAAGACGGCATGGTTCCCCAGCATCTCGCTGACCGGCGCGGCCGGCCACGCCTCGCCCGAAGTCGGTGACCTGTTCAAGTGGTCCATGCGCTCCTGGGGCGTGGGCGCCTTGCTGTCGCTGCCGCTGTTCGACGGCGGCCGGCGCGAGGCCGGCGTGCAGGCCGCAGGTGCGCAGCTCGACGCCGCGCTGGCCGCCTACCGCCAGCAGGCGCTGGTGGCCTTCCAGGAGGTGGAGGACCAGCTGTCATCCATCCGCATCCTGCAGGAGCAGTCCACCGTGCAGGGCCAGGCCGTGGTGGCCGCCAAGCGTGCCACCAGCCTTTCGGACACGCGCTACCGCAATGGCTACGTCAGCCAGCTGGACCTGCTGGATGCCCGCCGCAGCGAACTGCGCAACCGCCGCCAGGCGCTGCAGGTGAAGTCCGCGCAGTACCAGGCCGCCGTGGGCCTGATCCGCGCGCTGGGCGGGGGCTGGGATGTTCCGGCTGACGCGCCGGCCGGCGAATCGGCGAACGTGCCGGTGGCCCAGGCCGCGCTGCGCTGAGCCGCCCTCAAGCCAGCACGTCAATGGAGCGGAACACGCGCTGCAGCACCGGGTCCGGGCTGTGGCGGCAGGCGTGGACCTGCTCCATGAGGTGGTGCACGAAGCGCTCGGCCACCCAGGGCAGGGGGCCGTGGCCGCGCTGGACCACGCCCACCGTGTGGGGCTCGAACTGCTCGCGCAGGGACAGCGGCACCAGGGTGCCCTGGGGCACGCCCGACTCGATCAGCGGCCAGGGGCACAACGAGAGCATGTCGCTGTGCACGATCAGGTGCAGCAGCAGCGATGCCGAATGCACCAGGTGGATGTGGCCCACGGGCACGGGCAGGCCGTGGCGCAGGAACAGGCGCCGCACCAGGTCGTCTTCTTCAGGCGGCGTGTAGTTGAGCAGCCAGTCGCAGTCCATCAGCTCGGCCAGCGAACGGGCGCCTGCCAGCGGATGGCCGGTGCGGGCCACGACGGTGGCGTCATAGCGGAACAGCGGTGTGCCATGCAGGTCGCCGCCCGAGGGGCCCGAAGGCACGCGGCCAATCAGCAGGTCCAGCGTGCCTTCGCGCAGGCGCGGATGGGCCACGGCCGACAGGCCCTCGAACAGTTCCAGCCGTACCTGGGGCAGTTCGGCGCGGAAGGCGCGCAGCACATGGGGCAGCAGGCTCTGGCCCACCCAGGGCGTCACGCCTACGGACAGGCGCGCCACGGCGCAGGTGTCGCGCAGGCGGGCCATTTCATCCTCGGCCTGGGCCATCTGCCCGGTGATCAGCTGGGCGTGGCGCAGCAGCGTGCGCCCGGCCGGCGTGAGGACGATGCCGCTGCTCTGGCGCTCGAACAGCGCAAGGCGGTGGCCTTCCTCCAGCTCGCGCAGGGCCTGGGTGATGGCCGACTGCGTGATGCCCAGCGCGCGTGACGCGGCGCGCACGCTGCCACAGCCGGCCACGGCGACGAGGTAGCGCATCTGGTGCAGCTTCATGGCGGGACCGGCATCGGGGTGGGGCTGGGAATGCATGGGCCGATCTTGCAGGTTTCGTGCCATGTGTGCCATGCCTGTGATTGGCGCGTGCAGGTGTTCAGGGGATGACAGGCAATGCCTGGCAGGGCAGGCGCTGGCGGTCTTCCGCCCGCTGCCCACGCTTCCTAGACTGCGGGCATGAACATTGAACCGCCCGTTTCCACCATGGCTGAAGCCGCCGATCCGGTGCTGCCCGGCATACGCGCCACGCAGGCCGAGATGGTGGCCCTGCGCCATCACCTGCATGCCCATCCCGAGCTGGCCTTCGAGGAGTTCGCCACCAGCGACTTGGTGGCCGAGCGCCTGGCCTCCTGGGGCTACGAAGTGCACCGGGGCCTGGGAGGCACGGGCGTGGTCGGCACGCTGCGGGTCGGAGCAGGCACGCGGCGCCTGGGCCTGCGCGCCGACATGGACGCGCTGCCCATCCACGAGCAGACCGGCCTGCCCTATGCCAGCCGCCACGCGGGCCGCATGCATGCCTGCGGGCATGACGGCCATACCGCCATCCTGCTGGCCGCCGCGCGCGAGCTGGCCCAGGCGCGCGGCTTCGACGGCACGCTGCACCTGATCTTCCAGCCGGCCGAGGAGGGCCTGGGCGGGGGCCGCAAGATGGTGGAGGATGGCCTGTTCGATCTTTTCCCCTGCGATGCCATCTTTGCGCTGCACAACATGCCGGGCTTTGCAGAGGGGCAGTTCGGCTTTCGCGAGGGCTCGTTCATGGCTTCGTCGGACACGGTGATCATCACCGTGCGCGGCAAGGGCGGCCATGGCTCGGCGCCCCACCTGTCGGCCGACCCGGTGGTGGCGGCGGCCCACCTGGTGCTGGCGCTGCAGACCGTGGTCTCGCGCAATGTCGATCCCCGCGACATGGCCGTGGTCAGCGTGGGCGCCATCCATGGCGGCGATGCGCCCAACGTGATCCCCGGCGAGGTGGAGCTGCGCCTGTCCGTGCGCGCCTACCGGCCCGAGGTGCGTGCCCTGCTGCGCGAACGCATCACCGCCCTGGCCCATGCCCAGGCCGCCACGCTGGGGGCCGAGGCCGTGGTGGACTACCGCTGGCGCTATCCGGCCCTGGTCAACGACGCGGCCAGCACGGTCTTCGCCCGCGAGGTGGCGCGCGACTGGCTGGGCGAGCAGGCGCTGATCCCCGACCTGCAGCCGCTGACGGGCAGCGAGGACTTCTCCTTCATGCTCGAACAATGCCCTGGCAGCTATCTGATCGTGGGCAACGGCGTGGGCGACACGCATGGCACGGGCGGCTGCATGGTCCACAACCCCGGCTACGACTTCAACGACCGCATCCTGCCGCTGGCCGCCACCTACTGGGTGAAGCTGGCCCGGCGCTTTCTGTCCGCCGCCTGAGGCGCCGCGCCCGCACCGGATTCCTTTGACGACTTCACCTGCGATTGCCACCATGCGCACTGCATCTCCTCTCTCCTCCGAGGCCCGCCAGGTCCTGAGCCGCCGCAGCCTTCTGGGCGCCGCCGCGCTGGGGCTGGCCTTGCCGGCCGCTGCCCAGGGCAGCTTTCCTGCCAAGCCCTTGAAGCTGGTCGTCGGATACCCGGCCGGTGGTTCGGTGGACCTGGCCGCCCGCGTGGTGGGCGATGCGCTGGCCGCGCGTCTGCACGGCACGGTGGTGGTGGACAACGTGGGCGGGGCGGCGGGTGCCATTGCGGCCCAGCGCGTGGCCTCCGCACCGGCCGATGGCTACACGCTGCTGGTGGGGGCCAGCAACGAACTGGTGGCCACGCGCATCGTCAACCCCGCGCAGCGCTACGACGGCCGCCGCGATTTCACGCCGCTGGGCCTGGTGGCCACCAGCCCGCTGATCCTGGCTGCACGCCCGGGCCTGGGCATGAAGACCCTGGCCGACTTGCTGGAGCTGGCGCGCCGCCAGCCCGGCAAGCTCAGCTACGGCAGCTCGGGCGTGGGATCGACCCTGCATTTCGCGGGAGAGCTGTTCAAGCAGCGCGCGGGTGTTTCCATCACCCATGTGCCCTACCGCGGCGTGGCGCCGTTGACCAGCGACCTGGCGGGCGGCAGCCTGGACCTGGCCATGCTCTCGCCCACGGCGGCGCAACCGTTTCTGCAGAGCGGGCGCATCGTGCCGCTGGCGGTCACCAGCGCGCAGCGCCTGTCCGCCTTGCCCCAGGTTCCGGCCATGGCCGAGCTGGCGCCGCTGCGCGGTTATGAATTGGTGGGCTGGTTTGCGCTGATGGCGCCGCGCGGACTGCCCGCCGCCACCGCGCAGCGCATCACGGCGGCCCTGCAGGAGGCGCTGGCCGAGCCCGCCGTGCGCAAGCGCCTGGAAGATGCAGGCATGGTGCCCGCCTCGGGCCGCGAGGACCTGGCGCGCCTGATCGCCGAGGAAGACCGCAAGTACGACCAGTTGGCGGCCTTTGCGAACATGCGCGACTGACGACGCTGACGGCGGCCGCGCAGGTTCAGCGACCGCGCAGGAACAGCGCGTCCAATTCCTTCATGCTCATCTGCCGCCAGGTGGGGCGGCCGTGGTTGCATTGGTCGGAGCGCTCGGTGACTTCCATCTGGCGCAGCAGGGCGTTCATCTCGTCCAGCGTCAGGCGGCGGTTGGCGCGCACGGCGCCGTGGCAGGCCATGGTGGCCAGGATCTCATTGCGCGCGCGCTGCACCACGGTGCTGGCGTCGTGCTGGGCCAGCTCGGCCAGCACGCTGCGCGCCAGCTCCACGGCATCGCCCTGGGCCAGGGTGGCGGGCACGGCACGCACGGCCAGCGTCTTGGGCGAGAAGGGGGAAACCTCCATGCCCAGGGCCTGCAGCGTGTCGCCATGGGCCTCGGCCGTGGCCACTTCCTCGGGCGTGGCGGCGAAGGTGGCGGGAATCAGCAGCGGCTGGCTGGGGATCTGCTCTGCCGCGTTGACGGCATTCTTGAGCTGCTCGTAGACGATGCGCTCGTGCGCCGCATGCATGTCCACCACCACCATGCCCTGGGCGTTCTCGGCCAGGATGTAGACGCCGTGGATCTGGGCGACGGCGCGGCCCAGGGGCCAGATGGTTTCTTCGGCAGCGGCAGGGGTGTCCGCTGCCGGGGGCGTGAAGTTCGCAGGTGAAGGTTCGGAGACGGTGACTGGCCGGGGCTGTGCGGCGGGTGCGTAGCTGGCGGGCACATCGCCGGCAGGCCATTGCACGCCGGGCGTGTCCACCGCGACTTCGGCGGCACCGGCAGTCTGCATGGCCGTCTGGGCAGGAAGTGCCACGGGGGCCGGCGCGGCTTCGCGCATGGGTGCCCACAGGCCCGCCATGTTGCTGACCTTGTGGCCGCCCTGTTCATCGCCAAAGCTCATGCGCGCCTGGGGCCAGGCGGGAGCCGCCACCTTGGGCGCGGTGGCCGGTGCGGCGGAGGCCAGCTCCGGGGTGCGGGCGGCTTCCTCGGCGGCAGCGGCGGCTGCGGCGGCCGCGCGCGGGGCGGCCAGCGCATTCTCTATGGCGTGGCGCACGGCCTGGTGCACCTCGCGGCTGTCGCGAAAGCGCACCTCGATCTTGGTGGGGTGCACGTTCACGTCCACGCGCGCAGGGTCGATCTCCACATACAGCGCATAGACAGGCTGCTTGTGGCCGTGCAGCACATCCTCGTAGGCGCTGCGCGAGGCGTGTGTCAGCACCTTGTCGCGCACGAAGCGGCCATTGACGTAGCAGAACTGGTGGTCGGGCCGGGAGCGCGCCGCATCGGGAATGCCCGCGCGGCCCGTGACGTGGACGGCGCCCGACCAGTGCTCCACCGTCACGGAGTTCTGCACGAAGGCGTCGCCCAGCACATCGCCCAGGCGGCGCGCAAGGGCTTCATCCGACATGCTGCCTGCGGCACGCCACTGCTCGACCAGCTTGCCTTCGTGCCAGATGGCAAAGCCCACGTCGGGCCGGGCCAGCGCATGGCGGCGCACGGACTCGATGCAGTGGGCCAGCTCCGTGGCGTCGCTCTTGAGGAATTTGCGGCGGGCCGGGGTGGAGAAGAACAGCTCCTTGACCTCGACCGTCGTGCCCTGGTTGCGGGCGGCGGGGCGCAGCTCGCCGCTGCGCGCATCGAGCAGATAGGCCGAGTCCTGGCCCGCAGGGCGCGAGAGGATGGACGCCTCGGACACCGAGCAGATGGCCGCCAGCGCCTCGCCGCGAAAGCCCATGGTGGCCACGGTCTCCAGGTCGTGCAGATCGGTGATCTTGCTGGTGGCATGGCGGCGCAATGCCACGGGCAGCTCATCGCGCGGGATGCCGCCGCCGTCGTCCTCCACCGAGATCAGCCGCACGCCGCCGGCCAGCAGCCGCACGTTGATCTGGCGGGCGCCCGCATCCAGGGCGTTGTCCACGAGTTCGCGCACCACCGAGGCAGGGCGCTCGACGACTTCGCCGGCCGCGATCTGGCTGATCAGCTCGTCGGGCAGGTCGCGGATGGGGCGGCGGGGGAGGGTGTCGGAGGAGGGGATGGATGCGTTCACGCGGCAATTCTAGGGGCTCGCATCCACCGCTTGCGGGCTGTGGGAATGGGGTGTGCGGCGCCGGCGCCCGCAAAAAAAAGGAGCCGCGAAAGCGGCTCCAAGAGGCGTCCCCGGCAACAAAGGCCGGAGCCGGGGGCACTCTTTGAATGAGGGTGGCTGCAGGGTCAGCGGCGGCGGCCTGCGCGGTCGCTGTTGCTGCCCATCTGGTTGCCGACCAGCGCACCGGCCGCGGCGCCGCCCACGGTGCCCAGCGTGGTGCCGAACAGCGCGCTGCCCAGCACGCCCCCGGCCACGGCGCCCACGCCCGTGCCCAGTTGCGCATTGTTGGGGCGGTGGGCGCAGCCGCCCATCGCGAGCGCGCCGGTCAGCAGGGCGGCGATGGCCAGGGTGCGGCCCATCGTGGAGCCGGACTGGCGTTCGGACTTGTGCGCGAAAGTGCGAAGGGTCTTGTTCATGGCTTGCTTCCTTGTGTCTTGTCGATGGTGGTGAGGCCGGGCCGGCATTGCCGACGGCATGGAAGCACTTTGCCTGCAAAAAGCTGACGCACTCATGAGTTTTTCGTAGAGTTTTATCAAGTTGTGTAACAAAATAAGCTTGATTTCAAGCATTTGTAGATTCCTGCAAGCGCCGGTGTGTGCGATGGCGTGACCGGCTCCGGCTCGGCCGTGGGGGCATGTCGGCGAAGTACAGTACGGGCCGGTGCGGCGCCCGCCGCGGAGGACTCTCTTTTGGAAATCATTCAGTTCCTGATCGACTTCATCCTGCACATCGACAAGCATCTGGAGGCCTTTGTCGTGGCCTATGGACCCTGGGTGTATGCGCTGCTGTTTCTCATCGTTTTCGTGGAGACGGGCGTGGTGGTCATGCCCTTTCTGCCCGGCGACTCGCTGCTGTTCATCGTCGGCGCGCTGTGCGGCGTGGGGCTCATGGACTATTCGATCGCCTGCACCGTGCTGCTGGTGGCGGCCGTGCTGGGCGACCAGTGCAACTACACCATCGGCCGCTACATAGGGCCCAAGGTGTTCCAGTGGGAGGACTCGCGCTGGTTCAACCGCCGCGCCTTCGACCAGGCCCACGCGTTCTACGAGCGCTATGGCGGCATCACCATCGTGCTGGCCCGCTTCATGCCGTTCATCCGCACCTTTGCGCCCTTCGTGGCCGGGGTGGCCGCGATGAACCGGGGCAAGTTCACTGCCTTCAATGTGGGCGGCGCGATTGTCTGGGTGTTCGGCATCAGCGCAGCCGGCTATTTCTTCGGCAACCTGCCCTGGGTGCGCGAGAACCTGGAGAAGATCATCTGGGGCCTGATCCTGGTGCCGGGCCTGATCGCCATCTTTGGCGCCTGGCGCGCGGGGCGCGCGCCCAAGACCGCCGCCTGAGCTTTCAGCGCACAGCAAAAACCCCTTGCACCGTCATGGCGCAAGGGGTTTTTTCATGGAGCGGGAGTGGGGATCAGCGGCGGTCGTTGCGCTTGCCCACCTCGTTACCGATCAGTGCACCGGCGGCTGCACCGCCCACGGTGCCCAGCGTGCTGCCGAACAGGGCATCCCCCACGACACCACCGGCCACGGCGCCTACGCCGGTACCGATCTGTGCACTGCTGGGATTGGTGGAACAGCCGGCAGAGAACAGGGCAATGGCTGCTGCGGCGGCAATGGAATAAAGGCGTGTCTTCATGTTCATCTCCTGTGGCGGCCTGCCTTGTCGCCGTGAGTGGCGTATGGCGCAAGCACTGTGTGGAACATGTTTGCATGCTCTCATTCAGGGCCTGCCGCAGCGGTAGGAGATCTGCCCGAGCTGCCGCCGGGCGGCTCGGAAGTGTCGCGTCTTTGCCGTCCGACAGCGGCTGCGGGCGGCGTCGCCCGTGCCCTGCACCCATGCCTTTTGGCTCTGTCAGACGGAGCGGCTGCGTGCCAGCGGCGGGTTGTGCGCGAAGTAGTTGCGGATGCCGCGCATCAGCGCGTCGGCCAGTTGCACCTGGTAGGCGCTGCTGCGCAGCCGGGCCTCTTCCTCGGGGTTGCTGATGAAGGCGGTTTCCACCAGCACGCTGGGAATGTCGGGCGCCTTGAGCACGGCAAACCCGGCCTGCTCCACGCGCGGCTTGTGCAGCTTGGCCATGTTGCCGATCTCGCCCAGCAGGGCGCCGCCGAGCTTGAGGCTGTCCTTGATCTGGGCCGTGGTGCTCATGTCCAGCAGCATGCGCTGCACATGCTGGTCCTGCGAACCGATGTTCAGGCCACCGACGATGTCGGACTGGTTTTCCTTGTTGGCCAGCCAGCGCGCGGCCGTGCTGGAGGCGCCCTTGTCGCTGAGCGCAAAGACGCTGGCACCACGCGCGGCCGGCGTGGTGAAGGCGTCGGCGTGGATGCTGATGAACAGGTCGGCCTGCACGCGCCGGGCCTTTTCCACGCGCGTGGCCAGGGGCACGAAGAAGTCGGCATCGCGCGTCATGAAGGCGCGCATGGGGCTGCCGCCGATGCGGGTGTCGTTGATGCGGTCGCGCAGCAGGTGGGCGATCTTGAGCACCACGTCCTTTTCGCGCGTGCCGCTGGGGCCGGTGGCGCCGGGGTCCTCGCCGCCGTGGCCGGGGTCCAGCGCCACGATGATGATGCGGTCGGTCTGGCGCGAGGTGGCGATGTTGGGCGCGGCAATGGGGGCAGGCGCCGGAACGGGCGCAGGCGCGGCAGGGCGAGGCGCCGGGGCCGGAGCGGCAGGGGAAGGTGCCTGTGCCACCACGGCGGGCGGTGCAGGCGTCTTGCCGCCGGAGCCGCTGCTGTGCTGGGCGATCAGGTCCCCCAACGGGTCGGGGGCTGGCGCCGTGGGGCCTGAGGGCCGGGGCAGCGGTGGTGGAGGCGGCGGTGCCGATGCGACAGCGGTATCGTCGCCGGAGGCATCGCGCAGGCGCTCGCTGATCAGCGCCTCCAGCGGGTCCACGGCCTTGGCGGGGTACAGGTCGAACACCAGCCTGTGCTTGTAGGCCGCCACGGGCTGCAGCGTGAAGACCTGGGGCTTGGCGGGCTGCTTGAGATCGATCACCAGGCGCACCACGCTGGGCGAGTTCTGGCCCACGCGGATGGAGGCGATGTTGGGATCGTCGGAGCGGACCTTGGCCACCAGTTCACGCAGCGCGGGATTGAGGTCGATGCCCTCGATGTCCACGGCCAGCCGCGGGGGCTGGTCCACGAAGAACTGCTTGGCAGCCAGCGGCCGGTCGGACTCAATGGTCACGCGCGTGTATTCGGGCGCGGGCCAGACGCGCACGGCCACGATGGTGGCGCCGTGCGCGATGTGCTGGCGGCCCAGCAGCAGCACGATGGAGCCCGCCTGCAAAAGATTGCGGCGCGACAGGCCGGACGGATAGGAGGAGGAGTTGGCGTCGCTCATGCCTTGAGTGCTTGGATCACGGCGCGTCCGACGGGCGTGCCGGCGAGCAAGGTCACCTGGCGCTGCGTCTCGTCGATTGCTTCGATATGAATAGCTATATCTGCCGCAGGCGTAAGCGCTGCGGCCTTTTCGGGCCATTCTGCCAGCTTGAGACCGGGGCTGGCGAAAATATCGCGAAATCCTGCATCCTCCCACTCGCGCGGATCATCGAAGCGGTAGAAGTCGAAGTGCCAGATGGCCAGGTCCGGCGCCTCATGCGGCTCCACCACGGCATAGGTGGGGCTTTTGATGCGGCCCTGCACGCCCAGTGCGCGCAGCCAGTGCCGCACCAGCGTGGTCTTGCCTGCGCCCAGGTCGCCGTGCAGCGTGACGTAGGCGTTGCGCAGCGCGGGATGGTCTGCAAGCTGCTGCGCAAACCGCTGCGTGTCTTTCTCGCTGCCCCATATCCAGCGACGGCCCGCAGTTTCCGCATCCTGCGGCTGGGCGCTTTCTACAATCGAGGGAGTATGTTGTGCAGCAGTCAATTGGTTCCTTTGATGCAAGGCTGGGCCCGCGAGCTGGGATTTTCCCAAATTGGCGTGGCCGGCGTGGATTTGTCTTCTGCGGAGCCGGGTTTGATGCAGTGGCTGGCCCAAGGGTTCCATGGCGAGATGGACTATATGCAGGCCCACGGCCTGCGCCGCGCCCGGCCTGCCGAGCTGGTGCCGGGCACGGTCAGCGTGATCACGGCGCGCATGGACTACCTGCCGCGCGACACGCCAGCCGATGCGCCGGGCGCCTGGCAAGCGGTGGAGTGGGCGCGGCTGCAGCGGCCCGACGAGGGCATTGTCTCCGTCTATGCCCGGGGGCGCGACTATCACAAGGTGCTGCGCAACCGGCTGCAGAAGCTGGCCGAGCGCATTGCACAGGAAGTCGGCCCCTTCGGGCACCGCGCCTTCACCGATTCCGCGCCCGTGCTGGAGGCCGAGCTGGCCCGGCGCAGCGGCCAGGGCTGGCGCGGCAAGCACACGCTGGTGCTCAATCGCGAAGCGGGCTCCATGTTCTTCCTGGGCGAGATCTATGTGGACCTTGCGCTGGAGCCCACGGCGCCGGTGACCGCGCACTGCGGCAGCTGCGCGGCCTGCATCACGGCCTGTCCCACGGGCGCCATCGTGGCGCCGCACCGGGTGGACGCGCGGCGCTGCATCTCCTATCTGACCATCGAGCATGCGGGCGCCATTCCCGAGGAGCTGCGGCCGCTGATGGCCAACCGCATCTATGGCTGCGACGACTGCCAGCTGGCCTGTCCCTGGAACAAGTTCGCCCAGCCCAGCCGCCTGCCCGACTTCGATGCGCGCGAGGCCCTGTCCGGCGGGCAGCTGGTGCACTTCTTTGCCTGGGACGAGCCGACCTTTCTGCGCCTGACCGAAGGCAGCCCCATCCGGCGCATAGGCCATGCGCGCTGGCTGCGCAATGTGGCCGTGGCGCTGGGCAATGCCTGGCGTGAAACCGGCAACGCGGCATTGCAGCAGGCGCTGGCCAGCCGCGCCGAACATCCGGACGCCCTGGTGCGCGAGCACGTGGCCTGGGCGCTGTCGCAAAGATCGGATTGAGCTGATAAGACCAGGGCACTTGTGTGTGAAACAATTGTTGCGCTCTGTCGGAGTGCCCCCGGCGGCCTGTTGCGGGCCACTGCCCTTGAAGGCGCGGGGCCTGTGTGACTCAACATGATGTTTGATATGCGCGCAAAGCCTCCCCGCAGCCTGTCCCGCCTGCTGAACGCAGAACCGCTGACCCAGACCACGGTGGCCGTCTGGGTGGGCCTGTGCTGCGTGCTGCTGGCCACGGTGGCGTACTGGACGGTGCTGGTGGACAGCCACCGCACGCAGCGCAGCTTTACCGAGTCCCAGTCGTGGCTGCGGGTGGGGCAAATGTCGCATGCGGTATCGGTGCAGGTGCAGACCCTGCTCTCCGGCCTGGACTACACCATGCGCGGCCTGGAGTCCGACTTTGCCGATGGCGATGTCGACGGGTTCCGGCGTGCCGTGCAGACCACGTTCGACGCCTACCCGGCCGGCACCTTCCTGCAGATCGCCGTGGCCGACGAGAAAGGGGACATCGTGTACTCCAATCTCCAGCAGGATGCGGAGACGCGGGCTGCCAAGGTCTCCATCCGGGACCGCGAGCATTTCCAGGTGCATGCCAACCGCGAGAACATGGGCATGTTCATCGGCCGCCCCGTGCAGGGGCGTGTCTCCCACAAATGGACCATACAGCTGAGCCGCGCGCTGTACCGCCAGGGGCAGTTCTCGGGCGTGCTGGTGCTGTCGCTGTCGCCTGAATACATTTCGCGCTATTTCCAGTCCATCTTCGATGGCGCCAACGACGTCATCCTGCTGCTGCGCACCGATGGCGCCTACCTGGCGCGCTCGCAGGGGCAGGAGCAGGTGATGGGCCGCTCGGTCTCCGATGTGCGCGTGGCGCTGTTCGCCCCGGCCCTGGAGCGCGGCACCTACGAGGCCGATTCGTCCGTCGATGGCGTTCAGCGCATGTATGCCTGGAGCCGGGTGGAGGGCTATCCGCTGATCGTCAGTGCAGGGCTGGACAAGAAAGCCATCTTCGAGCCGCTGGAGGCATCGCTGGAGCGCGGCCTGCTGCGCAACGGCATAGGCACGGCCGTGCTGCTGCTGGGCATGCTGCTGACGCTGTGGCTGGCGCGCCAGCGCCAGCTCAGCGAGCGCATGCGTCTGCAGGGTGAGCGACGCTTCGCGCGGCTGGCGCAGGAGGTGCCGGGCGGGCTGTTCCAGTTCCGCATAGGCGCGGATGGACAGTTCCGGTTCCCTTTCACCAGCCCCGGATTCTTCGAACTGCATGGCGCCAAGGCCGATGCCGCCAGGTTTGCCGACCATGAACTGCTCAAGCGGGTCCACCCCGAGGATCTGCCGGCCCTGGCGGCCTCGGTGCAGGCCAGCGTGGGCAGCAAGGGTGTCTGGGAGCACAAGTACCGCGTCTACGGCCCTGCAGGCGAGCTGCGCTGGCTGCATGGTCACGCCCGGCCGCAGCAGGAGGAAGACGGCTCCCTGCTGTGGCATGGCTATGTGCACGATGTGACGCAGGACCAGGCCATGCAGGAATCCATACGCCACAGCGAGGAACGCCTGCGCCTGACCGTGGGCGCCGTGCGCGACGGCCTGTGGCAGTGGGACTGCCGCAGCGGCCATGTGGAATGGGATGCCCGCTGCTACCAGATGCTGGGCTTCGAGGCCGCGCAGTTCCCCATGACCTATGACGCCTTCTGCGCCATGGTCCATCCCTCGGACAGGGCGCGGATGCTGGCGCGGCTGCAGCGCCATGCCGAGGCCGGGGCCGACTTCCGCGTGGAGATGCGGCTGCGCAGCTCGGCCGACAGCTGGCTGTGGGTGGAGTCGCGCGGCGAAATCACCCAGCGCGATGCCGACGGCAAGCCCGTGCGCATGCTGGGGACGCACACCGACATACAGCAGCGCGTGGAGCAGTCCCGGCTCATCAAGGCCTTGCTGGACCGGGGAAGCGCCCTGATCGTCATGGCCGGTCCCCAGCGCGAAATCCTCTATGCCAACGAGCGCGCGGTGCAGACCTTCGAGATCGAGACAGACCGGCTGCCCGGCGGCGTGAACTTTCGCGCCCTGCATGTCAGCGACGAGAGCTTCGAGCGCTTCGGCCAGCTCTACGGACAGCTCAACGCACGCGGCACGGTACGCACGGAATGGATTTTGCGCATGCCGTCGGGCTCGGGCCACTGGTTCGACATGCAGGGCTCGCTGCTGGACCCCGACGAGGACGACGGCCGCGTCATCTGGACCATGATCGATACCGACGCGCGCCGGCGCGCCGAGACCGCGTTGGCCGAGACCCAGCACCGGCTGGAGGCCATCATCGACCGCTTTCCCGCAGGCATTCTGGTCACCGACGCCCAGGGCCGCCAGGTGCTGGCCGCCAACCGCATGCTGGCGGCCGCGCTGCGGCTGGACATGGCGCCTGCCGCCCTGGTGGGGCTGGGCATGCCGGCGCTGATCCAGCTGCTGCCGCCTTCGGTGGCTGGCGTGCTCAGCGCCGGGCCCGTGGCTGGCCGTTCCCTGCACGCGCTGCCCGACGACCACTATGTGGAGATCGAGGGCATGCAGCTGCGCGACGGTGACCGCTCCATCGGCCACTGCTGGGTCTTCCACGATGCGACGGAGCGGCAGCAGCGCGAATCCCAGCTGGAGACCCTGGCGCTGACCGACGCGCTGACCGGCATTCCCAACCGCCGCGCCTTCATGGAGCGGCTGACGATGGAGCTGGACCATCTGCGCAGCGGACTGGTGGCGCACTCCACGCTGATCATGCTGGACATAGACCACTTCAAGCAGGTGAACGACGGCTACGGCCACGCGGTGGGCGATATCGTGCTCAAGGAGCTGCTGGCCTCGGTGGCGCAGGAAATGCGCAAGGAAGACATGGTGGGCCGGCTGGGCGGCGAGGAGTTTGCCGTGCTGCTGTCCGACACCGATGCCGAGGTGGGCCTGCGCCGCGCCGAAAGCCTGCGCGAAACCGTTGCCGCGCGCGCCATCGATGCGGGCCTGGCCGGCGACCTGCACATCACCATCAGCCTGGGCGTGTACGAGCTGCAGCGCAGCGATGCCTCGGCCCAGGGCTGCCTGGAGCGTGCCGACGCCGCGCTGTACTACTCCAAGCGCAACGGCCGCAACCAGTCCACGCTGTGGAGCGAGCGGCTGCCTGCCATCGCGCGCTGATCCGGGCTGGTGCGGCGCACAGGCCTAGGAATTCACCCCGGTGAATTTTCAGAATCATCCAATGGCCTGATCGGGCCGCAATCCCGAAAATCCTGGGTTCATGCTGTCGCGTGGACCTGCCGCCTCTTGCCTGGCCCCAACACTCGGGTGCGGCCGACTCTCCGTGCAACCCATCACAAAAAGAGGCTGCGCGCCGAGCGCAGGGCGAGGAATGTATGACGTACAACCGCTGGTCCACGGTGCATATCGCGCCGCTTTCGCGAGCGCAGTTCTGGAGCGATGCCAGCCGCGAGGCGCAGATGCCGCACACGCCCCTGGTTGCGCAGCCCGAGCGCTTCGAGGCCGTGCTGACATCGCGCGGCGTGGGCGCGGTGGTGCTCAACCGCATTCAGATGGCGGCCGAACATGGCATGGAGCGCCTGCATGCCGATGGCCAGCGCGCAGGCCCGCCCTGCCTGCTGTGCGTGCTCTATGCCAAAGGTGGAGCCCAGGTATTCGCACCGGATGCACCTGACGTGCCTGACCTGTCGGACGTGCCGGATGCCTCGGCGTCATCCGGGCAGCCGGGCATGGCGGTTGCGGGCAGGAGGCTGCAGGCGCAACCCGGCCAGCTGTTCCTGCTGGATGAGCGGCGCGGCTACCGCATCTGGCAGAAAGAGGCCGTGGACCTGGTGGTGCTGGCCGTGCCGCTGGCACTGATCGATTCGCGTGGCGGCCTGGCTTCGCAACTGCTGGCACGCAGCCTGCCCGACTGTGCATCGCTTCAACTGCTGGTCCAGCAGATGCAATTGCTGGCCGCGTGGCAGGACCCCTTGCCCGAGGCAGAATCCGCCAGGCTGTCCGACTTGGTCATCAACACCGTGAAGACCGTGCTGCAGGCCAGCGCCGACATGGCGACGGCCCGACCCGGCGCGCCCATGCACGTGCTGTTGCGCAGGGTGCGCCAGCTCATTGCCCGCCAGTACCCGGACCCGGCGTTGGGGCCCGAGCGCGTGGCGTCCAGGCTGGGGCTGTCCGTGCGCTCGCTGCAATCCCAGTTGTCGCGCGAAGGCACCAGCCTCAGCGCCGAACTCATGGCCTATCGCCTGGAACGCGCCCATGCGCTGCTGCGTGGCACGGAGCCGGGAACGCTGGGCATCGCGGAGATCTCGCAGCACTGCGGTTTCAGCTCACCCGCGCATTTTTCCCGGCGGTTCAGGGCACGCTACGGCAGCACGCCGCTGGGGCTGCTGCGGGATGCGGAGGGCGGGGAGGGGGCCTAGGCAGGCTGGGCGGCGCCACTCCCGGCGTGGCGTGCGCAGATCAGGCCGAGGATTTCGAACATCATCTGCGCGCCCGCATGGGCGGTGTTGGTGGTGGCGTCGTAGGCGGGCGACACCTCCACCACATCGCCGCCCACGATGTGGATGCCGGCCAGGCCGCGCACCATGGCCTGTGCCTCGCGCACGGTGATTCCACCGACCTCGGGCGTGCCCGTGCCGGGCGCAAAGGCCGGGTCCAGGCAGTCGATGTCGAAGGAGACGTAGACGGGCGTATCGCCCACCACCTCGCGTGCGCGGGCAATGACGCCGTCCACGCCCAGCGCGGGAAGCTCCTCTGCGTGGATCACGGTCATGCCCGACTCATAGGAAAACTCCCAGAGATATTCGGCCGCGCCGCGTATGCCGATCTGAATGGTCCGCGTGGGGTCGAGCACGCCGTCCAGCACGGCCTGGCGAAACGGGCCGCCGTGGTGGAAGCGGCTGCCGTCGAAGGGGCCCCCGGTGTCGCAGTGGGCGTCGAAATGCACCAGGGCCAGTGGCCGCTCGCGGCCCAGTGCGCGCAGTATGGGCAGGGTGATGGAGTGGTCTCCGCCCGCAGACAGCGGAATCACGCCGGCCGCATGGATCTTCGCGAAGATCGACTCTATGTCGCGGTGCGACTGCTCCAGGCTGTAGCGGCTGGACAGCGGCACGTCGCCGATGTCCGCCACGCGCAGCTCGCGTGTGGGAGCGGATCGAAGCACATGGTTGTAGGGGCCCACGCGTTCGATGGAACGCAGGGCCCGGGGGCCGAAGCGGCAGCCGCTGCGGTTGCTGATGCCCAGGTCCATGGGCACGCCGATCAGCGCGGCCTGGAGGTCGCCGAAATCCGGGCGGCTCCAGTCCATGGGACGCATGGGCGCGTCCAGCAGCGTGGGCATGCCTGCGTAGGGCGCGTTGCGCGTGCCGCTGGCGTCGATGATGTGGGCGGCCACGGCGCGGAAATGCGGGTCGTGGATCACGGACTCGTTGGCGCCGCCGAAGCGTGCGCGCAGCGCCTGCAGCCTGTCTGGTGTGAAAAGCGTCATGTCGTCTCCGATTCAGTGCCGGGTTCAGGATTGAATGCCCGACAGCGAGCGCTGCTGCGTGCGCTGCGCCAGGCTGATGAGGATGAAGCTGGCCGTGCTCACGGCCAGGCTGGCATAGATGGGCGTGTTGGCGGCCAGGCCGTCCCTGACCATGAAGGCGACGGCCGTGGTGCAGCCCAGCAGCATGCTGGCGATGGCGCCCGCGGTGGTGGCCCGGCGCCAGTAGATGGCGCCGATCAGCGGCACCAGCATGCCGCCCACCAGCAGGTTGTAGGCGGTGGTCAGGGCATTGAGCACATCGTCCACCACCAGGGCGATGCCGAGCACGGCCAGCCCCACCAGCAGCGTCAGCAGCCGGTGCCAGCGCACATCGACCAGCGGCCGGCCGCCCCGCAGCAGGGGCACGAGGTCCTCGGCCAGCACGGTGGAGCCGGCCAGCATGGCGGCGCTGGCGGTGGACATCATGGCCGCCAGTGCGGCAGCGATCACCAGGCCGCGGATGCCGTCCGGCAGGCTGGCCTGCACGATGGCGGCAAAGGCATTGTTGGCGTTGTCCAGGTCCGGCAGCAGCACGCGCGCTGTCATGCCCACCAGGGCGCCGACCAGTCCGTAGACCACGCAGTAAACGCCGGCGAGGCTGCCTGCCACGGCGGCCACCCGTTCGCTGCGGGCCGTGAACACGCGCTGCCACACGTCCTGGCCGATCATGATTCCGAAGAAATAGATGACGAAGTAGGTGGCGATGGTGTCCCAGCCGATGTGGGTGACATCGAAGCTGGACGCAGGCAGTTGTGCAACCAGCTGGTCCCAGCCGCCCACGCGGTACAGGCAGATGGGCAGCAGGATCAGCATCAGGCCCGCGGTCTTGATCACGAACTGCACGATGTCCGTCAGCGTCAGCGACCACATGCCGCCCACGGCCGAGTAGATGACCACGACGCCCCCGCCCACCAGGATGGAGATCCACAGCGGCAGGTCGAACAGCACCTGCATCACGGTGCCGATGGCGATCACCGACGTGGCCGCCAGCATCAGCGAGTAGGCCAGCATCACCAGGGCGCTGGCCTGCTTGGTGCGGGCGCTGTAGCGCCGCTCCAGCACCTGGGTCACGGTGCAGATGCGCAGCCTGAGCAGGGGCTTGGCCAGGAACAGGTTGAGCACCAGCAGGCCCGCGCCCAGCGCCGCGCAAAGCCAGAATCCGGAGATGCCGTACACATAGCCCAGCCGCACCGTGCCCACGGTGCTGGCGCCGCCTATCACCGTGGCGGCCATGGTGCCCATGTACAGGCCCGGCCCGAGGTTGCGGCCGGCCACGAGAAAGTCCTCCTGCGTCTTCGCGCGGCGCATGCCGTACCAGCCCAGCAGCAGCATGGCTGCCGCGTAGATCACCACGACCGAGATATCGAGCAACATGGTTTGTCTCCCTTTTGTTGCGGCCCTGTTGGCAGGGGCCTCTTGAAACAGCGGTATCCATGGAAGTGAATTCCCCGGCCCGCCCCTCTTGTTCTGTATTGCAGTCCCTCTTTGTTCAATCCAGATGTGCTGCAACAGCCGTGGATGCTAGACAGCAGCCCGGATTGCATCCATTTCAAGTTCCATTTACAAACATCGATAAGAATCGATCTTTCCCGAGTGAAAACCCCATGCTCCATACCGTTTCAGATCTGGACCTGCGGCTGCTGCGCGTGTTTCTGGCCATCGTTGACGCGGGCGGCGTGTCGGCGGCGCAGGCCAGCCTTGGCGTAGGGCAGTCCACGCTCAGCAGTCAGCTGTCCACACTGGAGACGCGGCTGGGTTTCAGTTTGTGCGAACGCGGGCGCGGCGGCTTTCGCCTGACGGCCAAGGGCCGGCGCTTCGTCGATATGGCTCGCACGGCCCTGCAGGGACTGGAAGGCTTCAGTGCGCAGGCGCGCAACATGCACCGGCAGCTGGTCGGCAGTCTGGCCATCGGCCTGATCGGCAATGCACCCATGGAATACAACGCGCTGATGGGGCGGGCCATACAGCGCTTTCGCCAGCGCGACGAGGCCGTGCGCCTGTCGGTGCTGGTGCGCGGGCCGCGCGAGCTGGAAGAGATGCTGCTGCGCGATGAGCTCCAGGTCGCCGTGGGCTATTTCCTGCACCGCGCGCCAGCGCTGGAATACACGCTGCTGTTCAGCGAAAGGCAGGTGGCCTATTGCAGCGCCAGCCATCCATTTGCCGCACGCGCGGGCCGCATCGGCGCGCAGGAGGCGGGCGAGGCCGACTGGACCTGGCGCACCTATCCACTGCCGCAGGCACCGCTGACGGGGCGCCCGCGCCATGTCACTTCAGAGGCAGACAACATGGAGGCGGCTGCCATCCTCATCCTGTCAGGCGCCCACCTGGGCTACCTGCCAGAGCACTACGCGGCGCCCTATGTGGCTGCCGGCCTGCTGCATGCGCTGGACGAATCCCTCTTCAGCTATGACGTGGACATCACCATGGTGGCCAAGAAGCGCGCACGCCAGGACGACATCACGGCCGCCTTCACGGACGACATGCGTGCCGTGCTGTAGGGGCGCCGCGGCACCGCGGCACCGCGGCATCAGTACTGCAGCAGGCTCAGCGCAAAGGGCAGGCTGAGCACGCCCAGCAGCGTGGACAGCGTGACCAGCCCCGCCACATATGAGCCGTTGTAGCCCATGCGCGCGGCCAGCACATAGCACGACGATGCGGTGGGCAGGGCAGAGAAGGCCATGAGGATCAGCGCCTGCGCACCGCTCAGGCCAAACGCCCGCACCATGGCATAGGCGATCAGCGGCTGCACCAGATGCCGCACGGCCAGCAGGCACACGGCCAGCAGCTTGCCGGCGGCCAGCGCGCCGAACTGCATGCCGGCGCCGGCCGACATCAGGCCCAGCGCGATGGAGGCTGCGCCTATGCGGGAGATCGACGGCTCGATCAGCGCCGGCAGCTTCAACCCCAGCGCGCTGAACACCAGGCCCGACAGCGTGCCCACGATCAGCGGATTGCGCACCAGCTGCCCCAGGAAGTGCTGGTTGCTGCCGCGCGCCATGGGCCAGACGGCCGCGATATTGCACAGCGGCACGCTCACGCCGATCAGCACCGAGATGAACAGCAGGCCCTCGGGGCCGGCCAGCCGGCTGGCCAGCGCCAGGCCGATGAAGGAGTTGAAGCGAAACGCCACCTGCACGGCGCCGGCATGCTCGCGTGTGTCGATCCGGCCGCGCAGGCCCGGCCACCAGGGCAGGCTGTAGGCCAGGCCGATGCCGACCAGGGCCGCGCACACGCCAGCGGCCAGCAAGTGGGAGGTGGCACCCCAGTCCACCGGGCTCTTGACGATGGAGTGGAACAGCAGCACGGGGAACAGCAGGTAGTACACCAGCGCCTCCACTGCCTGCCAGACCGTGCGGTTGAGCTGTGTGAAGCGGCACAGCACGTAGCCAAGCACGATGAGCGAAAAATCGGGGAAGAGCAGCACGGCGTAGTTCACGGGGGCAGAGCATAAGCGCAACCCCGCAGTCGCCGCGTCTCCCGAGAAACCATGGCGCGAGGCTAGGGGTAAACACCGGGAAATCAGTGCTGCGACAAACTGTGACAACCGGGCCCCGGGCCTTAGCATCGCTGGGGTCCACACAGCCGATCCGAAAGCGCAGGTCCTGACGACCGTCAAGCGCGCAGCGGGCTCCAGGCCCCACCATGGCTGTTCCGTGGCAGCGTTTGCGAGCCTTCGTTTCGCAGACCATCCATCCGCAGGCACGGCCTTGCGGATGTCCATGAAACCTTCTTCGTCAACACGACCCCCAAAAGGAGATCTTGTATGAATCGTCGCAGCTGGATGGGCCTGACCCTGGTCCTCGCAAGCACCGGAGCCCTGGCCCAGGCCTATCCCACCAAGCCGATCAAGCTGGTGGTGCCCTTCGCCCCCGGTGGCACGACCGACATCATCGCCCGCGTGATCGCCGAACCCCTGACCAAGGAACTGGGCCAGCCCGTGGTGGTGGACAACCGCGGCGGCGGCGGCGGCGTCATCGGCGCCATGGAAACCGCGCGCTCGCAGCCCGATGGCTACAGCCTGGGCATCGCCACGGTCTCGACCACGGCGACCAACCCCGCGATCAACCCCAAGATCTCGTACAACACACTGACGGACTTCACGCCCATCATCAACGTGGCGGCCACGCCCAACGTGATTGCGGTGAACCCCAAGTTCCCCGCCAAGGACTACAAGAGCTTCGAGGCCGAACTCAAGAAGTCCCAGGGCAAGTACTCCTATGCCTCCTCGGGCACGGGCGGCATCCAGCACATGCTGATGGAGCTGTACAAGAGCCTGACCAACACCTTCGTCACCCACATCCCCTACCGCGGTGCGGGCCCGGCGCTCAACGACGTGGTGGCGGGCCAGGTGCCCATGGTGCTGGACAACCTGCCCTCGGCCCTGCCGTTCATCAAGGACAACCGCCTGGTGCCCATCGTGGTGGCCGCGCCCCAGCGCCTGGCCGTGCTGCCCAATGTGCCCACCTTCAAGGAAGTGGGCCTGGAGCCGGTGAACCGCATGGCCTACTACGGCATCCTGGGCCCCAAGAACATGCCCAAGGACGTGGTGGACAAGATCAACGCCGCCGTGCGCAAGGTGCTGCAGGACCCGGCCGTGCGCAAGCGCATCGAGGACACGGGCTCCCTGGTCATCGGCAACTCGCCTGAAGAGTTCGCCAAGCAGATCAAGGACGAGTACGAGACGTACAAGAAGGTGGTTGCTCAGCAAAAACTCACGCTGGAGTAAGCACCGCCTTGAGCGGTTGGCTCAGAACCCGAGGCTCCTTGCGGACCTCGGGTTTTTTCGTTGTAGGCTTGATGGGATGTCCCAAGTGCCTGTTGCTTCCATCGCTTCCCCATCGGCTGCCGAAGCCGAATCTGCTGCCGATCCTGCATCCTGGCCGGCGCCGCTGCCGGCCAGCCTGGATGCGCTGGACCTGTTCATGGATGCGCTGCTGCTGGAGGACGGGCTGTCGCGCAATACGCTGGCGGCCTATCGCCGGGATCTGACGGCCTGGGGGCGGTGGCTGGCGCACCAGCAGCCGCCGCTGGCGCTGGATGCTGCGGGCGAGCTGGAGCTGCAGGGCTATTTCGCGGTGCGGGTGGAGCAGACCAAGGCCAGTTCTTCCAACCGGCGGCTGACGGTGCTGCGCCGCTACTACCACTGGGCGCTGCGCGAGCAGCGCATTGCCGCCGATCCCACGGCACGCATGCTGGCGGCCCGGCAGCCGCCGCGCGTGCCGCATACGCTGACGCAGGCGCAGGTGGAGGCACTGCTCAGGGCGCCCGATGTCGATACGCCGCTGGGCCTGCGTGACCGCGCCATGCTGGAGCTGATGTATGCCAGCGGCCTGCGCGTGAGCGAGCTGGTGGATCTGCCCTTGCATGGCATCGATCTGCGCTCGGGCGTGTTGCGCGTGACGGGCAAGGGGCAAAAGGAAAGGCTGGTGCCCTTCGGCCAGGAGGCGCACTGGTGGCTGGAGCGCTATCTGGCCACGGCGCGCGGTGCCATCCTGGGCGGGCAGCGCAGCGATGCGGTCTTCGTGACCCAGCGCGGGGCTGCGATGAGCCGCGTGATGTTCTGGGTCATCGTCAAGCGCTGCGCGCAGGTTGCGGGTGTCACGGCACCGCTGTCGCCGCACACGCTGCGCCATGCCTTCGCCACCCACCTGCTCAACCATGGCGCAGACCTGCGCGTGGTGCAGATGCTGCTGGGCCATGCCGACATCTCCACCACCACCATCTACACCCATGTGGCGCGCGAGCGGCTCAAGGCATTGCACGCTTTGCACCATCCGCGTGGTTGATTGGATGTGGAGGGTTCGCCGGTTTGGGTGTTTCTGCCGTTGAAATCGTCGAAGTGGCAAAGCCTGTCCCGGGGATATGCGCTTTGCAGAACAATCACCGCCGTGTTCGATGTGTTTCTGCGGAGTTTTCGATGACTGATTTCCTGCGCCGGCATGTGCTGGTGACTTCCATGCTGGCGGCGACGGTCGCTGCTGCGGCCTTGCCGATGTCCGCGTCGGCCGCCGATGCCGCCTGGCCCAGCCGACCCATCCGCGTGGTGGTTTCCTATCCGGCCGGTGGCGTCAGCGACGTGGTGGCGCGCGCCCTGGGCGAGAAGCTGGCAGCCCGCCTGGGCCAGCCCGTGGTGGTGGACAACAAGGCCGGCGCCGGCGGCGCCATCGGCCTGGACCTGGTGGCCAAGGCCGCACCTGATGGCTATACGCTGGGCTTTTCCTCCATCAGCCCGCTGACGCTGAGCCCGCACCTGGGCAAGCCGCTGTTCGATCCGCAGCGCGATCTCGTGCCCGTGACCAGCGTGATGTATTCGCCCGTGCTGCTGCTGGGCACGGCGCGCTCCACGGCGACCGACTTCAAGGCACTGGTGGCGCAGGCCAAGGCCCAGCCCGGCGAAGTCCGCTGGGCCACGGCAGGCCTGGCATCGCTGGGCCACATCATGCTCGAGCAGATCATGTGCGCCTCGCAGGCCAAGATCACGCACATCCCCTACAAGGGCGGCGGCCAGCAGCTCAATGATGGCCTGAGCGCCCAGTTCGAGGTGCTCTCCACCAACGCCGGGCCGGCCGTGCTGCAGCACATCAAGGCGGGCAAGTTCAAGGCCCTGGCCGTGGGCGCCCCCCAGCGCCTGGAGTCGCTGCCCGGCGTGCCCACGCTGGCCGAGCTGGGCTACAAGAGCGCCAACATGACCTCGGTGTTCGGCATCTTCGCGCCCGCAGGAACGCCTGCGCCCGTGCTGCAAAGGCTCAATGCCGAGATCAACCAGGTGCTGACCCAGCCCGACATGCGAGCCAAGCTGGAGGCCACCGACAACGTGGCCACGGGCGGCAAGGCCGAGGATTTCGCGCGCCAGATCGAGGCCGAGTCCCAGTCCAACGCGCGCATCATCCAGGCTGCAGGCATCAAGCTGAACTGATACCGCTGCGGCGCGTGGCATGCAAAAAGGGCTTGCGGCTTCACGGCCGCAAGCCCTTTGCCATGATGGCTGGCCCGTTCAGACCGTGGCGTCGTCCGCCGTGAGGTTGTCGGCCCAGGCCAGGGCCTGCAGGTGCGCCCAGTTGACCTGGTGGTTGGACAGCTGCAAGGCGTTGGCGGCGCGCGCAAAGCCTTCGTCGTCGCCGCTTTCGCAGGCGCGCGTCAGCTCCAGGAAGGGCGCGAACACGCCCTTGTTGTGCACCAGCGCATCGATCACGGGCTGGGGCAGGGCGATGGATTCCAGCGCCTTTTCCATGGGCTGGCCCAGCATCACGTCCAGCAGCGAGAACACGCCCACCACGAAGGCGTTGTCGCATTCCTCGGGCGAGAGCAGCTCGGCCGTCAGCAGCTCCATCAGGCGTCCGCGCACCACGGCGGTCTGGCCCACGGCCGGCGGCGTGCCGCCCGCGCGCGAGGTGGTCAAAAGCAGGGCCGCCCAGCGGAACAGCTTCTTGAGGCCCAGGATCATCACCGCGTGGCGGAACGAGGTGATCTCGCAGGACAGGCCGAAGCCCGAGGAGTTGATGAAGCGCAGCAGGTTGAAGGACAGCGTGGGGTCCTTCTTGAGCAGGGCCTCGATCTCGTCCGTGCTGGCCTGCTGGCGCACCAGGTTGATCAGCTGGATGATGGTGGCCTGCGTGGGGCGGATGGTGCGCGCCTGCACCAGCTGCGGCTGGGCGAACCAGAAGCCCTGGAACAGCCGCACGCCCAGGTCGCGCATGCGCTCGAACTGCTCGGAGGTCTCGACCTTCTCGGCCACGATCTGGGCATTGGTATGGGCGCGCGCGAAATTCACCAGGGTCTCGGCATCGGCCAGCGCAAAGGTCTGCATGTCCAGCTTGATGAATGCGGCCGCAGGCAGCCAGCTGGCATAGGCGCGGCGCAGCAGGTGCTGGTTGAAGGCCAGGCGGAAGCCGCGCTGGCGCAGGGCCTGGAAGGTGGGCAGGCGCTCTTCGATATCGGCTGTGGTGGCGTTCTCGCCCAGCGTGGTCACTTCCAGCACCACCTTGTCGGGGTGGATCAGTTCCAGGTGGCCGCCGGCCAGGCTGTCATGCGTGCAGTTGATGAAGACCGTCTTCTTGCCCACCAGCGCCTCGGCTCCCGCATACGACAGTGCGTTGAACAGCAGGGCGGCATCGGAGGCCGCCGTGTGCGCATGCTGGGCTGTGGAGCGATCGAAGAGTTCATAGCCGAAGACATCGCGCGCCTCGTTGACGATGGCCTGGCGCGCAATGACGGCCACCTGTCCGTCCTCCACTCCCTCTGGCAGGGGTGGTGGCGGAGCGGAGGAGTTGTCGTTGGTAGTCATTTGGAAGCTGAGAAAGATGAAGGAGCGGCGGCGTTGAGTTGCGTGCGATAGCTCATGACTATAGCGAGCTGTCTGCCAGTTGATCGGTCCAGGCCAGGGCCTGCAGATGGGCCCAGTTGATCTGTTGGCTGCTCAGGCGCAGTGCGTCTGCGCTGCGGTTGAAGGCTGCGTCGTCGCTGGCTTCGCAGGCCTGGGCCAGGATCAGCAGCTCGCCCAGCACGCCTTCATGGCGCAGCACGGCGGCGGAGACGGCATCGGGCACGGGGATCAGGCTCATGGCCACGTCCTGCGGCAGGTCCAGCATGCTGCCCAGCAGCGAGAAGATGCCGACGACGAAGGCCTGGTCGGAGTCTTCCTCGCTCAGCGATTCCTGGGCCAGCAGCTCCATCAGCCGCCCGCGGATCACGGCGGTCTGGCCGATGGCCGGCGGCGGGCCGCCGTTGCGCGATGCGGTCAGCAGCATGGCCGCCCAGCGGAACAGCTTCTTGAGGCCCATGAGCATCACGGCCTGGCGGAAGGAGGTGATCTCGCGTTGCACGCCAAAACCCACGGAATTGATCAGGCGCATCAGGTTGAAGGCCAGGCCTGCATCCTTCTTGAGCACATCCTCGATGGCATCGGTGCTGGCCTGCTGGCGCACCAGATTCAGCAGCTGGACGATGCTTTGCTGCGAGGGCGACAGCAGCTTGGTGCGCACCACCGTGGGCCGCGCAAACCAGAAGCCCTGGAACAGCTGTATGCCCAGGCGGCCCACCTGCTCATGCTGCTGGGCGCTTTCCACCTTCTCGGCGATCAGCTCGGCGCGCGTGTGGCGGCCAGCGAAGTTGACCAGCACGGCCAACTGGTCAGGGGCCAGCACGGACAGGTCGAACTTGATGTAGTCGGCCAGGGGCAGCCAGGCCGCATAGGCGGACTCCAGCACCGTGTGATTGAAGGCCAGGTTGAAGCCGCGCGCGCGCAGATTGCTGAGGATGGGCAGGCGGGCCTGCACCTCTTGTTGTGCGGCCAGGCCCAGCGGCGGGATCTCCAGCACCACCTTGTCGGGGTTGAGCAGCTCCAGATGTCCGCCGGCCAGGCTTTCATGCGTGCAGTTGACGAACATCAACTTGGTGCCGACCAGGTCCTCTTCGCCGGCATGCGACAGGGCCGTGAATACCAGGGACACGTCCGAGGCCGCCGTATGGTCCGGGTAGGCGCGCGAACGGTTGAAAAGCTCATAGCCGATGATCTGCTGCACCCCGTTGACGATGGCCTGGCGCGCGATCATTCCCCGGTCTGTGGACGCGGGGCTGGCCGCAGGGGCATCGTTGAAGAGATGGACAGGCAATTCGGTCATGGAGTGTTCGGTCGAAGAGGCACGGTAAGCAGCAGATCTGATTGTAGGAATGTTCTGAATAAATATGCCGACAGGCAGTGTCTGCTGGGACAAGTCCGATTGCGGAGTCGGACCCATCCTAGTTTGTAAACCATTGTGCGGCCATGCGGACGGGACGGGCCCGTCCGCGCGGCTGCGGCAGTCTTTCTTCAGACCTGCTGCAGCCAGGCCAGTTCGGTATCGGTGAAGCCAGCGGCGCGGCGCGCGCGCTCGTTGAAGGGCGGGCGCAGGCGCGGCGCCTCGTAGCGCTGCGTCAGGTGCTGGTAGTGCGCCTCCGGCTCCAGGCCTTCACGCTCGCACAGCCAGCGGTACCAGTGGTTGCCTATGGCCACGTGGCCCACTTCCTCGCGCAGGATGATGTCGAGGATGTCCACGGCCGCCAGCGCATCGGGCGCGCGCGTGTTGCGCAGCTTGTTCTGGATCTGGGGCGTGGCGTCCAGGCCCCGTGCCTCCAGCGTGCGTGGCACCAGGGCCATGCGGGCCACCACGTCATGCGCGGTCTTCTCGCACATGGTCCACAGGCCCTGGTGGGCCGGGAAATCGCCATAGTCGTGGCCCAGGTGCGCGCGCAGATGCTCGCGTAGCAGGCGAAAGTGCTTGGCCTCCTCGGCGGCCACCTGCAGCCAGTCCAGGTAGTACTGCTGCGGCATGCCGTCAAAGCGCCAGACGGCATCCAGCGCCAGATTGATGGCGTTGAACTCGATGTGGGCAATGGCGTGGATCAGCACGGCCCGGCCTTCGAGCGTGGCCGGCGAGCGCCTTGCAACGGCAGTGTGGTGGCGCAGCTCGGGCCGCAGCGGGCGGCCGGGCAGGTCCGGTGCGGGATCGGGCAGGGCCGGTGCCTGCGCTGCTATTGAATAAAGCGCCTGCCGTGCATACATGTCCAACGCGGCGGCGGCCTTTTCTTCGGGGTCCGGGAGGCACAAAACCTCAAGGGCGCGGTGACGTAACTCCATCCCTACAATTCTAGGTTTCCTGCCATCACCAATAATTGACGGAGACAAAGACCCATGGCGATTTATGAACTGGATGGAGTGGCCCCTGAAGTGGCAGCATCGGCCTGGGTGGCCGACAGCGCCGAGGTCATGGGCAATGTGCAGCTGGCCGAAGACGCCAGCATCTGGTTCGGCGCCGTGCTGCGCGGCGACTGCGAGAGCATTTCCATCGGCGAGGGAAGCAACATCCAGGACGCCAGCGTGCTGCATGCCGACCTGGGCAAGCCGCTGGTCGTGGGGCGCCATGTGACCGTGGGCCACCAGGTCATGCTGCATGGCTGCACCATCGGCGACGAGTCGCTGATCGGCATCGGTGCCGTGGTGCTCAACGGCGCGAAGATCGGCAGGAACTGCCTGGTCGGCGCAGGCGCCCTCATCACCGAGGGCAAGGAGTTTCCCGATGGCTCGATGATCATCGGCAGCCCGGCCAAGGCCGTGCGCCAATTGACGCCCGAGCAGATCGAAGGCTTGCGCCGCAGCGCCCAACACTATGTCGATAATGCGCGCCGGTTCAAGACCGGGCTGCGCAAGCTGGGCTGAGCGAGGCCCGGCACTTTTTTACGGAATCCATCAGCGTGTCTGAACTGCATAAATTCATCTTCGAAGGCCTGCCCGTGCGCGGCTCCATCGTCCGCCTCACCGACGCCTGGCAGGAAATCCTGCAACGCCGCGCGGGCAACGGAGAGACCGGCGCCTACCCCGCTGCCGTGCGCGAACTGCTGGGCGAAATGGCGGCTGCCGGCGTGCTCATGCAGTCCAACATCAAGTTCAACGGCGCCCTGGTCTTCCAGGTCATGGGCGACGGCCCGGTCAAGCTGGCCGTGGCCGAGGTGCAGTCCGACTTCGGCCTGCGCGCCACCGCCACCCTGATCGGGGAAGCGCCCGAAGGCGCCACGCTGGAGCAACTGCTCAATGTGAATGGTGGTGGCCGTTGCGCCATCACGCTGGACCCCAAGGGACGCCAGCCGGGCCAGCAGCCCTACCAGGGCGTGGTGCCGCTGCAGGATGCGCAAGGCCGCAGGTTCTCCAAGGTGTCCGATGCACTGCAGCACTACATGCTGCAGTCCGAGCAGCTGGACACCGTGCTGGTGCTGGCCGCCAATGACCAGTTGGCTGCCGGCCTGCTGATCCAGCGCATGCCGGTCAAGGGCGAGGCCAACCTGGCCTCCGCCACCGAAAGCGAGCAATCGGGCCAGGACGCCATCGGCCTGAACGAGGACTACAACCGCATCGCCACGCTGGCCGCCAGCCTGACGCGCGACGAACTGCTCACGCTGGATGTGGAAACCATCCTGCGGCGCCTGTTCTGGGAAGAGAAGCTGATGCGCTTCGTCCCCCAGCAGGACGAAGAGCGCCCGCGCTTTGCCTGCACCTGCAGCCGTGAGCGCGTGGGGGCCATGCTGGTCTCGCTGGGCATTGAAGAGGTGGACAGCATCCTGGAGGAGCGCGGCAATATCGAGGTGGGCTGCGACTTCTGCGGCAAGCAGTACGAGTTCGATCCCATCGATGCCGCCCAGCTGTTCACCGAGGCCGGCAAGCAGCCGCCGACCTCGACGAACGTGCAGTAAATACGCTCGGAGTCAGTCGCGCCCGCTGCGCAGCGCGTCGAACAGTCGCCGCTCGCAGTCCGGGTCGCTGCATTGCTCGCAGCCGTAGGGGCGAAGGCGCGCGCTGCGTTGCACGGGGCTTGCGGGCAGCCAGGACCAGTCCATTTGCGGAGCCTTGAGCCTGAGCGACTCGGCCAGCTGTTGCCATTGCCGGGCGGTATTGCCATAGAGCACCACGTAGCCGCGCGACTGGCTTTGCAATTGGTCACGCCAATGCTGGAGTTGGGCGGCAGGGCCATTGCTCACCCCTTCGTGCTCGGTGACGGGGGCTCTCCAATCCAGTCCCAGCAGGTAGACGGCCCCATGTTCCGGCAGAGACTGCCCCGGCTCGGCCGCCAGGCATTGCCAGTCAGCAGGAGATGCTCCGTGGTGCCGCCAGGCCTGGCGCAGTGCATGGGCCATGGAAAGCGCGAGCGCGGGCGGCGATCCCAGAAGAATCACCGGGGGCGGGGGCAAGCGGTCTGTGTCCAAGTACCTGTCTCGGCTTGCGCGCAGGCCCGGTTAAGGGGCGCAGGCGCCTTGTTGCAAAAGCACAAGGCCGGCATGAAGCCGGCCTTGGTGCAGGAAATCCCAACCTTCAGCGCCGCACGATCTGCACGAAGATCTCGTTGGGCTTGACCATGCCCAGCTCGCTGCGGGCCTTTTCCTCGACCATGGCCAGGCCGTCCTTGAGGTCGTTGACCTCGGAGGCCAGGCGGTCGTTCTCGGCCTTTTCCAGGGCATTGGCCACGTTCTGGTCGTGGATCTGCTGCTGCAGTTCCTTGACGTAGGCCACGCTGCCATGGCCCAGCCACAACTGCGCGTGCACGGCGGCGAGCAGGGCGAGCAGGACAAGGGGGACGACGCGGTTGACCATGGCAGCAAATGTTGCGGAAAGGAAAAAGGCTTGCAGGCCGGATGGCTTGCAAGCCTAACGCTTTTCAGCGCAGGTTGTAGAAAGCCTCGCGGCCGGGGTAGTGGGCGATGTCACCCAGGTCTTCCTCGATGCGCAGCAGCTGGTTGTACTTGGCGATGCGGTCCGAACGGCTCAGCGAGCCGGTCTTGATCTGGCCCGCATTGGTGCCCACGGAGATGTCGGCAATCGTCGAATCCTCGGTTTCACCGGAGCGGTGCGAGATCACGGCCGTGTAGCCCGCGCGCTTGGCCATTTCGATGGCGGCGAAGGTTTCGGTCAGCGTGCCGATCTGGTTGATCTTGATCAGGATGGAGTTGGCGATCTTCTTGTCGATGCCTTCCTTCAGGATCTTGGTGTTGGTGACGAACAGGTCGTCGCCCACCAGCTGGACCTTGGCGGCCAGGCGGTCGGTCAGGATCTTCCAGCCATCCCAGTCGCCTTCGGCCATGCCGTCCTCGATGGAGATGATGGGGTACTTGTCGCACCAGCCGGCCAGCATGTCGGTCCACTGGGTGGCGGTCAGCGTCAGGTTGCCTTCACCGGCCAGCACGTACATGCCGTCCTTGTAGAACTCGCTGGCGGCGCAGTCCAGGCCCAGGGCGATCTGTTCGCCGGCCTTGTAGCCTGCGTTTTCGATGGCCTGCAGGATCAGCTGGATGGCGGCTTCGTGGTTTTCCACGGAAGGCGCAAAACCGCCTTCGTCGCCCACGGCCGTGCTCATGCCCTTGTCGTGGATGATCTTCTTGAGCGCGTGGAAGACTTCGGCGCCCCAGCGCACGGCTTCGCGGAACGACGGCGCGCCCACGGGGATGATCATGAATTCCTGCAGGTCCAGGCTGTTGTTGGCGTGCGCGCCGCCGTTGATGACGTTCATCATCGGCACGGGCAGCTGCATGCCGCCCATGCCGCCCAGGTAGCGGTACAGCGGCAGGCCGGCCTCTTCGGCTGCGGCGCGGGCCACGGCCATGGAGACGGCCAGCATGGCGTTGGCGCCCAGGCGGCCCTTGTTGTCGGTGCCGTCCAGGTCGATCAGGGTCTTGTCCAGGAAGGCCTGCTCGGAGGCGTCCAGGCCCAGCACGGCTTCGGAGATCTCGGTGTTGATGTGCTCGACGGCCTTGAGCACGCCCTTGCCCAGGTAGCGGCTCTTGTCGCCGTCACGCAGCTCGATGGCTTCGCGCGAGCCGGTGGACGCGCCCGAAGGCACGGCGGCGCGGCCCATCACGCCCGATTCCAGCAGCACGTCGCACTCGACGGTGGGGTTGCCGCGGCTGTCCAGCACTTCGCGGCCTACGATGTCAACGATTGCACTCATGGCATTTCCTTTGCGGTTTTTGAAATCGGTGTGCAGGCGGGTTCCGGTGAGGTTGCGCCCTGGTGCTTGCCGGGCAAGCGGTATGGGTGGTCGGTGGCGTGGCAGGCTGCCGTGCCACCGGGCACAGCCATGCTCCGCGGCGCAGTATCTGCGATCGGGCGGCGGCTATTGTGCACAAATTGGTTGTATGGCTTTGTATGCGCTGCGCTCTTGACGAGCCGGGGTGGCTGGCCGTCAGACGCCTTCCACGCAGACCATGCGCATGATGGATGCGCCTTCACGCGCCTCGCGGGCACGCAGGTACTCGGGCGTGTCGTAGAAGGCCCGGGCTGCCTCGAAGCTGGGGAACTTGAGGATCACGGTGCGGCCGGGGTTCCAGTCGCCTTCGAGCACTTCGACCTTGCCGCCGCGCACGCAGACTTCGGCGCCATGCACGCGCATGGCCTCGGTGCTCCACTTGCGGTATTCCTCGTACTGCTCGGGCTTGGTGACGGTGACGGACGCAATGATGTAGCCGCTGGCCATGGGTCAGACTCCAAAGTCGTTTTCGAGGAAGCCGTTCTTCTTGGTCACGTCGTCGAGCGCGACCAGGGTTTCGAGCAGGGCCTTCATGTGCTTGAGCGGCACGGCGTTGGGGCCGTCGCTGAGAGCGCAGGGAGGATTGGGATGGGTTTCCATGAACAGGCCCGCCACGCCCACGGCCACGGCCGCACGCGAGAGCACGGGCACCATCTCGCGCATGCCGCCGCTGCTGGTGCCGTTGCCGCCGGGCAGCTGCACGCTGTGCGTGGCGTCGAAGACGACGGGCGCGCCGGTCTCGCGCATGATGGACAGGCTGCGCATGTCCGAGACCAGGTTGTTGTAGCCGAAGCTGGCGCCGCGCTCGCAGGCCATGAAGCTGTCCTCGGGCAGGCCGGCTTCCTTTGCAGCCGCACGGGCCTTGTCGATGACATTCTTCATGTCATGCGGGGCCAGGAACTGGCCCTTCTTGATGTTCACCGGCCGGCCCGACTGGGCCACGGCGCGGATGAAGTCGGTCTGGCGGCACAGGAAGGCCGGCGTCTGCAGCACGTCCACGACCTGGGACACGGCCGGGATTTCGGACTCGGTGTGGACGTCGGTCAGGATGGGGACCTGCAGGTCCTTCTTCACCTTGGCCAGGATCTCCAGGCCCTTGTCCATGCCCGGGCCGCGAAAGCTGGCGCCCGAGCTGCGGTTGGCCTTGTCGTAGCTGCTCTTGAAGATGAAGTGGATGCCCAGGGCCGCCGTGATTTCCTTGAGATGCCCCGCCACGTCCATCTGCAGCTGTTCGGACTCGACGACGCAGGGGCCTGCAATGAGAAAGAAGCGCCGGTCGAGGCCGACATCGAAGCCGCAGAGTTTCATGGTGAGGATTCCTTGGGAAATGGTGGGCGGCGGTGCAGAGTCAGGGCTTGCGCGGCGCCTTCTGGCGTTCGATCGCAGCCTTCACGAAGGCGTTGAATAGCGGGTGGCCGCTCCACGGCGTGGACTTGAACTCGGGGTGGAACTGCACGCCGATGTACCAGGGGTGAACTTCCTTGGGCAGCTCGACGATCTCGGTCAGCTGCTCGCGCTGCGTCAGCGCCGAGATCACCAGGCCCGCTTCGCGCAGCTGGTCCAGATACTGGACGTTGGCTTCATAGCGGTGGCGGTGGCGCTCGGTGACCACATCACCGTAGATGCTGTGGGCCAGCGTGCCGGCCTGCACGTCGGAGGACTGCGCGCCCAGGCGCATGGTGCCGCCCAGGTCGGAGTTCTCGTCGCGGGTCTTGACCGTGCCGTCGGCATCCTTCCACTCGGTGATCAGGGCGATCACGGGGTTGGCGGACTTGGGGTCGAACTCGGTGGAGTTGGCGCCTTCGAGGCCGGCAACATGGCGGGCATATTCGATGGTGGCCACCTGCATGCCCAGGCAGATGCCCAGGTAGGGCACCTTGTTCTCGCGGGCATAGCGGGCCGTGGAGATCTTGCCTTCCACGCCGCGCGAGCCGAAGCCGCCGGGCACGAGGATGGCGTCGTACTGCGAGAGCTTGTCACGCGCATTGGCGTCGCTGATGGTCTCGGAGTCCACATGGGTGATCTTCACTGCCACATGGCTTTGCATGCCGGCGTGCTTGAGCGCCTCGTTGACGGACTTGTAGGCGTCCGACAGCTCGACGTACTTGCCGACCATGGCGATCTTGACCTCGCCCTGCGGGTGCTCGGTCTCGTGGACCAGGTCGTCCCAGCGCTTGAGGTTGGTGGGCGGCGTGTTCAGGCGCAGCTTGTCGCAGATCAGGCCGTCCAGGCCCTGCTCGTGCAGCATGCGGGGCACCTTGTAGATGGTGTCCACGTCCCACATGGAGATCACGCCCCACTCGGGAACGTTGGTGAACAGCGAGATCTTTTCCTTCTCCTCTTCCGGCACCTGGTGCTGCGCGCGGCACAGCAGGGCGTCGGGCTGGATGCCGATCTCGCGCAGCTTCTGCACGGTGTGCTGCGTGGGCTTGGTCTTGAGCTCGCCGGCCGTGGCAATCCAGGGCAGGTAGGTCAGGTGCACGAAGGCCGTGTTGTTGGGGCCCTGCTTGAGGGCCAGCTGGCGAACGGCTTCGAGGAAGGGCAGGGACTCGATATCGCCCACCGTGCCGCCGACTTCGCAGATGGCGACATCGACAGCGTCAGGCGTGCCCAGGCCGGCGCCGCGCTTGATGTACTCCTGGATTTCGTTGGTCACGTGCGGGATCACCTGCACGGTCTTGCCCAGGTAGTCGCCGCGGCGCTCCTTTTCCAGAACGCTCTGGTAGATGCGGCCGGTGGTGAAGTTGTTGGACTGCTTCATGCGCGTTTCGATGAAACGCTCGTAGTGGCCAAGGTCCAGATCGGTCTCGGCGCCATCATCGGTCACGAACACTTCACCGTGCTGGAAGGGCGACATGGTGCCCGGGTCCACGTTGATGTAGGGATCCAGCTTGATGAGGGTGACTTTGAGGCCGCGCGATTCGAGGATCGCAGCAAGGGAGGCTGAGGCGATTCCCTTGCCCAGGGAAGACACCACACCGCCTGTGACGAAGACAAATTTGGTCATGTCTTTTATTGGTGGTGGTAAAGCAGGATTATAGATGCGCCGCCGAATTCGCCGCGCCGCGCGGGGCTGCTCGGATGCTCCGGCTCTGCTAAATTGCGCGCCATGACTGAAGTGTTCGCAGGTAAACATCTGGTGCTCGGCCTTTCCGGAGGCGTGGCTTGTTACAAATCTGCCCAGCTGGTGCGCCTGCTGGTGCAGGCCGGGGCCACCGTGCAGGTGGTGATGACCGAGGCGGCAGAGCAGTTCATCACGCCGGTGACCATGCAGGCGCTGTCGGGCCGTCCGGTCTATGGTTCGCAGTGGGACGCGCGCGAGCCCAACAACATGCCCCACATCAACCTCAGTCGCGAGGCCGATGCCATGCTGATCGCGCCTTGCAGCGCCGACTTCATCGCACGCCTGGTGCAGGGCCGCTCCGATGAGCTGCTGAGCCTGATGTGCCTGGCGCGCCCCATGGACCGCGTGCCCCTGTTGCTGGCGCCTGCCATGAACCGCGAGATGTGGGCGCACCCGGCCACGCAGCGCAACCTGGCGCAGGTGGCGGCCGACGGTGCGCTGGTGCTGGGCGTGGGAACGGGCGACCAGGCCTGTGGCGAGGTGGGCGACGGCCGCATGCTGGAGCCCGAGGAAATCATGGAGGAGCTGGCTGCCTTCTTCACGCCCAAGCTGCTGCAGGGCCGCCAGGTGCTGGTCACGGCGGGCCCGACCTTCGAGGCCATCGACCCCGTGCGCGGCATCACCAACCATTCCAGCGGAAAGATGGGCTTTGCCATTGCGCGCGCCGCCCGCGAGGCGGGCGCCCAGGTGACCCTGGTGGCCGGGCCCGTGCACCTGCGCACGCCGCGCGGCGTGCAGCGCATCGACGTGCAATCGGCGCAGCAGATGTTTGACGCCGTGCACCAGCAATTGCCGCAAGCCGGTGTGTTCATCGCCACGGCGGCCGTGGCCGACTGGCGCCCGGCCAAGGCGTCAGACCAGAAGATCAAGAAGGACGGCTCGGGCCAGACCCCCACGCTGACCTTCGTCGAGAACCCCGACATCCTGGCGGCCGCCGCGCAGTCCGAGCCCGCACGCAGCGGCCGGCTGTACTGCGTGGGCTTCGCCGCCGAAAGCCATGACCTGCTGCAGCACGCCAGCGCCAAGCGCCTGCGCAAGCAGGTGCCGCTGCTGGTGGGCAATATCGGTCCCGCAACCTTTGGGCGGGATGACAATGCCCTGCTGCTGATCGACGAGGCTGGCACCCAGGAGCTGCCGCACGCCTCCAAGTCCCTGCTGGCGCGCCAGCTGGTGGCCGAGATCGCCCGGCGCCTGCCGCCCGTCCGTTGACACCACCGAAGGCCCGCATGTCACAGAACACCTACGAAGGCCCCCGCCACGGCGACTATGTGCGCTATGTGGACGAGCTGCTGCGCGCCAGCCCCCTGTACCGCTCTGCAGCGCACGGCTGGATGGCGCAGGGACGCAGCGATTTCACCGATGCGGTGGCCACGCCGGGCGCGCAGTCCCAGTCCGTGGTCGAGCGCGTGCGCGAGCAGGTGCAGGCTGCGGCCGAGAAGGCGCGCATCGCCGCGCAGCAGGCTTCGATGCCTGCCCTGCCGGGGCGCCAGCCATCTGCAGGCGACAGGCATGGCGACAGGAACGGCGATAGAAATGGTGGCAGGGCCGATCGCGGCCGGCAGGCGGCGCGGGCTCAGCAAGCCCAGGCGTCCTCCGCCGCCAAGGCTGTCAAGAAGACGGTCTTCACGATAGGTCCGGGGCAGTTGCTGGGTATCGTGATCGGCCTGATCCTGGCCGTGGTGATTCCGGGCATCGGCCCTTTCATCCTGCTGCTCACCATCATCAATGCCATCGTCAAAGGCTTTCGCAGCGGGCTCAAGTCGTCCGGGTGACGGCGCGGGGCACAATGCGCGCTTTGCTTTTCAAGAGAGCCTGCCGTGAGGCGCTCCCCAGATTGTTTCCATGAACGTTGATATCAAGATCCTTGACGCGCGCCTGCGCGAGAACATGCCCGCCTACGCCACGCCGGGAAGCGCGGGCCTGGACCTGCGCGCCTGCATCGATGCGCCTTTGATGCTGGAGCCCGGCCAATGGCAACTGGTGCCCACGGGCATGGCCATGTACCTCAAGGACCCCGGCTACGCGGCCATGATCCTGCCGCGCTCGGGCATGGGCCACAAGCACGGCATCGTGCTGGGCAACCTGGTCGGCCTGATCGACAGCGACTACCAGGGCCAGCTCATGGTCAGCGCCTGGAACCGCTCGACCACGGCCTTCACGCTGCAGCCCATGGACCGTCTGGCCCAGCTGATCATCGTGCCCGTGGTGCAGCCCAGCTTCAATGTGGTCGAGGAGTTCGAGTCGACTTCCGAGCGCGGCGCGGGCGGCTACGGCTCCACCGGCAAGCAATAAGGCTTTCCGCCAGACATCGCCCGCAGCTGCGCTGCCAGGGTATCGCTCCAGGGAGGAATCCGCATGGCCAGGCCATCCCGGCGCACGCGCCACCGCTCATCCGCGTCATGGACGCGCGTGATGCTGACGCAGGAAGACCGCATGCGCCGCCGCCTGCAGCAGCGCCACTGGCTGCGCCTGCATGCGGCACTGACAGGCGGGTTGAGCCTGGCTGGCATGTCGCTGTTGAGCCTGGGCCTGCTGCACGCGGGCATGCACAGCATGGCGCTGCGCTATGGCGTGGCCCTGGCCTGTGGCTATCTGCTGTACCTGCTGCTGCTGCGCCTGTGGGCCGAATGCATGCTGCGCCGCGACTGGGAGGTGTCCGATGTTCCCGATGTGACGCCCGGCGGCAGTGGCTCTTCACCGGCCCGCACGCCGGAGGCTGGCGGATTCGACAGCGGGCAGGGCGGCTCGTATGGCGGCGGTGGCTCCGGCGGCAGCTGGGATGACGGCGGCGCGCTGTCCGAGGCCGCTTCCTCGGCGTCGCAAGGCTTTGATATGCCGGGCATCGATGGGCTGGACGAAGGCGCCGTCGTCCTGGTCCCCGTGCTGCTGGTGTTTGCGGCGCTGCTGGTCGCGGTCACGGGGGCAGGGTCGCTGCTGTGGCTGGTCTTTGGGGCCGACCTGTTCCTGGCCGTGGCGGTGGAGGTGGCCTTTGCGCTGCTGATGGCGCGCACGCTCTACGTGGTGGAGCGCGAGGGCTGGCTGCTGGCCGCGCTGCGCCTGAGCTGGAAGCCGGTGCTGGGCGCACTGGTGGCCGCCGTGGCGCTTGGCGCGCTGGCCGACTGGCTGTTTCCCCAGGCAGACACCCTGGTGCAGGTGCTGCGCACGCTGAGAGGGCATTGAAAGGCCCCTGAGAGGGCACAGAGCCGCTGCTGCGCGGCTCCTGCCGTCACGCCTGTCTTTTTGCCCCCGGCAGGCGCAGCTGCATGCGCAGGCCGCCCAGCGGCGAGCGGCTGGCCGCGATGCTGCCGCCATAGGTCTGCACCAGGTCACGCACGATATCCAGGCCCAGGCCCGCGCCGGGCCTGCGTTCGTCCAGGCGCTCGCCGCGCTCGAAGATGCGGCCAAGGTCGGCGTCTTCGATGCCGGGGCCGTCATCGTCCACCGTCAGCAGCAATGGGCCGCCGGCCTGATCGTGCTCCAGGCCCTGGACTTCCAGGCTCACGGCCTGGGCTGCCCACTTGCCGGCGTTGTCCAGCAGGTTGCCCAGGATTTCCATCAGGTCCTGGCCATCGCCCAGAAAGTCCCAAGGCTGCACATCGCCCTTCAGCGCGAAGCGGATGCCGCGGCCGGCGTGCAGCCGCTCCATGGTGCGCACCAGCGAGGCCAGCGGCGGCTCCAGCGGCGTGCGCAGGCCCGTGGCCTGGCGGGCCGCAGCGCGGGCGCGTGCCAGATGGTGGTCCACCTGGCGGCTGGCGCTGGCGACCTGCTCGCGGACCAGTTCGGCCAGCGCCCCGCCTTCCTGCGCGGCGGCATTGCCGAGGATGGACAGCGGCGTGTTCACCGCATGGGCCAGGTTGCCGGCCTGCGTGCGCGCGCGCTGCACCATGTCGGCGTTCACATCCAGCACATGGTTGAATTCCTGCACCAGGGGGCGCAGTTCCTGCGGAAACCGGCCTTCGAGGCGCGGCGTTGCCCCCTTGCGCACGTCGGACAGGCCCTTGCGCAGCAGTTGCAGCGGCCGCAGCGCCAGGCGCAGCTGCAGCACCACGGCCAGCACCAGCCCGGCCGCCAGCGTGCCCAGTGCGGCGATCAGCATGGTGGTGAAGCGCTGCATGGGCTCGGCCAGCAGGGCGCTGTCGGCCGCAACGATCAGGCGCAGCGGCGGCGCATCGGCCTCGGGCAATTGCAGGGGGCGTGCCACGGCCACGAGCTGGTGGCCCTGGCCATCGGGCAGCATGCCGGTGTTCAGCGCCGTGTCCTCGTGGTGCTCATCCGGGCGGCCGGCATCGGCGCGGAACTGGTGCCAGTCCAGCGTCTGGTCCCACAGCGAACGAGAGCGCAGCAAGCCGGCCTTCTCGGGCGGACCCGCGCCATCGCTCACCTGGTCGATCTGCCAGTACAGGCCCGACAGCGGCTGCGCCAGGCGCGGGTCGCCCACGGCCAGCCCGACCTCGATGCGCCCTCCGGGCAGGCTGTTGACGGCTGCGCTGAGCTGGTCGAGCTGCAGCACCAGCTGCGCCTGCAACTGCTGCGCGATGTGGTCGCGGAACAGGCCGCGCAGCCCCCAGCCGGCCAGCAGCACGGCCGCCAGCACCCAGGCCAGCGTGCCGGCCAGCAGGCGCAGGCGCAGCGAATCACCGAGCCGGGATACCTGTCTTTCCTGTGGCGCGTTCATGCAGCGGGCGCGCCTTCCACCAGCCGGTAGCCCAGGCCGCGCACGGTCTCTATGCTGCCGGCCGGCAGCTTCTTGCGCAGGCGGCCGACGAAGACCTCGATGGTGTTGGAGTCGCGGTCGCTGTCCTGCGGGTAGATGTGTTCGGACAGTTCGGTGCGCGATATCACCTGCCCCACGCGCTGCATCAGCAGGGCCAGCACCTTGAATTCATGGCTGGTCAGCGTGAGCGGCTGGCCGGCGACGCTCACGCGGGCATGGCGCGAGTCCAGCACGATGGGGCCGCATTGCCACTGGGCGCTGGCGTGCGGGCTGAGCCGGCGCAGCAGGGCGCGCAGGCGGGCCATCAGCTCTTCCATGTGGAAGGGCTTGGCCAGATAGTCGTCGGCGCCGGCATCCATGCCGGCCACCTTCTCATGCCAGGCGCCGCGCGCCGTGAGGATCATCACCGGCATGACCCGGCCCTGCGCGCGCCAGGCGCGCAGCACGGTGAGCCCGTCGCGCACGGGCAGGCCCAGGTCCAGCACGGCGGCGTCGAATTCCTCGACCTCGCCCAGGTACTGGGCCGTTGCGCCGTCCGCGGCCGTCTCCACCGTATGGCCTGCCTGCTGCAAGGCCTGTACCAGTTGCCCGCAGAGCGTGGGCTCGTCTTCCACCACGAGGATTCGCATCTGCGTCTAGTCCTTGCGCTTGAAGCTCAGCACCTTGCCATCGCGTGCATCGATCTTGAGCTTGGCCACGCGGCCGCCCGATTGCAGCAGCCGGATCTCGTAGATGAAGCGGCCGTCGTCATGCTCGAACTCGACCTTGATGACCTGGCCCTGGTAGTCGCGCTCGACCTGGTCGAGCACGGTGCGCAGCGGCAGCACGCGGCCTTGCTGCAGGGCCTGGCGAGCGAGTTCATGGTCGCTGTCGCCGGCATCCGAGGGTGTGGTCCAGGAGGCCAGGGCCGCCGCCATCAGCAGCAGTGCGGCCAGCAGCATCCAGGACCTGCGAGGAATGGAGAAGGATGGAGTGGGCATGGAAAACTTTATAGCCCAGCGTGGATGAACCTCGGATGAACGGCTGCTTCAGCTTGCGTTCATGGCCTGCATCGAACAATGGCAGCACGCCGTCGCAATCCAACGGAAACGAAGGCGCAGCAGCCGGCAGATGCGGCCTTTTCAAATGCATCGCCAGCCCAATCGCCGACCCAATCGCCGGCCCAGTCGCCGACCTTCACATGCCAAGGAGAACCTCATGCCTTCCATCCGACAACTGATTTCCCGCGCTGCACGCCATGGCCTGACGGGCCTGGGCATTGTGCTGATCGCCACTGCCGGGCTGGCCGCCCAGGTGCAGGCCCAGGCAGCCGCCACGGGCGGGCCTTCCGTGACCGTACAGGCCGGCGAGGCCGTGGCCACCACGGTGGCCTCCGTGCGCGGCGCCTTCCAGGGGCCGGGGCTGAGCATCCGCGAAATCTTCGAGCGCATGGAAGTCCTGGGCTACCGCGACCTGCGCGAGATCGAGTGGGAGGACGGCCTCTACCAGGTCAAGGGCCAGACCGGCGATGGACGCCCTGTGAAGCTCTACGTCGATGGCAACAACGGCAACGTGCTCAGCATCCGCGCTCGCAATTGAGGCCGGGCGGGCAGGCTGATTTTTGTCAGCAAGTGTTCTGTCCGGTCGGCAGGCATGCGGCCTGGGACGTTGAAGCGGTATGCAGCCGCTGGCCGGTCCGGTGGCTGCCCTTGATCGATCCACGGACAGTACACAGGAGATTCTCATGCCTTCCATTCATCGCTTGAGCGCCATGGGCGCCGGCTGCATTGCCGCGCTGATGCTCAGCGCCTGCGCGGGCTACCCCCAGCAGGGTGGATACCCGGGTGGCGGCTACCCTGCCGGCGGCTATCCAGCCGGGGGCTATCCGACCAGCGGCTACCCCAGCGGTGGCTATCCCGGCGGCGGCCAGCCCGGCACGGCCTACCCGGGCGGCGGTGGCTATGTGCAGCAGGGGCGCGTGACCAATGTGCAACTGGTGCAGATCCAGCAGCCCAGCGGCATTGGCGGCTCGGGCATAGGCGCAGGGGCCGTGGTGGGCGGCGTGGTCGGCGGGGTGCTGGGCCGCCAGGTGGGCAAGGGCAGTGGGCGCGACATCGCCACCATTGCGGGCGTGGTGGGCGGTGCCATGGCGGGCAATGCCATCGAGAAGAACACCGGCCCTGGCGACCTGCGCGATGTCTACCGCGTCACCGTGCAGTTGAACGACGGCAGCACGCGCGTGTTCGACTACCAGAACAATCCGCAGCTGCGCATAGGCGAGAGCGTGCGCGTGGACAACAACCAGCTGATTCGCTGAGTACCAGGCTCGCTCCATGCAAAAGGGCTCCCCGCAGGGAGCCCTTTGCCATTTCAGCGCGGCAATTTCAGTGCAGCGTGTCGTTGCCCGGCGCCATGGGCTGGATGCGGAAGAAGCCGGTACCGGCCGAGCCGCGGCCGATTTCCTCCTCGGTGGCTTCGCGCACGCCTTCGACCTTCAGGTGCAGGCGCAGCGCAATGCCGGCCAGCGGGTGGTTGCCGTCCAGCACCACATGCTCGGGATAGATTTCCGTGACGGTGTAGAGCAGGTCGGGCTGCACGGCGCTGCAGCCCTTGGGCAGGGCGCTGGCCTCGAAGCTCATGCCTTCCTCCAGCTCGGCCGGGAACAGGGCGCGCGGCTCCAGGAAGATCAGGCTTTCGTTGTAGTCGCCAAAGGCTTCCTCGGGCTCCAGGTGCAGGTCCAGGGTCTTGCCCTGGCCGTGGCCCTGCAGGGCTTCCTCGATGCGCTTGAGCAGATCGTCGCCGCCGACCAGGAACTCCACGGGCTCATCGAGCACGTCCAGTTCCTCGCCCAGGGTGTCCTTGAGGGTCCAGGTCAGAGCGACCACGCATTGTTCTGTGATTTCCATGGTGTGCAGCTTGTGCGGCCCATGCCGCGGTGGGGAAAAAGAAAGACCGCCGCGCGCGCCCGTGTTTGACGAAGGCGTGCCGGCGGCCGCGTTGGCGCGATTTTCCCACGGCTGCCCGGCTGCTGCGCAGGCCGGGCGGCGAGTCCTGCCGATCAGAACGGATAGTGGCGGGGGGTGGTCTGCATGGTGATCCAGCGCGTCTCGGTGAAGGCATCGATGCCTGCCTGGCCGCCGAAGTGGCCGTAGCCCGAGTTTTTCACGCCGCCAAAGGGCATCTGTGCCTCGTCATGCACGGTGGGGCCGTTGACGTGGCAGATGCCGGCCTCGATGCGCGCCGCCACGCGCCAGCCGCGTGCGGTGTCGCGGGTGTAGACGGACGAGGACAGGCCGAATTCGTTGTCATTGGCCATGGCGATGGCCTGCTCCTCGCCGCGCACGCGCACGATGGCCTTGACGGGGGCGAAGGTTTCCTCGCGGAAGATGTCCATCTCGGGCGTGACGCCGTCGATCAGCGTGGCCGCCATCAGGGTGTTGGTGGCCTTGCCGCCGCACAGCAGCCTGGCGCCCTTGGCCAGCGCGTCGTCGATCAGGCGGTTGGCGCGCTCCACGGTGGCCATGTCCACCACCGAGCCCAGCACCACGGGGCCCTTGCGCGGATCGCCCAGCGGCAGCGAGCTGGCACGGGCCACCAGCTTGTCCAGGAAATCGCCGGCCACGGACTCGTCCACGATGATGCGTTCGGTGGACATGCAGATCTGGCCCGAGTTGGCGAAGGCACCGAAGGTGCAGCCGGCCACGGCGGCGTCGATGTCGGCATCGTCCAGCACCACGAAGGGCGCCTTGCCGCCCAGCTCCAGAATGGCGGGCTTGAGGTACTTGGCGCAGGTCTGGCCGAGGATGCGGCCCACGCGCGTGGAGCCGGTGAAGTTCACGCGGCGCACGGCCGGGTGGGCCACCATGGCTTCGACCACGGCCCCCGCATCTTCGGGCGCATTGGTCACGAAGTTGACCACGCCGGGCGGCAGGCCGCCTTCCTGCAGGGCCTCGATGATCAGGCCGTGCGTGGCGGGGCACAGCTCCGAGCCCTTGAGCACCACGGTATTGCCGCAGGCCAGCGGCGTGGCAATGGCGCGCACGGCCAGGATGACGGGCGCATTCCAGGGCGCAATGCCCAGCACCACGCCAGCGGGCTGGCGCACGGCCATGGCCAGGCTGCCGGGCACGTCCGAGGGAATGATCTGGCCGTTGATCTGGGTGGTCAGCGATGCGGCCTCCAGGAACATGCTGGCAGCCAGGTGCACGTTGAAGCCGGCCCAGATGCCCGATGCGCCGGTCTCGGCGGCCATGGCGGCGGCAAAGGCCTCGGTCTTGGCCTCCAGCGCCTGCGATGCCTTCATCAGCATCTGGCGGCGCTCGGTCGGACCCAGCGCGGCCCAGGCGGGGAAGGCCTTTTGCGCGGCCTCGACGGCACGCACGGCATCTTCGGGGGTGGCGGCCGGGGCGCGCGTGGCCACCGATCCGTCCAGCGGATTGCGGCGCTCGAAGGTGGCGCCATTGCCGGCCTGTGCGGCCTGGCCTGCGATGAGCATGGTTTGTTCGATCATGACTGTCTCCTTGGTATGCGGTTGTGGCCTGGGCGTTGGCGCTGCCGGGCGTGCCGGTCATCGTAGAAGCAGGCGATGGCGAAGGCAGCCCGCTGCGCGCACAAAGCGCATGACGGATCGTGCACAGGCTCCGGGGTTTACCCTTGTCCTGGCTGTCCGCGGGGAAAGCCAAGGGGCGCGATGGGCCTGCACTTTCCCATAATCAAGTCCATGGCCGCACACAGATCCTTCACCCGTGCGGCGAGCAGGAGGGACCGCACATGACCGATGCCATGGTGTTGAGCACCGACGGACTGCCGCCCGGCGAGACGGCGTCGGCTTGGCACGCCTGGATGTCGAGCCTGTTTGCGGGCCTGGATACCGATGTCTATGGCGATCGCCTGTTCGAAGGCCATGTGCGCGTGGCCAATGCCGGCGATGTGGTGCTGACCCGGCTGGAGGCGGGCCGCCACCGCGTCATGCGCAGCATGCAGGGCCTGCGCGCCCATGAGTCCCCCTATCTGAAGATCGTCGCGCCCTGGGAGGGCGTGGCCAGCGTGCGCCAGCACAACCGCGAGGCCAGCGTGCGCAAGGGCAGCTGGGTGATCTATGACACGGCGCAGGAGTACGAGGTCACCAACCCCGAATGGTCTGAACACCTCATCGTGATGCTGCCGCGCCAGGCCATCGTGGACCGGGGCATCCGGCTGGAAGGGCTGATGGGGCGCAATGTGGGCGGCAGCTCGGGCATTGCCCGCATCGCGCTGGAAACCATGCGCAGCACGTACCAGGAGCTGCCCGGTATGGCGCCGCATCTGGCGCGCCGCGCGGGCGAGCTGCTGGTGGACATGGTCCATCTTTCGCTGCAGGAGCTGGCCGGGCAGGGCACGGCAGGCACGCAGCAACTGGCGCTGCAGGACCGCATCCGCGCCCATGTGGCGGCCCACCTGCGCGACCCGGGCCTGTCGGTGGAGTCCGTGGCCGCCGCGCTCAACTGCAGCAAGCGCCATCTGCACAACGCCTTTGCGGACAGCCAGACCAGCCTGGGCGCCTTCATACAGCACAGCCGCCTGGAGCTGTGCATGCGCGAGCTGCTGCAGCCCGCCCAGGCGCAGCGCACCATCACCGAGGTCGCCATGGATTGCGGCTTTGGCAGCACCGCGCATTTCAGCCGCGCTTTCAAGATCTATACGGGCCTGTCGCCCTCGGATTTCAGGGCCATGCGCAAGCCGGCCGGCTGACTGCCACGAAGCCATTGCGGGGCAGCTTGCGCTGGCGCCAGGACAGGGCAATGCCCGCATAGGACAATGCCGCCCTGTCTCTTCGCTCACTTCGGACCATTTCATGGACACCAACACACCGCTTGCCCTGCTGGGCGGGCTTACCGCTTCCCAATTCATGCGCCGCCACTGGCACAAGAAGCCCTTGCTGGTGCGCCAGGCAATCCCGGGCTTCAAGCCCCTGATTCCCCGCGCCAGGCTGCTGGCCATGGCAGGCGAGGACGGTGTGGAGTCGCGCCTGATCCAGCAGCAGGACGGTGGCCAATGGAAGCTCAGCCACGGCCCGCTGTCGCGCCGCAGCCTGCCCTCGCTGCAAAAGCCCGGATGGACCGTGCTCGTGCAGGGCGTGGACCTGCACGACGACGGCGTGCACCAGCTGATGCAGCAGTTCCGCTTCGTGCCCGAGGCGCGGCTGGACGATCTGATGATCAGCTTTGCCACCGACCAGGGCGGCGTGGGCCCGCATTTCGACAGCTACGACGTCTTCCTGCTGCAGGCGCATGGCCGCCGGCGCTGGCGCATCGGCCGCCAGAAGGACCTTTCGCTGCAACCCGATGTGCCGCTGAAGGTGCTCTCGAATTTCGAGCCCGAGGAGGAGTTCGTGCTCGAGCCCGGTGACATGCTCTACCTGCCGCCCAAGTGGGCCCATGACGGCATCGCCGAGGGCGAGTGCATGACCTACTCCATCGGCTTTCGCTCGCCCGCGCGCGACGAACTGGCCCGCGAGCTGCTGCTGCGCATGTCCGACGAGCCCGATGAACCCGAAGCGCCCATGGTCTACCGCGATCCCGACCAGCCCGCCGTCGAGGCTCCGGGCGAGATTCCGTCGAGCCTGCACGACTTCGCGCGCAAGGCGCTGGAGCGCGCGCTGGCCGAGCCGCTGGCGCTGGAGCGCGCGCTGGGCGAGTACATGACCGAGCCCAAGGCCAATGTCTGGTTCGAGCATGGCGAGGAGCACGGCATGTTCGAGAGCGTGGTCCTCGATCGCCGCACGCGCATGATGTATGACGCAAAACACATCTTCATCAACGGCGAAAGCTATCTGGCCGGTGGCCGCGATGCCACCCTGATGCGCAAGCTGGCCGATACGCGCGCCCTGTCACGCGCCGACCTGGCCAAGGCCAGCGATGACGCGCTGGAGCTGCTGTCCTCCTGGTTTGACGCCGGCTGGGTGCGAGGCGGGCCGCTGTCCTGAACCGGGTAGACGCTGTGACGCAGTCATGCTAAGTTCGGGCATTCACCGTTGACAGCGTTCTGCTGATTCAAGGCGGACTCCGATAGATTTGTAAAGAATTGTCTTGGGTTCGTCAGTAAATTGACAGCAACCTGGTTTTGTTACACAGTGGACGCCAAGGCAGCTTCCTGCTGCCCCATTCGGACTTGGCAAGAGGATTTGTGCGGAATTGTTCAGAGGCTGTCAGTTTCAGTCAGCCTTGAGAAAATCTCCCTATAATTCGCTCCAAGTCGAATGAATGTGTTTGACGTGGCTTGGCCGCCGCGTACCGGTTGCCCGCATCCGGTGGCGCAAGTGGCGGGGCCCCTCCTGTGTACTGTCTTCTTACCTACTCTCTAGGAAACTGTGATGAAGAACTCTCTGATCCTGGCTACCGTGATCGCTGCTGCAGCTCTGGCCGCTTGCGGCAAGAAGGAAGAGGCTCCGGCCCCCGCTCCCGCACCCGCCGTTGAAGCTCCCGCACCGGCAGCTCCCGCTCCCGCAGAAGCTCCTGCTGCTCCCGCCGCCGACGCTGCTGCTCCCGCAGCGCCTGCCGCCGACGCTGCAGCACCTGCTCCCGCTGCTGACGCTGCCGCTGCAGACGCCGCCAAGGCCGCTGCCGACGCTGCCGCCAAGGAAGCCACCAAGCAGTAATTCGGCCCTCGCCGATGGCAGAGGTTTCGGCCTCTGCTGCGAAAGAACCGCATCCTTCGGGCTGCGGTTTTTTTTCGTCTTCGCTTTGCTTTGGTCCAGCAAAAAAGCCACCGGCAAATGACTGCGCGGTGGCTGCAAGCCAAGGGCGGACGCTGCCGCCCCAAGGCTCGAAAAGAGGCTTGCTTACTTCATGTCGTCGGTGATGACGCGCACGATGCGCTGGGCATTGGCCGATGTCTCGGGCTGGCCCTGGGTGTTGAGCACGGTGACGGTGGACTTGTCGCCTTCGCTGCGCACCTGGATCTGGTACTTGACCGGCGCAGCCGCATCGGGCGAGCGGCTGAACAGCTTGCTGAAGAAACCCTTGGGCTCGACCTTGGCGTCAGGCGCGACATAGCGCACGAAGTAGATGCCGCGGCTGCGGTCACGGTCCTCCACGGTGAAGCCCGTGCGGTCCAGGGCCACGCCGACACGGCGCCAGGCGCGGTCAAAGCCTTCGTCGATCTGCAGCACGGGCTGTCCGTTGGCGGATTCCATGCGCACGCTGCCGGTGGCGGCTGCCGTGGTGGTGTTGGCCTTGGCCACGGCATCGGCCTGCTCCTGGCTCACGCCGAGCTTGACCATCAGGCGGCGCAGGAATTCGGTTTCCAGTTCCGGGTCGGAGGGGCGCGGCTGCCAGATGGTCTGGTCCTTCTGGGCGCTGGTGTAGACCTCCTGCATGCCGCGGTGCGTGATGTAGACCTCGGTGGAGCCGTCGGCCGAGCGCTCCAGGCGCGTGCGGAAGCGGTCGCGCTCGCTGGTGGAGTACAGGCCATCGAAGACCTTGCCCAGCGTCTTGCGGATCACGTCCTGCGGGATCTTGGCGCGGTTCTCGGCCCAGTCGGTCTCGATGATGCCCAGCTGGCGGTCTTCGGTAGTGAAGATGAAGCCGTTTTCCAGCCAGAAGTCGCGCACGGGCTCCCACAGCTGGTCAGCCGGGCGCTTGATCACCAGCCAGCGCTGCTCGCCGTTGCGCTCGATGCGCACATCGCCCAGGGCGGCGGTGGCGGTGCGGCCTTCGGCGGGCTTTTGCGCCTTGGAGTTGGCTTCCATGGCTGCGGCGGAGACCACGCCGCCGGGCACGGCATAGCGGGAATCCGTGGACAGCTGGGTCAGATCCGGGGGGACTTCCAGGGTGGGCGCCTGCTGCTTGCCGGCGCTCTTGTAGTCGATCTTGCTCTCTTGGAACGTGGTCGTGCAGGCTGTCAGGCCGATGGCCAGGCTCAGCAGGCTCAGACGTGCAATGGGCTGTTTCACGCGAATATCCTTGGTGCGTTCGGTCGGTGGGGCAGGGCGCCTCACAGCAGGCCAGCGGAGCCCAGGGCGGCTTCCACGGTGGCTTCCAGGTTCTTGCTCAGAGGTGTCATCGGCAGGCGCATGGCCGGGCCGCACAGGCCCAGGCGCGCTGCGGCCCACTTGACGGGAATGGGGTTGGCCTCGACGAAGAGGTTCTTGTGCACGGGCATCAGGCGCAGCTGGATGTCCATGGCGGTGCGCACATCGCCGGCCAGGGCCGCCTTGCACAGATCGCTCATCAGGCGCGGTGCCACGTTGGCCGTGACGCTGATGTTGCCGTGGCCGCCGCACAGCATCAGGGCCACAGCGGTCGGATCATCGCCGGAGTACACGCCGAAGTCCTTGGGCACTTCACGGATCAGCCATTGGGCGCGCTCGATGTTGCCCGTGGCCTCCTTGATGCCGATGATGGCGGGGATCTGCGCCAGGCGCAGCACGGTGTCGTGCTGCATGTCGGCCACGGAGCGGCCGGGCACGTTGTAGAGCACCACGGGCAGGTCGCCCACCGCTTCGGCAATCGCCTTGAAGTGCTGGTACTGGCCTTCCTGCGTGGGCTTGTTGTAGTAGGGCACGACCTGCAGCTGGCTGTCGGCGCCGACCTTCTTGGCGTAGCGGGCCAGCTCGATGGCCTCGTGCGTGCTGTTGGCGCCGCAGCCGGCCATCACGGGCACGCGGCCCGCGGCCTGCTCGACGGACACGCGGATGATTTCGCAGTGCTCCTCCACGTTGACGGTGGGGGATTCACCTGTCGTTCCCACCACGCCGATGCAGTCCGTGCCTTCGGCCACATGCCAATCGATGAGTTTTCGCAGCGCCGGGTAGTCAACACTACCGTCCTCGTGCATGGGCGTGATGAGGGCAACGATGCTGCCAGTGAGAGCGACGGAGGAGGATGTCATGTCCGCAAGAAAAAACGGGAAAGGATCATTCTAACGAGTGTCGGAGGCAGGCCCAAGGCGGGCGCCTGTAGGGATTCAGGCGATTGCAGAGCCTGACGCCTTCTGATGCGCCAGCATGGCCACGGGTTCCCGGCCTGTTGCATCGGGGCGCAGTGCCGCAATGCGCTGGACCATGCGATCGGGCTCGCCCAGCTGGCCGTGCTCGTAGGCCACGATGTGCCAGCCCGTGCAGGCCTGCAGCAGCTCGCCGGGCGCCAGCAGGAAATCGGGGCGGGAAGGCTTGCCGAAAGCCTCATTGCCCTGGGCAAAGGTTTCGTACAGCAGCACGCCGCCGGGGGCCACGCTGTCCAGCAGTGCCGGCCACAGCGGGCGCCACAGATAGTGGGTCACGACCACGGCGCCGAACTGCCGGCCGGGCAGGGGCCAGGGGCCGTTTTCGATGTCGGCGCACAGCAGCTCGCCCACGCCCTGCAGGCCGGCCAGGGCCTGGGCGTCGCGGTCCACGCCGGTGACGGCGTGGCCACGCGCTTGGAACCAGCGCATGTGCCGGCCGGGGCCGCAGGCCACGTCAAGCACCGAGGCCTGGGGTGCCAGAAGGTGCGACCAGCGTTGGATCCAGGGCGAGGGCGGCGTGGCTGCGTGCATGTGCAAATTTGGAAATAAAGTGAAAGCGGCCGACATTGTGCCGCCGGGCCTTCGCCGCTCCGCCTCCATTTCAGAAGCAGGCCCAGATCTGGTCTGCCATGCCCAGCATGAACTGCGGCTGCAGGTAGAGCATGAAGACCAGGCCCAGCACCAGTAGCACGGCGGCCCACAGCGCCAGCCTGCGCAGGATGCGTGAGCGGGGCCTGGTGGATGTCGTCATGTCAGGCAGCGGCCTGGGCCGCGCGCAACCGTGCCACCGGGGCTTCGCGTATGGGCAGGTTCAGCAGGCCGGCGGCCACGCCCAGGCCGATGGCCAGGTACCAGACCACCTGGTAGCTGCCCGTGTGGTCATAGAGATAGCCGCCCAGCCAGACGCCCAGGAAGCTGCCCACCTGGTGGCTGAAGAACACCATGCCGCTCAACATGGACAGATGCTGCACGCCGAAGATCTGGGCCACGGTGGCGTTGGTCAGCGGCACGGTGGACAGCCACAGCAGGCCCATGGCGGCAGAGAAGATGTAGACCGACCACGGCGTCAGCGGCGCCAGCAGGAAGAGCACGATCACCACCGAGCGCGTGAAGTAGATGGTGGACAGCAGGTAGCGCTTGGGCAGGCGCTGGCCCAGGTTGCCGGCCACGTAGGTGCCAACGATGTTGAACAGCCCCACCAGCGCCAGCGAGATGCTGGCCACCTGCGGTGCCAGGCCGTAGTCCTTGAGGTAGCTGGGCATGTGCACGCCGATGAACATCACCTGGAAGCCGCAGACGAAGTAGCCGGCCGTCAGCAGCACGAAGCTGGGCGTGCGCAGCGCTTCGGCGACGGCCTGGCCCGCGCTCTGGTCGCGCACGGGACGGGCGTTGCCGGGCTGGAAGCCCGGCTCGCGCAGGCCGAAGGCCAGCGGAATGATCATCAGCGCGCACAGCGACAGCAGCAGCAGGGCGTTGGACCAGCCGAAGTTCGAAATCAGGCTGCCTTCCACGGGCACCATGAAGAACTGGCCGAAGGAGCCCGCCGCCGCCGTCACGCCCATGGCCCAGCTGCGCCGCGCCACGGGAATCTGGCGGCCCAGCACACCGTAGATCACGGCATAGGTGGTGCCTGCCTGGGCTGCGCCGATCACCACGCCGGCCGTCAGGGCGAACCAGGTTGTCGTGGGCGCCATGGCCATGCCGGCCAGGCCCAGCGCATACAGCAGCGCGCCCACCAGGAGCACGCGGAAGGCGCCGAAGCGGTCGGCCAGCATGCCGCCGAAGATGCCGAGCACGCCCCAGGACAGGTTCTGGATGGCGATGGCCAGCGCGAAGGACTCGCGCGTCCAGCCCATCTCCTGGGTGATGGGCTGCAGCCACAGGCCGAAGCCGTGGCGGATTCCCATGGACAGCGTCACGACTGCGCCCCCGCACAGCAGTATCTGCACCATGGACATGGGTTGGTTGTTTTTGTGCATGCGGCAAACTTTAGCGAAACTCCGGGTTTTGCGCTGTGCCGCTTGGGTCGCCCATGCGCCAGCGCGGCCCTTGATGGCAGCGGCTTTTTCGGGATAGTCACTGTCAATGACTGTGAATGCATCCAGCACTGAGCCGGGCCGCGCACTACAATCCGCCCCCATGGCAGTCAAACCATCTCCCACTTCCGCCAGCGAATACTCCGAAGGCTCGATACGCGTGCTCAAGGGCCTTGAGCCCGTCAAGCAGCGTCCCGGCATGTACACGCGCACCGACAACCCCCTGCACGTGCTGCAGGAGGTGATCGACAACGCGGCCGACGAGGCCCTGGCCGGCTTCGGCAAGAAAATCCGCTTCACCCTGCATTCCGACGGCTCCTACAGCGTCGAAGACGACGGCCGGGGCATCCCCTTCGGCATGCATCCCGAGGAAAAGGCGCCCGTGGTGGAGCTGGTCTTCACGCGGCTGCATGCGGGCGGCAAGTTCGACAAGGGCAAGGGCGGCGCCTACAGCTTCTCGGGCGGCCTGCACGGCGTGGGCGTCTCGGTCACGAATGCGCTGGCCACGCGCCTTGAGGCCTGCATCCACCGCGAGGGCAAGGTGGCCACCATCGCCTTCTCGGGCGGTGACGTGGTCGAGCCCCTGCAGTCGCGGCCGCTGGCCGCGGGCGAACGCAAGCAGGGCACGACCGTGCGCGTGTGGCCCGATGCCCGCTATTTCGAATCGCCCCAGCTGCCCATGGGCGAGCTGATGCACCTGCTGCGCAGCAAGGCCGTGCTCATGCCCGGCGTGTCGGTGACCCTGGTCAACGAGAAGACGCGCGACACCCAGACCTGGCAGTTCAAGGGCGGCCTGCGCGACTACCTGCAGCAAAGCCTGCATGGCGAGGCGGTCATCCCCCTGTTCGAGGGCGAAGGCTTTGCCGACCGCCACCACGACAGCTTTGCCGAAGGCGAGGGCGCCGCCTGGTGCGTGGCCTTCACCGAGGACGGCGCACCGCTGCGCGAAAGCTATGTCAACCTGATCCCGACCACCGCCGGCGGCACGCATGACAGCGGCCTGCGCGACGGCCTGTTCCAGGCGGTCAAGGCCTTCATCGAGATGCACTCGCTGCTGCCCAAGGGCGTCAAGCTCATGCCGGACGACGTGTTTGCGCGCGCCAGCTATGTGCTCAACGCCAAGGTGCTGGACCCGCAGTTCCAGGGCCAGATCAAGGAGCGCCTGAACTCGCGCGATGCCGTGCGCCTGGTCAGCGGCTATGTGCGCCCCGCGCTGGAGCTGTGGCTCAACGAGCACGTGGAATGGGGCCGCAAGCTGGCCGAGATCGCCATCAAGGCCGCGCAGACCCGCCAGAAGGCGGGCCAGAAGGTCGAAAAGCGCAAGGGCTCGGGCGTGGCCGTGCTGCCGGGCAAGCTCACCGATTGCGAAAGCCGCGACCTGAGCCTGAACGAGGTCTTCCTGGTCGAGGGCGACTCGGCCGGCGGCAGCGCCAAGATGGGCCGCAACAAGGAAACCCAGGCCGTGCTGCCCCTGCGCGGCAAGGTGCTCAACACCTGGGAGGTGGATCGCGACCGGCTGTTCGCCAACAACGAAATCCATGACATCTCGGTGGCCATCGGCGTGGACCCGCATGGCCCCAACGACACGCCCGACCTGTCGGGCCTGCGCTACGGCAAGGTCTGCATTCTTTCGGATGCCGACGTGGACGGCTCGCACATCCAGGTGCTGCTGCTGACGCTGTTCTTCCGCCATTTCCCCAAGCTCATCGAGGCCGGCCACATCCATGTGGCGTTGCCGCCGCTGTTTCGTGTGGACGTGCCTGCGCGCGGCAAGAAGCCTGCGGCCAAGATGTACGCGCTGGACGAGGGCGAACTGACCGCCATCCTGGACAAATCGGCCAAGGACGGCGTGCCGCGCGAAAAATGCCAGATCAGCCGCTTCAAGGGCCTGGGCGAGATGAATGCGGAGCAGCTGTGGGAAACCACGCTCAACCCCGACACGCGCCGCCTGCTGCCCGTGCAGTTCATGAACCTGGACTTCGCGGCGGCCGAGCAGGTCGTCACCAAGCTCATGGGCAAGGGCGAGGCCGCAGCGCGCCGCGAGCTCATGGAGCTCCATGGCGACGCCATTGAAGTCGACATCTGACCCATGACTGTGCTCCGCGCCGCCCTGAAGCACCGCCCGCACCTGGCGCGCGGCGCCGGGGTGCGCGCGCTGGCGGCGCTGGGCCTGGCCCTGGCGCTGTGGGGGCTGGCGCGGCCGGCGCATGCCGATCTCTGGGCCTTCGTGGACGAGCGCGGCATCACGCACTTCGCTGCCGAGGCGCTGGACGAGCGCTACAGGCTGTACTTTCGCGGCTCGGTCTATGACAGCGCCGAGCAGGGGCTCAAGCCCCCGATGGTGCAGGCCGAGGCCGCTGCCGACGCTGACGGCAGCGGCGATGCCGGCCGCAGGCTGCAGGCGCATACGCGGCTGCAAAGCTTCTTCGACATCTCGCCGCGCTACAAGAGCGTGCGCGGCCATCTGCGCAAGGCGGCGGACCACACGGGCGTGGACTACGATCTGCTCAAGGCCGTGATCGCCGTCGAGTCGGGCTTTGACGCGCAGGCCATCTCGCCCAAGGGGGCGGTCGGCCTGATGCAGCTGATGCCGGCCACGGCCCAGCGCTTCGGCGTGGAGGCCAGCCGCCAGCGCAGCGTGCAGCAGCAACTGGCCGATCCGGCCGTCAACGTGCCGGCTGGCGCGCGCTACCTCAACCATCTGATGGGGCTGTTCCCCGGCCGGCTGGACCTGGTGCTGGCCGCCTACAACGCAGGCGAGGGCGCCGTGCGGCGCGCGGGCCAGGCCATCCCTCCCTTCCAGGAAACCCGCAATTACGTGAAGGCCGTGCTCGGCATCTACGAGCAGCTGCAGGGCGGGCGCGAGCGCGCGGGCCCTGCAGCGCCTGCAGCAGCGGCGTTGCCGGGCACCACGCCCCGGGTGCGCATGACGCTGCCCACAGGACTGCCCACGCCGCAATGAGCGGCATTCATTGCATTTTTTGAGATCACGAATTTCTTCATGAGCGACCAAACCTCTCTGGATCTGGCACAACAGGCGGCCGGCGATGCACTGGACCTGGGCCAGTACGCGCAACGGGCCTATCTCGAATACGCACTGTCCGTGGTCAAGGGCCGGGCACTTCCCGACGTGACCGACGGCCTCAAGCCCGTGCAGCGGCGCATTCTGTACGCCATGGACCGCATGGGCCTGAGCTACAGCGGTCCCAACCACAACACGGCGGCCAAGCCCGTCAAGAGCGCACGCGTGGTCGGCGATGTGCTGGGCCGCTTTCACCCGCACGGCGACCAGTCGGCCTACGACGCGCTGGTGCGCATGGCGCAGGACTTCAACCAGCGCTATCCGCTGGTCGATGGCCAGGGCAACTTCGGCAGCCGCGACGGCGACGGCGCAGCCGCCATGCGCTACACCGAGGCGCGCCTGTCCAAGATCACGGGCCTGCTGCTCGACGAGATCGACATGGGCACGGTGGACTTCGTGCCCAACTACGACGGCAGCACGCAGGAGCCGCAGCAACTGCCCGCGCGCCTGCCGTTCGCCCTGCTCAATGGCGCCAGCGGCATTGCCGTGGGCCTGGCCACGGAAATCCCCAGCCACAACCTGCGCGAGGTGGCCGACGCCTGCGTGGCCCTGATCAAGCGGCCCCAGCTCAGCGACGAGGAACTGTTCCAGATCATCCCCGGCCCCGACTATCCGGGTGGCGGGCAGATCATCAGCAGCGCCTCCGACATCCAGGACGCCTATCGCACGGGCCGTGGCAGCCTCAAGCTGCGCGCGCGCTGGAAGATCGAGGAGCTGGCGCGCGGCCAGTGGCAGATGGTGGTGACCGAGCTGCCGCCCGGCGTCTCGGCGCAGAAGGTGCTCGAAGAGATCGAGGACATCACCAATCCCAAGGTCAAGACCGGCAAGAAGGCCTTGAGCCAGGAACAGACCCAGCTCAAGGCCAGCATGCTGGCCGTGCTCGACGGCGTGCGCGACGAGTCCAGCAAGGATGCGCCGGTGCGCCTGGTCTTCGAGCCCAAGACCGGCAAGGTGCCGCAGCAGGAACTGATCACGGCGCTGCTGGCGCATACCAGCCTGGAGTCGTCCAGCTCCATCAACCTGACCATGATCGGCCTCGATGGCCGTCCGGTGCAGAAAAGCCTGCGCCTGATGCTCGAGGAATGGATCGCCTTCCGCCAGACCACGGTCACGCGGCGCAGCCAGCACCGGCTGGCCAAGGTGCTGGACCGCATCCACATCCTCGAAGGCCGGCAGGCCGTGCTGCTGAACATCGACAAGGTCATCGCCATCATCCGGGCCAGCGACGAGCCCCGGCAGGCGCTGATCGATGCCTTTGCGCTGTCCGAGCGCCAGGCCGACGACATTCTTGAAATCCGCCTGCGCCAGCTGGCGCGGCTGGAGGCCATCAAGATCGAGCAGGAACTCAAGGAGCTGCGCACGGAGCAAGGCAAGCTCGAAGACATCCTGGGCAGCGAAAGCACCATGCGCCGCCTGATCTGCAAGGAGATCGAGGCCGATGCCAAGCAGTTCGCCGATGCGCGCCGCACGCTGATCCAGGAGGAAAAGAAGGTCGTCGCCGAGGTCAAGGTGGTCGATGAACCCACCACGGTCATCATCTCGGACAAGGGCTGGGTGCGCACGCGCCAGGGCCATGGCGTCGATGCGGGCACGCTCAGCTTCAAGGCCGGCGACAGCCTGCACGGCACCTTCGAATGCCGCACCGTGGACCAGTTGCTGGCCTTTGGCAGCAACGGCCGCATCTATTCGGTGCCGGTGGCGCAACTGCCCGGCGGGCGCGGCGATGGCCAGCCCGTGACCACGCTCATCGAGCTGGAGGCCGGCACCCAGATCCTGTACTACTTCGCCGGTGCCGAGGGCACGGCGCTGCTGCTGTCGGGGTCGGGTGGCTACGGCTTCGTGGCCATGGTGGGCGACATGGTCTCGCGCCAGAAGGCGGGCAAGGCCTTCGTCACGCTGGCCGACGGCGAGACGCTGTGCGCCCCGTCCACGGCCTACGGCGTTCCCATGGGCGCACGCGCCGAGCCGCAGGAAGGAGAGCAGGGCGCGGGCCTGCTGCTGCCAGCCACGCATGTGATCTGCGCTTCCACGGGTGGCCGCATCCTCACCTTCGAGATCGCCAGCCTCAAGCACATGGCCAAGGGCGGTCGCGGCCTCATGCTGCTCGACCTGGAGGACAAGGACACGCTGGCGGGCGCTGCCGCCTACACGCGCAGCATCCGCATCGATGGCGTGGGCCGCGGCGGCAAGGAGCGCAGCGAGACGCTGGAGATCCGCAGTCTCAACAATGCCCGTGGCACGCGCGGCCGCAAGGGCAAGTCGGCCGACCTGGGCTTCAAGCCGCAAAGCGTGACGCGCGTGGAGTAAGAATGCGGCCGCCCCTGCAATGCCCTCCGCGAAAGGGGCGGATCAGGGGTTTCCTCTGGGTTTTTCCGCCCACCAGGCCCTCTTCCAGGCCTCAACATGGAGTCTTCCAAAATGAGGGAGACTGCATATGCTGCGACTTCGCATGGCACACAAGCTGTGGCTTGCAGTGGCCGCCATCGTGGTGGCGCTGGTGGGCGTGGTCGGCTTGTCGGGCTATCGCTCGGCCCAGGTCCAGGCCCGGTCCGAGGCGGTGAACCAGGAGATGCAGGCGCGGGTCCAGGCCGCCGTGCGCTGGATGGGGCTGACCGAAACCAACGCGGCCCGCACCCAGGCCGTGGTGGTCAGCAGCGATGCCGCGGTCGAGGCCGAGTTCAAGGACGTGATCTCCGCCACCTCGGCGCGGATCACCGAGGTGCAGAAATCACTGGAAGCCATGCCCCTGTCCGACGCAGACAAGGCGCAGATGGCCAGGATTGCGGCAGCCCGCAAGACCATGACCGAACTGCGTGCCCAGGCGCGCCAGCTCAAGGCCGACGGCCGGCAGGAGCAGGCATTGGTCCTGGTCAAGCAGTCCTACAACCCTGCCGTGGATGCCTACCTGCAGTCGCTGCGCGACTTCGTGCAGATGCAGGAGCAGGTGGCGCGTACCAGCCAGCAAGAGATGGCCGCCTCGCGCAGGCTCACCGTGGGCTTTGCCGCTGTAGCCGTGGGCCTGCTGCTGCTGGGCATCGTCATCGGCGCCCATTTTCTGATTGCCAGCATCCGCCGGCCCCTGGCCGAGGCCAGCGAACTGGCCGAACGCATTGCCGCAGGCGACCTGAGCGCAGGCGCGCAGGGACAGGCACAGCGTGCTGATGAATTCGGCGACCTGCTGCGCTCGCTGCAGGCCATGAGCGAATCGCTGTCGGGCATGGTGCAGCAGGTGCGCCAGAGCACGGACAGCATCGCCATCGCCAGCGCCGAGATCGCCACCGGCAACCAGGACCTGTCCGTGCGCACCGAGCAGACCTCCAGCAACCTGCAGGAGACGGCTGCCGCCATGGAGCAGTTCACCAGCACGCTGCAGCAAAGCGCCAGCAGTGCCCAGCAGGCCAGCAGCCTGGCGGCGGGCGCATCACAGGTGGCCCAGCGCGGCGGCGAGGTCGTGGCCCGGGTGGTCGAGACCATGAAGGGCATCAACGACAGCAGCCGGCAGATTGCCGACATCGTCGGCGTCATCGACTCCATTGCCTTCCAGACCAACATCCTGGCGCTGAACGCCGCCGTGGAGGCGGCCCGCGCCGGCGAGCAGGGCCGGGGCTTTGCCGTGGTGGCCAGCGAGGTGCGCACGCTGGCACAGCGCAGCGCGGCGGCTGCCAAGGAAATCCGCCAGCTCATCGGCGCCTCGGTGGAGCGGGTGGAGGACGGCGCCCGCCTGGTGGGCGATGCGGGCACCGCCATGGACGGCATTGTGCAGTCCGTGCAGCGCGTGGCCGACACCATCGGCGAGATCACGGCGGCCTCTTCGGAGCAAAGCGCGGGCGTGGCCCAGGTCAACCAGGCCGTGGGGCAACTGGACCAGATGACGCAGCAGAACGCGGCCCTGGTCGAGCAAAGCGCGGCCGCGGCGCAAAGCCTGCGAGAGCAGGCCGAGCAGCTGTCGCGGACGGTGGCGGTGTTCAAGGTGGCGCACCTGGCGCCTTCGCCGACGACGCTCGCAAGGCAGGCTGCGCCGGCGGCGCGCACTGCGCACAGCGCGGCCGCAGCGCCAAGGCGGCCGGCAGCAGCCGTGGCGCCTGCGGCTGCCGGGCCGGTTGCCGCGCGGCCTGCCGCAGCAAGGGCGGCGGCGCCCAAGCTGGCCTCGGCGCCCCGGCCTGCCGCACCGGCAGCCGAGGATGGCCAATGGGAGAGTTTCTAGCCGCCTGCGAGCACCGTGGCTCCGAGCGGCGGCATGCTGCCGATCAGGCCAGTTCGGCGATCAGCTCGATTTCCACGCAGGAGCCCAGCGGGATCTGGGCCACGCCGAAGGCGCTGCGCGCATGCGTGCCGGCATCGCCGAAGACCTGGCCCAGCAGCTCGCTGCAGCCGTTGGCCACCAGGTGCTGCTCGGTGTAGTCGCCCGTGGAGTTGACCAGGCACATCAGCTTGACGATGCGGCGCACGCGGCCCAGGTCGCCGCCGGCGGCGTGCTGGAGCGTGCCCATCAGGTCGATGGCGATGGCGCGCGCGGCCTGCTGGCCGTCGGCGGTCTGCAGATCACGGCCCAGCTGGCCGGCCCAGACCTTGCCGTCCTTGCGCGCGATATGGCCGCTCAGGAACACCAGATTGCCCGTCTGCACATAGGGCACGTAGGCCGCCGCCGGGATGGCAGGCGACGGCAGTTCGATGTTCAGGGCCTTCAGTTGTTCGTAAACGCTCATCGTTGATTCCTTCGAGACAAGAAAAATCCGGCACCAGTGCCGGGGTGGCGGACAGTGTGACACAGCCCCTTGCACCCTGGCATGTCAGGGCCTGGGCTTCCGTCAGTCTGATTGTTGTCTGAATCCGAGGCGGTGCATGGTGGCTGCGCGGCATCCGCTCCTAGCATGTGTGGATGCACCCTGCGGCACCTGCCCAAACCCTCTCGCCGTCTTCCTGGACGCCCCTGCTGCTCGGCTGCGTGGCCGGTGCGGCCTGGCAGGTCACGCAGCCGCGCCTGTGGCCGCTGTGGATGTATCTGCTCTTGGCGGGCATGGGGCTGGCAGGCCTGGCATGGAGGGCGTGGCGGGCATGGGCGGGCCGGCGCGGCCGTGGTGTGCACCGCCTGTGGGCCGCTGTCTGCGCTGCCTTGCTGGTGGGCGGGTTGACCGGCTGGCGGGCCCAGGACTTTGCGGGCCAGGCGCTGTCTGCGCCGTTGGAGGGGCGTGACCTGCGCATCGTCGGCGTCGTGGCATCGCTTCCCCAGAACATGGCCCAGGGCATGCGCTGGTGCATGGAGGTGGAGCAGGCTCGGATCGTCGGCAGCGAAGAGGTCTTGGCGCCGTTTCCTGCACTGATCGAACTGTCCTGGTATGCCCCCCGTGGCCGGCAGTCCAGGGGTGTTGCCATGCTGCCCGATCTGCGGCCGGGCCAGCGCTGGGCGCTGACCGTGCGGCTCAAGCGCCCGCATGGCGCGCGCAATCCCCATGGTTTCGACTATGAGCTGTGGCAGTGGGAGCAGGGCGTGCAGGCCACGGGCCATGTGCGCGAACAGCCCGCTGCACGCCAACTGGCCGACACCGGCAGCCATGCCCTGCAGCGCTGGCGCCAGCAGATGCGCGACGCCATCCTGGGCCGCACATCCGCGCTTGCGGCATCCCTGCAGCGCATCGGCCTGGACCCTGCCCATGCGCCGCGCATGCTGGGTGTGGTGGCCGCCCTGGCCATGGGTGATCAGCAGGCCATTGCGCGGGATGACTGGGCGCTGTTCAGGCATACCGGCGTGGCCCATCTGATGAGCATTTCCGGCCTGCACATCACCTTGTTCGCCTGGCTGGCAGCCCTGGTGGTGGGGAGGCTTTGGCGCTGCAGCGCACGGGCCTGCCTGTGGTGCCCGGCGCCGCAGGCGGCCCTGCTGGCCGGCGTGCTGCTGGCGGGCGGCTATGCGCTGTTCAGCGGCTGGGGACTGCCGGCGCAGCGCACCGTCTGCATGCTGGCCAGCGTGGCTGCGTTGCGCGGCGCCGGACTGCGCTGGCCCTGGCCCGCCGTGTGGTGCCTGGCGCTGGCCGTGGTCGTGGTGCTGGACCCCTGGGCCCTGTGGCAGGCCGGCTTCTGGCTGAGCTTTGTGGCCGTGGGCGTGCTGCTGGCCACCGATGCGCGCATGCAGGGCGCGCAGCGGCCTTCGCTGCCTGCCCGTGCGCTGGCCCTGTGGGGCGAGCAATGGCGCATCTCGCTGGCGCTGGCGCCGCTGGGCCTAATGCTGTTCGGCCAGCTGTCGTTGTCGGGCCTGCTGGCCAATCTGGCGGCCATTCCCTGGGTGACCTTCGTGGTCACGCCGCTGGCCCTGCTGGGTGCCTTGTGGCCGCCATTGTGGACAGGCGCGGCGCTGGCGCTGGCCCCGCTGCTGGAGCTGCTGCAATGGCTGGACCAGTGGGCATGGGCCGTGGTGCAACTGCCGCAGTCGCCGCTGTGGGCAGGGCTGGCTGCGCTGTGCGGTGGCCTGGCGCTGGTGGCTCCGGTGCCTGCCGGATGGCGCTGCTGGGGCCTGGCCATGTGCCTGCCGGCCCTGTGGTGGCCGTCGCCAGCACCGGCGCATGGCGAGTTCGACCTGATGGCCGTGGACATAGGCCAGGGCAATGCCGTACTGGTGCGCACGGCGCGGCATGCCTTGCTGTATGACACGGGGCCGCAGTACGGCCTGGACAGCAATGCCGGCGACCGGGTGCTGGTGCCGCTGCTGCAGGCTCTGGGTCTGAGGCTGGATGCCCTGTGGCTCAGCCACCGCGACAATGACCACACGGGCGGTGCATTGGCCGTGCATGCCGCGCAGCCGCAGGCGCAGGTCTGGGGATCGGATTCCGTGATCCTCGACCCTGCGCTGGCCGGCCTGGGCGCTGTGCGCCGCTGCCAGGCGGGCCAGCACTGGGAATGGGATGGCGTGCGGCTGGAGGTGCTGCATCCGTCTGCCGGCGAACGGTTGCCCTCCGCACGGGCGCTGGCCCATGCCAATGCGGGCAGCTGCGTGCTGTTGCTGCGCTCGGCATCTGGCGTGCAGGCCTTGCTGGCCGGTGACATCGAGGCTGCGCAGGAGCGGTCTCTGGCAAGGGCCGGCGCCCTCACGCCCGTGCAGTGGCTGCTGGTGCCCCACCACGGCAGCCGCACTTCATCGAGCACCGCCCTGGTGCAGGCACTGGCACCGCGCTGGGCCATGGTGCAGGCGGGATATCGCAGCCGCTATGGCCATCCTGTCCCCGAGGTGGTGCGCCGCTATGAGGCCCATGGCGCCGGCGTGGTGCAGTCGGCCCGCTGCGGTGCGGCGCACTGGCGCTCTTCGGACCCCGTGCACCTGGTCTGCGAGCGGGAAAGGGCGCGCCGCTATTGGGATGTGCACGTCACGCAGGGGCAGGGCGGATAGGGCGTGCGCCGATGGCGAAGCAGGATGCATATGCTGGATACCGCTTGTCCGGATTGAGGTTACCTATCGCTACACTGGTGCGATACGAGGGCTGGCCCGTAGCTTGCTAGACCCCGTACACATGCAGCGACAGGAGGTGACGAATGCATCCATTTGACGAGATGTACACGATGACGCCGTTCGACGGCAGCGATGTGCGCCTGCACTACAAGGACTACGCGCAATGGCTTGCGCGCCAGTCCGAACAGACGCTGCGAGCGCGCAGCGCCGAGGCCGAGATCATCTTCCGGCGCGTCGGCATCACGTTCGCCGTCTACGGCGACAAGGACGAAAGCGGCGCCGGCAACGAGCGCCTCATCCCCTTCGACCTGATACCGCGCGTCATTCCCGCACATGAGTGGTCGCGAATGCAGGCGGGCCTGGTGCAGCGCGTGACGGCGCTCAACCGCTTCCTGCACGATGTCTATCACGACCAGGAGATCCTGCGCGCGGGCCTGGTGCCGCGCGAACTGGTGCTGAACAACAGCCAGTACCGGCCCGAGATGCGGGGCCTGGCGGTGCAGGGCGGCATCTACGCCCACATTGCCGGCATCGACATCGTGCGCGCCGCCAATGCCCAGGGCGAGGGCGTGTACTACGTGCTGGAGGACAACCTGCGCGTGCCCTCGGGCGTGTCGTACATGCTGGAGAACCGGCGCATGATGATGCGGCTGTTCCCGGACCTGTTCTCGCGCCATCCCGTGGAGCCCGTGGCCCACTATCCCGACATGCTGCTGGAGACGCTGCGCGCCAGCGCGCCGGCCGGCACGCCCGAGCCCACGGTGGTGGTGCTGACGCCCGGCATGCACAACAGCGCCTACTTCGAGCATGCCTTCCTGGCCCAGCAAATGGGTGTGGAGCTGGTCGAGGGCCAGGACCTGGTGGTGGACAAGGACGTGGTCTACATGCGCACCACGCGCGGCCCGCAGCGCGTGGACGTGATCTACCGGCGCGTGGACGATGATTTTCTCGACCCCGAAGTCTTTCGCCCCACCTCCACGCTGGGCTGCCCCGGCCTCATGCGCGCCTACCGTGCCGGCAACGTGAGCATCTGCAATGCAGCGGGCACGGGTGTGGCCGATGACAAATCGGTCTACCCCTATGTGCCGGAGATGATCCGCTTCTACCTGGGCGAGGAACCCATCCTGCAGAACGTGCCGACCTGGCTATGCCGCAAGCCCGATGATCTGCGCTACGTGCTCGACCACCTGGACGAGTTGGTGGTCAAGGAAGTCCACGGCGCCGGTGGCTACGGGATGCTGATCGGGCCTGCCGCCTCGCGCGGCGAGATCGAGGATTTCCGCCGCGCGCTCATCGCCAATCCCGGCGGCTATATCGCGCAGCCCACGCTGGCGCTGTCCACCTGCCCCACCCTGGTGGAGCAGGGCATCGCACCAAGGCACATCGATCTGCGGCCCTTCGTGCTCAGCGGCAACCAGGTGCGCATGGTGGCCGGCGGCCTCACGCGCGTGGCGCTTAAGGAGGGCTCGCTGGTGGTCAATTCATCACAGGGCGGCGGCACCAAGGACACCTGGGTGCTCGGGGCCGGTGAGTCAAACGAGGGAGGACATTGAATGCTCAGCCGTACTGCCGATCATCTGTACTGGATGTCCCGCTACACGGAGCGTGCGGAGAACACCGCCCGCATGCTCAACGTCTCCTATGACACCTCCATGCTGCCCCAGGCGCCGCAGGTGGCGCGCAAGGCCTGGCAGGGCGTGCTGTCCATCAGCGAGCTGATCCCCTCCTACGCCGCCCGCCACGGCGAGGTGCAGCGCGAGGCCGTGCTGCACTTCATGGTGCGCGACGAGAGCAACTCCTCGTCCATCGCCTCCTGCCTGCGCGCTGCGCGGGAGAACGCGCGCGCCGTGCGCGGCGCCCTGACTACCGAGGCCTGGGAGACCCAGAACCAGACCTGGCTGGAGCTCAAGCGCCTGCTGGCCGAGGGCGACTGGGAGCGCGATCCGGGCCAGTTCTTCGAATGGGTCAAGCACCGCTCGCACCTGTCGCGCGGCGTGACGCTGGGCACCATGCTGCAGGACGAGGCCTTCCACTTCCTGCGCCTGGGCACCTTCATCGAGCGCGCCGACAACACGGCACGCCTGCTGGACGTGAAGTTCCACGCCATCGAGCGCGACTACCACGGCAGCGCACGCAACGGCGCATCGGGCAAGGCGGCCACGCCGTTCGACTTCTACCACTGGAGCGCGCTGCTGCGCAGCGTCTCGGCCTTCGAGGTCTACCGCAAGGTCTACCGCGACGTGATCACGCCCGAGCGCGTGGCCGAGCTGCTGATGCTGCGCAGCGACATGCCGCGCTCGCTGCTGGCCAGCATGCTGGAGGTGGTGGCCAACCTGGAAAGCGTGGCCAACGCCCAGTCGCGCGAGACCCAGCGCAAGGCAGGCCGCCTGCTGGCCGACCTGCGCTATGCGCGCATCGACGAAATCCTGGCCACGGGCCTGCACGCCTATCTCACGCAGTTCCTGGACCGCGTGCACGACCTGGGCCAGGGCATCAGCCGGGACTTTCTGGTGCCCGCCTGAGTCCGTCGGCCGCCATGCAGCACAAAGCCGCCCTCGGGCGGCTTTGTTCATTGGTTCATTGGGCGGGCCGAATTCAGGCCTGCGCGCTGCCCAGGTCCAGCACAACGCCCTCGGCGCCGCCGATGGGCAGCACGTCGCAGTTGTCGCCAGGGCCGCCACGGTCGATCACGATGAAGCGCGCCGGCGCATTCAACGCGATCAGCGAGTGGTGCCAGACACCGCGCCGGTAGTTCACGCCCTGGCGGCCGTTGGTGATGAAGGCGCGCAGGTCGGCGGTTGCCACCTGTTCGCCCAGGGGGGCCACCACCACGATGAAGGGCTGTGCATCCAGCGGCATGAAGGCCTGGCTGCCCAGGGGGTGGCGCTCCATGCTGGTCAGCCGCAGGGGCAGCGCATAGGGCCGGGCATGGAACAGGTTGATCAGCCCATGGCCTTCGCTGCCGCCCGTGTCCACGCGGGCCAGGGCGTGGTAGCGCTCGGTCATGCCATCGTTGATGAGCAGCGGTGTGTGGCCTGTGCTGTCCAGGACCTCGCCAAACTCGGCAAAGGCCTCGGCGGTCAGCGGCTGGGCGCGCAGGCAAAGGCTGGCGGGGCGGGTCTCTGACAAGGTGTTCACGAAGTTTTGCCTCTTGTTTTCGTACTGGTATTACCAGTTTGCTGTTGCCTGGGGATTTTGTCAAACCCGAGTGATGCCAGCCGATGTCCTGCGCATCATTTGGGGTGGTTCGGGTAAATGCGAGTGTGCATTGGCCGGCGGGAAGGGCAACATTCGCTCCGTATTTTCAGACCGGTCATACCAGTTGATCACAACCCTTCAACCAAGGACTTCCTGATGTCATCACTTCCCGCATCTGCCGAGGTCGCCGGCGCGGCGCCGGCGCTGGCCAGCGAAACGCCGGCCGAGGCCGCCGTCTACCGCAAGGTGGCCTGGCGCCTGCTGCCCTTCATCATGGCCTGCTATGTGGCGGCCTACCTGGACCGAGTGAACGTGGGCTTCGCCAAGCTGCACATGCTGGCCGACCTGCAGTTCAGCGAGGCCATGTACGGCCTGGGTGCGGGGCTGTTCTTCATCGGCTACTTCTTCTTCGAGGTGCCCAGCAACATGCTGATGCACCGCATAGGCGCCAAGGCCACCATCTCGCGGATCATGATCATGTGGAGCCTGATCTCGGCGGCCATGATGTTCGTGAGCACGCCCACGCAGTTCTACGTGCTGCGCTTTCTGCTGGGCGCGGCCGAGGCGGGCTTCTACCCCGGCATGATCCTGTACATGACCTACTGGTTTCCGTCGTACCGGCGCGCCCGCATGGTGGCGCTGTTCATGTGCGCGATTCCGGTGTCGGGCATCCTGGGCGGCCCGCTGTCGGGCGGCATCATGGACCTGATGCAGGGCGTGGCGGGGCTGCGCGGCTGGCAATGGCTGTTCCTGCTCGAGGCCATCCCCTCGATGATCCTGGGCCTGGCCGTGCTCTGGTACCTGGACAACGGCATCCGCGCCGCCCGCTGGTTGACCGAGGCGGAAAAGACCCTGCTGGAGCGCAACATCGCCCGCGAGAACGCCAGCAAGAGCGATAGCCATGTGACGCTGCGCGCGCTGTTCTCCGACCCGCGCATCATCAAGATGGCCCTGATCTGCTTTTGCACCGTCATGGGCCAGTACGGGCTCACGTTCTGGCTGCCCAGCCTGATCCGCCAGTCGGGCGTGGAGGGAGCCTTTCACATCGGCCTGCTGACGGCCGTACCGTTCTCGGTGGCCGTGGTGTCCATGAACCTGGTCAGCCGCAGTTCGGACCGCATGCGCGAGCGCCGCTGGCACCTGATCGTGCCGTTTTGCGTGGGCGCAGCGGGCCTGATGCTGTCGGCCATCTTCAGCGGCAACGTCTATCTGTCGCTGGCCGCCCTGGCGCTGGCCGCGGGCGGCAGCCTGGCGACCTCTCCGCTGTTCTGGAGCCTGCCCACGGCCATCCTGTCCAGCGCGGGTGCGGCAGCCGGCATTGCGCTGATCAACTCCTTTGCCAACCTGGCCGGCTTCATCAGTCCCTACATGATCGGCCTCATCAAGGATGCGACACAGAGCACCAATGCCGCCATGTTCGTGCTGGCCGGCGTGCTGCTGTTCGGCGCCTTCCTGACCTATACGGTGCCGGCCAAGCTGGTCAACAAGTAGAGACACCAACGCAGCACGACCACACGACCACACGACCATGCGGCAGCGGTGCGCAGTCGCTAAGATCAGCGCACCTGCCGCCCCCGACCCCGAGACCTGCCAACGCATGGAACCCAGCACCGCTTCCAGTCCTTCCGCCAGCACCGCCGTTGCCGGCAATGCCGCCCGCGTGATCCGCGAGTGGATCGAGGGCGGCGTGTATCCGGTGGGCGCGCTGCTGCCGTCGCAGCGCGACCTGTCGGAGCAACTGGGCATCAGCCGGACCTCGCTGCGCGAGGCGCTGTCCACGCTGCAGGGGCTGGGCCTGGTCGTGGCCCGGCCAGGCAAGGGCATGTACGTGACCGAGGCTACCGACGCCCCGGCCTCTGGCGCAGAGGCCTGGCGCTTTGCCGACTCGCATGCGCTCACCGACGTCTATCAGCTGCGCTATGCGCTGGAGGGCTTTGTCGCACGCCTGGCCGCCCTGGTGGTGCAGCCCGAAGACGTGGCGGCCCTGCAGGCCAACCTGCAGGCCATGCAGCAGAGCATCGAGCTGGCCGATTTCGTGCAGGCCACGCGCCTGGATTTCGAGTTTCACCTGCAGATCGCCACCATCTCCGGCAACCATGCGATTGCCGACGTGCTGCGCGGCAGCGGCGAGGTCATGCAGGAAAGCCAGCGCCTGCCGTATTACAAGCGCGGCGCGCGCCATGCGACCGCCGAGGAGCATGCCGCCATCATCGAGGCCCTGTCCCAGGGCCGGCCCGAACTGGCGCAGCAGGCCATGGCCACGCACATCGTGCAGGCTGCCCAGCGCGCGGGCGTGCACTTTCCCACCGGCCTGTAGGCGCGCCGGCACGAGCCCGATCGGCCGGGTTTTTGGCCTTACCATCCTTGGCGCAACGCTTTTTTCCCCTCTCTACAGACCGCCACGGATGCCGATCCATGACAAGCCAAGGAAATGAACTCTGCATACTGGCAGACGCCCTCGCGGCGCAGCGCGAAGGACTCTTGCAGACATGGCGCAAGGCCGTCAGGCGGGACCCGGCACTGACCGCCGGCGAGGCGCTTCCCCGCACCCAGTTGAACGATCACATTCCGGCCGTGCTGGCCGCGTTCGAGCAGCAATTGCGGGCCCTCGGCGGTGCCCCGGCAGGCGCTGCCGAGCCGCCGGTCGATGGCGAGCAGGCCGCCGCCCACGGCCTGCACCGCTGGCAACAGGGCTATGACCTGCATGAGGTCGTGCGCGAGCTGGGCCTGCTCAACGAAGTCATGGTGGCGCAACTGGAGGCCTATGCCGAGGAGCATCCCGATGCGCATGGCGCCATGCGCGTTGCGCGCAAGGCCTGGGCCGCCACCTACACGCGCGATGTGCAGGACAGCAGCACCCAGTATTTCCGCCTGCAGCAGCAAGAGGCCGAGGGCCATGTCCGGGACCTGGAAGCGGCGCTGCATGACGTGAGCATGCTGGACCTGCAGCGCTCGCAACTGTGGGAGCAGGTCGCGCATGACCTGCGCAGCAACGTCGGCGTGGTGGCCAATGTGACGCATGGCCTGGGCATGCAGCATGCGCCGGCGCAGTCGCGCGAGAAACTCCTGCGCATGCTGGACCGCAACGTCCAGTCGCTGCGCCATCTGCTGGATGACGTGACGGAGCTGGCCAAGCTGCACGCCGGGCGCGAGCATCGCCAGCTGACCTCCTTTGACGCAGCCGAGGTGATCACCCATCTGTGCGAGGGACTGCAGGCCCTGGCCAACGATCGCGGCCTGTACCTGCACCTGCAGGGGCCGGGGACGATGCCGGTGGAAGGGGATGCCTTGAAACTGCGCCGCATCGCGCAGAACCTGATACTCAACGCGCTCAAGTACACCCAGGAGGGCGGTGTCACGGTGAAGTGGGCTCTGGGCGATGGGGAGGACCGGCGCCGCTGGATGCTCTCCATCGGGGACACGGGCCCTGGCATGGCGCCTGCGGCGCCTTTGGTTGCCGCCCTCAAGCAGGCCACGGACATGGACCCTTCGGGCCACCTGGGGACGGCGGCGTCCGGGGAGGTCCGCACCGGGGGGGCGCCGCAGCAAGGCGGTGCGGCGGCCAGCTACCGCAGCGGCGCAGGCGAGGGGATCGGCCTGTCCATCGTCAAGCGGCTGGCGGAATTGCTGGACGCCACGATCGAGGTGCAGTCGGCCGCGCAGACCGGCACGACCTTTCTTCTGTTGTTTCCGCTGCGATATGCCGACGAGTGACCGATAGCCGGGCCAGAAGATGAAAAAACGGGCACACAGGCCCGTCGTTTCGAGTGGGGGGTGCGGCCTGTGCCGCCGCCCCTGAGTCCGATGCTCAGGACTCTTCGTCCATCTGCGACTGCAGGTAGTTCTGGATGCCGACCTTGTCGATCAGGTCCAGCTGGGTTTCGAGGTAGTCGATGTGCTCCTCGGTATCGTCCAGGATCTTTTGCAGCAGATCGCGCGAGACATAGTCGCGCACGCTTTCGCAGTGGGCGATGCCGTCCTTGATGGTCTGCTGCGCGGTTTTCTCGCTGCTCAGGTCGCAAGCCAGGGCTTCGGGCACGTCCTCGCCGACTTGCAGCTTGCCCAGGTCCTGCAGGTTGGGCAGGCCGTCGAGCACGAAGATGCGGTCCATGAGCCAGTCGGCGTGCTTCATCTCGCCGATGGACTCCTTGTATTCCTTCTTGGCCAGCCTGTCGAAGCCCCAGTGCTTGTACATGCGGTAGTGCAGGAAGTACTGGTTGATGGCCGTCAGCTCGTTCTTGAGCTGGGCTTGCAGCCAGGTGATGACTTGTGCGTCGCCTTGCATGGGGAACTCCTTTGTTGTACGTGGGGGACCGCGCCGATCGCCGGCCGCTATAGGGCTGGATTGTCTAGGGTTTCTGCGTCAGATCAAGCAAACCCCTGTTATCGCGCATTGGCTGCTTATGAGGCGCGTTCTCGTTTGCGGGCCGGCTGCCGACGCGGCTGCGGCGTTGCTGCATTGCCTTGTCATATTTCGGCCCAAAATAGCCTCTTCAGGCCGGTGGCAGGCTGGTCAAGCCCGCAGGCCTGGAGACCAAGGATGTTCACATAGTTTTTGACAATCGTATGAATTCAATCAATTCATTGGATCAATCGATTGCCTGGGCCTAGACTTCGTCCTGTGTTCACTCACCAACCACAAAGGAAACAGCAATGTCCGTGATCAACACCCAAATCAAGCCCTTCAAGACGCAGGCCTTCAAGAATGGCAAGTTCATCGAAGTGACCGAAAAGGACGTCCTGGGCAAGTGGGCCGTGTTCTTCTTCTACCCCGCTGACTTCACCTTCGTGTGCCCCACCGAACTGGGCGACGTGGCCGACCATTACGACGAACTGCAAAAGCTGGGCGTGGAAGTCTTCTCCGTGTCCACCGACACCCACTTCGTGCACAAGGCATGGCACGACACGTCGGACACCATCCGCAAGATCAAGTACACGATGCTGGGCGACCCCACCTGGGAAATCAGCAACAACTTCGAAGTCCTGCGTCCCGGCCAGGGCCTGGCTGACCGCGGCACCTTCATCGTCGATCCCGATGGCGTGATCCAGGCCGTGGAAATCACCGCCGAAGGCATTGGCCGCAACGCCGTCGATCTGCTGCGCAAGGTCAAGGCTGCCCAGTACGTCCGCAACCACCCCGGTGAAGTCTGCCCCGCCAAGTGGGAAGAAGGCGACAAGACCCTGGCTCCCTCGCTCGACCTGGTCGGCAAGATCTAAGCGGTACACCGCTTCCTGTTCACAGTTGAACTGTTGAAGACGCCCGGGTGCCTGGCGCCCGGGCTTTTTTTTCCGAAAATTCGTATTTCCCTAGGAGTCCGACATGCTTGACAACAACCTGAAAGCCCAATTGCAGGCCTACCTGGAGCGCCTGCAGCGTCCGGTGGAGCTGGTGGCTTCGCTGGATGACAGCCAGGGTGCGCGCGAGCTGAAGGAACTGCTGCTGGAAATCCGCGAGCTGAGCGACAAGATCACCGTCGTCGAGCACAACGACGCCGAGGTGCGCAAGCCCTCGTTCCTGATCACCAATCCCGGCGTGGACAGCGGCGTGCGTTTCGCAGGCGTCCCCCTGGGCCATGAATTCACCTCGCTGGTGCTGGCCCTGCTGCAGGTCGGCGGCCATCCGTCCAAGGAATCGGCCGAGCTGCTGGAGCAGGTGCGCAATATCGACGTGCCGCTGCACTTCGAGACCTATTACTCGCTGTCCTGCCACAACTGTCCCGACGTGGTGCAGGCGCTGAACCTGATGTCCGTGCTCAACCCCAAGATCAGCCATACCGCCATCGACGGCGGGCTGTTCCAGAAGGAAGTCGAGCAGCGCGAAGTCATGGGCGTGCCCACCGTCTTTGTGAACGGCGAGCGCTTCGGCCAGGGCCGCATGGAGCTGGCCGAGATCGTGGCCAAGGTCGATACCGGCGCCGCTTCGCGTGAAGCGGCCAAGATTTCCGCCAAGGATGCCTTCGACGTGCTGATCGTCGGCGGCGGCCCGGCCGGCGCCGCGGCTGCCATCTATGCGGCGCGCAAGGGCATCCGCACCGGCATCGCCGCCGAGCGCTTCGGTGGCCAGGTGCTGGACACCGTGGACATCGAGAACTTCATCTCGGTCTCCAAGACCGAAGGCCCGCAACTGGCCGCCGCCATGGAGCGCCATGTGCGCGACTACGAGGTGGACATCATGAACCTGCAGACGGCGTCCAAACTGATTCCGGCTGCCACGGAAGGCGGGCTGATCGAGGTGCAGACCGCCTCGGGCGCCAGCCTCAAGGCCAAGACCGTCATCCTCTCGACCGGCGCGCGCTGGCGCAACATGAACGTGCCGGGCGAGGACAAGTACCGCACCAAGGGCGTGACCTACTGCCCGCACTGCGACGGTCCCTTGTTCAAGGGCAAGAATGTGGCCGTGATCGGCGGCGGCAATTCGGGCGTGGAAGCGGCCATCGACCTGGCCGGCATCGTGCGCAGCGTGACGCTGCTGGAGTTCGCCAGCGAGCTCAAGGCCGACGCCGTGCTGCAAAAGAAGCTGCGCAGCCTGCCCAACGTCACGGTCATCCTCAACGCCCAGACCACCGAGGTCAACGGCGATGGCAAGAAGGTCACCGGCCTGACCTACAAGGACCGCACGACGGAAGAGGTCAAGACCGTGGCGCTGGAAGGCATCTTCGTGCAGATCGGCCTGCTGCCCAACACCGACTGGCTCAAGGGCACGGTGGAGCTGACACGCTTCGGCGAGATCGTGATCGACGCCAAGGGCCACACCAGCGTGCCCGGCGTGTTCGGCGCAGGCGACTGCACCAACGTGCCGTACAAGCAGATCATCATCGCTGCCGGTGCCGGCTCCACGGCTGCGCTGTCGGCCTTCGACCACCTGATCCGCCACTGACCAGCCATTGACCAGTTGCTGCTCCGCCATGGTGCGGAGCAAGCCGGAGAAAGGGCTCGGATGCCATGGCATCCGGGCCCTTTTTTCATCGCCCTGCCAGGGGCAGAAGGCCTGGCGCAGCAAGGGGAGGGCGGGGGCTGTTTTTCATGCCCGCGTCTTCAGGCGCGGGCCTTGTCGCAGTGGGTGTCGCGCAGATAGCTGCCTGGCGGCACGCGGCGCCAGCAGGGTTTGTTCCGGGGCCCATGCGCCAGGTCAAACCAATAAATGAGAACTATTCGCATATAATTTTTCTTCATCCAGCCAGCACATGACGCGCCAACGGCTGGCGGACCACCCGCCAGCCGCTGCAAGCAGAAGCCAGCTCTCGCACATCCATGTTGATCAGAGAGAGAGGGCTTCGCAATGGCTTACGACTTCGCAATGCAATCAAGCGCCCGGCGGGCGCGCCATCCCCTGGCCGCCGCCTGCGCGCTGCTGTGCGCCTCCGCTGCCCTGGCCCAGGAGCCGGGGCAGGCCGCCGCAGACGCCGCAGACGTTGCAAATGCCGGAGATGCCGACACGCAATTGCTGGCGCAGGCCGCGTCCGGGGCACGGACCCGTGCCCCGGCCCTCAAGGAGATGGTGATCAGCGCCTCGCGCGAGGTGCAGGACCCTGACACCCTGCCCATGAGCATCGACGTGATCGACGCCGGCCGCATGGAACGCGAGCAGGCCAGCGACATCCGCGAGATGGTCAACCTGCTGCCCAATGTCGAGGTGCCGCGTGCCCCGGCGCGCTTCTCGCTGGCGGCCTCTCCGGCCGGGCGTGACCAGAACAGCGGCTTCAACATCCGTGGCCTGGATGGCAACCGCGTGCTCATGCTGGTCGATGGCGTGCGCCTGCCGCGCAGCTACAGCTTCAGCGCCAACAGCTTCGGCCGCGACTACCTGGACCTGGGCCTGGTGCAGCGCGTGGAAATCCTGCGCGGCTCCACGCCCGCGCTGTATGGATCGGACGGCATGGGCGGCCTGGTCAACTTCGTGACCGTGCAGCCGGACGATCTGCTGGGCAAGGACAAGCGCATAGCCGGCCGCGTGGCTGCCGGCTATGACGGCTCGGACAACGGCCGCAAGCTGGGCGCCACCGTGGCGGGCCGTGCCAGCCCCGAATGGGCATGGCTGCTGTCGGCGGGCCTGGGCCGCTCGCACGCGCTGGAGAACATGGGCACGAACAACGTGACGGGCGCGGCGCGCACCACGCCCAATCCCGAGAAAGACCGCAGCGAATCGCTGATGGGTCGCCTGGTCTTCACGCCCAGCGCCGTGCAAAAGCATGTCTTCACCTTCGAGAACGTGGACAAGCGCGCCGACTACGCCCTGCTGTCCGCGCGCTCGGCTACCGTGGCCAATTCCGACTCGCGCACCGACATGAAGCGCTGGCGGGCCAGCTGGCAGGGCCAGTGGCAGCAGCTGGGCACGGCGCTGGCCGACGAACTGCAGCTGATGGCCAGCTACCAGAAGTCCGACGCGCGCGAATTCGTCACCGAGACGCGCATCGGCCTGCCCTACCGCGAGCGCGACGTGACCTATGACGAGGACGCGATCCAGCTGCACGCCCAGGCCAGCCGCCTGCTGCGCTGGAGTTCTTCGGCCAGCGGCAAGTTCACCTACGGGCTGGACTACCTCCGCAACAAGGTGGTCAACGCGCAAAACGGCATCACGCCGCCCGTGGGCGAGAGCTTCCCGCTCAAGCGCTTCCCCGACACCACCGAAAGCGCCACCGCCCTGTTCGCCCAGGCCGAACTGCACAACGGCCCCTGGAGCGTGACCCCGGGCCTGCGCGCCGAGCACTACAGCATCAAGCCCCGGCAGAGCGGCTTTGTGCCCGCCGTGGTCAGCAACTCGGACTCCGCGCTCTCGCCCAAGCTGGGCGTGATGCTGCAGGCCAGCCCGGTCTGGTCCGTCTATGGCAACTATGCGGCAGGTTTCCGGGCGCCCAATGCCGGCCAGATCAACGCCTTCTTCGAGAACCCGGTGGCGTTCTACCGCAACATCCCGAATCCCAACCTGCGGCCCGAAAAGAGCCAGACCTTCGAGCTGGGCCTGCGCGGGCGCCTGGACAGGCTGCGCCTGGACGCCGCCGTGTTCACGGGGCGCTACAAGGACTTCATCGTCGACCAGCAGTTGGTTGCGGGCCAGCCCGGCAACGCGGCCAACCCCGCCATCTACCAGTCCATCAACGTGGGCCGCGCCCGCATCAGCGGCTTCGAACTCAAGGCCGATTACGACTGGGGCCGCTGGGCCGGCGGCGACTGGCAGACGCGCCTGGCCTACGGCTATACCGACGGCAAGGACACGCAGTCCGACAAGCCGCTGGACACCATCTCGCCCCAGCAACTGGTGCTGGGCGTGCGCTATGAGCGCTCTGCCGTGGGCGTGCAGTTCAACGTCTCGCACTGGAGCGGCAAGAAGGCCGGCGACGTGTCCAACGGCAGCGCCGCCTGGCTCAGCCCCTCGGCCACCGTGGCCGACCTGAGTGCCCAGTGGCGCATACGCCCCGACCTGCGCCTGAACGCCGGCATCTACAACCTGACCGACAAGAAGTATTGGCGCTGGGCCGATGTGCGCGGCCTGGCTGCCAGCACGGCGATTGCCGACGCCTACAGCCAGCCCGGCCGCCATGTGCGGGTGTCGATGGTCAAGGATTTCTGAAGCATGCGCCTGTGGCGCGGGCGCATGCATGTGCAACGCTACCAACTGAAACGCAAGGAGAACCCCATGCATCCATCCAAGAGTGAGAGCCTTGCCCAGGACGAGGAATACCTGCTGCCCGAGAACGAGGCCGCGCTGGCTGCCACGCTGGCCCTGATGACCGGCTTCGGCCACGGCTGCTGCGACACCCATAGGCCGGCCATGGCCGCCCGGGTGGCCGAGCAGCTCGAAAACCTGGCCTGCGCGGGCGGCTTGTCCCATGACATGCGCGCCCTGCTGGGGCGGCTGCAGCAACGCTGGCAGGCAGTGGCCGATGCGGGCGCGCCGTCGCGCTCGCACCGCGCCGTGTCTGAGGCCGGAGTGTCTCTGCCCGGAGTCCATGCAGCCCAGCCGGTGCCCCATGCGCTCTGGCACGCACCGCTGGACACCCTGCAATGAGCAGCGCCGTCCACGATGCCGAGGAGGGCGGGCTCCTGATTCCCGTCGATGCTCCCGCAGTCCGCCAGCGCTTTGCGCGGGCGCGCCAGGGTGGCCTGCGCGCCAAGGAGGCCGCCGATTCCCTGGGCCTGCCGGAAGGCGCCGCCATTGCCGCGCATGCGGGCCAGCATGAGGGCAGCCTCCAGGCCGTGCCGCTGCGCGCCGAATGGCTGGCCATCCTGAAGGGCTTGCAGGACTGCGGCCCCGTGATGGCGCTGACGCGCAACGAGTCCACGGTCCACGAAAAGACCGGGGTCTATCAGAAGCTTTCGGTCAACGGCGGCGTGGGCCTTGCCCTGGGCCGCGACATCGACCTGCGAATATTCTTTGCCCAATGGCATGCCGGCTATGCCGTGACCGAGCAGCCTGCCCAGGCCGGCAGGCCGGCCATGCGCAGCCTGCAGTTCTTCAATGCGCAGGGCCGTGCCGTGCACAAGGTCCATGCGCGCGAGTCCACCGACCTGCAGGCATGGGAGGCGCTGGTGCAGCGTTTCGCCGAGCCCAGCGCTGGTTACCTGTTCCGCCATGCCCGCCCGCGTGCGCTGCCGCAGGCCGACGAGGCCATCGACGTGCCCGGCCTGAGCACTGCCTGGGCCGCCATGCAGGACACGCATGAATTCTTCGATCTGCTGCGCCGGTTTGGCGCCGAGCGCCAGCAGGCCTTCCGCCTGGTGCCCGGCCACTGCGCGCGGCTGGCGCCCGAGTCCGTGGCCCAGTTGCTGGGCGATGCGGCCGTGGACGGCCTGCCCATCATGGTCTTCGTGGACAGCGGCGGCTGCATCCAGATCCACACCGGCCCCGTGCACAACATCCAGCCCATGGACACGCCCGGCGGCGCGCAATGGATCAATGTGATGGACCCGGATTTCAACCTGCATCTGCGCTGCGATCTGATCGCCAGCGTCTGGGCCGTGCAAAAGCCCACGGCCGATGGCGTGGTCACCTCGGTCGAGGCCTTCGATGCCCGGGGCGACCTGATGGCCATGTTCTTTGGCGAGCGCAAGCCGGGCCGGGCCGAGCTGCCCGGCTGGCGCGAACTGGTGGCAGGCCTGCCGCGCCTGGCAGCGCAGGCGCTGGCCTGAACGCACCCAGGCCCTGAAAAGAACGGTCCGGCCCTGCGTCGGGCCGCGTCAGAGATGCACGGTGGCGGCCACCAGCTTGCCCACCAGCGGACGCACCACCATCACGCAGACAAAGGCCACGGGCATGGCCAGCACATAGGCCTGTATCACGCGCCGCAGGTAGTCGGCGCCCAGGCCGCTGTTGGCGCCGACGATGGCACAGCACATCAGAAACGCCATGATTGCCGACATGTAGAAGGCAAAGACGACGGGTGCGAAGCGGCGGTGCAGCTTGCGGCTGCGGGGGGCTGCAGGGGAAATGGAGGCAGAGGCGGAGGTAGGAGGCATGGAGACGGATCCGGTCAGGCCGCTTGTCGATTCGGCGCGGCAAGTGCAGGACTGTAGGCAAGGCCCATGCTGCCGTGTAGAGGGCTGCAGCTTGGTGCACTCGTAAGCTATATTGATGAATCCATTTTTCATCCATAGTTTTTTGTGCCTAATCTGCGCTCCATCGAGACCTTCGTCAAAGCCCTGGAAGGCGGCTCCATTGCCTCGGCTGCGCGCCAGCTGGGCATTTCTCCGGCGGCGGCCAGCCAGAACATCGCCCGGCTGGAGCGCGAGCTGGGCACGCGGCTGATCACGCGCACCACGCGATCCATGGCGTTGACCGAGGCGGGCGAGCGCTATCTGGCGCGCGTGGGCCCCGTGCTGCAGGAGCTGGAAAAAGCGCAGTCCGACCTGTCCCAGCTGCACGGCGAGTTGCAGGGCCGGCTGCGCATCGCCTGCATGGCAGCCTTTGGCCGCCATGTGCTGGCGCCGCTGCTGCCGGTCTTTGCCGCGCAGCATCCCCGGCTGGAGCTGGAGTTGCTGGTGGTGGACCGGCAGGTGGATGTGCTCAAGGAAGACGTGGACATCAGCGTGCGTTACCGCGATGTGCTGGAGCCCGGCATGGCCGTGCGCCAGCTGGCGGCCGTGCCGCGCGTGCTGTGTGCATCACCGGCCTATCTGCAGGCCCATGGCAGGCCACGGACGGCCCAGGATTTGCTGGACCATGCCTGCCTGCTGTACCGGCGCGAGGCAGATGGCCGTTTCATGCGCTGGCCGTTTTCACGCGACGGCAAGCGCGTGGACCCGCAGCTGCGCGTGACCGCCATCGCCAGCGACGTGGATGCCCTGACCGAGATGGCCGTGGCCGGGGGCGGCATTGTGTGGATCGGCAGCTTCATTGCCCACCGCTACATGCGCGAAGGACTGCTGCAGCCGCTAACCCTGGGTCCGGCCCGCAAGGGGCAGCTGCATTTCGAGGACACCACGCTGGATTTCTTCGCCTGCTTTCGCGACCGCCAGTACGTGCCGACCAAGGTGCGTGCCCTGGTGGACTACCTGGTCGAGACGCTGCCGCAGCAGCCGATGCTGCGCTGGAACGTACCGGCCTGAGCAGCGCAGGGGAGGCTAGTGCCCCAGGTGCTGGGGCAGCACCTCCTGCAGGATGGTGGTGGCGATTTCCTCGATGGACTTGGTCGTGCTCGACAGCCACGGTATGCCGCTGCGGCGCATCATGGATTCGGCCTCGGCCACCTCGTAGCGGCAATTGACGAGGCTGGCGTACTTGGAGTCGGGCCGGCGTTCGTTGCGGATGCTGGACAGGCGCTGCGGATCGATGGTCAGGCCGAACAGCTTCTTGCGCGAGGGCACCAGGGCGGGCGGCAGCTGCTTGCGCTCGAAATCCTCGGGGATCAGCGGGTAGTTGGCCACCTTGAGGCCGAACTGCATGGCCAGGTACAGGCTGGTGGGGGTCTTGCCGCTGCGCGACACGCCGACCAGGATCACGTCGGCGCCCGTCAGGTCCTGGTGGGTCTGGCCGTCGTCATGGGCCAGCGTGTAGTTGATGGCCTCCATGCGCTCCAGGTATTCCTTGCTCTCGCTGATGTCGGCGAAGCGGCCCACGCGGTGCAGCGATTTCTGGCCCAGCTCCAGCTCCAGCGGCCGCACGAAGGTGCCGAACATGTCGAACACCTTGCCCTTGCACTGGGACTCGATCAGGTCGAGCATGTCCTGGTTGACCAGGGTGGTGAAGACGATGGGCTTGTGGCTTTCCGACTCGGCCACATGGTTGATCTGGCGCACGGCCTGGTGCACCTTGTCCATGGTGTCCACGAAGGGGATGCGGACCAGGCGCGACTTGGTGTCGAACTGGGCCATGATGGCCGTGCCGAAGGTCTCGGCTGTAATGCCAGTGCCATCGGAGATGACGAAGATGGTGTGGGTGTGCATGGTGGTCGGACTCTGGACAGGGGGGCTGCCGTCGGTTCACGGCAAACGCCTACAATGGCGCCCATTATTCCCAATTTCCCATCCATGCTCGCTGCCGGCCTCCAACCAGAACAGCAAAGCCTCGCGCATGCCTGCGTGGATGGATCGACCGTGCCCGGCTTTGGCAGCCGGGGCGGCGCACGACGGTTTTCAACTTCTGGAGCTTTCCCATGTCTCAACTGTTCGAGGCCACCGCCCTCGTCGTTCCGTTTGAACAACTGAGGATGACCGATGTCGAGTCCGTAGGCGGCAAGAACGCCTCGCTCGGCGAAATGATCTCGCAGCTGCCGCAGGGCGTGCGCGTTCCCACGGGCTTTGCCACCACGGCCCACGCCTTCCGCCAGTTCCTGGCCCACGACGGCCTGGCCGACAAGATCAGTGCCAAGCTGGCCGCCCTGGACGTGGAAGATGTCCGCGCCCTGGCCCAGGTCGGTGCCGAAATCCGTGCCCTGGTCGAGAACCAGCCCTTCCCGGCCGATCTGGAGCAGGCCATCCGCGAGGAATTCGTGCGCCTGCAGGGCGGCAACGAGGCAGCCTCGTTCGCCGTGCGTTCCTCGGCCACGGCCGAAGACCTGCCCGACGCCTCGTTCGCGGGCCAGCAGGAAACCTTCCTGAACGTGGTGGGCATCGAGTCGGTGCTGCACAAGATGAAGGAAGTGTTCGCCTCGCTGTACAACGACCGCGCCATCTCCTACCGCGTGCACAAGGGCTTTGCCCACGACGTGGTGGCCCTGTCGGCCGGCGTGCAGCGCATGGTGCGTTCCGACCTGGGCGCGGCCGGCGTGATGTTCACCATCGACACCGAATCGGGCTTCGAGGAAGTGGTCTTCATCACCTCCAGCTACGGCCTGGGCGAGACCGTGGTGCAGGGCGCCGTCAATCCTGACGAGTTCTATGTGCACAAGCCCATGCTCAAGGCCGGCAAGAAGGCCCTGATCCGCCGCAACCTGGGCTCCAAGCTGATCCAGATGGTCTTTGCCTCGCCCGAGGAAAAGGCCGCCAGCGGCAAGCTGGTCAAGACCACCGACGTCGCCCATGAGCTGCGCAATCGCTACTCGCTGTCCGATGAGGACGTGCAGCAGCTGGCCCACTATGCCCTGGTCATCGAGCAGCACTATGGCCGCCCCATGGACATCGAGTGGGGCAAGGACGGCACGGACGGCCAGCTCTACATCCTGCAGGCCCGCCCCGAGACCGTGAAGAGCCAGGCCAAGGGCCAGGCCGAGCAGCGCTACGCCCTCAAGGGCACGGGCAATGTGCTGGCCGAAGGCCGCGCCATTGGCCAGAAGATCGGCACGGGCCCCGTGCGCCTGGTCAATGACATCGCCAACATGGACCAGGTCCAGCCCGGCGACGTGCTGGTGACCGACATGACCGATCCCAACTGGGAGCCGGTGATGAAGCGCGCCTCGGCCATCGTCACCAACCGTGGCGGCCGTACCTGCCACGCGGCCATCATTGCGCGCGAACTGGGCATTCCGGCCGTGGTCGGCTGCGGCAACGCCACCGACCTGCTCAAGGACGGCACCCTGGTCACCGTCAGCTGCGCCGAAGGCGATACCGGCAAGATCTACGACGGCCTGATCGAGACCGAGATCACCGAAGTGCAGCGTGGCGAGATGCCCGCCATCAAGACCAAGATCATGATGAACGTGGGCAACCCCCAGCTGGCCTTCGACTTCGCCCAGCTGCCCAACGAGGGCGTGGGCCTGGCCCGCCTGGAGTTCATCATCAACAACAACATCGGCGTGCACCCCAAGGCCATCCTGGACTATCCCGCCGTGGATGCCGACCTCAAGAAGGCCGTGGAGTCCGTGGCCCGTGGCCATGCCTCGCCGCGCGCCTTCTACGTGGACAAGGTCGCCGAAGGCGTGGCGACGATTGCCGCCGCCTTCTGGCCCAAGCCCGTCATCGTGCGCATGTCGGACTTCAAGTCCAACGAGTACCGCAAGCTCATCGGCGGCAGCCGCTACGAGCCCGAGGAAGAGAACCCCATGCTGGGCTTCCGTGGCGCCGCGCGCTACATCTCCGAGGACTTCGGCGAGGCCTTCCGCATGGAGTGCGAGGCACTGCGCCGCGTGCGCGAGGACATGGGCCTGACCAACGTGCAGATCATGATTCCGTTCGTGCGCACGCTCAAGCAGGCCGAGCGCGTCACCCAGCTGCTGGCGGCCAACGGCCTCAAGCGCGGCGACAACGAACTCAAGCTCATCATGATGTGCGAGGTGCCCTCCAACGCCATCCTGGCCGACGAGTTCCTCGAGTTCTTCGACGGCTTCTCCATCGGCTCCAACGACCTGACCCAGCTGACGCTGGGCCTGGACCGCGACTCCGGCCTGGAGCTGCTGGCTGCCGACTTCGACGAGCGCGACCCGGCCGTGCGCAAGATGCTGTCGCGCGCCATCAAGGCCTGCCTGGACCAGGGCAAGTACGTGGGCATCTGCGGCCAGGGCCCTTCGGACCACCCGGACTTCGCCCAATGGCTGGCTGACGAAGGCATTGCCTCCATCTCGCTGAATCCCGACAGCGTGGTCGCCACCTGGCAGCGCCTGGCGCAGTAAGGGCTGGCAGCGTCGCCATGCATACGCCGAAAGCGCACTTGCATGACGACGCGGTCGGGGGACCGTCCGAAGGTGAGACCTTCGCCCCCGACCTGCACGACATCCGCCATCTGTGGCTCAAGGCCGTGCTGTTCGCGGTCTGGGTGGCCGTCTCCTTTGGCGCCTGCTACTACGCGCGCGACCTGCAGGCGCTGATGCCCGACTGGCCGCTGGCCTACTGGTTCGCGGCCCAGGGGGCAGTCCTGATGTTCCTGGCCATCGTCATCGTCTATTGTCTGTCCATGGACCATTTCGAGCGCCGCGAGGCCCGGGCCGCTTTTGCGACGGCACCGGCTCCCGCATCCCCATCGGCCGATACGCAACCGTCCGCACCGCCATCGCCTCCCGGCCATGGCTGAGCGCGCCCCGCCGACGGCGGCCTCCCACTCCTCCCACTGGCGGCTGCACCGCATCGTGGCCCTGTACACGCTGGGCGTGCTGGGTTTTCTGGCCCTCATGTTCTGGGCCGAGCAGCAAGGCCTGTCCCGCCACTGGATAGGCCCCATCTTCCTGTTCTTCACCGTCATGGTTTATGCGGCCATCGGCGTGTACCTGCGCACCAGCGACCCCGAGGAGTACTACGTCGCGGGCCGGCGCATTCCACCCTTCTACAACGGCATGGCGGCTGCGGCGGACTGGGTCAGCGCGGCCTCGTTCATCAGCCTGTCGGGGGCGCTGTACCTGCAGGGCTTTGCCGGCGTGCCGGGCCAGGCCGGCGGACTGGCCTACCTGCTGGGCTGGACGGGCGGCTTTTGCCTGGTCGCCATGCTGATCGCGCCGCACCTGCGGGCGATGAAGCTCTACACCATTCCCGATTTCTTCCAGCAGCGCTACGGCGGGCGCTGGCCGCGCGTGATCGCGGCGCTGGCGGCCGTGATCTGCTCGTTCACCTATGTGGTGGCGCAGATCTACGGCGTGGGGCTGATCGCCTCGCGGCTGACGGGCGTGCAGTTCGAGATCGGCATCATGCTGGGCCTGGGCGGCGTGCTGCTGTGCTCCTTCCTGGGCGGCATGCGCGCCATCACCTGGACCCAGGTCGCGCAGTACGTGGTGATCCTGCTGGCCTTTCTGATCCCCGTGTCCTGGCTGGCCTACCGGCAGATGGGCAATCCCGTGGCGCCGCTGGCCTATACGGCCCAGCTCAGCCAGATTGCGGAGATGGAGCAGCGCCTGCTGGACTCGCCGGCCGAGCAGGAGGTGATCGCCGCCTACCGCCTGCGCGCCGAGGTGCTGGAGGACAAGCTCAAGGACGTGCCGCGCGTTCTGGCCGCCGAGCGCCAGGCGCTGGCCGAGCGCATACGCGATCTGCGCACGCGCAGCGGCGATATCGGCGCCATCATGGCCGCCAGCCGCGAACTGGCCGCCATGCCGCGTGACGAAGCGGCCGCGCGCGCGCTGTGGACACGCCAGCTGCAGGAAATGCGCGAGCGCGAGAAGCCGCTGGGCGGCATCCCGCTGCACAGCCTGCCATTCGCCGGCAACCCCGACGGATCGGCCCAGGAGCAGCAGATCTACGAGGACAGCCGGCGCAACTTCCTGGCGCTGATGTTCTGCCTCATGGCCGGCACGGCCGGCCTGCCGCATTTGCTCACGCGCTACTACACGGCGCCCTCGGTGTCGGGGGCGCGGGCCTCGGTGGGCTGGACGCTGTTCTTCATCGGCGTGCTGTACATGAGCGCGCCGGCCCTGGCCGTGCTGGTCAAGTTCGAGGTCATGAACAACCTCGTGGGCATCCGCTTTGACGAGCTGCCCAACTGGATGGCGCAGTGGGCCAGGGTGGATGCCTCCTTGCTGGCCGTGGAGGATGTCAACGGCGACGGCGTGCTGCAGTTCGGCGAGATCCGCATGGGCGCCGACCTCATCATGCTGGCCACGCCCGAGCTGGGCGGCATGCCCTACGTGGTCTCCGGCCTGGTGGCGGCCGGCGGCCTGGCTGCGGCGCTGTCCACGGCCGATGGACTGCTGCTGACCATCAGCAACGCTCTGGTGCGCGACCTGTACTTTCGCGAGCGCCGCCGCCGCGCCTCGCCCGAGCAGCGCGTGATCCTGTCCAAGTTCGCGCTGCTGGTGATGGCGCTGTCGGCCGCCTTCGTGGCCTCGCGCCGTTCCTCGGACATCCTGCCCATGGTCACGGCATCGTTCTCGCTGGCGGCCTCGGCCTTCGTGCCGGCCATGGTGCTGGGCATCTTCTGGCGTGGCACCACGCGCCGGGGCGCCGTGGCCGGCATGCTGGCAGGGCTGGGCGTCACGCTGTACTACATGGTCTCGCATGTGCCGGCACTGCAGCCCGTGCTGCCCGAAGCGCTGCACGCGCGCCTGTGGTGGGGCATACAGCCGATTTCATCGGGCGTCTTCGGCGTGCCGGCCGGCCTGATGGTGACCTGGCTGGTCAGCTGCCTGGACCCGCGCCGCCGGGCACTGGCGCGTTCCGTGCCCGCAAAAGCGTCCTGACGGCAGAGGCCGCCGGGCGGGAGGATGGCCATTTTCTGCCCCGTTTTTGCGCTTTTGGCAGATCTGGATCATTGCCGGCCCCACTGAAGCCCGTGCGTGCTGGAAAACCCGCTTTTGGGAGCCGGAGGCTCATGACACGCTGCGAGCCGTGTCCGATCCGATCCATTGCAGAGAATCCCGTCCGCCATGCATTTTGTGAAAACGTCCGCCGGCCAACAGGCATTCAAGGAACGCCATGCCGACCTCTCGCCCCGGTTGCGCTCGGCCTTTTTGCTGTTTGACGGGCAACGCAGCCTGGCGCAGGTGCTGCAGGCCGTGGCCGGCATGGGCGTGACGCAGGACGAGATCTTGGCGCTGGTGGAGCGCGAATGGCTGGCACCGCGCGACGCGGCCGAGCCCCGGCTGGGCGTGGTGGCCGTCGCGGTGCCTTCGGTCCCTGCCGCGCCTGCTGCAGCGGCTTCGTCCACGGATTCGGCAGGCGATGCGCCCGCGCAGTCCGAGCCATCGCTGGCCGTGCGCTATCGCAACGCCTATCCGCTGGCCGTGGCCATCACGGCCAACCTGGGCCTGAAGGGGTTCCGGCTCAACCTTGCCGTGGAAGCGGCCATGGGCTACGACCAGCTGGTGGCGCTGGCACCGCGCCTGCGCGAGGCGGCCAGTCCTGCCAGCTACCTGCCGCTGCACGAGGCGCTGTTCGGTAAGGCACCTTGAATGAGGAATGGCCCGCACGCTCGCCGAGGGTGCGCTTTTCATCTTGGGGCGGCCCGGCAATGAAAAAGGGCAAGGCGCCTTCGCACCTTGCCCTTGCATGAACCTGTGTGTGCAGGCTCAGACGGCCAGCAGCTCCACGTCGAACTTCAGCGTGGCGTTGGGGGGGATCACGCCGCCGGCGCCGCGGGCGCCATAGCCCAGTTCGGCCGGGATGATCAGGGTGCGCTGGCCGCCCACCTTCATGCCTTGCACGCCTTCGTCCCAGCCCTTGATCACCATGCCGCCGCCCAGGGGGAAGACGAAGGGATCGTTGCGGTCCTTGCTGGAGTCGAACTTGGCGCCCTGCACGCCGTTGTTGTAGAGCCAGCCCGTGTAGTGCACGGTCACGCTGCGGCCGCGCTGGGCTTCGGCGCCGTCGCCCACGACGGTGTCTTCATACTGCAGGCCGGATGCGGTGGTGGTGAAAGCCATGGTGGTATTCCTTGAGAGAGAAACGGTAGGGGGAAAGGAGACGACCCGGCGGGCCGGTGGCCCTGCGCGGGAAGAGGCCGTGGCGCCTGGTGCCGCGCCCGGCCTGACATCACTTCTTGGCGCGCGCGGCCACCCAGCGGTTGGCAAACGCCTGCACATCGGACAGGCGCTTGAGCAGGTCCTGGCCGGCCAGCGTCACGGTGTAGCCGTCGGAGCCATGCTCCAGCAGCCCGCACTCGCGCAGCTCCTTGATGCGGGTGTTCAGCGTGTTGGGCGTGATGCCGCCCACGCTGTCTTGCAGCAGTCGAAAGGTCTGAGGATGGCCGTCACGCAGCGCCCACAGCACGCGCAACGCGTAGCGGCATTCGAGTTTCTCGAACAGCTGGTTGATGGCGGCGTTTTCCTTGGAGCTCATGACGCTTCTCCTTGCGCAATGGTGTGGGTGAGCCGGCGGGTGCGTCCGGGTGGGGCGCGCGCCGAGCCAAGTCCCGGGGAACTATAGCTCTGGATTCATTCTGCTACAAGTTTGGTAGCTCAAAACCCACAGCGGCAATGCCCCACGCTAGAGGAATACGCGTATGACCAAGCCAGTGTTGCAGACCCGCCACGTGGCCTGCCCGCTGCGCGGCGGTTTCTCAGCTCTTGAGTTTGAGCAGATAGGTCATCACGCTGGCCGTGGTGTGCTCCAGCTCCAGAAAGCCGTTGAAATCGCGGCCCGCCTGCCAGGAAGGCTCCCAGCGGTTCTGGCGCAGGGCGCGTTGCCAGCTCTCGTGCTGCGTGGCCTGCTCCACGGCGCCCAGCAGGGCCTGGGCACGTGCGGCGCTGACCTGCTTGCCGGTGAAGACGGCGCGCCAGTTGGCCATGTCCGCATCCAGCCCCTGCTCGCGGAACGAGGGCAGGCCGAACAGGCTGCGGCGCGAGGACACGCCGATGGCGCGCAGCTTGCCGCTGGCCAGCGCCTCGCTGAACTCGCTGTAGCCGGACACGCCCATGCGCGCATCGCCCTTGAGCAAGGCCTCCACCACCTGGGCGCCGCCAGGAAAGGGCTTGTAGACCAGTTGCTCGGGCGCCGCCTTGGCCGCGCGCGTGAGCAGGCCGGCGAACATGTGGTCCACGCCGCCTGCCGAGCCTCCCGCAAACGACTGGTGGGCCAGGTCGCTGCGCAGCGCGGCCACCAGGTCCTTGGCATTGCGGATGGGGGAGTCGGCCGGTACGGCCACGACCAGGTAGTCGCTGGTCAGGCGGGCAATCGGCTGCACATGCGACATGTTGACGGCCGGCTTTTGCAGTGCCACCGTACCGACCATCACCATGCCGCCTATCAGCAAGGCGTCGGGGTCCTTGCCATGGCGCTCGGCAAACTGGGCCAGGCCGATGGTGCCTCCCTTGCCGCCCACGTTTTCATACTCCACGCGCTCGGCCGCGCCGCTGGCCACCAGGGCCGCGCCCAATGCGCGGCCGGTCTGGTCCCAGCCGCCACCGGCATTGGCCGGAATGACGATGCGCAGGCTGGTCGCCACGCGCTGGGCGCTGCCGGCAGCCCGTGGCGCATGGGCTGCAGGTGCTGCCGCTGGCGGCGCGGCATGGGCCAGCGGAGAGCACAGCATGGCCAGGGCAGCGCCCTGGGCCAGCATCTGGCGGCGGTTCTGGCGCGTGCCGTCAGCGGCAGGGGTGGCGTCGGCGGCGGTTTGCGAAAAGCTCGGAAGGCGCATGCAGTCTCCAATCGGGTTCGCGCGCCATTGTGGGCGCAAATGAATCAGAAAGGCGGATTATGTAAGCATATGCGTCAGCTGGCTGACATAACGCAGGCTGCCTGGGGCCTGGGGGCCAGATGCGTCAGGTGCAGGCCAACCGACGGTGCATCGCTGTCCCGGGATGCGCGGCGGCTCGCCCGCCCCGGGGGCAAGGAGCGGAAATGGAGCGCCGTGACACAGATGTCGATTAAGCCGGTAAAGCTTGTGTAAATGCGATCAATTCTTATTTGTGGGCGGTAGAATCCCCGGGCCTTTCCTTTCCTGGGCTCCCGTGCCCGCCATCCGTGATGGTTGACGCCACGTGGCGCTTCCGCCTTTTTCTGTTGCGATGACATCCCCCAAACCGGACCCTCGGCGCCGTTCCTACTGGCTCAAGACACTGCACGAGTGGCACTGGGTCAGCTCCGCGCTGTGCCTGATCGGCATGCTGCTGTTCGCCGTCACGGGGTTCACGCTCAACCATGCGGGGCAGATCGAGTCCAGGCCGCGCATCGTGCGGGGCGAGGCGGCATTGCCCGATGCGCTGCGCGTGCAGTTGGTCCAGCAGCAGGCCAGCCAGCCGCGCGACCGGGCACCCGTGCCTGCGCCGTTTGCGGACTGGGTGCGCGGCCAGTGGGGCCTTGAGGCCGAGGGCCGCGAGGCCGAATGGACGGCCGACGAACTCTATGTCTCCCTGCCACGCCCCGGCGGCGATGCCTGGGTGCGCGTTGCCCTGGCCGATGGCGAGGCCGAATACGAGCGCACCGACCGGGGCTGGATCGCCTATCTGAACGACCTGCACAAGGGCCGCAACACGGGCGCCGCCTGGAGCTGGTTCATCGACATCTTTGCCGCAGCCTGCCTGGTGTTCACCGTCACGGGCCTGTTCATCCTGAAGATGCATGCAGGCAACCGCCCCTTCACCTGGCCCATGGTCGGCATGGGGCTGGTGATTCCCATGTTGCTGGCCCTCCTGTTGATCCACTGAGAACCGAAAGAGCCTTGCCAATGAATCCGCACTTCTCTCTGCGCTACACCATGGCGCTTGGCGCCTGCCTGGGCGCGGTCCCGGTCTTTGCCGCCGGCCTGAACGTGGGCGTGGAAATTCCGCGCCTGGATGTCGCCGAATACCACCGCCCCTACGTGGCCGTGTGGATCGAGCGCGCCGACGCCTCGGTGGCCTCCACGCTGTCGGTCTGGTACGACGTGAAGATGCGCAATGCCGAAGGCACGAAGTGGCTCAAGGACATGCGCCAGTGGTGGCGCCGCACGGGCCGTGACCTGACGTTGCCGATCGATGGCGTGACCAGCCCCACGCGTCCCGTGGGCAAGCACCAGCTGAGCTTCACCGAAGGCGCCAACCCCTTCGCCAAGCTGCCGCCCGGTGAATACAAGCTCGTGGTCGAGGCCGCGCGCGAAGTCGGCGGCCGCGAAGTGGTCACCGTGCCCTTCAAGTGGCCCGCGGCCAAGGCCGAGCAACTGAGCGCCAAGGGCAGCAGCGAGCTGGGCGAGATCAGCCTCGAACTCAAGCCTTGAAATTGAAAGCCGCTGAGGCGCTGTGCGTCTTCCCCCTCACGAGGGGGACGACGCCATCGCTGCACGTGCCAGACCCATCCACGAACCAAGGAGATTTTTCATGAAGTCCAAGACCCGCTTTGCCGTCCGTCTGGCTGCCAGCCTCGCCATTGCCTGCGGCGCCTTCCAGGCCGCCCAGGCCCACAACCTGTGGCTGCTGCCCTCGACCACGGTGCTGTCCAAGGCCGAATGGATCACGGTGGATGCCGCTGTCTCCAACGACCTGTTCTTCTTCAACCACGTGCCGCTGGGCCTGGACAACCTCGTTGTCTCGGCGCCGGACGGCTCGGCCGTCGCGCCGCAGAATGCCCATCGCGGCAAGCTGCGCAGCGTGTTCGACCTGGACCTGCAGCAAAGCGGCACCTACCGCCTGGCCATCGTCAACGACGGCCTGTTTGCCTCCTGGAAGGACAAGGCCACGGGCCAGAACCGCCGCTGGCGCGGCTCGCCCGAGAAGTTCGCCGCCGATGTGCCCGCCGACGCGCAGGACCTGAAGGTGACCCAGTCCGTGGGCCGCATCGAGACCTTCGTGACCGTGGGCAAGCCCAGCGCCGTCAAGCCTTCCGGCAAGGGGCTGGAGCTGGTGCCCGTGACCCATCCCAACGACCTGGTCAAGGGCGAGAAGGCCACCTTCGCCTTCCATGTGGACGGCAAGCCCGCCGCCAACCTGGAAGTCGTGCTGGTGCCCGGCGCCACGCGCTACCGCGACAACAAGGGCGAGATCAAGGCCACGACCGACGCCAAGGGCGAGTTCAGCGTGACCTGGCCCACCGCCGGCATGTACTGGGTGGATGCCGACGCGCAGGACAGCAAGACATCGCTGCCCCAGGCCAAGGAGCGCCGCCTGTCCTACGTGGGCACGTTCGAGGTGCTGCCCTGAGCCTTGCGTCCCCACCCGGGGCTCCGTCTGTGCCCGCGCCCGTGCGCGTGAGCTTCGCGCCCGCCCTGTTGCAGGGCAGCGCAGGCCGGGGCCTTGCGGCGCCTGTGTCCACAGGCGTGGCGTCCTTTGCCGTCTCCGGCTACGCGCCGCAGGCGGTGCGGCGGTCAGATCCGGCCGCGTTGCAAACGCTCACCGGCGAGGCCATGGGCACGACCTGGAGCGTGCGTCTGCACAACCCGGATTTCCGCCCGCTCGATGAGGCGCGCCAGGCCATAGAGGCTGCGCTGGCCCTGGTCGTGCGCCAGATGAGCAACTGGGAAGCCGGCTCCGACATCTCGCGCTTCAACCGCGCCGAGCCCGGCAGCTGGCATGCACTGCCGCCCGAATTCTTCACCGTGCTGGCCTGTGCACTCGATTGGGCACAGGCCAGCGGCGGCGCCTGGGACCCTACCGTGGGGCCGCTGGTCGATCTGTGGGGCTTCGGCCCGCGTGCGGAAAAGGAGCAGGGCGCCGGCATCCCCGATGCCTATGCGCTGCGGCGGGCGCGCGAGCGCGTGGGCTACCAGCACATCGTGCTGGACCTGGCAGGCCGGCGCGCGCTGCAGCCCGGCGCCGTACATGTGGACTTCAGCGGCATCGCCAAAGGCTATTCGGTGGACCTGGTCGCCGAGCGCCTGCAGGCGCTGGGCCATACCGATTTCCTCGTCGAGGTGGGCGGCGAGCTGCGGGCCTGCGGTCAGCGCCCTGGCAACCAGCCCTGGCGCGTGGCCGTGGCCAGCATGGCGGACCAGTCCACCCCGCTGGCGCTGCCGCTGCGCGACATGGCCATCGCCACCTCGGGCGACCACTGGCATGCCTTCGAGCAGGGCGGGCGCCGCTACTCCCACACCATCGACCCGCGCAGCGGCGAGCCCGTGGCGCATGGCCTGACCAGCGTCACCGTGCTGCATGCCGAATGCATGCAGGCCGACGCCCTGGCCACCGTGCTCACCGTGCTGGGGCCGCGCGAGGGCCTGGACTTTGCCGAGCAGCGCGGCGTGGCGGCGCTGCTGTGCGAGCGCACTGCGCAAGGCCCTGCCATGGCGATGACAACGGCTTTTGCCGCGCTGCTGCCGTGAGCGTTTCCTTCACTTTTTCCGCCGTGTAGATTTCCGGTCCCCGCCATGACCTTGTCCGAAACCGGGCTGCGCGTACTCGCGGCCGCCGTGCTGGTCCTGCTCTATGCGGCCATGTGCGCCGCCATTTGGTGGCGCGAGCGCCGCCAGCGCATGCGGGCCCGGCAGGAAGCGGCTGCGCTGACCAGCGCACGCGAGGGCGCGCTGCCCCTGCTTGTGGCCTATGCCAGCCAGACCGGCCAGGCCGAGGAACTGGCGCGCGAAACCGCCCGGCTGCTGCACACGGCCGGAGAAAGCGTGCACCTGTGCGCCCTGGACGCTGTGGATGCCGACCTGCTGGCGCGCACGCAAAGGGCGCTGTTCATCGCCAGCACCTATGGCGAGGGCGACCCGCCCGACAACGCGGCGCTGTTCCTGGCGCATGCCATGGCGCAGGCGCAGGACCTGTCCCATCTGCAATACGGCCTGCTGGCGCTGGGCGACCGGCAGTATGCGCAGTTCTGCGGCTATGGCCGCGCGCTGGACAGCTGGCTGCGTGCCGGTGGCGCCAGGCCCTGGTTCGAGCGCATTGAAATGGACAACGGCGCGCCGCAGGCGCTGACCGCCTGGCAGCACCAGCTGACCCAGATCAGCAGCCTGGGCGACATGCCGGCATGGGAGCAGCCGGTCTTCAGCGAATGGACGCTGGCCGCGCGCCGGCACATGAACCCGCGCAGCGCAGGCGAGCCGGTGTTCCACATCGAGCTGCAGCCCCCTGCAACGGAGCCGGCGCTGTGGGAGTCCGGCGACCTGGCGCAGGTCTGCATTCCTGCGGACCCGCAGCATCCGCGCGAGTACTCCATCGCCTCCATCGCCCAGGATGGCTGCGTGCACCTGCTGGTGCGCCAGGCGCGGCGCGAGGATGGCTCGCCGGGCCTGGCCTCGGGCTGGCTCACGCAGGGCGCGCCCCTGGGTGCAGCCATCACCCTGAGGCTGCGTGCGCACCGCAATTTCCGGCTGGAAGACAACCTGCAGCGCCCGCTGGTGCTGATCGGCAACGGCACGGGCCTGGCCGGCCTGCGCAGCCACCTGCGCGCGCGTGCTGCGGCGGGCCTGGGTCCCAACTGGCTGCTGTTCGGCGAGCGCAATGCGGCGCACGACCGGCTGTACGGCGACGAGCTTCAGGCATGGTGCGATGGTGGCGTGCTGCAGCGCCTGGACCTGGCCTTCTCGCGCGACCGCAGCGAAGGCGCGCCGCGCGCCTATGTGCAGGACCTGCTGGCGCAGTCCGGCGATGTCTTGCGCCAATGGGTGGCGCAGGGCGCAGCCATCTACGTGTGCGGCAGCCTGCAGGGCATGGCCCAGGGCGTGGACCAGGCGCTGCACGCCGTGCTGGGCGAGGCGCAGATGGAGCTGCTGGTGCGCAGCGGCCGATACCGGCGCGATGTGTACTGAACGCCGCTTGCGCCAGCGCAAAGATGGGCCCGGTTTGCTCCTAGGAACGTAGCATCGGCACGACAGATAAATCCTATTGTGCTCATGAGAATGGAAATGATTCTCAATGTTCATATAATTTCGTTACATATCCCCATCCCATCGCATAACCAATCATTTCAAAGCGAGTTTCACGGGCCCCACAGCCCGTTTTCCGTTTCTGGAGTGTTTGCATGTCGTATCGCGATCTGCGCGGAGTTCTTCCGTCGCGTCCTTCCCATCTGGCCCTTGTGGTGGCTGCCGTCTGCGCTTCGGGTGCCGTCTGTGCACAGACGGCAACAGGCAATGCCGTGCCCGCCACGGAGCTGCGCGAAGTCGTGGTCTCCGCCTCGGGTTTCGAGCAGGACATCAAGGAGGCGCCGGCCTCCATCACCGTCATACCGCGTGAGGAACTGGCCAAGGGCCGCTTCGGCAGCCTGACCGACGCGCTGGAAAGCGTGGAAGGCATCGACGTGGGCGCCCCCGCAGGCAAGACCGGCGGCCTGAACATCAGCATCCGCGGCATGCCCAGCGACTACACGCTGGTGCTCATCGACGGCCGCCGCCAGAACTCGGCCGGCAACGTCACGCCCAACGGCTTTGGCGAGACGCAGACCAGCTTCATGCCGCCCATCGGCGCCATCGAGCGCATCGAGGTCATCCGCGGCCCCATGTCCACGCTCTACGGCTCCGACGCCATGGGCGGCGTGATCAACATCATCACCCGCAAGGTCGGCAAGACCTGGACGGGCAGCGTCAGCGCCGACTACACGCTGCAGGAAGAGTCGGAGTTCGGCGACATCAAATCCGGCAAGTTCTACCTGAGCGGCCCCATCAAGGAGGACCTGCTGGGCCTGTCGATCCGCGGCAGCACGCAGCGCCGGGCCGCTTCGGACATCACCTATGCGGGCGCCAACGGCCAGCCCGCCGTGGCCATCATGGGCGCCAATCCGGTCAAGTCCGAGATCAACAACCTGGGCCTTCGCCTGGCGCTCACGCCCAACAGGTACCACGACATCACGCTGGACCTGGACTCGGGCCGCCAGACCTATGACAACTCGCGCGGCCAGCTCGGCACGCTGGGGCTGCAGGGCGGCTACGGCCCCGAACAGAAATACAACCGCGACCAGCTCACGCTGGCGCACACGGGCCGCTTCGGCTTCGGAACCTGGGACACCAGCTTCATGGTCAACCGCACCGAAACCATGGGCCGCACCATTCCCCCGGGAACGCCGGGCGCGACACCGGGCGCTGCGCGCACGCTGGAGGTGGAAAGCAAGGTGCTGGACAGCAAGCTGGTCCTGCCCTGGGGCGCCCACCTGACCACGCTGGGCGGCCAGTGGTGGGATGCCGAGATGAAGGACGGCGTGGCGCCGAACAAGTTCGCCTTCACGCAGAAGGCCCTGTTTGCCGAGGACGAATGGAGCCTGACCGACGCCTTCAAGCTCACGCTGGGCGCGCGCTATGACCGCCACAGCCTCTTCGGCGGCAAGCTCAGCCCGCGCATCTACGGCGTGTGGAATGCCGCGCCGCAGTGGACCGTGAAGGGCGGCATCAGCAACGGCTACAAGACGCCGCGCGTGGAACAGCTGGCGCCCGGTATCAACGGCTTTGGCCAGCAGGGCCGCCTGCCGCTGGTGGGCAGCCCCAACCTCAAACCCGAAACCAGCCGCACCACCGAACTGGGCGTCTATTTCGACAGCCCCACGGGCTTTGCAGGCAGCGCCACGGTGTTCAACAACGAGTTCAAGGACAAGATCACCAGCGGCCCGGGCCTGATCAACTGCGACTTCGCGGCAGCGCCCAACCGGCCCGGCTGCGTGAGCTTCGGCAACTGGCCCCTGGTGGATGCCTTCGGCCAGTCCATCAACGTGGACGAGGCCGTCACGCGCGGGCTGGAGCTGAGCGCGCGCATGCCGCTGGGGCGCGGCTGGAATGCCAGCGCGAACTACACCTTCACCAAGAGCGAGCAAAAGAGCGGCCCCAACCGGGGCAACCCGCTGAGCGACACGCCCAAGCATGCGCTCAACGCCCGCCTGAACTGGGAGCCGGGTGCCCAGTGGAACCTGTGGCTGCGTGCCGAATACCGCAGCGAACGCTTCCGCGACCCCGGCACCAGCGCCAGCACCCAGGCCGCCAAGGCCGCGCTGGGCAACTACAAGCCCTACACGCAGTTCCACCTGGGTGGCAGCTACCGCGTGAGCAAGCAGTTCACCATCAACGCGGCCATCTACAACCTGTTCAACAAGGGTTTCGTGGACTACCAGCCCTACAACGTACCGGGCCAGGTCCAGGGAGCCCTGCTGTTTGGCAACCGCTACGCGAACAGCCAGGAAGGCCGCCGCCTGTGGGTGTCCGCCAACTACGAGTTCTGAGGCGGGTTCCGGGGCGCCTGGCTGGCCTGCACGCGTGACGGGGCCAGCCTGACCAGCACCTGCAGCGTGCGGTTCAGCGGCACGGGCACGCCCAGGGCCTCGCCGCGGCGCACCACGTAGCCGTTCAGGTGGTCGATTTCGCTGGGCTTGCCCAGCGCCAGATCCTGGGCGGTGGACGAGAACTGGCCCGGCATGGTGGCCGGCAGGCCGCGCACGGCAGCGGGCACGTCGCCGGGCAGGGCTACGCCGTCGGCCCTTGCCACGGCCAGGCATTCGGCCACCACGTCGTCCACCACGTGCGCCACGCCGGGCGCCTGCACCAGCGGGCCGTAGGGCAGCTGGCACAGCGCCGACAGCGCGTTGTAGGCGCAGTTGATCACCAGCTTGGCCCACAGCGCGCCGCGCACATCGGGCGATACCTGCACGGCAATGCCCGCCGCGCCAAATTGCCGGGCCACCTGTTCGCTGAGTGCAGAGGGCGCGATGACCAGCTCGCCACGCCCGAAGTGGCGCACATGGCCGGGACCGGCCATGGCCGTGGCCACATAGACCACGGCGGCCGCCACGGAAACGGACGGGCCCAGCACGGCGCGCACGCGCTCGTCGTTGTCCACGCCGTTTTGCATGGTCAGCACCAGGGCGCCCGGCGCCAGGTGCGGCTGCATCTCGCGGGCCGCTTCCTCGGTGGCCGTGGACTTGACGCAGAACATCACCACATCGGCATCGCGCACGGCGCTGGCCTCGGTCGATGCCTGCATGGGTACCTGGATGTCCAGCGCCGCCGTCTCCAGCCGCAGGCCATGCTGCTGCACGGCCTGCACATGGGCGGGACGGCCAATCAGCGTGACCTGGTGGCCGGCGCGTGCCAGCAGTGCGCCGAAATAGCAGCCCACGGCGCCTGCGCCCATGACGGCGATGCGCAGCGGCGCGGTGGGGGAGGAGGGGCTGGCGGAAGAAGCGTCCATGGTGCGAATCGGATAGGCCTTTGATGGCGCCCAGTCTAGCCAGGCTGCCGTCAAGGGCCCATGCTGTCTTCCCTGCCGGGGGGCACTGCGGACTTCAGGCCGTGCTCATGCCGTCTGCAGGCACAGGTACTTGGTTTCCAGGTATTCCTCGATGCCGTGGCGCGAGCCCTCGCGGCCCAGGCCGGACTGCTTGACGCCGCCGAAGGGCGCGACCTCGTTGGAGATCAGGCCGGTGTTGATGCCCACCATGCCGTACTCCAGCGCACGCGATACGCGCCAGATGCGGCGGTTGTCGTTGGTGAACAGATAGGCGGCCAGGCCGTAGATGGTGTCGTTGGCGCGGCGCACCACTTCGTCCTCGTCGTGGAAACGGAACAGCGGCGCCAGCGGGCCGAAGGTCTCTTCCTCGCAGACCCGCATGCTGTCGTTCACATCGGCCAGCAGCGTGGGCTCGAAGAACAGCTTGCCCGGCACCGGGCGCCTGCCACCGGCCAGCAGGCGTGCGCCCTTGGACAGCGCGTCGGCCACATGGCTTTCCACCTTCTGCACGGCGGCCTCGTTGATCAGCGGGCCATGCGTCACGCCGGGCTCCAGGCCGTTGCCGACCTTGAACTCCGCCATGGCCCGCGCCAGGCGGCGGGCCAGTTCGTCATGGATGCGGTCGTGCACATAGATGCGGTTGGCGCATACGCAGGTCTGGCCCGCGTTGCGGAACTTGGAGGCCAGGATGCCGGCCACGGCCTGGTCGATATCGGCATCGTCGAACACGATCAACGGCGCATTGCCGCCCAGCTCCAGCGACAGCTTCTTGACCGTGTCGCTGCACTGGCGCATCAGCAGCCGCCCGGTGGCCGTGGAGCCCGTGAAGCTGAGCTTGCGCACCACGGGGCTTTGGGTCAGTGCCTGGCCGATGTCCTGCGGGTGGCCGGTCAGCACCTGGAAGACGCCGGCGGGAATGCCGGCCTCCTCGGCCAGCACGCCCAGGGCCAGGGCGGTGAAGGGCGTGCTTTCGGCCGGCTTGACCAGCATGGTGCAGCCGGCGGCCAGCGCCGGGCCGGCCTTGCGCGTGATCATGGCGGCCGGAAAGTTCCAGGGCGTGATGGCGGCGCACACGCCAATGGGCTCGCGCAGCGTGAGCAGTTGCTGGCCGGCCGTGGGCGACTGCAGCAGTTCTCCGTCCACGCGCTTGCCTTCCTCGGCAAACCATTCGATGAAGGAGGCCGCGTAGGCGATCTCGCCGCGTGCATCGGCCAGGGGCTTGCCCTGCTCCAGGGTCATCAGCCGCGCCAGATCGTCCTGGTGCGCCAGCATCAGGTCGAACCAGCGGCGCAGGATGCCGGCGCGCTGCTTGCCCGTCAGCGCGGCCCAGGCGGGCAGGGCGCGCTGTGCGGCGGCAATGGCGGCTTCGGTCTCGCCGGCCTGCAGGGCGGGCACCTGGCCCAGGCGATCGCCCGTGGCGGGGTTGAAGACGTCGATGGCGGGGCCGGAGCCCACGGCTCGCCAGCCCTCGGCGAGCAGGCAGGCCTGGCGGAACAGATCGGGGCGTTGCAGTGAAAGACTCATGGTGCGGCAGGGTGTGGCTGGGATGGGGATTCAGGCGGCGACTGGCTGGGACGCGCTCTGGGTGATGGCGCTGTCGATGATGTCCAGGGCCCTGGCGAACAGCGGCTGTGGAATCGTCAGCGGATAGAGAAAGCGGATGGCGTTGCCGTACAGGCCGCAGGTCAGCAGCAGCAGGCCCTGCTCCTGCGCGTGCCGGACGACGGCGGCCACGCGCTGCGCGTCGGGCTCGCCGCTGCCGGGAAGGCGGAACTCCACGGCCAGCATCGAGCCCAGGCCGCGCACGTCGGCAATGCCGGCATCCTGCGCCTGCAGGGCTTGCAGGCGCGCGCGCAGCTGGTTGCCCAGCGCGTGGGCGCGCTCGCACAGCCGTTCTTCATCGATCACGTCGAGCACGGCATGGGCCGCGGCCACGGCCAGCGGGTTGGCGGCATAGGTGCCGCCCAGGCCGCCGGGGTGGGGTGCGTCCATGACGGCCGCGCGGCCCACCACGCCCGAGATCGGCAGGCCGCCGCCCAGGCTCTTGGCCATGGTGATCAGGTCGGGCTGCACGCCGTAGTGCTCCATGGCGAACAGCTTGCCCGTGCGAGCGAAGCCGGTCTGCACCTCGTCGGCGATCAGCAGCATGCCGTGCTGGTCGCACAGCTGGCGCAGGCCGGTGAACAGGGCGGCAGGCACGGGGTGAAAGCCCCCTTCGCCCTGGACGGGCTCCACGATGATGGCGGCCACGCGCTGCGGGTCCACCGAGGTCTTGAGCAGCATGGCAATGGCGTCCAGCGACTGCTGCACGCTCACGCCCGCCTGCTCGCCGGGGAAGGGCGCGTGGAAGACTTCGCCCAGCATGGGGCCGAAGCCCTGCTTGTAGGGCGCCACCTTGCCCGTCAGTGCCATGCCCAGCTGGGTGCGGCCATGGAAGGCGCCCTGGAAGGCGATCACGGCCGAGCGGCCCGTGGCATGGCGCGCGATCTTGACGGCGTTCTCCACGGCCTCGGCGCCCGTGGTGAAGAAGGCGGTCTTGGCCGGGCCGGCGATGGGCGCCAGCGCATTGATGCGCTCGGCCAGCGCAATCGCGCTTTCGTAGGGAACGATCTGGAAGGCCGTGTGCGTGAAGCGCTCCAGTTGCTGCTGCACGGCCTGGACCACGCGCGGATGGCGGTGGCCCGTGTTGAGCACGGCAATGCCGGCCGCGAAATCGATGTACTGCCGGCCCTCGGCATCGGTCAGCAGGGCATTGTCGGCCTGCACGGCATGGAAGCCGCACATCACGCCCACGCCGCGCGGCATGGCGGCGTTGCGCCGGTTCTGGAGTTGCTGGTTCGGGGAAGAGGCGGTGGCGCTGGACATGAGAGGGTTCTCCGTTGATGGGGATGCAAGGCTTCCCGTTATAGTGGGCATTGGTTCCATGACTGGAGCCATCTTTTGAAAAGATGGTGGTGCCAATTGAGCGCGCCTCCACCTCTCTCCTCACTCCACCAAGGCAGGCATGGCAAAACCCTCCGTGTGCGCGGATCTCATCCTCCAGATGGACTGGCGCGGGCTGGGCGGCGACCGCACCCATCTCAACCGGGGCCTGTACCTGGCCATCCGCCAGGCCATAGACAGCGGAGCCCTGTTGCCGCGCAGCCGTCTGCCTGCCTCGCGTGACCTGGCGCGCGAGCTGGGCGTGTCGCGCAACACCGTCAACCACGCCTACGAGCAGCTGCAGGTGGAGGGCTATGTGCGCAGCCAGGTGGGGCGGGGCACGCATGTGGTGGACACCCTGCCTGCGGCCTTGCTGCTGAGCGGCGGGCGTGCGCCCGCACGCCGCGCCACCGCCGCGGCGCCCGCACCGGGCGGCGGCCTGTCTGCACAGGCGCAGGCCCTGCTGAGAACGGCCCAGGCCTCCGAGCAGCAATGGGGCGCCTTCATGCCCGGCGTGCCCGACGTGACCGAATTCCCGCGCGCCACCTATGCGCGCATCCACAACCGCCTGCTGCGCCACGCCGGACCGCAACTGCTGACCTACGGCACGCGCGGCGGCGTGGACGCGCTCAAGCAGGCCCTGGCCGAGCACCTGCGCGTGGCGCGCTCGGTGGACTGCGGGCCGGGCCAGGTGCTGATCACCGAAGGCGTGCACCAGGCCATCGACCTGGTGGTGCGCAGCCTTGCCGATCCCGGCGACTGCGTGTGGATGGAGGAGCCCGGCTACTGGGGCATTGCCAATGTGCTGCGCATGCAGCATGGGCTGCACCTGCACGGCGTGCCCGTGGACGAGGAGGGCATGCAACTGCCCGAAGGCCTGCCCGTGCCCCGGCTGATCTTCGTCACGCCCTCGCACCAATATCCCTTGGGCGCCGTCATGAGCATGGCCCGGCGCCGTGCACTGATTGCCTATGCGCGCCGCGTGGGCGCCTGGATCGTGGAGGACGACTACGACAGCGAATTCCGCTTCTTCGGCAGTCCCGTGCCCAGCATGCAGGGCATGGAGGAAGGTGCGCCCGTGATCTACATAGGCACCTTCAGCAAAACCCTCTATCCGGGGCTGCGCATGGGCTACATGGTGCTGCCACCGGCGCTGGCCGAGCCCCTGCGGCGCATCCATTCCGAGCTGTACCGCGAGGGGCACCAACTGCCCCAGCAGGTGATTGCCGAGTTGATCACCGAAGGCCACTACGCCGCCCACATCCGCAAGATGCGCCTGCTCTACGGCAAGCGCCGCCGCATGCTGCTGTCCCTGATCGAGCGCTACCTGGGCGCCGACCACCTGCCCTGGGTGGAAAGCAGCGCAGGCCTGCATTTCGTGATGCAGCTGCCGGGCCAGGACGACGATGTGGCGCTTGCCGAGGATCTCCGGCAGGCCGGCATCTTCGTCAAGCCGCTGTCGCGCTATTACGCAGGCCCGCACAAGCGGCGCGGCCTGCTGCTGGGGTACGCCTGCGTCTGCGAGGAGGAGATTGGTGCCGCCTTCTTCCGCATGCTGGCGGTGCTCGCAGCCCGGCATGGCCGGGGCTGAGGTTCTCTTTCCCAACCCCTTTGTCCGACGCAGAAAGCTCCATGATCTCCATCCGCCCCGTTGATCCCCATGAATGGCCGCAGTACCGCGATATCCGCCTGCGTGCCTTGCGCGATGCCCCCGACGCCTTCGGCAGCACCTGGGCGGTAGAGGCTGCAAGGGCTGACCCGGACTGGGCTGCACGGCTGCAGGCCGCTGCTGCCGGGGGCAGGGACAGGGTGCTCTTCGCCGTCAACGGCGAACAGGCCTGCGGCCTGGTCTGGTGCAAGCTGTGTGCCCCCGAGCCCGGCGTGGCCGATCTTTTCCAGATGTGGGTCGATCCCGCCGTGCGTGGCCGGGGGGCGGGCCAGGCCCTGCTTGCGCAGGCCATCGCCTGGGCCTGGCACAAGGGCATGCAGCGTGTGCGGCTGGGTGTGACCGATGCCGACTCTCCCGCCATGCGCCTGTACCTGGCGCACGGCTTCCGGCCTGTGGGCGGGCTGCAGCCGCTGCGCGAGGGCTGCGAACTGCGGGTGCAGACGATGGCCCTGGACCGGGCCCGCGGCTGAACCGCTGCACAGCGCAGGCAGTTCCTACAGTCAGTCCCGGCCGTCAGTCCCTATAGCCCCGGGGCGTCCACAGGGCCGTCCTGCGTCAACCCGGCAGCACGGCCGGTGAAGGCAACTGCCGGGTCTTGGCCAGTTGCGAATTGCTGTAGCGCAGGTCGGTGGTGACCTCCGCGCCCAGCCAGGCGGGCGATGGCGGCTGGATATCCTCGCTCGCCAGTTCGATCTCGGCCGTGACCAGGCCGGCCAGGGGGCCTTCGAACACATCGACCTCGAAGTCGAAGCCGTCCACCGGCACGATGTAGCGCACCTTGTCGATGGCGCCATGCGCGCAGTGCTGGGCCAGCAGCGTCTCGGCATCGGCCAGCGGGATCCGGTATTCGAATTCGGCCCGGCTCATGCCGCGTGCCGGGCCCTTGAGCGTGAGAAATCCGGTGTCTCCGGCGATGCGCACCCGCACCCACATGCCGTTGTCGGCGATGTATCCCTGCGCCATGCGCACGCCGGTCAGGCCTGCCACGATGCCAGGGTCGGCCACCAGGTATTTGCGTTCGATTTCGAGAGCCATGCTGTTGCCCGTGCAGACAAAGGCGGCAGTCTATCGCGCCACCGTTGCCCTGCCCGGCAGATGGCCCGCCACAAACAAAAAGCCCCGCAGGGGAGTGCGGGGCTTTCCAGGGGGCGGTTGCCGGCCCGGGGGGGCGGCATCCACAGCGCCTTACAGCGAGTCGATGAAGCTGCGCAGCTTGTCCGAGCGGCTCGGGTGCTTGAGCTTGCGCAGGGCCTTGGCCTCGATCTGGCGGATGCGTTCGCGCGTGACGTCGAACTGCTTGCCCACTTCTTCCAGCGTGTGGTCGGTGGACATTTCGATGCCGAAGCGCATGCGCAGCACCTTGGCTTCGCGCGGGGTGAGGCCGTCGAGGATGTCCTTGACCACGTCGCGCAGGCCGGCCTGCATGGCGGCGTCCACGGGAGCGGTGTTGTTGGTGTCCTCGATGAAGTCGCCCAGGTGCGAATCGTCGTCGTCGCCGATCGGCGTTTCCATGGAGATCGGCTCCTTGGCGATCTTCATGATCTTGCGGATCTTGTCCTCGGGGATCTCCATCTTGGCCGCCAGGATGGACGCATCGGGCTCGAAGCCGAACTCCTGCAGATGCTGGCGCGAGATGCGGTTCATCTTGTTGATGGTCTCGATCATGTGCACCGGGATGCGGATGGTGCGCGCCTGGTCGGCGATCGAGCGCGTGATGGCTTGGCGGATCCACCACGTGGCATAGGTCGAGAACTTGTAGCCGCGACGGTATTCGAACTTGTCCACCGCCTTCATCAGGCCGATGTTGCCTTCCTGGATCAGGTCCAGGAACTGCAGGCCGCGGTTCGTGTACTTTTTGGCGATGGAGATCACCAGGCGCAGGTTGGCCTCGATCATCTCCTTCTTGGCGTCACGGCTGGCGCGCTCGCCATCGTTCATGCGCTTGTTGATGCGCTTGAGCTCGTCCAGCGGCACGACCACGCGCGATTGCAGGTCGATCAGGTTCTGCTGCAGCTCCTGCACGGGCGGGATGTTGCGCTCGAGCACGTTGCTCCAGGGCTTGCCGGCCGCGACCTGCTGCACCACCCACTGCAGGTTCAGCAGGTTGGGCGGGAACTGGGCGATGAAGGTCTCCTGCGGCATGCCGCACTTGTCCACGATGATCTTGCGCAGCTCGCGTTCCTTCTTGCGCACGTCATCCACCTGGGCGCGCACGAGGTCGCACAGCTTCTCGATGGTCTTGGCCGTGAAGCGGATGGTCATCAGCTCTTCGGTCAGGGCCTTCTGCACCTTGATGTACGTGGGCGTGCCGTAGCCTTCCTTGTCGTACACCTTGTGCATCTTGTCGAAGTTCTCGCGCATGGCGTCGAAGCGGCGCAGCGCCTCGTTCTTGAGCTCTTCGAGCTTCTTGGTCAGCGCCTTGGAGCCGCCCTTGCCGTCGTCGTCGTCCTCTTCGTCGTATTCGTCGAAGTCTTCTTCGGCCACGTAGTCGTCGTTCTCATTGGCGTTGACGAAGCCGTCGACGATGGTGGAGATGACGACCTTGCCTTCGCGGATTTCCTCGGACATGGCCAGGATCTCGGCGATGGTGGCAGGCGAGGCCGAGATGGCCTCCATCATGTCCATCAGGCCGCCTTCGATGCGCTTGGCGATTTCGATTTCGCCTTCGCGCGTCAGCAGCTCGACCGTGCCCATTTCGCGCATGTACATGCGCACGGGGTCGGTGGTGCGGCCGAATTCGGAGTCCACCGTGGACAGGGCGGCTTCGGCCTCTTCCTCGGCTTCCTCTTCGGTAGTGGCGGACTGGCCCGTGTTGTTCAGCAGCAGGGTTTCCGCATCGGGCGTCTGCTCGTAGACGGCCACGCCCATGTCGTTGAGCATGGAGATCACGACTTCCAGCGTCTCGGCATCGACCAGCTTGTCGGGCAGGTGGTCGTTGATTTCGCTGTGCGTCAGGTAGCCGCGCGTCTTGCCCAGCTTGATCAGCGCCTTCAGGCGCTGGCGGCGGGTGGACATTTCCTCTTCGGTCAGGACGGTTTCGTCCAGGCCGAATTCCTTCATCAAGGCGCGTTCCTTGGCCTTGCTGATCTTCATGCGCAGGGGCTTGACCTTTTCGGCCGGGGCCGAAGTGGTCTCGACCTCGACTTCCACTTCGGTCTCGACCTCGGACTCGCCTTCACCTTCGCCATCGATGTCGCCATCGATATCGGACAGGTCGGCATCATCGATGTCGTCGCCGCCTTCCTTGGCCTTGGGCTTGCGGCCGCGCTTGGCGGGGGTCTTGGCAGCGGCGGTGGAGCTGGCGGCTGCCTTGGCCGGCGCCTTCTTGGCAGCGGCAGGCTTCTTTTCGGTCTGGGCGGGGGCGTCGTCGCCTTCGGCTGCCTTCTTGCGGCCGCGCTTGGGGGTCGCGGCGGCGAGCAGCTCGTCGGCCATGGCTTTGAGTTCGGCTTGGGACTTGGTTACCACGTCGGTATCTTTCTTTGCTTTGGCCGCAGATGCGGCGCTCTTCGGTCCTGCAGCGGCCTTGGCCGGGGCTGAAGAGGTTGTCGAAGTCTTGGGCTTCGCTGGAGCTTCGGGGGCCTGCTTGGACTTCACGGACTTTGAAACGGGCATGAACACCTCACGGTCAGGAGCGAACACACACAAAGGGAAACTCAAACAAGCGCCGCCTAGGCGCACGCGCGGACGGACTAGGTCCGCCAGGGAAGCGAAAAACGTTCCAGGCAAGATGTCTGGGCGAACATTTGGTGTGCAGTCCTTGCGGGAAATTGGGCCGTGCAGTTGCTGCAATCACGTGAGTTCTTCACGGGGCCCGGTCCGGAGGTGCTGCTGTCGCTCTTGCCGATAGCCCCTAATTATATCTGCTTACCTCGATTTCAAGAGGAAGTGCGCATCTGGTTTTCCAGGGCCTGCTGTCGGGCAAAGAGATCGCGATAGCGCTGGGCGGCGCTGGGGTCCCGCGCCATGTCGCGCAAGGCTTCGTCGATCTGGGCCTTGATGTGGACGATGACCATGCGATTGAGGACATCACGCAACTCACGGCGCAGCTCGGGCAGTTCGCCCTCGGGATGCGCATGGGGGCCGCTCATGAGCCTGTCTGCCAGCGTTTCGTGAGGCAGGCCGCGCAGTTGCTCGCGCAGCACGGCAAAGGGCCGGGCCCCGGATTCCTGGAACTGTGCCTCCATCCAGCGGAACATGGCGCCATGTTCGCCTGAGCAGTGCGCCAGTGCCTCGAAGTCCTCATGGGTGAGTTCTTCCATGAATTCCATGTGCGCCATGAGCAGGCGTGCCGCCTGGTCGGTGCGTGTGGCTGGCGCGCCACGCGGGCCCATGGGGGGCGGGTTGAAATCGGCCCGGCCATTCTTGTCCCAGGGCTTGCGCGGCCAGGGCTTTTTGCCGCCGCGCCCGGGCTCGCCGCTGCGCCAGCCGCCCGCGCCGCCGCCATGGCCGCCACGCTCGTGCCAGCCCGAAGGCGCGCCGTATTCGACAGGCTGGCCCCAGTCGGGCGCGGCCGGTGCATGGCTGGCCTGGCCTGGATGGGGGGCGCCGCCGGCCATGGAGCCCCGTGCCGGGCCGCTGCGGGCGGCTTCCTGCGACCACAGGTCCGAGAGATCGCGCGCATCCAGCTGCACGAGTTCGGCGATCTCGCCCAGCAGCTGGCGCTTGAGGGCGCCGTCGGGCAGGGCCGTCCACAGCGGGCGGGCATTGCTGGCCATGTGGGCGCGGCCTTCGGCCTGGCCCAGGTCGCAGCCTTCGCTGGCCGCCTCGATGAGAAAGCGGCTCAGCGGCAGCGCGTCGCCCACGTAGCGGGCAAAGGCTTCGCTGCCGTACTCGCGGATGAAGCTGTCCGGGTCGTGCTCGGCGGGCAGGAAGAGGAATTTGACGCTGCGCGTGTCGCTGGCATAGGGCAGGGCGGCATCAAGCGCCTTGCGCGCGGCGCGCCGTCCCGCCGCATCGCCGTCGAAGCTGAAGACGACGGCTTCGGTAAATCGAAACAGTTTGTGAATATGGTCGGGCGTGCAGGCGGTGCCCAGCGTGGCGACGGCGTTGGCAAAGCCCAGCTGGGCCAGGGCCACCACGTCCATATAGCCTTCGGTGACCAGCGCATAGCCCATGTCGCGCAGGGCGGTGCGGGCCTCGAAGAGGCCGTAGAGCTCGCGCCCCTTGTGAAAGACCGGGGTTTCGGGCGAATTCAGGTATTTGGGCTTCTCGTCGCCGAAGACGCGGCCGCCGAAGCCGATGCACTCGCCCTTGACGTTGCGGATGGGAAACATCAGCCGGTCGCGGAAGCGGTCGTAGCGCTTGTCGTCGCCCTCGCCAACGATGACCAAGCCCGATTCTTCGAGCTGCGGATCGTCGTACTGCGGGAACACGCTGGCCAGCGACCGCCAGCCCGCAGGCGCGTAGCCCAGGCCGAAGCGCTTGGCGGTCTCGCCCGAGACGCCGCGGCGCTTGAGGTAGTCGATGGCCTGGGGCGATGCCTTGAGGTGCTTGCGGTAGGCGTCGCCTGCCTTCTCCAGCACGTCGGTGAGGGTGGCCTGTTTCTGCTTTTGCGCGGCCTGGCGCTCGCGCTCGGCGGGGCTGATGTCGTCCTGCGGCACCTGCAGGCCGACCTGGCTGGCAAGATCCTGCACGGCTTCGACGAAGCCCATGCCGGCATGGTCCATCAGAAAGCCGATGGCGTTGCCATTCTTGCCGCAGCCAAAGCAGTGATAGAACTGCTTGCTGGGACTGACGGTGAAGGACGGCGACTTCTCGCTGTGGAACGGGCACAGGCCCATGAAGTTGGCGCCGCCCTTCCTGAGCTGCACGTAGCGTCCCACGATATCGACCACGTCGACGCGCGAGAGCAATTCCTGGATGAACGATTGGGGAATGGACACCCGCGTATTGTGCCTTCGCGGGGCCATCCGGCCGTGCCCCGGGGGCACTGGCCGGCGGTGCCCGGCCCTCAGCCCAGGCGCTGGAAGGTCAGCGTGAAGGCCACGCCATCGCGCGTGTTGTGCGCCTTGATCGTGCCGCCCATCTTGGCCATGTAGGTCCTGGCCACGAACAGGCCCTGGCCCCGGTGCTCGGCGCCGCCGGCGGCCGCCGGCTCCTGGGGGGCGGACACGCCCAGCTCGAAGATGCGCTCCAGCAGGTCCTCCGCAATGGTGGCGCCCTGGTTGTGCAGCGTGGCGCTGGCGGCGGACTCCGAGGCCGACAGCGACAGCGTGATGGCCGTGCCCGCGGGCCGGTAGCTGTCGGCATTGCGCAGGATGTGGGTGACCACGTCTTCCAGCGCAAACTCGTCGGCGCGCACGATCACGGCGCCCGTGACGTCCCTGTTCCCGCCCCCTTCCCCGCTCCCGCCTTCGTAGACCACGTTGGCAATGCCCGCGAAGTGCGCGTTGGCGGCCACGTGGGACAGAAAGGCGTCCAGGTCCAGCCGGCCTTCGGGCACGTTGGCGGCCTGCAGCGCCTCGGCCGGCGATGCCGTGCCGTAGAGCACATGCACGGCCTGCTGCATGCGCTGCACGTAGCGGTGGCCGGGGTCGTCGGGCCCATAAAGCACCATCAGCGATTGCAGGGGCGACATGATCTCGTGGCCCACGGCATGCCACATGTCGCGTTCCTGCTGGGCGCGCAGTTGCTCGCGCTGCAGGTCGTCCTTCACGCGCTGCAGCAGGTCGGCCAGTCCGCCAGCCAGAATGCCCAACTCGTCGGAACCACGTAGGTCCGATACTTCGAGGTCGCCCAGGCGCGGGCCGACATGGCCGTCCTGCACGTTGTAGGACACGGCGGCGGCGCGCCGGGTGAGGGCGGTCACGCGGCGGATCAGCCCCAGCTCGACGATCAGCCAGGCCAGCGCAATGGCGGCCAGCATGGCGCCCAGGTACCAGGACAGGCGCGTGGCCACGGCGGCCAGGCCCTGCTCCACATCGCGCGGGTGGCCGGTGAAGCTGACGGTGTAGTTGCCCGTGGGCGTGTCCAGAATGTCCTGGCCCGTGGGCACGGCCGGGGTCATGGTGGCGGCGGAGACGCCGGCCGCATCCAGCGGCAGCCAGCTGATCAGGCGCAGCAGCCAGGGCGCCGACGGCGCGGCCTGCACATCCACGCCCTTGAGGGTGATGGCGCTGGCTTCGTCGGCGCCCACCTTGCGGATCTGCACGCGCTCGCCCGGCAGCAGGCTGCGCGAGATGTCGTTGAGCGAGGCCGCAAGCTGCGCTCCCGGCGCATTGCTGTCGAACAGCGGCGGCTCCGTGTCCCCGGGGGCCAGCATTTCCACGCGCACACGCATGCTGCCCAGGTCTTCGGGCGGCCAGACGGGGCGCACGTCCCGGCGGAACAGGGCTTCGCGGAACAGCTCGACCGGCAGGCGGATGGAGTAGTGCGTGCGGCGCAGGCAGTCGGCTGCAGGGGGTGTCTTGTCATTGCCCGCATTGCCCTGCACGCCAGGCGGCAGGTCGCGGCAATGGCCGTTCTGCCAGAGCCAGCCACGGAAATCGCGCACGGGCCGCGCGCGGGCGTCAAGCTGGGGCGTGCCGTTGTCCACAAAGCCGGTGAGCCGGCCGTGCTCGCCGTTGCCGGACTTGTTGCCCTGTTGCGGCATGGCCTCATAGGGCGCGATCCAGCGGTAGGTGCTGCCGCGCATGTCCAGCGTGATGCGGGCGCGGTGCGCCTGGGCGGGCTCGCGCGAGCCGCGCTCGCGCGGTGTCAGCTCGCCTGCGAAGAAGCTGCCCACCAGATAGATGAATCCGCCTGCGTAGGGATTGTTGCCGATGGCTGCGCACAGCGAGGCGCCATCGGGATACTGCACCGAGCAGCCGGCCATCTCCACGGCCTGCTGGGACTTTTGCGGATCGTCGAAGTCGATGGCCGCGTAGGGCAGCAGCAGCGGCGCCAGCGGCGTCACGCCCTGGCCCAGGTGGCCGGCGTTGAGCAGGGCCAGCCGGCCCGAAGGATGGCGCAGCCGCGCCATGACCTCGGCCTGGCTGCGCACAAAGCCGTGCTGGTAGGCCTGCCAGGCGCGTTCCTTCTCGTCCTTGAGAACCACCACGCTCAAGGACACCGTGGCCACGGCCAGCAGCACGAACACGCCGCGCAGCAGGATGCGCTGGCGGAATGCGGCCAGGCCCAGGCGCGGCACTTCCAGCCGGGGCAGCTCCAGCCTGGGGTTGAGCAGGCGCTTCATGTGCGGACGGCGGCGCCGGCCTGGCCCACCCAGCGAAAGCCGCGCATGGGCACGTTCTCTATGCCTTCGAAGCCCGGGTCCACCTCGCGCAGGGCCTCGCGGATGGTGCTCACGTGCTTGCGCACGTTGTCGCGGTTGCGGCCGCTTTTGACCACCTCGAACAGCTCGTCGTAGGACACCACTTCGCCGCTGCGCTGGTGCAGCGTGGCCAGGATGCGCTGGGCCGTCAGCGGCAGGTTGATGCGCTCGCCGCGCCAGGTGGGCGTGCGCTGCCACAGCGGGTCCAGCACCAGGGCGTCGCCTGCAGGCGCTGCGGCGGCCTGCGCGGCCACGGGCGCCGCGCGCTGCGTGGTGCGCAGGATGTCGAGGAAAGTCTCGATGAAGTCCGCCTCCTCGAAGGTGGTCTTTTGCAGGTAGTCCCAGGCGTCCAGCGCTTTCATGATGCTGCGGTAGATGGCGGCCGGCATGGCCGACACCACCAGCACCGGCGTGCCCTGGCCCAGCTTGTTGATGGCGTTGATCAGGGCCACGCCCGCATGGCGCTCGCGGCCCAGCTCGATGTCCAGCACCACGGCGTCGTAGTGCTCGCGCGCCAGGGCGGCCTCGGCCTCGTCGCGCGTGAACCACTGGTCGATCACGATGCCGCTGCGCGCACTGCGTATCCATCCCGCCAACTGGTTGCTGGTGGGCAGGTCGTCTTCGATCACGGCGATACGGGTCATGGGGCTGTGCAGTGGTGGGGTCGGGGAGGCCGCCGTGGCGGTGTTCGCGGGATTATCTCGGCCCTGCGCCGGCCCGGGTGTGAGTTTTTCTTCCGGGGTCGGAGCATTTGCGCTGGCGCCGTGAACGCATTGGGCCGTGCGCCGCGTTGTTGCTTCCGGGGTGGATCCGAACAATCGGTCCTCAATGAGCCACCCCTGTTTCCGGTGCCTCAGAAACAGCCAACAACAGCCAACAACAGCCATCACAGCCGAGAGAGAGAGAACACCATGAAAGCCACCTGGAACCGCATCATGCAGGCCCTGACGGGCCGCAAGTCCGCCCGCCTGGACGGAGCCGGCCCTGCCGATTCCTCCGAGCCTGCAGCCGACGCCGGCACGCTGCCGGGCAACGCGCCCCGCCGCCAGCCCGTGGACTGGGCAGTCCTGCTGCCCACGGCACGTACCGTGCGCTGGCTGGCCATCGGCGCCGTGGTGGTGGCGGCCGGCCTGGTGGTGGTGCGCAACCCGCCCGTGCAGCACCTGGAGCAGGGCACGCTGGGCGTGCGCCTGAACCAGTTCACGGGCTCCGTCAGCCTGTGGCGCGATGGCAGCGTGTGGGTGGTTCCGGGCCTGCACACGGTGCGCGTGTTCTCCCTGCGCGACCAGAGCTACCGTCCGGAGGCCATGCGCCAGGCCAATGGCAGCGCACCCCTGCAGTCGGTCGAAGGCCTGTCCCTGGGTCTGGACCTGAACGTGCGCTATGCGCTTGATCCCGCATCGCCCGCCGTCAAGGCCGGCAACCTGCCTCTGGACATAGGCGGCGACATCGTGGAGCCCGCCGTGCAGGGCCTGGTCTACAAGGTGTTCGCACGCTACACCGTGCGCGAGATTTTCTCGACCAAGCGCGCCGAGATCGCCCAGATCATGGAAACCGAACTGCGCACGCGCCTGGCGGCCGACGGCGTCACGCTGCGCAGCATCCAGATCGGCAAGGTGGACCTGCCCGCCGAGTACCGCCGCGGCATGGACAGCCTGCTGGCCGAGGAGCTGGCCTCCGAGAAGATGCGCTACACGCTGGAGCTCAAGGACAAGCGCGTCAAGGAAACCGAGCTGGACGCCAATGCCGACAAGGTGCGCCGCGAAGTGGCCGCCGAAGCCGCCGCACGCGAGCAGGTGATTGCGGCGCGTGCCCAGGAAGAGGCCATGAAGCATGTGCTGCCCTTCAAGCAGCGCCAGATCGAGCAGCGCCAGCTGGAGGCCGAGGCCGAGCGCGTGGCCCGCGTGAAAGCCGCCGAGGGCAGCGCCCAGGCCCGCCGCATCGAGGCCAACGGCGAAGCCGATGCACGCCAGAAGCTGGCCGAGGCCGAGGCCTTCCGCATGGACCGCCTGGGCAAGGTCAACGCCGAGCAGATGGCGCGCGAAGGCACCCTGGTCACGCGCTACCCGTTGCTCATCCAGAAGACGCTGGCCGACAAGCTCTCGGACAAGATCCAGGTCATCATCGCGCCCCCGCCGACCAATGGCGACTTCATCGGCGCGGCCCTGCTGGGCGGCAGCCGCAATGCACAGGCCGGCGCAGCCTCCGTGGCCGCCGAAGATGCCAACGCAGCCGTTCAGGAGCAATAAGCCATGCTGACCGTATCGACCTTGGCCGCCGCAGCGCTGGCCACCGGCATGGGCAGCGCCATCGTGGTGCAGGACCAGGCCAGCCTGCGCGCCGCGCCGCGCGATGGCGCCCAGCAGCAGGCCAGCCTGTGGCAGGGCGAGGTGCTGGAGATCAGGGGCGAACGCCTGGACTACCTCCAGGTCTGGGACCACAAGCGCGAGCGCGGCGGCTTCATCCGCGCCGGCGATGTGCGCCGCGTGGCCATGACCGAGGCCGATGCCCCCGCCTTGCTGGCCGTGCTGCGCTTCGTGCAGGACACGCCCGGTGCCGAGGCGCTGGGCATTGGCCTGGCGGCCGCCTACCTGCAGGCCGCGCCCGCCAGGACCCTGGCCGGCGCCGAAGGCGCGCAGGCCTTCGACGCACTGGGCGGCTTTGCCGACCGGCTGGCGCGGCGCGCCTCCGCCGCTGCGCCCGGCAAGGCCTCGGGTGCCACGCTGTCGGCCCACCTGGATGTGGCCAACGGCTACGGCCTGCGCTTTGCGACCTATGAGGTCGAAGGCCGCATGCAGGTCTGCTATGAAGGCGAATTCTTCCGCCGCGTGCTGGCCATGCCAGCTGCCGACGCGCCGCAGCGCGCCCGCGCTGCCCTGGCGTTGACACGGCCCGAATGCGTGGACCCCGATCTGCCGGCCCATGAGCGCGCCCGCATGCATGCCTGGCAGGCCGATGTGCTGGAGCGCGTGGACGTGACCGGCCTGCCGCCCTACCTGCGCGGTCGCGTGCAGATGCGCCGCGCCAGCGTGTGGGCGGCGCTGGCCTTTCAGCAGGCGCGCAAGAGCATGGCCGACCCTGCCGTGGCGGCATCGGCCGCCCGGGCGCTGGCCGAGTTCACGGGCGTCAGCAAGTCCGAGCTGCCCGATGAAGACCAGAGCGCCTACAACGACGCGGCCATGCGGGTGAGCGCCGTGCGCTGGGCGCTGTCGCCTGTTGCTGCTGCGGCTCCTTCTGCCGGAGCCCGCCCGACGCTGCTGACCGAGCCCGGTGCCGCCGGCGAAACCTGCGTGCTGCTGGTGGACGCCCAGCACGGCGCCAAGGCCCCTTTGCTGCGCCGCTGCACCTATGGCGTGGTGTGGGCTGCATCGGCCAGCACCAACCGCGAGGGCACGGCCGTGGCCCTGGCCGTGCAGCCGCTGGAAGGCTGGCGCGAACTGTGGGTGCTGCGCAAGACCGAAGGCGGCTGGCTGGCCGATGTGCTGCCCCCGGCCGCCACCGCCCCGGAGACCGGCGTGGCGGAATGGGCGGGCTGGGTGCCTGGCGGCCAGCTGATGCTGGTGGCGCGCGAGGCCCGTGGCCAGGGCCGGTACCGCAAGAGCTTCGAAGTGGTGCGGCTGGACGGCCTGGCCACCGAGCGCGTGACCGGCGATGTATCGGCTCTGCCGCTGTTCCAGCGCTGGCAGGACCCGGCCTGGAAGCGCCAGTCCCTGAGCCTGCGCTGAAGCAAAAAAAAAGCCTGCACCGGTGGGGTGCAGGCTCGTCTCCAACGATGCCTGGAGCGTTGCCAGGCGACTCCTCTAGGAACTCCTTGTTCGCCTTCCAGCGGTGCTGGCCGGCGAATCCAAGCGGCGATTCTACGAGTGAAGCCGGGGCCGTGCGGCCGAGTCATCTGATAAATGATGTCTTATAGAGGACTGTGGTTGTGCAGTCGCCTGGGGGACAGTCACAGGCGCGCCTGCAGGCAGGTCAAGTGATTGTTCTGCATAGGTATTTTCAATTTCCATGAAATTCTGAAAGTCGTGATGCCCTGCAAAGACCATGCATGCCGCTTTGGTTATCCGGGCCTGTGCGGTGGCGAGCCGGGTGGATGCGCATCAAGCTTGTGTAAGCCTGTCTTGCTATATCTTCAGGTTTCGCCAGCCTGCGGCGGCAGGCGGGCATCTCACCAGAAAACCCAGCGAACCGGAGACCACGATGACCCACATTTACGACCAGCATCTGGAGCGCAACAGCGCCAACCATGCGCCGCTCAGCCCCTTGGGCTTCATCGCCCGCACGGCCGAGGTCTATCCCGAACGGCTGGCCGTGGTCCACGGCACGCTGCGCCGCAACTGGGGCGAGACCTATGCGCGCTGCCGCCAGCTGGCCAGCAGCCTGCACAAGGCGGGCGTGGGCAAGAACGACACCGTGGCCGTGATGCTGCCCAATACGCCGCCCATGGTGGAGGCGCATTTCGGCGTGCCCATGGCCGGAGCCGTGCTCAATGCGCTGAACACGCGGCTGGATGCGGAAACCATTGCCTTCATGCTGGACCACGGCGAGGCCAAGGTGCTGATCGTGGACCCGGAGTTCACGGGCGTGGTGGCCAAGGCGCTGAAGCTGCGCCAGCGCAGCGCGCCGCTGCTGGTGATCCAGGTCGAGGACGCGCTGTACGGACCGGCCGCCGAGCAGGTGGGCAGCCTGGACTACGACGACTTCGTGGCCGGTGGCGATGCCGGTTTCGACTGGCAGCTGCCTGCCGACGAGTGGGACGCCATTGCGCTGAACTACACCAGCGGCACCACGGGCAACCCCAAGGGCGTGGTCTACCACCACCGGGGTGCGGCCATCAATGCCATCAGCAATGTGCTGGAGTGGGACATGCCCAAGCACGCCGTCTACCTGTGGACCCTGCCCATGTTCCATTGCAACGGCTGGTGCTTTCCGTGGACGGTGGCGGCGCGCGCGGGGGTCAATGTCTGCCTGCGCCGGGTGGAGGCACAGGCCATCTTCGACGCCATCCGCAACCACGGCGTCACGCATTACTGCGGCGCGCCCATCGTGCACGGCCTGCTGGTCAATGCGCCGGCCGCCATGAAGGAGGGCGTGCCCGCCGGGGTCAAGGCCATGGTGGCGGGTGCCGCGCCACCGGCGTCGATGATCGAGGGCATGGAGCAGCTGGGCTTCGACATCACCCATGTCTACGGCCTGACCGAGGTCTATGGCCCGGCCACGGTCTGCGCCAAGCACGCAGCCTGGGATGCGCTGGACATCGGCGAACGCGCGCGCCTCAATTCCCGCCAGGGCGTGCGCTACCACCTGCAGCGCTCGGCCAGCGTGCTCGATCCGGAGACCATGGAACCCGTGCCCCATGACGGCCAGACCATGGGCGAGATCATGTTCCAGGGCAACATCGCCATGAAGGGCTACCTGAAGAACCCGCAGGCCACGGACGAGGCCTTCCGCGGCGGCTGGTTCCACACGGGCGACCTGGCCGTGCAGCATCCGGACGGCTATATACAGATCAAGGACCGCAGCAAGGACATCATCATCTCGGGCGGGGAGAACATCTCGTCCATCGAGGTCGAGGACGTGCTCTACCGCCACCCGGCCGTGCTGGCCGCCGCCGTGGTGGCCAAGCCCGATCCCAAATGGGGCGAGACGCCCTGCGCCTTCATCGAGCTGAAGGCCGGCGCGCAGACCACGGCCGAAGACATCGTGGCCCACTGCAAGAAGCACCTGGCCGGCTACAAGGTGCCGCGCGCCGTGGTCTTTGGCGAGCTGCCCAAGACCAGCACGGGCAAGATCCAGAAGTTCGAGCTGCGCCGGCAGGCCGGATCGGTCCAGGCCATCACGGGCTGAGGGCCGGGCCGCAGCGCGGGCAGCGGCTCAGTGTCCGGCGGTCTTGGAAAACAGCTGGATGACCAGCACGCCCGCCACGATCAGGCCCATGCCCGCCAGCGCGGGCAGGTCCAGCGTCTGGCCCTGCCAGAGCCAGCCCACCAGCGAGATCAGCACGATGCCCGCGCCGGACCAGATCGCATAGGCCACGCCCGTGGGCACGGTGCGCAGCGTCAGCGACAGGAAGTAGAAGGCCAGCGCGTAGCCCAGGACCGTGACCACGCTGGGCCACAGCCGCGTGAAGCCTTCGGACTGCTTGAGGCAGGAGGTGGCCGCCACCTCGGCGACGATGGCCAGGCCCAGGTACAGGTAGTTGGACGCCATGCTCAGATGGCCGCGTAGCTGCCGGTGCCCTCGGGCCAGCGCGTGAGCACGTCGAAGCCCGTGTCGGTCACCACCACCATGTGCTCCCACTGGGCGGACAGCGACTTGTCGTTGGTGATCACCGTCCAGCCGTCGGCCAGTTCGCGGGTGGCCGCCTTGCCGGCGTTGAGCATGGGCTCGATGGTGAAGATCATGCCGGCCTCCAGCACCATGCCCTGGCCGGGCTGGCCGTAATGCAGCACCTGGGGGTCGTCGTGGTAGACCTTGCCGATGCCGTGGCCGCAGTACTCGCGCACCACGCTGAAGCGCTCGCGCTGGGCCACGGTCTGGATGGCATGGCCGATGTCGCCCAGCGTGGCGCCGGGGCGCACGGCGCGGATGCCGGCCAGCAGGGCCTCGTAGGTGGTCTCCACCAGGCGGCGCGCCTGGTTGGAGGGCTGGCCTACGTAGTACATGCGGCTGGTGTCGCCGATCCAGCCCTCGGGCGTGGTCACGGCCACATCGACATTGAGGATGTCGCCCTCGCGCAGGATCTGCCGGGCGTCGGGAATGCCGTGGCAGACCACGTGGTTGGGCGAGGTGCAGACCGACTTCGGAAAGCCGTGGTAGCCCACGTTGGTGGGCACGCAGCGCAGTTCGTCGACGATGAAGTCATGGCAGAGCTTGTCCAGGTGCTCGGTGCTGACGCCCGGCTGCACGTGGGGCACCAGCATCTGCAGGACGCGGGCGGCCAGGCCACCGGCCTTGCGTGATTGCCCGATATCGAGGGCGTCGTGCAGCGGAACGCTGCGCAGCTTGGCGCCCCTCATTGCAGGCCTCCCGACAGGCGAACGGGGCGCGGGCGGCGTGCTGCCGTATCGGCGGGAGCCGGTGCCGCCTCGGGCTCGCCCAGCTTCAGCGTGGCCGCGGCCTCTTGCAGCAGCAGGGCGCAGATGCCTGCGTAGTCGAGATGGGGATGGTGTTCGGCCAGCTGGCCGACACGCAGCCAATGCTCGGCCTGGGCGTTGATGGATCGACCCAGGGCCGCGCTGGACAGGCGGATCTGGTCGTGCAATTGGTCGGATATTTTGACGATTCCCATGGGGTGGCGATCATACGGGGAATATACGTTTCGTATATTGACAATCGCAAATCGCGGGCCCGGAGGCGGGGCATTCGTGCAGGTCTGCAGATGCAGGCCGTCATGTCGTCGGCAAGACTGCGCGAAGGACGGCGTGGATGCTCTTGTGTTGATAGCGCAATGATCACGTCCGGCTGGTCATCCGGCAAAGGTGATGTTTTTCCTGCAGCGCGGTCCTGTACAAGACTGGGCCTTGCGTGATCGGCGGTCTTCTATCAGATATCTGTTGCAGATCTGGGGCTTACCCCTAGCAAGTCGCCTGCTACCCAAACTGACAAGAATCAAGACTGTCTGGAAGCGAATGTCCTGCAAGCCGGCGCATGGTGCGGCCGGCCGGGCCTTCCGGGAGGGAGCAGCAATGGGCAAGGAACAAGAAGCGGGTTCGGCAACGGGATCGGGCGGGGCGCGCATCGTCGTCGTGGGCGGTGGCGTGGCGGGGCTGGAGATTGCCACGGCGCTGGGCAAGGGGCGCGCGGACGCCATCGGCTCCGTGACCCTGGTGGACAGCGATTCGGCCCATGTCTGGAAGCCCATGCTGCACACCATTGCGGCCGGCACGCGCGACCTGGCCCAGCAGCAGACCACCTACCTGGCCCAGGCCAGCGACGCCAGCTTTGCCTACCAGCCCGGCGAGATGTGCGGCCTGGACCGCGAGGCCCGCGAGGTGCTGCTGGCCCCCATCGAGGCGCCCGATGGCCGCGAGATCGTGCCGGGCCGGCGCATTGCCTACGACAGGCTGGTGATCGCCGTGGGCAGCGGTGCCAATGATTTCGGCACGCCGGGCGTGGACGAGCACTGCTTCATGATCGACTCGCGCCGCAAGGCCGATGCCTTCAACAGCGAGATCCGCCTGCGCATGGTGCGCTGCATGACCAGCGGCGAGCAGTTGCGCGTGGCCATTGTGGGCGGCGGCGCCACGGGCGTGGAGCTGGCGGCCGAGCTGGTGCAGCTGGCCGAGAGCGCCCGCGCCTACGGCGCGCTGGGCGAGGCCGCGCGCTTCGGCATCGTGCTGATCGAGGCCGGGCCGCGCCTGCTGCCCGGTTTTCCTGAAGAGATTTCCGAAGCCACGCGCCTGCGTCTGCAGGCCCTGGGCGTTTCGGTGATCGTCAACGGCCGCGTGCAGTCGGCCAGCGAAGAGGGGTTCGTTCTGGCCAGCGGCGAGTTCGTCCCCGCAGGCCTGCGCGTCTGGGCAGCGGGCGTGAAGGCCCCGGCCTTCCTGGCGCAGCTGGGACTGGAGACCACGCAAGGCAACCAGCTCAAGGTCAACGGCCAGTTGCAGACCAGCGACCCCCATGTCTACGCCGTAGGGGACTGCGCCAGCTTCACCCTGCCCGGCGCCAGCGTGCCGCTGCCGCCCACTGCCCAGGTGGCGCACCAGCAGGCCCGCTATCTGGTGGAGACGCTGCCGCGCCTGCTGAAGGAGCCGGGGTTCCGCCCCGAAGGCTTTGCCTACCGCGACTTTGGCGCCCTGGTGTCATTGGCCCATTACGACGCCTATGGATCGTTGGGCAAATTCGGCCTGTTCAACGGCGGCGTGATCCGCGGGCGCATGGCCATGCTGAGCCACATCATGCTGTACCGCTCGCATCAGGCGCGGATCTACGGATTTTGGCGCGGGGGGCTGCTGTGGCTGATCGATTTGATGAATTCGCGCCTGCGCCCGTCGATCCGGCTGGACTGAGCGGCCGGGCCCGGCATCAAAGCAGCCCCTCGATGGGCAGCCAGCCCAGCACGCGCAGCATCAGGCGCTTGAATGCACTGCTGCCGGGCTCGGTGGTGGTGGTGAGTGGCTCAGGCGGCGTGCCGCTTTCCGTGGTCCAGCTCAGGCGGCCCTGTGCATCGATCTGCACGTGGTAGGCGGCGGACGGCAGGCTCTGGTCGAGCATGCGGCTCATCTGCGAAGCCATCTCGGGGCTGTCGATCAGCAGGCCCATCTCGGTGTTGAGGTGGGCCGAGCGCGGGTCGAAGTTGAACGAGCCCACGAAGATGCGCTCGCCATCGACCGCAAAAGTCTTCGCATGCAGGCTGGAGCCCGAGCTGCCGGGGCGGCTGCCAGAACCCACGCCCGCCTTCCCGCCCGAGGACGCGGCGGGCGACGGGGGGGCTTGCCGGGGCACGCCTGCATCGGCTGCGGGCGTGTCCGGCTCGCCGATCTGGCGGCGCAGCTCGTACAGCTGCACGCCTTCCTCGATCAGCGGGCGCCGGTACCGGGCATAGCCGGCATGGACCACGGCCACGTCGGTCGCCTCCAGGCTGTTGGTGAGCACGCGCACGGCAATGCCCTGGCGGCGCAGGCCGGCCAGGGCGCGCACACCGGCCTCGGTGGGCACGAAGTAGGGCGAGACCAGGTCCAGCTGGCGCTGCGGCTGGCCGATGGCGGGTGCCAGCTGCGTGATCAGCAGCCCCTGCCTGGGCACCTGGCCCAGCACCTTGGCCGGGTCGTCGCTGACCAGGGTGGTGCGGGCCCATTGCAGTGGCAGGCGGCCGGCCAGCAGCTCTTGCGTGAACGGGCTTTGCGCCACGGCGCGCACATAGGCCTGGGCCTCGGGGCGCTGCACCTCGGTGGCCAGGGCCTCGCTGGCGCGCGCCACCGCATAGTCGGGCAGCGGCGGCAGCAGGCTGGCCACGGGATAGGCCGAGGCGCTGGCCCAGTACTGGTCGAACGAGTGCGCGATATCGGCCACCACCGGCCCCATGGCGACCACGTCCAGGTCGGCGAACAGCACGCCGTCGGTGGCCGCGAAGTACTCGTCGCCGATGTTGCGTCCACCCACGATGCTGGCCTGGCTGTCGGCCGTGAAGCTCTTGTTGTGCATGCGCCGCTGCGTGCGCGAGAAATCCGTCACATAGCCCAGCGCCTTGGGCGTGCGCTGCGCAAAGGGGTTGAACAGCCGTACCTCGATCTGCGGATGCCGGTCCAGCGCGCTGAGCTGGGTGTCCAGCCCCGCCGTGCCGCCGTCGTCCAGCAGCAGGCGCACGCGCACGCCCCGGTCGGCGGCCTGGCGCAGTTCGTCGAGCAGCAGGTGGCCCGTGGTGTCGTCACGCCAGATGTAGTACTGCACATCCAGCGTGCGCTGGGCCACGCGAGCCAGCAGGGCACGCGCCGCGTAGGCGTTGCGTGCATCGGAAAGCGCGTGGATGCCGGTAAGCCCCGGATGCTGGTCCAGCAGCGGTGCCAGCGCCTGGCCCAGCAGCGTGGCCTGGGCGGCCTCGGGCGGCAGCGCCGTGGATTCGCTGCGGCCGGCCAGCGGCGGCAGGCTGCAGCCTGCCAGCAGCAGGGCCAGGACGAGCGCCTGGGTGGTGGCAAGGGCGCGGCGCAGCAGGGGCATGGGGCGTTCGGTGTTTGCGGTGGTCAGTGCAGCCAGCGGATGAACAGCTGGATCACCGTGGCATTGACGATGTCGACGAAGAAGGCGCCCACCATCGGCACGATGAGGAAGGCCTTGTGCGAGGGGCCGTACTGGTTGGTGATGGCCTGCATGTTGGCCACGGCCGTGGGCGTGGCGCCCATGCCGAAACCGCAGTGGCCGGCGGCCAGCACGGCCGCATCGTAGTTGCTGCCCATGATGCGGAAGGTCACCAGCGCGGCATACAGGCCCATCACCAGGGTCTGGGCCGCCAGGATCACCATCAGCGGCGCCGCCAGCCCCGCCAGCTCCCACAGCTTGAGCGACAGCAGGGCCATGGCCAGGTAGATGGACAGCGAGGCATTGCCGAAGACGTCGATGGCCCGGTCGAATACCTGGAAGTGAAAGACATAGTCCAGCGTATTGCGGATCACGACGCCGCCTGCCAGCGCCCAGACGAAGGTGGGCAGGGAGAACAGGGTGCCGGCGGTGAACTGCGCCATGAACTCGGCAAAGCCCAGGCAGCCTGCGAACAGGGCCAGTGTTTCTATGGCCGCGCTGGTGGTGATCAGGCGCGTCTGCTCGGGATTCTCGAAGCCGCCGTGGCTTGCACTTTCGCCCAGCGGGGGCTGTTTTTCGGGGGCGGCTGCGGGGTCGTGCACGGCAAGCCGGCGGCGCGTGATCAGGGCCTTGGCCAGCGGGCCGCCGATCAGGCCGCCGATCACCAGTCCGAAGGTGGCACAGGCAATGCCCAGCGTGACCGCGCCCTGAATACCGTATTCGCGCTCGAAAACCTGGCCCCAGGCACCCGCCGTGCCATGGCCGCCCGTCAGGGTGACGGAGCCTGCGATCAGCCCGAACAGCGGGTCGAGCCCGAGCATCGTGGCCAGGCTCACGCCCACCAGGTCCTGCAGGCCGATGAAGACGGCGACCACGGCCAGGAACAGCAGCAGCGAACGGCCGCCTTCGCGCAGCTTGGCGAAATTGGCGCTCAGCCCGATGGATGAGAAAAACACCAGCATGAAGGCCATCTGCAGCTCGCTGCTGAAGCTGAAGGTGTAGCCCAGGGTCTGGTTGAGCACGAACAGGGCGACGGCGACGACCAGACCGCCGGCCACGGGCTCGGGGATGTTGAATTCGCGCAGCAGGCGCAGGTGCTGCACCAGCCATTTGCCCAGCAAAAGGACAAGGGCGGCGAAGATCAGGGTGTAGTAGGCGCTGAAAGTCAGGTGCATGGCTTCCGTGTTCTGGTGGGCGGGGCAAGGCAGCTCACCATACGATAGGCGGCATGCCGGGGGGCGATGTCAGGATAGCCACTGATTCCCAGGCCTGCTGAAAGTGCCCTTCGGTCGTGCCCTGTGTCAGTGCCCTGTCAGCTGGCTACGGGGCCGGGCCGCCTGTCCTCGACGGTGAAGCGGGCCAGCGTGTAGATGCGGCTGTCGGCGCGCATGGGGTTGGCCACGGCACGCAGCTCGCTGGTCCAGCGTTCGGGCGTGATGTCTGCCAGGCCATAGCCGCGTTCCTCGCAGCGTGCGTACAGCACCTGCGGGTTGTGGGCGACGATGGCATCGACCTTGGCCTGTGTGGTGCCGCTGCGCGAGGTGATCGAGGTGCTGCAGAACTCGCTGGCCACGATGGGGTTGCGCCGTTCGGGCGCGGCCTCGGGATCGGCATGCACGGCACAGACGTAGTTCTGGTGCAGGTCGCCGCCCAGCAGCACGCTGTTGCGCGGCGTGGGCTGGGCGCCCGGCGTGAGGTGGCGCACCAGGCGCTGGCGCGCGGCCGGGTAGCCGTCCCAGCTGTCCGTGGCCTGCGATCCCGAGGGCGGCCGGTGCGCCGACAGCAGGGTGGGCTGGGCCAGGATGCTCCAGCGCGGCCCCTCGCTGCCCTGGTGGCGTGCGTCCTCGGCCAGTTGGCGGTACAGCCACTGCTCCTGAGTCCAGCCCAGGAAGCTGCGCGCCGTGTCCGACAGGGCCGCACATTGCGCAGGGCGCACGCTGCCCTTGTCTGCCTCGCCCTCGGTGCGGCAGGCCTGGGCGCTGCGGTACTGGCGGCCGTCCAGCAGATGCAGCCGGGCCAGCCGGCCCCATTGCAGGCTGCGGTACAGCTGCAGGCCGCCGCCGCCATGCGATGCCCCGGCGCCCGTCAGCGCGCTGGCACGCAGCGGCATGTTTTCGTAGAAGGCCTGCCAGGCGGCCATGCGCCGGGCCAGGAAACGCGCGGCATCGCCCTGGCCCTGGTCGCCCGCGTAGTTGTTTTCCACCTCATGGTCGTCCCAGCCCACGGACCAGTTGCACAGGGCGTGCGCGGCCTGCAGCAGCGGGTCGCTCTTGTGCAGGGCGTAGCGGTCGCGGTAGTCCTGCAGGGTCTGCGCGGCGCGCAGGTTGTGCGTGCGGGCCAGGCCCAGCGTCATGGCGGGCGTGGCGTATTCGTAGATGTAGTCGCCCAGGAAGATCACCAGGTCCGGCGCATCCTGCACCACCTGGCGCCAGGCCGCGTAGTAGCCGTGCTCCCAGCGCTGGCAGGAGGCATAGGCCAGGCGCAGGCGCTGCGGCATGCTGCCGGGGGCGGGCGCCGTGCGGCAGCGGCCCGTGCCGCTGACCGCCTGTCCCAGCATGAAGCGGTAGTGGTACCAGCGGTCGGGCGCCAGTCCTCCCACCTGCACATGCACGCCGTGGCCCCATTCGGGCTGGGCCATGGCCTCGCCGCTGCGCACGATGTGGCGGAACAGCGGGTCGTGCGCCAGCTCCCAGCGGATCTTGAGCGCAGGCATGGCCGTGGTGTCGGTCTCGCCCAGCTGGGACAGCGGTGGCGTCAGCCGCGTCCACAGCAGCACGTTGTCGGGTTCGGGGTCGCCGCTGGCCACGCCCAGCGTGAAGGGGTTGTGCGCAGGCCGCTCGCCCAGCCGGGCCCAGGCAGGCAACTGGCCCAGCGCCGTGGCCAGGCCCGAGCCGACCAGAAACTGGCGCCGCGGTGCAGGGACGGAGGCGCTGAAGGGCAGGTGCATGGCGGTTCGGGGCAGGTGGCGCAAAAAAGCGGGGAAAGACGGGGCGTGGCCTTGGGTGGATCAAAGGCCGGCGCCTGCATTTCCAACTGGCTGCGATTGTGCGCCTGATGCCGTGGCAATGCAGTGCTTGCCCCGCTCCTTGGCCTGCAGCATGGCGGTGTCGGCGCGGCGCAGCACGTCCATGCCGTTTTCGTGGCCTTGCAACTGGGCCACGCCCGCGCTGAAGCTCAGGGGCCGGGGTGCGGGCTGGCCTGGGGTCTGCGCAGATGCGGGCAAAGGCGCCTGCTCCAGCAACTGCAGAAGGCGCTGCAGCGCCTGGGCGCCCGCCGTCTCCGGGGTCTGCGGCAGCAGCAGCACGAAGGCCTGGCCTTCATAGCGGCCCACCACGTCTTCCGGGCGCAGCCCTTGGCGTGCCAGCTGGGCCACATGCACCAGCGCGGCATCGCCCATGGCGTGCCCCAGCTCGGCATTGAGGGCCTGCATGCCGTCCATATCGACCAGGGCAACGCTCAGCGGCTGGCCATGGCGCTGTGCGCGTGCCACCTCGCGGTCCAGTGCCTCGCTCACGCCCAGGCGGTTGAGCTGGCCGGTCAGCGGGTCGTGGCGTGCGCGGCGCGCGGCCTCGTCCAGCTCCTGCTGCAGTGTTTCGATGCGGGCCTCGCAGGCATCGACATGGGCGCGCAGCGCCTGCAGCTCCTCCTGAGCCACGCGGCTGCCGGCGGCCATGGTGCGCGTGGCCTCCAGCACCTGCTGCAGCAGCGGGGCTGCATCTTCCAGGCGCTGGATGCCGTCCAGCTGGCGTGCCGCCTCTTCCATGCGGGCGCCCAGCGTTTCGTTGCTGCTCGTGATCTGCGCCAGGTGCTGGACGAAGCCGCCCAGCATGTCCCTGAGCGCCTGCTGCGCGGCGGCCATGCCGTCCTGCAACTGCAGGCGCCGGTGGATCACGGTCTGCAGCTCGCGCCGTGCATCGGCCAGAGGCGCGGGCGACAGCGGCGGGGTGATGGCCTGCTCGATGGCCGTGAGCTGCTGCACCAGCCAGCTGCCATGCGTGGGGTCCTGGGCCAGGTGCTGCACCAGGGTCTGCAGCAACTCCTGCATCAACTGCAGGACCTGAAGCTGGTCGGCGATGGCGAACGACAGCTGGTAGTGCTGGTCGTGCAGGCGCCGCGCCAGGGCCTTGGCATCCACGGGCGGCGATTGCAGCTGCTCCATCAGCTGCTGGTGCAGTTGCCCGGTTTTGGTGTCCTGGGTGTCCAGCAGCGTGGACAAGGCCTCGAAGCGCCGCGCCAACTGCTGGGTCAGGTCGTCGGGCAGGGCCTGGACGGGCGGCGGCACGGGCAGCTCCACGGGCCTGGCCTCATAGGCGGGCGGCTGCAGGGCCGCGTTGGCATAGGCGGTGATGACCTGCTGCAGCCCTTGCCAGTCGCTGCGCTCTATGGCGGCGCCCAGCTGGTCGCGCAGGCGCTTTTGCCCCGGCGTCTGCGCAGGCAGCAGCGCGTGGACGTGGCGCAGCGGGCCCTGGGGAAAGCTGGCGGGGCCGGGCTCGCCAGCCGCCTGTTCATAAAGGCGGGTGTAGTTTTCCGGTGTGGGCGGCAGGCGGTTCAGCGCCAGTTGCCGCAGGGTTTCGCGTGCCAGTTCGGAAGCGGAGCGCTCGGCCATGGGTGGGCAGTTGTTTCAGAATGCAATGCCCTCCAGTGTGGCATGGCCAGCGCCCGGTTCACTGCTCGTTGACCATCACCAGCTTGCCCTGCACCTGGCGCGATCCCATGCGCGCATAGGCGGCGTGCAGCTCGGCCATGGGCATGGTGCGATCGATCACGGGCTTGATCTTTCCCTGGCCGTACCACTGCGCCAGCTCCTGCATCATGGCCGCATTGGCCTTGGGCTCGCGCCGGGAGAACTCGCCCCAGAAGACGCCCACCAGCGATGCGCCCTTGAGCAGCGGCAGGTTCAGCGGCAGGGCAGGAATCGGACCAGCGGCAAAGCCCACGATCAGATAGCGGCCGCGCCAGGCGATGGAGCGGAAGGCCGGCTCGGCGAAGTCGCCGCCCACGGGGTCGTAGACCACGTCGGGGCCCTTGCCGTCGGTGGCTTCCTTGATGGCGGCGCGCAGATCGCCCTGGCTGTAGTTGATGGTGGCATCGGCGCCCTGTGCCTTGCACAGCGCGCACTTTTCGTCGGTGGAGGCCGCTGCGATCACACGCGCACCCGCCGCCTTGGCGATCTGGATGGCGGCCGTGCCCACGCCGCCTGCCGCGCCCAGCACCAGCACGGTCTCGCCCGCGCGCAGCTGGCCGCGGTCGATCAGCGCATGGTGCGAGGTGGCATAGGTCATGATGAAGGCCGCAGCATCGACGAAGCTGAAACCGTCTGGCAGCGGCATGCACAGCGCGGCCGGCGCCAGCGTATGGGTGCCGAAGCCCCCCGTGCCCGACAGGCAGGCCACGCGCTGGCCCACGGCCAGGTGGCTCACGCCTTCACCCACGGCCTGGACCACGCCCGCGTATTCCGAGCCCGGCACGAACGGCAGCTCAGGCTTCATCTGGTACTTGTTCTGCACGATCAGCAGATCGGGAAAGTTCAGGCTGGCCGCCTTCACTTCGAGCAGTACCTGCCCCGGGCCCGGCGTGGGCGTGGGCAGCTGCGTCCACTGCAGTTGATCGACGCCTGTGGGCGTGGTGCAAAGCCAAGCGTGCATGGTGGTTGTCTCCTGTGATTGAATGCCTGGCCGATGATAGGAGTGTGGTGGGAATGCCTCCTGTCCCTCGGGCGACGAGACGCCCGCCTACAATCGCCCGCAATCCCTGCTGTATCCATGAAGATTCTCATTTGTAACGACGACGGCTACCAGGCGCCCGGCATCCAGGCCCTGTACGAGGCGCTGCGCACGGTGGCAGACGTCGAGGTGGTGGCACCGGAGCACAACAACAGTGCCAAGTCCAACGCCCTGACGCTGAACGCGCCGCTGTATGTGCACCAGGCCCACAACGGCTTTCGCTATGTCAATGGCACGCCTGCGGACTGCGTGCACATCGCCCTGACCGGCCTGCTGGGCTACCGGCCCGACCTGGTGGTTTCCGGCATCAACAACGGCGCCAACATGGGCGACGACACCATCTATTCCGGCACCGTGGGCGCCGCCATGGAAGGCTTTCTGTTCGGCATTCCCTCCATTGCCTTCTCGCAGGTGGACAAGGGCTGGTCCGAGATCGAGGCCGCTGCCGCCGCCGCGCGCCAGCTGGTCATGGACATGCAATCGCAGGAGCTGATCGGCCTGTCGCCCTGGCTGCTCAACGTGAACATTCCCAACATGCCCTTGTCCGCGCTCAAGCCCCTCAAGCTGTGCCGGCTGGGCCGCCGCCATGCGGCCGAACGCGTCATCACCCAGGAGAGCCCGCGCGGCGAAATGATGTACTGGATAGGCAGCGCAGGCGCGGCCAAGGATGACTCGGAGGGCACGGACTTCCACGCCACGGCGCACGGCCATGTGTCCGTCACGCCGCTGAAGGTGGACCTGACCGACCACGACAACCTGGGCTACTGGGCACAGACGGCGGCCAGGCTGGCGTCGGCCGGCCAGGGCGGGGCGGTGCAACCGTGAGCGAGCGCCGTCCCGGAGTTCCCTCGTGGGTGGCGCGCTCGGTGCAGACCCCTGCGCCGGCCTCGCGCGCGGCGCCTGCGCGCTCTGCGCTGGCGCCGGCCGGTGCCCGTGTCCCGCAACAGCCTTCGGGCATCGGCCTGGACTCGGCCGCCGTCCGCGCCCGCATGGTGCAGCGGCTGGCTGCCACCGGCATACAGTCGCCGGCCGTGCTGGCCGCCATGGGATCGGTGGAGCGCCACCGCTTTGTGGACAGCGCCCTGGTCAACCAGGCCTATGAAGACACCAGCCTGCCCATTGGCCTGGGCCAGACGATCTCCAAGCCCAGCGTGGTCGCCCGCATGACCGAGCTGCTGCTGGGTTCGGAGGCCGCGAAGTCGGGCCTGGGCCGCGTGCTGGAAATCGGCACGGGCTGCGGCTACCAGGCGGCGGTGCTGGCGCGCGTGGCACGCGAGGTCTATTCGATCGAGCGCCTGCGCGGCCTGCACGAGAAAGCGCGCAGCAACCTGCGGCCCTGGCGGCTGACCAATGTCCATCTGATCTTTGGAGATGGCATGGAAGGCTATGGCAGCGGCGCGCCGTATGCGGGCATCATCTCGGCCGCTGGCGGCGAGAGCATGCCCTCGGCCTGGTGCGACCAGCTGGCCGTGGGCGGGCGGCTTGTCGCGCCCATGGTGGTTACGGGTGGTAAGCAGGCACTGCTGGTGATTGACAAGAGTTCACACGGGTTTACGCAGTCGATTTTGGAGGCCGTGAACTTTGTCCCCCTAAAATCGGGCATCGCCTAGAAGGGAATAACTTATGTTGGTATCGCGAAGTCTTGGGGCTTGGGGAACGGTGGTGCTGGCCGGCATGGTTCTGGCAGGCTGCACATCCCAAGTGAACAGGGCTCCCGTGGAGGACCGTGGAACGACCACCACCTCCTCCACCTCTTCCTCGCCATCGGCAGCCGTCAAGCCGCTGCCCGGCGTCGAAAACGCCGGCAAGCCCGGCTACTACACGATCAAGCCCGGTGACACGCTGATCCGCATCGGCCTGGAAACCGGCCAGAGCTGGAAGGACATCGCGCGCTGGAACAATCTGGAGAACCCCAACCTGATCGAAGTCGGTCAGGTGGTGCGCGTCGTGCCGCCGACCAGCTCGGACAGCGTCGGCACGCGCCCCTCGTCCACTGCCTCCTCCACGCCCAGCGGCTCGCCCGTGGTGGCAACGCCGCTGCCACCCGTGGCATCGTCGGGCGGCTCCACGGCAACGCCTGCACCCGCACCGACCCCGGCACCCGCCCCTGCACCCGCAGCCGGCAAGGGCGCCGACGATGTGGACTTCATCTGGCCTGCATCGGGCAGCCTGATCGCCGGTTTTGACGAGGCGCGCAACAAGGGTTACGACATCGCAGGCAAGGCCGGCGATCCCGTGATGGCCGCTGCCGATGGCCGCGTGGTCTATGCCGGCGCCGGCCTGCGTGGCTATGGCAACCTGATCATCCTCAAGCACAACAACACCTACCTCACGGCCTACGCGCACAACCAGACGCTGCTGGTCAAGGAAGACCAGACCGTGCGCAAGGGCCAGAAGATCGCCGAGATGGGCAGCACCGACGCGGACCGCGTGAAGCTGCACTTCGAGGTGCGTCGCCAGGGCAAGCCTGTCGATCCTTCGCGCTACCTGCCTTCGCGCTGATGAGCCGCAGCACCAGGCAAACCGGACAAGCCCCTGCCCCGCAGGGGCTTGTTTCTTCTGCGCCCGGCGAATCGCCGTGGGAGCCGGTCGAGGACGAGGCCGAAGGCGGCGAGGTCGAGGCCGCCGCAGCCGAGCTGCGCGAGATCACCGTGCCGCCGGCCCAGCACGGCCTGCGCGCCGACAAGGTGCTGGCCGAATGCGTGGCCGAGTTCTCCCGCAGCTATCTGCAGCAACTGCTGGCGCAGGGCGCGGTCACGCTCAATGGGCGTGTGCTGGTCAAGCCGGCCACCAAGGTGGCCGCCGGCGACCGGATGGTGCTGGAGATGCGGCCCACGCAGCAGAGCATGGCCTTCCAGCCCGAAGACATGGCGCTGGACGTGGTGTATGAGGACGAGCACCTGCTGGTCGTCAACAAGCCGGCTGGCCTGGTCGTGCACCCGGCTCCGGGCAATTGGACGGGAACCCTGCTCAACGGCCTGCTGGGACGCGACCCCAAGGCGCGGGAGGTGCCGCGCGCCGGCATCGTCCACCGCCTGGACAAGGACACCAGCGGGCTCATGGTGGTGGCGCGCAGCCGCGCCGCCATGGACGCGCTGGTGGCCATGATTGCCGCGCGCGATGTCAGCCGCCAGTACCTGGCGCTGGCCCACAAGGCCTGGGGCCCGCGCAAGCACCGCGAGGTCGATGCGCCCATCGGCCGCGACCCGCGCAACCGCCTGCGCATGGCCGTGGTCGACCTGGCGCAGCATGCAGGCAAGACCGCGCGCACCGACATCGACCTGCTGGCCGGCAACGAGGAAGTCAGCCTGGTGCGCTGCACGCTGCACACGGGCCGCACCCACCAGATCCGCGTGCACATGGCATCGCTGGGCCACCCGCTGGTGGCCGATGCCGTCTACGGCGGCAAGGAGGCTGGCGGCATGGCGCGCCAGGCGCTGCACGCCTTCCGGCTGGCCTTCACCCATCCCATGACAGGCCAGGCCCTGGTGCTGCGCGCTCCGCTGCCGCCCGATATGGCACAGGCGCTGGAAAATTGGGGGCTGAGCTACAATCCCGCCGAAAGCCTCTGACCATCTCTCGCATGGCATCCGTGGAGCGCTTGCTTCCTCTTCTTTGATTCGGCGCACCCTGGCTGCCACCTCTGGTGGCACGCGCGCCTTTGTTCCCGAGACGCTGAGCCATGAATACGGTAGATGCCAAGCGGGTCCTGGAAACTGCATTGATCTGTGCGCCGCAGCCTGTCACGCTGCGTGAGCTGCGCTCGCTGTTCGATGACGTGCTGGGCTCCGACACGCTGAAGGACCTGCTGCTGGACCTGCAGAAAGACTGGGCGCAAAAGGGCGTGGAGCTGGTGCAGGTGGCGTCTGGATGGCGCTTCCAGAGCCGGCCCGAGATGCGGGTCTATCTGGACCGGCTGCATCCCGAAAAGCCGCCACGCTACACCCGCGCGACCCTGGAGACGCTGGCGATCATCGCCTACCGCCAGCCAGTGACGCGCGGCGACATCGAGGACATACGCGGCGTGACGGTCAACAGCCTGCTGATCAAGCAACTGGAAGACCGGGGATGGATCGAGGTCATTGGCCACAGGGAAACCGTGGGCCGGCCCTCTTTGTTCGCCACCACGCGCCAGTTTCTGGACGACCTGGGCCTGCAGTCGCTGGACCAGTTGCCCATGCTCGAGGAGCCCGAATCCCAGCAAAGCCTGTTCAAGGCGCTGGAAGAGTCGGATGCGCAGGAATTGGCAGCGGACGAGGCCGCGCCAGCCGGTGACGCTCCCTTGCCCGAAGAGCCCCAGGGCGAGACAGATGCCACGGAATCGGACGGGGCAGATGCCGCAATGGCAGCAGATACGGCTCAGGCAGATACGGCAGACCTGTCGGATGCGGCAGATGCAGCGGATGCGGCAGACGCAGCGGATGCGGCAGAGACAACAGACACAACAGACACAACGGATACAGCGGATACAACGGATACGGACGGCGCTGCAAAGCAGGCCGAAGAAGGAAAGCCATGACGGGTAGTGATATCTCCAAAGACCAGGACGCCCAGCCGGCGTCCGATGAGGCCGGCGCGCAGCGCAAGGCCCGCCCTGCGCGCACGCGCGCTCCCAAGGCCGGGGCGCGGCCCGGCGCCAAGCCTGTGCGCAAGCCGCGTCCGGCCGCCGAGGCGGTGCATGCCGAAGACACCGTGCAAGAGCTGGTGCCGGCTGATGCATCAGAGTCAAGCGACTCAGGGTCTGTCGAAGGCTACGGTTTTGCGGACGTCATCTCGGGCGAGCTCGACGCCGCCGAAGAGCGCGACGATGCCGCGCCTGCCAAGCGCGTGCTGCTGCCCCAGGTCGATTCGCCCAAGCTGCACAAGGTGCTGGCCCAGGCCGGGCTGGGATCGCGCCTCGAAATGGAGCAGCTCATTCTTGAAGGCCGCATCTCGGTCAACAACGAGCCTGCCCATGTGGGCCAGCGCATCCAGTTCGGCGACCAGATCAAGGTCAATGGCCAGCCCATCCGCTTTCGCATCGACCCGCCGCCGGCGCGTGTCATCGCCTATCACAAGCCCGTGGGCGAGGTCGTCACGCATGACGATCCGCAAAACCGTCCCACGGTGTTCCGCAAGCTGCCTCGCCTGCAGCATGGCAAATGGCAATCGGTGGGCCGCCTGGACCTGAACACCGAAGGCCTGCTGCTGTTCACCAGCTCGGGCGAGCTGGCCAACTCCCTGATGCACCCGCGCTTCGGCCTGGAGCGCGAATACGCAGCCCGCGTGCTGGGCGCGCTCAGCAAGGAAGAAAAGCAGCGCCTGACCGACGGCGTGCAGCTGGAAGACGGCGTGGCCGCCTTCGGCTCCATTGAGGACGGCGGTGGTGAAGGCGCCAACTGCTGGTACCGCGTGACCATTTCCGAAGGCCGCAACCGCGAAGTGCGCCGCATGTTCGAGGCGGTGGGCCATGCCGTGAGCCGGCTGATCCGCATCCGCTACGGCGCCATGGTGCTGCCGCGAGGCCTCAAGCGCGGCGCCTGGGTGGAGCTGGACCAGGCCGATATCCAGTCCCTGGCTTCGGCAGCCGGCATGCAGGCGCGTGCGCCCGCTGCACCCAAGCCCCCGGCCGGAGGCCGCCGTGGTGGCCCGGCCGACCGCAATACCGTTCGCCGCGAAGGCGGCGGCCGCTACTTCGACGGCAATCGCCCGGCGCCCAACGCCATGCTCGACGGCCCGCGTGCCAAGCCTGCCGCCAAGGGCGGCAAGGCTGACGGCGGCCAAGGACAGGGCAAGGGGCAGGGCGGCGCAGGCGGACGGGGCAAGGGCGGCGGCAGCCAGCAGCCCGATCCGATGCGTACATCGGTGGGCTACATCGGCTCCGACAGCCTGTCGCGTGCACGCCAGAACGCCAAGCGCAAGCCGGGAGGACGCCGCTGAAAGGCGGCCGGGCCGTCCGCCTTCTGGTTCATCCAGAGGTGGTCGGCCCGCCCTGTAAGCCTGCCATTTGGCAGCACCATGTCATCAAGGACTTTGATGGCACAGCTAGAATCAACGGTTTTGTCCAATTGACAAAAATCCATAGTAACCCTGATTAGGAACCATTCAAATGGCCATCGAACGCACTCTTTCCATCATCAAGCCCGACGCCGTTGCCAAGAACGTGATCGGCCAGATCTACGCACGCTTCGAAGGCGCTGGCCTGAAGGTCATCGCTGCCAAGATGGTGCACCTGTCGCGCGGCGAAGCCGAGCAGTTCTACGGCGTCCACAAGGAGCGTCCTTTCTTCAAGGACCTGGTGGACTTCATGGTCTCCGGCCCCGTGATGATCCAGGCTCTGGAAGGCGAGAACGCCATCCTGAAGAACCGCGAACTGATGGGCGCCACCGACCCCAAGAAGGCTGAGAAGGGCACGATCCGCGCCGACTTCGCCGACAGCATCGACGCCAACGCCGTGCACGGCTCTGACGCCGCTGAAACTGCAGCCGTGGAAGTGGCTTTCTTCTTCCCCGGCATGAACGTCTACTCGCGCTAATCCCCGCGTCTTCCGCGGCCGTCATGGTCTGTCCGGTGCAGGCCGTGCCTGCCGCGGAAGAGCCGAGAGCGGCGTGGCACCGGCCTGCCGACATGAACACCAATTTGCTAGATTTTGATCTCGACGGACTTGCCGCTTACTGCGAGCAACTCGGCGAGAAGCGTTTCCGCGCGACGCAGCTGTTCCGCTGGATCCACCAGCGAGGCGCCAGCGACTTCGACCAGATGAGCGATCTGGCCAAGTCCCTGCGCGAAAAGCTCAAGGCGTGTGCCCACATCACGGCCCTGCCGGTTCTGACCGAGCATGTGTCTGCCGATGGAACAGTCAAGTGGCTGTTCGACGTGGGAGGCGGCGATGCCGTCGAAGCCGTTTTCATTCCCGAAGATGACCGGGGCACGCTGTGCGTGTCGTCCCAGGCGGGCTGCGCCGTGGGTTGCCGCTTCTGCTCCACGGGTCACCAGGGCTTCAGTCGCAACCTCAGCACGGGCGAGATCCTGGCCCAGCTGTGGTATGCCGAGCATTCGCTGCGCAAGCGCCTGGGCACGGGCGGCGAGCGCGTCATCTCCAACGTGGTGATGATGGGCATGGGCGAGCCGCTGCAGAACTACACGGCCCTGGTGCCGGCGCTGCGCGCCATGCTCGATGACCATGGCTATGGCCTCTCGCGCCGCCGCGTGACCGTGTCCACCTCGGGCGTGGTGCCGATGATCGACCGGCTGTCCCAGGACTGCGCCGTGGCCATGGCCGTGTCGCTGCACGCGCCCAATGACGAGCTGCGCGACCCGCTGGTGCCGTTGAACCGCAAGTACCCCATCCACGAGCTGCTCGATGCCTGCGAGCGATACCTGGAATTCGCGCCCCGTGACTTCATCACGTTCGAATACTGCATGCTCGATGGCGTCAATGACCAGCCTGAGCATGCGCGCCAACTGATAGAGTTGGTCCGCGCGCGTGGCGATGGCCGCAGCTGGTGCAAGTTCAACCTGATTCCGTTCAATCCGTTCCCGGCCTCGGGGCTGCTGCGTTCACCCGCAGCGCGGGTGACGGAGTTCGCCAGCCTGCTGAGCAATGCCGGCATCGTGACCACGGTGCGCAAGACACGTGGCGACGACATCGACGCAGCCTGCGGACAGCTGGCTGGCGATGTCAAGGACCGCACGCGCGCTGCCGAGCGCATGGCCAGGCAGCGCACCATTGTTCTCAAGCAGGTGCCTTGAGAAGACCTGGGGCATGCTTGGCATGCCCCGACGGAACAAAGGACAGTTCATGAAGTCAGTGGCTCGGCGGCTGCGAACGGGGGATTTCGGTACAGGCATGCGCTGGGCAGTGCCCGCGCTGGTTCTTTTCTTGGCGGGCTGCGCAGGCAAGCAGCCTTTAGTGCCCCCGACGAATTCTGGCTCCGGCAACGCTTCCTCCGTCTCCAATGCCTCGATGGCTTCTGCCGCCGAGGCCGATCCCCGCCGCCGCGCAAGCATCCGCCTGGAGCTGGCGGCTTCCTATTTCCAGGCTGGCCGCATCGATGTGGCCCTGGAAGAGGTGAATCAGGCGCTGGCCGCTGACCCCAGTTCCGCCGACGGCTACGGCCTGCTGGCCCTGATCTACATGCGCAACCAGGACTGGGACCAGGCCGACGCCAGCCTGCGCAAGGCGATGTCGCTGCGTCCCCAGGACGGCGACCTGCAGCACAACTACGGCTGGCTGCTGTGCCAGCGCAAGCAATACGCGCAAGCCCAGGAATGGCTGGACAAGGCCCTGGCCCAGCCCGGCTACCTGGAGCGCCCCAAGACCTGGATGGCCAAGGGCCTGTGCCTGCAGCAGGCCGGCCTGCTGGCCGAGGCCCAGCAGGCGCTGCTCAAGGGCTATGAACTCGATCCCGCCAACCCGGTGATCGCCTACCACCTGAGCAACGTGATGCTGCAGGGCGGCGATGCCAAGAGGGCGCAGTTCTACATCCGGCGCCTGAACAGCAGTCCCCAGTCCAATGCGGAAAGCCTGTGGCTGGGGATCAAGATAGAGAGGGCGCTGCAGCAATCTGCAGCGATGCGGCAGCTGGCTGACCAGCTGCACCAGCGCTTCCCCGAGTCCCGCCAATGGCTGGCCTACGAGCGTGGAGCATTCAATGAGTGAGGTGTTGGCGGTGCATGACGAAGCAGGTACGCAAGGCGAGAACGCACAAACTTCCATGACGGCGGGCACGCTGCTGCGCCAGGCGCGCGAGGCGGCGGGTCTGTCTCTGGCCGGGCTGGCGGCGGCACTCAAGGTGCCAGCCCCCAAGCTGGAGGCGCTGGAGGCGGATGACTACGCCGCATTCCAGGACCATGTCTTCATGCGGGCCCTGGCGCAAAGCGTCTGCCGCACGCTGCGCATGGACTCTGCATCGGTGCTGGCCCTGCTGCCGCGCACCCAGCTCAAGAGCCTGGCCGATGATCGCGGCAGCATCAACGCCACGTTCAAGGAGCGCTCCTTCAAGGCCACAGGAACATCGCTGGGACGTGAAAACGGCTCGCGCAAGGTGGCCATCATCGTGCTGCTGCTGCTGGCCGCTGCCGCTGCCGTCTACTTCCTGCCCAAGCATGAAGGCGACGCCGAAGAGCCGCAGGCCGGCGCTTCCGATGCCGCTGCCCTGGTGCAGCCTGCAGGGACTGTGTCCGAGCCCGTGGCCGCCCAGGAGCCCGTTGCGCCTGCGGCGACGACGCCGGCCGATGTGCCGGCTGCACCTGCATCTGCATCTGCATCTGCATCTGCATCTGCATCTGCATCTGCACCGGCAACTTCAGCGCCTGCGGCGGCAGCCGTTCCGGCTCCTGCGTCCACCACAACGCCTGCTGCCCCTGCTGCTGCAACAGTCCCTGCCGCCAATGCGCCTGCCGATGGCGCCGCAGCGACATCGGCAGCCACTGCGGCGCAAACGCCTGGTGGCGTGCTGGTCATGAAGGCCAACGCACAATCGTGGGTACAGGTCAAGGATTCCAGCGGCCGCGTGGTGCTGCAAAAGACGCTGGCGGCCGGTGAATCCATTGGCGCCGAGGGCGCACTGCCGCTGTCGGTCATCGTCGGCAATGCCAGCGGCACCGAGGTGCGTGTGCGTGGCGAATTGCTGGAAGTCGCCAAGACCACCCGCGACAATGTGGCCCGCTTTGAGGTGAAGTGACCGTGCAAGATCTCCCCATCACGCAGCAGCCGATAGCGATTGCCTCGCCGCTGCCGCGCAAGTCCCGCCAGGCCCGTGTGGTCTGGCGCAACAACGTCGTCACCGTGGGCGGCGATGCGCCTGTGCGCGTGCAGTCCATGACCAACACCGATACGGTGGACGCGGTCGAGACGGCCATCCAGGTGCGCCAACTGGCCCAGGCCGGCTCGGAGATGGTGCGCATCACCGTCAACACGCCCGAGGCGGCCGCCGCCGTGCCCTACATCCGCGAGCAGCTGGACCGCATGGGCGAGTACGTGCCGCTGGTGGGTGACTTCCACTACAACGGCCACCGCCTGCTCACCGAATACCCGGCCTGCGCCGAGGCACTGTCCAAGTACCGCATCAACCCCGGCAACGTGGGCAAGGGCGACAAGAAGGACAAGCAGTTCGGCCAGATGATCGAGGCGGCGGCCCGCTACGACAAGGCCGTGCGCATCGGTGTCAACTGGGGCTCGCTGGACCAGGAACTGATGGCCCGGCTGATGGACGAGAACTCGCGCCGCGCCCAGCCCTGGGACACGCGCCAGGTCATGTTCGAGGCGCTGATTTCCTCGGCCGTCGATTCCGCGCGCCTGGCCGAGTCCATGGGCCTGAATGGCGACAACATCATCCTGTCGTGCAAGGTCAGCGGCGTGCAGGACCTGATCTCGGTCTACCGGGCCCTGGCGCAGCGCTGCGACTATGCGCTGCACCTGGGCCTGACCGAAGCCGGCATGGGCACCAAGGGCACGGTGGCCTCGGCCGCCGCGCTGTCCGTGCTGCTGCAGGAAGGCATTGGCGACACCATCCGCGTCTCGCTCACGCCCCAGCCCGGCGAGGCGCGCACGCAGGAAGTGGTGGTCGCCTCCGAAATCCTGCAGGCCCTGGGCCTGCGCATCTTCGTGCCCAGCGTCACGGCCTGCCCGGGCTGCGGCCGCACCACCAGCACCACCTTCCAGGAACTGGCCAAGCAGATCGATGACTATCTGCGTGGCCAGATGCCGCTGTGGCGCATGAAGTATCCCGGTGTCGAGGCGATGAAGGTGGCCGTGATGGGCTGCATCGTCAACGGCCCCGGCGAGAGCAAGCATGCCAACATCGGCATCAGCCTTCCCGGCACGGGCGAGGCGCCCGCCGCCCCCGTCTACATCGACGGGGAAAAGGCGCTCACGCTGCGCGGCGAGCGGATTGCCGAGGAATTCCAGGCACTGGTCGAAAATTATGTAGCGCGCACCTATGGCGCCACCGCCGCTGCACCTGCCTGAGCGGCTGCACCTGCAGTTATTGCAAAATAGATAGCGCACCACGCTTTGCCTCATTGGCTCTCACGCAAAACAGGCGTTGAGAGCATGGGGCGCAAAAAGCGGGGTCAGCGCCTGTTTCCGAGCATTCATCGAACGAGAACAACGTGGCCAAACCCGAAAAACTCTCCGCCGTCAAAGGCATGAACGACATTCTTCCCGCCGAGTCCGCTCGCTGGGAATGGCTGGAAGCGCAGGTGCGTGAATTGATGGCGCGCTTTGCCTACCGCAATGTGCGCACGCCCATCGTCGAGCATACGCAGCTGTTCGTTCGTGGCATCGGCGAGGTGACGGACATTGTCGAAAAGGAGATGTACTCCTTCGAGGACAAGCTCAACGGCGAGCGCCTGACGCTGCGCCCCGAAGGCACGGCCAGCCTGGTGCGCGCCACCATCGAAAACAACCTGCTGTACGACGGCGGCAAGCGCATGTGGTACATGGGCCCCATGTTCCGCCATGAGCGCCCGCAGCGCGGCCGTTACCGCCAGTTCCACCAGATCGGCGCCGAGGCCCTGGGCTTTGCCGGCCCCGATGTCGATGCCGAACTCATCATGCTGGCCGTTTCCCTGTGGAAGCAGCTGGGCCTGACCCAGTGGCGCCTGGAAATCAACAGCCTGGGCCAGCCCGAGGAGCGCCAGGCACACCGCCAGGCCCTGATCGCCTACCTGGAGCAGCACCAGGACGTGATGGACGAAGAGGCCAAGCGCCGCATGTACAGCAACCCGCTGCGCGTGCTGGACACCAAGAATCCCGCCATGCAGGAAATGGTCAACGGCGCGCCGCGCCTGCTGGACTTCCTGGGCGAGGGCTCGCTGGCCCACTTCGACGGGCTCAAGGCCATCCTGGACGCCAACGGCGTGCCCTGGACCGTGAACCCGCGCCTGGTGCGCGGCCTGGACTACTACAACCTGACGGTGTTCGAGTTCATCACCGACATGCTGGGCTCGCAGGGCACCATCTGCGCGGGCGGCCGCTACGACTACCTGATCGAACAGGTAGGCGGCAAGAGCGCGCCTGCCGTGGGCTGGGCATTGGGTGTGGAGCGCGTGCTGGAACTCGTCAAGGAGCTCGGCACCGACATTCCCGCGCCCACGCTGCATGCCTACGCCATCGTCCCCGATGTGGCGGCCATGCCCGTGGCGCTGCGCACCCTGCAGCAGCTGCGTGAGGCCGGGGTGCGCGTGCAGATGCACGCGGCCAGCGCCGAAGGCATGGGCAGCATGAAGTCGCAGTTCAAGAAGGCCGATGCCAGCGGCGCACATTTCGCGCTGATCTTCGGCTCCGATGAGCTGCAGCAGGGCCTGGTCACCGTCAAGTCGCTGCGCGACGGCGCAGGCCAGCAGGTGCAGCAAGCCCTGGCTGATGCGGCCCAATGGGCTGCCACCCTACAATCGGCGGTTTGACCAGCATCCGCAGCTTTTCAAGCGACCGCTCCAGCGGCGACCTCCATACATAAAGCGACACAGGCGATCCATGGCAAACCATTTCGATCTCGAAGAACAAGAGCAGATAGAGCAGCTCAAGCATTTCTGGAATACCTGGGGCACGTTGATCACCGGCGTGCTCGTGGTCATCTTCGTCGGCTTTGCCGGCTGGAATGGCTACCAGTACTGGGAAAAGCGCCAGGCCACGCAGGCTGCCGCTCTGGCGCATGCCGTTGACGTGGCGCTGGCTGGCAAGGACGCGGCGCGCGCCGGCCAGGCCTTCGCCGATCTCAAGGACAAGTACGCAGGTACCACACAGGCGGCCCAGGCCGGCCTGCTGCTGGCCAAGGCTGCAGTGGACGAAGGCAAGCTCGATGACGCCAAGGCAGCCCTGAGCTGGGTGGCCGACAAGGGCGACGAAGGCTACAAGGCCCTGGCCAAGCTGCGCCTGAGCGCCGTGCTGGAGCAGCAAAAGCAATACGACGAAGCCCTCAAGGCGCTGGAAGGCAGCATGCCCGAGTCCTTCGCCGGCATCGTGGCCGATCGCCGTGGCGACATTCTTGCGGCCCAGGGAAAGCAGGCCGAGGCCATTGACGCCTACCAGCGCGCCCATGCCGCCCTGGACAAGGGTGTGGACTATGGCCGTCTGATCGAGTTCAAGCTCAATGCGCTGGGTGCTGAACCCACCGTGCTGGCACAGGCCAAGACGTCGACTTCGGAGAAGCAACCTTGAAAACCTCGGCTGATCAATTGATGGCGATTTCGCGCCCGCGCGGCGTTGCGCGCTGGATGGCTCTGGGCCTGCTGGCCGGTGCCCTGGGTGGTTGCTCCACCGTGTCCTCGTGGTTCAGCAGCGACACCAAGCCCAAGCCCCAGGAGCTGGGTGCCAACCCCGGCCTGCTGGCCGTGCACCAGGCCTGGACCGCCAAGCTCGGCGCCGAAGTGCCGCTGGCCACCGACATCCATGTGCAGGGCGACACGCTGCTGATCGCTGCCAAGGACGGCAGCGTCACGGCCCTCGATGCACGCAACGGCAGCCAGCTGTCGCGCTTCACTGTTGGCGAGCCGCTGACCGCGGGCGTGGGCGGTGACGCCGAGCGCCAGGCCGTGCTCACGCGCAGCAACCAGGTCATCGTCTACTCGCAAGGCAAGCAGCTGTGGAAGCAGCCGCTGCCCGCAGCCGCCTACACGCCGCCGCTGGTCGCGGGAGGCCGCGTCTTCGTGCTGGCAGCCGACCGCTCGCTGGCCGCTTTCGATGCCGCCAACGGCCGCAAGCTGTGGACCGCGCAGCGCCCGGGTGAGCCCCTGGTGCTGCGCCAGCCCGGTGTGCTGATCGCCGTGGGCAACACGCTGGTGGCCGGCTTGTCGGGCCGCATGGTGGGTATCGATCCCGACACCGGCGCCGTGCGCTGGGAGGCCCCGCTGGCCAGCCCGCGCGGCACCAATGACGTGGAGCGCCTGGTGGACCTCGTGGGCCGCGTCAGCCGTGTCGGTGACAGCGTCTGCGCGCGTGCCTTCCAGGCTGCCGTGGGCTGTGTGGATACGCAAAACGCATCGGTGCGCTGGACCCAGCCGTCCAAGGGTGCCGATGGCATCGACGGCGATGGTGATTCCGTGTTCGGCGCCGAGAGCAATGGCACCGTCCAGGCCTGGCGCCGCGGCGACGGCTCGCGCGTGTGGTCCATCGACCAGCTGCAGCACCGCCGCCTGACGGCGCCGTTGATGCTGGGCCGCTCGGTGGTGTTTGGTGATGACTATGGTGTGGTGCACCTGCTGTCCAAGACGGACGGACAGGCGCTGGCACGATTGAAGACGGACGACTCCGGCGTGGCCTCGCCCCCGGTATCGGCTGCCAATACGCTGGTGGTGGTAAGCCGCAGCGGAACTGTGTACGGCTTCAGGCCGGATTGATAGGTATTTTCGGGAATGAAGCCAGTTATTGCCCTGGTAGGGCGACCCAATGTGGGCAAATCGACGCTGTTCAATCGGCTGACCAAGTCGAGGGATGCAATCGTCGCGGATTTCGCGGGCCTCACGCGTGACCGCCACTATGGACAGGGCCGCCAGGGTAAGCACGAGTACATCGTGATCGATACCGGCGGTTTTGAGCCAGATGCATCCAGCGGCATCTTCAAGGAGATGGCGCGCCAGACGCAGCAGGCTGTTGCCGAGGCTGACGTCGTGGTCTTCGTTGTCGATGCGCGCCTGGGCATGTCCGCCCAGGACCACGACATCGCCAAGTACCTGCGCCGGCTGGGCAAGCCCTGCGTGCTCGTGGCCAACAAGGCCGAGGGCATGAAGGAAGGCGTGCAGCTGACCGAGTTCTACGAACTGGGCCTGGGCGATGTGCTGCCGGTTTCCGCAGCACACGGGCAGGGCGTGCGCGACCTGCTCGACCTGGCCCTGGGCCAGCTCAACCTGCCCGAGCCCGAGGAAGACGACCCCTTCGACGATGTGGCCCAAAAGCCCATCCGCCTCACCGTGGCAGGGCGCCCCAATGTCGGCAAATCCACGCTGATCAACACCTGGCTGGGTGAGGAGCGACTGGTCGCCTTCGACATGCCGGGCACCACGCGCGACGCCATCTCGGTGCCCTTCGAGCGCGCCGGCCAGAAGTTCGAGCTGATCGACACGGCAGGCCTGCGCCGCAAGGGCCGGGTGTTCGAGGCCATCGAGAAGTTCTCCGTGGTCAAGACGCTGCAGGCCATCGAAAGCGCCAACGTCGTGCTGCTGCTCATCGATGCCACGCAGGGCGTGACCGACCAGGATGCGCACATTGCCGGGTACGTGCTGGAAAGCGGCCGTGCCGTGGTGCTGGCCGTGAACAAATGGGATGCGGTGGACGACTACCAGCGCCAGATGCTGGAGCGCTCGATCGAGACGCGCCTGTCCTTCCTCAAGTTCGCCCCCATGCATTTCATCTCGGCGGAAAAGCGCCAGGGCCTGGGTCCGCTGTGGAACTCCATCATCCAGGCGCACAAGGCTGCCACCTGCAAGATGCCCACGCCGGTGCTCACGCGCCTGCTGATGGAGGCCGTACAGTTCCAGACGCCCAAGAAGACGGGCATCTACCGCCCCAAGATGCGCTATGCGCACCAGGGCGGCATGAACCCTCCGGTCATCGTCATACACGGCAATTCGCTCGAGCATGTGACGGAGGCCTACAAGCGCTTCCTCGAAGGGCGATTCCGCAAGGAATTCAATTTGGTTGGCACGCCGTTGCGGATCGAGTTGAAAACCTCTCATAATCCTTTTGCCGACAAGGACAAGTAACAAGCTACGGGATTTCGGGAAAACCCTTGTACGAACAAGGGCCCCAAAACACTGTGGTAAGGTGTCGGTTTACAACAACACTCTTCGAACACGGAGAATATCGTGAGCAACAAAGGCCAACTCCTCCAAGACCCGTTCCTGAACGCGCTTCGCCGCGAACATGTTCCGGTGTCCATCTACCTCGTCAACGGCATCAAGCTGCAAGGCCAGATCGAATCCTTCGACCAGTACGTGGTTCTGCTTCGCAACACCGTCACGCAGATGGTTTACAAGCACGCCATCTCCACCATTGTTCCCGGCCGCGCCGTGAACTTCTCCACGGCCGAAGCTGCCGGCAGCGACGCCAGCGCTTGAGCTCGCGGCGCCCTGATGCCTCCCCGCACCGCCGGGGAGCTTCCTCACCCTTCGGGAGAGGTTTTTCTTGAGTTCTGAATCTTTTGACCGGTCCACGCCAACGCCAGTGCTGCTGGTGGGCGTGGATTTCGGCTTTCCCCATTTCGATGGCGAGTTGGAAGAGCTGGGCCTGCTGGCCGGCACGGCCGGCCTGCGTCCCGTTGCACGCCTGACCTGCAAGCGCAAGGTGCCCGATGCGGCGCTGTTCGTGGGCAGTGGCAAGGCCGACGAAATCCGCATGCTCGCCCAGATGCACGGTGCCCAGGAAGTGCTGTTCGACCAGGCCCTGAGCCCGGCCCAGCAGCGCAATCTGGAACGCCATCTGCAGATGCCGGTCAACGACCGCACCCTGTTGATCCTGGAGATCTTCGCCCAGCGTGCGCGCAGCCATGAAGGCAAGCTGCAGGTGGAACTGGCGCGCCTGCAATACGTGGCCACGCGCCTCGTGCGGCGCTGGACCCACCTGGAGCGGCAGATGGGCGGCATCGGCGGCCGTGGCGGCCCTGGCGAAAAGCAGATCGAGCTGGACCGCCGCATGATCGACGAGTCGATCAAGCGCACCAAGGAGCGGCTGCAGAAGGTCAAGAAGCAGCGCGCCACGCAGCGTCGGCGGCGCGAGCGCCATGGCATCTTCAATATCTCTCTGGTTGGCTACACCAACGCCGGCAAGTCCACGCTGTTCAATGCGCTGGTCAAGGCGCGCGCCTATGCGGCCGACCAGCTGTTCGCCACGCTGGATACGACCACGCGCCAGCTGTACCTGAATGAAGCCCAGCAATCGGTGTCCCTGTCGGATACCGTGGGGTTCATCCGCGACCTGCCGCACGGCCTGGTCGATGCATTCCAGGCCACGTTGCAGGAGGCGATCGATGCCGATCTTCTGCTGCACGTGGTCGACGCCTCCAATCCGAATTTCCCAGAGCAAATCCAACAAGTCCAGAAAGTTCTGAAGGAAATCGGTGCCCAGGAGGTGCCTCTGGTACTGGTTTTCAACAAATTGGACGCCGTCGATCCGGAGCGGCTTCCAGCGCAGTTGCAGGACCAGTACGAGCTTGACGGGCTGCCTGTTTCACGGGTGTTCGTCAGCGCCCGCTCCGGCGAGGGGCTGCCGCAGCTGCGGCAGTTGCTGGCCGAGCATGCGCTGCGCGCGGAGGCGGAACACGCCGAAGCGCACGGTGGTGATGAGCGGGATCAGGAGGAGGTGGATGGCGCGATGCCCCCTGGGCAGGACGCCGAATACTAGGGGCTAGCGCCCTGATTGGGCAAAATGCCGATTGGGTCCCTGTCTTTACCGAAGAAACCGAGACTTCTCGCATGAATCTTTCACAACGCGCCCATCGCTGGGCGATGCTGCCGCAGCGCCTTCGCGGGATGTTCAACCTGAATGATCCGCGATGGGGACGTGGCGACGACAAGAACGACGATGCTTCGCGCCCCGATGCCGACCGTCCCGCGCCGCCGCCCCCGCCTGCGGAACCTGCACGCGACAACCGCGACAGCCGTGACAACCGCCCCTCGTCGGGCGGCGGCCAGCCGCCTGATCTGGATGAGCTGTGGCGCGACCTCAACCGCAAGCTCTCGGGCCTGTTCGGCGGCAAGCCGGGCGGCGGCCGTGGCCAGCCGCCCATCCGCAATGGCGGCGGCAGCCAGCCGCCGGACATGCGCAGCGCCGGCATGGGCGTGGGCCTGATCGCCGGCATTGCCTTCATCATCTGGATGGGCACGGGCATCTTCATCGTCCAGGAAGGCCAGCAGGCCGTCATCACCCAGTTCGGCAAGTACAAGAGCACGGTGGGCGCCGGCATCAACTGGCGGCTGCCGTACCCGATCCAGCGCCATGAACTGGTCTTCGTGACGCAGATCCGCTCGGCCGACGTGGGGCGCGACACCATCATCAAGAGCACGGGCCTGCGCGAGTCGGCCATGCTCACCGAGGACGAGAACATCGTCGAGATCAAGTTCGCCGTCCAGTACCGCCTGAGCGACGCGCGCGCCTGGCTCTTCGAGAGCAAGAACCCGTCCGAGGCCGTGGTCCAGGCCGCAGAGACTGCCGTGCGCGAAGTCGTCGGCAAGATGAAGATGGACACGGCGCTGGCCGAGGAGCGCGACCAGATCGCCCCGCGCGTGCGCGACCTGATGCAGACCATCCTGGACCGCTACAAGGTGGGCGTGGAAGTCGTGGGCATCAACCTGCAGCAAGGCGGCGTGCGTCCGCCCGAGCAGGTCCAGGCGGCCTTCGACGACGTGCTGCGTGCCGGCCAGGAGCGTGAGCGTGCGAAGAACGAAGCGCAGGCCTACGCCAACGACGTGGTGCCGCGCGCAGCCGGCTCGGCAGCGCGCCTGCTGGAAGAGTCCAACGGCTACAAGGCCCGCATCGTGGCTCAGGCCCAGGGTGATGCGCAGCGCTTCAGCTCGGTGTTCACCGAGTACCAGAAGGCTCCCCAGGTCACGCGCGACCGCATGTACCTGGAAACCATGCAGCAAATCTACGGCAACGTGACCAAGGTGCTGGTGGAATCGCGCCAGGGCTCCAACCTGCTGTACCTGCCGCTGGACAAGATCATGCAAGGCGTGAGCGGCAATGTGCCGGCAGCCGACAGCTCGGCGGCCCCCAGCACCCAGGCGCCTGCGCCTGCCGCCATTCCCGGCCTTTCGAACGATGCGCGCAGCCGCGACAGCAGTCGCAGCCGTGACCGCGAAGCACGCTGAGGAGCAGCCCAAGTGAACCGAGTTGGATTTTTCATCACCAGCATTCTTCTGGCGCTCGCGCTGCTCAGCTCCATGCTGTTCGTCGTCGATCAGCGCCAGTTCGGCGTGGTCTATGCCCTGGGTCAGATCAAGGAAGTGATCACCGAGCCGGGCCTGAACATCAAGATGCCGCCGCCGTTCCAGAACGTGCGCTACATCGACAAGCGCCTGCTCACGCTGGACAGCACCGACACCGAGCCCATGCTCACTGCCGAAAAGCAGCGCGTGGTCATCGACTGGTACGTGCGCTGGCGCATCTCCGATCCGTCGGAGTACATCCGCAATGTGGGCCTGGACGAGTCGGCTGGCGCCATGCAGCTCAACCGCGTGGTGCGCAATGCCTTCCAGGAGGAAATCAACCGCCGCACCGTGCGCGAACTGCTGTCCAGCAAGCGCGATGCGCTGATGAACGACGTCAAGCGCGAAGTGCTGGAGACCGTGCGCGGCGCCAAGCCCTGGGGCGTGGACGTGGTCGATGTGCGCATCACGCGCGTGGACTATGCCGAGACGATCACGGAATCGGTCTACCGCCGCATGGAAGCCGAGCGCAAGCGCGTGGCCAACGAGCTGCGCTCCACCGGCGCCGCCGAAGGCGAGAAGATCCGCGCCGAGGCCGATCGCCAGCGCGAGATCACCATCGCCAATGCCTACCGTGATGCCCAGAAGATCAAGGGCGAGGGCGATGCCGAGGCCGCCCGGACCTACGCCGAGGCCTTTGGCAAGGACCCGCAGTTTGCGCAGTTCTACCGCAGCCTGGAGGCCTACAAGGCCAGCTTTGCCAAGAAGAGCGATGTGCTCGTGCTCGATCCTTCGCAGACCGATTTCTTCAAGGCCTACCGCAGTGGTGGAAGCTCTGGAAAATAAGCGCGCCTGAGCGGCAATGCCGCCCGGCCCCTGCACGGCGCCCCTGTTGGGGCGCCGTTTTTTCTTGCGCCGCCGCTGTCGCCCGTGCACCGAATCGATTCGGAATACCGAACACCCGCCGTGGGCCTTGGGTCACCCCCAATTTGGGCTGGCCCGCAACAGCCGGTAGAATCACGTTTTTAACAGCCTCCCCCTTTTCCATGTCTGCTTGGGTCCTGCCGGATCACATCGCCGATGTCTTGCCTTCCGAGGCCCGGCACATCGAAGAATTGCGTCGAGGCCTGCTCGATACAGCGCGTGGCTATGGCTATGAACTGGTCATGCCGCCCATGCTGGAGTACCTCGAATCCCTGCTCACCGGCACAGGGGAGGCGCTGGACCTGCAGACCTGCAAGCTCATCGACCAGCTGACAGGCCGCACCATGGGTCTGCGTGCAGACACCACGCAGCAGGTGGCCCGCATCGACGCCCATCTTCTCAACCGCAAGGGCCTCACGCGCCTGTGCTACTGCGGCCCCGTCGTTCATGCCCGCCCTGACCGCCCCCGCGCCACGCGCGAGCCGCTGCAGTTCGGTGCCGAGATCTACGGCCACCAGGGCATGGAAGCCGACCTGGAGGCACTGCACCTGGCGCTGGACTGCCTGCGCAGCGCAGGCGTCACCAACATCAATGTCGATCTGGCCGATGTGCGCATCGTGCGCAGCCTGCTGGCTGGCGTGATGGTGGACATGCAGGTGCTGCGCGGCGTGCACGCTGCGCTGGCCGCCAAGGATGCGAGCGAGCTCGAGCGCCTCACACGCGACTTCCCTGCCGCCTCGCGCGAAGGCCTGATGGCCCTGCTGCAGCTGTACGGCGGCATCGAGGTACTGGACCGCGCCGAGAAGCTGCTGGCCCGCACCGCAGGCGTGCAGCCTCTGCTGGACCAGCTGCGCTGGCTGGCGCAGCGCCTCGAAGGCGTGAGCGTGAGCTTCGATCTGGCCGATCTGCGCGGCTATGCCTACTACAGCGGCACGCGCTTTGCCATCTATGTGCCGGGTGCCAGCGATGCGCTGGTGCGCGGCGGCCGCTATGACGAGGTGGGTGCGGTCTTTGGCCGCAACCGGCCCGCCGCCGGCTTCAGCCTGGACATCAAGCAGCTCGTCGCCGTCGTGCCCGAGCGCCCGCTCAAGGCTGCCATCCGCGCGCCCTGGGGCGACGATCCCCAGGTTGCGGCTGCCATTGCTGCATTGCGCCGGCAGGGCGAGACCGTGGTCTGCGTGCTGCCAGGGCATGAAAGCGAAGTGGACGAATTCCACTGCGACCGCGAGCTCGTGCAGGTTGCCGGGCAGTGGGCCGTGCAAGCCATCTGACGCATTTGTCAATTTCTTCGGATTTCATCGGATTTGAATATGAAAGCTACCAAAGGTCGCAACGTGGTCGTGGTCGGCACCCAGTGGGGTGACGAAGGCAAGGGCAAGCTGGTGGACTGGCTGACCGAAAGCGCCCAGGGCGTGGTCCGCTTCCAGGGTGGCCACAACGCTGGCCACACGCTGGTCATCAACGGCGTGAAGACCGCACTGCACCTGATCCCCAGCGGCATCATGCGCCCCGGCGTGAAGTGCTATATCGGCAACGGCGTGGTGCTCTCTGCCGCCAAGCTGTTCGAGGAAATCGAAGGCCTGGAGAAGGCCGGCGTGCAGGTGCGTGACCGTCTGCGCGTGTCCGAAGCCTGCCCACTGATCCTGCCTTTCCACTCCGCGCTGGACGTGGCGCGCGAAGCTGCGCGCGAGCAGGGCGGCACTGAGAAGATCGGCACCACCGGCCGTGGCATCGGCCCCGCCTACGAAGACAAGATTGCCCGCCGCGCACTGCGCGTGCAGGACCTCAAGTACCCCGAGCGCTTCGCCACCAAGCTGCGCGAACTGCTGGCTTTGCACAACCACATCCTGGTCAACGTGCTGGGTTCGAAGAACTTCACCTTCGGTGACGCGCTCAAGCCGTACATCAAGGATGGCGAAGTGCAATTCGACGCGGTGTACGAAGAGGCCATGCGCCATGCCGAGCTGCTCAAGCCCATGATGGCCGATGTCTCGCGCGAGCTGAACGCCGCGCACGCCGAAGGCGCCAACCTGCTGTTCGAAGGCGCGCAGGGCACGCTGCTGGACGTGGACCACGGCACCTATCCCTATGTCACCTCGTCCAACTGCGTCGCCGGCAATGCGGCTGCAGGCTCGGGCGTGGGCCCCGGCATGCTGCACTACATCCTGGGCATCACCAAGGCCTACTGCACCCGCGTGGGCGGCGGTCCTTTCCCCACCGAACTGGATTGGGAAAAGGAAGGCACGCCGGGCTGGCACATGAGCACCGTGGGCGCCGAAAAGGGCGTGACCACCGGCCGCTCGCGCCGCTGCGGCTGGTTCGACGCCGCGCTGCTCAAGCGCAGCGCCCAGGTCAACGGCCTGTCGGGCCTGTGCATCACCAAGCTCGACGTGCTCGACGGCCTGCAGGAACTGCTGCTGTGCGTGGGCTACGAGCTCGATGGCGAGAAGATCGACCTGCTGCCCATGGGCGCCGACGAGATCGCCCGCTGCAAGCCCATCTATGAGTCCATCCCCGGCTGGACCGATTCCACCGTGGGCGTGACCGACTACGACAAGCTGCCGGCCAATGCCCGCCGCTATCTGGAGCGCATCGAGGAAGTGACGGGCGTGCCCATCGCCATGGTTTCGACCAGCCCCGACCGGGATCACACCATCCTGATGCAAAACCCCTACGCCGCCCAGTGAACCACTGGCGGCTGAACCCCAAGATTGAACCAGGAGCCATTCCATGCTGACGGAAGACGGTCAACACCTGTATGTGAGCTACGACGAATACCACGGACTGATCGAAAAGCTCGCGATCAAAGTGCACCAGTCCGGCTGGGAATTCGACACCATTCTCTGCCTGGCCCGTGGCGGCCTGCGTCCCGGTGACATGCTCAGCCGCATCTTCGACAAGCCGCTGGCCATCATGTCCACCAGCTCCTACCGCGCCGAAGCCGGCACGGTGCAGGGCCATCTGGACATCGCGCGCTTCATCACCACGCCCAAGGGTGAGATCGCCGGCCGCGTGCTGCTGGTCGATGACCTGGCCGACTCGGGTCACACGCTGAACGCCGTGATCGCCATGCTCAAGACCAACTACCCGCCGATCACCGAACTGCGCAGCGCCGTGATCTGGACCAAGGGCCTGTCGGCTTTCACGCCCGACTACTCGGTGGACTACCTGCCGACCAACCCCTGGATCCACCAGCCCTTCGAGCACTACGACACCCTGCGTCCCGAAAAGCTCATGGAGAAGTGGAAGATCTGATCGCCACTGCGCCTTTGGGCGCATGCCAGCGAAGGGAGCCTGTCGGCTCCCTTTTTCGTTGTGGCGGGTATTTCCATGCGCCGTTGTCATGCCTTGATGCAAGTCATGGATTGGCGCGCTTGCCGCGATATCTCGGGCCAACGTCGCGCAAATGTCGGTTTTTTGCACAGCAGCAAAGGCCGATGCCCCAGAGCGTCCGAGGGGCTGATTGGCGCAGCTACACTGCGCAGATTCTCAGAAGGTGGTGCTTTGTGAAACGTCTTTCCGTCGGGCGCTTGAGCGCGGCTGTGGCTTTGGTTGTGGGCGGCGGTGCGCTGGCCTGGCTGGCTGTGGCATCCCTGCCCGGATCCAAATCGGCCCGCGCGGCCTCGGCCACGTCTGCTGCCGTGCAGGCGCAAGCCGCATCGGCCCAGGCGGCCGCCGTTCCTGCCGCGCCTTCCGTTCCCTCGGCTACGGCAGCTCCCGCGGCCCCGGTCGCGCGTGTCACGCCGCCACCGCAGACCCAGGGCCCCACGCCCATCTTTGTGCTCAACTCGCTTGATGCCAACATCAGCATCGTGGACCCGGTCACCTGGCAGGAGACGGCACGCATTCCCACGGGCAAGGAGCCGCATCACCTGTACCTCACGCCGGACGAGAAATCGCTGGTCGTGGCCAATGCGCTGGGCGACACCCTGACCCTGGTCGATCCGCGCACGGGCGAGGTGCAGCGCGTGATCCGCGACATCATCGACCCCTATCACCTGCGCTTCAGCCCGGACATGAAGTGGTTCGTCACGGCGGCCAACCGCCTCAACCACATCGACATCTACCGCTGGGATGGCCAGAACCCGCAGCTGGTCAAGCGCGTGCCCACGGGCAAGACGCCCAGCCATCTCTGGATCGATGCCAAGAGCACGACCATCTATTCCACCATGCAGGACAGCGATGCCCTGGTGGCCATCGACATCGCCACCCAGACCATCAAGGCCCGCGTGCCCACCGGCCCCATGCCGGCCGATCTCTATGGCAGCCCGGACGGCACCAAGCTGTTCATCGGCCTGACCGGCAGCGATGGCGTGGAAGTGTTCGACATCACCGGCCCCGAGCCGCGCAGCGTGGCCCGCATCAAGACAGCCGCTGGCGCCCACGCCATGCGCGCCGCCGGCGACGGCCGCCACCTGTATGTGAGCAACCGCGTGGCCAACACCATCAGCAAGATCGACATGCAGACCAACCAGGTCGTGGCCAACTACCCGGCACCGGGCGGCCCGGACTGCATGGACGTCTCCGCCGACGGCCGCTACCTGCTGGTCAGCTCGCGCTGGGCGCGCAAGCTGTCGGTGATCGACACCGTGGAAAAGAAGGTGGTCCAGCAGGTCAAGGTCGGCAAGTCGCCGCACGGCGTGTGGACGCTGGCCCACGCGCAACGCTGATGGACCGCCGTCTCTTTGCGCAATCGCTGGCCGGTGCGGCGGCTTTCGGCCTGCTGCGCCCCGCCTTGGCGGCAGGGCAGGGCACAGGCTGTGCCAAGACCGTGTATCTGACCTTCGACACGGGCCACATGGGCATTGCCGACCTGGTGGCCGATGTGCTCAAGCGCCATGCGGTGCCAGTGACGTTTTTCGCGGCCAACGAGCCCACCCAGCAAGGCGATGGCAGCCTGGGCGAGACATGGGCGCCCTGGTGGCGCGCACGCGCTGCCGAAGGCCATGAATTCGCCTCGCACACCTACGACCACATGTACTGGCGCGGTGATCTGCGCGCCTCGAAGAACGGGCCGGTCACGGGTTTTCGCGTGCGCCCCTCGGCAGGGCCTCGCGCCAACGAGACCTTCACGGTCGATGCGGCAGGCTATTGCGACGAGATCCGCCGATCCGCACAGCGGCTGCAGCAGATCACCGGGCGCAAGCCCCTGCCGCTGTTCCGTGCGCCCGGCGGCAAGACCTCGCCCGCGCTGCTGGATGCCGCGCGGCAGGGCGGCTACATGCATGTGGGCTGGGCCAGCGCGGGTTTTCTGGGCGATGAGCTGCCCAGCGACCGCTACCCGAATGCGCAGCTGCTGGCCCAGGCGCTCAAGAACATCCGCAGCGGAGACATCCTGCTGGCCCATCTGGGCATCTGGTCACGCAAGGACCCCTGGGCACCTGCCGTGCTGGAACCTTTGGTCACGGGCCTGCTCAAGCAGGGGTTCTGCTTCCGCACGCTGCGGGAGCATCCCGACTATCGGGATTGGGTAGCAAAATTCGCATAGTGTCCGCGCGCGCAGCGCGGCGGGCGATGGGAGCGTGGTGTGGACTGGTGGATTCAGTGGTTCGGTAATGCGCAGCAGCGCCTGTTCGAGGGCGTTGTCCAGCCCCTGCTGTTCGGCCTGGGGCAGGCCAGCCTGCTGGAGGACGCCTATGGCGCCACGGGCTGGCTGCTGGTGGGTCTGCTGCAGATCTTCATCATGGTGGCGGTGATCGCGCCGCTGCAGTACTGGCGGCCCGTCGAGCCCGTTACCGACCGGCGCGCCATCCACGTGGACATCATCTACACCGTGGTTCACCGGCTGGGCCTGTTCCGGCTGGCCCTGTTCTTCACGCTGGACCCGCTGTGGGACGAGCTCATGGGCCGTCTGCATGTCTGGGGGCTGCCGAGCTTTCACCTCGACGGCGTGTGGCCCGGCGTCACCGACCTGGCCTGGGTCAGCCTGATCATCTACCTGCTGGCCTTCGACTTCCTGGACTACTGGATACACCGCGGCCAGCACAGCATCGGCTGGTGGTGGAAGCTGCATGCGCTGCACCACTCGCAGCGCCAGATGACGGTGTGGAGCGACAACCGCAACCACCTGCTCGACGATGTGATCCGCGACACCATCATCGTGCTCGTGGCCCAGCTCATCGGCGTGGCGCCAGGCCAGTTCGTGGCCATCGTGGCCTTCACCCAGCTCAGCGAGAGCTTCCAGCACGCCAACCTGCGCGTCTGGTTCGGCACCATCGGCGAGCGGCTGTGGATCAGCCCCCGTTTTCACCGCCGCCACCACGCCATCGGCATTGGCCATGAGCCCATGGCGCCCGTGCGCAACAAGAAGGCGCATGGCAACAACTTCGGCGTGCTCCTGCCCTGGTGGGACATGCTGTTCGGCACCGCCAACTTCGAGCTGCGCTTCGATCCCACCGGCGTGCGCGACCAGGTCCAGCCCAATGCCCAGGGCCAGCTGCGCGACTACGGCCAGGGCTTTTGGGCCCAGCAATGGCGTGGGTTCCTAAGGTTGATGGGTCGCGCTTGAGGCTGGGCTCGGGGTATGCTTGCCGGCATGGGCTTGCTACTCGATTCCTTCTGGCGTGCGACGGCGTATTGCCTGCATAAGCGGGTGATTGCATGGTCGCTGTTTCCCTTGCTGTTCATGGCCATCACGGCCTGGCTGCTGGGCTATTTCTTCTGGGCCGATGCCGTCGTCTGGACGGAAGGGGTCCTGCAGGGCGTGGGCTGGCTGCACACCGTCTGGTCCTGGATGGGCGTGCAATCGCTGCCCGAGCTGGTGGCGCCGGTGCTGGTCGTGCTCTCGGTCACGCCGGTGCTGGTCGTGGTCTCGCTGCTGCTGGTGGCGCTGTTCATGACGCCGGCCCTGGTCGAGCTGGTGGCCCAGCGGCGTTTTCCCGCGCTGGAGCGCAGGCAGGGCGCCACCCTGGTCGGCAGCCTGGTGTGGTCCGCAGGCTCTTCGCTGATTGCCTTGATCGCGCTGCTGGTGTCGGTGCCGCTGTGGTTCGTGCCGCCCCTGGTGGTGGTGATCCCGCCGCTGATCTGGGGCTGGCTGACCTACCGCGTCATGGCCTTTGACGCGCTCTCTGCCCATGCCAGCAAGCCCGAGCGCCGCAGCCTGTTCCTGCGCCACCGCCTGGCGCTGATGCTCATGGGCGTGGTCTGCGGCTATCTGGGCGCGGCGCCGGCCATTGTCTGGGCCTCCGGCGTGGTCTTCATCGCGGCCTTCTGGATACTGATTCCGGTGGCCATCTGGATCTATGCGCTGATCTTCGCTTTCTCCTCGCTGTGGTTTGCCCACTTCTGCCTGGCCGCGCTGCAGCGCATGCGCGAGGAGGAACCGGCGCTGCCCGACACCCCCATCGTGCCCTACGCTCCCGACGCGCCGCTCGGAGCCGGCGCGGCCTCTCCCCCCTCCACCCCGCAAGAAAAGACCTCATGACCCTTCAAGTAGGCGCACTCATCATCGGAGACGAAATCCTGTCGGGCAAGCGTGCCGACAAGCACCTTCCCAAGCTGATCGAGCTGCTGGGCGCGCGTGGCCTGTCCCTGGCCCATGCCGAGTACGTGGGCGATGACAGGGCGCGCATCACCGACGCCCTGCGCCGCGCCTTCGCATCGCAGGCCGTGGTCTTCAGCTTTGGCGGCATAGGCGCCACCCCCGACGACCACACGCGCCAATGCGCGGCTGAGGCCCTGGGCGTGCCGCTGGCACTGCACCCGGAAGCCGTGGCCCTGATCCGCGAGCGCATGCGCGATGTGGCCACCGAAGAAGGCAAGCCCTACGAACCCCAGCGCGCCGACAACCTGCACCGGCTGCAGATGGGCAACTTCCCCGAAGGCGCGCGCATCATCCCCAACGTCTACAACAAGATCCCGGGCTTTTCCTGCTCGGGCGCAGCGGGCACCGTGCACTTCGTGCCCGGTTTCCCTGTCATGGCCTGGCCCATGGTCGAGTGGGTGCTGGAGCAGCGCTACGCCAAGCATTTCCACAGCACGGTGCAGCGGGAGCATTCGGTCATCGTCTACGGCGGCATGGAAGCCACGCTGACGCCGTTGATGGTGGCCATAGAGCGCGATCACCCGGGCGTCAAGGTGTTCAGCCTGCCCAGCGTGGATGATTCCAAGCACGGCCGGCACATAGAACTTGGTGTCAAGGGCGAAGCTGGTGCCGTCACCAAGGCCTGGCCCACGCTGCTGGAAGGTTTGCACTCATTTGGTGCAAGTCTTGGCCCTGAATTGGTGCGCAATATCTGATTTACGGGCCGGTTCCTGAATCTGCACCGATTTGGTGAAGATGCCGGGCGGTGGATCGAATGCCGACAGAGGCTTCAATGTCATCCACAAGCCCTTCCCAAGGCGGCAGAATCACGGGGCTGGCGCGCCAAGCAGGTGCCAGTCTGCAGGCATGCACTCAATGGATGCAGCCTGGCACGCAAACTGCTTAAGAGTATTTATCTTTTTTGATCAGCCAGATTGGCAGGAGAGATCTGATGGCAAAGACCGTTGCAGACGTGTTGAACATGGTGAAGGAGAACGAGGTCAAATTCGTGGACCTTCGTTTTACGGACACCCGTGGCAAGGAGCAGCACGTCACGGTGCCGGTGTCGCACTTCGACGAAGACAAGTTCACCTCGGGCCACGCCTTCGACGGCTCGTCGGTGGCAGGCTGGAAGGGCATTGAAGCATCTGACATGCAGCTGATGCCCGATCCCGCTACCGCGAACATCGACCCCTTCTTTGAAGAGACCACGCTGTTCCTGCAGTGCGATGTGATCGAACCCGGTGATGGCAAGGCCTACGACCGCGATCCCCGCTCCGTGGCCAAGCGCGCCGAAGCCTATCTGAAGGCATCGGGCCTGGGCGACACCGCCTACTTCGGACCCGAACCCGAATTCTTCATCTTCGACGGCGTGCGCTGGAACACCGAACCCGGCAGCACCTTCTACGAAATCGAAGAGTACGAAGCACCCTGGAATTCGGGCGCCAAGTTCGAATCCGGCAACCGCGGCCACCGTCCGCGCAACAAGGGCGGCTACTTCCCCGTGCCCCCCGTGGACAGCACCCAGGATCTGCGCGCCGAAATGGTGCTGCTGCTCGAGCAACTGGGCATTCCCGTCGAAGTGTTCCACCACGAAGTGGCAGGCGCCGGCCAGAACGAGATCGGCACCCGCTTCAGCACCCTGGTGGAGCGTGCCGACTGGACACAGGTCATGAAGTACGTGATCTGGAACGTGGCCAACACCTACGGCAAGACCGCCACCTTCATGCCCAAGCCCTATCCGGGCGACAACGGCTCGGGCATGCACGTGCACCAGTCCGTCTGGAAGGATGGCAAGAACCTGTTCGCAGGTGACGGCTACGCCGGCCTGTCCGACTTCGCGCTGTACTACATCGGCGGCATCATCAAGCACGCCCGTGCCCTGAACGCCATCACCAACCCCGGCACCAACAGCTACAAGCGCCTGGTGCCCGGCTTCGAGGCTCCGGTCAAGCTGGCCTACTCGGCCAAGAACCGCTCGGCATCGATCCGCATCCCCTACGTGGCCAACCCCAAGGGCCGCCGCGTCGAGGCACGCTTCCCCGATCCGCTGATGAACCCCTACCTGGGCTTCTCGGCCCTGCTGATGGCAGGTCTGGACGGCGTGGAAAACAAGATCCATCCCGGCGAAGCCGCGACCAAGGATCTGTACCACCTGCCCCCGGAAGAGGACAAGCTGGTGCCCACGGTCTGCCACAGCCTGGACCAGGCCCTGGAAGCGCTGGACGCGGACCGCTCGTTCCTGACCAAGGGCGGCGTGTTCTCGGACAGCATGCTCGATGCCTACATCGAGCTGAAGATGGGCGAAGTGACCCGTTACCGTCAGGCCGTGCATCCGGTCGAGTACGACATGTACTTCTCGCTGTAAGGCGAGTCGGCAAAAAGGCGGCGCAAGCCGCCTTTTTTGCTTTCGGCCAGGACCTGGGTATGCTGGGCGCGGAACCAAAAGGGGTTGGCCCGCTCAAGAAATGACGTCCAGCCCGGAAGATGGAGCGATACTTGCCCGGATAAGCCGGGCCCTTCCGATCTGGCTACCCGAGGGAATGGAATGAAGAAACTGTTTGTGTCACTGCTGCTGCCCCTGCTGTCGGTGGGAGCCTGGTCCCAGGACGTGATCTACCGCTGCGGCAACGAGTACACCAACAACGTCAGCCAGGCCAAGGCCAAGGACTGCAAGCCGGTGGATGGCGGGCATGTGACGGTGATCCATGGCGGCAGCAAGCCGGCGGCCTCGGGCGGCAGCCAGGCACCGCGCACCTCCGCCACTCCGGCCGCAGGATCGCCCGCTCCGGCCAAGGTCAATAGCAGCGCCCAGAAGGCCCGCGACTCCGACGCGCGGACCATTCTGGAAAGCGAGCTGGCCCGCGCCCAGGAGAAGCTGACACAGCTGCGTCAGGAGTACAACGATGGCAATCCCCAGCGCACCGCATTGGAGTTGCGCAATCCCCAGGGCTATCTGGAACGTGTCGAGCAGCTCAAGAGCAGCATCTCGCGGCAGGAAGGCGATGTCGCCGGCATCCGTCGTGAGCTGGATCGACTTCCCAAGAACTGACGGGCCCGTGCGGCCCACCGGAGCCCGGCCATGATCCAGGACGACCGGCCGGCGCCCCCGGCCTCCTATCAGGCGCTTGACCTGCTGTGCACGCTGATGACCGTGCTCGACGAGCAGGGTGCCGTGCTTTTCGCCAACGCAGCCCTTGAAAACGCACTGGGCCTGTCGCGCCGCATGCTCGAAGGCAGCGAGCTGGCGGCCTGCTTCACCGAGCCTGCCTTGCTGGACAAGGCCTTGCGTGGCGCCCAGGACAACGACTTCGCGGCCCTGCGCTTCGAGGCCAGCCTGCACCGCGTGGGCGGCGATGCGCTGCCCGTGCACGTCACGGTCTCGCTGGCCGAGCGGCCCGGCCATGTGCTGGTCGAGTTCTGGCCGCTGGAGCAGCAGGCCCGCCAGGACCGCGAGGAGCGGCTGCGCGAGCAGGCCCAGGCACACAAGGAGCTGATCCGCAACCTGGCCCACGAGATCAAGAACCCGCTGGGCGGCATCCGTGGCGCAGCCCAGCTGCTGCAGATGGATCTGGACGCACCCGAGCTGCGCGAGTACACCGAAGTCATCATCCACGAGGCCGACCGGCTGCAGGCGCTGGTGGATCGGCTGCTGGCGCCGCACCGCCATCCGCATGAGGTCGGTGACGTCAACATCCACGAAGTCTGCGAGCGCGTGCGCTCGCTGGTGCTGGTCGAGCACCCTGCCGGGCTGACCATCACGCGCGACTACGACATCTCCATCCCGGAGTTCCGGGGCGACAGCGCCCAGCTGATCCAGGCCGTGCTCAACATCGTCCAGAACGCCGCGCAGGCGCTGCAGGAGCGCATTGCGGCTGGTGATGCCGAGATCATTTTGCGAACGCGTGTGGCCCGGCAGGTAACTTTTGGTCGCCAGCGCTATCGGTTGGCATTGGAATTGCATGTGATCGACAACGGGCCAGGCGTTCCCGATGCCATCAAGGAGCGGATCTTCTATCCGCTGGTATCGGGAAGGGATGGCGGTTCGGGACTGGGGCTGACGCTGGCGCAGACCTTCGTGCAGCGCCACCAGGGGCTGATCGAATGTGAAAGCCAGCCGGGACGCACGGATTTCCGCATCCTCATTCCCCTGCCTTGAGGCCCACGGAAGTCAACACTGCAACAAGGGAAGGATGCACCACCAATGAAACCGATCTGGATCGTGGATGATGACCCTTCCATCCGCTTCGTGCTGGAAAAGGCACTGGGCAGGGAAGGCTGGGCAACGCGCAGCTTCATCCAGGCGCGCGATGTGCTCACGGCACTGTCCGATGTCGATGCCGGCGACCCGGCGCGCCAGCCACCCCAGGTGCTGGTGAGCGACATCCGCATGCCCGGCGGCTCGGGGCTGGAGCTGCTCGAGCAGATCCGCGCCCAGCAGCCGGGCCTGCCCGTCATCATCATGACCGCGTACTCCGACCTGGACAGTGCCGTCTCGGCCTTCCAGCGCGGAGCCTTCGAATACCTGCCCAAACCCTTCGACCTGCCCAAGGCCGTGGAACTCATCCGGCGCGCCGTCGAGGAAAGCCTGCGCGAGGATGTGGCGGAGGCCCAGGCCCCGCTGCAGGCCGAGATGCTGGGCCAGGCGCCTGCCATGCAGGACGTGTTCCGTGCCATCGGCCGGCTCAGCCAGAGCCAGGTCACGGTGCTGATCACGGGCGAGTCGGGCTCGGGCAAGGAGCTGGTGGCGCGCGCGCTGCACAAGCACTCGCCCGTGGCGGGCGGCCCCTTCGTGGCCATCAACACCGCCGCCATCCCCAAGGACCTGCTGGAGTCCGAACTGTTCGGCCACGAGCGCGGCGCCTTCACTGGCGCCCAGACGCAACGGCGCGGACGCTTCGAGCAGGCCGAGGGCGGCACGCTCTTTCTCGATGAAATCGGCGACATGCCCTTCGACCTGCAGACGCGCCTGCTGCGTGTGCTGTCGGACGGGCACTTCTACCGCGTGGGCGGCCACCAGGCCGTCAAGGCCCATGTGCGCGTCATCGCCGCCACCCACCAGGACCTGGAGCAGCGCGTGCGCAACGGCGGCTTCCGCGAGGATCTGTTCCACCGCCTCAACGTCATCCGCCTGCGCCTGCCCGCGCTGCGCGAGCGCAATGAAGACGTGCCCATGCTGGCTCGCCACTTCCTGCAGCAAAGCGCGCGGCAACTGGGCGTGGAGCCCAAGCGCATGGGGGTCGATGCCATGCAGCGGCTGCAGACCTTCGCCTTCCCCGGCAACGTGCGACAGCTGGAGAACATCTGCCACTGGCTGACCGTCATGGCCCCTGCCCAGGTCATCTCGGTCAAGGACCTGCCCCCCGAGGTGCTGGGCGAAGCCGCCCCGCCCGTGGGCGGGGGCAACGGCGGCGTGCCTGCACCGGCCGCGCTGCCGCATGCGCCGGCACCGCTGGCGGAAGAGGGCCTTGGCCGACTGGCCGTGCCCGTGTCCGCGCTGGCCCCGCCGCATGACACCGCCCTGGCCGCTTCCGACCTGGACTGGGTCCATCTGCTGGGGCAACAGGCGCGCCAGCTGCTGGAGCACACCCACGCCCAGGGGCATGGTGAAGTCTGGGACCAGCTGTCCCGCCGCTTCGAGGCGCAGCTGATCCGCTCGGCCCTGGCCGTCACCCACGGCCGCCGGGTCGAGGCCGCCCAGCGCCTGGGCATTGGCCGCAACACCATCACCCGCAAGCTGCAGGAGCTGGGCATGGACGAGGACGCCTTCGAGTAAGGCAAGCCGGTGGGCGGCCGGGCCCTTGCCTCGGCAAGGGTCCGGCTCCTACAGGCCGGCGCCCGGGGTGCTGACGGGCCGGGCCGCCCGGGCTTGGGACAATGGAGTCCTCTTCGCTGGAACGGCCTACGTCCCGACCTATCGTGCCCACAGTCCTCTCCAACCTCTGGCAAAAAGCCAAGCCCGCTCGTCCGGGCCTGATGTACCCATCGACACCGCGCACGCTTGGCGAGCCGGTCGATGCGTACTGGCATGACCGCTACTTCCTGGAGCCTTACTTCGTTGCGGGGCGTGGTTACGACCAATACCGTCCCGCCTACGCACTGGGCTGGAAAGCGTCACTTGAACCCGAGTACGCGCAGCAGGATTTCGACGATGTCGAATTCGAGCTCGAAGAGCGCTGGGAGCAGGTTCGGGGCAGCAGCCTGCTGCGCTGGAGCCAGGTGCGCGAGGCCGTCGAGGCCTCATGGCTGCAGGCGCGCCAGCGCACGCCCACACAGCCAGTGGCCACCACGCTGGAATTGCAGAGCACGGCCCTGCTCAATGCCGTGCTGGCCCTGGGCCGCCAGGCCCATGCACGCCTGGGCGAATGCATGGATCCCATGCCCCAGGGGCTGATCGGACAGGTGCTGGCGCGGCACTTCAATGCCAGCCAGATCCTCGTCGAAGACCTGGAACGCGCCATCGGCTCCAGCGGCGGCGTGGTCCTGCCCGTGCGCGACAGCCGTGCCGCATTGCGTCGCAACGCCTTCTGGGACGGGCTGCTGGGCAGGGAAGAGGGCGCGGACTACGTGCTGGACCAGGCCGAGTCCTGCCAGCAGCAATGGCTGAGCGCCTATGAGGCTGCTGAGCAGTCCCGTCTGCCGGGGCCGCTCAGCGAAGTGCTGCATCGCCAGTCCCTGATGCTGCGCGGGCAGATCGAGGCCATCCACTGGCTGCGCCGGTACATGCTGTAGCCGGTTGGCTGGAATTCAGCCCAAGGTCACGACCACGGGCGCGTGATCGCTGGGCTGCGGGTTCTTGCGCGGCGCGCGATCCACGCTGCAGGCGCTGACGCTGGGGCGCAATGCCTCGCTGACCAGGATGTGGTCGATGCGCAGGCCCCGGTTCTTCTGGAAACCCAGCATCCGGTAGTCCCACCACGAATAGCTTTTCTCGGGCTGGTCGAACATGCGGAAGGCATCGGTCAGGCCCAGCTGCAGCAGCGCCTGGAAATGCGTGCGCTCTTCCACCGTGTGGTGGATCGTGTCCTTCAGGCCGATGGGATCGTAGGAGTCGCGGTCCTCGGGCGCCACGTTGAAGTCACCCACCAGCACCAGGCGCGGGTGGATCGCCATTTCGCTTTTCACCCAGTCCTGCAGCGCCTGCAGCCAGCGCATCTTGTAGGCGAACTTGTCGGTGCCCGGCGCCTGCCCATTGACGAAGTAGCCATTGATCAGGCGCACCGGGCCGCCTTCGGCATCGAGGGTGGCGGCAATGATGCGGGCCTGCTCGTCATCCAGGCCCGGAATATTGCGCACCACGTCGCGCACCGGCGTGCGCGTCAGCCAGGCCACGCCGTTGTAGGTCTTCTGTCCATGGCTGACCGCGTGGTAGCCGGCCTCCTGCAGCGCCTGCAGCGGAAACTTGTCGTCGGTGAGCTTGAGTTCCTGCAGCGCCAGCGCATCGACAGGGTTGGCCTGCAGCCAGGCCAGCACCTGCGGCAGGCGCACGGACAGGGAGTTGACGTTCCAGGTGGCGATTTGCATAAATAAATCCAATTAAATCAAATGGTTGCGTGATTTTTCGATGGTTGCTCTTGTGGTGGTTGCCAGCCTGTTCACCCGAAAAATCATGCCCTTGCCGTAGCAGTCAGCCCCTATTTTGATGCGCGATTGCGCTTGGGTGTTTTTCAGGCGATTCGGCAGCGCGGCTGTCAGCCCTGGCTTCGGCCAGCGTATCGGCATGCGGGGCCGTTGACGTGATGGGGCCTGCCTCGCCACGACCTTCATGGCTCCGGGCAGACCTTGAATCAGATTGATCTGATTTCATCTCGGATGAAAGATGTCTACGATTGAAAATTTACCAAGGAAATGCGGCCTTGGGATTTTTTCATTATCCGGGGGTATTCAAAATGCATATATTCGCAGGTGCTTTTTGCAGAATAAACAAGGCTGTCATGATATTTATTTTGGCAATGATGGCCACCTCCGCATGGTCCGCATGCGCAATTATAGATACAAGTGATGGGTCAGGCTATTACAAGTATGTGTTCAGCAATTTCAATCCTCCAGAATTCAATCCCAATGTAGCCAAGAACACGGTGATTTACTCAAAAACCGCTATAGCGGTACTGCGTAATGGGGTTGGCGATAGATTGATGCGTTGTAGTCCAGCGGTCACGGGCTATAGTTTGGGTAAATCTACACCAGTCAATAATATATACCCGACGACAGTCGAGGGTATTGGAATGAGGGTTTCGACTGTAAATGGTGCTGCGCCTGTAAGTACTTCGGAGCATTCCAATCACCCCGGATCTTTTGCATATCAATATGCCATTGTCACAGTTGAGTTGATCAAGACCGCAGATGGCGATATCACTGCAGGTGGCGTGCTGGACAGCGATTTCCTGTACGAACGCGCGACTGATGCATTTGGCCAGCTTCTCGCTCAATACAGCTTTTCCTCGCCCGTCGTCCTCCGGCCCAAGGTGCCCACCTGTACCCCACAGGCGCCGGAGCCCGTGCGCATGGCCCAGACTGTCACTCAAAAACTCACCTCAATCGGCTCAACCGGTGCTCCCCGCTCCTTCCTCATCTCGTTGTTGTGCAAGGGCGGCATCCCAGGTTCGTTGACCAACGCCTATGTCACCCTGACGGATGTGGCAAATCCTGGAAATATCGGCAATGCTCTGACCCTGTCGAAAACCTCGGTGGCAAAAGGTGTGGGTGTGCAGATCCGCAAGGATGACCAGATACTGGGCTTTGGCCCGGACTCCAATGCCGCCGGCAACAGGAATCAATGGTTTGCAGGGTCTGTTGCCTACGGGCAGGAGCGGTTGGATATCCCGCTGACGGCGCGCTATGTCAAGACCGGAGAGAACGTGACCATAGGCAGTGCCAATGCGGCGGCGACCTTCACCATCAGCTACCAGTAGTTCCCCCTGATCCCTTGCGCTTTCGGTCTGACCGCTGGCAGGCCATTCAGCGTGGTCAGGCAAGTCTGCGGGTGCGTGGCCATGCCCGCAGAATACGCAGATGCTTGATCTACTCGTCATTCACGCCACGCTGCCCGACGGCCGCCAGGACATGTCCATCGCCGTGCAGGGCGGGCGCATCGTCGAGGTCGCGGCCGGTCTTTCGGCGCCTGCCCACCAGGTGGTCGATGCACAGCACCAGCTGGTGTCGCCGCCCTTCGTCGATCCGCATTTCCACATGGATGCCACGCTGAGCCACGGCCTGCCGCGCGTCAACCGCAGCGGCACGCTGCTGGAGGGCATAGCGCTGTGGGGCGAGCTCAAGCCGCTGCTCACGGCCGAGGCGCTGATCTCTCGCGCGCTGGAGTATTGCGACTGGGCGGCGGCCAAGGGGCTGCAGGCCATCCGCAGCCATGTGGATACCAGCGATGCCCGCCTGCTGGCCGTCGATGCGTTGCTGGAGGTCAAGCGCCAGGTGGCTCCCTATATCGACCTGCAGCTGGTGGCGTTTCCGCAGGACGGCGTGCTGCGCTCGCCCGGCGGCGTCGCCAACCTGCGGCGGGCGCTGGACAAGGGCGTGGACGTGGTGGGCGGCATTCCCCACTTCGAGCGCACCATGGCCGAGGGTGCCGACAGCGTCAGGCTGCTGTGCGAGCTGGCGGCCGAGCGCGGCCTGCTGGTGGACATGCACTGCGACGAGTCCGACGACCCGCTGTCGCGCCACATCGAAACCCTGGCCTTCGAGGCGCAGCGCCTGGGCCTGCAGGGCCGCGTGACGGGCTCGCACTGCACCTCCATGCACAGCATGGACAACTACTACGTGAGCAAGCTGCTGCCGCTGATCGCCGAAAGCGGCGTGGCCGTGATTGCCAATCCGCTGATCAACATCACGCTGCAGGGCCGCCAGGACAGCTATCCCAAGCGCCGCGGCATGACGCGCGTGCCCGAGCTGCTGGCCGCAGGCGTCAACGTGGCCTTCGGCCATGACTGCGTGATGGACCCGTGGTACGGCATGGGCTCGGGCGACATGCTGGAGGTCGCCCACATGGGCCTGCATGTGGCGCAGATGACCAGCCAGGACGGCATGCGCGACTGCTTCGACGCCGTGACCACGCGCGCGGCGCGTGTGATGCACCTGGACGGCTATGGCATCGAGGCCGGCTGCGATGCCAGCTTCGTGCTGCTGCAGGCGCGCGATGCGGCCGAGGCGATACGGCTGCGCGCCACGCGCCTGAAGGTGTTCCGCAAGGGCCGGTTGCTGGCCGAGGCGCCTGCTGCAACGGCTGCGCTGCATCTGCCGGGCCGCCCGGCAAGAATCGACTGGCGGCGCTGAACCGGCGCTGAACCGGCGCTGAACCGGCGCTGAACCGGCGCTGAACCGCCGGCGCGCTGGCGCCGGCCTCAGGCGCCGGCCAGGCTGGCCTCGCGCACGATGGTCTGCAGGGCCACCAGGTCCCTCACCACCAGACCCTGGGCTTCCACGCGAATGCAGGCGTCGCGCTCCATGCGCTTGAGCTCCTGGTTCACGCGCTGGCGCGAGGCGCCCAGCAACTGGGCCAGCTCCTCCTGCACCAGTTGCAGGCCTATGCGCAGCTCGCGCGGGTCGTCCAGCACCTGTGTGCCGTAGCTGCGCGACAGGTGCAGCAACTGCTTGGCCAGGCGTGCGCGCAGCGGCAGGGTGTTGAGGTCTTCCACCAGCCCGTAGGTCTGGCGTATGCGGTGGGCCTGCAGGCGCAGCAGGGCGTCGTAGAACTCCACGTGCGTGGCCAGGATGGCGTGAAAGCTCTCCTTGTCCACGCACAGCAGCGTGGTGTCGCCGTGGGCATAGGCATCGCGCGTGCGAGGCTCGTCAAGAAAGGTGGACATGGCACCGAACCAGGCGCCCGGCTCCACATAGGCCAGCGTGGTCTGCCGACCCGACAGGCTGGTCGAGCTCATGCGCACGGCGCCCTGCGCACAGGCATACCACCTGTGCGGCACATCGCCGCGTGCATAGATCAGTGCCCCGTCCTTGAGCCGCCGGACCGTGGTCTGGCGCAGGATGTCATGGCGCAGCGAGGGCGAAAGGCTGCAGAACCACTGGCCGGAATTGATGGCCTCGCGCTCGGCGGGGGTGAGCATGGGCTCGTGGGTACTCGTTTGCAAACCGCTTGTCTCCAATCGGCCGCAATTTTAGGGCGTGCGGGCCTGCGGATAGGCGTGCAATTGCTCGCGCAGCAACTGCACGAAGCAGTCAGCCCTTTCGGTGGGCGCGTATTGGGGCGGCAGGGCCAGCACCACCTCCACCGCACAGGCTGGAAGCAGTGGCAGCACACGCAGGTCGCGTGCGAACACCGAGGCCACGTAGGGGTTGACCACGCCCAGCCCCAGCCCCTGTGCGGCCAGGCTGCAGATGGTGGAGGAGTAGGTGGTCTCCATGGTGGAACCGGCTTCTATGCCCTGCTCCTGCATGGTGCTGCGCAGTTGCAGGTAGATGTCGTCATCGGCGTTGAGGGTCAGCAGCAGCTGGCCCTGCAGGTCACGCACATGCAGCCGCGTGCGCGTGGCCAGCGCATGGTCCGGGTGCATGACGCAGACGGCGCGGCTGCGGTGCAGCACGGTGGCGTCCAGCTCGGGCGTGCTCAGCGCCATGGTGCTGACCACCAGGTCGAAGTGGCCATGCAGCAGGCCCTCGCGCAAGGGCGTGGAGCCCAGGGTCTGCAGGCTGATGTGGGTGCCCGGGTAGCGCTGCGCGAAGCTGCGCACCACGGCCGGGATCACGCTCAGGCCCAGGGCCGGCGTGCAGCCTATGCGCAGCGTGCCGGCGCCGGACTGGCGCAGTGCGGCCAGGTCGCGCTCTATGCGCTCGCGCCCCAGGAAATGCTGCTGCACGGTGGCGAACAGTTCCACGGCCTCGGCCGTGGGGCGCAGCCGGCCCTTGTGCATGTCGAACAGCTTGAGCCCTGCGGCCGCCTGCATCTGGGCCAGCAGCCGGCTGACCGAAGGCTGCGTGGTGTGCAGCAGCCGCGCGGCGGCCGTGGTGGTGCCGGTCTGCATGACGGCACGGAAGGCCTCGATCTCTCGGGAGCTCAGGGGTCTGGACATGGCGATTCGTTCCTGCTCGGGGTGGCTGGCAATGTATATCTTTTCTGTATAGAGGCCACGGAAAAATGCATTTTTCCAAAGATGCCCGGCTTTCTACACTGGCCCCATTGCATCGTTTGCCCAGGCGCAGCAGCGCCATCGAAAGGATTCCATGATCAAGACAAGCGCAGGCCGCAAAGCCGCCATGCTCGCTGCGGCCATCTCCGCCTCGGTGGCAGGCACGGCGCCCGTCGCCGCCATCGCGCAGGATGGCTTTCCCCAGCCAGGGCGCCAGTTGCGCATCATCGTGCCGTTCACTGCAGGCGGCAGCTCTGACGTGCAGGCACGCATGCTGGCCGACCGCCTGAGCCGGCTCTGGGGCCAGCCGGTGGTGGTGGAAAACAAACCTGGCGCGGGCGGTCATCTGGGAGGCCGATATGTGGCCGATCAGCCGGCCGACGGCTACACGCTGATGGTGGGCTCCATCGGCCTGCATGCCGCCTATGGCGTATACGGCAAGCTGGCCTATGACCCCGCAAGGGATCTGCGCGTGGTGACCGTGCTGGCCGAGATGCCGCATGTGGTGGTGGCCACGCCCGGCCTTGCCGCCAGCAACCTGGCCGAGCTGACGGCGCTGGCCAAAAAGGCGCCTGGCACGGTCAACTTCGGCTCGGCCGGCGTGGGCTCGTCCGTGCACATGATGGGCGAGCTGTACAAGCTGCAGGCGGGCGCGCCCATCGTGCACGTGCCTTATCGCGGCAGCTCGGCCGCGCTCAACGACCTGCTGGGCGGCCAGATCCAGCTCATGTTCGAGAACCCGCCCACGGTGCTGTCGCACATACGCGGCGGCAAGCTCAAGGCGTTGGCCGTCACGGGCAGCCAGCGACTGCCGGCCCTGCCGGACGTGCCCACGGCGGCCGAGTCCGGGCTCAAGGACTACGTGGCCACCTCCTGGACCACGGTGGCCGTCTCCTCCAAGGTGCCCGAGGCCATCGTCAAAAAGCTCAACGACGACATCCGAAAGGTCGTGGCCACGCCCGAGTTCCGCAAGGGCCTGCAAGAGCAGGGCATGAGCGCCGTCGCCAACAGCCTGCCTGAGGCGCAATCCTTCGTTGCCCGCGAAAAGCAGCGTTGGGACCGCGTGATCGCCGAAGGCCACATCTCCGCCCAATGAAACGCTCCATGACTTCGAACACCCCCGCATCCTTCGTCCCCTGCCGCCGTCTGGGCGATGGCCGCCAGCACCACTTCTTCGGCTACTACAACAAGTCCAGCTGGGACCGCAGCAATCGCCTGGTGCTGGCGCAGCAAACGCCGTGGATGGACCAGTACCTCACGCCCCAGGCGCGGGCGTCCATCGGCTACTTCGATACCGAAAACGGCGACTGCTTCCACGCCGTGGGCGAGACCGGCGCCTGGAACTGGCAGATGGGCAGCCAGCTGCAGTGGCTGGACGGGCTGGCGGGCCGGCAACTGATCCACAACGACAGGACGGCAGATTCCGGGGGGCGCTATCCGGGGTTCGGCTCCGTGGTCATCGATGTGGACAGCGGCGAGCGGCGCACCCTGCCCATGCCCGTCTATGTGGTGGCGCCCAGCAGCGCCTGGGCGCTGTGCGTGGACTACCGTCGCCTTTACATCACGCACGAAACCATCGGCTACAGCGAAGAGGGTGGTCCCTTCGCCTTGCCCCTGGCGCCCGAGGAAGACGGCATCTGGCGCATGGAGGTCGCGACGGGCGAGGCAAGGCTGCTGGCCAGCTATGCGCGGCTCAAGGCCTTTCATCACCGTACATCGATGGACAAGGCCATCCACTGGGTCAGCCATATCGAGGTCAACCCGTCGTCATCGCGCATCCTGTTCCTGCACCGCTGGACCGAACGCGTCAAGGACGAAACCTGCTTTCTGCACCGCCTGATCACCATGGCGCCCGACGGCTCCGACATGCGCCTGCTCGAATGCTCGGACCATCCGCTGCCTCAGCTGGCCGGCGACTTCGACCCGATGGCCGTGGGCACGTTCGACTACGAAAAGTCCGAATACCAGATCTCGCATCCGCTATGGCAGGACGACAGCCACATCATTGTGTGGGGCCCGCATGCCGGGGCGATCCACTATCACCTCTATGACGATGTGGAGGGCGGTGACGTGCAGGTGGTGGGTGCAGGCGTGCTGGTGGAGAACGGCCACATGAGCTTCTCGCCCGTGGACACGCGCTGGCTGCTCAGTGATACCTACCCCGGCGACCGCACGCACGAGCGCTTCCTGTTCCTGTACGACATGCACACGGGCGAGCGCCACGACCTGGGCAGCTTCTACGCCTCGCCCGATCTCAGCAAGGAAAACCGCTGCGACCTGCACCCGCGCTGGAGCCGTGACGGGCGCCAGGTCTGCATCGACTCCGTGCACGAGCACCAGCGGCAGATGTATGTGCTGGATGTGTCGGGGATCGTGGAGGCTTGACTCGGGTAGCCGGGGGCGCGTGAGCAGCCCCCGGCTACAGCGTACGACTCAGCGCGGCTTGCGCATTCGCGTGCGGCGTCCGGCCAGGACTGCGACGCCCAGCATCAGCGCTGCCAGCATCCACTGACCCCATTGCGAAAGCGTGGGAATGGCCGCGGGGCTGCCGCCGGCAGCGGCGGCCACCACGGCCACGCCGCCCGGGTCACTGATGAAGGCGTTCACATCCAGGTCGTCATCGCCGTTCCTGCCGTCTTCAATCGTCAGCGTCACGCTGTTGTCGCTGGAGTTGAACTGCGCGCCGGTGAAGTGATACCAGTGCGGCGTTGCGTTGTCGGACGTGGGGCCGTACTTCCAGTACTGTGCATTGCGGGGCAGATTGTTCGGGAACGTGAGCTTGATGCTCACCGTGGATCCCGGCGCACCGTTGTGGACAGCGAAATCGAACAGGCCCAGCGGGAACTGAAGATTGGCAGGCGGTGCATCGGCAGGTGACCTGATGTGCCCCTGCAGCGGGATGAAGCCCGCAGTCTGCGCCGGGCCTGTTCCCATGGGTGTGAAGACCCATGGGCTTCCCGCAGCAATCTCTGCTGAGACCGTCGTTCCGCCCACGGTACCGGTGATGGTGCTCAGAGAGTGGGGGGGCAGGGTGATCGTGAAGGTCTGGTTCACGGGCGTTGCCGCGGCGTACTCGGCATCGCCGGCCTGGCTGGCCTGCAATGTGCATTCGCCCGTACGCATCAGGCGCAGCGAGGTGCCCGTGACCACGCAGGTCTGAGGGGTGAGGCTGCTGAAGCTGATGGGCAGGTTGGAGTTGGTGCCGGCGGCGTTGGCCAGAGACAGGGCCTCGGGGCTCAGATAGCGCAGGGACGAGAAATCGAAGGTGATGTTCTGGATCGCCTTGCCGACTGCAATCTGTACCGAGCCGGTGGCCTGTGCATGGTTGGCATCGGCCGCCTTGGTCGCCGTCACCGTGCAGCTGCCTACGGCCGTGCCGGTGACGGTGTTGCCGAACAGCGTGCAGTTGCCAGCGCCTGCCGTCAGCGCCAGCGTGAGCGCACCGCTGCCGCTGCCGCCAGTGACGGTGACCGTGCTGGAGTCGCCTTTGGGAATGCTGGCGGGTGATGCCACCACGGACAGGGCCACCTGGCTTGCCTGTGACACCGTCACCGAAGTGCTGGCCGTGGCCTCTTCATGGTCGGCATCCGCTGCCTTGGTGGCCGTGACCGTACAGGTTCCGACAGCCAGGCCGGTGAGCGTGGAGCCCGCGATGCTGCAGGGGCCCGCGACGCTCAAGCCGATGGCGCCGGTGCCCGAGCCGCCCGTGGTGCTCAGTTGCGAAATGCCGCCAAAGCTGATGGCTGCAGGACTGGCCTGCACCGACAGTGCTGTCTGTCCAGCCTTGGCCACGATGACGGTGGTGCTGGCGCTGATGGCCTGGTGGTTGATGTCGCCAGCCTTGGTGGCCGTGATGGTGCAACTGCCGGCGCCAATGGCACTCAACTGGTTGCCCGTCACCGCGCAGAACTGGGCACCACCCGTCACGGCGTAGGTGACGGCGCCGCTGCCCGAACCCCCAGTGGTCGCCAGGGTTGCCGTGGCGCCGAAGGTCAGGGTTGAAGGCGTGGACTGCACGCTCAGGGTGACCTGGGCTGCAGGGGTCACGGTCACCACGGTGGTGGCCAGCGTGTCCTGGTAGTTGGCATCGCCCAGCTTGGTGGCAGTCACTGTGCAGGAGCCCGTGCCTTCCGCAGTGAGCGTGTTGCCGTTGACGGAGCAAAAGGCGGCTCCATCCGTGATGGAAAAGCCCACGGCGCCTGCCCCTGCGCCGCCACTGGTTGACAGCGCGGCCGTGCTGAAGGCCGCCAGCGTGCTGGGCGTTGCCATCGCCGTCAGAGCAGGCTGCTGGGCCTTGATCACCGAGATGTCCACGGTGGTCGTGGCGGCCAGGTAGCTGGCGTCTCCCGCCTTGGTCGCAGTCACGGTGCAATCGCCCACGGCCGTGGCTGTGACCGTGTTGCCTGTCAGGGCGCAATAGGCCGCGCCTGCGGTTACGGCGTAGCTGATGGCGCCTGCGCCAGAGCCGCCGGTGGTGCTCAGCGTGGTGGTGCTGGCATAGGGCAGGGTCTGGAGTGCTGCACTTGCCGTCAGTGCAGCCTGCGGGCTCTTGTCATTGGTCAGCGAGAACGAGGTGCTGGCCGCCCCTGCCTGCGCCGTTACGGTATAGCTGCCGGCGAACAGGTTGGCCGTGGCACTCAGCGATGCGATGCCCTGGGCGTTGGTCGTGACCGAGGTTCTTGTGGCAAAGGTGGTGGATGGCCCCGATGCGGCAGGCGCATTGAAGTCCACCATGATGCCGGCAAGCGGCTGGTCGTCGATGTCGGTGACCTTGACCGACAACGGCGTGGCAAAAGGCTGCTGGATGCGGGTGGACTGTTGAGAGCCAGTGAGCACCGCCATGGCCGCAGGTGGGCCGAAAGGATCGATGCGAAATACCAGACCATTCGAAAGGCTCTCGTTTGCGCTGAGGGCGCTGTTCGCAGGGTTGGTCAGGCCGTTGGTGCCCGATGTGGTGGTGGCGCCGCCCACGGAAAGAAGGGTCCTGCCCTGCACATTGGTTGCGGCCAGGCTGCGCATGGCCTCGTTTTCCGAGGTGCCCAGGAACCCGGCATAGTCCCAGCCGTTCGGATTGTTGGTTGCGACGCTGACCAGGAAGCCGTCCTGCTTGCCACCTGGCGTGGTGGACAGGCCGCTTTGAGCCTTGACGGGAAAGCCTGCGCCATTGTTGGTGCTGCCCGTGGCGAACCAGTTCCGGCCGTCGCTGGCCAGCCCTTCCACGCTGTCGTAGCCATTGCCACCCAGGTAGGTGGCGTCCAGCACCTGGTCTCCTGTTGCATTCAGGCGCAGCACAAAGCCGTCCATGCCGGTGCTGCGCGCGATCTGCGGCCCGAGGCCCTGGCGCCGTCCGCTGTTGTCGGCGGGAAAGTAGTCGGACCCGGTCTCCCCGCCCACGAGCAGTGAGCCGTCATACATCAGGTTCAGGGCCAGTGCACGGTCCGCACCGTCCCCCGAGCCTGTCAGCAGCGTGAAGTAGTCGAAGGCGCTGCCGTCGGCCCGGATCTTGGCGACGAAGCCGTCTGATCCATCGATGGCGCGCGAATTGATTTGTGTCCTGAAGCCCGTTGCGCCCGGCAGTCCCGAGACAGAGTCGGTAGCGCCAGCCACATAGGCCGCGCCGGTGCTGTCCACGGCAATGGCATATCCGATGTCGGCGCCACCGTCGCCGCCGATGTATCCGGCGTACTCCAGCCCGCTGCCTGAAGCGTCGATGCGGGCCACGAAGGCATCCCGCATTTCTGACTGCGCAGGGCCGGAGCCGTGGTTGAGCTGCGGCCCGTTCACGGCAGGAAAGCCTTTGCCTTCCGTGAATCCGGTCACGTAGGCCCTGCCGCTGTTGTCCAGAGCCAGGGCATTGGCCTGATCGTCACCCGTTCCACCAATCAGGCCCGAATACAGAATGCCGGCACCGTCTGGTGTCAGGCGCATGACGAAGGCATCCCTATCCGTCGTGCTCTTGCTGCGCCGAAAGCGTTGGTTGGCATCTGTGCCAAGCAGGGGGAAGCCGGTGGATTCCGTGCTGCCCGCCAGGTGGATGCGGTTTTGTATGTCCACGGCCAGGCCGTTGCAGGCGTCGTCTTCCGATCCGCCCACATAAGTGACGCTCATGGGGACACCCTTGGGATCGAATCTGACGACGAAGGCATCCTCGCCACCTTTGCTGCTGCCCGCGTTGGGCAGGTCGGACGATTGCGTCACGCCACAGGCGTAGGTGTTGCCGTCGCTGTCTCGCGCCACGGCGTTGACCTGGTCGGCCGAGTTGCCTCCGACCAGGCCCGAGTAGCCGGTCCACGCCGGATCGATGACCAGTGGCAGGCCTTTGTCATGGCTGCCCAGCTCAAAGCCCACGCGCCAGGTGGTGGCGTCCACCTGCTCCAGCCGGTAGCGGGCGGGCACGTCCACGCGGCCATTGCCCCGGGGTTGGTAGACCAGCGGTGCATCGTCGGTGAAAAGGTCGTTGCCTATGCTCCACTGCAGCGCTCCCGTGGGCAGGATGCGTGCATCCGTCGCACCTTCCACGCGCAGCCAGACCTGTGCGGCATCGGCACCAGGAGCCAGTTCAAACTGGTACTTGAGGCCACCGGGCTCACCCTGGAAGACAGCATCGATGCCGGGCCAGACACTGCGGTAGCCCAAGGCGCCGAAGCTGCGCAGGCCCGTGCGCCATTGCGCGGCTTCGCCGACCAGCCAGTGATAGAGAGTGGGCGAAGGGTGCAGGCCCTGCGGGGCCGACATCGATGCGTTCTCGAAGCTGTAGCGCAGGCGCGAATCCGGGCGCAGGCTCAGGCTCCGGGCCACGCCGGATGCGGCCACCGACCGGCCTTGCACGCCGTTGGTCTGGCCGGGCAGGTCGATGCTCATGCCTTGCGCATCGAAACTGATGCGCTTGCCTGCGGCCATGGCGCGAAAGCCGGCACCGGGTATCTCTATGAAGCGGTTGTCCCTGCCGGAGAATTCGCGTTGGACCAGGGGATCGGCCTGGACCCCCGTGGTCAGGGCCAACATGGTCAAGGCCGCAATGGAGCTGCGCATAGGTGTACTCAGCTCCGTGGGGGGAAGATGCCCTGCAAGGCGATGATGAAGTTCATGACCAGGTAGGGCGGAAGATTGTTGTGTGGCTGGCTGCCGCCCGCAGCTTGAGGGGGAGCCATGGTGACCGCAGAGGTGCTGGAGGCTGGCGCGATGTAGGGGCGCGTCGGTGCGGTGCCCAGGACGGCGTCTGCCGGGCTTGCTACAGCGGGATCCGCAGGCGTGCCCGCTCGGGCCAGATGGTTGTGGGCGGGAATTTCCGATGCCTGCAGCGTCACGGTTTCAACACCGCCGGATTCGCCCAGATCGCGCGGTGACAGTCCAGGTCCTTGGCCCGGGTGCATGGGCATGCGGCCCTGCAAGTCGGGAAGCGCGAAGCTGGACTTGCCATCTCCACCATATGCCGTTCCCAGCAGGGAAAACAGCGCCGTATTCTGAGAAATCGGCAGGAGCCGACCATCGCAAAAGGCCCAGCCCTTGGGTGCGAAGTTGAATCCGCCAAGGCGGATTTCGGCGACAAAGGGATCGGACATGGTCTTCAGGTCTGAGAAGGAAAGATGCCTTGCATGGCCATGCAAAAGCTCAGTGGCAGATAGGGCGGCATATTGAGGTGTGGCTGGCTGCCGCCCACATTGGCCAACAGGGCGGGCATGGTCGTATTGCCGCTTTGCGCATAGTGGCCGCGCGCCGCTGCAGGCAGGTTGCCGTTGCCCGATGTCGCCTGGCCCGTAGTGCCGGAAGCGGCCATGGCGTGGCTGTGCTGCGGTATCTCTGGCAGGGTCAGGGTATGGGCTTGCTCGCCTGCTTTCTCTCCCAGGGTATGGCCGGCTCCCATGTGCATGGGCATGCGGCCGCGCAGGTCGGGCAGTGCAAAGTTGGTCTGCCCGTTGCCACCATAGGTGGTGCCCAGCAGCGAGAACAGCGCCTGATTCTGGTTGATGGGCAGCAACTGCCCATTGCAAAGAGCCCAGCCTTTGGGGGCGAAGTTGAAGGAGAAGACGCGAACCTCTCCGAGAAAGGGGGTAGACATCAGGTGGGGGAGGGATAGATGCCGAACAGCGAGATGATGAAGTTCACGCAAAGGAAGGGCGGCATATTGGTATGCGGCTGCGACCCTCCTACCCAACTCACCATCGATGTAGCCATGTACGTGGCGGGGACGCCTTTCACAAAGGCCTTGTGATCCCTGTGCTTGGCAAACACTGCGTCGGCGGGCGAGGCCAGAAAGCCGGTGCCGGAGGAAGCGGGAACGCCGTGCGTGTGGGCTGGAATCTGATTGACGGTCAGCGTGACCTCTTCGACTCCAGCGGCCTGGGCCAGCGTGAATTCGTTGCCCGCGTGCAGGGGGATGCGGCCACGCATGTCTGGCAGGGCGAACGTGCTTTGGCCATCACCGCCGTATGTCGTGCCGATCAGATTGAAAAGGGTTTCGTATTCCGAGATGGGCATTTGCTGCCCTTCGCAGAACATCCAGCCTGCCGGCGCGAAGTTGCCGGCAAACATCCGGATTTCCCCAACGTAGGGTTGAGCCATGGCAAAGTGGGGTGAAGTTAGAAAACGTTAATAATTGCAAAATAGTTTAGTATGCCAACCTGTTGCGCAGCAAAAATATTTTGCTGCCGTTGCTTTGGCAGGAAGGGCCACGATGAAGACAGGACGCCGTGCTTTCATGCAGGTTGCAGGGGCCTTGCCCGCTGCAGCGGCTGCTTCCAGCATTTCGATGGGCGTCAGCGCTGTGGCCATGGAGTTGCGCCGCAGCCACTTTCAGCCGCTGCTTGGCCAAAATTTCTCGGTCGCCGGGGAAGCGGCTGAGTTACGTTTGGTTGCGCTGAGCGCGCTGCCGCACGCGCTGCAGAGTGACCGGTCTTTCAGCGCCCTGTTTGAGTTGTCCCGCCCTGGTGCCTTGCCACAGAACACCTGGGAAATCGCTCACCCGGCTCTGGGACGCCACGCTGTCTTCCTGAGTCCCAGCGACGCGCAAGGCGTTCTGCTGGAAGCCGTGTTCAACCGCGGCTGAGCGCTGCGGTCCTGCGCATGCGCAGGTAGATGCCTTCCTGGTCCTGCTCGACAAAGCCCAGGCGCGTATACAGGCGCCGGGCTGGATTGTTGGTTTCCACGAACAGCTGCATGTCGCGCCCTTCTTGATCTGCCCAGCCGGCCAGCCATTGCATGAGGGCCGTGCCCAGTCCCTGGCCTTGAACAGCGGCGTCGAGCGAGATGTCCATCACTCCCAATGGCCCGGGTGCGAGATTGAGGTAGAGCCGGCCTATAGGCAGTCCTGCCCTCTCGATCACGAAAAACGCGCTGTGTGCGTAGTGCTTGCGGTAGTGCTGGTCCTGCAAAGCGAACTGCGAATCGCAGAAGGCATGCTTTTCAGCTTCGCTCCAGGGCACGGGCGCCAGTTCGGCAGCGCGTACCTGGCGGTACAGGGCGCGGAGAAAAGCGTAGTCGGCTTCTTCGGCCAGGCGCAGCCGCACATCCTCAAGATACAGCGGCGGCAACTCGGGCACGAACGGATCAGACGGCATGGGAAAAGCAGGCCTCGTAATCGACATGGCCTGCCGACTGCGCAATGGGCGTGATGAAGATGGCGTAGTCACCGAGCTGCGCATGGCGCACGCGGTAAGTGCGCTGCGACAGCTGCGGCTGGCGCGGACCGCGAAACACCAGGGAGAACTGCAGCATGCCGGGCGTGTCGATTGATGTCTGCGTTGCGCCGAGCACTTGCATATCGATGCCGATGGTGTGCTCGCCCTCCGCCATGAAGAAGCTCACGGTCTGCTGGGCCAGGGCCTGGGCGTCGCTCCAGGTCAGGGCTCTTGCATACAGCGCGTCGTCCAGCTCGAAGTCGGGAGGGGGAAAAGAGGTGGCGGACATGGGCGGCAGTCGATTCATTGGGGCTGGGCAGGCAGAGCGGCAGCATAGCCCATGCGCAGGCGGCTGCAGCCCTCTGGTGCCCCTCTAATGCACCTCTAGTGCCCCTCTAATGCCCCTCTAATGCGCCCCCAACAACCCAATCCCTCAGCGCCCCCAGCGCAGCACCAGCGGATCGAGCCGCCGCGCGATGTCCAGCAACTGGCGGCGCACCTCGGGGTGCATGGGCGGCCAGGGCGCGCGCGGCGCGTCGCAGGCGATCACGCCGCCGGCCTTCATCAGCGCCTTGGCGGCCAGGAAGCCGGCCTGGCGGTTTTCGTGGTTGATCAGGGGCAGCCAGCGCTGGTAGAGGGCGAATGCAGTGTCGGGGTCGCCGTTTCTGTGCGCTTCGATGATGGGGCGTATGCCGTCGGCAAAGCCGCCGCCCGTCATCGATCCCGTGGCGCCGGCCTGCAGGTCGGCCAGCAGGGTGATCGCTTCCTCGCCATCCCAGGGGCCTTCGATGGCCTCGCCGCCCAGGGCGATGAGTTCGCGCAGCTTGCCGGCGGCGCCTGCGGTTTCCATCTTGAAGTAGCAGACCTGCTCGATCTCGCGGGCCATGCGCGCGAGGAAGGCGGGGGACAGCGGCGTGCCTGCGGCCGGCGCGTCCTGCACCATGATGGGAATGGCGATGGCATCGGACACGGCCTGGAAGAAGCCCTGGATCTGGGGCTCGCCGAAGCGGAAGGTGGCGCCGTGGTAGGGCGGCATGACCATCACCATGGCCGCGCCCATGTCCTGCGCGCGGCGGCTTCGCTCGGCGCACACGCGCGACGAGGTGTGCGTGGTGGTGACGATCACGGGCACGCGGCCCGCCACATGTTCCAGCGCCGTGCGCGTGAGGACCTCGCGCTCGTCATCGGCCAGCAGGAACTGCTCGGAGAAGTTGGCCAGGATGCACAGGCCGTCCACGCCCGAGTCGATCATGAAGTCCAGGCAGCGCCTCTGGCTGGCCAGGTCCAGCGTGCCGTCCTCGTGGAAGGTGGTGGGTACCACGGGGAAGATGCCGCTGTAGCGCGGCCGAGAAATTCCGGGCATGGCGTGCTCCCTCATTCGACGATGCGGAACTGGTCCAGGTACTCGGTCTTGAGCGTGAGGCCCAGGCCCGGCACATCGTCCCTGAGCTGCAGGAAGCCGTTCTCGGCCACGGGCTCGCCGTCGAAGATGTACCAGAACAGCTCGTTGCCCACCTCCACGTCGAAGATGGGAAAGTACTCGGCCATGGGCGAGGCCAGCGTGCTCATGGTCAGGTGGTAGTTGTGCATCTGGCCCGCATGCGGGATGACGGGCACGCTGAACGCCTCGCACAGCGCATTGATCTTGTGCGCGGCCGTGATGCCGCCCACGCGGTTGGTGTCGTACTGCACGACGCTGACGGCCTTCTTGTCGAGCAGTTGCTTGAAGCCGTAGAGGCTGAACTCGTGCTCGCCGCCCGAGATCGGAATGCTGTTGAGGCGGCTGAGTTCGGCGTAGACGTCGATGTCGTCGGCGATCACGGGCTCCTCCAGCCAGCGCGGCTCGAACTTCTCCAGCTTGGGGAGCATGCGCCTGGCGTACTCCAGGTTCCAGCCCATGTAGCACTCCAGCATCAGGTCGCAGTCGTAGCCTATGACCTCGCGCACGGCCTCGACCGAGCGCAGGTTCTCGCGCACGCCTTCCTGCAGATGGGCCGGGCCGTAGCCGAAGCGCATCTTGAAGGCCTTGAAGCCCTGGTCCAGGAACTTCTGCGCCTCTTCCTGCATGGCCTTGAGGTCGGTGCGGTACAGCTTGCTGTAGTAGCAGGGAATCCTTTCCTTGGTGCGCCCGCCCAGCAGCTTGAACACAGGCTTGTTCACGCTCTTGCCCAGTATGTCCCAGATGGCCAGGTCCACGGCCGAGATGGCGGCCATGGTCACGCCCTTGCGGCCCCAGGCGTGCGTGGCGCGGTACATGCGCTGCCACAGGTATTCGTAGTCCCACGGGTCGTGGCCGATGACCAGGGGCGCCAGGTACTCGTCGATGATGGCCTTGGCGATGCGCGGCGCCAGCGCCACGTTGCCCAGGCCGACGATGCCGTCGTCGGTCTCGATCTCCACCACCGTCCAGGAATGGAAGCGGAAGGTGGACATGGTCTCCTGCGGCGCATAGAGCAGGTCCATGGCGTTGGAGCAGAAGTTGCCCTGGGGCGGCACGGTCTTGCCTTGCCATTCGTAGACGCGGGCGCGGACGGATTTGATTTTCATGATGGTGATGGCGAGGGAGTGAAGTCAGTCAGGACAGGCGCGCGGCGCCCATGCGGCAGGCGATCAGGAAGGCCTGCCAGGTGGCCTCCACGCTGGCCCGGCCCTGGCCCGCGATGTCATAGGCCGTGCCGTGGGCCGGCGTGGTGATCGGGATCGGCAGGCCGCCCTGCACAGTCACGCCGCGCGAGAAGCCCAGCAGCTTGATGGCGATCTGGCCCTGGTCGTGGTACATGGTCACGATGGCCTGGTACTCGCCCGCCTGGGCCTTCAGGAAGATGGTGTCGGCCGGGAAGGGGCCGTGGAACGGATCGGGCGTGGGCCAGTCGCGGGCCTGCAGCGCGCGCACGGCCGGCGCGATGATGTCGATCTCCTCGCGCCCGCAGGTGCCGCCATCGCCGTTGTGCGGGTTGAAGCCCGCCACCGCCACCTTGGGGGCTGCCATGCCGCTGGCCAGCAGCGCGCGGTAGATCAGCTCGGCCGCCTGCGCGATGCGCTCCTGGCTCAGATAGCCGGCCACGTCCCTGAGCGGCACATGGGACGAAATGCGCGAGGTCCACAGATCGCCCAGCGTATTGAATTCGCAGAAATAGCCGGTGACGCCCAGGTACTCGGCAAAGTGGTGCAGCTCGTCTTCATGGCGCAGGCCGCCCAGCTTCATGGCCTGCTTGTTGAGCGGCGCAAAGCAGATGGCGTCGATCTGGCCGGCCTGGGCCGCGTCCATGCACAGGTCCAGCACCTGCAGCACCGAGCGCCCGCCTGCGGCTTCGGCACGGCCCTGGTGCACGGCATCGGGGGCCACCGTGTCCAGGGCCAGGAAGGCGGGCAGGGCGGTGTCGGTGCGGCCCCGTGCATGGGCCATGCTGGCGATGGGTGCGGTGGCCACCTGCAGGCCCGCGATGCGCTGGCCCTGCTGCCACAGCCAGGGGTCGCCGGCCAGCACGATGTTGGCCTTTTGCATGGCCTCGGGCCGCGCCAGCAGGCGTGCGATCAGTTCGGCGCCTATGCCGGCGGGATCGCCCAGGGTCAGGGCGACGACGGGAAGTTCGGATGCGGGCATGTGCGGCTCAGTCGATCTTGATGTGGTTCTTGCGGATGATTTCGCCAAAGCGCTGGTACTCGGCGTTGTGCAAGGCGATGAACTCCGCCTGGCCCATGGGCTGCAGCTCGGCGCCCACGGCCTCCAGGCGCGTGCGCGTCTCGGGCATGGCCAGCACCTTGTTGACCTCGTCGTGCACCCGGGCCTGCACGGCGCGGGGTGTGGCCGCTGGCATGTAGATGCCGTACCAGGCGCCTATCTCCACGCCGGGCAGGCCGGCCTCGGCCAGCGTGGGCACCTGGGGCAGCTGGGCGTTGCGCCGGGGCGATGTCACGCCCAGGGCGCGCAGCTTGCCGGCCTTGATCTGGCCGATCACCGAAGGCATGGTGTCGAAGCTCATCTGCACCTGGCCGCTGACCAGGTCCACCAGGGCGGCGGCGCTGCCCTTGTAGGGCACGTGGGTCAGTTCAATGCCGGCCGCGTCCTTGAACATCTCGGCCGCGATGTGCTGGGTGCTGCCCGTGCCGCTGCTGGCGAAGTTGATCCTGCCGGGCTCCTTGCGGGCCAGGGCGACCAGTTCCTGCACCGAGTTGGCGGGCAGGTTGTTTCCCACCACCAGCACATTGGGCACTGCGCCCACATAGGCCACCGGCACCAGGTCGCGGTTGCTGTCGTAGCCCAGCTTGAGCAGGTGCGGGGCAATGGCATGGGCCGTGACGACGCCCATCACCATGGTGTGCCCGTCCGTGGACTTGGCCGTCATGTCCACGGCCAGGGTGTTGGAGACGCCGGGGCGGTTTTCCACGATCACCGGCTGGCGCAGCAGCGGCGCCAGCCGGTCGGCCACGGCGCGTGCCATGGCGTCGGTGCCGCCGCCGGGGGCCGAGCCCACAAGCATGCGCACGGGCCGCGTGGGCCAGTCCGGCGGGGTTTGGGCCAGGGCGATGGCGGGCAGCAGGGCAGCTGCGGCCAGCAGCAGGGGGCGGCGTTGCATGTCTTGTCTCCGGTGCTTTTGTTGTGGACCCATGCTAGGCAGATGATTGATTGCCGTAAACTGAAAGTTGCTGATGAATCAATAACCTTGGGTAATCAATTCGCGGGATATTCCTATGGGCTCCATCGACCGCAGGGACAGCACGCCGCAACTGCTCAACCGCCTGCGCATGCGGCAGGTGGCGCTGATGCTGGCCATCGACCAGAAGGGCACGCTGCGCGGCGCCGCAGCCGAGCTGGGACTGAGCCAGCCGGCCGCCACCAAGATGCTGCATGAGCTGGAAAGCGCGCTGGGCCTGCCCCTGTTCGACCGCGTGGGGCGCGGCCTGCAGCTGAACGCGGCGGGCGAGCGCGTGACGGGCTACTTCCGCCATCTGCGCGGCGGCATGGAGGCGCTGAACCGCGAGCTGCAGGAACTGCGCGAAGGCAGCGCGGGGCGGCTGGCCGTGGGCAGCATCATGGCGGCCTCGCCGGGGCGGCTGACACAGGCGCTGCTGGCGCTCAAGCGCCAGTGGCCGCTGCTGTCCATCGAGGTGGCCGTGGACACCAGCGACCGGCTGCTGGCGCAGTTGCAGGACGGCGTGCTGGAGGTGGTGGTGGGCCGGCAGACCGGGCAGGCCGATCCCGCCCATCTGTTCCGCACGATTGATGACGAGGCCCTGTCCATCATCGTGGGCTGCAACCATCCGCTGGCGCGTGCTCGCAGCCTGGGCTTTGCGCAGCTGCAGGCCCATGGCTGGGTGCTGCAGCCGCCCGGCAGTCCCATGCGCGCACTGATCGATCAAGAGTTCCAGGCCCATGGCCTGCCGCTGCCGCGCGGCCTGATCGAGACGGGCTCCATCCTCACCACCATGAACCTGGTGCGCAACTCCGACCTGATCGCCGTGATTCCGCAGGCCGTGGCCCGGGACAGCGCCGCGCACGGCATGGTCCGCATCCTGCCCTATCGCATGCGCCGCAACCTGCAGGCCTACGGCAGCCTGGTGCGCCGCGACCGGCCGCTGAGCCAGGCTGCCGCCAGCTTTCTGGCGCTGTTGCACGGGCAGGAGCCGCCGCCGGCATCCGCGCCCTAGCCGATGTACCGCGCCAGATGCGGGCTGACCCGCTTGCAGTAGCTCTTGCAGACCCGGCGCAGCACCTGGGCCGTGTCGGTGACGCCGGGTGACGGGCTCTTGGGGTACCAGGTGGTGATGCGAAAGGAGGGCGGCGTGGGCAGTTCCAGCTCCACCAGCTCCCCGCTTTCGAGCTGCGGCGCCACCAGCATGCCGTGCATGATGGCGACGCCCAGGCCCTCGCGCACCAGCGAGACCAGGGCCGCCAGCGAGGGCGATCCCGAGATGCGCAGGTCGCTGGAGACCATGCCGTTTTGCACGGCCAGCTGCTGTGCCATGGCCACGGCCTGCTCGTAGGGGCCGGTGCCGCGCATCTGCGTCAGCAATTGCTTGCCCAGCGCCTTGTGCAGTCCATCCTTCCTGGGCACCAGGCCCCGCCTGGCAATCCAGTGCACGGGCACTTCCAGCAGGTTCTCGACCACGGCGAACTGGGGGTCCACGCCGCTGCCGGTGCGCACGATCAGGTCCAGGTCGCGCCGCATCATCTGCTCCGACAGGTGGGTGCTCAGATCGACGGTCAGGTCCAGCTCGATGTGCGGCAGGCTGGCGCCCATCGCCTTGACGAATTCGGGCAGGAAGGTGTGTACCGCCGTCTCCAGCACGCCGACCCGCAGGCGGCAGCCGATGGCGTCGTCGGACCTGGCGGCACGCTCCAGGGTGCGTGTGGCTTCGATGACGGCTTCCGCATGCCGCAGCAAGCGGGCTCCGGCATCGGTGATCTGCAGCGTCTTGCGGTCCCAGTGGAACAGGGTCACGCCCAGGTCCGACTCCAGCCCGCGTATGCGCATGGAGACGGCACCGGGGCTGGCGTGGACCAGTTCGGCCACGCGGCGCACGCTGCCGATGCGTGCCAGCAGCACGAAGGTTTCCAGAAAGCGGATGTTCATGGGGAGGCTGCGCGGGCTGCGGTGGCTGTTCAGTTTTCCTGGGGGAGGCTGCGCACAATTCCTGAGTGGACCGGTGGCCTGCTGCTTTTTACATTGGGAGGCATCTCCATTCAATAGAGGCTCCCCCATGACGCATTGGACCCATCCGACCGAATTCCGCCAGGAGGTGCGCGCCGGACGCTTTCGCGGGCAGACGGCCGGGCAGTGCCCCGGCTACACCCAGGGCAACCTGGCGATACTGCCGCGCGAGTGCAGCGAGGAGTTCCTGCGCTTTGCCCGGCTGAATCCCAAGTCCTGCCCGCTGATCGGCGTGACCGAGCCCGGCAGCAGCCGCGTGCCCGAGCTCGGCGATATCGATCTGAAGACCGACCTGCCCTCGTACTGGGTGTTTCGCGATGGTCACAGGGCAGAGCAGGTGAATGACCTCACGGACCTGTGGCGCGACGACCTGGTGGGCTTCGTCATCGGCTGCTCCTATTCCTTCGAGGACGCGCTGCGCGACGCCGGCGTGCCCGTGCGCCACATCGACGAGGGCCGGGGCGCTCCCATGTTCATCACCGACATTGCCAACGGCCAGGCGGGCCGGTTCGGAGGCCGGATGGTGGTCAGCATGCGGCCCATGACGGCCGCCCAGGCCATCCGTGCGATCCAGGTGACTTCGCGCTTTCCCAGCGTGCATGGGGCGCCCGTGCACCTGGGCGACCCTGCGCAGATCGGCATTGCCGATATCGAGCGGCCGGACTTCGGCGAGCCCATGGCGCTCAAACCCGGGGAGATCCCCGTGTTCTGGGCCTGCGGCGTGACGCCCCAGCAGGCCATCCGCTCGGCGGCCCTGCCATTCGCCATCACGCACGAGCCGGGCCACATGCTGGTGACGGAGTTGCGCAACAGCCATCTGGCCGCGTTCTGACGGCCTGCCTGCCTGGCTGACTGGCTTGGGGCCCGCTTCGGCGGGCCTTTTTCTTTGCGTTGCCGGCCGGCAAGGGGCCGCTCCTGTTCAGTTTTCGTGAACAGAGGGGGCGAAAACTTCTCGATGGACGCGGTCCAGGGGCACTTTTAGATTGGACGCCAGTGGTGGGCATCGGCGGCGGGCCGTGCTCCAGGCCACGGTTTTCCTGACTTCAACTTCGAGACAAACGGGTTCCGACACCATGCAAGAACGCTCCACTCCCCATGACAGGCGCTGGCAATTCTGGATAGACCGCGGCGGCACATTCACCGACATCGTGGGCAAGCGGCCCGATGGCAGCCTGGCCACGCACAAGCTGCTGTCGGAAAACCCCGAGCAGTACCGTGATGCGGCCGTGGCCGGCATCCGCCACCTGCTGGGCCTCAAGCCCGGCGAGCCGGTCACGCCGGACCTTGTGGAGTGCGTGAAGATGGGCACCACGGTGGCCACCAATGCGCTGCTGGAGCGCAAGGGCGAGCCCACGCTGCTGGTGACCACGCGGGGCTTTCGTGATGCGCTGCGCATTGCCTACCAGAACCGCCCGCGCCTGTTCGACCGGCATATCCAGCTGCCCGAGCTGCTGTACAGCGAGGTGGTGGAGGCACTTGAGCGCGTGGATGCCCATGGGCAAGTGCAGCAGGAACTGGACGTGCTGCACCTGCACACCGCGCTGCTGCAGGCCCATGCCCGGGGCCTGCGCAGCGTGGCCATCGTCTTCATGCATGGCTACCGCTACATGCGGCACGAGCAGATTGCGGCGCGCATTGCGCGGCAGGCGGGATTCACGCAGATCAGCACCTCGCACGAGACCAGTCCGCTGATGAAGTTCGTGAGCCGGGGCGACACCACGGTGGTCGATGCCTACCTCTCGCCCATCTTGCGCCGCTATGTACAGCAGGTGGCTGGCGAGATGCCGGGCGTGCAGCTGTTTTTCATGCAGTCCTCCGGCGGGCTGGCCGATGCGGGCAGCTTCCAGGGCAAGGATGCCATCCTGAGCGGGCCGGCCGGCGGCATCGTGGGCATGGCCCGCACGGCGGGGCTGGCCGGGCACGACAAGGTCATCGGCTTCGACATGGGAGGCACCTCCACCGATGTCAGCCACTACGCTGGCGCCTTCGAGCGCGAGTTCGAGACCCAGGTGGCCGGTGTGCGCATGCGCGCGCCGATGATGAGCATCCACACGGTGGCCGCCGGTGGCGGCTCGGTACTGGCCTATGACGGCTCGCGCTTTCGCGTGGGACCGGAGAGCGCGGGTGCCAACCCCGGCCCCGTGAGCTACCGCCGTGGCGGGCCCCTGGCCGTGACCGATGCGAACGTGATGGTGGGCAAGGTCCAGCCCCGCTACTTCCCCAGCGTGTTCGGCCCGGCCGCCAACGAGCGGCTCGATGGCGAGGCCGTGCGGGCGCGCTTCGATGAACTGTCGGTGCAGACGGGGCGCAGGCCCGAGGAAGTGGCCGAAGGCTTCATCCGCATCGCCGTGCAGCAGATGGCCAACGCCATCAAGAAGATCAGCGTGGCGCGCGGCTATGACGTGACGCGCTACACGCTGCAGTGCTTTGGCGGCGCGGGCGGCCAGCATGCCTGCCTGGTGGCCGATGCCCTGGGCATGACCCGTGTGTTCGTGCATCCGCTGGCCGGCGTGCTCAGCGCCTACGGCATGGGCCTGGCGGACCAGACCGTCATCCGTGAACAGGCGATGGAGGTGGCGCTGTCTGCTGCGGCCTTGCCGCTGATCGCGGAGTCGCTGGATTCGCTGGGCGACGCGGCCAAGGCCGAGCTTGAGCGCCAGCAGGTCGGTGCCAGCCCCGTGCAGGTACGCTACAACGTGCATGTGCGCTATGAGGGCACGGATTCCGCCCTGGCCGTGCCCTTCGGCGGGCTGGACGACATCCAGGCGGCCTTCGAGTCGGCCTATCGCCAGCGGTTCGCCTTCCTGATGGCGGGCAAGGGCCTGGTGGTGGAAGCCGTTTCCGTCGAAGCCGTGATTGCGGGCGATGCGCCCAGCGAGCCGGTGCTGCAGGAGCATCCGCCGCGCGAGCATCCGCGCCGCGAAACCGTGCGCATGTACTCCGACGGTGCCTGGCATGACGCGGCCCTGGTGGTGCGCGAGGACCTGCGGCCCGGCGACGCCATTCCCGGCCCGGCCATCATCGCCGAGCGCAATGCCACCACGGTGGTCGAGCCCGGCTGGCTGGCGCGGCTCACGGCGCTGGACCATCTGGTGCTGGACCGCGTGGTCGCGCGCAAGGCCGAGTACGCGGCCGGCACCTCGGTGGACCCGGTGCTGCTGGAGGTCTTCAACAACCTGTTCATGAACATCGCCGAGCAGATGGGCCTGCAGCTGCAGAACACGGCCTACTCGGTGAACATCAAGGAACGGCTGGACTTCAGCTGCGCGCTGTTCGACGCCGAGGGCCATCTCATCGCCAATGCGCCGCACATGCCCGTGCACCTGGGCTCCATGGGCGAGAGCATCCAGACGGTGATCCGCAAGAACGCCGGGCGCATGGCCCAGGGCGATGTCTATGTGCTCAACGACCCCTACCAGGGCGGCACCCACCTGCCCGACATCACGGTCATCACGCCCGTTTACGTGGCCGACGAGGCCTCCCCCACCTTCTACGTGGGCAGCCGGGGCCACCATGCCGACGTGGGCGGCATCACGCCCGGTTCCATGCCGCCGTTTTCCACGCGCATCGAGGAAGAGGGCGTGCAGATCGACAACTTCAAGCTGGTCGATCGCGGCGTGCTGCGCGGCCAGGAGATGGTCGAGCTGCTGCAAAGCGGCGAGTACCCGAGCCGCAACCCGCACCAGAACCTGGCCGACCTGAAGGCCCAGATTGCGGCCAATGAAAAAGGCGTGCAGGAGCTGCGCAAGATGGTGGCCCAGTTCGGCCTGCCCGTGGTGCAGGCCTACATGGGCCATGTGCAGGACAACGCCGAGGAGTCGGTGCGCCGCGTCATCACGCGGCTCAGGAACGGGCAGTTCACGCTGCCGCTGGACAACGGCGCGCAGATCCGCGTGGCCGTCACCGTGGATACGGCGGGCCGCAGCGCGGTCATCGACTTCTCGGGCACCAGCGCCCAGCAGACCAACAACTTCAATGCGCCGCGCGCCGTGTGCATGGCGGCCGTGCTGTACGTGTTCCGCACGCTGGTGGACGACGACATTCCGCTCAACGCGGGCTGCCTCAAGCCTTTGAAGGTCATCATTCCCCAGGGCTGCATGCTCAACCCCAATGCACCGGCCTCGGTGGTGGCGGGCAATGTGGAGACCTCCACCTGCATCACCAATGCGCTGTTCGGCGCGCTGGGCGTGATGGCGGGCAGCCAGCCCACCATGAACAACTTCACCTTCGGCAATGCGCGCCACCAGTACTACGAAACCATTGCCGGCGGCAGCGGCGCGGGCGCGGTGCTGGACGCCGAGGGCCGGGTGGAGCGCGGGTTCAACGGCACCAGCGTCGTCCAGACGCACATGACCAATTCGCGCCTGACAGATCCGGAGGTGCTGGAGTTCCGCTTCCCCGTCATGCTGGACAGCTATGCCATCCGCGAAGGCTCGGGCGGCAGCGGGCGCTGGCATGGGGGCAGCGGCGGTGTGCGGCGCGTGCGTTTCCTGGAAGCCATGACGGCCAGCATTCTGTCCAACGGACGCCTGAACCCGGCCTTCGGCATGGCGGGCGGCCAGCCGGGGCAGCCGGGCATCAACCGTGTGCTGCGCGCCGATGGCCAGATCGAGGCGCTGGAGCACATCGGCGCCGTGCAGATGCAGCCCGGCGATGTGTTCGAGGTCTGCACGCCGGGGGGCGGCGGCTACGGAACGGCGGCCTGACACGCCGCCTGCAGGGGTCTGTCCGGGTGGTGGATGAGGGCCGCCCGGCCAGGCCTGGTTCATCACCGATGCAATGCCATTGAAGGCAAGACGCTTCTCCATACCGAAGCGCAAGGAGACTGAAAAATGACAAGCCTTGACAATGCCAAGCCCCTGGCTGGCGAACAGTCGCAGGGCAGCTGGCTGGGCCAGCTCGAACCCCGGGAAAAACGCGCACTGACGGCCTCGTTCGGCGGCTACGCGGTCGATTCCTTCGACTACTACACGCTGCCCCTGGTCACGCCCATCCTGCTGTCGCTGTGGGGCATGAGCAAGACCGAGGTCGGCCTGATCGGCACCTCGACCCTGGTGGCCTCGGCCATTGGCGGCTGGATGGCCGGCATCCTGGCGGACCGCTACGGGCGTGTGCGCGTGCTGCAGTGGACCATCCTCGTGTTCGCCCTTTTCACCTTCGCCTGTGGCCTGGCGCAGACGCCGGGCCAGTTGCTGCTGGCCCGCACGCTGCAGGGTCTGGGCTTTGGCGGCGAATGGGCCGTGGGCTCGGTGCTGATCGCGGAAACCATACGGCCGGCTTTCCGTGGCAAGGCGGTGGGGCTGGTGCAAAGCAGCTGGGCCATAGGCTGGGGGGCGGCCGTGCTGGTGTCCATGGCGCTGTTCTCGTTTCTGCCGCCCGAGATCTCATGGCGGGCCATGTTCCTGCTGGGCCTGCTGCCGGCCTTGCTGATCCTGTTCATCCGCCGTTCCGTCAAGGACCCCGAGGTCTACCTGAAGACCCGCGCCGCCGTGGGCCGGGGCGAGCGCAGCGGGCACTTCCTGGACATCTTCAAGGGCGGCATGCTCAAGACCACGGTACTGGCCAGCCTGATGTTCACCGGCATGCAGGGCGGCTACTACGCCATTGCCGTGTGGCTGCCCACCTTCCTGAAGAACGAGCGCCACCTGACGGTGCTGGGCTCGGGCGGCTACCAGTTCATGTTCATCTTTGGCGCCTTTGCAGGCTACCTGTGCGGTGCCTACGCTTCCGACCGGCTGGGCCGGCGCCTGGCCTTCACGCTGTTCGCCATCGGCGCCGGCAGCCTGGCCTATGCCTATACGCTGCTGCCCATCACCGATGCCTGGATGCTGGTGCTGGGCTTTCCGCTGGGCTTTTTCATGTCGGGCATCTTCAGCGGCGCCGGAGCCTTCCTGGCCGAGCTGTTCCCCAACGAACTGCGCGGCTCCGGCCAGGGCTTTTGCTACAACTTCGGCCGCGGCATCGGGGCCACCTTCCCCGCGCTGGTGGGCGTGTTCAGCGACCGGCTGGGCCTGTCGCTGGGCACGGCCATCGGCATCTGCGCCACGGCCGGCTACGTGATGGTGGTGATGTTCGCCATGTGCCTGCCGGAGACGCGAGGCCGGGATCTGGCCGCGCAATGAAGCGCTGGCCAGACCGGCCACGGCACGCTCAGTAGCTGCCCATGTAGTCGCGCTTGCCGACCTCGACACCGTTGTGGCGCAGCAGGGCATAGGCGGTGGTCACATGGAAGAAGAACTGCGGCAGGCCGTAGTGCAGCAGGTAGGCGCTGGCGCTCAGCTTCTTTTCCTTGGGCGTGCCGGGGCGCAGCACGATCTCACGGGACTCGCTTTGCGCGAACTGCTCGGGCGCGAACGAGCCCACATGGTCCAGCGCCTTGGTGATCAGCGCCTGCAGGTCGGCAAAGCTGGTCTGCGTGTCGGGCCACGAAGGCACCTCGGCGCCGGCCAGGCGCGAGGCGATGCCCTTGGCGAAGTCCGCAGCAATCTGCACCTGGCGCACCAGCGGGAACATGTCGGGGAACAGGCGGGCCTGCAGCAGGGCGTCGGGATCGATGTTCTTCTGCGCGGCGTGTTCCTCGGCCTTTTTGAGCACGTCGGACAGGGCCTTCAGCATCTGCTGCAGGACGGGAATGGAGGCGGTGTACAGGGGGCTGGTCATGGCGGGCTCGCTTCGGGGTTGGCTCGATGGGTCAGGCGCTGGCAGGCGGCTGCCGCGCCAGCGCAGGAAGGCTAACAGCAAACCGCGAAAGCCTGCTCCGTCCCCGCGATGAACCTCACTGGAACCTGTAGTTCAGCGTCGCCACCACGCTTGGCGGCGCACCCCAGGCCGATGCGCCGTAGTAGCCGATCTGGCTGCAGTACTTCTTGTCGAAGGCATTGTTCAGGTTCACTTGCAGCGACAGCTGGCGGTTGAATTGGTAGCGCGCCATAAGGTAGACCAGGCCGTAGGCGCCTTGCTGCACGCGCTCTTGCCCGTTGGGGCTGCTGGCCAGGGTGTAGTTGCTGCTTTGCGCAAGTCCTGCGCGGCGCTGGACTACGACATCAGCGCCAGCACCACGGCGGGCCTGGCCGAGGGACAGCGCCACAGCCGCTCGCGCCCCATGATCTACCAGGGCCAGATCTTCAACACCTGGACGCCCCGGCACATGCTGCGCCAGTGGGGCAGCTACCGCCTGCCGGGCGGGCTGGGCCGCTGGACGGTGGGCACGGGCGGGAATGCGCAGACGGACACCCTCAGCTCCGACCGAGCCTTCCGCCTGGCAGGCTTTGCGCTGTGGAATGCAGGCGTGGCCTACCAGGTCTCGCCCGAGCTGAGCGTGGCGCTCAACGTCAGCAACCTGCTGGACAAGCGCTACTAACTACGGTGCGCTCAGATCGCTGTTGCTGACGCTGCGCTACGCGCCGCGGATCTAGCGCGTGCTATGCGGCAGCGGCCGCCGCAACGCCGAACTCCTCGCTGTCCGCCTGGGCGCCGTCGTCGAAGACCAGGCGGCGCTCGGGCCAGCGCATGGCGGCAAGCTTGAAGCGCTGCTGCGGGTCCTCGCCCGCCAGGCGGGCATTCCAGCGGCCGCCGACCGAGTAGTCCACGCAGAACACATTGCCGCGCCGGCCGTGCCAGGACAGCGGACCGGTCTGGCCGAACAGGTTCTCGGCCTGGGCGCCGTGGAAGGACGGGCCGCCCCGGTTCAGGCGCCGCCAGTAGTGGCCCACGACCACAGCCTGCGCATCCTCATATTCGTTCCACCAGGCCACGCGCTCGACGAAGCGCCACTTGCCGCCCGCGTAGAAGGGATTGCGGCATTCGCGCTCCACGCCCGAGGTCAGCACCTTCAGCGGATTGACCATGGCCTTGGCCAGTTCGCTCTCGCTGTGCGCGGGCAGGAAGGGCGGCAGCCAGTTGCGGTCTTCCAGGTCATGCGGCCATTGCTGGCGTTCGGCACGCATGCGCTCGGCCACCTTGTTGACCTGGGCCTGCTGGGCGGCCAGGGCCTCGTAGTGGTCGTAGGCGCTGCGTGCACTGCCCAGCGGCAGCTCGCGCGCCATGGCGATCTGCTGCGGGCGCCAGGCCGCATGGACCACGCGCAGGTCCTCGCGCTCCATGGCAATGGGCAGGCGTTCCAGCAGGGCCAGGGTGTCAGGGATATCGCACAGCGGCATGCGCGCGAACGGCGCGTACTTGGGCGTATCGGAGGCCACGCGGCTGTCGAAGAACCAGCCGGAGCCGTCCTTGGCATCCTCGCGCAGCAGGTTGATTTCATGGTTGCCGAGCACGGCCAGCGCATGGCCCGACTCCAGCATGGGCACCACACGGGCGAGCACGCCCGGGCTGTCGGGTCCCCGGTCGCAGAAGTCGCCGACGAAGACCAGGCGCCGACCCTGGGTATGGCGGCCCAGCGCGTCGTAGCCCAGGTGCCCCAGCAGCTGGTCCAGCGCCTCGGACTCTCCATGGATGTCGCCGACGATGTCGAGCGGACCGGGGGGCAAGGGCTGGACGAGGCTCATGGCGAAGAGGCGCGAAAGACGGCAAAGGCGTGGAAAAACGACATTATTTGCACAGACCCGCCGCGCCCGCCAGCCCCGTGCGCGACAGGGGTATGTCAGCGTCGTTGCAGGCGCACAAAGCTGTAGGGCAGCCCGTTGGCGGCCACGTGGCGGCTGCGTGACGCTTCCTGCCACTCGGGGCCGAGCGTGGGGGCGAAGGCATCGCCTTCGTAGTCGCGCTCTATCTCGGTCACCTCGATGCTGTCGGCCAGCGGCAGGGCCTGGGCGTAGATCTGGGCACCGCCCATGACCCAGACGTCGGCCGATGCCTGGCGGCCCAGTTCCATGGCCTGCTCCAGGCTGGTGGCGTGCAGCACGCCGGGGGCGACCGGCTCGGGCGCCCAGTCCGCCTGTCGCGTGACGACGATGTTGGTGCGCCCGGGCAGCGGCCTGAAGCGGGCCGGCAGCGAGTCCCAGGTCTTGCGGCCCATGACCACGGCCGAGCCCTGGGTCAGTTGCTTGAAGTGCGCCAGGTCCTCGGGCAGGTGCCAGGGCATGGCATTGTCCTTGCCGATGACGCCGTTGGCGGCGCGTGCGTAGATGAGATGGATGGCCATCGGGCGGGTCTTTCTGCAGCCTCAGACGGCCACGGGGGCCTTGATGGGCTCGTGGTGCTGGTAGCCGACGACCTCGAAGTCCTCGTACTCGTAGCCGAAGATGGAGTCGGGCCGGCGCTTGATCTGCAGCGTCGGGTAGGCGAAGGGCTGGCGCGCCAGCTGGGTCTCGACCTGGGCAAAATGGTTGTTGTAGATGTGGCAGTCGCCGCCGGTCCAGACGAAGTCACCCACCTGCAGGTCGCATTGCTGGGCCAGCATGTGGGTCAGCAATGCGTAGCTGGCGATGTTGAAGGGAACGCCCAGGAAGATGTCCGCGCTGCGCTGGTACAGCTGGCAACTGAGCTTGCCGTCGGCCACATAGAACTGGAAGAAGGCGTGGCAGGGCATGAGCGCCATCTGCGGCAGGTCGGCCACGTTCCAGGCGCTGACGATGATGCGGCGGCTGTCCGGGTTGCTCTTGAGCTGCTTGACCACTTCGGCGATCTGGTCGATGTGGCCGCCGTCCGGCGTGGGCCAGTTGCGCCATTGCACGCCGTAGACCGGGCCCAGGTCGCCGTCCTCGCGTGCCCATTCGTTCCAGATGGTGCAGCCGCGCTCCTGCAGCCAGCGCACGTTGCTGTCGCCGCGCAGGAACCACAGCAGTTCCAGGATGATGGATTTGAGGTGCACCTTCTTGGTGGTGACCAGCGGAAAACCTTCGGACAGATCGAAGCGCATCTGGTGCCCGAACACGCTGCGCGTACCCGTTCCGGTACGGTCGGTCTTGGACACGCCATGTTCGTAGACATGGCGCATGAAATCTTCGTACTGTGAGCGGGCAGGGCGGGGCGCGGCAGTCATGTTCATGGCGGGGATTATCCCTTGATGAATACGGCGCCTTGTCCGACGGTATCCATGCCCCTCGAAACAAGGTTTGCAACCCCGGGTGCGAAAATGACTGCCGACGGGCGCCGGTGTCTTGCCTGGGCTTTCATACCGGCGCCATGGTTTTTTCGCATCCGCTTTGACAAGGAGCTTGCGCATGTCTTCCATGCTCTCCCCCTGGCAGGCCGGAATCGCACTGGGTGCCGCCATGCTGGCGCTGACAGCCTGTGATCCGCGCTCTCCCACCGTTCCCACTCCCAAGGCCGTGCAGTCCGTGGCACTCGATGTGGCCGCGCCCGCGCCCGCATTGACGCTGAACTTTCCCGAGCGCACGCGCCTGCCGTCCACGGCCAAGGCGGGCGAGCCCGGCCTGGACAGCCTGGCCGAGTACCTGGGCAAGTACCCCTATGACGGCACCAACTACCTGGAGCAAGGCGTGCTGGCCGAGCGGCTCAAGGCGCTGCTGGGCACCAGCTACCCGACCCTGCTGAGCAATATGCGCACCGTGGGCCCGCTGACCAAGGAAGGCGATGTGTGGAGCATCGTCGGCCTGCGCCCCCACCAGGGCGGCGAGGAGATGGGCGCCATCGTGATCGACCCCGCGCGCAACGCACTGCGCGTGTGGCTGCTGACCGATGGCAAGCAGACCGACTTCTCCGACGCGGCCGGTGCCGACATCGCCTGGCCCGAACAGGTCAACAAGACGATGGCCAATATCGAGGCCAAGCCGGTTTCCTGACAAGGCAGGCACGGGCCGCTCCTGGCTCAGGACGGCGCGTGCAAACCTGGCGCCGCCCCAGAAGGGGCGGCGTTGCCCTCAGGAGGCTTGTCGCGGCAGGATGCAGCCCGGGTTCATCAGTCCCTGCGGGTCCAGCGCCTGCTTGATGGCGCGCATCATGCCCAGCGCCACGGGCGACTGGTACTTCTGCAGCTTGTCCACCTTGAGCGCGCCCACGCCATGCTCGGCAGAGAACGAGCCGCCGAATTCGGCCACGGCCTCGTAGACCAGGTGGTTGACCAGGTGCTCGCGCTCATTGAGGAAGGCCTTGGCGTCGCCGCCCACGGGCGCCTGCACGTTGTAGTGCAGGTTGCCGTCGCCCAGGTGGCCGAAGTTGACCAGGCGCACACCCGGGATCTCGCGCTGCAGCACGGCATCGGTGTGTTCGACGAAGGCGGGAATGCGCGATGCCGCAATGGAGATGTCGTGCTTGATGTTCAGGCCTTCCTCGGCCTGGGCCAGGGGAATGCTCTCGCGGATATGCCACAGCTCATGGGCCTGCGACAGGCTTTCGGCCACCACGGCGTCGAGCACGCAGCCGTCCTCGAAGGCCAGTTCCAGCAACGCCTCGAAACGCTCGCGCGCATGCTGCTCGGACTCGCTGTCCGAGTTCTCGACCAGCACGTAATAGGGCGGCGCGCCGTCCAGGCCCGCAAAGGGCACGCGCAGCTGGGGCATGTGCTTGATCACCAGGGACAGCGCGAACTGGCCCATGACCTCGAAGCCCGTCAGGCCCGCGCCCAGGTACTGGTGCGCCATGCCCAGCAGGCGCACGGCCGCTTCCATGGAGGGCACGGCGGCAAAGGCCGTGAGCTGGGCCGCAGGCTGGGGGAACAGCTTCATGGTGGCGGCGGTGATGATGCCCAGCGTGCCTTCGCTGCCGATGAACAGGTCGCGCAGGTCGTAGCCGGTGTTGTCCTTGCGCAGGCCCTTGAGGCCGTCCCAGACCTCGCCCTGCGGCGTGACCACTTCCAGGCCCAGGCACAGCTCGCGCGTGTTGCCGTAGCGCACCACCTGGGTGCCGCCCGCGTTCGTGCCCAGGTTGCCGCCAATGGTGCAGCTGCCTTCGGCGGCCAGCGACAGCGGGAACAGCAGGCCCTCTTTCTCGGCAAGCTCCTGCAGGCTTTGCAGGATGCAGCCGGCCTCGACGGTGAAGCTCAGGTTGTCGCGGTCGATGTGGCGCACGGCATTCAGGCGCGTGAGGCTGAGCACGACCTGCGTGCCGCTGTCGTCCGGCGTGGAGCCCACCGACAGGCCGGTGTTGCCGCCCTGGGGAATGATGCTGGTGCCTGCGGCCGCGCATTCGCGCACCACGGCGGCCACCTCGGCCGTGCTGGCCGGGCGCACCACGGCCAGGGACTTGCCGCGCACGCGGCGGCGCCAGTCCTGTTCATAGGCGACGAGGTCGCCCTCGGTGAGGACATGGGCTTCGCCGACGATCTGGCGCAGGCGTTCAAGCAGTGCAGTCATGTTGCAACTTCTTTCAAAGACGTGAAGGCATGAAAACGGGGACTCAGCCGCCGGCCGCCCGGGCCGCGCGGCGCGCGCTGCGCTGGCGCCAGCGCACATGCAGGGCGCAGGCGGTGAACAGCATCAGGCAAAGGAAAACTTCGAGCAGCGCCAGCCAGCGGCCGGGCGCCGGGTCGCTCCAGGCGCGCACCACGCCCTCGGTGAAATAGATCCACACCAGCAGGCTGACCCAGCGGTAGGTATACATGCGGTGCTTGAGCAGGCCTATCAGCGGAACCGCCAGCGGCAGGGCCTTGAGCACCAGCCAGGAGCCCCCTGGCCGCATGGGCGCCAGCCACAGTTCCCAGGCCAGGCTCAGCACGATCAGGCCCATGAGGCTGGAGACCGCCAGCCAGCGGGTGGCGGCGACATCGGCGCCGGGGCGAGAAATGGAATCAGTCATCGGGGTGGCATCATATCGGCCATGGTCTTGTCCTTTGAACATGTGATTGCTTGGATGGTCACGCGCGTTCCCGTTTCAGGCACGCGCGTTGCAGCGGAGATATGGCGATGAGCGGCGGCCTCGGGCAGGAGCCTGCCGGTGGCCTGGAGGACGGTGCCGTTGCACTGCCCGCGCCCGAGCAGGAGCGCAGCCTTTCGCTGATGGAGCGGCCCGAGCCGGTGGTGCCCCCATCCTGGCGCGAACGCCTGCGCTGCTTTCCCTGGCGCAATACCGCGCACACGCTGCGCGAACGCTTTCGCGAGGACCGGCTGGGCGTCACCGCCAGCAGCCTGACCTTCACCACGGTGCTGGCCCTGGTGCCGTTCTTCACGGTGGCGCTGGCGCTGTTCACGGCGTTTCCCATCTTCTCGCGCGTGCAGATCGTGCTGGAGCGCTGGCTGATCGACAGCCTGATTCCGGAGACCATTGCACGCCAGGTGCTGGGCTATCTGACGCAGTTCGCCTCCAAGGCCAGCCAGCTGGGCATGGCCGGTTTTTCCATTCTGGTGATCACGGCGGTCGCGCTGATCCTCACCATAGACCGCACGCTCAACAACATCTGGCGCGTGCGCCAGCTGCGGCCGCTGGGCCAGCGCGTGCTGATCTACTGGGCCGCGATCACGCTGGGCCCGCTGGTGCTGGGCCTGAGCCTGGTGCTGTCGTCCTATGTGATGTCGGCCTCGCGCGGGCTGGTCAATGCGCTGCCCGAAGGCTTGCGCTTCATCTTCGATTCCATCGAGTACCTGGCGCTGGCCGCTGGCATGGCAGGCCTGTACCACTACGTGCCCAATACGGCGGTGCGCTGGCGCCATGCCTGGGTGGGCGGCCTGTTCGTGGCCACCTGCATGGAGCTGGCCAAGAAGGCGCTGGGCCTGTACCTGGCCTCGGTGCCTACCTATTCGGTCATCTACGGCACCTTTGCCACCTTGCCGATCCTGCTGATCTGGATCTACATGGCCTGGATCATCGTGCTGCTGGGCGCCGTGGTCACCGCGTACCTGCCCATCGTGATGGCCGGCGTGCAGCGCATGCCCGGACAGCAGGGCTGGCAGTTCGAGATGGCCGTGGAAATCCTGCAGTACCTGGAGCAGGAGCGCGAGTCGCCCGCCAAGGGCCTGTATGCCAGCGATCTGGCACGCCGCCTGCATGTGGACTGGCAGCAGATCGATCCGGTGCTGCAGGCGCTGTCCGTGCTCGACTGGGTGGGAACGGTGCAGGCGCCAGGCGTCGCGGCGGGCAGCGAGGGCACCGAGCCCCGCTACATGCTGCTGGTGGACCCGCAACACACGCCCTTGGCACCCCTGGTCGAACGCCTGCTGCTGGCGCCTTCCGCGGCCGTGCAGCCGCTGTGGGAGCGCACGGGCCTGGCGGGCATGACGCTGGCCAGCCTGCTGGAGAGCCGGCCCCGGCCGTAGTGCCCGGCGCGGCGCTAGAGCGCAATGCGTCCGGTGAGGATGTCGCGCCACATCACCCAGTCGCCGCGAAAGCTGTACAGCGGGCGCTTGAAGCTGGCGGGCCGGTTTTTCTCGAAGCCGAAGTGCCCTATCCAGGCAAAGCCGTAGCCGAACAGCAGGCCGCCCAGCAGGAACCAGAAATTGCCGGTCAGGAACAGCGCGAACAGGCACAGCAGCGCCAGCGTGGAGCCGACGAAGTGCAGGCGCCGGCAGGTACGGTTGCTGTGCTCCTGAAGGTAGAACGGATAGAACTCGGCAAAGCTCTTGAACTGGCGCGGGTCCACGGCAGCCTGTGCGGCGCCGGGCAGGGGAGCGGAAGCGTGTGACATGGCAGGCCTTCGCGTGCATGGGGTGGCTTCAACTTATACGCCGCTGCCTGGCCTTTCACCATCGGAGGAACCCGCGCGCCCGGGTTCGCAAAAGCTGCCCCGAGAGAGACAAAAGCTGCCGCATTCCGCCCCGCGCGTCGCCACGGTGTCGCCCTCTGGCGGCATGCAGGCGCATGATGTCTGCCGGGCCGGCGCCGACCGGCATGGAGTTTTTTTCGATGCCTTCCTCGTGCATGACCGACATCCCCGCATCCTTGAACGAAATCCGCATTCCCACGCCGCAGGGCAGCATCTACGTCAGGCGCTGGCAGGCGCCGGCGGCCGGCGAAGGCGAACAAGGCCCGGCGCGCGCGCCCATCGTGCTGCTGCACGACTCGCTGGGCTCGGTGGCGCTGTGGCGCGATTTCCCGCAGCAACTGGCCGAGGCCACGCGCCGCGATGTGCTGGCCTATGACCGGCTGGGCTTTGGCCAGTCCGATCCCTATCCGGGCACGCTGGGGCCGGGCTTTGTGGCCCGGGAGGCAGAGACCGCGTTCCCGGCCGTGCACCAGGGGCTGGGCCTTGGGGATTTCATTGTGCTGGGCCACAGCGTGGGCGGCGGCATGGCCGCCATGGTGGCGGCCCGATATGGCGCGCAGTGCAAGGCGGTGGTCACGGAGTCCGCCCAGGCCTTTGTGGAAGATCGCACCTTGCAGGGCATTCGCGCGGCCCAACAGGATTTCGCCCGGCCCGGCCAGCTGGCACGCCTGGAGAAATACCACGGCGACAAGGCGGCCTGGGTGCTGTCTGCCTGGGTCGATACCTGGCTGTCCCCGCCTTTTGCCGACTACCGGCTGGACGAGGCGCTGGAGCGCGTGCGCTGCCCGGTGCTGGCCATCCATGGAGAGCTCGACGAGTTCGGCTCCCTGGTCCACCCCGAGCGCATCCGCGACCGCGCCAGCGGCCCGGTGGAGGTGGAGATCGTGGCCGGTGGCGGCCACGTTCCCCACCGCGAGCAGCCCGAGCGCATTGCCCAGCGCATCGCGCGCTTCCTGGCACGGGTCTGATCCCGGGCGGGCTTCATGGGCCCGCCTGGGCGGACGCCGAGAGTTCCGGCGGAAACAGCGCCTTCTTGATCACGGCGTGCACGCCCCAGTTGCCGTCCACCACCTGCGTCACGGCGAAGTCCACGGCCACGGAGATCAGCGATACGGCCTCGTCCTCGTCCAGCCCGTGGGCCAGCATCAGATAGCGCCTTGCCTTGTGGAAGGCGTCACGCATGGCGCCTTCCAGCGATGACTTGCGATAGACCTGGGACTGCGCCTGGCTGCCCAGTTCGGCCAGGTGGTCGGTGAAGCTGAAGCCCTGTATCACCCACTCGGAGCCGGTCTCCAGGAAAGGGTGGTCCAGCTCTGCAAGGAAGCGGTTGTCCAGCGCGGCGCGCTTGTGCACCCGCAGCTCGAAGCTGCCGGTCAGCGAGCATTCGATGGCCGTGCCGCACAGTTCCGAGTCGCCTTGGGATGCATGCGGGTCTCCCACCGAAAACAGCGCGCCTGGCACCGATACGGGCAGGAAGAGCGTCGCGCCCTTGCCGGCGCGCCAATTGTCCAGGTTGCCGCCGAAGTAGCTCGGCGGTATGGAGTCGATCAGGCCGGCCTCTCGCGGTGCCACGGCCAGCATGCCGAAATGCGGACGCAGCGGCACGCGTGCCTTGTCCAGCACACCAAAGCGCCGGGTGATGGTGGCGGGGTCCACGGGCACGCCCGGGTAGTCGATGGTCGGATGGACCACGCCGAAGGGGTCGGTCTGCGGTGTCCAGCGGTAGTTGTAGACAGCGCGGGCCGTGGGCTCCTCGGGCAGTGCGTGGTCGATTTCGTAGATGGTGACCACTTCGCGCTGGCGGGGCTCCGTGATCTGGTCGCGGTAGTGAAAGCCCCACCAGGCGGCGGCGTTGCTGCCGAAGACACGGCCGTGGTGGGCGGGGCTGCAGCTGGGGCGTGGCTGCACATCGAGGATGCGTATCTCCAGCAGGTCGCCGGGTTCGGCCTCATGCACATAGACGGGGCCGGTGCAGATGTGCACGCCGAAGCCCTCGCCCGCGCCGCGGCCGTAGATCGAGGCGTCCATCGGGCCCGCGCCGCGCCGGTCCACGGCCTTCTGGGCCGCGGTCCAGTGGAACACGCTTTCGGCGCCCGGATCGCCTTCGATCATGCGTTCCCAGTCGTCCGAGGCATGCTGGGTCAGCGTCTCCATGGTCACCACGTCACCCGAGCGCACGGAAAGCACGGGCTTGAGTGAACGGCTCAGGTAGCCCCAGTGCACGGTCTTGTCGGAGACCGGAAGGTAGTAATGCTGGGGCGACGCACCGCCATTGTCTGCGTGCGCCGAGCGCTTGGGCACAAGGGCCAGCGCCTGGGCGTAGCGTGCATGGTCGCGCAGCAGGGGCTGGAACGGGCTGTGTGCCAGGCGCGCTGCGGCCGGTTCTGCACCCTGCGCAGCGCTCTCTGCGGGCGAGGGGCGTCCGCGCTGGCCGGGCGGCGCATCCTGCACACGCGCCGGACTGGCGCGATAGGCCTTGGGGGACAGACCATAGCGGGCCGTGAAGGCTCGGCTGAAGTTGGCGGCATCGCCAAAGCCCCAGCGAAAGCACAGCTCGGCAATGGAGAAATGCTGCAGCGAGCGGTTGCTCAGGTCCATGCGGCAGCGCTCCAGCCGGCGTTCGCGCAGGTAGGTGCTGAAGCTGGTGGCAGCCCCCTTGAACAGCTTTTGCAGATAGCGCGTGGACAGCCCCTCGGCGTCGGCGATGGCATCGATGGACAGCTCGGCATCGCCCAGCCGGGTTTCGATGGCGCGGCAGATGCGGCGCAGATGGCCAAGCTGTACGGCGCTGGGCGGCTCGGTCGCCTCGGCCTGTTCCTGATCGGGATTGCCGGCGCGCGGTGTCAGGCAGGTGACCAGCATGTCGGTGAGCGTGGCCTCCACCGACAGCAGATCGTCCTGTGCCAGTGTGTCGATCTGCTCTGCCAGTGAGGCCGCCATTGCCATGCACATGGCCCCCACGCCGCCTGTCCCGCCGATGTGCCTGGCCTCGGGCGGGCACGAGCGCAGCAGGCGCAGCAGAAAGCTCGAGGACTCCAGCCGCGCAAGCAGCAGGCGGCCGTCGCCGGGCAACTGCAGCTGCCAGTCCCGGTCTGACTCCAGCAGCAAGGCCGAGCCGGCCTTGAGCGGGAATGCGGCGTCCTCAATCACCGCATTGGCGCTGCCTTGCAGCAAGGCGCACAGCAGCAGGCCCGGGCCGCGCAGCCGCTTGGCCACGGCCCGCAGCGTCAGCGGCGAGGTGGCCAGCGTGATGAACACCGATCCCAGTGGCGAGCTGCGCAGCGCCAGGTGGGTGGCCGGCGGCGTGGGCGCTTCGCCATGGATGTCTGCCCTGGACAGCGCCTCATTGAGCGCAGCCTGCCGCAAGGCATCGGGAAATGCGTGGGTGGAAAAGCGTCTTGGATCGTCGTGCATCAGGGGCGAACTATGAACTGCCGCGTACAGCCTGTCCAAGCCGGGCGCACCGGATGGCAGCCGCGACAAGTTTTTGTGCGCGCAGGAACAACCGGCCTGGACATGCTCGCCTGGACACTGGCGCTGCCGGCACCGATCCACAACAGCAGGAGTATTTTCGATGACCATCCCCCACCAAGAACATATCTGCGGCCCGGGCTGCCAGCACGGTGCTTCGCCAGCCGACGAGAAGCTGATCCGCGAGGAATTCCAGGTTGCACGCCGCTCCTTCCTGCGCGACGCCATGGTGGTCGGTGGCGGCGCGGTCTCGGCCGGCGCCATCAGCGGCGCGATGGCACCGTCCCGGGCCTTTGCCCAGGGCGCGCCTGGCGCCCGGGCCGGCCAGGGCATGGCCAGCCACTACTACATTCCCGCCTCTGCCAGCACCGTGCTCTGGGGCTACTTCAGCAGATCGGCCAAGCCGGTGGTCGAAGTCGAATCGGGTGACTACGTGACCATGGAGACGCTGACCCACCATGCCAATGACGATGCCGAACGCATGGTCCGGGGCGACCCGGGCGCCGAGAGCGTGTTCCACTGGGACAGCCAGCGCAAGAACGTCGATCGCCGGGGCGCCGGTCCCATGGATGCCAAGAACGGCGCAGGCGCAGGCCAGGGCGTGCACATCTGCACGGGGCCGGTACGCATCAAGGGCGCCCAGCCCGGCGATGTGCTGGAAGTGCGCATCATTGATGTGGTGCCACGCCCCTCGGGCAACCCGCAGTTCAAGGGCCGGACCTTCGGCAGCAATGCGGCGGCGAACTGGGGCTTTCACTATGGCGACACGCTCACCGAGCCCCGAAAGCGCGAGGTGGTCACCATCTACGAGGTGGACGCGACCGGCGAGCGCAACTGGGCCCGCGCCGTCTACAACTACCGCTGGACGCCACAGACCGACCCCTTTGGCGTGGTCCACCCGACCATCGACTATCCGGGCGTGCCCGTGGACCACCGCACGATCAGCAAGAACGAAAACGTGCTGCGCAATATCCGCGTTCCCGTGCGCCCGCACTTCGGCACCATCGGCGTGGCGCCGGCCGAGGTGGAGATGGCCAGCTCCATTCCGCCCAACCACACGGGCGGCAACATCGACAACTGGCGCATCGGCAAGGGGGCGACCATGTATTTCCCCGTGGCCGTGCCAGGGGCCAACTTCACCGTGGGCGATCCGCATGCCTCGCAGGGGGACTCCGAGCTGTGCGGCACGGCCATCGAGTGCTCGCTGACCGGCACCTTCCAGCTGGTCCTGCACAAGAAGGCGGACCTGCCTGGAACGCCGCTGGCCGAGCTGGCCTATCCGCTGCTCGAAACCCAGGACGAATGGCTGCTGCACGGCTTCAGCTACGCCAACTACCTGGCGGAGCTGGGGCCAGATGCGCAAAACCAGATCTTCAAGAAGTCTTCCGTGGACCTGGCGCTGCGCGACGCCTATCACAAGATGCGCCACTTCCTCATGACCACCCAGGGGCTGGGAGAGGACGAGGCCATCTCGCTGATGTCGATTGCCGTGGACTTCGGCATCACCCAGGTGGTGGATGGCAACTGGGGCGTGCACGCGCTCGTGAAAAAGAGCATCTTCCCCGCGCGCGGCGCGTAAGTGCGTCCGGGCCCTGCGGGCAGGACCCGGCCGGGCTCAGCGCGCCAGGAAATCCCGGATGGCGAACAGCGTCTGGTCGGGCGCCTCGGTCATCTGGTTGTGGCCGCTGGGCAGGTGCACGATGCTGACCTGGCGCTGCGCGCCCCGGGCCGCCTCGATCAGGCCCTTGGCGGCCTTGGGCGGCGTCATCTGGTCCTGCTCGCCCAGGGCGAACAGGACTGGACATTGCAGCGCCGCCATGGCCGCCTCGCCGCCCGCGTAGCTGTCGCAGGCCTTGAAGCCGGTGTGCAGCAGGTTGGTGCGGTCATTGCTGGCCAGCACGCGCCGGCCCAGCGCCATGCCGGCGCCGAATACCCAGCTGCCTGCGCCGCTGGGTGGCGCCAGCGTGGCGCGCGAGAACACATTGACCATGCGGATGGCCTGCTCTGGCGTGCTCAGTGCGGAGTCCAGCAGGGCGGGCGAGACCTTCATCGGATAGGCCGTGCCCACCAGCACCAGGTGGCTGACGCGCGCGCCCAGCCGGGCGGCCGCTTCCATGGCGATCAGACTGCCCCAGCTGTGGCCGACCAGCGCGGCCTTCCCGATGCCTGCCGCATCCATGAGCTGGCCGATGAAATCCGCCGCTGCCTCCACGCTGGCGGGCGCGTCACCCGCGCTGCGGCAGTGGCCCGGCAGGTCTATGGCCAGCACGTTCCAGCCGTGGTTGGCCAGGTAGCGGCTTTGCAGAGCCCAGACGCTGTGGTCGCACAGCACGCCGTGGATGAGGATGGCCGTGGGCTGGGCGGGGTTGAAGGCCTTGCCGCCGGTATAGGCGTAGATGGCGTGGCCCTGAACATCGATCTTCATTGTTGGTGTCTCCCTTGTCGGCTCACGCTGCCTTTTCAGCGGCCTTGAGGGCGCGCTTGAGGTCATCGATCAGGTCGTCGGCATCCTCCAGTCCGATGGACAGGCGTATCGTGCCCTGGCCGATGCCGGCCTGGGCCAGTGCTTCGTCGCTCATGCGGAAATGCGTAGTGCTGGCCGGATGGATCACCAGGCTGCGGCAGTCGCCCACGTTGGCCAGATGGCTGAAGACCTTGAGTGTCTCGATGAACTTGCGCCCCTGGTTGCGGTTGCCCTTGATGTCGAAGCTGAACACCGAGCCCGCGCCGCGCGGCAGCAGCTTCTTTGCCAGTTGGTGCGAGGGATGGGTCTCCAGCAGCGGGTGGCCCACGCGGCCCACCAGCGGATGGCTGGCCAGGAATTGCACCACCTTCTCGGTATTGCGAATGTGGCGCTCCATGCGCAGCGGCAGCGTCTCTATGCCCTGCAGGATCAGCCAGGCCGTGTGCGGGCTCATGCAGGCGCCGAAGTCGCGCAGGCCTTCGCGCCGCGCGCGCAGCAGGAAGGCGCCGGTGCTGCTTTCCTCGCTGAACACCATGTTGTGGAAACCGTCGTAGGGCTCGGTCAGCTCGGGGAAGCGTCCCGACTTTTCCCAGTCGAAGCTGCCGCCATCCACCACGATGCCGCCGACCACGGTGCCGTGGCCCGACAGGAACTTGGTGGCCGAGTGGTAGACGATGTCCGCGCCATGCTCCAGCGGCTTCATCAGCCAGGGCGAGGTCAGCGTGGAGTCCACCAGCAGCGGCACGCCGGCCTCATGTGCGATGGCGCTGATGGTGGGGATGTCCAGCACGTCCAGGCCCGGGTTGCCCACCGTCTCGCCGAAGAACAGCTTGGTGTTGGGGCGCACTGCGGCGCGCCAGCCGTCGATGTCACCGGGCTTGACGAAGGTGGTCTCTATGCCGAAGCGCGCCAGCGTGTAGTGCAGCAGGTTCTGCGAGCCGCCGTACAGCGCCGTGCTGGCCACGATATGGCTGCCCGCGCCCATGAGCGTGGCCACCGACAGGTGCAGCGCCGCCTGGCCGCTGGCCACGGCGATGGCGCCCACGCCGCCTTCCAGGGCCGAGACGCGCTGCTCCAGCACGGCATTCGTGGGATTGGAGATGCGGCTGTAGACGTGCCCTGGGCGCTCCAGGTTGAACAGCGAGGCCGCATGGTCGCTGGACTCGAACACGAACGAGGTCGTGAGGTGGATGGGCGTCGCGCGCGCTCCGGTGGCGGGGTCGGGCTGTGCGCCCGCGTGCAGCGCCAGGGTGTCAAAGCCGGGGTCCGAGTAGCCGGGCATTCCTGTCTCCATGGTTGTCAAGGCAAGCGGGCATTGTGGGCTATATTTCCTGTCAGACACGGGCTTGCCGCAACCACGGCGACACAGACAAATTTGGAGATACGGCATGAAAGTAAGTGACATCCTGCGCGTCAAGGGCAACACCCTCTACACGGTGTCGCCGGACGAAAGCCTGGCCAGCGCGGTGCAGGTGATGTCGGAGCGCGATATCGGCTCCCTCGTGGTCATGGAGCATGGCGACGTGGTCGGCATGCTGACCTTCCGCGAAGTGATCCAGGGCTTCGTCAAGCACGGCGGGGTGGGCGAGACGCTGGTGCGCTCGGCCATGGACGACGCTCCCATGACCTGCACCATGGAAACCGACATGGACGAGGTGCGCCGCATGATGCTGGACCGCCACGCACGCTACATGCCGGTGATGGACAAGCGCATGCTCATGGGCGTGATCAGCCTGTACGACGTGGCCAAGGCCGTGGTGGACAGCCAGAACTTCGAGAACCGTATGCTCAAGGCCTACATCCGCGACTGGCCCGAGGGCGAGCGCCAGGGCGCGGACTGATCGTCGGGGCGATATCGACCTTTCGACCATTTCACCTTGGGCAGCAAGGCCTCCGAACGCAAAATGCGGCGGAGGCCTTTGTCTTTGCGCGCAGGGCGCAAAGCAGACAGTCGCGCGAACAGCGAATGGACGGGAGACCGCAGGACCTGTCAGTGCACGCGGCGGCGTTTGGGCTTGAGCAAGGCGCTGGGCGGCACGTCATAGGCCTGTCTGAAGACACGGCTGAAGTGCGAGAAGCTGGTGAAGCCACAGGCCAGCGCCACATCGGTCACGCGCCGCGCATTGTCTGCCCGAAGCAGCAGGTGCGCCTGGGCCAGCCGTTCGTTCCAGAGCCAGCGGCTGGGGGTCAGGCCTTCGGTGGCAAACAGCCGCGCCAGGCTGCGCAGCGACATGCCCATGTCCTGGGCCACCTGCAAGGGCTTGAGCTCGGGGTCGTCGAGCCGGGCCCGCATGTACTGCTTGGCCTGGGCAAGCCTGTTGCGGGTTCTGAAATCGCCAGGGCTGGACGATGTCAGCAGCACATTCAGCAGCGAGGGGCGAAGGTCCTGCTCCTCGTCCTTGGGCTGAAGGCCTGGCGATGCCGGTGGAGTGCTGCCCGCATGGTCGCCGTGATCCTGGATTTGCGTTGAGTCGTAAGAGGCCTGCATTTCACGAACCTCCCGCAGTTTGCGGCTGGTGCCAGCGTGGTGATCCGCAGGCGGTTGAAAAAGGGTGGATTGCAATTTTAACTATGAATATTTGCAATCCGATGGCTATTTTTATTCTCGCCGGGCGATGGCTGCCTGCGCAATGCACCGCCGCCGCGGGCACGGCGCTTGCGGGCTACCCGGGCATAATCGTCGGCCTATGAGCGGCAACACCTTCGGCACCCTATTCACTGTCACCAACTTCGGCGAATCGCATGGCCCGGCCATAGGCTGCGTCATCGACGGCTGTCCGCCCGGCATGGCGCTGAACGAAGCGGATATCCAGCAAGAACTGGATCGCCGCCGTCCCGGCACCAGCAAGTTCGTGACCCAGCGCAACGAGCCCGATTCGGTGGAAATCCTCTCGGGCGTCTACGAAGGCCGCACCACGGGCACGCCGATCGCGCTGCTGATCCGCAATACCGACCAGCGCAGCAAGGACTACTCCAACATTGCGCAGAGCTTTCGTCCCGGCCATGCCGACTACGCCTACTTCCAGAAATACGGCATCCGTGATCCGCGCGGCGGCGGCCGTTCCTCGGCACGGCTGACGGCCCCCACGGTGGCCGCTGGTGCCGTGGCCAGGAAGTGGCTCAAGGAAAAGTTCGGCACCGAGTTCCGCGCCTGCATGACCCAGGTGGGCGAGCTGTCGCTGCCCTTCGAGAGCTGGGAGCATGTGCGCAACAACCCCTTCTTTGCGCCGGTGGCCGATGTGTCTCAATACGAGGAATACATGGATGCGCTGCGCAAGTCGGGCGACTCCTGCGGCGCGGCGCTGCGCGTGCAGGCCAGCGGCATGCCGGTGGGCCTGGGCCAGCCGCTGTATGACCGCCTGGATGCCGACGTCGCCTACGCCATGATGGGCCTGAATGCGGTCAAGGCTGTGGAGATCGGTGCCGGTTTCGAAAGCGTGGTCCAGCGCGGCACCACGCACGGCGACTCGCTGAGTCCCGAAGGCTTTCGCAGCAACAACGCCGGTGGCATCGTCGGCGGCATCAGCACGGGCCAGGACCTGGAAGTGCGCATAGGCATCAAGCCCACCAGTTCCATCATCACGCCGCGCGAATCCATCGACGTGCAGGGCCAGAGCACCGAGGTCATCACCAAGGGCCGCCACGACCCCTGCGTCGGCATCCGCGCAGCGCCCATCGCCGAGGCGCTGCTGGCCCTGGTGGTGATGGACCATGCGCTGCGCCACCGCGCCCAGTGCGGTGACGTGGATTCGGGCCTGGCTCCCATCCCTGCCGCCGCGCCCTGAAAGCACTGCCAGGCACCAAAGAAAAAGCCGCCCAAGGGCGGCTTTCTTGCGTCCTGCCGGCCTGATCAGCCGGGATTGCGCACCTCATCCATGACGTTCTTGAAATCGTCCACATCCTCGAAACTGCGGTAGACGCTGGCGTAGCGGATGTAGCCGACCTTGTCGAGCAGCTTGAGCTCGCGCATCACCATCTCGCCCAGGCGGCTGGAGAGCACTTCGCGCTCGCCCAGGTTGCGCAGCCGTTCCTCGATGCGCTCGATGGCGGCATCGATCTGCTCTGTGCTCACGGGGCGCTTGCGCAGCGCGATCTTGAACGAGCCCAGCAGCTTGGCGCGCTCGTACTCGATGCGCCGCCCGTCCTTCTTGACGATGGCGGGAAAGCTGACCTCGGGCCGCTCGTACGTGGTGAAGCGCTTGTCGCAGCCGCCGCACTGGCGGCGGCGGCGGATGAAGCCCCCATCCTCGGCCTCACGGGTCTCCACGACCTGGGTGTCCGGATGGCTGCAGAACGGGCACTTCATGGCAGGCCTCTATGCGTGCAACTCAGGCGCCGTAGACCGGGAAGCGGGCCGTCAGCTCGGCCACCTGGGCGCGCACGCGGGCCAGGTTGGCTTCGTCGGCGGGGTTCTCCAGCACGTCGGCCAGCAGGTTGGCTGTCAGGCGGGCTTCCTCTTCCTTGAAGCCGCGCGTGGTCATGGCGGGCGTGCCCACGCGGATGCCGCTGGTCACCATCGGCTTTTCGGGATCGTTGGGGATGGAGTTCTTGTTGATCGTCATGTGGGCGGCACCCAGCGCGGCTTCGGCCGCCTTGCCGGTGATGCCCTTGGCGCGCAGGTCCACCAGCATGACGTGGCTTTCCGTGCGGCCGGAGACGATGCGCAGACCGCGTGCCGTCAGCGTTTCCGCGACAACCTTGGCGTTCTTCACGACCTGTTCCTGGTAGGTCTTGAACTCGGGCGACAGCGCTTCCTTGAAGGCCACGGCCTTGCCGGCAATGACATGCATCAGCGGGCCGCCTTGCAGGCCGGGGAAGATGGCGCTGTTGATGGCCTTCTCGTGCTCGGCCTTCATCAGGATCACGCCGCCGCGCGGGCCGCGCAGGCTCTTGTGCGTGGTGGTGGTGACCACGTCGGCATGGGGCACGGGGTTGGGGTACACGCCTGCGGCGATCAGGCCGGCATAGTGGGCCATGTCCACCCAGAAGATGGCGCCGACTTCCTTTGCGATCTTGGCGAAGCGTTCGAAGTCGATGGCCAGGGCGTAGGCCGATGCGCCGGCCACGATGATGCGGGGCTTGTGTTCGCGCGCCAGCGCTTCCATCTTGTCGTAGTCGATGGCTTCTTCGGCGTTCAGGCCGTAGGAGACCACGTTGAACCACTTGCCCGACATGTTCAGCGGCATGCCGTGCGTCAGGTGACCGCCTTCGGCCAGGCTCATGCCCATGATGGTGTCGCCGGGCTTGGCAAAGGCCATCAGCACGGCCTGGTTGGCCTGGGAGCCGGAGTTGGGCTGAACGTTGGCGGCTTCGGCGCCGAACAGCTTCTTGACGCGGTCGATGGCGAGCTGCTCGACCACATCGACGTTCTCGCAGCCGCCGTAGTAGCGCTTGCCCGGATAGCCTTCGGCGTACTTGTTGGTGAGCTGGGAGCCCTGGGCTTCCATGACGGCAGGCGAGCAATAGTTCTCGCTGGCGATCAGCTCGATATGTTCTTGTTGACGCAGGTTCTCGGCCTGGATGGCGGCAAAGACTTCGGCGTCGACCTTCTCGACGGTATTGGTGCGTTGAAACATGGCAGTCCTGTGAACTTGAAATTCCCTTGAGGCCAAGGGCTGCCCAGGCGAACGGCGGAACACTCCAGATCCCGCGTGCGCATGGAGGCTGGGCGGTACGCTCCCCGGTGGTTCACAGAAGGTGGTCCTTCTCGGGCCTTCTGCTGGTTTCCACGTCAGCGGCAGCGGTGCGTGAAGCGGCTGCGCCTATCGCCAGTTGCGTACCCCGCTAGTGTAGCTGAGCCGGTGGCGCCGAAGACCTGGCAGGGGCGTTGCAGAAGGCGTTTGCGTGGGCCACCTGCAGTTGGAACGGGCATGAAAAAGCTGGCCTTGGCCAGCTGTGCATTCACTATGCCGGGAAGTCAGGCTACAGCGCCGGCTCCTGGGACTGAAGGGCCACCTGCTCGGAGCGGGCAGAGGTGTTGCTCGAGCTGACCGGCACGGCTGCAGGCGCAGCCGCTGCTGCCGGGCCCGAGGCCTCGGCCACGGGGGTGGCCGGCTTGGTGGAGGCAACCTGTACAGCCTGCCGGGGCTGATCGACCTTGGCGGTCATCAAAGGCACGGCACGCAGGCCGGCGGCCATGCGCAGGCGCTGGTGCTCGGCCAGCACCTTGGCGGCGTAGCCACCATCGGTGGGCAGGTTGGCCGCGCCCACATAGTAGCGCAGGCCTCCTTCGATGGAGCCGGCGCGCTCGATGCATTCCTTGAGCACGCGCACGCCCACGCGCAGATTGCTGACCGGGTCGAAGGCAGCATTCTGGCCACCGAAGTTCTCATACTTGTCGGTATGCACCGTGGTCATCACCTGCATCAGGCCCTGCGCGCCGACAGCGCTTTGCGCAAACGGGTTGAAGCTGGACTCGATGGCCATGATGGCCAGGATCAGCGTCGGGTCCAGGCGGTTGACCTTGCCCAGGTCATAGGCCTCGCTGACCAGTGCCGCGATCGGCTCAGGCGCCACGCGGTACTTCTTGCTGAGCCAGAAGGCCACGGCTGCCTGCTCCTTGGGCAGGTTCTTGGGGTTGGTCGCCGTCGCCCGATCGCTGGCAGCGAGTTCGACGGGAACACCCAGCTCGGCCATCTGGCGAGCGGTCAGCCAGGAGCGCAGCTGGCTCTCTCCGGCATCGCGCAGGTCAGGGCGGGCGAACAAGGTGATGGCCATGAAGGCCACAGCAAGGCCCAGCAGGGCGAAGCTGTTGTGGATGATGGCAAGAAAACCGTTGGCCACATCGATGGCGAACGTTCGCGCGGCGGCGAAAAATTTTCCTGACGCTGGCATAGCTTTTTCCTTTCTAGGGGCACCAACCCGAAACGGCCTTCGCCGAAGCGAAGGCCGGTGAGGCTGACACCCTGGATTGGGTGCTGCGGATCCGGGAGGCTGGCGCTTGGTGCGCCATTGCGTTGTAGGCCTGCGGGATCTGCTCAGTCGTGAGGCAGCAGAAACAAAAAACGCTCTATTCGAGCGCTGGCGGATTCTAGGAGTTCACCAAATACACGGTCAACACTATGAAATCAACTTTTTAGATCAATGAATAATAACAAACCATGGATGCAAACACAGTTTTGAGGTCTTGAAGAGCGGGTGGCGTGCTACCGATGTACGCCGCTTCCGTCGTTTTCAGAGTGCGTCATGAAATTGCAATGAAATGCAAAAGCACTGGCAGGCCGACCCTGCGTCCTTCTATATTGGAGGCGACTGCTCCTGCAGTCGTCTCGCCAAGGTGGAAGACAGGTAAAAGTGGTGTTCGATAGTGCGGACACCGTGGTTCAAGTCTTCTTCCGCGGCCTTCCTGGAAGCAATCTCTTGCTTCCAAGCATCAAGGACCATCCTCTCCTTGACTGCGGAAAACGGTCGGGACTTGTGCCCGCCGTAAAGCCCGGAAGCCGGCTCACGGCTTCCGGGCTTTGTCGTTCAAGGATGGCCGCAACGTCAAGAAATGTGCCGTGGTGCGGACCCAGCCGTTGCTGCCGCCCCAATTTCTGGTGCAATGCAGCCGTTGCCCTGTCCTGTGTCCCAGGATGGGCTGTACTAGTTACCAGAGCCCCATGCAATCTCTCTTCAAGCACCGCTGGCTGCGCAGGCTGGCCATCGCCCTTGTGGCGTTCCTTTTGCTGTGGCTGCTGCTGTGGGCGCTGGTGCCCGTTGTGGCCAAGAGTCAACTGGAAAAGCAGGCATCGGCCAAGCTGGGCCGTCAGGTCCGTGTGGGTGCAGTGGAGTTCCGGCCCTGGTCGCTGGAGCTGACCCTGCGGGACCTGAGCATTGCCAGGAGCCAGGCGGAAGGCGCGGCGCCGGAGTCCGTGCCGTCTTCATCTTCGTCCCCCCAGCTTCAGATCGACCGCATCTATGTCAATGCCAGTATCCAGTCGCTGTTTCGGCTGGCGCCGGTGCTGGATGCCATCGAGGTCGATGCGCCGGTGCTGCGCCTGACCCAGCAGAGCCTGGGGCATTTCGATGTGGACGATGTGCTGGCCAGGCTGGCCGAACCCGGCGACACGCCGCCCTCCAAACCCGTGGGCTTTGCGCTGTACAACATTGCGCTGCGCGACGGCCGCGTGGAATTGCAGGACGAGGTCCAGCGGCGCCAGCACATGCTCGAGCAGTTGCAGCTGCGCCTGCCCTTCATCAGCAACCTGGAGTCCAAGCGCGAGATCAAGGTGCTCCCGCACCTGTCCTTCGCGCTCAACGGCAGCCGGTTTGAATCCAGCGCCCAGAGCACGCCCTTCACCGAGCAGCGCCAGACCGCTGTCGATCTGAGCTTGCAGGGCGTGGACCTGACACCTTATTTGGGCTATGTGCCCGTCACCGCGCCTGTCAAGCCGCGTTCCGGCGTGCTGGATGCCAACCTGCACATCTCCTTTGAGCAGGCCGAGCAGGCCGTGGTCCGCATCACCGGGGAGGTCAGCCTGTCCGGCGCCGAGCTGCACGACCGCGACGGCGTCCCCCTGCTGCGCTTCGAGCGCCTGGCCGCCGTGCTCAAGAACGTGCAGCCGCTGCAGTCGGTTGCGGAGCTGGAGTCCGTGCAGTGGAGCGCTCCCGAGATTTTTGCGGCCCGCGATGCGCAAGGCCGCATCAATTGGACGGCGATGGGGGGTGCTTCCTCCCCGGATGCCAGGCCGGCAGCGGAAAAGCCTGCCTCCGACGCGCCCCAGCCGTGGAAGGTCAGCCTGGACAGGCTGTCCGTTGCCCATGCCACGGTGCATTGGCGCGATGCCGCTCCCGACGCTGGAAAGTCGGGCGCTGCGCTGCAGGCGCGCGAGCTGTCGTTGCAGGTGCGCGATATCCGCTGGCCCCTGGAGCAACCGCTGCAGCTTGCTGCCAGCATGCAGGTGCAGCCCGAATCGGCGGGGGAGGGGGCGAAACCTGCCGAGTTGCAGCTGAGCGGGGCCTTGACCGACAAGCAGGGCCAACTGGCCATCTCCGCGCGGCAATTGCCGCTGCAACTGGCAGCACCGTACCTGTCCGCCCATATCAAACCCGAGCTGACGGGCCTGTTGAGCACCGACGCAGGCCTGGGCTGGAACGGTTCCGCCATGGTGGTTCAGGTGGCCGGGCTGGGCGTGGAGCAGTTGAGCCTCAAGGACAAGGCCGCGCCCGTCGACATCGCGCACCTGCAGCTGGAGCAGGTGCAGGTCAATCTGGCCAGCCAGCAGGTCTCCGTTGGCCGCCTGGCACTGCAAAAGCCGCAACTGGCCGTGTTGCGCGATGCCCAGGGCCGGTGGATGTACGAGCAATGGCTGCCGCCCGCCTCCTCGGCACCCGCATCGCAGGACGCCGGCAAGGACAAGTCCCGGCCCTGGGGGCTGAAGCTGCAGGCGGTGGAGGTCGATGGCGGCGCCATTGCGCTGCGTGACGAAGCGCCCGTGCGCAACGCGGATTCCGCGCGCACCGTGTCGCTGGACCTGGGTTCACTGCGCCTTCGCATGGGCGCCATCGAGCCGCTGGCCGCCAAATCCGCGCCCACGCCGCTGGAGCTGTCCGCCCAGGTCGGCTCGGGCCGGCGTGTCCAGGCGGGCTCGCTGAGCCTGCGGGGGGACCTGGGACTGGCGCCGCTGTCGCTTCAGGGCAGGTTGCAGGCGCGCAGCCTGCCGCTGCATGCACTGGAGCCCTACTTTGCCGACATGCTCAATGTGGAGTTGGTGCGTGCCGACGGCAATTTCCTCGGACAACTGCGCTTTGTCAGCCAACCGGCCGGCCCCGAGCTGGCGGTGCAGGGGGATGTCGAGCTCGTGGATCTGCGCATGCGCTCCGCGCTGGCCTCTCCCGTGCAAGCGGCGGGCGAGGCCGCAGGGCAGGGCGCGCCACGCACGGCGGCAGGTGCCGTGGCTGCCGTGCTCAGCGAGTCCACGGCCGACCGGGCCAAGGCCCAGTCGGTTGCCTTGGGACTCGGCCTGCGCGATGAACTGCTGGCCTGGAAGACGCTGGCCGTGCGCGGCCTGGACCTGCAGATGCAGCCCGCCCAGCCGCTGCGCCTGAGCGTGCGCGAGACGGCGCTCAGCGACTTCTTTGCGCGCGTCATCGTGCAGCGCAACGGGCGCATCAACCTGCAGGACATCGTCAAATCGGCGAAGTCCCAGCAGTCCCTGGAGCAGAACGCCACGCCGGCTGCAGAGGGCACGGCGGCTTCCGCCGAACCGGCGCCGCCGCAGGCTGCCTCCGGGCCCGCGCCCGTCATCAAGATCGGGCCGATTGTGCTGACGGGCGGCAGGGTCCAGTTCTCCGACTACTTCATCCAGCCCAACTACTCGGCCGACCTCAGCGAGCTGGCGGGCCGCCTGAGCGCCTTCTCGTCCGAGCAGCCTGCCAGCCAGCAGGCGCCGCAACTGGCGGATGTGGAACTGCGCGGCCGCGCCCAGGGCACGGCTTCGCTGGAGATCACCGGCCAGGTCAATCCGCTGGCCAAGCCGCTGGCCCTGGACATACGTGCCCAGATGCGCGACCTGGAACTGCCCCCGCTGTCCCCGTACTCCATCAAGTACGCGGGCCACGGGATCGAGCGCGGCAAGCTCAGCATGGACGTCAACTACAACATCGAGCCCGATGGCCAGCTCACGGCGCGCAACAAGCTGGTGCTGCATCAGCTCACTTTCGGCGAAGCCGTCGAAGGCGCGCCCGCCTCGCTGCCCGTGCGCCTGGCGGTGGCGCTGTTGGCTGACCGCAACGGAGTCATCGACCTGGACCTGCCGGTCAGCGGCTCGCTCAACGACCCGCAATTCCGGCTGGCGCCGGTCATCTTCAAGATCATTGGCAACCTGATCATGAAGGCCATCACCTCGCCTTTCTCGCTGCTGTCGGGCGCTTTTGGGGGCGGCAGCGAATCGGGAGTGGTGGCCTTTGCCCCGGGGCGTGCCCAGATCGACGGCAAGGCCCGCGAGAGCCTGGACAAGGTGGTTGCCTCCCTCAAGGAGCGCCCGGCCCTCAAGCTCACCGTGATCGGTGAGGCGCGCGAGGCGCAGGACAAAGAGGCCTGGAAGCAGGCGGAGCTCGATCGCCTGCTGCTCGCCCAGAAACGCCGCCAGGTGCTGCGCGACGGCAAGTCGGCAGAGTCCGTGACCGAGTTGCCCGCCTCCGAAGTGCCGGCCTTGACCAAGGCGCTGTACAGTCGCGCCGACTTTGCCAAGCCGCGCAATGTCATCGGCATGGCCAAGGACCTGCCCACCGAACAGATGCGCAGTCTGCTGCTGGAGCAGATTGCCGTGCCCGACGACGCCATGCGCGAACTGGCGCTGGCCCGCGCCGTGGCCGTGCGCGACTACCTTGCCCAGCAGCAGTTGCCGCTTGAACGCCTGTTTCTGGGGGCTCCAAAACTGGACTCCGACGACCAGGAATGGAGTCCGCGCGCCCAGCTCAGCCTGTCCACGCAGTAGCCCGGTTTTGGCTCCGCTTCAAATAACGGCGAGAATATGGTTTTCCCGGTCCGGCTAGCATGCCCGCATGCGGCCTGGCCGGCCGCGTCTGGCGGCCCGCGGCAGCCAGACATTCAACGATTGATTCATGTCTTCTCTTTCCCCCCGCAGCACCATGTCCGATGCACCTGAAGTGAGCCCTGCTTCTGCCAAGAATCCCGAACAACACCCCTTGGATGTGCTCACGGGCGGTGCCTTCTCCGCCGAAACCTCGGGTGATCGCGCCGCGCGCATCCGCGACTGGCTGGCAACCCAGCCTTCGGTCGAGCAATTGCAGGACGTCCTCAAGGAACTGAGCGCGCGCGACAAGGGCGCGGCCCGTGCCGTGCGTGAGCGCCTGGACGAGATCCGCCGCACCAAGGACCAGGAAAAGATCGCAGTGGAGTGGGCTGAAAAGGCCCAGGCGCTGCTGGTCGCATCGCCCTTCAATGCCGCCGACGCCATCGCCTGGCAGCGCGACGCCGCCAAGGCGGGCGCACCGCTGTCGCGTGAACCTCTGTCGCAGCACAAGGCCCAGCTGGCCGAGCGTGTCAAGGCCATCGAAGAGCTGCAGCACCGCGTGCAGGTCCAGCGCGAAGTGGCCGTTTTGCTGGCCCAGCGCATCGAGGTCCTGTCCACCAAGCCCTGGCGCGATGCCCAGGCTGTGCTCGACAACCTGCGCGCCGACGTGGCCCGTTGGCAGGAGCAGGCCGGCGAACTGACTGGCGATGACAACTGGGCCAGCGTGGACGGACGTTTCCCGCCCCAGCTGGAAGCCGCCAGCGCACAGCTGATCCTGGTCTGGGATGCCTTCCAGTCTGCACTGGCGCTCACCGAAGCTGCCGCCGCCGACGAAGCCGCTCCGCTGCCCACCGTGCCCGTGTGGGCCGATGAGCTGCGCGTGGCGCGTGGCCTGCCTCCCGAGGCAGCGGCTGCCGAGCCGTCCAAGCCCGCTCCCGCTGCCCGCAGCGCAGCCCAGCCCAAGGCGAAGACATCGCCTGAGCAAGTGGCTGCCGCCAGCAGTGCACTGACCCAGGCGCTGGAGCAGCTCCAGGCCGAGACGGCTGCAGGCGAAAGCAAGGCGGGTTCCGCCGCCGTGCAGGCCGTGCGCGCCGCCATCAAGGCCCATGGCCGCCTGGTGGACGATGCACTGGTCACCAAGGTGCATGAGGCCCTTCTGGCAGCTGGCGAGTCCGAAGGCTGGCCGCGCCAGAACGCCGACAAGCTGCGCGAGGAACTGGTTGCCAAGGCCGAAGCCCTGCTGAATCGCCCGGAAGGCCAGGCGCTGGGTGGCCGCAAGATCCAGGAATCGCTGCGCAGCCTGCGCGAGCAATGGAAGCTGGCCGATCAGGGCAGCGCGGCCAACCACGCACTGTGGAAGAAGTTTGACGAAGCCTGCAACACGGCCCACAAGGTGGTCGAGTCCTGGCACGACAAGCTGCGCACCGAAACCACCCAGTCCAAGGCACAGCGCCTGGCGCTGATCGAAGAGATCAAGGCCTGGGCGGCACAGCAGTCCGCCAGCGAAGATCTCAAGGGTGCGGCGCGTGCACTGCGCCAGTTCGCTGAACGTTGGCGTGAAAGCGGGCACATCGGCGAGAAGCTGTTTGCCGAACTGCAACCCCAGTTCAAGCAGGCCATGGCCCTGGCCGAGGCTCCGTTGCATGCCGCGCAAAAGGCCAGCCTGCAGCGTCGCCACGCCATGATCGACGAAGCCACCGCTCTGGGCGCAGCGCCCAACCTGCGCATCGACGCCGTCAAGGCCCTGCAGCAGCGCTGGCAGGCCGAGGCGCAGGCCGTGCCTCTGGATCGCAAGCATGAGCAAAAGCTCTGGGATGCCTTCCGCAAGCCGCTGGACGAAGCCTTCAACCGCAAGGGCACCGAGCGGGGCCCCCGCGCCGCAGCCGTGGCACTCAGCGACCATGATCGCCGCGTGCTGGAAGCGTCGCAGGCCGTGGAAGCTGCCAACACCTCGGGTGACGTGCAGCAAATCCGCGCTGCGGTGGAGGCCCTGGAGCAAGCGCTGCGTGGCCGTGCCGATGCTTCCGTGAATGCGGCCCAGCCAGCACAGGAACCTGCCGCTGCTGCAGCGGGTTCGGAAGAGTCCGAAGCCAAGCCGGTGCCGGTGCGCCCCGTGGTTGCCGTGCGCGGCGACGATCGTCCTGGTATGAAGAAGGAAGAGGGCGGTGCACGCGCTGCCCGTCCTGGCGACCGCCGCGATGGTGGCCGTGGTCGCGACGGCCGGGATGGCCGAGACAGCCGCGACAGTGGCCGTTTCAGCCGCGAGCCGCGCGAGGAGCGCGGACCGCGTCTGGCGGACCCCGCCTTCCGCGCCCAGCGTGAAGCCTTGGAACATGCCCAGGACGCCCTGCGCAAGCTCGCGGCCCAGGCCCATGGTGAGGCACTGACCCAGTTGATGGCGGCGTGGGAGTCGCGTGATGCTTCCCAGATGCCGGCTGCACAGCAGCTTGGCAGCCGCGTGTCTGCACAAGTGCGCAGTGCCTGGTCGCAGGCCCTCGGCCAGGCTCCCAAGGGAGACGCGGGCGAAGCCCTGCTGCGCCTTGAAATGGCCGCCGACGTTCCCACACCTGCGGAACATCTGAGCGCCCGCCGTGCCCTGCAGCTGCAGCTGCTGACGCGCCGCAACGATCCTGCTCCGCAGGAAACCTGGGGCAACGATGCCGCCCGGGTGCTGGCATCGCCGCGCGATGATGCCAGCGCGCGCCGTCTGCAGAACGTGCTCAAGCAACTGCTGCGCAAGTGATGCACGGGAGGTGATCCTCTCATCCAGGAAGGGAGCCGCTGGCTCCCTTTTTTTGCGCCATGGATGCGGTCTTCTGAGGCCAATGCGTCTGCAGCGCCCAAGAAAAAAGGCCGTTGCATGTGCAACGGCCTTTTCATGTTTGGTGCCCAGGAGAGGACTCGAACCTCCACGGAGTTACCCGCTAGTACCTGAAACTAGTGCGTCTACCAATTCCGCCACCTGGGCATTTCAGAGTGAGCAAATTATATAGCGCGAAATCTCCGCCTGAAGCCGATTTCCCAAGTTTTTGAGAAATTTCTGCGGGATGGTGCAGAGGCTTGCGACGGTGCCGGCGAGGCAAGGAAAAAGGCCGTTGCGTGTGCAACGGCCTTTTCGTGTTTGGTGCCCAGGAGAGGACTCGAACCTCCACGGAGTTACCCGCTAGTACCTGAAACTAGTGCGTCTACCAATTCCGCCACCTGGGCATTTCAGAGTACGCAAATTATATAGCGTGAAAGCGATGTGCCGGGCAGGTTTGCAAAGATTTTCCTGAACTTTTCTTGCCGAGATGCCCTTGCCATCGGCTTTCAGCGATCAGAAAAGAAAAAGGCCGTTGCGTGTGCAACGGCCTTTTCATGTTTGGTGCCCAGGAGAGGACTCGAACCTCCACGGAGTTACCCGCTAGTACCTGAAACTAGTGCGTCTACCAATTCCGCCACCTGGGCTTGCTGAAGCTGAAATTCTACTGCATTTTTTGCAGAAGCATCCCGATCTTCGATTTTTTTCTTGAGACTGTCATCTGCCAAGCCATGAAGCCAGGGAACTGCCTTCTGCTGAAGATAGTTCCTTAGTTCACCGCAACCTCTGCAGGTTGTCGTTAAACTTGGTGCCCAGGAGAGGACTCGAACCTCCACGGAGTTACCCGCTAGTACCTGAAACTAGTGCGTCTACCAATTCCGCCACCTGGGCATCTCAGGAAAGATTTAGATTGTATACCAAGAAAATGAACCCTCACGCCAAAAGCGCCGATGTGAACGACGAAATCGAGGGCAGTGTGCAGGGGCACCGCGACGGACATGGCTTCGTCATCCGCGATGACGGCGAAGGCGACATCTTCCTCCCCCCCAATGAAATGCGTGCCGTGCTGCACAAGGACCGCGTGAAGGTCCGCATCGTGCGCCAGGACCGCCGCGGCCGGCCTGAAGGCCGCGTGGTCGAGATCATCGAGCGCCCTGCGCACAACATCATTGGCCGCTTCTTGCAGGAAAGCGGTGTGTGGCTGGTGGCGCCCGAGGACAAGCGCTACGGCCAGGACATCCTGATCCCCGCCAATGCCACAGGATCGGCCAAGATCGGCCAGGTGGTGGTGGTGGAACTGACCGAGGCGCCTGCGCTGTTCGGCCAGCCCGTGGGACGCATCATCGAAGTGCTCGGTGAAGTCGATGATCCCGGCATGGAGATCGAGATCGCAGTGCGCAAGTACGGCGTCCCGCATGTGTTTTCCGATGCTTGCCTGGCACAGGCCAAGGCGCTGCCGGACAGGGTGCGGCCTGCCGATTGCAAGAAGCGCATCGACCTGACCGATGTGCCCCTGGTGACCATCGATGGCGAGGACGCACGCGATTTCGACGATGCCGTCTACTGCGAGCCCGCCAAGGTCGGGCGCAGCAAGGGCTGGCGCCTGCTGGTGGCGATTGCCGATGTGAGCCACTACGTGACCACGGGCAGCGCCATCGACATCGATGCCTATGACCGCGCCACCAGCGTCTATTTCCCGCGCCGCGTGATCCCCATGCTGCCCGAGAAGCTGAGCAATGGCCTGTGCTCGCTCAACCCCGATGTGGACCGCCTGTGCATGGTCTGCGACATGCTGATCACCGCCAAGGGCGAGATCCATGCCTATCAGTTCTATCCGGCGGTGATGCACAGCCATGCGCGCTTCACCTATACCGAGGTGGCGGCCATCCTGGCCAATACGCGTGGCCCGGAGGCTGCCCGGCGCTCGGAGCGCGTGGGTGACTTGCTCAATCTTCATGGCGTCTACCAGGCGCTGCTCAAGTCGCGCGAGGCGCGCGGCGCCGTGGACTTCGAGACCACGGAGACGCAGATCGTCTGTGACGAGAACGGCCGCATCGAGAAGATCGTGCCGCGCACGCGCAACGAAGCGCACAAGCTGATCGAGGAGGCCATGCTGGCCGCCAATGTCTGCAGTGCGGACTTCATCGAGCAAAGCGGTCGCGTCGGCCTGTTCCGCGTGCACGACAAGCCCTCGCTGGAAAAGCAGGACATTCTGCGCAACTATCTGAAGGCCATGGGGGTCGGTGTGGCGCTGAGCGAGAACCCGGCCACGTCCGAGTTCCAGGCCATTGCCAACGCCACCAAGGACCGTCCCGACTCCCAGCAGATCCACACCATGCTGCTGCGCTCGATGATGCAGGCCTTCTACACGCCCGAGAATTCGGGCCACTTCGGCCTGGCATTCGACGCCTATACGCACTTCACCAGCCCGATCCGCCGCTATCCCGATTTGCTGGTGCACCGCGTGATCAAGGCCGAGCTCGAAGGCACGCACTATCGCCTGCCCGAGCTGCCCACCCCCGGAGAAGCCGAGGCCAAGCTGGCCAAGCGTCTGGCATCACGCGTCAGCCCACCCGGCCAGAAGCCGCGCAAGCGCGCGCCCGCCGCCGAGGTCCAGGCCTGGGAGGCCGCCGGCCTGCACTGCAGTGCCAACGAGCGCCGGGCCGACGAGGCCAGTCGCGATGTCGAAGCCTGGCTCAAGTGCAAGTACATGCGCGAGCATCTGGGCGAGGAGTTCGGTGGCATGGTCTCTGCGGTGACCACCTTCGGCATCTTCGTCACGCTCGACGCCATGTATGTGGAGGGGCTGGTTCACATCACCGAGCTGGGCGGCGACTATTTCCGCTTTGACGAGGCGCGCCAGGAACTGCGCGGCGAGCGCTCGGGCATTCGCTATGGCATCGGCACGCGGCTGCGCGTGCAGGTCAGCCGCGTGGACCTGGATGGCCGGCGCATCGATTTCCGCCTGGTGCGCGATGGCGAAGAGCAGCCGGCCTCGGGCCGGCCCGGCAGGACGCCGGCGCGCACGGAAACCCATCAGGGCGAAAAATGGGGCCGTCGCGATGCCAAGGAAAAAAGGGCGCAGCGCAACTCGGGAGGCTCCGGCGGTGCAAGGCCTGAGTCTGATGCAGCGGCGTCGGCCGGCAAGCAGGGGCGCAAGGCGTCTAAAAAGGCCATGGTCAAAGGGGTGAACCTGGCCGCGCTGGAAGCTGAATATGCGAATGCCCAGCCGCGCCCGGCCACCACGGCGCGGCAGAGCGACATGGGCGAGGCGGTTGCGGAACCATCATCCGCTGGCTCCGCTGCGCGGCCCCGCAGAGGTCGGGCGTCCGAGGCGCGCAAGTCCGAGGCACGCAAGCCTGCGGCCACGGATGCTGCTGCCCACGGCCTGCCGCAGCTGCCTCCACCGTCGCCGGTGCAGGCACTGCGCGCCTTGGGCAAGAAGGCCTTGGGTGCCGTCAAGTCCAAGGTGACGGGCAACACGTCCAAGCCCCGGCGCAAGTCCTGAGGGTTTTTATGCTCCGAGCCGCTGGGCCAGTGCGCTGGCGCTGAACGGGATGCGCGCAGGCCAATGGTCTGCCGCAAACCCATGGCGCCAGGCTGCCAGGGCTGCTGCCTGCGTGGGCTCCAGGCCCTGGGCCCACAGCGCGGCAATCAGCCCGGCGAGTACATCGCCGGTTCCTCCGGTCGACAGGCGGGCGTTTCCCGTGGGATTGATCCAGCAAGTCGGTGCATCACTATCTCCCTGAGGCCCGGCGATCACGGTGCCGGAGCCTTTGAGCAGCGCGGTGCAGTTGAAGCGTTGCGCCAGTTGCCTGGCGGCGTGCAGCCGCTGTGCCTGGACCTGTGCGGTGTTCGTCTTCAGCAGGCGGGCGGCCTCCAGCGGGTGGGGTGTCAGCACCGTGTGCAGGTTGCGCTGGCGGCGCTCTTTCAGGAGCGAGGCCAGCGATTCATCTTCGGCAACGGCATTCAGTGCGTCTGCATCCAGCACCAGCCTGGGGGCTTGTTCCAATATCTGGGGCAGCCATGCGCGCACCGCCACGCCGCCCCCGCATCCGCACGCCACGGTGGTGCTGCGCCAGTCCTGCGCCTCGGGGCTGCGCAGCATGATTTCGGGCCAGGGCGCGGTGGCCTGGCCTGACCCGGCCGAGGCATCGAGCAGAGCAAGCATCACGCGCCCCGCGCCCCCATGCAGCGCGGCCAGGGCAGCCAGCCAGGCGGCGCCGGTCATGGAAAGGCCGCGCTGTCCCAGCCCCTCTCCGCCAAGGATGGCCACGTCGCCAAAGCTTCCCTTGTGGCTGGCGTGCGGGCGCGGGGTGCTGGCGCCTGGTGAAAACAGTTGTGCGCAGGGCAGGGAAGTGAGGATTGGCTCGCCTTTCGCCAGTCCCGTGTCCAGGTCATCCCACCATATCTGGCCGCAGGCATCGCGGCCACTTCCTGTGAACAGTCCGGGCTGCAGCGTCAGCAGCGCCAGTGTGTGCCGTGCGCTGGCTGGGGCGTTCGGGGGCGCGAATCCAGTCAGGTACTGCCCGGTGTCGGCATCCAGTCCGGAGGCTATGTCCGCGCAAAGGACCGAGCTGGTGCTGGACTGCAGGCTGCGCAGCAGAGTGAGCAGGCGCTCATTCATGCCGGTGCGTGGGCTTGCGGCGTCTGGCAGGCGCAGGCCGATGCCCAGCAATGCGTCAATGCACAAGTCCTGTGGCCCCATGTCGGCGGGCATGTGCTCGGTCCATTGCACGCCGGCTTCTCGGGCGGCGTCCCAGGCGGCGCGTGCATCGTCTGGCATGTGGGCGCGTTCGCGCACGCAGCTGACCAGAATGCGGCAACTGCGTGCCGTTTCTGGCGCCGCATTCAGGCTTTGTTGCAGCCAGGCGGCTGCCTGCAAGCCATCGCCGCCGTTGTTGCCGGGGCCACAGGCTATCCAGATGCAGCGTGCATGGGGAGCGATGGCGCGTGCCAGGCGTGCCAGGCCCGCGCCTGCACGTTGCATGAGGCTGTGCGCGGGCAGTCTGGCTGCCGCCTGCTGTTCCAGGGTGCGAGTGGCCGCCGTATCAAACAGCGGCAAGGCGGTGGATGTGGGAATGCGCAGCATGGACCGAGCATAGCGGTCCGCCGCCCGGTGGTGGATGGGGCGATCAGCCGAAGCGGCGCGGGTCGAGCAGTGCGCTGTCCAGGAAGCTGGCGCGGTTGTCCATCAGGTCGCTCAGCATGCTTGCACACCCCTGCGCGATGGCGGCGCCGCAGCTGCCGTGTCCCAGGTTGAGCCAGATGCCGGGCAGTCCGCTGGCGCCCACCAGCGGCAGTCCATCGGCCGTGCACATGCGCGTGCCATGCCAGATCTGTACGCCCGAGGCCAGCACCGCGCTGCCGGGAAAAACCATGTTGAGGCGGTGATACATGCGCTGCAGTGTGGACTCATGCATGGGGCTGCGGCGGCCTAGCTCCGCGCCGGCCACGATGCGCATGCGCTGGCCCAGGCGGACCAGGGTCATCTGCTCACTCCAGTCCACGATGGCGTGGCGGGGTGCATAACCTTGTTCGCGCAAAGGGGCGCTGACGCCATAGCCGTGCAGGGCGATCATGGGCGGGCGCAGGCCCAGCGGCGTGAGCAGGTTCGCGGCCTCGGCGCCGGCGCAGACGACGATGGCGTCGTGCGAACGGGGGACGTCTTCGCCCAGCAACTGCAGGCGTGCGGTGCGCCCGGCGCCGCCGGGCTGCAATCTCTGCACCAGGCGCTGCGTCTCGAATCGTGCTCCTGCCGACTGCGCTGCCTGGCGTTGCATCAGCGTGGCAAGGCGGCCATTGGCTGCGCCTGCCTGTGGAAAATACAGGGCGCCTGCGAGCGTGGTTTCCTCGCCCAGGGCGGGTTCGCGCAGCCGGGTCTGGGTGGCATCCAGTGCCTCGCAGCGCGTGCCGGCCTCGGCCAGTGCGTCCAGCGCAGGCTTGAGTTGTTCGTGCTCGGCCTCGCTGCCCAGCAGCACCAGGCTTCCGGCGACATATTCCGGGTCAAACTCCCATTGCCGCCACAGCGATTGCTGGAACTGCTGGCTGCGCTGCGTGAGCGCCTCCAGCGCCGCCATGGCGGCTGTGGGCACGTTGCCTTTGCGCAGTTGCCGTCCGGCCTGGCGCCATTGCCATAGCCAGCGCAGCTGGGCTGCGAGGTTTCCGGAGCCCAGTCGCGGCAGGGCCTGCCGGCCGGGGAGGGTGGGGGAGCGTTCGGCGGTTGAAAGGCCGGGTACGCTCCAGGGCTGGAGCAGGCTGGGGCCCAGCCAGCCGGCATGTCCGAAGCTGGCTTCTTCGGCGGCGGTGCCGTGACGCTCGTAGACGGTGACCTCGTGGCCGGCCTGTGCCAGTGCGTGGGCTGTCGCAACGCCAATGCTGCCGGCGCCCACAATCGCGATGTTCATTTTTGGGTGGAATCTGCTGAAGTGCCCGGATTATCAAGCGGATGCAGCTATCACTACAGGAGTGTGTGCATCTTGTGCAACTGCCGTGGCCGTGAGGGGCGGTGAGCGCGCTTTGAGCGCGAAGCCTCGGTTGAGGGGTGGCGTGTGCTAGAATCTTGCGGCTTTGCTAGGGGTTCCCCTGATTTTCTCCGGGATTGCCGGGGGTCAGGCGAAAGCTTTTGGGTGCGGGGTGTTCGTCAAGAACGCCTGCCCATGCTTGGGGATCCTGCGCAAAGTCAATCGCAAACCAGTCCCTTCAAGGTGTTGCGCCCTGTGTTTCAGGGGGCAATTGTCGGGCTGGATTTTAGACCTAACCTTTGAGGTATTCATATGTCCGTCACTATGCGCGAGATGCTGGAAGCAGGCGTCCACTTCGGTCACCAGACCCGTTTCTGGAACCCCAAGATGGCCCCCTTCATCTTCGGTCACCGCAACAAGATCCACATCATCAACCTGGAAAAGTCGCTGCCGATGTTCCAGGACGCCCAGAAGTTCGTCAAGCAACTGGCGTCCAACGGCGGCACGATCCTGATGGTCGGCACCAAGCGCCAAGCCCGCGAGATGGTGGCTGCAGAAGCCCAGCGCGCTGGCGTGCCCTTCGTTGACCAGCGTTGGCTGGGCGGCATGCTGACCAACTTCAAGACCGTCAAGACGTCCATCAAGCGTCTGAAGGAAATGAAGGCCCAGCAAGAAGCCGGCCTGGAAGCCATGAGCAAGAAGGAACAGCTGATGTTCGTTCGCGAACTGGAAAAGCTGGAAAAGGACATCGGCGGCATCCAGGACATGAACAGCCTGCCCGACGCCATCTTCGTGATCGACGTGGGCTTCCACAAGATCGCCGTGGCCGAAGCCAAGAAGCTGGGCATCCCCCTGGTTGGCGTGGTTGACTCCAACCACAACCCCGAAGGCATCGACTATGTCATCCCCGGTAACGACGACTCTGCCAAGGCTGTGCAACTGTACGCCCAAGGCATCGCCGACGCGATCCTGGAAGGCCGCGCTGCTGCACTGACCGACGTGGTCAAGGCTGCATCCGGCGAGAGCGGTGACGAGTTCGTGGAAGTGGAAGAATCCGCTGCCTGATTGAGCTTGTCCGGCTGAGCGACCTCGTCGCTGAATAAGAAGCGGGGCTCAGGGTAGCCCCGTTTTTTTAGCCGAAATCCTGTAACGAATCGAACTGACATTGGAGAAATACGATGGCTGCAATTACCGCAAGCATGGTGGCTGAACTGCGCGCAAAGACTGACGCGCCCATGATGGAATGCAAGAAGGCCCTGACCGAAGCCGAGGGCGATCTGGTCAAGGCTGAAGAGCTGCTGCGCGTCAAGCTCGGCACTAAGGCTGGCAAGGCTGCCTCGCGCGTTACCGCCGAAGGCGTGATCGCCGCCTTCATCAATGGCAACCAGGGTGCCATGATCGAAGTCAACAGCGAAACCGACTTCGTGTCCAAGAACGACAGCTTCATCGCGATGGCCAATGCCGCCGCCAAGCTGGTCGCCGAGCAAAACCCCGCTGACGTGGCCGCGCTGAGCGCCCTGGCCTATGAGCAGGACGGTTTCGGCCCCACCCTGGAAGACGTGCGCAAGGGCCTGATCGGCAAGATTGGCGAGAACATGTCCTTCCGCCGCTTCAAGCGTTTCGACGGCACCAGCCTGGCTTCGTACCTGCACGGTTCGCGCATCGGCGTGGTCGTCGAGTTCGACGGCGATGCAACCGCTGCCAAGGACGTCGCCATGCACGTGGCCGCCATGAAGCCCGTGTCCGTGACCAGCGCCGACGTGCCTGCCGAGCTGATCGAAAAGGAACGCACCGTTGCTGCCGCCAAGGCTGCCGAATCCGGCAAGCCTGCCGAGATCGTCGCCAAGATGGTCGAAGGCTCGGTTCAGAAGTACCTGAAGGAAGTCTCGCTGGCCGACCAGGTCTTCGTGAAGGCTGCCGACGGCAAGCAGACCGTGGCCCAGATGCTCAAGGCCGCCAACACCAACGTCAAGGGCTTCACCCTGTACGTGGTCGGCGAAGGCATCGAAAAGAAGGTGGACGACTTCGCTGCCGAAGTGGCTGCCCAAGTGGCCGCTGCCAAGGCCGGCGCCTGATTCGTCTGAGCGCCTGAACCGTTCCCTTCACCATCCACCACCATCCACCTTTCGGAGAAACACCATGTCCAACGCCGCACCGGCCCACAAGCGCATCCTGCTCAAGCTGTCCGGTGAGGCGCTCATGGGCGACGACTCGTTCGGCATCAACCGTGCCACCATCGAGCGCATGGTCTCCGAGATCGCCGAAGTCACCCGCGTGGGTGTCCAGGTGGCCGTGGTGATCGGTGGAGGGAATATTTTCCGTGGCGTGGCTGGTGGTTCGGTCGGGATGGACCGCGCCACTGCCGACTACATGGGCATGCTGGCCACCGTGATGAATGCCCTGGCCCTGGCCGATGCCATGGACAAGCAGGGCCTCATCGCCCGTGTCATGTCGGCCATTGCCATCGAGCAGGTCGTGGAGCCCTATGTGCGCCCCAAGGCCCTGCAGTATCTCGAAGAGGGCAAGGTGGTGGTGTTCGCTGCCGGCACCGGCAACCCGTTCTTCACGACCGATACGGCCGCGGCACTGCGCGGCGCGGAGATCGGTGCAGAAGTGGTGCTCAAGGCCACCAAGGTCGATGGTGTCTACACCGACGACCCGATGAAGAATCCCAACGCGACCCGCTATCACAAGCTGGCTTTCGACGAGGCCATTTCGCGCAACCTGGGCATCATGGACGCCACTGCCTTTGCGCTGTGCCGCGATCAGAAGCTGCCTATCCGGGTGTTCTCCATCATCAAGCCCGGCGCGCTCAAGCGCGTGGTCATGGGCGAGGATGAGGGCACGCTGGTGTACGCTTGAGCGTTTTGATCCCGCGTTTCACAGCTCTTCAAGGAACAAGAACATGACGATTGCAGACATCAAGAAGACCACCGAGTCCAAGATGGGCCAGTCCATCGAAGCGCTCAAGAACAATCTTGCGCGTGTGCGTACCGGCCGTGCCAACCCCTCGCTGCTGGACTCCATCCATGTGGATTACTACGGCTCCATGGTGCCGCTGTCCCAGGTGGCCAACGTGAACCTGCTCGATGCGCGCACCATCAGCGTGCAGCCCTGGGAAAAGAGCATGTCCGCCAAGGTGGAGAAGGCCATTCGCGAAAGCGATCTGGGTCTGAACCCTGCCTCGCTGGGTGATCTGATCCGTGTGCCCATGCCTCCCATGAGCGAGGAACGCCGCAAGGAAATGACCAAGCTGGCCCGCAACGAAGGCGAAGCTTCCAAGATCGCCGTGCGCAACCTGCGCCGCGACGCCAACGAAGCCGTCAAGAAGCTGGTCAAGGACAAGGAAGCCTCGGAAGACGACCAAAAGCGTTGCGAAGCCGATGTCCAGAAGATGACCGACAAGCACATCACCGAGATCGACGCGCTGGTGGCTGCCAAGGAACAAGACATCATGGCGGTCTGAGGCTTTCTGCCTCGCTTGCCTCAGGGCCTGTACCTTTGACAAACCAAGACTCCGGCGCGGTGCCGCGCCATATTGCCGTCATCATGGATGGCAATGGACGCTGGGCCAATCGCCGCTTTCTGCCGCGACTGGCCGGCCACAAGCAGGGCGTGGAATCGCTGCGCCGCTGTGCCCGCGCCTGCGTCCAGCGCGGCGTGCAGGTCCTGACCGTCTTCGCTTTCTCTTCCGAGAACTGGAACCGCCCCGAAGAGGAGGTTTCCGGTCTCATGGGCCTGCTGGCCAATGCCCTTGCCAAGGAAGTGCAGCAACTGAGCCGCGATGGCGTGCGCCTGCACTTCATCGGCGACCGCAGTGGCCTGAGCGAGAAAGTGTGCGCAGGCCTGGCCCAGGCCGAGCAGGTCACGGCACACAACAACCGCCTGGTGCTCAATGTCTGCTTCAACTACGGCGGGCGCTGGGACATTGCCCAGGCCGCAGCCCGGCTGGCAGAGCAGGGCGAGCCCATCACCCCGCAGAACCTGGACCGCGCACTCGCGCTGGCCCATGTGCCCGACCCGGACCTGCTGATCCGCACTGGCGGGGAGATGCGCATCAGCAACTTCCTGTTGTGGCAGGCCGCGTATTCAGAGCTCTTCTTCAGTGCCAGCCTGTGGCCTGATTTCGACGAGGCCTGCCTGGACGAGGCCATTGCCGCCTTCACTTCGCGCGAGCGGCGCTTCGGCCAGACCTCCGCGCAAGTACACCAATCACAATCGAAGTCGTCCCATCAACAGACGACCTGAACAAGGGGGAGCCATGCTCAAGCAGCGAGTCATCACCGCCCTGATCCTGCTGGCCATCTTGCTGCCTGCGCTGTTCTATCCGACGGGCGTTCCGTTCGCCGTGGTGGTGCTCGTGCTCATGGCGGCGGGTGCCTGGGAATGGGGTCGTCTCAACGGCTTTGGCTCCGCTGGTGCCATCTGCATAGGTGCCATCTGCACGGCGATGTGCGTGGGAGCCTGGGCCGCGGGCTGGCTGGAGCGTCCTCTGACCGCGGTCTGGGTGGTCGCTGGCTCTGCCTGGGTGCTGGGCGGCGGGGCACTGCTGCGCGCAGGCGTGGCCGGCTGGCCGCGCATTGCGGGGCCTGTGCGACTGGTCGGCGGAGTGCTGGCCCTGTGGCTGGCCTGGGTGGCCGTGGTGCAGGCACGCATGATGGGCATCAACTTCCTGCTGTCGGTGCTGGTGCTGGTCTGGGTGGCCGATGTCTTTGCATATTTCGCAGGCCGGACCCTGGGCCTGAAATTCACCAAGTCCAAGCTCGCGCCGTCCATCAGTCCTGGCAAGAGCTGGGAAGGCGTGTGGGGCGGCATGGCCGGCGTGCTGGTGCTGGCCTTGGCCTGGGTCTGGGCGGACCGCCACTACGCGGTGGCCGTGCCCAGTTTCTATTCGTTGCTGTTGGCGCGCGGGGCCTGGTTCCTGCTGCTGGCGGTTGTGTTCATGGCCGCGATGAGCGTGGTCGGCGACCTGGTCGAATCCCTGGTCAAGCGCAGCGTGGGCGTCAAGGACAGCAGTGGTCTGCTGCCCGGCCATGGCGGCGTGCTTGATCGCGTCGATGCCCTGCTGCCGACCCTGCCGCTGGCCATGATGCTTTCCTCTTTCGCGCATTCATGAAGCAGAAAATCACCGTCCTGGGCTCCACGGGCTCCATCGGTACCAATACGCTGGACGTGGTGGCGCGCCACCGCGAGCACTACGAGGTCTTTGCACTCAGCGCGGCCACGCAAGTGGACCTGATGCTGCGCCAGTGCGCCGAATTCAAGCCCCGCTACGCCGTCATGGCCAGCGCGCCACACGCGAAGCTGCTGGCTGAACAGCTGCGCAGCAATGGGCTGGCGACCGAAGTGCTGCAGTCGCCAGACGCGCTGGAGCAGATCGCCTCGCATCCCGAGGTCGATGCCGTCATGGCTGCCATCGTCGGTGCGGCGGGCCTTGCGCCTTGTCTGGCGGCCGCGCGCGCGGGCAAGCGCCTGCTGCTGGCCAACAAGGAGGCTCTGGTTGTTGGCGGCGCACTGTTCATGGACACGGTCAAGCGCCATGGCGCGACCCTGCTGCCCATAGACAGCGAGCATTCGGCCATTTTCCAGTGCCTGCCGGAAGACCGAGCCAGCTGGCCCGATCGCGTGGACAGCCTGCTGCTCACGGCCTCGGGCGGACCCTTTCGCTTGCGCGATCCGGCCACCTTGTCCGAGATCACGCCGGAGCAGGCCTGCGCGCACCCGAACTTCTCCATGGGGCGCAAGATCTCCGTGGACTCGGCGACCATGATGAACAAGGCGCTGGAGGTCATCGAGGCACGCTGGCTGTTCGACATGGCTCCCGACAAGATCAAGGTCGTCATCCACCCGCAGCAGATCGTGCACTCCATGGTGCAGTTCAAGGATGCCTCGGTGCTGGCACAACTGGGCACGCCCGACATGCGCGTGCCCATCGCCTCCGGCCTGGCCTGGCCACGGCGCATCGCCAGCGGCGCGGCGCCCCTGGATTTCGCGAAGCTGTCGGCCCTGACCTTTGAAGAGGCGGATGCCGTGCGCTTTCCGGGCCTGCATCTTTCCTGGCAGGCGCTGCTCGCCAGCGAGGGAACTACGGCGGTTCTCAATGCTTCCAACGAAGTCGCCGTTGCCGCCTTCCTGGAGCGACGCCTGGCATTTGACCGTATCCACGCTGTGAATTTGCGCACTCTCGAAACCTTGCTGCCGCCTACACTGGGCAGCCTGGACGACCTGCTGGCCCTGGACGCCCAGGCCCGCGAAATCGCGCACACCGTGGCTCGGCAGTGGCAGCTGTAGTGCCGGCTTCGCGGGCCAGTCCGGGTTTCTCGGTGGGCCTGCGGCGGTATCCAGGCGCGCATTGGATTCAAAGGAGTATCAATTGTTGCTGACCGTAGTTGCATTCGTGGTCGCGCTGGGCGTGCTGATTGCCGTCCACGAGTGGGGCCACTACCGCGTCGCTGTGGCCTGCGGCGTGAAGGTGCTTCGGTTTTCCGTCGGCTTCGGTCGCCCCATCCTGCGCTGGAAGCGCAAAGGTTCGGACACGGAATTCGTCATCGGTGCACTGCCGCTTGGCGGCTATGTGCGCATGCTCGACGAGCGTGAGGGCGAAGTCCCTGCCGACCAGCGCCATCTGGCATTCAACACCCAGCCGCTGCGTGCACGTGCGGCCATCGTGGCGGCAGGCCCGGTGGCCAACCTCGTGCTGGCCATTGCGCTGCTGGCCATCGTCAATTGGATGGGCATGCAGGAGCCCGTGGCGCGGTTGGCCACGCCGCCGGCGGGCACGGTGCTGCAGATGGCGGGCGTGCAGGGCGGCGATCGCGTGCTGCGCATCGCCTTGGGCGACCAGGAGTGGGAAGAGGTCCGCTCCATCAATGATCTGCGCTGGACACTGACGCGCGCCGCGCTCGATGACGAGTCGGTGCGCATGGAAGTGCTCCAGGGCCGGCGCACGGCTCCGTCCGAACTGCGGCTGGCGCTGGCCGGGCAGGTGCAGGGCGAGCCCGATGCCGCCTTCTTCGAGCGCCTGGGCCTGCTGGGGCCCTGGACACAGCCCGTGCTGGACAAGGTGATCGCCGGTGGTGCCGCCGAAAAGGCCGGCTTGCGCCAGGGCGACCTGGTGCTGCGCGTGGGCAGCACCCTGGTTGATGACGGCACCCAGCTGCGCAATCTCATCCGCAAGATGGGTGCATCGGGCCAGGTCCAGCAGCAGGTCTGGCTGGTGGAGCGCGATGGCAGGCAACTGCAGATCCCCGTGCTGCCCGATCTGGGCCGCTCGGAAGATGGCAAGGAGAGCATCGCCCGCATCAGTGCCTACATCGGCAGCGCTCCCGAGATGGCTCTGGTGCAGCGCGGTCCGCTGGAAGGCCTGTGGGCTGGCGTGCAGCGCACCTGGGAGCTGTCGTCGCTGACGCTGCGCATGATGGGCCGCATGGTGATAGGCGAGGCATCGCTCAAGAACATCAGCGGCCCCTTGACCATTGCCGACTATGCGGGGCGTTCGGCCAGCATGGGCCTGGTTCAATACCTGTCGTTCCTGGCGCTGATAAGCATCAGCCTGGGGGTTCTCAACTTGCTCCCCCTGCCGGTGCTCGATGGCGGGCACCTGATGTATTATCTTTGGGAGGGCGTGACTGGCCGAAGCGTGTCGGAAGTCTGGGCCGGGCGCTTGCAGCGTGCAGGCGTGGCGGTTTTGATGATGATGATGTCCGTCGCCTTTTTCAACGATATCAACCGGCTTTGGGGCTAACTTTTCAGCCGTTTTCGGCAAGCCGCAGCGGCGGCAAATCCATTCATGACTAAACGTATCAATCGCCTGGGCGTGCGCGCTGCATCGACCCTGGCTGCCATGGTTTTGGCTGCCAATGCAGCCTGGGCGCTGGAGCCCTTCCGGGTACAGGACATCCGCATCGAAGGCCTGCAGCGCGTGGAGCCGGGCACGGTCTTCGCATCCATCCCGCTGCGCGTGGGCGACCAGTATGACGATGACAAGGGCGCAGCTGCGATCCGCTCGCTGTTCGCGCTGGGATTGTTCAAGGACATCCGCCTCGAAGCCAATGGCAACGTGCTCGTTGTCGTCGTCGAAGAACGACCGACCATCGCCGAGGTGAACTTCGCCGGCACCAAGGAGTTCGACAAGGAAACCCTGCAAAAGGCCATGCGCGATGTGGGCCTGGCAGAAGGTCGTCCCTTCGACAAGGCCCTGGCCGACCGTGCCGAGCAGGAACTCAAGCGCCAGTACATCAACCGCAGCCTTTATGGCGCGGAGGTCGTCACCACGGTCACGCCCATCGAGCGCAACCGCGTCAACCTGACCTTCACGGTGACCGAGGGCGATCCGGCCCGCATCAACGAGATCCACATCGTCGGCAACAAGGCCTTCAGCGAATCCACGCTCAAGGACCTGTTCGATCAGGATACCGGCAACTGGATGAGCTGGTACACCAAGTCGGACCGCTATGCGCGCAACAAGCTCAACGCCGACCTGGAAACGCTGCGCTCGTACTACCTGCAGCGTGGCTACCTGGAGTTCCGCGTGGACTCCACCCAGGTGGCCATCTCGCCCGACAAGCAGACCATCTCGCTGACCCTGAACATCCATGAAGGCGAGCGTTTCGTCGTCTCCGGCGTCAAGCTGGAGGGCAACTACCTCGACCGCGACGACGAGTTCAAGTCCCTGGTCAAGATCAAGCCGGGCGAGCCCTACAACGCCGACCAGGTCACGGCGACGACCAAGGCCTTCACCGAGTACTTCGGCAACTTCGGCTTTGCCTTTGCACGCGTCGAGGCCGTGCCGGACATCGACCGTGCGACCAACCGCGTGGCCTTGGTACTGCATGCCGAGCCGTCGCGCCGCGCCTATGTGCGCCGTATCAACGTCAGCGGCAACAATCGCACGCGTGACGAAGTGATCCGCCGCGAATTCCGCCAGTACGAAGCTTCCTGGTATGACGGCGACAAGATCCGCCTGTCGCGCGACCGCGTGGACCGCCTGGGCTTTTTCACCGAAGTCAATGTCGAGACCCAGGAAGTGGCGGGCTCGCCCGACCAGGTGGATCTGGTCATCTCGGTGGCTGAAAAGCCCACGGGTTCGCTGCAACTGGGTGCCGGCTTCTCCAGTGCCGAAAAGGTTTCGCTGTCGTTCGGCATCAAGCAGGAAAACGTGTTCGGCTCGGGCAACTACCTGGGCGTGGACGTGAACACCAGCAAGTACCGCCGCACCATGGTGCTGTCCACCACGGACCCGTACTTCACCGACACCGGCATTTCGCGCACCTACGATCTGTACTACCGCACCGACCGTCCCTACTACGACGATGCGGCCTACAAGATCGTCACCTCGGGCGGCAGCGTTCGCTTTGGCGTGCCGTTCAGCGAGATTGACACTGTGTATTTCGGCGGTGGCGTGGAGCGCTCGGAAATCAAGCCCGGCACCTACCTGCCCCAGGCTTACAAGGACTATGCCGACAAGTACGGCTATGCCAACACCGGCATTCCGCTGACTCTGGGCTGGTCGCGTGACAGCCGTGACAGCGCGCTGGCGCCCAACTCGGGTCTCTACCAGCGCCTGAACACCGAGTGGTCGGTGGGTGGCGAGGCCCGCTATGTGCGAGCCAACTACCAGATTCAGCAGTACATCCCGCTGAGCAAGAAGTACACGCTGGCCTTGAACGGTGAACTCGGTTATGGCAAGGGCCTCAATGGCCGTCCGTTCCCATTGTTCAAGAACTTCTTCTCGGGTGGTCTGGGCTCGGTGCGTGGCTTCGAGCAGGGCTCGCTGGGTCCGCGCGACTCTGCAGAGAACATTGCCCTGGGCGGCTCCAAGAAGGTGACTTTGAACGCCGAGTTCATGGTTCCGTTCCCCGGAGCCGGCAATGACAGGACTTTGCGTCTTTTTACATTCCTCGATGTGGGTAATGTCTACGGCGCCAACCAGAACTTCGATCTCGGGGAGCTGCGGGCTTCCACGGGCCTTGGCATCAGCTGGATTTCCCCGCTGGGCCCCCTGCGTCTCGCCTTTGCTCAACCCATCCGCAAGCAGACCGGGGATAAAATCCAGCGACTGCAATTCCAAATCGGAACCTCTTTCTAATGAAATCTCTATCTAGCCATTTTTCCCTGGCTGTGCTGCTTGGCGCCATGGCTGTTTCTGCGCACGCTCAAGAGTTCAAGGCCGGCTTTGTGAACACGGACCGCATCTTCCGTGAAGCGTCGACGGCCAAGGCTGCGCAGTCCAAGCTGGAGCAGGAATTCTCCAAGCGTGAGAAGGAACTGGTCGACCAAGGCAATACGCTCAAGAGCGCTTCGGAGAAGTTCGAGCGTGAAGCGCCCACCATGGCCGAAAGCCAGCGCGTCTCCCGCCAGCGTCAGCTGGTGGACCAGGACCGCGAGTTCCAGCGCAAGCGCCGTGAGTTCCAGGAAGACCTGAACTCCCGCAAGAACGAGGAACTGGCCCAAGTGCTGGAGCGCGCCAACAAGGTGGTCAAGCAAGTGGCGGAAGCCGAGAAGTACGACGTCATCCTCCAGGAAGCCGTCTACATCAACCCCAAGTACGACATCACTGACAAAGTGATCAAGGCGCTGAACGGCGGCGGCAAGTAAGCCAGCGTCCAGGGCTGCATGCCGTGAGCGTATTGTTGGGTCAGATCCTCGATGCACTCGGTGGCGAACTGGTCGGTGGCGACAGGGAGATGCCCATCTCCCGCATCGCGCCGCTGGATTCCGCCGGGGCCGGGGATCTCAGTTTTCTGAGCAACCCCCGCTACCGCCAGCAACTGGCCGCCTCCGAGGCGGCCTGCGTTATTGTGGCGCCCGCCATGCGTGAGCTGGCGCAGCAGCGGGGTGCCTGCATCGTGGTCCCTGACCCGTATGCCTACTTCGCCAGGGCCACGCAGTGGTGGAAGCGGAACTGCAGGTCTGTGGCGCCGGCCGGTATTCATCCAAGCGCGGTGGTGCATGAGAGTGCCATCGTTGATGCCTCTGCCACGATCGGCCCGCTCTGCGTGGTTGAAGAGGGTGCCACCATCGGTGCCCACACCGTGCTGAAGTCGCGCGTCACTATTGGCGAGAACTGCCATGTGGGGGCGCGCTGTCTGCTGCATTCCGGCGTGGTGCTGGGAGCGGACGGCTTCGGGTTTGCTCCCGAGAACGGAGCATGGGTGAAGATCGAGCAGCTCGGTGGCGTGCGGATCGGCGACGATGTGGAAATCGGCGCCAATACCTGCATAGACCGCGGAGCGCTGGACGACACGGTGATCGAGGACGGGGTCAAGCTCGACAACCTGATCCAGATCGGTCACAACGTGCACGTCGGCAAGCATACGGCCATGGCCGGTTGCGTGGGGGTGGCCGGCAGCGCGCGCATTGGCGCGCATTGCACCGTGGGAGGCGGCGCCATCGTGCTGGGCCATCTGCAGCTGGCCGACAGGGTGCATATTTCGGCAGCGACGGTAGTGACCCGTTCGCTGACACAATCAGGTGTTTACACGGGCATGTTTCCCGTGGATGAAAACGCCAAATGGGAAAAAAATGCTGCGACGCTGAAGCAGCTGCACTCCATGCGCGATCGCATCAAGGCCCTGGAGCGGCAACTGCAGCAATCGGCGGATCAAGGCCATAACGGAACGCAATGATGGATATTCACGCAATTCTCAAGCAACTGCCCCACCGCTACCCCTTCCTGCTGGTGGACAAGGTCACGGAGCTTGAGCGCAATACACGCATCAAGGCGATCAAGAACGTCACGTTCAACGAGCCCTATTTCATGGGCCATTTCCCAGGCCGTCCGGTCATGCCGGGCGTGCTCATCCTGGAGGCGCTGGCGCAGGCTGCCGGCCTGCTGGCCTTCGATGCCATGGGCCAGGTTCCCGACGAAAACAACATCTACTACTTCGTGGGCATCGACGGTGCGCGCTTCAAGCGCCCCGTGGAGCCGGGCGACCAGCTGGTGCTGGAGATCACCATCGACCGCGTTCGCGGCGGCATCTGGAAGTTCAAGGGCGTGGCCCGCGTCGAGGACGAAGTGGCCTGCGAAGCCGAGCTGATGTGCACCATGCGCAACGTGGGCTGACGGGCGCATGGCTGGCATTGAACGCATCCATCCCACGGCACTGATAGATTCCGCTGCACAGCTGGATTCATCGGTGTCGGTCGGCCCCTATGCCGTCATCGGGCCGCATGTGGAAATCGGCGCCGGCACCACGATTGGCGCGCATTGCGTTGTCGAAGGCCATACCCGCATTGGTTGCGACAACCGGATTTTCCAGTTCGCGTCCCTGGGCGCGCAGCCCCAGGACAAGAAGTACGCAGGCGAGCCCACGCGGCTTGTCATCGGTGACCGCAACACGGTGCGCGAGTTCTGCACCTTCAATGCGGGCACCGTGCAGGACCAGGGTGTCACGGTCATCGGCCATGACAACTGGATCATGGCCTATGTGCATGTGGCCCACGACTGCGTCGTGGGCAGCCACACCATCCTGGCCAACAACGCCACCCTGGCCGGCCACGTGCATGTGGGCGACCATGTGATCCTGGGCGGCCTGACGGGCGTGCACCAGTTCACCAAGGTGGGCGCCCATGCCATGGCGGGCTTTGCCAGCCATATCTCGCAGGATGTGCCGCCCTTCATGATGGTGGATGGCAATCCCCTGTCCGTGCGTGGCTTCAATATCGAAGGCCTGCGCCGGCGCGGATTCGGGCCGCAGCGTATCCAGGCCATCAAGCAGATGCACCGTCTGCTGTATCGCCAGGGGCTGACCCTGGAGGCCGCGCGCGACGCCATTGGAGCGCTGGCTGGCGAGCAGCCCGAGGCCGCTGCCGATGTATCGCTGATGCTGGATTTTCTGGGCGCTTCGACCCGGGGCATTGCGCGCTGATCCGGCGCGCGAAAGGACGGCATGACAGAGAACGCGGCGCCATTGGCGCGCCTGAGTCCATCGATTGCCATGGTCGCCGGGGAAACCTCAGGCGACCTGCTGGCGTCCTTGCTCCTGGATGGGCTGCAGGCCCGCTGGCCCGAGGCTTCGGCCTTTGGCATCGGCGGGCCCCAAATGCAGCAGCGCGGTTTTGAGGCATGGTGGTCCTGCGAGCGGCTGGCCGTGCATGGCTACAGCTGGGAAGTGTTTCGCCGGTTGGCCGAGATTCTGAACATCCGCCGGCAGTTGCGCCAGCGCCTGCTCAAGCAGCCGCCAGCCGTTTTTGTCGGCATCGATGCGCCCGACTTCAACCTGGGCCTGGAAGCCGACCTGCGGGCTGCGGGCATCAAGACCGTGCATTTCGTCTGCCCTTCGATCTGGGCCTGGCGTGCCGATCGCGTCGAGAAAATCCGGCGTGCGGCCGACCATGTGCTGTGCATCTTTCCCTTCGAGCCCGAGTTGCTGGCCCGTCACGGCATAGATGCCACCTACGTGGGCCATCCCCTGGCCAGCGTGATTCCGCTGCAGCCCGACCGTGCCGCCGCGCGCCGTCGGCTGGGTCTGCCGGAAGATGGTCTGGTGCTGGCCGTGCTGCCCGGCAGCCGACGCTCCGAAATCCGCTATCTTGCAGCCCGTTTCTTTCAGGCTGCAGCTTTGGTCCGGAAGGCGCTGCCAGCTATTAAAATAGTAGTGCCTGCCGTGCCTTTGCAACTGGACGAGTTGCGGCGCATTGCCCAGGAGTCCGGCATGGCCTCGTCGCTGCACATCGTGCGCGGCCAGTCCCATGATGCATTGGCAGCCTGCGACGTGACGTTGATCGCCAGCGGCACAGCCACGCTGGAAGCCGCGTTGTACAAGCGTCCCATGGTGATCGGCTACAACATGCACCCCTGGAGCTGGCGCCTGATGCGTGGCAAGCAGTTGCAGCCCTGGGTGGGCCTGCCCAACATCCTGTGCGGCGATTTCGTCGTGCCCGAGCTGATCCAGGATGCGGCAACGCCCCAGGCGCTGAGCGCGGCTGTGCTGCAATGGCTGCAGGCGTGCGAACATTCCCCTTCAACCGTCGAGGCGCTGGTACAGCGCTTCACAGCGCTGCACCATGAATTGCGGCGCGATACTGCCGAACTGGCCGCCCATGCGATCGAGAAAATCATTGCCCCCACTGCCGCCTGAACAGGCGTGCCTGCCCTGGCATCCGCCGGGGTTGGTTGCGGGCGTGGACGAAGCGGGCCGCGGCCCGTTGGCCGGCCCTGTCGTGGCCGCTGCTGTCATTCTTGACGATCTCAATCCCATCGAGGGCCTGAACGATTCCAAGAAGCTCACGGCTGCGCGCCGCGAGGCACTCTATGACGAGATCCGTGCCAAGGCGCTGTGCTGCAGCATTGCCGAGGCCTCGGTCGAGGAGATTGATCGCCTGAACATCCTGCAGGCCACGCTGCTGGCCATGCGTCGCGCGGTGCTGGGCCTGCGCCTGAAGCCGGTGCTCGTGCTGGTGGATGGCAACCAGCTGCCGGTGCTGGATGTGCAGGCCGAGGCCATCGTCAAGGGGGACTCCCTGGTGCAGGCCATCTCGGCCGCCTCCATTCTGGCCAAGGTCACGCGCGACCGCTGGTGCGAACGGCTGCATGAACAATATCCGGAATACGGTTTCGACGGCCACAAGGGCTACGGCACGGCGGCCCACCTTGCGGCGCTGCGCCTGCACGGTGCCTGCGAGGAGCACCGGCGAACCTTCGCGCCGGTGGCCCATGTCGTGAGCATTGCCCGCATGGCCGAGCCTCTGGCCGCTGCCCGCGTGGCAGCTGCGGCGCAGGGCGCGCAAGCCTTGCTGCTGTCGGCCTGAGCGCCTTTGCCGTTTCTTTCTGCGCCCGTGGCGCGCTGTTCCCTTTGCCCGAAAGCCCCACCATGAGCCGACAACCCGCCGCCACATTGATCCAGTCCCGTGACAACGTCCTGGTCAAGGATTTGCGCAGGCTTGTCCAGGATAGTGGGGCCTACCGCAAGCAAGGGCGCGTCTGGCTGGAGGGGGACCATCTGTGCCGTGCCGCGCTGGCGCGTGGCATGCAGCCCTCCGTGGCCGTGGTGGCCGAATCCTTCTGGCCGCTGGTGCCGCTGGAATGGGTGCAGGGCGCAGGCAAGTGCGTGGTGCTGGCAGATGCCCTGTTTGCCGAAGTCAGCGGCCTGGAGTCCCCGGCGCGCATCGGTTTTCTGATGGACTGGCAGGCATCGGCGGTCATTCGTGCCGGCGTGGCCACGGTGGTGTTGGACCGCGTGCAGGACGCAGGCAACGTGGGCTCCATCCTGCGCAGTGCCGCTGCCTTCGGTTTCAGCCAGGTCGTGGCCCTGAAGGGCACGGCTGCGCTGTGGAGCCAGAAGGTGCTGCGCGCCGGCATGGGGGCGCATTTCGGTCTGCAACTGGTCGAGTCGGCCTCGTCCGAAGACCTGGATGCGCTTGGCTTGCCCCTGATCGTGACCAGTTCCCACCAGGGCGAACTGATCCACAATGCCGCGCTGCCCTGGCCTTGTGCCTGGGCCATGGGCCATGAAGGGCAGGGCGTTGGAGAGGCGCTGATGCAGCGGGCAGCGCAGCATGTGCGCATCGGCCAGCCGGGCGGTGAGGAGTCGCTGAACGTGGCTGCTGCAGCGGCGATATGCCTGCACGCAAGCAGCGTGAGTGCCGGCTCACGTCAAGGGTAATCCCGCCTCCTGTCAGGAGGCTGAAGCACGACCAGCCTATAATGGGCGGCTTTCAAGCATTCCACACTACGCCTAGCGACGCTTCCTCGCCACCCCCTGCAGACAAGCTATAACCCGCCCGGATCCGTCCGTGCGGCACGCTGGGCGTAACCGTAATTAGAACCGGAGAACCCAGTGCTTTTGTCTCTCAAGGGAGCATTCCCATCCGCCATCCTGGCGCTCGCAGACGGCACGGTCTTTGTTGGCAACTCGATCGGTGCGCAAGGCACCACGGTTGGTGAAGTCGTTTTCAACACGGCAATCACCGGCTACCAGGAAATCCTCACCGACCCCAGCTACTGCCAGCAGATCGTGACGCTCACGTATCCGCACATCGGCAACTACGGCGTCAACGCAGAGGATGTCGAGGCTGGCAAGGTCCATGCGGCGGGCCTGATCATCAAGAACCTTCCGCTGCTGGCCAGCAACTTCCGCAAGTCCGAGACCCTGCCCGACTACCTCACGCGCAGCGGCACGGTGGCGATTGCCAACATCGACACGCGTAAGCTCACACGGCTGCTGCGCGACAAGGGCGCACAAAACGGCGCCATCGTCGGTTTGGCCGCTGGCGAAGAAGTGACCCAGGCGCGCATCGACGAGGCACTGGCTGCGGCCAAGGCGGCCCCCAGCATGAAGGGCCTGGATCTGGCCCAGGTGGTGAGCGCCGCCCAGCAGTACGAATGGACGGAAACCGAGTGGAAGCTGGGCGAAGGCTACGGCCAGCAGCAGGCCCCGCGTTTCCATGTGGTGGCCTATGACTTCGGCGTGAAGTTCAACATCCTGCGCATGCTGGCCGAGCGCGGCTGCAAGCTGACCGTGGTGCCGGCCAAGACGCCCGCCAAGGATGTGCTGGCACTCAACCCCGACGGCGTTTTCCTGTCCAACGGCCCTGGCGACCCGGAGCCCTGCGACTACGCCATTGCCGCCACCAAGGAACTGGTGGAGTCCGGCAAGCCCGTCTTCGGCATCTGCCTGGGTCACCAGATCATGGCCCTGGCCGCCGGTGCCAAGACCTTCAAGATGGCCAACAGCCACCACGGCGCCAACCACCCCGTCAAGGACCTGGACAACGGCCGGGTCAGCATCACCAGCCAGAACCACGGTTTTGCCGTGGAGATGGAGTCTCTGCCCGACACGCTGCGCGCCACGCACATCAGCCTGTTCGACGGCACGCTGCAAGGCCTTGAGCACAAGGACAAGCCTGCGTTCTGCTTCCAGGGCCACCCCGAGGCTTCGCCCGGCCCGCACGATATCGCCTACCTGTTTGACCGCTTCACGGCGCTGATGGAGAAACACAAAAATGCCTAAGCGCACCGACCTCAAAAGCATTCTGATCATTGGCGCCGGTCCCATCGTCATCGGCCAGGCCTGCGAGTTTGACTACTCCGGCGTGCAGGCCTGCAAGGCGTTGCGCGAAGAGGGCTACAAGGTCATCCTGATCAACAGCAACCCTGCCACGATCATGACCGACCCGGCCACGGCCGACGTCACCTACATCGAGCCCATCACCTGGCAGACGGTCGAGAAGATCATCGCCAAGGAGCGTCCCGACGCCATCCTGCCGACCATGGGCGGCCAGACCGCGCTGAACTGCGCGCTGGACCTGTGGCGCAACGGCGTGCTGCACAAGTACAAGGTCGAGCTGATCGGCGCAACTCCCGAGGCCATCGACAAGGCCGAGGACCGCCTCAAGTTCAAGGATGCGATGACGCGCATCGGCCTGGGTTCGGCACGCTCGGGCATCGCCCATTCGATGGACGAAGCCTGGGCCGTGCAAAAGGAAATGGGCTTTCCCACCGTCATCCGCCCCAGCTTCACGCTGGGCGGCACGGGCGGCGGCATTGCCTACAACCCCGAAGAGTTCGAGACCATCTGCAAGCGCGGCCTGGAAGCGTCCCCGACCAATGAGCTGCTGATCGAGGAATCGCTGCTCGGCTGGAAGGAGTACGAGATGGAAGTCGTCCGCGACAAGGCGGACAACTGCATCATCATCTGCTCCATCGAGAACCTGGACCCCATGGGCGTGCACACCGGCGACTCGATCACCGTGGCACCCGCGCAGACGCTGACCGACAAGGAATACCAGATCATGCGCAACGCCTCGCTGGCGGTGCTGCGCGAGATCGGTGTGGACACGGGCGGCTCCAACGTGCAGTTCTCGGTGAATCCGAAGGACGGCCGCATGATCGTCATCGAGATGAACCCGCGCGTGTCGCGTTCCTCGGCGCTGGCCTCCAAGGCCACGGGCTTCCCCATCGCCAAGGTCGCTGCCAAGCTGGCCGTGGGCTACACGCTGGACGAACTCAAGAACGACATCACGGGCGGCAAGACGCCCGCTTCGTTCGAACCCTCGATCGACTACGTGGTCACCAAGATCCCGCGTTTCGCGTTCGAGAAGTTCCCCGCTGCCGACAACCGCCTGACCACGCAGATGAAGTCCGTGGGCGAGGTCATGGCCATTGGCCGTACCTTCCAGGAGTCCTTCCAGAAGGCGCTGCGCGGCCTGGAAGTCGGCGTGGACGGCATGAACGAAAAGACCCAGGACCGCGAAATCCTCGAAAAGGAACTCGGCGAGCCAGGTCCGGACCGCATCTGGTATGTGGGCGATGCCTTCGCTGCCGGCTGGACGCTGGACGAGGTGCACAACATCACCAAGATCGACAAGTGGTTCCTCGTGCAGATCGAAGAGATCGTGAAGATCGAACTCGAACTGGACCAGGTCTACGAGGAAAAGGGTGATGCCGCGCTGGCCGCACTGGACGCCACCACGCTGCGCACGCTCAAGCAAAAGGGCTTCTCCGACCGTCGCCTGGCCAAGCTGCTGCACAGCAATGAAAAGGCCGTGCGCGAGGCACGCAAGGCACTGGGCGTGCGTCCCGTGTTCAAGCGTGTGGATACCTGCGCTGCCGAGTTCGCCACCGACACGGCCTACATGTACTCCACCTATGACGAGGAGTGCGAAGCCGAGCCGACGGACAAGAAAAAGATCATGGTGCTGGGCGGTGGCCCGAACCGCATCGGCCAGGGCATCGAGTTCGACTACTGCTGCGTGCATGCTGCGCTCGCCATGCGCGAGGACGGCTATGAAACCATCATGGTCAACTGCAACCCCGAGACCGTGTCCACCGACTACGACACGTCGGACCGCCTGTACTTCGAGCCGCTGACGCTGGAAGACGTGCTCGAAGTCGTGGCTGTCGAGAAGCCTGTTGGCGTCATCGTGCAGTACGGCGGCCAGACGCCCCTGAAGCTTGCGCTGGGTCTTGAAAAGGAAGGCGTGCCCATCATCGGCACCACGCCCGACATGATCGACGCGGCCGAAGACCGCGAGCGCTTCCAGAAGCTGCTGCATGAGCTGGGCCTGCGCCAGCCGCCTAATGCCACGGCCCGTACCGAGCCCGAAGCGCTGGAAAAGGCGGCCGGCCTGGGCTACCCCCTGGTCGTGCGTCCCAGCTATGTGCTGGGTGGCCGTGCCATGGAAATCGTGCACGAGCAGCGCGACCTGGAGCGCTACATGCGCGAAGCCGTCAAGGTCAGCAACGACTCGCCCGTGCTGCTGGACCACTTCCTGTCCAACGCCATCGAGTGCGATGTGGACTGCGTGCGCGACCGCGAAGGCGCCGTCTTCATCGGCGGCGTGATGGAGCACATCGAGCAGGCTGGCGTGCATTCGGGCGATTCCGCCTGCTCGCTGCCGCCTTACTACCTCAAGCCCGAGACCGTGGCCGAGATCAAGCGCCAGACTGCCGCCATGGCCAACGCGCTGAGCGTGGTCGGCCTGATGAACGTGCAGTTCGCCATCAAGGAAACGGCCGACGGCGACGTGATCTACGTGCTGGAAGTCAACCCGCGTGCCTCGCGCACCGTGCCCTTCGTCTCCAAGGCCACCGGCATCCAACTGGCCAAGGTGGCTGCGCGCTGCATGGCCGGCGACACGCTGGCCCAGCAGGGCATCACCAAGGAAGTCACGCCGCCGTACTTCAGCGTCAAGGAAGCCGTCTTCCCGTTCGTGAAGTTCCCTGGCGTGGACACCATCCTCGGCCCCGAGATGAAGTCCACCGGCGAAGTCATGGGCGTGGGCAAGACCTTTGGCGAAGCCTTCGTCAAGAGCCAACTGGGCGCCGGCGTCACGCTGCCGACCCAGGGCAAGGTCTTCCTGACCGTGAAGAACGCCGACAAGCCGCGTGCCGTGGCCGTGGCCAAGGAACTGGCTGCGATGGGCTTCGTGCTGTGCGCCACGCGCGGCACGGCAGCGGCCATCTCCGAGGCCGGCATCGAGGTGCAGCTCGTCAACAAGGTGACCGAAGGCCGCCCCCACATCGTGGACATGATCAAGAACGGCGAGATCGCCATGGTCATCAACACGGTGGAGGAGCGCCGCAATGCCATCGCCGACTCGCGTGCCATCCGTACCAGCGCCCTCCTGGCGCGTGTGACCACCTTCACGACCATCTTCGGTGCAGAAGCTGCCGTCGAGGGCATGAAGTCCATGGGCAACATGGACGTGCACTCGGTCCAGGAATTGCACGCCCAACTGCAGGCTGCCTGAGATCCTTCCATTGCCGCTGCGCCTGTTTTTTGATGGCGCGCAGCGAGCGGCACTGTCCGACAGTGCCGCCGGGTTATCCCACCATTTCGGGTGGGTAAACACGGCATAATGGAACGAATCATTCGATGAAACCGCCGCGCGGCAACGTGCGGCGGTTTGCTTTTGGGGTGCAGGTCCAGCCGCAAAGTCGCCGGCCCGCCTGTACCAAAGAAACCGCGCAGCGCGCGGCGTTCGCTGAACATGGAGACTTTTCAATGGCCACCATTCCCATCACCAAGCGCGGAGCCGAGAAGCTCAAGGACGAACTGCACCGCCTGAAAACCGTGGAGCGTCCCTCCATCATCCAGGCCATTGCCGAGGCACGTGCCCAGGGCGACCTGAGCGAAAACGCCGAATACGAGGCCGCCAAGGACCGCCAGGGCTTCATCGAAGGCCGCATTGCCGAGGTCGAGAGCAAGCTGTCGGCTGCCCAGATCATCGATCCCTCTTCCGTGGATGCCGGTGGCCGCGTGGTCTTCGGTGCAACGGTGGAGCTCGAGGATGAAGACAGCGGCGACACGGTCAAGTACCAGATCGTCGGCGAGGACGAGGCCGACCTCAAGCTGGGCCTGATCAACGTCTCCAGCCCCATCGCGCGCGCGCTGATCGGCAAGGAAGAGGGCGATACCGCCGTCGTGCAGGCACCGGGCGGCGAGCGCCGCTATGAAGTGGTGTCGGTGCGCTACCTCTGATGCGTCGGCGCCTGTGCCTCGATCATTGAGGAAGGCCTAAGCCCATGAGCAACCTGTACGAACGCGTTCCCCTGCTGGCTGCTGCCCTGTGGTGGGGCAGCCTGTCGGCCATCGGCTTCATGGCCGTGCCCATGCTGTTCGCCCAATTGCCCACGCCGGCTGTCGCGGGCTTTATGGCAGCCAAGCTGTTTGCCGCGCAGACCTGGGTGTCCATCGCCTGCGCGGCCGTGCTGCTGGTCCTGTCCCGGCGCAACAAGGAGCAGGTCCTGCAGCCCTGGGCCAAGGCCTGTCTGGGCTTTGTGATCGCAGGCATGCTGCTGGCATTTCTGGTCCAGTACGGCGTGTCGCCGCGCATCGTGGCACGCGACAACCTCAAGCTGTGGCACAGCGTGGGCACGGTGATGTATGCGCTGCAGTGGCTGTGTGCGCTCGTCGTGCTGTGGCGCATAGGCAGTCCGTCTCAAGCGAAAGCCGAGGCCACGGCCTGATCCCGGTCCTGCCGGTTCGGCACCATCCCAAACGAAAACGCCCGCAAGCGCGGGCGTTTTTTTGTGGGTCGAGCTGCTCACTCGTGCCAGTGCTCGGCCACCCAGGTGGCAGGCCGGATATAGCGAAAGCGCCGATTGCGCCGGCCGGCCAACGCGTCAGGCGGGTTGCATTCTCCGTGGAAGATCACCACGCGTGCACCCTCCGGCACGAAGGGCGGCTTCCAATAGTTCGTCGGCCATGCGGGAATGCAGTGGTACTTGAAGCTGGGGCACCAGGCCTGCGGCCAGTACTTGAGCTTGCCCTGCTTGTGCAGCATGTCGGACAGGTAGGCCTGTTCGTTGCGGAAGCTGCTGCGGATCTCTTCGAAATGCGTGCGGAAGTAGTCCAGTACCTCGGGGTGGGCACCCAGCTCGAAGCGGTACACCGAGGAATTGCCCGTGATGCGCCAGGGACGCTTGTAGTCGTGGATGATCAGGAATTCGCCGGGCTCGGTGAAAAAATCGTCCAGCGGCCCGGTGATGACCACGTCCACGTCAAGAAACAGCGCCGTGCCGTGCAGGCCATGCAGGTCGGCGCTGAAGGTGGCCAGCTTGTTCCAGCCACGCTCGGGAATGCCGGCGGGCAGGTTCAGCGGCGGAATGGGCAGGCATTCGACTTCGTCACGAATCCCCACGCCGTCATCGGTCAGGCAGACAAGGCGAAAATCGCCCTTCAGATGCCGACGCACCATGGCGTAGAGCCTGTTGACATACTCCGGACCGTACTTCTTGCCCCACTTCATGCAGATCACGAAGCGCTGCTGCGCAGAGGGGGAGGCGGAGGGCGGTTGCGCGGCCTGGGCCACGCTGGCGGCATGGGATGCTACGGTCATGGATGCGGCGGACTCAGTCTGCCTGGCGCTTCTTGACCGACTTTTGCTTGGGCTTGGCGCGCTTGACCTGGCCGCCTGCCGTCAGGCGCTGGTTGCCCAGCACGCGGATCTGCTTGACCTCGGGCTTCTGGCCGGAGCGCTTGCTGAACTTGAGCAGCTTGACATCGCGAGGACCGGGCATGCGGTTCTCGTCGATGGCTTTTTCCTTTTCTGGCATGGGGCGCCAGAGCACCAGCAGCTTGCCGATGTGTTGAATGGGTGCAGCGCCAAGTTCGTCGCACAGCTGCAGATACATCTGCTCGCGTGCGGCGCGGTCGTCGTTGAAGACACGGACCTTGATCAGGCCATGTGCGTTAAGGCCGGCGTTGACCTCCTTTTGCACGGCAGCCGTCAGGCCGTCACCTCCGATGAGGACCACGGGGTCCAGGTGGTGTGCGTTGGCGCGGTGTTCCCGGCGCTCGGCGGGAGTCAATTGAATTTGGGGCATGGCCGTATTATCGAGGCTGAAAGAATCCAGCATGAAAGTCAACACAAAAAGCAAGAAGGTCAACAAGGCTTGGCTCAACAGCCACGTCAACGATCCTTACGTCAAAGCCGCCCAGAAGGACGGCTACCGCGCTCGCGCGGCCTACAAACTCAAGGAGATAGACGAGCAACTCAAGCTCATCCGGCCGGGTGCCACGGTGGTGGACCTGGGCTCTACGCCCGGGGCGTGGAGCCAGTATGTGCGCCGCTGCCTGTCGCCAGAAGGTGCGGCGGTGGGAGCGCTCAATGGCCGGATCATCTCGCTGGATCTGCTGCCCATGGAGCCCATCGAGGGCGTGCAGTTCATTCTGGGCGATTTTCGCGAGGAGCCGGTGCTGGCGCAGCTTCAGGAGGCTCTGGGCGGAGGCAAGGCCGATGTGGTGGTCTCCGACATGGCTCCGAACCTGTCGGGCAACGGGACGACGGATGCAGCGCGCATTGCGCTGCTGGTGGAGCTGGCGGTTGATTTCTCCATCCACCATATGAAACCTGAAGGGGCCTTGGTCGTGAAGCTCTTCCACGGCGGGGCCTACGACGACCTGGTGGCGCTGTTCCGGCAGACCTTCAAGGTGGTCAAGCCGATCAAGCCCAAGTCCTCGCGCGACAAGTCTTCGGAGACGTTTCTGGTGGGCATGGGGCTCAAGTAGCCCTGCACAGCCGCCCGGCGCGGCCCTGACGCGGGTCAAGACCGCATTCAAGCTATGGCTGCTATAGAGGGATATAGGCGACCAGCCAGCTTGAAACACCTAAAATGAACCGCAAATACGCTTCGAGCACGCTGGAAGTCGTTTTATCTGTATCCCCATTGGAGCCCCGCTTGAACAATCAGTGGTTTTCAAAAATTGCCGTCTGGCTGGTCATCGCCATGGTGCTGTTTACGGTGTTCAAACAATTTGACACCCGCGGCGGCGCCGGCGCGTCCCATGTCGGTTACTCCGAGTTCCTGGAAGAGGTGCGAAGCAACCGCATCAAGAGCGCCACCATCCAGGAAAGCCCCGGCGGCACCGAGATCGTGGCCACGACCAACGATGACCGCAAGGTGCGCACCACGGCCACCTACCTGGATCGCGGGCTCGTGGGCGATCTGATCAACAACAACGTCAAGTTCGACGTCAAGCCCCGCGAAGAAGGCTCGGTCCTGATGACCCTGCTCGTCAGCTGGGGCCCCATGCTGCTGTTGATCGGCGTGTGGGTGTACTTCATGCGCCAGATGCAGGGCGGCGGCAAGGGCGGTGCTTTCAGCTTCGGCAAGAGCAAGGCGCGCATGCTGGACGAGAACAACAACACCGTGACCTTTGCCGACGTTGCAGGCTGCGACGAAGCCAAGGAAGAGGTCAAGGAAGTCGTGGACTTCCTAAAGGACCCCAACAAGTTCCAGAAGCTCGGCGGCCGCATTCCGCGTGGTCTGCTGCTGGTCGGGCCTCCGGGTACCGGCAAGACGCTGCTGGCCAAGTCCATTGCGGGCGAGGCCAAGGTCCCGTTCTTCAGCATCTCGGGTTCCGACTTCGTGGAAATGTTCGTGGGCGTGGGCGCTGCCCGTGTGCGCGACATGTTCGAGAACGCCAAGAAGAACGCACCCTGCATCATCTTCATCGATGAAATCGACGCCGTGGGCCGCCAGCGCGGCGCAGGCCTGGGCGGTGGCAACGATGAGCGTGAACAGACCCTGAACCAGATGCTGGTCGAGATGGACGGCTTCGAGACCAACCTCGGCGTTATCGTCGTGGCTGCAACCAACCGTCCCGACATCCTGGATGCGGCGCTGCTGCGCCCCGGCCGTTTCGACCGCCAGGTGTATGTGACGCTGCCCGACATCCGCGGCCGCGAGCAGATCCTCAATGTGCATATGCGCAAGATTCCTGTCGGCCAGGACGTGAATCCGGGCGTGATCGCCCGCGGCACGCCCGGCATGTCGGGCGCCGATCTGGCCAACCTTTGCAACGAAGCAGCCCTGATGGCCGCGCGCCGCAATGCGCGTACCGTGGAGATGCAGGATTTCGAGAAGGCCAAGGACAAGATCATCATGGGCCCCGAGCGCAAGAGCATGGTCATGCCCGAGGAAGAGCGCCGCAACACGGCCTACCACGAGGCGGGCCATGCGCTGATCGGCAAGCTCCTGCCCAAGTGCGATCCCGTGCACAAGGTCACCATCATCCCGCGCGGCCGTGCGCTGGGCGTGACCATGAGCCTGCCCGAAAAGGACCGCTACTCCTATGACAAGGAGTTCATGCTCAACCAGATCGCCATGCTGTTCGGTGGGCGCATTGCCGAAGAAGTGTTCATGAACCAGATGACCACGGGCGCGAGCAACGACTTCGAGCGGGCCACGCAGATCGCACGCGACATGGTCACGCGCTACGGCATGACCGACGCGCTGGGTCCCATGGTCTATGCGGAGCAGGAAGGCGAGCCTTTCCTGGGCCGCTCGATGAGCAAGACCAACAGCATGAGCGAGCAGACGATGCAGAAGGTGGACCAGGAGGTTCGCCGCATCATCGACGAGCAGTACGGACTGGCGCGCAAGCTGATCGAGGACAACTCCGACAAGATGCACGCCATGGCCAAGGCCATGCTCGACTGGGAAACCATCGACGCCGAGCAACTCGATGACATCATGGCCGGCCGCGAGCCGCGTCCTCCCAAGGACTGGGTGCCGCGCAACCCGCCGTCGTCCGGCGGTGGCAACTCGTCCGGCGGCACGCCGGCAGTGGATGCCGACCCTGCGCCCACCACGGCCTGATCTGCTTGCCGCAGAATCTGCCAATCCCATGCAAAGGGCCCCGAGGGGCCCTTTTGCTTTGCTTGCAGGATGTGCTCAATCGCCCGCAGCGGTGGCCGAGCGAGGGACCAGGTCCGGCAAGCGCCTACCTTCAGGAAATCCCATGCCGCATCAATGGCAGACTTCGCGCTTTGTTCTAGACCTTCAGCGTCCACTGGTCATGGGCATCGTCAATGTGACGCCCGACTCGTTTTCCGATGGCGGGCGGCACAACACGGTGGAGCAGGCCTTGCGGCATGCAGAGCAGCTGGTCGGTGAAGGCGCGCACATCCTCGACATCGGCGGCGAGTCCACCAGGCCCGGGTCGCCGGCCGTGCCGCTGGACGAGGAATTGCGGCGCGTGCTGCCCGTGGTGCAGGGCGCGGTGCAACTGGGCGTGCCTGTCTCCGTCGATACCTACAAGCCCGAGGTCATGCAGGCCGTGCTGGATCTGGGGGCCGACATCGTCAACGACATCTGGGCGCTGCGCCAGCCGGGCGCGCAGCAGGTGGTGGCCGCGCACCCGCGCTGCGGCATCTGTCTCATGCACATGCATGGCACGCCGCAGGACATGCAGACCACGCCCATGCAAGGCGATGCCGTGCCCGCCGTGCGCGATTTCCTGCAGTTGCACAGCGATGCCCTGCTGGCTCGGGGCGTGGCGCGCGAGCGCATTGTCTGGGACTACGGCATCGGCTTCGGCAAAAGCGTGGCGCAGAATTTTTCGCTGCTTGCGCGCCAGCAGGAATTGCTGGGCCTAGACTTCCCGCTGCTGGCGGGCTGGTCGCGCAAGGGCTCGCTTGGGCAGGTCAGTGGCCTTGCGCAGGGCCAGCGCATGGTGCCCAGTGTGGCGGCGGCGCTGCTGGCGGTGGAGCGGGGCGCGCGCGTGGTGCGCGTGCACGACGTGGCCGATACGGTGGCGGCATTGACGGTCTGGCAGACCATGCACGACAACAACTGAACAACAAAGGAGCACTATGGCACGCACATATTTTGGTACAGATGGAATTCGCGGCCTGGTGGGTCGCTCGCCCATCACCCCCGATTTCGCGCTGCGTCTGGCGCACGCCGTGGGCCGTGTGCTGCGGCGCAAGGAAGCCCGCCCGATGGTGCTGATCGGCAAGGACACCCGGATCTCGGGCTACATGCTGGAAAGTGCCCTGGAGTCCGGCTTCAACTCGGCCGGCGTGGACGTGATGCTGCTCGGTCCTCTGCCCACCCCGGGCGTGGCCTACCTGACGCGCGCCCAGCGAGCCAGTCTGGGCGTGGTCATCAGCGCCAGCCACAACCCTTACTACGACAACGGCATCAAGTTCTTCAGCGCCCAGGGCACCAAGTTGCCCGATGCCTGGGAGGAAGAGGTCGAGCAGGCCTTGACCGAAGATCCCGTGTGGGCCGACTCTGCCGCTCTGGGAAAGGCCCGGCGCCTTGAAGACGCGGCAGGGCGCTATATCGAGTTCTGCAAGAGCACCTTTGACCATGCACTCACGCTCAAGGGCGTGAAGATCGTTGTCGATGCGGCCCATGGCGCGGCCTATCAGATCGCACCCAAGGTCTTCCATGAACTGGGGGCCGATGTGGTGGCCATAGGCTGTGCGCCCGATGGACTGAACATCAACGAAGACGTGGGTGCCACGCACCCCGAGGCCCTGGTGCTGGCCGTGCGTGCCAACAAGGCCGATTTCGGCGTGGCGCTGGATGGCGATGCCGACCGGCTGCTGCTGGTCGATGCCGCAGGGCGGCTCTACAACGGCGACGAACTGCTGTATCTGCTGGCAGCCGACCGGCTGGCGCGCGGCGAGGCCGTTCCGGGCGCCGTGGGCACGCTGATGACCAATATGGCCGTGGAGGTGGCGCTGAAGTCCCAGGGCGTGGGCTTTGTGCGTGCCAAGGTGGGCGACCGCTATGTGCTGGAAGAGCTGCACCGCCAGGGCTGGACCCTGGGCGGTGAGGGCTCGGGCCATCTGCTGGCGCTGGACAAGCACACCACGGGCGACGGCCTGGTCAGCGCGCTGCAGGTGCTGCAGGCCTGCGTGCGCTCGGGCAAGAGCCTGTCGCAGTGGCTGTCGTCCGTGCAGCTGTTTCCCCAGGTGCTGCTCAACGTGCGGCTGCAGCCGGGCCAGGACTGGAAGCGCAACACCCAGTTGGAAGAGGCCACCGAGGCCGTCAAGGCCGAGCTGGGAGATACGGGGCGCGTGCTCATCCGCGCCAGCGGCACCGAGCCTTTGCTGCGCGTGATGGTGGAGGCGCGCGATGGCGATCAGGCCAGCCGCTGTGCCGAGCGTCTGGCCAGCGTGGCCAAGAATTCGCCGGCTGCCTGAGCGGTTGCGCGCTCCTGTGCATGGAAGGCCGAGGCTTCATGCCTCGGCTTTTTTTCGTCTGGATTCCGGTGCGCGAGGTGATGCGATGCGCGCGGTGATGCAGCCCGGTCAGCCCTGGCTGCGCAAGAAGGACTCCAACGCCTCTGGTGCCAGCGGGCGGCTGAAATGGTAGCCCTGGGCCTCATCGCAGCCTTGCTCGCGCAGGAACTCCAGCTGTGCCTCGGTCTCCACGCCCTCGGCCGTGGTCTGCATGCCCAGGGCCTGGGCCATGCGGATGATGGCGCTGACAATGGCGCGGTCGTTGCTGTCGTGGTCCAGGTCCTGGATGAAGGACTGGTCGATCTTGAGCTTGTAGATCTGAAAGCGCTTGAGCTGGCTCAGGGATGAATAGCCGGTGCCGAAGTCATCCATGGCCAGGCGCACGCCGTGCTCGCGCAACCGGTCCATGGTGGCTGTCGCCTGGCGCGGATCATGGATGGCCACGCCCTCGGTCAGCTCCAGCTCCAGAGAATCGGCCGGCAGGTCGCTGTCGAGCAGGATGCGGTTGATGATCTCGGGCAGTTGCTGCTGATGGAACTGGATGGCCGAAAGATTCACGGCCACCTTCAGGTCGCACAGGCCCGCATTGCGCCAGACCTGCAACTGCTGCATGGCGCTGCGCAGCACCCATTCGCCGATCTGCAGGATCTGGCCGCTGTCCTCGGCCACGGGAATGAACTCGGCCGGTGAGACCGAGCCCAGTTCCGGGTGCTCCCAGCGCAGCAGCGCCTCCACGCTGCGCACGCGGCCCGTGCTCAGCGTGATCTGCGGCTGATAGTGCAGATACAGCTGATTGCGCTCCAGCGCCCGGCGCAGCGCGTTCTCCAGCTGCAGGGCGCGCAGGGACTGGGCCTGCATCTGCGGCGTGAAGAAGCGGTAGGTGTTGCGGCCGGCCTGCTTGGCGTGGTACATGGCCGCGTCGGCGGCCTGGGTCAGCGAGTCGATGTCGTGGCCGTCGCGCGGGTACAGCGCAATGCCCATGGACGGCGCAATGGTCAGCTCATGGCGGTCGATCTGGTAGGCCTGGCGCGACGCCTCCTGCAGCTTGCCGGCCACGCGGGCCGCACCCTGGGCATTGGCACCGGGCAGCAGCAGCACGAATTCGTCGCCGCCGATGCGGGCCACCGTATCGCGGTCGCGCACGACGGCACGCAGGCGGCGGGCAATCTCCACCAGCAGGGCATCGCCCACGCGATGGCCCAGCGAATCATTGACATGCTTGAAGTGGTCCAGGTCCAGGAACATCACGGCCAGCGGCGTGTCGTTGGCCTTGGCCAGCTCGATGGCGCGGGCACTGCGCTCGGCCAGCAGCGTGCGGTTGGGCAGGCCGGTGAGCGCGTCGTAGTGCGCCATCCAGTAGATGCGTTCCTGGTCCAGCTTGCGGTCGGCAATCTCCCGGTGCAGGTTCTCCACCGTGGCGCTGAGTTCGCGTGTGCGGTCGCGCACCTGCTGCTCCAGCAGTTCGTGGGCCTGGCTCAGGGCCTGCTGGGCACGCAGGCGGTCGTCGATATCGCTCACGATCCAGATCGATCCCTCGCGCGCATCGCCCGGATTGATGAGCCGCCCCGTGAGTTCTCCCCAGAACAGGCTGCCGTCCTTGCGGCGCAGGCGGCGCTGCGTGCGAAAGGACAGGCCGGCGCTCAGCGTGCGGTAGGCCTCGCGTCCCAGGCTGCGCAGCTCATCGCGGCTGGGATGCAGATGTTCGCTGTTGATGCCCACCAGCGCATGCTCGCCCGCGTAGCCGAAGATGTCTGCGTAGCACTGGTTGCAGCGGACGATGACGCGTTGGCGAATGAAGACGATGCCGACGCCGGCATTGTCGAGCAGGGCCTGCTGCTCGCGCAGGCTGCGTTGCAGGGACGCCGCCATCATCGAAGACGGACGTTCGAGTACAGGGTCGTACGCAATCGTCGGCGCGGACATGGCGAAGCGGTGGGGCGGTTATAGAGGGAGGGTGGGAAGCTTACAAAGTGTAGCACTTGTGCGAAAAACACTCCATCGGCCTTCCCTGACGCAAGCAGGGCCTGCGCCGTCATGGGACGTCATGGGCCGGGTGCCACTTGCCTGCGCCTGTGTTTTCCGGAGGCTTCGGCATCCAGCCGTTCAGCCAGCTCATACAGCACGCCATGCCGCAGGGCGCCATGCGTCACGCGCATGCGCTCGATGCCCAGGCTGGAGAAGATCGCCCGCATCACGCTCATGCCGCCGCCGATCATGGGACGCAGTTCTTCCTTGAGCCCGTCCATGTTCACGCGGCTGACATGCCCTGCACGCAGCAACTGCGCCTGGAGCCAATCCAGTCCCTGCCGCGTGATCCAGCCGGCCGTGCCATTAGGTGCATGGGCCAGCACCTTGACGATGGCACCGGCCGTGCCCGAGGACCCATAGGCATGGCTCCACTGCCCGGCGGCAAACCGCGCGGCTTCGGGCGCAATGATGTCGGCCACCGCCGCTTCGGCCTGGGACAGTGCCTTGGCCGACAGCTCTCCATCGGGAAAGTGGCGCAATGCCCAGGTCACGCTGCCGAAGGCGAAGGAGCGTGCCTGCAGCACCTGCCGCTGCTGGCCAAGGCACAGCTCGGTCGATCGGCCACCGATGTCCACCACCAGCCGCCGCTGGGGACCGGGCGGTAGCAACTGGGCGACGCCGCGATAGATCAGGCGCGCTTCTTCCTCGCCGTCGATGACTTCGATGGAGCAGCCCAGGATGCGCTGGCCCTCGTCCAGGAAGACCTGGCGGTTCGATGCCTCTCTCAGCGTCTGCGTGGCCACGGCACGAACGCGGTGGCGGGGCAGGTCGCCCAGCACCTGCGCATAGCGCTCCAGGCAGGCCCAGCCACGCTGCATGGCCTCCAGGCTCAGGGCTCCCTGTGCGTCCAGGGCGCTGCCCAGGCGTATGGCTTCCTTGCGGTGGCTGAACAGCTGTACCTTTGCGCCGTCGCTGCGGGCCATGGCCAGCAGGCAGCTGTTGGAGCCAATGTCGATGGCGGCCAGGCGGCTTTCGGGGGGATTGGAAGAGGGCATGCGCGAAAGGCGGACGACGACACGGCTGCGGCAGGTTTGCAGCAGCCAACGCCATCCAGGGGGATGGCAGTGAGCTTAGCACCCTGGCGATACAGCGTGGCCCTCGTGGCTGCGTGACCTCGTCATGACCTTTGCATGACAGCGCCAGCGCAGCCCTTCATTGCCGGAAGTCGCTTGTATGACAGGTGTCATGCGTGGACGGGATTTATGTCATGAACATGTCACAAACACGGGGCAGACTGCCCGAATCCCCGGTCCACGGGGTGACTACCGGGTCCTGCACAGGCCGGGCCCCTGCATCCATGCCCCAGACATTCACGCCGATTCCCGCCAGCGCCTCTGCCGCGCCTGCCGAGCCAGAACATGAACAGGGGCTGCGCACCATGCCCGCAGGGCCGGCCTCGCTGGGCATGGCCCGCGAGACAGCGCCCATACCCGTCTCTGCACCCTTGAATGTCCCGATGATGCCCCTGGCCAAAAGCCTTTCCACCGCCCTGCTGGAATTGCAGGGCCAGGCGATGCCGGCGTCTGCCCCGGTCTCTGCTGCGGGGCTGGCCGCCGCGGCATACACTGGCCTGTACGCCACAGCCGAAAGCGGTGAAGTGCAACAGCAACAGCAGCAACAACAGTTTCTGGACCGCGACCATTGCATCCTGGCGTTCAACGAACGCGTGCTGGACTGGGCCGTGCGCGAGGATGTGCCGCTGCTGGAGCGGCTGCGCTACCTGTGCATCGTCTCTTCCAATCTCGACGAATGGTTCGAGGTGCGTTGCGCCCCCCATGTGACGGCGGCCAAGGCCGGCGACGCCAAGGGCCTGTATACGCTGCAGAGCTTTCGCTCGCTCATGGACAAGGCGCATGAGCTGGTATTGCGCCAGTACACGCTGTACAACCAATCGCTGATTCCTGCCTTTGCGGGGCAGGGCATACGCGTGGTCTCCCATGGCGAGCGCAGCAGCGCCCAGCGCAAATGGGTGCGCGAATACTTTCTGCGTGAAGTCCAGCCCCTGCTCATGCCGGTGGGCCTGGACCCATCCCATCCATTTCCCCAGGTGGCCAACAAGGCGCTGAACTTCATCGTGCGCCTCAAGGGTGTCGATGCCTTCGGCCGCGCCAACGAGGTGGCCATCGTCAAGGTCCCGCGCGCCTTGCCTCGCCTGGTGCGCCTGCCGGAGAAGATCGCGGGCAAGCAGCGCCTGTTCGTGAGCATCTCCAGCATCGTGCGCGCCCATCTGGTCGAGCTGTTCCCGGGGCGTGAGGTGGCGGAGTTCGCGCAATTTCGTGTCACCCGCCATTCGGACCTGGCGGTGGATGAGGACGATGTCAGCGACCTGCGCATGGCGCTGCGCCAGGGTCTGCACCACCGCCACTACGGTCAGGCCGTGCGGCTGGAGGTGTCCTTTGCCTGCTCGCCCATGTTGTCCGACCTGCTGCTGGGCCAGTTCGGCCTGCCGACCGAGGCATTGTTCCGCGTCAAGGGGCCCGTGAACCTGGTGCGCCAGTCGCAGCTGGTCGATCTGGTCGATGACCCCGCACTGCTGTTCCCGCCGTGGCGTCCGGCATGGCCGCGCCAGCTGCAGCCGGGCCGCTCGGTGATGGCCCAGATCCGCAAGCGTGATGTGCTGATCCACCAGCCTTTCGAGAGCTTCGACGGCGTGCTGGAGCTGCTGCGCGAGGCCGTCAACGACCCCGAGGTGCTGGCCATCAAGCAGACCATCTACCGAACCGGGTCCGACTCCGAAATCATGCAGCTGCTGGCCGAGGCCGTGCGCCGCGGCAAGGAGGTGCTGGCCGTGCTGGAGCTCAAGGCCCGCTTTGACGAAGAGGCCAACATTAACTCCGCCGAGAAGCTGGAGGCGCTGGGCGCCCAGGTGGTCTACGGCGTGCTGGGCCTGAAGACGCACGCCAAGATGCTGCTGATCACGCGCCGCGAAAAGCGCAGCGGGCAGCTCAAGCGCTATGGACACCTGTCCACCGGCAATTACAACGTGCGCACGGCGCGCCTGTACACGGACATCAGCCAGCTGACCTGCGATGCGCAGATCACGGCCGACATGGATGCCGTATTCAGCCACCTGTCCAGCCACAACCGCCTGCCCAAGCTGCACCAGCTGGTGATTGCGCCGTTCCAGCTGCACGACCGCATGCTGGCGCTGATCAACCAGGTGGGCGAGGCGGCGCAGCGCGGCGAAGAGGCGCGCATCGTGCTCAAGATGAATGCGCTGACCGACGAGCTGCTCATGCAGGCCCTGGTGCGTGCCGGCCAGCAGGGCGCGCGCATCGATCTCATCGTGCGCAGTGCCTGCATGCTGCCGCCGCAGCGCAAGGGCTGGACCGACAACATCCGCGTGCGCTCCATCATCGGCCGTTTCCTGGAGCACTCGCGCGTCTTCTACTTTGCCTGGGGTAAGCAGGAGGAACTGCTGCTGTCCAGCGCCGACTGGATGAACCGCAACATGATGCGCCGGGTGGAACTGGCCTGGCCCGTGCGCGACCCCGTGCTGCGCCAGCAGGTGATAGACGAATGCTTGGTCGCTGGCCTGTATGACAACCGCGATGCCTGGACCCTGGAGGCCAATGGTGCCTACCAGCGTGCACCCTATCCGACCACGGGCCTGGGTGCGCAGCGCGCCTTGATGGAGCGCTACGGCCCCCAGGTCTGAGCTGCGTCACGGCCGGCCGGCCGGCCGCCCCGCGCCATCCCCCGGCGCAAGCCGAAGCGGGTGGCCGTGCTCAGTGCAGATGCAGCTGCAAGGTCCAGGGTGTCTTCTGCCATGCCACGGCCTCGGTGCGCAGCAGCTGGGCGGACTGGGGATAGCTTTTGGCCCAGCCTTCCGGCACGGTCAGGTGAAAGACGCTGTCCGAGCGATGCAGGCGAATGCCCTGCAGATCGGGGTCTCGCCGGGCATGGCACAGCTGCACGGCCAGCCGCAGTGCGAGCAAGGGCCAGGCCACGGCCTGGTCCTCGATGGCGGCTTCCAGCTTGCGCAGCTTGCCCTGGTGGCCGAGCACGAGCTGGGTGATGCGCGCGCGCAGCTCCACAGGCCATGTCGCGGCACCGCAGTGCTCGGTGATGTAGGCGCCGTGCCGGTGGTAGGCGCTCAGGGAGATGCGCATGCCGATCTCGTGCAGGCTGGCGGCCGTGTCCAGTGCATGCGTGGACAGGGCATCGGGCGGTTGTTGCGCGTGCAGCGATTGCCAGGCCCAGCGTGCCACCTTGCGCACGCGCAGCGCATGCGGGGCGTCAATGCCGAAGTCCTGCTGCAGCGCGGCAATTTCGGCTGCCTCGCGGTCGGCGGGGGGCTCGTGCTCCAGCAGGTCGTGCAAAACGCCCTGGCGCAGCGCGCCCTGGGCGACTTCCAGTTCATTGATGCCCAGCAGGCCCAGGGCCGCAATCAGGATGCTCAGGCCTCCGGCGATGACGGCGCGGCGGTCTTCCTTGAGTCCGGCCAGCCGGATGCGGTCCACATGGCCGGCCTCCATCAGCTGCTCATGCAGCCAGCGCAGGCTGTCGGGCGTGATCATCCCGCCGGAATATCCGTTGGCAGCCAGGATGTCGCCCACGGCGTTGGCCGTGCCCGACGAGGCATAGGCGCAGTCCCATGCAGTGGCCGGGTAGGCCGAGACGGTCTGGGTGAGGGCCGCCTGCGCGGCCTTGATGGCGGCCGAGAAATGTGCGCGCGACAGCGTGCCTTCGCCAAAGAACTGCGTGCTCCAGGCGACGCTGCCTATGGGGTAGGAGGCCACCTGGCGCGCCTCGCCATGCTGGCCGATGATGACTTCGGTCGAGCGGCCGCCAATGTCCACCACCAGGCGCCGCTGCTGTGAGGGCGGCAACAGGCTGGAGACGCCGCGATAGATCAGCCGGGCCTCTTCCTCGCCCGAGATGACCTCGATGGGAAAGCCCAGCAGGGCGCTGCCGCGTGCGATGAAGACATCGCGGTTGCGGGCCTCCCGCAGGGTTTGCGTGGCCACGGCGCGGACCTGGTCGGCAGGAAAGCCGGCCAGGCGCTCGCCAAAGCGTGCCAGGCAGTCCCAGCCGCGTTGCATGGCCTCGTCGGTCAGCTCATGGTGCTCGTTGAGCCCATTGCCCTGGCGCACGGTCTCCTTGAGATATTCCACGCGCTCTATGCGCTGGTGGCTGCCGACGCGGCCTATTTCCAGGCGAAAGCTGTTGGATCCGAGGTCAACGGCGGCGAGCAGGGATTCTGGTGCCATGAAAGAAACGCCAATCAAGATTCGTCGAGCAGGAGTGCGCAGCGGTGCCGGGTGGCAGGGCTGCGCTTGTCTGGTGCCAGCTCGTGCGAGGCACAAGACTAAGACGGAATTGTGACACCGCGATGACCCGGGTCTTACAGACTATGGCCCAGCATTTGTGACGCCTTTTCTCTGTGTCATATCAATGTCACAAAGCCTTCTTACAGTCCAGCCATCGCATCTTTCAACCCCTAAGAGGTCTGTACATGAAGTTGTCTGTGATTCACATTCTGGTGGCTGGTGCTCTGTCTGCGGGCGGTATGGGCCAGGCCCTGGCCCAGCAGGAAGCCACCGGCGCCGGCGCCAGCTTCCCTGCGCCGCTGTACTCGAAGTGGGCCGCCGATTACCACAAGGCCACCGGCGTGAAGATCAACTACCAGTCCGTGGGCTCCAGCGCCGGCATCAAGCAGATCGAAGCCAAGACCGTGGACTTCGGTGCTTCGGACGAGCCGCTCAAGGACGACGAACTGGCCAAGAAGGGCCTGGTGCAATTCCCCACCGTGATCGGCGGCATCGTGCCCGTGGTCAATATCAAGGGCATCCAGCCCGGCCAGCTCAAGCTGACCGGCCAGGTGCTGGGCGACATCTACCTGGGCAAGATCACCAAGTGGAACGACGAGGCCATCAAGGCCCTGAACCCCGGCGTGACCCTGCCTGACGCCACCATCGCTCCCGTGCGCCGTGCTGACGGCTCGGGCACCACCTTCGGCTTCACGAACTACCTGTCCAAGGTCAATGCCGAGTGGAAGGAAAAGGTTGGCGAAGGCAAGGCCGTGAACTGGCCCACGGGTGCCGGCGGCAAGGGCAATGAAGGCGTGGCCGCTTTCGTGGGCCGCCTGCCCAACTCCATCGGCTACGTCGAGTACGCCTATGTCAAGCAAAACAAGCTGACCTACACGCAGCTGCAGACCGCTGGCGGCGCCTTCGTGTCGCCCGACGACGCCACCTTCAAGGCCGCTGCCGCCGGTGCCGACTGGGCCAAGAGCTTCTACCAGATCCTGACCAACCAGCCCGGCAAGGATGCATGGCCCATCACCTCGGCCACGTTCATCATCATGCACAAGGCCCAGGACAAGCCCGCACAGGCCGCTGCCTCGCTGAAGTTCTTCGAGTGGGCCTACAAGTCCGGCGACAAGACCGCCACCGACCTGGACTACGTGCCCATGCCTGACGCCGTCAAGAACGTGATCTTCCAATCCTGGGGTCAAGTCAAGGATGCCTCGGGTACCGCGATTTCCCTGAAGTAAACCCTGAAAAGGGGCCGTGGCGCACCGCCGGCAGGTGCATCATGGCCCCCCTGATCTCCCCACAAACCGCGAATAAAGGCGCCTCACGTGTCCACAACGTCGCCCTCGAACTCGCTGGCCGCCTCTGCACAGGCTTCCCAGCGACGCACACCTTCTCCGCTACGCCCCCCGATGCTGTCGGGGCGCGTGGCGGATCGCTTGTTTGGCGCTCTCGCGCGTCTGGCCGCGCTGCTGACGCTGGGCCTGCTGCTGGCCATCCTGGCTTCGCTGCTGGTCGGCGCCTGGCCCGCCATCTATGAATACGGCCTGAGCTTTCTGGGCCGCAGCGTCTGGGACCCCGTTCGCAACGAATATGGCGGCCTGGTCATGATTTACGGCACGCTGGCCACTTCGGCCATCGCGTTGCTGATTGCGGTGCCCGTGAGCTTTGGCATCGCCCTGTTCCTCACCGAGCTGTCGCCCGCCTGGCTCAAGCGCCCGCTGGGCACCGCCGTCGAGCTGCTGGCCGCCGTGCCCTCCATCGTCTACGGCATGTGGGGCCTGATGGTCTTCGGTCCCGTGCTCTCCACCTATGTGCAGCAGCCGCTGCAAAAGCTGTTTCAGGGCGTTCCTTATCTGGAAGCCTTCGTGTCCGGCCCGCCCGTGGGCATCGGCATCCTGTCGGCCGGCATCATCCTGGCCATCATGATCATCCCCTTCATCGCCTCGGTGATGCGCGATGTGTTCGAGGTCACGCCGGCCCTGCTCAAGGAGTCGGCCTACGGCCTGGGCTCCACGACCTGGGAAGTGGTCTGGAAGGTCGTGCTGCCCTACACAAAGACCGGCGTGCTCGGTGGCGTGATGCTGGGTCTGGGCCGTGCGCTGGGCGAGACCATGGCCGTCACCTTCGTGATCGGCAACATGAACCAGCTCAACTCTCTGTCGGTCTTCGAGGCTGCCAATAGCATCACCTCGGCGCTGGCCAACGAGTTTGCCGAAGCGGGCGAAGGCCTGCACCAGGCTTCGCTGATCTATCTGGGCCTGGTGCTGTTCTTCATCACCTTCGTGGTGCTGGCCTGCTCCAAGGTGCTGCTCAACCGTCTGCAGAAGAATGAAGGAGCCCGCTCGTGAGCAGCACCTCCACCAAGATGATCAATGCCGCCGAACTGACGCGCGTGCGCCAGGCCAAGTACGCCAAGCGCAAGCGGGTGAACCAGGTGGCGCTGACCCTGTCGCTGGCTGCCATGGCCTTCGGCGTGTTCTGGCTGGTCTGGATCCTGTGGGAAACCATCACGCTGGGTATCGGCGGCCTGAGCCTGGCGCTGTTCAGCGAGATGACGCCTCCGCCCAATGAGGCGGGCGGCATTGCCAACGCCATCTTCGGCTCGCTGATCATGGTGGCGCTGGCCACCTTCGTCGGCACGCCCATCGGCGTGATGGCCGGTGTCTACCTGGCTGAATACGATGCGCGCGGCTGGCTGGCCAATACCACGCGCTTCGTCAACGACATCCTGCTGTCGGCGCCTTCCATCGTGATCGGCCTGTTCGTCTACACCGTGGTCGTGGCGCGCTTCAAGAGCTTTTCCGGCTACGCGGGCGTGGTGGCGCTGGCGCTGATCGTGATTCCCGTGGTCATCCGCACCACCGAGAACATGCTGGTGCTGGTGCCTGCCAGCCTGCGCGAAGCGGCCTATGCACTGGGCACGCCCAAGTGGAAGGTCATCATCATGGTGACGCTGCGTGCAGCGCGTGCCGGCGTGATCACCGGCGTGCTGCTGGCCGTGGCCCGCATTGCCGGGGAAACCGCTCCGCTGCTGTTCACGGCGCTGAACAACCAGTTCTGGAATGCCGACCTGTCCAAGCCCATGGCCAGCCTGCCGGTGACGATCTTCAAGTTCGCGATGAGCCCTTACGAGAATTGGCAGCAACTGGCCTGGGCCGGCGTGTTCCTGATCACCGTGGCGGTGCTCGGTCTCAATATCCTGGCGCGGTTCCTGACCCGCCAGAAGTAATGCAGCAATAAGCAATCAACAAGGACAAGGATCACGCAATGACTGCGACCTCTTCCACCGCGCTGAACTCCTCCAAGCTGACGGTTCGCGACCTGAACTTCTACTACGGCAAGTTCCACGCCCTCAAGGGCATCAACCTGGACATCCCCGAAAAGAAGGTCACGGCCTTCATCGGCCCGTCGGGCTGCGGCAAGTCCACGCTGCTGCGCACCTTCAACCGCATGTTCGAGCTGTACCCCGAGCAGCGCGCCGAAGGCCAGATCATGCTGGACGGCGAGAACCTGCTGACCAGCAAGCAGGACGTGGCGCTGATCCGCGCCAAGGTGGGCATGGTCTTCCAGAAGCCCACGCCGTTTCCCATGTCCATCTACGACAACATCGCCTTCGGCGTGAAGCTGTTTGAAAACCTCAGCTCCTCCGACATGGACGACCGGGTCGAATGGGCACTGCGCAAGGCGGCCCTGTGGGGCGAGGTCAAGGACAAGCTGCAGCAAAGCGGCTCGGGCCTGTCCGGCGGCCAGCAGCAGCGCCTGTGCATCGCGCGCGGCATTGCCATCAAGCCAGAAGTGCTGCTGCTCGACGAGCCCTGCTCGGCCCTGGACCCGATCTCCACGGCCAAGATCGAGGAGCTGATTGCCGAGCTGAAGAACGACTACACCGTCGTCATCGTGACGCACAACATGCAGCAGGCAGCGCGCTGCAGCGACTACACGGCCTACATGTACCTGGGCGATCTGGTGGAGTTCGGAGACACCGAGCAGATGTTCTTCAAGCCCCAGCGCAAGGAAACGGAAGACTACATCACAGGCCGCTTCGGCTGAGCAGGAGCAATCGATGAACGAAAAACACCTTTCCAGCCAGTTCGACAGCGAACTCAACCGCGTCTCTGCGCGCGTCATGGAGCTCGGCGGCCTGGTCGAGTCCCAGATCCGCCAGGCGGTCTATGCGCTGTCGCGCTTCAGCATCGAGGCCGTGGAGCAGGTCGATGCCGCGGAAAAGCGCGTCAACGCCATGGAAGTGGAGATCGACCACGAGCTCTCGTCCATCATCGCCCGGCGCCAGCCCACGGCGCGCGACCTGCGCCTGCTGATCGCCTTCTCCAAGGCCACGGCCAATCTGGAGCGCATGGGTGACGAAGCGCACAAGATGGCGCGGATGGTCAAGTCCATCATCGAAAGCGGTGCTGCGCGCTCCCTGCCCACCGGCGACCTGCGCACGGCGGCCGAGATGGCCTCGGGCCTGCTGCGCAAGACGCTGGACGCCTTTGCACGCCTGGACACCAAGGCGGCCGTGGCCATCCTCAAGGAAGATGATCTGATCGACCAGGAGTTCGACGGCTTCGTGCGCAAGCTCATCACCTACATGATGGAAGACCCGCGCACCATCTCGGCCAGCCTGGACCTGCTGTTCCTGGCCAAGGCCATTGAGCGCATCGGCGACCATTCCAAGAATGTGGCCGAGCTGATCATCTATCTGGTGGAGGGCAAGGATGTCCGTCACCAGACCATGGATGCCATTGAGTCGGCAGTGCTGTAAGTGCCGGAGGCGAACAACGGATGAAGAAGATGCCCATGGTCCTCATCGTCGAGGACGAGCCCGCCATCGCGGAGCTGATCGCTGTCAACCTGCGGCACAACGGCTTCCAGCCGGTCTGGGCCGAGGATGGCGTGACGGCTCAGCGCGAGCTGGATGCCGTGCTGCCCGACGTGATCCTGCTTGACTGGATGCTGCCCGGCGCCAGCGGCCTGTCCCTGGCGCGCAAATGGCGCGCGGACAGCCGCACCAAGGCCGTGCCCATTCTGATGCTCACGGCGCGCGGCGATGAACCGGACAAGGTGGCGGGGCTCGATGCGGGCGCCGATGACTACATCACCAAGCCCTTCTCGACCCAGGAGCTGCTCGCGCGCATCCGTGCCGTGCTGCGGCGCCGTGCGCCCGAGCAGATTCAGGACAAGGTCAATATCGGCGAGCTGGTGCTCGATGCCGCCGCGCACCGCGTGAGCTGGCAGGGCGACATGATCAAGGTGGGGCCCACCGAGTTCAAGCTGCTGCACTATCTGATGAAGCACCCCGAGCGCGTGCACAGCCGTGCCCAGTTGCTGGACAAGGTCTGGGGCGATCACGTCTTCATCGAGGAGCGCACGGTGGACGTGCACGTCAAGCGGCTGCGCGAGGCGCTGGGCATGGCCGGTGCATTGATCGAGACGGTACGCGGCGCCGGCTACCGGCTCAGCGCGCAGGCGCTGGCCTGAGGCCGTTTTTTCCGCATGAATCCACGCATGGCCTTCACGGGTCATGCCAGGGCGCCGCTGCCCCGGGCAGCGAATACAACGCAAAGAAGGCGCAAGTATGGGTTGGCGAGGTTTTCGCTTGTTGGCGTCCCAGATCGCGGGCGCATTGCTGGGCTGGTGGCTCTGGGGCGTCATGTCCGCCTCCAGCCCCGGCATGGCCGCCCAGGCCGTGGCGGCCCTGACGGGAGCGCTGTGCGCGGGCTGGATCTGGTGGCTGGTGGACAGCTGGAACGCCATGCGCCTGCTGTCCTGGCTGCGCCAGTCGGAGTTGCGGGAGGCGCCCGAGCTCAGCGGCATCTGGGGTGAGGCCAGCGTGCGCATGCGCCGGTGGCTGCGCCAGAGCGTGCAGCAGGTGCAGCAGGGCGATCAGCGCCTCAACGACATTCTTTCCGCCCTGCAGGCCAGCCCCAATGGCGTGGTCCTGCTGGATGCCGATGGACGTATCGAGTGGTGCAACCAGATCGCGGCGCGGCAGTTCGGCTTCGATGCCGAACGCGACCTGCTGCAAAGCATTGGCAACCTGGTGCGCGACCCCGAGTTCAGCGCCTATTTCGCCACCCAGGATTTCTCACGCGACCTGGTCATGCAGGGCCGCGAAAGCACGGCCTCGCGGCCCGTCAAGCTGTCGGTGCAGCTGTATGGCTATGGCGAAGGGCGCAAGCTGCTGCTGGCGCGCGATGTCACCGCGGTGGAGCAGGCAGAGGCCATGCGCCGCGACTTCGTGGCCAATGTCTCGCATGAAATCCGCACGCCGCTGACCGTGCTCGTGGGCTTTGTGGAGACGCTGCAGAACCTGCCGCTGGAGCCCGAGGAGCGCAACCGCTACCTGGGACTGATGGCCCAGCAGGCCGAGCGCATGCAGCATCTGGTGGAAGACCTGCTGGCGCTGTCGCGCCTGGAGGGCAGCCCCTTGCCCAGCAGCAACGAATGGGTGCCCGTGGCCCAGCTGATGCAGCGCTGCGAGAACGAGGCGCGCGGCCTGTCTTCCATGCTCACGCGCAAGCAATCCCTGCCGCATGCGCTGAGCTTTCCGTCGGCCGAGATGCTGGCGCAGGCCGGTGAGGTGGCCGGCGCCAGCGCCGAGCTGCAAAGCGCTTTCTCCAACCTGCTGGCCAACGCCATGCGCTACACGCCGGCAGGCGGGCGCATCGAGGTGACCTGGGAGAGCCTGCCTGATGGATCGGCACGCTTTGCCGTGCAGGACTCCGGGCCAGGCATCGAACCCAAGCACCTGGCACGTCTGACAGAACGCTTTTACCGTGTGGACCGCAGCCGTTCGCGCGACACCGGCGGCACGGGCCTGGGCCTGGCCATCGTCAAGCATGTGCTGCAGCGCCATGGCGCCAAGCTGGGCATCACCAGCGCGCCGGGCCAGGGGTCGGAGTTTTCCGTGACCTTTCCGGCCAGCCGTGTCCGCATCGCGGCCCCAGGCACACGCGAAGTCGGCGAGGCCCGCGAAAGCCGCGCCGCATAGGCGTGGCCCCGTGTGAACGGCCGTTGCCGTTCAGCGGCTTGTGGCTTTGCGCACGATGGCGCTGAACACCAGGGCCGTCACCAGCAGCGCACAGGCACTGCTGGCCCAGAACGGGGCGGGCGTGCCATGGTGCAGCCAGGCGGGCAGGGCGCTGTCCGTGCCGTAGGCCAGCCAGTATCCGCCGGCCAGTCCGCCGCCCCACAGCAGCAGGCAGTAGATGACCAGCGGCGCCACGGTGATGCGGTAGCAGCGCAGCACGAAGAGGCAGAAGGTCTGCACGGCGTCGGCCACATGGTAGGCAGCCACCCAGGCCAGCAGGCTGGCGGTAGTGGACACCACCTCGGGGTTGCTGCTGTAGATGCTGGCCAGGCCCTCGCGGGACAGGAACAGTGCCGAGGCCAGCACCAGTCCACCCGTTGCCGCAAGCCGCCATCCCATGGTGACAAGGCGGCGCGCCATGGCCTCGTCCCCCGCGCCGCGCCAGTAGCTGATCCGCGCGCTGGTGGCAATCGCCAGGGACAGGGGCACCATGTAGCACAGCGCCGCAAGATTGGCAGCAATCTGGTGGCTGGCCGAGGACAGCGTGCCCTGGCGCGCCACGAACAAGGCCATCAGCGTGAACGAGGTCACCTCCACCAAAATTGCCAGCCCTGCAGGAACGCCCAGTCGAGCGAACTGCGCCAGTTGCGGCCAGTCCGGGGGCTCCATGCGCTGCCACAGCGCCAGGGGCGCATACAGGCGCTGGCTGCGCATCAGCACGAATGCGAGGGCAACCATGGCGTAGTTCACCACCAGCGTGGCCCAGGCACAGCCCTCGGCGCCCAGCGCAGGCAGGCCGGCGCCGCCAAAGGCCAGCCAGATCGACAGGGGGATTTTCAGCAGCAGCGACAGCAACTGCAGCCAGGTCACCAGCAGGGGATGGCCCAGCGCCTGGTTCAGTGTGCTGTAGATGCGAAACAGCAGCGCGGCCGGAAGGCTCCAGGCCAGCACCGAAAGATAGGCCCGCACCTCCACCTGCAGCGGTGGCGGCACATCGGCCCAGCGCAGCAGCGCATCGGGAAACAGCAGCACGCCCATGCCCAGGGCGCAGGCGGCCAGCAGCATGTACATGGCCTGGCGCAGCGTGCGGCCTATGGCCTCGGGCTGTCCGGCGCCGCGATGCTCGGCCCACAGCGGCAGCAGGGCCTGGAAGATGCCCATCAGCGAGACATAGACACTCACGAAGATGGCCGAGCCCACGGACAGCGCTGCCAGCGCTTCTTCGGCGTAGCGGCCCGCCACGATGGTGTCGGTCACGCCGAAGGCCATCACCGCCAGCTGTCCGGCCAGCACGGTCAGCGCGTGCTGGGCGATGGTGCGCCGTTCGGTGCCCAGTGGCGCGCGCGCGGGCTGGCTCATGGCCTGGCCTGGGCGCGGCTCGCCTGAGGCCTGCGCTTCAAGACCAGCAGGAAGTCCTTGCGATCGGTGGGGCGCACCACGCGGGCCACGGTTTCCCAGGTGCCCTGCAGGCGCGCGCTGTGCGGGTCCAGCCAGGTTTCTTCCTCGGCCACCATCCAGTCGCAGCGTGCGGCGCCGGCCATGCTCAGGCGTTGGGTGTCGATGTCGCCGTAAAACCGCAGCGCCGCAATGTGGGCGCGGGGCAGGCCATAGGTTTGCACGCAGCTGCCGTCCTTGGGCAGTTCGGCCAGCACCTGGCGCATCTGCGGCTCGAAGCTGCGCGCGTGGTCCAGCAGCGGCAGCCACAGCGTCATCAGCAGCAGCCAGCCCAGCGTGGCGCCGCTGGCCGGCAGCACCAGGCTCTTCCAGATGGCGGCGCGGTTGCGCGATGTGCGCCAGGCGACGAGCACGCACCAGGCCAAGGTGGCGGCAACCGCCACGGCGAAGGAGAGCACCGAGAATTCCGGCGTGAACTGCGGAGCCAGCCTGGCCACATTGGCAGCCGGCTTGGCGGGAATGCCTGTCTGCAGCGAAAGCCAGATCACCCAGATGGCAATGGCGGCGGCGCTGAAGAACAGCAGGGTGAACCAGTCGATCAATGCGCTGATGCTGCGGCGCAGCGTCGGCAGGGCAAAGGCTGCCAGCGTGGCGATGGCGGGCAGGCCCAGCAGCAGGGCACGGTCCGCAGGCAGCGTGCTCAGCGAAGCGATCACCGGAATGACGGCGAACCACAGCGGCAGCGCCAGATGGGGATAGCGGCGAGGCGCGGCGATCTGGCGGCGCCAGACCCACAGGGTCCACATGGCCAGCGGCCAGGCCGGCCAGCTGAACCACAGCAGCAGCCTGACCAGGCTTTGCCATTCCTTGGCGGTGCCGCTGTCCACAAGGCGCCAGGCCCATTGGTCCAGCCACCAGGACAGTGCAGCCGCCAGCAGCGTGACCCCCAGCCACAGCGCGGTCCAGATGCGCGCCTCGCGCGGCGCGGGCGAGGGCTCGTCACCCCAGGTGCGCGAGAAAAACGCCATGGTCGCACCGCCCAGGCCGAACAGCGTGGCCACGGTGGGCGCGCCGCTCAGCGCCAGGCCCGGCAGGCCCAGCAGCAGCGCCAGCATGGCGGTGCGGCCGTGGTAGGGCATGGCTGCGGCGGCAAAGAACAGCAGGGCCGCGCAGCCGAGCTGGGTCATGTAGCTGGTGGTTTCATGGGAAAGCTGGGCCAGGCCCAGGCAGGCCACCAGGGCCAGCAGGCCGCCATCGGCCATGGCGCGCGCATAGTCGGTGGGCTGTGCCTCGCCGCCGAAGGCGAAGGCCACGGGGCGCGCGCCCGGCGTGCGCGCCAGGTAGTACACGCCCCACCAGGTGGCCGTCAGCGTAAGCACCAGCATGGCGATGAAGGGCAGGCGTGCCGCCATCTCCAGATGCAGCCAGGAAGGCGCTCCCTGCATGGCCAGCGCGCCAAGCCAGTACGACAGCAGGCCCTCGGATTCGGGCAGCAGGCCCGCCATGCGCGGTGCCAGCCACGAGGTATGGCCCAGGGCCAGCTCCCGCATGTAGCCGAAGGCCTCCATGTCGGCCATGCGCCAGGGGCTGCGCCCCACATATCCGGGCACGACATAGGCCAGGCACAGCAGCAGCAGCGACCAGCGGGGCAGGCGGCGCACGGCGCTTTGGGCAACGATGGCAGGGGTGGGCTGGTTCACTCACAGGACTTTCTGCAACGGAGGGCGCAAGAATACGCGAAGCAAGGGCCTCGAAAAGCGTGGAACATGGCTGGCCGGCAGGGATTGGCCGGACTGCGAAAAACAAAAGGGCAGCGCGGTTGCCCGTGCTGCCCTTCTGGCCGGAGAAGCAGGATTTACTTCTTGCCGAAACGGTTGCGGAAGCGCTCCACACGGCCGCCCATGTTGTCCACCGACTTTTGCGTGCCGGTGTAGAACGGGTGCGACTCGGACGAGGTGTCCAGCTTGAACAGGGGGTAGTCCTTGCCTTCGAAGGTTTCGGTTTCCTTCGTGTTCACGCAGGAGCGGGTCACGAACTTGAAGCCGTTGGACAGGTCCACGAACAGAACTTCGCGGTAGTTGGGGTGGATGCCTTCTTTCATGATCTTTCCTTCTGATGCAAGTGCGGTAGCCGTGCCTGACCCGCTGCAACCTTTGTAGCGGTTCAAATCAAGCGTACTTTCCGCAAGAAAAAGCCCTGCATTATCGCATAGTGCTCAGTTGCGTGCCAAGCCGGCGGGCCTGGGGCCCGTGTACGCCGCGCGTGGCCGAATGATCTGCCGTGTGGCGCGCTGCTCCAGCGCCTGTGCCAGCCAGCCAGCGCAGCGGCCCAGCGCGAACAGCCCGAAGGCGCTGCCCGTCGGCAACTGCAGGTGCCGCCGCAGGGCCACCAATGCGAAATCGACCGAAGGGGCCAGGCCAGTGAGTGCCATCACTTCGGCCGCCAGGGCCGCCGCCGGTCCCTGCCTGGGCAGCATTTCCAGCAGCAGGGCGGCGCGCACATCGCCTTCGGGGTAGAGGTGGTGGCCGAAGCCGGGCAGGGTCTCGCCGCGCGCCAGGCGCTGGCGCAGGCGTGCCGGGGCCTGCGCCTCGCCCAGCTCGTCCCAGAGCGCCTCGACGCGCGCGGTCGTGCCGCCGTGGCGCCCGCCCGTCAGGGCGGCAAGTCCTCCCACCACGGCCGCCCGCAGGCTGGCGCCCGTGGACGCCACGCAGCGCGCCGTGAAGCCGGAGGCGTTGAGTTCATGGTCGGCGCACAGCACCAGGGCCATGCGCACCAGGTCGGCGCCTTGTGTGTCCAGCGCCCAAGCCTGGGCGCATTGCAGGTGGATGGGGGCCTTGTCCGGCGCCGTGCCCAGCAGGCAGGCCGCCAGCAGGCGCAGGAGCGCTCCGCAGCCTGCCGCCAGCCGTTCGGGCGATTGCTGCCATGCGGCAGTGGCCGCGTCATCGCTGGCGACGGTGAACAGGGCCAGCAGCGTGTTTTCGCAAGGCTGGCCGGCCATGCGCTGCTGCAGGTCGGCCAGCACAGGGGCGGCCTCCACGGCGTGTGCGGCGAAGGCGGCATCGGCCGGGTATTGCCAGAGCAGGGCGGCGGCCTCTTCCAGCGTGTGCGAGCGTGCCCAGTCCACGGCGTCCTCGCCACGGTAGTAGAGGCGGCCCTGTTCTATCAGCGTGATCGATGACTCCAGCACCGGCAGTCCCCAGTTGAGCGCGGCCTGGGCGACTTCGCGGGGTTTGCGGCCCTGCCCGCGCTGGCGCGCGAGCTGCTCGACCTCTTCGCGCAGGTAGCGGCTTTCGCGCGGCGTGTCTGCCGCGTGGGCGTGCAGCAGTCCTCGGCTGACATAGGCATACAGCGTGGCGCGGCTCACGCCCAGCAGTGCGGTGGCTTCGGTCGAGTTCAGGTAGTCGGGCATGGATGTGATGATATGTTGATTTATTCAATCAATATTGACAATATTTTCTGGAAATCTATGGTGCGAGTTCCAACCCTTGTTTCCGTTGCCAGGAGTGCTCCATGTCCAGTCTTCCGTCCCCTTGCGCTTTTGATCACTGCGCCGCCCAGATCTGGGCGGCACTGGAAGGTGCCCAGGGCGCGCTGCACCGCCTGGAGATGCGCGGGCAAGGCGCCTTGGCCTCGGTGTTTCCGGTCTCCGATCTGGCGGCGGCCAGCCTGGGTGTGGCAGGCCTTGCCATCTCCGAGCTGGTGGCCCAATGCGGCGCTGCCGCGCCGCAGGTGGTGGTGGACCGCAGGCTCGCGTCCCTGTGGTTTGGCAGCAGCCTGCATCCACTGGGCTGGGAGATGCCCGCGCTGTGGGACGCCGTGGCCGGTGACTACCGCACGGCCGATGGCTGGATCCGCCTGCATACCAATGCGCCCCACCACCGCGCAGCGGCACTGGCCGTGCTCGGCGCGCCGGCCAACCGGGAGGCTGTGGCGACGGCGGCCAGGCGCTGGGCGGCGCATGAATTGGAGTCGGCCGTTGTCGCGCAGGGCGGCTGTGCCGCCGCCATGCGCGGGCTGGCTGCCTGGGCTGCGCATCCGCAGGGGCAGGCCGTGCAGCAGGAGCCTTTGCTGGCGTGGCAGATGCATCCGCAGCCGGGCCAGCCCTTCAGTTTCAGTGCTGGTGCGTGGCAGCCATCGGCGCAGCGGCCGCTGCAGGGGCTGCGCGTGCTGGATCTGACGCGCATCCTGGCCGGTCCCGCCGCCACGCGCTGGCTGGCGGGCCATGGTGCCGAGGTGCTGCGCATCGATCCGCCCGGTTGGGAGGAGCCGGGTACGGTGCCTGAAGTCACGCTGGGCAAGCGCTGTGCCCGGCTGGACCTGCGCGCGCCCCAGGATCGTGCCGTGTTCGAGCAACTGCTGGCCGGCGCCGACGTGCTGGTCCATGGTTACCGGGACGGTGCGCTGGAGGGGCTGGGATTCGGGGCCGCGTGGCGCCGTCGGCTGAATCCCTCGCTCATCGATGTGTCGCTCAACGCCTATGGATGGAGCGGGCCCTGGCAGCAGCGGCGCGGCTTCGACAGCCTGGTGCAGATGAGCGCCGGCATTGCCGATGCAGGCATGCACCGGCTGGGCCGTGACCGGCCCACGCCCCTGCCGCTGCAGGCGCTGGACCACGCCACCGGCTATCTGATGGCTGCCGCCGTGGTGATGGCGCTGGTGCGGCGCATGCAGGGGCAAGGCGGCAGCACGGTGCGCGCCTCGTTGGCGCGCACGGCGCATCTTCTGGCGGGGCATGGCGTGGGCGACCCGGATGCCTGCCCGCTGGCGCCGGTGAACGGTGCCGAGGATTTCAGCGCGGCGATCGAGGCGACCTCCTGGGGCGCGGCGCGGCGCCTGCGGGCGCCGGTGGAGGTGGCGGGTGCGCCCATGCACTGGGAGCGCGCGGCCTGTGCGCTGGGCACCTCTGTCGCAGCGTGGTGAGACGGGCGGCTGGAATGCAAAACGCCCCGCGTGAGCGAGGCGTCTGTGGGGGCCGTGGGCTGGATCTCTGAGATCAGCCGCCGCGGCGCATCATGTCGAAGAAGTCCACGTTGGTCTTCGTGGCCCGCATGTTCTTGATCATCAGCTCCATGGCCTCGATCTCGTCCATGTTGTACATGAACTGGCGCAGGATGCGGGTCTTTTGCAGGATCTCGGGAGCCAGCAGCAGTTCTTCGCGGCGTGTGCCGCTCTTGTTGAGTTCGATGGCGGGGAACACGCGCTTTTCGTAGAGACGGCGGTTCAGGGCCAGTTCGCTGTTGCCCGTGCCCTTGAACTCTTCGAAGATCACTTCGTCCATGCGGCTGCCGGTATCGACCAGGGCCGTGGCGATGATGGTCAGCGAGCCGCCTTCTTCCACATTGCGTGCCGCGCCGAAGAAGCGCTTGGGGCGCTGCAGGGCGTTGGAGTCCACGCCGCCCGACAGCACCTTGCCCGACGAGGGCACGACGTTGTTGTAAGCGCGGGCCAGGCGGGTGATGGAGTCCAGCAGGATGACCACGTCCTTCTTGAGCTCGACCAGGCGCTTGGCGCGCTCGATCACCATCTCGGCCACGTGCACGTGGCGCGTGGCGGGCTCGTCGAAGGTGGAGGCGATGATTTCGCCCTTGACCGAGCGCTGCATCTCGGTCACTTCTTCGGGGCGCTCATCGACCAGCAGCACCATCAGGTGCACGTCGGGATGGTTGGCCGTGATGGAGTGGGCGATGCTCTGCATCATCATGGTCTTGCCGCTCTTGGGCGGTGCGACGATCAGCGCGCGCTGGCCGCGGCCGATGGGGGCGATGATGTCGATGATGCGGCCGGTGATGTTCTCCTCACCCTTGATCTCGCGCTCCAGGCGCAGCTGCTGGGTGGGGAACAGGGGGGTCAGATTCTCGAACAGCACCTTGTGCTTGTTCTGCTCGGGCGAGCCGCCGTTGACGGAGTCGAGCTTGGTCAGTGCGAAGTAGCGCTCGCCATCCTTGGGCGTGCGCACCTCACCTTCGATCATGTCGCCGGTGTGCAGGTTGAAGCGGCGGACCTGGCTGGGCGAGATGTAGATGTCGTCGGTGCTGGCCGTGTAGCTGGTGTCGGGGCTGCGCAGAAAGCCGAAACCGTCCGGCAGGATTTCCAGCACGCCGTCGGCGAACACTTGTTCGCCTGCCTTGGCTCGCTTTTTGATGATGGCGAACATCAACTCTTGCTTGCGCATGCGACCGACGTTTTCGATCTCAAGCGCTTCGGCCTGCTTCAGGACTTCAGACACGTGCAGTGCCTTGAGTTCATTAAGGTGCATGGAGTGACTCCAGAACGGAGTGGAAAGAAACCAGGGGAAGGCGTTGAGCCAAGCGAAACACTGTGGAAGTGGGCTGGCTTGCCTGAGGGTCTCAGCGCGGCCTTCAATGCATAAGGCCGGTGATGAAGGGCATTATGACAGGAAAAAATCCGCAGGTCACAGGGAAATTTGCACTGGCGCCTCGTTTATGCGCCAGTGCGATGCGGTGCTGCGGCCAACGCCGGCCCGCATCTGTGACGGCCCCGTGTGCGGGGCCGTCGGGGGAATCAGGCCAGGTGCTGTTCCAGGAAAGCGGACAGCTGTGCCTTGTTGAGGGCGCCCACCTTGGTGGCGGCCAGCTGGCCATCCTTGAACAGCATCAGCGTGGGAATGCCGCGGATGCCGAACTTGGCGGGGATCTCGCGGTTCTCGTCCACATTCATCTTGGCGATGGACAGCTTTTCCTTGTAGGTCTGCGCTGCTTCGTCGAGGATGGGGGCGATCATCTTGCAGGGGCCGCACCATTCGGCCCAGTAATCGACCAGCACCGTGGTGCCAGGCTGCAAGACGTCGGCTTCAAAGCTTGCGTCGGAGATGTGTTTGATCAGTTCGCTGGCCATGGGTGGAGTCCTTGATTTTTCGCAATGAGGAAGGCGCAGGAAAATCCGCACCGCAAAAAGATTGTGACAGAAACCTATCACCTGCTGCACCGTATGGGCGGTAGCTCAATGCTATGACTGTCATAGCTGTTTATGGGGTGGCGACAGGGTTGCCGGGACTCCGGGAATTAGTGGCGCCTGCGCGCAGACCGGCCTGCGGCAGGGTATTCTGCGCGCCCGCGCTGCAGGCATATGTGCCGGCCGTCAGCGCCAAGTTGAATGCGAGCATGGAATGGAAACTGATGTGATGGATGCTTTTGAACCCGGTGCGGCAGCGCGCACGATGGACTGCGATGTGGCGGTGATCGGTGCGGGGCCTGCGGGCCTGATGGCGGCCGAAGGGCTGGCCGGCAAGGGGCTGGATGTCCATGTGTTCGAGGCCAAGTCCTCCGCTGGGCGCAAGTTCCTCATGGCCGGCAAGGGCGGGCTCAACCTGACCCATTCCGAAAACCTGCCCGCCTTTGTCTCCCGCTACGGCGAGCGCAGTGCCGAGGTGTCGCGCTGGCTGGAGCTGCTGTCGCCGGATCAACTGCGTGCCTGGGCCGGTGAACTGGGCGTGGAAACCTTTGTGGGCAGCTCGGGCCGCGTATTCCCCAAGGACATGAAGGCTGCGCCCTTGCTGCGTGCCTGGCTGGTGCGTGTGCAGACCCAGGGCGTGGTGCTGCACACGCGCCACCGCTGGGTGGGCTGGCAGGACGGCGATGCGCTGGGCTTTGATACACCCGAAGGGCGGCTGCAGGTGCGGGCAAGGGCCGTGGTGCTGGCATTGGGTGGTGGCAGCTGGGCGCGCCTGGGCTCGGATGGCGCCTGGCTGCCCTTGCTGGAACAGCGCGGTGTTGAAGTCGCTGTGTTGAAGCCTTCCAACTGCGGGTTCGATGTGGGTCTGGATGGCGCGGCTTCGGGCGGACAGATCGATCGCCGGGAGTTCATGGCCGAGCTGCTGGGCGCCAGCCCCCAGCCTGCGCGCGGCTGGAGTCCTTATTTCACCGAGCGCTTTGCAGGTCAGCCGTTCAAGTCTGTGGCGCTGTCCTTTGATGATGGCAAGGGCCATGTTTTCTCGCGCAAGGGCGAATTCGTTGCCACGACCACGGGCGTGGAAGGCAGCCTGATCTATGCCGTCTCTGCGGCGTTGCGCGAAGCCATTGCGCGCGACGGGCAGGCCACCGTCCATCTCGACCTGCTGCCCCAGTTGACGCCCGAGCGCGTGCTGGTGGAAGTGCGCCATCCGCGCGGCTCGCGCAGCCTGGCCAGCCATCTGAAGGGGCGCCTGGGCCTGGACGGCATCAAGGCCGCCGTGCTGCATGAGGTGCTGGGCAAGGAAGGTGTGGCCGACCCTGTGCGGCTGGCCCATGCCATCAAGGCCCTGCCCATCACCGTGGTGGCGGCCCGACCCATTGACGAGGCCATCAGCACGGCAGGCGGCGTGCGGCTGGAAGCCCTGGACGCCAACGGCATGTGCGCAGCCGCTCCTGGCGTTTTCTGCGCCGGCGAGATGCTGGACTGGGAGGCTCCCACGGGCGGCTACCTGCTGACGGCGTGCATGGCCAGCGGCCTGCAGGCGGCGCAAGGCGTTGCGCGCTATCTCAAAGTGGATGGCGCAGAGCGTTAAGGAGGAGAGGGTGCCGCAGCGGGCCTGGACGGGGCAGGCGCCCGCAGGGCCTGCTGTTCAATGAAGGTGACGAGCCTTGCCCTCGGCACTGGTTTCACGGTTAGGGCTGCTTGGTTCCCCACCTGACCCGGTTGGCCGCTTCCCCATGCGAGGAGGCCCGTCACTCTCGATTATAGGGGCAAACACCGGGCCGCCCGGACGACATGGCCGGCCAAACCCGGGTCGCCTCGGGCAAGGGCGCCCAGCCCCGTAGAATCGCGGGATGTCTTATCTTGTGCTGGCCCGCAAATACCGCCCCCGCAATTTCTCTGAAATGGTGGGGCAGGAGCATGTCGTTCAGGCGCTCACCAATGCCCTGACGCAGCAGCGCCTGCACCATGCCTATCTGTTCACCGGCACGCGCGGCGTGGGCAAGACCACGGTCTCGCGCATTCTGGCCAAGTCGCTCAACTGCCAGGGCGCCGATGGCCAGGGCGGCATCACGGCAACGCCCTGCGGCGTCTGTGCGGCCTGTACCGAAATCGACAGCGGGCGCTTTCCCGACTACACGGAGCTGGACGCTGCCTCCAATCGTGGCGTGGACGAGGTGCAGAGCCTGCTGGAGCAGGCTGTCTACAAGCCGGTGCAGGGACGCTTCAAGGTCTTCATGATCGACGAAGTGCACATGCTCACGAACACGGCCTTCAACGCCATGCTCAAGACGCTGGAGGAGCCGCCCGAATACCTGAAGTTCGTGCTGGCCACCACCGATCCGCAGAAGGTGCCCGTGACCGTGCTCAGCCGCTGCCTGCAGTTCAACCTGCGGCCCATGGCGCCCGAGACCGTGCTGGAGCATCTGGGCCAGGTGCTGGGGCAGGAAGGCGTGGCCTCCGAGCCCCAGGCCCTGCGCCTGCTGTCGCGAGCCGCGCGTGGCTCCATGCGCGATGCGCTGTCGCTGACCGACCAGGCAATCGCCTTTGGCAGCGGACAGCTGCAGGAGGCCACGGTGCGCCAGATGCTGGGCAGCGTGGACCGCAGCCATGTGTTCCGCCTGATCGAGGCACTCGCCCAGGCTGATGGCCAGGTGGTTGTGGAAACCTCCGAGGCGCTGCGCCGCAATGGCCTGTCTGCCGCCTCCACGCTGGAGGAAATGTGCGCCGTGCTGCAGCGCATGGCCGTGGCACAGGCCGTGCCGCAGATGGCCGCCGACGCCAGCGATCCAGAGGCCGCAGAGATCGCCCGCCTTGCGGTGCTGATGCCGCGCGACGAGACCCAGCTGCTCTACAGCATCTGCCTGCATGGCCGGGCCGAACTGGGCCTGGCACCCGACGAGTACGCGGCGCTGACCATGGCGCTGCTGCGGCTGCTGGCGTTCAAGCCGCAATCTGCAGAGCCCGCCCCGGGCGCGGCTGAAAAAAAAACTCCAGCGCTGACCCCCTCCACGGCGAAGCCTGAATCTCCCGCGCCCGTTGCGCAGGCGCGGCCCGCACAGCCCGCTGTGCCTGAGGCTCCCGCTGCCCCAGCCAAGGCGGCCATGCCCGTCCCGGTCGCGCCTCCTGCTCCTGTCGCGCCTGTCGCGCCTGCCGCATCTCCCGTGACCGCTGCGCCCGCCGTGGTCGCTCCCGTGGTGCAAGCCGTTGCGGCTGCAGCGCCTGTTCAGGCGCCCGTGGCCGTGGCCGCGGTTGCCAGGCCGGAACCCGTGCTTGCGCCTGTCCAGGAGGCCAGGCCTTCCGCTGCTCCAGAGGTGCAGCCGGCCGCCCGTGTCGCCCAAGGGCCCCTGGACGAGCCTGTGGATGAGCCCGTGGACGATGTGCAGGAAGACGAAGACTCTTCTGCCGATGAGGCGCCGCAGGCGCAGGATGCCGATGCGCCCGACGAGGGTGCCTGGGCCGGGATGCCCGATGAAGGCTGGGCCGACGAAGGCCGCTGGAGCGATGACGGAGATCTGGCCCTTGAGCCGCCTGCCGCTGCCGTGGCACGGCAGGCCGAACCGCAGATCGACACTCAGATCGATGTGCAGGACTTCGCTCCCGAACGTGGCCGCCATTCCCCCGGTGCGCCACCCGCGCCGACCGTGGAGCGCACGCCCGAGGGCGATGTCTGGCACGCTGCCGTCCAGCAACTGGTGCAGGCCGAGGCCGTCACGGCGCTGGCGCGGCAACTGGCGCTGCAGTCGCAACTGGTGGCGCGCGATGGCGATGCATGGACGCTGCGCGTGGAAAGCAGCTCGCTGGCCCAGCCCGCCACGCGTGAGCGCCTGCGTGCAGCGCTGGAGGCTGCCGGCCTGGCCCGGCAACTGCATGTGGAGCAAGGCGCCGTGGTGGACAGCCCCGCGCGGCGCAATGCGGTGGCCAGCCATGAGCGCCAGCGCATTGCAGAAGACATCGTAATGAATCATTCTCTGGTGCAGACCCTGATCCGCAGCCATGGCGCGAAAATCGTGCCCGGCAGTATCAAGCCCGTATCCATTCAGCCCTGACACGCTCCAGAGCGTTTCGTTTTTACCCTACAGAAGAAGGAACTCACATGTTCAACAAAGGACAACTGGCCGGCCTGATGAAGCAAGCCCAGGCCATGCAGGACAACCTCAAGAAGGCTCAGGATGAACTGGGCAACATCGAGGTGGAAGGTGAATCGGGCGCGGGCCTCGTGAAGGTGGTCATGACCTGCAAGCACGACGTCAAGCGCATCACCATCGACCCCAGCCTGCTGGCCGAAGACAAGGACATGCTGGAAGACCTGGTGGCTGCCGCCTTCAACGCCGCCGTGCGCAAGGCCGAAGAGACTTCCAACGAGAAGATGGGCAAGCTCACGGCCGGCATGCCCGGCCTGCCGGGCGGCATGAAGTTCCCGTTCTGAGGCAGGCCCCAGCGGTTGTGCCGAACAGCCTGGAGAGGCCATGCCGGCTTCTCCAACTGCCCACTCGTGTGGAGTGGCCATCGAGCGATCTGCCCCTGCAGATCGCTTTTTTTCTGAGAACCTTCTCCATTGAAAGGAAGCTGCCATGTCGGACGTGCAATCGCTCGATGGCCTGATCGAGGCCTTGCGCAGGCTCCCGGGTGTGGGCATCAAGTCGGCGCAGCGCATGGCCTTCCACCTGCTGCAGCGCGACCAGGACGGCGCGCGGCAACTGGCCCGTGCCCTGACCACGGCCGTGGAGTCGGTCACCCACTGCGAGCGCTGCCATACCTTCACCGAAGGCCGCATCTGCTCCATCTGCCAGGATGAAGGGCGCGACGCGGCCCGGCTGTGCGTGGTGGAGGCGCCCGCCGATATGGCGGCCATGGAGCGCACGGGTGCCTACCAGGGCTATTACTACGTGCTGATGGGGCGGCTGTCGCCACTCGACGGCATAGGTCCGCGCGATCTGAACCTGTCATCCCTGCTGGAGCGTGCCGGCGACGGCAAGGTGCAGGAGGTGATCCTGGCCACCAGCTTCACGGCCGAAGGCGAGGCCACGGCCCATGCGATCAGCGAGGCCCTGAAGGCGCGCGGCATCCATGTGACGCGGCTGGCGCGCGGCGTGCCCATAGGCAGCGAACTCGAATACGTGGACCTGGGTACGATCGCCCATGCGCTGGTGGACCGCCGGTAGTGGCCGAGGCGGCTGGCGTTTCTTGTCTATTCATCAGGAGCCTGTATGCCGACCTCTGTCATCCTGCCGCCCGGCGGCTTCTCCATAGCGCATTGGTGCCTGCTGGTGGCGGCCCTGCTGCCGCTGGCCTGCGCCTACATCGCCAAGGCGCCCGGCATGAAGCACCGGCCGGGGCAGCGCGGTTTCGACAACCACGAACCCCGGGCCTGGCTGGCGCAGCAGACGGGCTACCAGGCACGGGCCAACGCGGCGCAGGCCAATAGCTTCGAGTGCCTGCCGTTCTTCATTGGCGCCTTGCTGGTTGCCTGGCAATTGGGTGCACCGTCCGCGCGTGTCGATGGCCTGGCCGTGGCCTTTGTTGTGTTGCGCATTGCCTACATCGCCTTCTATGTGACGGACCGCGCCACGCTGCGCAGTCTGGCCTGGGCGCTGGCGCTGGTGGTGAATCTGCTGCTGTTTTTCGCGGGCTACCGCTGAGGCCTGGGTGAGACCTGGGTGAGGGCCGGGCGCGTGTTCACCGCGCACCGTGCTGGCCCTGAAGCCTACGGTGTTTCACATACGGGCAAGCACCGATGCTGTGCATGCGGGCTCTGGGCATGATCGTGCTGCACTGCAGCAAAATAACCACCATGTCTTCCCACGTGCTTGATCGCCGAACCTTGTTGAGCCTCATGGGGCTGGGTTCCCTTTGGTCGTTTCCTTCCCTCGGTTCGGCCGAGCTGGTGACGATTTCCGTGGGCGGTCAGGGCCTGCTGTATTACCTGCCGCTGGTGATTGCCCAGCAACTGGGGTACTTCGAGGCCGAGGGCCTGACCGTGCGCATCGATGACTATCCGGGCGGGTCGCAGTCGCTGCAGGCGCTGGAATCGGGCGCCGCCGATGTGTGCGCGGGTGCCTATGAACACACGCTTGTCGCGCAGCAGCGCGGCAGTGTGCTGCGTGCCTTCGTCGTGCAGGGGCGTGCGCCGCAGATTGCGCTGGGCGTGTCCTCGCGCTGGATGCCGCGCTACCAGACGCTGGCCGACCTGCGCGGGCGGCGCGTGGGCGTGTCCTCGCTGGGCGCATCCACGGCCCGGGCCGTGCAACTGATGCTGCTGGGCGATGGTCTGGAGGCCGATCTGGTGCAACTGGTGGGTGTGGGCTCGGGGCCTGACGCCATGGAGGCGCTGCGCACCGGGCGCGTGCATGCGCTGTGCCATGCGGACCCGCTGATGAGCGTGCTGGAGGACAAGGGAGCCGTGCGCATCGTCAGAGACCTGCGTGATCTGCGCAGCAGCGCACAGCTGTACGGCGGCTCCATGCCCTCGGGCACGCTGTACGCGACCCAGGCCTTTTTGCGCAAGAACCCTGCCAAGGCCCAGGCGCTGAGCAATGCCATGGTCCGATCGCTCAAGTGGCTGCAGACCGCCGCGCCCATGGATGTGCTCAGGGCCGTGCCTGCACCCTATCTGCTGGGCTCGCGGCGCGCCTATCTGTCGGCCTTCGAGCACATGCGCACCACCATCTCGCCGGATGGCCTGATGCCCGATGACGGGCCTGCCACGGCCCTGCGCGCCCTGGTCCGGCTCAACCCTGCGCTGGCGCGCAGCGGTATCGACCTGGAGCGCTCGTTCACCAACGAATTCGTGCGGCAGTCCCGCCAGCGTTTCCACACCTGAGCCCCCGGGCCGCACGCAAAAGAGCCCGCGAAAGCGGGCTCTTTGGAGTGGGGCAGTGGCGGTGCCTTCAGCGCCTTCAGCGCTTTTTCACCTTGGATGGCTTGCCGCCACGCGGCGCTGTGGTGACCGACACCTTGGCATTGCGGTTTTGCGGCTGCACGGCTACCTTGCGCGCGGTTCCGGTGGACTTGGCCGCCCGGGCATTGCCGCCGCTGCTGGCGCGCACCGGCAGGTAGGCCACCAGCGATTGGCCGGCATGCAAGGTGGCGGATGACTTCAGGTCATTCCAGTCCGCCAGATTGGACGCACTGACGCCGTAGCGGTTGGCCACGCTGATCAGCGTGTCGCGCTTGCGGGCCTTGATGGTGGTGCGGCGCGTGACGATCTCGGGGGCAAAGCTGATCTGGCCGTTGTCGGCCACGTGGCCGGCCACGTCGGCACGCACGTTGGCGCCGCGCGGCACCATGAGCGCGGAGCCGGCCTTGATCAGCATGCGGGGCGGGATGTTGTTGAGGGCGCGCAGGTCGGACTCGCCCAGGCCCACGCGCTGGGCCGCCTCGGCCACGCTGATGGTGGAGGGCACGGTCCACACGGTCCAGCTCGCGTACTGGCCTTCGTCGAAGGCCTGCATGTTGCGGCGGAACACCTTGGCGTTGTCCCAGGGCAGCAGGATTTCCGGCGTGCCGGCCGCAAAGATCACCGGCTTGCGGAAGCTGGGATTGAGCGCCTTGAAGTCATCGGTCGATACATCGGCCAGCTTGGCCACCAGTTCCACGTCGATGTCACGGGTGATGGTGACGGTCTGGAAGTAGGGGTGGTTCTCGATCAGCGGCAGCTCGGTGTTGAATGCATCGGGGTTGGCCACGATGTTCTTGACGGCCTGCAGCTTGGGCACGTACATGCGGGTCTCGGCCGGCATCTGCAGGTCGGTGTAGCCCGTGGGCAGGCCCAGCTTCTCGTTGCGCTTGATGGCGCGGCCCACGCTGCCTTCGCCCCAGTTGTAGGCGGCCAGGGCCAGGTGCCAGTCGCCGAACATGTCGTAGAGCTTTTGCAGGTAGTCCAGCGCGGCGCGCGTGGAGGCCAGCACGTCGCGGCGGTCGTCGCGGAAGGCGTTTTGCTTGAGGTCGAAATAGGTGCCGGTGGCCGGCATGAACTGCCACATGCCGGCCGCCTTGGCGGTGGAGACGGCCTGCGGGTTGAAGGCGCTCTCGATGTAGGGCAGCAGCGCCAGCTCGGTGGGCATGTTGCGCCGCTCCAGTTCCTCGACGATGTGGAACAGGTACTTGCTGGAGCGCTCGGTCATGCGCTGTATGTAGTCGGGCCGGCTGGCATACCACTGCTCGCGGTCCTTGACCAGATCCTGGTCCAGGTCGGGCATGGCGAAGCCCTGGCGAATGCGTACCCACAGATCGCCCGTGGTCTCCAGCGAGGCCACGCCGCCGTTGCCGGCGCTGCCTGTGCCCAGCGGGCTCAGCGGTCCGTTGGGGTACATCGGGGAGTGCGGTGCGGTGCTGGGGGCGGGGGCCGTGCTGGCCAGGTCCGGGCTGCTGGTGGTGGCGCAGCCCGCAAGAGCCAGCAGGCTGCCCAGCAGCAGGGTGTGTAGCAGTTTCATCAGAAGACGTTTTTCCATTGGCGCAGGCCGGCCAGCACGCTGGCGGGGTCCTGCTGTCTCACCTGTGCGTCGAAGCCTGCGGCGGCGGCGGCCACTGCGGATTCGCGCGTTCTAAGAAAGGGATTGATGGAGCGCTCGGTCTCCATCAGGGAAGGCAGCGTGGGCCGGCCGGCCTCGCGCAACGCCTGACAATGCCTCTGGTAGTGAGCCAGGGCTTGGTTGTTTGGTTCCACGGCCTGCGCAAAGCGCAGGTTGGACATTGTGTACTCATGTGCGCAGCAGACCAGGGTGTTGTCCGGCAGCGCGGCCAGATCGTCCAGCGATTGCTGCATCTGCTGCGGCGTGCCTTCGAACAGGCGCCCGCACCCCCCTGAAAACAGGGTATCGCCGCAGAACAGCACGGGCTGCGCCTGCGCCGCGGTACTGTAGAAGGCGATGTGGCCGCTGGTGTGGCCGGGCACGTCAATGACCTGCCAGGGGCCGCCCAGGGCCTGCACGGTATCGCCACCCTGCACGCGCTGCACGGGCTCGGGCAACTGCTCGTAGGCGGGGCCCCAGACCTGGGCGCCCGTTGCCTGGCGCAGCTGCGCCACGCCGCCGACATGATCGGCATGGTGGTGGGTGACTAAAATGCCCTGCAACTGCAAGTCCAGCTGGCGCAGGCTGGCCAGCACGGGCGCTGCATCGCCGGGATCGACGACCAGGGCCTGCCCTGCGTCGTACAGCAGCCAGATGTAGTTGTCGGAAAAAGCGGGGATGGGCAACAGGTTCATGAGCAGCAAAATTATAGGGACGCATCACTGGACGCAATCTGCCCTCGGCCACTACCTGCTGGAATGGGAGCAGCAGCGCTGCGACGAGGCGGTGGCCGATATTTTCGGCTATCACAGCCTGCAGTTGGGCATGCCCATGCTCCAGGGCCTGCGCGCCAATCGCATGCCGCACCGCTGGCTGGCCCTGGATTCCATGCAGGATGCGGCGCCAGCCGAGGGCGTGCCGCCGCTGGAGGTGCCCGTGGCGCTGCTGGCCGATCCGGCCGCGCTGCCATTTTCCGAGGCCAGCCTCGACCTCGTCGTCATGCCGCACACGCTGGAGACCTCGCCGGACCCGCATGCCGTGCTGCGCGAGGCGGCCAGGGTGCTGATGCCCGAGGGCCGTATCGTCGTGTGCGGGCTCAACCCCGCCAGTCTGCTGGGCGTGCAGCGCCGTGCCGAGCGGGGCGTGTACCTGCCCGATGTGGGCTGGGGCGTGGGCTACTGGCGGCTGCGCGACTGGCTGCGATTGCTGGCCTTCGAGATCGAGGCCGTGCAGTTCGGCTGTTATCGTCCCGCCGTGCAGACGGATCGCTGGCTGCGGCGCTGGCAGTTCATGGACCGCGTGGGGCGGCTGGGCTGGCCCATGCTGGGCGGCGTGTACTGCGTGGTGGCCGTCAAGCGCGTGCCGGGCGCACGCATGCTGGAGCCTGCCTGGCGTGGCCGCGCAGCCGTGTCGGGCGCCTCCGTGCCTGTGGCCCACAGCATGCCGACGCAGGCGGTGCAGGGAAGCGATCCGCATTCCAACCGGCCTGAAGGCCGGGCCATTCAACCCAAGGAAATTTTTTGAATCAAGTTGTTATCTACACGGACGGCGCCTGCAAGGGCAATCCGGGTCCCGGTGGCTGGGGCGTGGTGCTGGAGTCCGGCAGCGCCAGGAAAGAGCTGTTCGGCGGCGAGCTGAACACGACCAACAACCGCATGGAGATGATGGCCGTGATCGAGGCGCTGTCCGCGCTCAGGCGGCCCTGCGATGTGGTGCTCTACATCGACAGCCAGTACGTGCTCAAGGGCATCACCGAATGGATCCATGGCTGGAAGGCCAAGGGCTGGAAGACGGCCTCCAAGGAGCCCGTCAAGAACGTCGAGCTGTGGCAGCGGCTGGACGCCCTGGTCCAGGGCGGCGGCCACCGCATCGACTGGCGCTGGGTCAAGGGCCACGCAGGCGACCCTGGCAACGAGCGGGCAGACGCCCTGGCCAACAAGGGCGTGGACCAGGCACTGGGGCGCTGAGCGCCTGGTGCGGGGGCGGGTGCAATGCCCGTCCCTTGCTTCCACGTCCCGAGACCTACCTACAACGCGGTAGATGAAAACCCCAGAACCAGAATTCGGCCCGCGCAGCTAATATTTCCATAAGTGGAAATTAGTTCGCGCCTTGCCAGGCATCTTCCGTGGCGTGGTGTTAAAAATTGCCACTTGTGGAATTTTTTTACCCATCTCACGATGAAAGAGCCTTGCGATGAAATACAAAGCAATTGCCGCATTGGCGATGCTGGGCGGCGCGGGAGCGGCGCTGGCCCAGAGTTCGGTGACGCTGTACGGCAGCATGGACCTGACCATGCCCTGGATCAGCGATGTTCGCGGGAGCCGGCTGACGCGCATGGATTCGGCCATTTCCCAGCCTGACCTCTGGGGCCTGCGCGGATCGGAGGACCTGGGCGGCGGCCTGAAGGCCTCGTTCCAGCTGGAGAACGGATTCCTCACGGACATCGGCTCGCCGATCTCGCCGACCAGCTACTTCAACCGGGCTTCCTGGGTGGGTCTGGACAGCGCGTCGATGGGCTCGGTGCGGCTGGGTCGCCAGGTCGATTTCACGGCCGGCACGCTGAGCCAGTGGGGCAACGGCTACCAGCTCTACAACTTCTATCTCTACCACCCCGGCAACCTGGACGGTCTGTCCAGCCAGTTTCCGGTGGACAACTCCGTGGTCTACCTGACGCCCAGCATGGGCGGCATGCAGTTCGGCGCGCAGTACGGCTTTGGCGAGGTGCCGGGCCGCTCGCAGGCCAACCGCACCTACAGCGTCATGGGCAGCTATTCCAGTGCCAAGCTCAATCTGGCCGTGGCCTACACCGATGCGCGTGGCCGTGCCTTCGATATCGCCGGGCGCACGGGCCTGGCGAACGCGCTGGGCCAGGACCTGGTGGCGGGCCGGCCGCTGGTGCTCGATACCTTCCAGGTGCTGGGCATCGGCGGCGGTTACCAGCTCGATGCGCTTCCGGTCCGGCTCAACGCGCTGCTGACGCGCTCCACGCTGAAGTACGGCGGGGCCTCCAGCAACATGAGTGCCCTTGACCTGGGCCTGGCCTGGCAGACCAGCCAGTCCGTGACCATCAACACGGGCTACTCCTTCAGCCGCTTCGAGCAGACGAAGTGGAACCAGCTGCACCTGGGCGCACGCTATGCCTTGTCCAAACGCACGCAGCTGCATGCCTCGGTCACGCACCAGCGCGCCTCGGATGGCGTGGCGGCGATGAATTCCGTGGGCGTTGCCAGCGGGCGCACGCAGACCGTGATTGCGGCAGGCATACACCACTCGTTCTGAGAGGCATGAGACATGCAGCCCGGTTGATGCGGGCGCATTGGAGACCCCACGATGAAATTCACCCTCAATTCCCGAAGCGTGGCCTTTGATGGCGACGGGCAGACCCCGTTGCTGTGGGTGCTGCGCGATCACTTCAAGCTGCCCGGCACCAAGTTCGGTTGCGGCATCAGCATGTGCGGAGCCTGCACGGTCCATGTCGATGGCGAGCCGGTGCGCTCCTGTGTGCTGCCCGTCTCGACGGTGGGCGGCAAGGCGGTCACGACCATCGAAGGGCTGTCCAGCAACCGTTCCCACCCCATCCAGAAGGCCTGGATGGACAAGGACGTGCCGCAGTGCGGCTACTGCCAGTCCGGCATGGTCATGGCCGCTGCCGCGCTGCTCAAGACCCATCCACAGCCCACCGATGCGCAGATCGACGAGGCCATGACCAATCTGTGCCGCTGCGCCACCTACCACCGCATCCGGGAGGCCATCCATGCCGCAGCGTCCAAGCAATGAACGGGGCCGCACGGCCGGCTCTTCCATCTCGCTGCGGCGCAGGCATCTGCTCCAGAGCGCTGCCGCGCTGCTGGTGGCGCCTGCTGCCGGCAGCCTGCTGATTCCGCTGGCGCAGGCCGCGCCAGCGCAGGCCGGTGCAGCGGCAGCAACGGCTTCCTCCATCGGCGACTGGGTCTGGATCGAGCCTTCGGGGCAGGTGGTGATCGGCGTGTCGCAGTGCGAGGTGGGCCAGGGCATCTACACGGGCCTGCCCCAGGTGCTGGCCGACGAGCTCGATGCCGACTGGGCCAGCGTGACCGTGCGCTTCGTCACGGGGCGCGACGCCTATCGCAACGATGCGGGCGAGATGCCGTTCCAGCAGTTCGTGGGCGCGTCGATGTCGATGAACTATTTCTACGAGCGCATGCGCCTGGCCGGTGCCCAGGCCCGTGATGTGCTGCTGCGTGCCGGCGCGGCCCGGCTGGGCGTGCGGGCATCCCAGTGCAGCACGCGCGCCGGCCGGGTGCTGCACTCCGCGACGGGTCGCAGCGTGGGCTACGGCGAGATCGTGGCCGATGCCTCCAGGCTGTCCATCGCCGCGCGCCCGCGCATGAAGTCGGCTTCCGAGCAGGGCCTGATCGGCCGCAACCTGCGCCGGGTGGACACCCCGGCCAAGGTCGATGGCAGCGCGGTCTTCGGCATCGACGTCGAGGTGCCCGGCATGCTGATCGGCGCCGTGCGCATGGCGCCCAGCGTGACGGGGCGCATCGTGCGCATCCGCAACGAGGCAGAGGTGCGCGCGCGCACCGGCGTACATGCCGTCGTGCGCACCACGCAGTGGCCCGACCCCGAGCCCAGCACCGTGGTCGTGGTGGCCGATTCGTACTGGATCGCCAAGCAGGCCGCCGACGCGCTGGACATCGAATTCGACGCCGGCGCGGCGGCCAGCGTGGACAGCGAGCGCATCCATGCGCAGTTCGTCGCAGGCCTGGCCAGCGACAAGGCCGTCGTTGCCCGCAACCTGGGCAAGCCGCGCGAAATGCTGGCGGCGGGCAAGCCGATCACGGCCGACTACCACTCGCCCTACATCACGCACGCCACCATGGAGCCGCTGGCCGCCACTGTCCATGTGCGCGACGGCGAGGTCGAAACCTGGGGGCCCTACCAGGGCCAGGATTTCCTGCGCGGCGAACTCGGCAAGGCCTGCGGGGTGCCTGCGGACAAGGTCATCGTGCACACCACCTTCCTCGGAGGCAGCTTCGGGCGCAAGTACATGCCCGACTTCGCCTTGCATGCGGCAGCGGCATCCAAGGCCGTGGGCCGGCCCGTCAAGGTCATCCGCTCGCGCGAGGACGACATACGGCATTCCTACTACCGGCCCGGTGCCTCGGGGCGGCTGAGTGCCGTGCTGGGCGCCGACGGCCTGCCTGCCGCGCTGCATGCGCGCATCTCGGGCCAGTCGCTGTACGGGGCCATCAACCCCAAGAAGATGGCCGATGCAGGCGGCTGGGACGAGACCATGGTCGAGTCCATCTACGACCTGATCTACGGCGTGCCCAACCTGCTGGTGGATGCCGTGGACGTGCAGCAGCCCATACCGCTGAGCTATCTGCGCAGCGTGGGCACCACGTCCAGCGTGTTCTTCCTGGAAAGCTTCATCAGCGAGCTGGCCCACACCGCAGGCGTGGACGACTACCAGTACCGGCGCCGCCTGCTGGCCGGCCAGCCGCTGGCGCTGGGCGTGCTGGATGCGGCGGCGCGGGCCGCGCGCTGGGAGCAGCCCGCACCGGCAGGGCTGCACCGCGCCATGACCTTCAACGTCTACACGGGGCGGGGCGAGAGCTTCCAGACCTTCGTCGCACTGGTCATGGAATTGCGTGTTGTGGAAGGCCGCGTGCGGCTGGAGCGCGCCATCTGCGCCATCGACGCGGGCCGCGTGGTCAACCCGGGACTGGTCAAGGCCAATGTCGAAGGCGGCATCGGCTTTGCGCTGACCAACACCTTCAAGAGCCGGCTGGGCTTTGACAAGGGCGTGGTGCAGCAAAGCAATTTCCACGACTACCCGCTGCTGCAACTGGCCGAAATGCCCCGCGTGGAGGTGGTCCTGGTCGAAAGCGACCGGCCGCCCCAGGGCTGCGGCGAAGTGGCCCTGGGCCCCACGGCGCCTGCCGTCGCCACGGCCCTGTTCCATGCCACCGGCCGCCGGTTCCGCTCCATGCCGCTGCCGCAGGACATCGCGTCCACCTGATCACCACCCCAACCCCGCTTTTTTCGAGAAAAGGAATTTCATGCAAGTCGAACACATCACCCCGTGCATAGGATCGGAGATATACGGCATCGATCTCTCGGACCCGGCGCAGGTGCATGACCATGCGGACGCGCTGCGCCGGCTGCTGGCCGAGCGCCAGGTCATCTTCTTCCGCGACCAGACGCTGGACCCTGCGCAGCAGGTGCGCGTGGCCCAGGTGTTCGGCAAGGTAGAGCCCGTGTCCTCCACCTTTCCCTCGCACCCGGACGATCCCCATGTCGAGCTGCTGATCAGCCAGGGCACGCGCACCGGCACCGACATCTGGCATGCCGACCTGACCTGGCAGACCAAGCCGCCCGCCGGTGCCTGCCTCTACGCCGTGGACGTGCCGCCCACGGGCGGCGACACCATGTGGGCCAGCATGACCACGGCCTTCGCCTCGCTGGCGCCCGAGCTGCAGGCCTATCTGCGCAAGCTGCGCGCCACCCACAACTGGGAGGCGCCAGCGCTCAGGCAAAGCCTGATGCGCCGAGATCCGTCTGGCGAGGCCTATCGCGCCACCCGCCTCAAGCATCCGCCGCTGGAGCAGCCCGTGGTCCTGGAGCACCCGGTCACCGGGCTGCCCGTGGCCTTTGTGAACTCGCTCTACACCACGCACATAGAAGGCGTGACCAGCGACGAGAGCGCGGCCCTGATCGCCATGCTCAGCGGCCTGGCCAAGGTGCCTGAATGGCAGGTGCGCTTTCGCTGGCGCAAGGGCTCGGTGGCCATCTGGGACAACCTGGCCACGCAGCACTACGCGGTCAATGACTACCACCCCGCAGCGCGGCGGATGCACCGTGTGGCGATACGCCAGGCTTGAGCCCGGCAACGACCTTTGCCGACAATGAAAAAACCACGATGAAAGCCCTCTCCATGAAAGCGAAACGCAGAACGCTCGCCCTGGGCGCGGCCATGGCCCTGGCGCTGCTCGCCGGTCCGGCGCAGGCCCAGACCTACCCCCACAAGCCGGTCACCATCGTCGTGGCCTACCCCGCAGGCGGCGATACCGACGCGCTGGCGCGGCTGCTGGGCGAGAAGCTGTCGGCCCGCATCGGCCAGTCCGTGCTGGTGGACAACCGCGCGGGCGCCAGCGGCACCATAGGCAGCAGTTTCGTGGCCAAGGCACCGGCCGATGGCTACACGCTGCTGCTGGCGCCCAATACCTTTGCCATGGCCCAACTGGTGCTCAAGCTGGGCACGGGCCACGGCTACGACGTGCTCAATGGCTTCACGCCCGTGATCGAGGTCGGCTCCACTTCGCTGTTCCTCGTCGCCGGGCCTGGTGCGGGCGTGCGAAGCTTCAAGGAGGCCATCTCCTCCAGCCAAGGCCGCTCGCTGGGCTATGCCACGCCGGGCAATGGATCGCCCATGCACTTCCTCGGCGAGATGGTCCGGCGCGCCACGGGCGCCCGCTTCGAGGCCATTCCCTACAAGGGCGTGGCGCCGGCCGTCACCGATGTGGTGGGCGGCCATGTGCCCTTCACCTACAGCACGCTGGGCTCCATTGCTCCCTACCTGCCCGGCGGCAAGCTGGTGGCGCTGGCCGTGGCCGATGCCCAGCGCTCACCGCTGGCGCCCGACGTGCCCACGCTGGCCGAGCTGGGCTACAAGGACGTGGAGCTGACCGCCTGGTATGGCCTGTTCGGCCCCAGGAACATGCCCACCGAGGTGGTCAAGCTGCTGAACACGCAGCTCAACGAGATCCTCAGGATGCCCGACGTGGTGGCGCGCATGGCCACGCTGGGAACCGTCCCTGTGGGCGGCCCGCCCCAGCGACTGGGCAAGACCAATGCCGGCGATTTCGAGCGCTTCGGGCGGCTGGTCAAGGAACTGGGCATACAGCCGGACTAGATTGAACAGGCGCTGAACGAAAGGAGGGAGGAAGCAGCGGGCGCCGGCGCAAGTCATCCCGGGTGGTGGCCCGGGGAAGGAGGGTGGTCTTGCGCCGGCGCATCCTGCCTGATGCGCTCGGCCAGCAGATGGGACATGAAGCGCAGGTAGCGCTCGATCTGCTGGTCTGCCTCGGGTCCCTCACCGAACAGCTCGGCCAGCAACGGCCGTGCCGTGGGCAGGAAGGCCGAAATGCTGAGGATGGCCAGGTGGATGAAGCGCGGGTCCACCTGTGCCGGGTGGCTGGCCTGCGCTCCGTCCATCAGCATGGTCGAGGTCAGCTCCAGCCCGCGCCGCGTGATGCGCTGCAGCGGCGTGCCCGAGGGCGGCGGCTCTTCTTCGCTTTCGTAGTGGTAGATCTCGGAGAGCGCCAGCCGCTCGAACTGCGGGTGCTCGCGCATGAAATCCAGCCGCAGCAGCAGGCGCTGGTAGACGCGCTCTTCCACCGTGCCCTGCGTCCTGAGCGCCACTTCCATGCGGTTTTGCAACTCGCGCATCAGGGACTCCGTCACCTCCTGCAGCAAGCCCTTGAGGCTGCTGAAGTAGTAGCGCACCAGGGCACGCGTGACACCGGCTGCCGCCGCGATTTCCAGAATGCTCAACTGCTCCGGCGTGCGGGTCTTGAGCAGGTTGACCGTGGTCTGCAGGATGATGTCCCGTCCCACGGCATCGTCGGCCAGCGGGCGGCCGCTGTTGCGGCGGGGCTTCTTGGGCGCGGATTCGGTTGGCTTCTTTTGAGGCGGCATGCGGGCCATTGTCGGCGATACACAGGCAGCGGCCGCGCCGCAAGTGTCAGGGCTGGGCGGTGATGCGGGCCAGCGCGTCCGCGATCTCGCGGGCCTGCTGGGGCCGCACCAGCCTTTGCACCTCCTGCCCGTCACGCAGAAAGATCAGGGTGGGCCAGAGCTTGACGCGGTAGCTGCGACCCAGGGCCCGGCCGGGGCCGTCTTCCACTTTGATGTGGGCCACCTGCGGGGCGGCCTCCAGCGCCTGGGCAATCAGCGGTTGCGCGCCCTGGCAGTGGCCGCACCAGGCGGTGCCGAACTCCAGCAAGGTAGCGCCGGGCAGCGTGTCGACGGTGCTGCGATCGGGGGCGTCGGTCAGGTGCTTGGACTGGAAGGGCATGGGAATCTCCTGTCAGGGAAAGGCCTGCAGCGGCAGGATGGACACGGCTTCGCCGGCTTGCACGGCACCGCGCTCATGTTCGAGCACGATGAGGCAGTCCGCCTCGGCCATGGAGCGCAGCATGCCCGAACCCTGCGGCCCGGTCGTGCGGACCAGGCAGCGGCCATCGGCGCCTGTGGACAGAAGGCCGCGCTGGTACTCGGTGCGGCCCGGCCGCTTGGACAGCGCATGGGCAGCCACGGCCTGGGGCAGGGCGGCCGGCTCGGCAGCTGCCTGCGCAGCGCCCATGAGCTGCAGCAGCGCCGGACGGACAAAGACCAGAAAGCTGACCATGGCGGCCACGGGATTGCCAGGAAGGCCGATCAGCACCGTGGTGCGTGCAGGCGTGCGGCTTGCGGCAAACGGCGTGCCCGCATCGGGCTGCAGCAGGCCCACGGCCAGCGGCCGGCCGGGCCGCATGGCCAGTCGCCAGAAGTGCACGCAGCCCATGCGCTGCAGCATGGCGCGCGTGTGGTCGGCCTCGCCTGCGCTGATGCCGCCGCTGGTCAGCACCACGTCGGCCAGGGAGGCGGCTTCGCGCAGGCGCTCCTGCAGGGCCTCGGGCTCGTCGGCCACCACGCCCAGGTCCAGCACCTGCACGCCCATGCGCTGCAGCAGGCCGATGAGGCTGAAGCGGTTGCTGTCGTAGACCGCACCCTCGCGCGGCGCCGTGCCGGGGTGGAGGATTTCATCGCCCGTGGAGAAATAGGCCACGCGCAGCCGCCTGCGCACGCGCACCTGGGGCTGGCCCAGGCTGGCGATCAGGCCCAGGGCTGCAGGATGCAGGCGCTGGCCCGCCGCCAGGGCCACGCGGCCCAGGCTCAGGTCCTCGCCGCGCAGGCGCCGGTTGTCCCCGGCACGCACGCTGCCTGCCGGAATGCCGATGTGGTCAGTGCCTGCGGACACGGTGCGTTCATGCGCGACCACCGTGTCCAGCCCGCTCGGCAACACGGCGCCGGTCATGATCTTGATGCACTCGCCGGCCTGCACGGTACCGTGCCAGGGTTTGCCGGCCATGGCCTGGCCGACCACGCGCAGCACCAGCGGTGCAGCGGGCGAACCGGCGTGAGCAGCCTGCAGCTGGCCGCCATCGAAGGCATAGCCATCCATGGCGGCGTTGTCATGCGCTGGCACATCGACGGGGGAGACGATGTCTTCGGCCAGCACGCGGTCCAGCGCATCGGCCAGCGCCAGCGTCTCCAACTCCGCCACCGGGCCCAGGGGCTGCAGCAGGCTGGCCAGCTGTGTCAGGGCCTGATCGACCCTCAGGTCCTGGGTGGATGCGGTGGTGGGGGATGCGGGCTGGAAGGATGCTGTCATCAGAACGGAATCCGGTTGGGCAAGGCGACGTGCGGGCCGGCGGCGCGGGGCACTACGACGGGGTGGCCGCGGCGCGCGCCAGCGCCTGCAGCTCCTGCTGCGTGTTGGCGTTGGCAAAGGCCAGCGGGCTGTCGCCTGCGCGGTCGAAGAGGGCCGTGGCGCAGCGGTGCTGGCCCGTCCATGCATCGATCTTGCGGCCGCCCGAACGTATGAACGATTGCAGACTATCACGCAGCGATGACCGCATCAGGCAGAACACGGGCTGGGCCCGCAGCAGGGATTGATCTGCGTCAAGCGAGCGCTCCCAGCCATGGGCGACGACGATGTCGGCCGCAGGCTGCTGCGACAGCGCCGCCTGCACAAGCCGCTCCACAAGGTCCAGCGGGAACAGCGGCGTATCGCAGGGCACGCAGACCAGCCAGGGCGTCCGGCAGTGCATCAGGCCACTCAGGAAGCCGGCCAGCGGGCCGGGGTAGTCGGGTTCGGCATCGGGCCAGACCGGCGCACCGTGGGCCGCGCCCAATTGCGCATAGGCCTCGGCATGGCGATTGGCGTTGATCAGCAGATGCCCAACCTGGGGCGCCAGGCGGTCCAGCGCATGGGCCGCCAGCGGCTGGCCCAGAAAGGGCTGCAGTCCCTTGTCGATGCCGCCCATTCGCATGCCGCGCCCGCCTGCCAGCACGCAGCCCGTGATGTCGTTCAGGGGCAGGGAGGCGTGCAGGGGAGCGGGATGGGAAGAAGGGGGCATGTGGGGCGGGAGGGAGCAGCGGGGAAAAGGAGTAGAGGGGCGGGGCGGCGATGGCAGGGCGCCGACGCCCCGCGCACGCCGCACGGATCAGCCGCCGATGTAGCTCATCTCGATGCGCCTGCGCTGCGTGCCCGTGCTGGCCGGCAGGCTGGCGCGCAGCTCGGAGTAGCGGTCGCTGCGCTGCTGCCAGATGGGGGCGAGCGCGGAGGCGACCTCTGCATCGCTGGCGCCGCTGCGCAGCAGGCTGCGCAGGTCCCAGCCTTCGGAGGCGAACAGGCACAGGTACAGCCGGCCTTCGGTGGACAGGCGCGCGCGGTTGCAGTCGCCGCAAAAGGCATGGGTGACGCTGCTGATCACGCCGACCTCGCCCAGCGACGGGTCGTGCAGGCCGCGCGCGTCGGCATAGCCCCAGCGCACGGCCGTCTCGCCGGTGGCGCTGGGCTGCAGCGGCACCAGGGGCAGTTCGGCGCGCAGCCGGGCGATGACCTCGTCGGAGGGCAGGACCTCGTCCATGCGCCAGCCGTTGGTCGCGCCCACATCCATGTATTCGATGAAGCGCAAGGTCACGCCCGTGCCCTGGAAGTGGCGCGCCATGGGCAGGATCTGGTCTTCGTTGGTGCCGCGCTTGACCACCATGTTGACCTTGATGTTGGTCAGGCCTGCAGCCTGGGCCGCCTCGATGCCGGCCAGCACGTCGGAGACCGGGAAGTCCACGTCGTTCATGCTGCGGAACACCGCGTCGTCCAGCCCGTCCAGGCTCACGGTGACGCGGTTCAGGCCGGCGTCCTTGAGCGCGCGGGCCTTGCGGGCCAGCAGGGAGCCGTTGGTGGTCAGCGTCAGGTCCAGCGGCTGGCCGCCGGGCGTGCGCAGGGCGGAGAGCTGCTCCACCAGCGTTTCCACGTTCTTGCGCAGCAGCGGCTCGCCGCCCGTCAGCCGGATCTTCTGCACGCCGTGCTGCACGAACAGGCGCGCCGTGCGCGTGATTTCCTCGAAACTCAGCAGCGAGCCGTGCGGCAGGTAGCTGTAGTTCTTGTCGAAGACTTCCTTGGGCATGCAGTAGCTGCAGCGGAAGTTGCAGCGGTCGGTGATGCTGATGCGCAGGTCGCGCAGCGACCGGCCAAGCCTGTCCTGCAGATCGCCGGTGGGCGTCTGCAGCAGACTTGGCACGGCGGCCGGGCGCGTGGGGGCGCGCTCGTCGACCAGGGGGATCACTCGTTCTGCCATGCCTGCGATTTTGCCCGAATGCCTATGTCCAGGCACTGCGCAAGCCTGCAGTTCTTGATCTGTGTCTAGACGCAGCGCGCTCCGTCCACCTCGATGCAGGTGCCGCTGATGAAGGCGGCCTCGTCGCTGGCCAGATACAGCGCGGCATTGGCCACGTCCCCTGCGGTGGAGAAGCGGCCCAGCGGAATGGTCGCCAAAAAGCGTGCGCGGCGTGCTTCGTCCACCGGGCCGCCGGCAAACTCGGCGGCCAGGCCGGTGTCCGGGTTGAACACGGGGTTGATGCAGTTGACGCGGATGTTCTCGGGCCCGAGCTCGGCCGCCATGGACTTGCTGGTGATGATGACGGCACCCTTGGAGCCGTTGTACCAGGTCAGCCCCGGCCGAGGGCGCAGGCCGGCCGTGGAGGCGATGTTGATGAAGCTGCCGCCGCCAGGGCGGCCATCGGCCAGCGCCGGGTTGGCGCGCATGGCGGGCACGCCGTGCACGGCAGAAAGGTAGATGCTCTTGACGTTGATGGCGTAGACGCGGTCGAACTCGGCCTCGCTGACTTCGAGCATGGGGCGGTTGCGGTGCGTCCAGCCCGCGTTGTTGACGAAGGCGTCGAGCCGGCCATGCGCCTGCAGCGCGGCCTCCACCAGGGCCTTGACCTGTTCGCTGCTTGTCATGTCCGCCTGCACGAAAAGTGCCCGGCCGCCTTCGGCGGTGATGGCCTGTGCCACGCGCGTGCCCGCCTCGCGGTCGATGTCGTTGACGATGACCCGGGCACCTTCGGCGGCCAGCCGCTTTGCGATGCCGGCCCCGATGCCGCTGCCGGCGCCTGTGACGATGATGGATTTGTCCTGGACACGCATCGGGCTTTGCTCCTCGATCGGGGGTCAGGCCCCTTGGGTTTCGGTAGTTGCTGTGGTTGCTGTGGACGCCGGGATCGGGGTCGCGCCGCCTGTGCCGGGCTGCCAGCCCACGAATTGCGGGTAATAGCGGGCCACGCCGGGGCCGTTGAAGTCCCAGCCCAGGCACTGGCCCAGGTGGCGTGGCGGCTGGCTGGGGTCGGCATCGCCAAAGACGCCCGGCACGGACTGGAAGGCGGCCGTGGCCATGTTGAACAGCAGCTCGCGCAGATGCGTGCAGCTGGCCACGCCGCCCAGGTTCTCGTTGATGGCCTTGCGCCAGCCGCGCGCCATGCTGCAGCCGACCATTTTTTGCAGGGCCCGCGTGGCTTCGGGGCAGTGGCCCAGCGGATGGGAGTCCATGACGACCTCGATGGCCTGCACCACCAGGCGCGCATCGACCGTGGTGCGTATCCACATGTGGTGTATGGCCGTGCCGGCGGGCATGTGGCGGCCGCCGCTCAGTTCGATGTCATGGGTCTTGCTGTCGCGCAGCTCGCCTTCGATATCCCAGAGGCCGTCGGCGCGGGCGTAGCTGCGGTAGCGCACGTCGCGTTCATGCTGGGGCGTGCGGTCGGGAATGGGGGACAAGGGCATGGGGGAAGCTGTTCTTTCTGTCGCGGGCTGCCGGCTGGCGCCGGGCATCCCGCGATTTTCCGTCATGCGCAAAGATCAGCCATGCCGTATGGCGACGGTCTTCAGCGTGGTAAAGCCGTAGAGCGCCTCGAAGCCCTTTTCGCGGCCATGGCCGCTGGACTTGACGCCGCCGAAGGGCAGCTCCACGCCGCCACCGGCGCCGTAGTTGTTGATGAAGACCTGGCCGCAGCGCAGGCGCCGCGCCAAACGCAGCTGGCGCGCGCCGTCGCGCGTCCACAGGCCGGCCACCAGGCCGTAGGCCGTGCCGTTGGCCAGTTGCACGGCATGGTCTTCATCATGGAAGGGCATGGCGCAGAGCACGGGGCCGAAAATCTCTTCCTGCGCCAGCCGGTGCTCGGGCGGCACGTCGCGCAGCAGGGTGGGCGCCTGGTAAAAGCCGCTGTCGGGCGCATCCTCGACGATCTGGCCCTGCGCCACCACGGCAATGCCGGCCACCTGGGCGTCGGACAGGAAATCCCAGACGCGCTGCTGCTGGCTGGCGCGGATCAGCGGCCCCAGGTCCAGGTCCATGGCGGCCGGGCCCACGCGCAGCGCCTCGAAGGCCTGGCCCAGGCGTTCGAGCAGCGGCTCGTAGATCAGCGAGTCGATCAGCACGCGCGAACCTGCCGAGCAGGTCTGGCCCGCGTTCTGCACGATGGCGTTGACGATGGCGGGCACGGCGGCGTCCAGATCCGCATCCGCGAACACGATCTGCGGGCTCTTGCCGCCCAGCTCCAGCGTGACGGGGCAATGGCGCTCGGCAGCCGCCTGCTGTATCAGCGTGCCCACGCCGGGGCTGCCCGTGAAGCTCAGGTGGTCTACGCCGGGATGGCGCGCCAGGGCCTCGCCCACCTCGTGACCCAGGCCGGTGACCACGTTGAAGGCGCCGGCTGGAAAGCCTGCCTCGGTGGCCAGCCGCGCCACGCGCAGCACGGACAGGCAGGCGTCTTCCGAGGGCTTGACCACACAGGTATTGCCCGCGGCCAGCGCCGCGCCCACGCTGCGGCCCAGGATCTGCATGGGATAGTTCCAGGGCACGATGTGGCCGGTCACGCCGTGGGGCTCGCGCCAAGTCAGGGCGCTGTAGCCCTGCTGGTAGGGAAGGGTCTCACCGTGCAGCTTGTCGCAGGCGCCGGCATAGAACTCGAAGTAGCGCGCCAGCGCCAGCACATCGGCACGGGCCTGGCGTGTGGGCTTGCCGCAGTCGCGCTGCTCAATGGCCGTGAGCTCATCGGCATGCTGGAGCACGCTGCCCGACAGGCGCATCAGCAGGCGCCCACGCTCTGCGGCAGAAAGCTTGCTCCAGACGCTGTCCTGGCACTCGCGCGCCGAACGCACGGCCAGGTCGATGTCCTGGGGCGAGCCGCGCTGCAGCTCGTCGAAAGCCTGCCCGTCCGACGGGTCCAGCACGGGGATCGTGCGTCCCGACTCCGTGGGCACGGACGCATTGCCGATGTAGTGGTATTGCATGGAGCCCGATTGTGGGGTGCCCGCGCCGCTTGTCCAGTCCCGGGCGTTGCTGCGTTCCCTCGATCGCCTTGGTGGCTCCAGAGGCTACAGCGGCTTCAGTGGCTTCAGTCCTCGGGCCAGCCCGCGTCACGCAGGCCCTGCCGGTCCAGCACCTCCATCTTGCCGCGCCGCAGTTGCAGGCAACCGGCCTGCTGCAGCTCCTGCAGGATCTGGTTGGTGGTCTGGCGCGACAGGCCCAGCATGCGCGCCAGCTGTTCCTGGGAAACATCCAGCTCGCGGCGCCAGCGCTGGCGGCCCTGGCCGTCCGGCTGCCACTGGTCAAAGCCTTCGGCCATGCGCACCAGCCGCCGCGCCAGGCGCTGCGGCGCAGGCAGCAGCGTGTGCTCCTCCAGCGCCATCAGGCACACGCGCAGCTTGTCGGTCAGCAGCAAGGCCAGCACCTGCCAGTGTTCGGGATGGGCCGCCAGCCATGCCTGCAGTGGGGCCTGGGGCACGTGCAGCACGGTGCAGGCCGTGGCTGCCTGGGCATCGTGGGTGCGCTCGGCTCCATCGAACAGCGCGATTTCCCCCAGCCACATGGGAGGCTCCACCAGGGTCAGCAGCGCCGTGCGGGCCTGCTCGCCGCAGGCGGCCGTTCCCGAGATGCTGAGCGCACCACGCGCCACCGCATACAGTCCGCAGGGCGGGTCGCCGCGCCGGAACAGCCAGTCGCCTGCCGCCAGCGTGCGGGGCTGGGCCAGTGCCTTGAGCTGTGCGCCCAGCTCCGGCGGCAAGGCGTGGAACCAGCGGCCCGCCTCGATGGTGGCCCAGAGATCGGCCATGCCCGGCGGGCCGGCCGCAGCACGGCGCCGTACGCCGCGCGGGGTGGCGTGGGCTGCCGGAGCTGCCGGGGCGGGTGCGGGTAAGCCCGAGGTGTGCGATGAGGCTTGTGTCGGATCCATGACAGACGCCAATCCTTGATGACACCACCATGGTTGCGCAACATCCACCCCAGGTGCAGCCTATGAAAACCCTCATCGACCAACTGTCCCAGTACGCGGACTATCACCGTGATCCACGCAACATCCTCACGCACTTCGTCGGCGTGCCGTTGATCATGTGGGCGGTGGTGATTTTGCTGGCCCGCCTGCAGTGGGCTGCCCCCTTGGGCGATGGCCTGCCCGAGCTGCCATTGAGCCTGGCCCTGCTGGCGGCACTGGCGGCAGGCATCTACTACTGTCTGCTGGACCTGCGCTACGGCATCGCCATGGCCCTGGTGCTTGCCCTGATGCTGGCGCTGGCCCAGCCCATCGCCATGCTGCCGATGGGGGCTTGGCTGGGCTGGGGCCTGGGCATCTTCGCCGTGGGCTGGGTGATCCAGTTCGTGGGCCATTACTACGAGGGCCGCAAGCCGGCTTTCCTGGATGACATCGTGGGCCTGGTCATCGGGCCGCTGTTCGTGCTGGCCGAGCTGGGCTTTGCCCTGGGCCTGCGCCGCGAAGTGCAGCATGCGGTGGAGCAGCGCAGCGGTCCCGTGCAGCGGCGCGCGGGCGGCGCACACGCCTGAAACCGGCCCGGGCGCTGCAAGCTTGGCGCAGGCTTGCCGCCGTAGCATGGCAGGCGTTCCTGCGGAGCCATCCGTGGGGGCGTGTGCCTGCGCCTAAAATCACGCTGCTATCCCCCTGCGGGGGCTTTTTTGTTTCAACTCTCCTCATCCATCATGTCTTTCGACAAAGTCACACCGGGCAAGAACGCTCCTGAAACCTTCAACGTGGTCATCGAGATCTCGGCCAACTCCGATCCCATCAAGTACGAAGTGGACAAGGAAAGCGGCGCCGTCTTCGTGGACCGCTTCATGGGCACGGCCATGCACTACCCGGCCAACTACGGCTATGTGCCCCAGACGCTGTCCGGCGACGGCGATCCGGTGGACGTGCTGGTGATGACGCCCTTCCCGCTGCCCCCGGGCGTGGTCGTGGCCTGCCGCCCCATCGGCATCCTGCTGATGGAAGACGAGTCCGGCGTGGATGGCAAGGTCCTGGCCGTGCCCACGCAAAAGCTGCTGCCCGCCTACGACAAGATCAACACGCTGGAAGACATCCACGAGATCACCCTCAAGCAGATCCAGCATTTCTTCGAGCACTACAAGGACCTGGAAAAGGGCAAGTGGGTCAAGGTGCTGGGCTGGAAGGGCGTGGACGAGGCCAAGAAGGAAGTCGTGGACGGCATCGCCAACTACAAGGGCTGATCCCTTTCACTCCCGTTGAGGGAGTCTCAACTGCGCTGAGGTAAATGCCCGCTTCGCAGTTGATACAATTTGAAACGCACCCGTTGCCTACGCGCCGGGTGCGTTTTTTGTTTTGTCGTGGATCAGGGTTTGGGCAGATCAATCAGGCGCTGGTGCGAGCCATCAGCCCGGGAGCGAGCAAATGAAGTTGGCAGATTGGCGCATGGGCACGAAGCTGGGCATGGGATTCCTCGTCATGGTCCTGTTCTCGGCCATCCTGGGGGCGGTGGCCTGGTTGCAACTGGCACAGATGCACCGCAACGCATTGCATTTGTCGGATGTGGCCCTGCCCAGCATGTTCCATGCGGGCGCGATGCGCTCGGAGTACAACCGCCTGCGCCGCCACGAGGCCGGCATTGCCTCGGCCCGCAGCCTGGGCGAGGTCGATGGCTTTGCCAAGCAGGTGCAGGACCGGCTGCAGACCATCGGCGAGCACGAGACGGCGCTGCGTGCGCTGATCGACCAGGAGGGCCTGCGCGCGGCCTTTGACGACTACCTCGGCTTCAAGCAGCAGTTCCTGGCCATGCATGCGCGCCTGCTGGAGCGCGCGCGTGCCGGCAACTATTCGACCACCGAGGAGCAGGCCTTCATGGCCGACGAGATGGGGCTGATGTTCGCCGGCGAATCCGAGGCGCAGTTCGGCAAGCTGGCCGAAAGCGCCGGCCGCCTGCTGACCCTGCAGCGCGAGGCGGGCGAGCAGGCACGCCAGCAGGCGCAGGCCGGCTTTGACCTCGCCCGCATCTGGGTGCTGGGCACGCTGGCCGTGGTGGTTGCCATTGCCGCCCTGGTGGGCTGGGCCATCACGCGTGCCGTGACCGGCCCCGTCGCCCAGGCCGTCCATGTGGCGCGCAACGTGGCGGCCGGCCATCTGGAGACGCCGGTCACCAGCCGCCGCCGCGACGAAATGGGCCAGCTCATCAACGCGCAGGAAGACATGCGCCGCAAGCTCGCCGAGCTGGTGGGCGAGGTGCGCGGCAACGCGCAGGGCGTGGCACTGGCCGCTGGCGAGATTGCCCAGGGCAACGCCGATCTGTCGGCGCGCACCGAAAGCCAGGCCAGCGCGCTGGAGGAAACGGCAGCCTCCATGGAGGAACTGGGCGCCACTGTGCGGCAGAACGCCGACAGCGCGCGCCAGGCCAACCAGATGGCGGCCTCCGCATCGGGCATCGCCGCGCGTGGCGGCGAAGTCGTGGCCCAGGTGGTGGACACCATGAAGGGCATCAACGACAGCAGCCGCCAGATCGCGGACATCATCGGCGTGATCGACGGCATTGCCTTCCAGACCAATATCCTGGCGCTGAACGCGGCCGTGGAGGCGGCCCGCGCAGGCGAGCAGGGCCGGGGCTTTGCCGTGGTGGCGGGCGAGGTGCGTTCGCTGGCCCAGCGCAGCGCCGAGGCGGCCAAGGAGATCAAGGCGCTGATCCAGGCCAGCGAGCAGCGCGTGGAGCAGGGCACGCAACTGGTGGACAAGGCGGGCGAGACGATGTCGGAAATCGTCACCGCCATCCGGCGCGTGACGGACATCATGGGCGAGATCAGCGCGGCCAGCAGCGAGCAGAGCGCGGGCGTGGCCCAGGTGGGTGATGCCATCACGCAGATGGACCAGGCCACGCAGCAGAACGCGGCCCTGGTGGAGCAAAGCGCCGCCGCTGCCCAGTCGCTGCAGCAGCAGGCACAGGCCATGGTGACCTCGGTCTCGGTATTTCGCACGGCGGCTGCCGATGCGCCAGTTGTCTCTGTGGCGACTGCCGCAGCATCGCGCGCAACGGTTGTTGCCTCCCTGGCATCGCGTCCGGCCCTGGCTCCCATGGCCGCCAGGCCGGCGCAACAGATCGCTGCGGCCACCCCGGCCAAGGCCCCCAAGACCACCAAGACGACCACCGCCGACGATGAGGAGTGGGCCGCGTTCTGAGGCCTCACGCGCAGTTCAGCTTCCCTTTCTGGCGGCTCCATGCTTTGCATGGGGCCGCTTTCCTTTTGCGTCTGGCGCTGAGCTGGTGCAAGACGGCAGCGAGAGGCTGTGGCGCAAATCTGCCAGTGAAGGTTTCTGCCTACTACCAGTACCTGAACTTGTCCTGAACAATGCCTGGATACTGGCAGAATGTAAGTGGGTGTAGTCCTATTCTTACAGTGTGAACAATGGCGGCTTCTGGCGCCGCCCCCTAGGAACGAAGGGTATCCCGTGATCACCTTGTTCTCATGGCCGCCACGCCTGGCGGCAATCAGTCTTCCAGCAGACCGCGCCACCGCGGTGGCTCTCCCCCTCCAATCCCTGCCAACAAGCCGACTTGCGCGGTTGCGGCAGATCTGTTTTTGCGAAGTCCGCGCCGGGCCTGGCTGACGCCTGTTCATGGCGCAACACAAAGCTAGGCACAACAAGATGGCAGGACTTCGACAAGAAAGATGAATGTGAAAAACCTCAAGATCTCAACGCGCATGCTGGGCACCTTCGGCCTGCTGGTGCTGCTGCTGCTGGCCGTGGTGGCCGCAGCCCTGGTGCAACTGCGTTCCATGCGCGCCAGCATGGAAGTCATCACGGGCAACGCCATGCCCAGCGTGGAGGTGATCAACCAGATCGGCACCGATGTCGTGCGCACGCGCCTCCTGGAAGTGCGCCATGTCAACAATGACGATGCCGCCTACAAGACCGATTCGGAAAAGCAGCTGGAACAACTGCAGCGCCGCCTGGCCGAGCGCAGGAAGGCCTATGAGCCGCTGCTGTCATCGGACGAAGAGCGCAGGCTCTACGCGCAACTGGTCCAGGAACGCGAGCGCTACCAGCAACTGAGCCAGCAGGTGCTGGCGCTGTCGCGCCAGGGCGAGAAGGAAAAGGCCCAGGCGGTGCTGGGCGGCGAGTCGCTGAAGCTCTACAACGATTCGTCGAACACGCTGGATCTGCTGGTCAAGCTCAACAGTGATGCCGCCTTGCAGGAAAGCCGTAATGCCGAGGCCGTGTACGGGCGCTCGGTCGTCGTCCTCAGCGTGGCGGCGCTGGCTGCCGTGCTGCTGGCCGTGCTGGCCGGCCTGTGGCTGACGCGCTCCATCCGCGCGCCGCTGGCGCATGCGGTCGATGCCGCAGACCGCGTGGCCAACGGCGACCTGGGCGGCACCATCCGCATCGACCGCCATGACGAAACCGGCCTGCTGCTGGGCGCGCTGCAGCGCATGCAGTCCAGCCTGGTGCAGACCGTGCGCAGCGTGCGCCAGAACGCCGAAGGCGTGGCCTCGGCCAGCGCGCAGATTGCCTCCGGCAATGCCGACCTGTCCAGCCGCACGGAAGAGCAGGCCAGTGCCCTGGAGCAGACGGCAGCCTCCATGGAGGAGCTGGGCTCCACCGTGCGCCAGAATGCCGACAACGCACGCCAGGCCAATCAGCTGGCGCTCAATGCATCCAGCGTTGCGCGCCGTGGCGGCGAAGTGGTGGCCGAGGCCGTGGAGACCATGAAGGGCATCAACGACAGCAGCCGGCGCATCGGCGACATCATCGGCGTGATCGACTCCATTGCTTTCCAGACCAACATCCTCGCGCTCAATGCCGCGGTGGAGGCAGCCCGCGCAGGTGAGCAGGGCCGGGGCTTTGCCGTGGTCGCGGGCGAGGTGCGCTCGCTGGCCCAGCGCAGCGCCGAGGCGGCCAAGGAAATCAAGGCGCTGATCACGGCCAGCGTGGAGCGTGTGGAGCAGGGCTCGCAACTGGTGGACCGCGCAGGCACGACCATGACCGAAGTGGTGGCCGCCATCGGCCGGGTCACCGACATCATGGGCGAGATCAGCTCGGCCAGCACCGAGCAGAGCTCCGGCGTGGCCCAGGTTGGCGAAGCCGTCACGCAGATGGACCAGACCACGCAGCAGAACGCGGCCCTGGTCGAGGAAAGCGCGGCCGCCGCTGCCTCGCTGCGCAAGCAGGCGCAGGACCTGGTCGAGGCCGTGGCCGTCTTCCAGTTGCCCCGTGGCGCCACGGACAGCCATGCGCATGTGCCGCACAGGGTGGCGGCACCGGCCAGCGCAGCAGCACGCCCCGCAGCCCCGCCTGTCCGGCCTGCCCCACCCGCCAGCCCTGCGCGGCCTGCGGCCCTGGGCGGCGGCGGTGCACCTGCAGGCGGCGAGACGCTGGCCCGCCGGCTTGAGCGCGATGCCACGCCCCCCATCCGGCCGCGCGCCGGACCCACGCAGGCCAGCAAGCCGGCGCCACGGCAGCCCGGCCAGCCTGGTCAGCCCGGTCAGGGCGATGACGACTGGGAAACCTTCTGAGCCTTACCCCTGGCGCAGCGGGCTGTGGGCCTGCAGCTCCTGCAGATAGCCGGCCATGCCCTCGCCCTCGCGGTCCAGAAAGCGCGAGATGGCATCGGCAAAGGACGGGTGGGCAATCCAGTGGGCGCTGGGAGTAACCACGGGCAACAGTGCCCGTGCCATCTTGTGCTCGCCCTGGGCGCCTCCCTCGAAGTGCGCAATGCCGCGCTCTATGCACCAGGCGATGGGCTGGTAGTAGCAGGCCTCGAAATGCAGGCAATCCACGCGCTCCAGTGCGCCCCAGTAGCGGCCGTAGGCCGTTCCCTGTGGGGCCTGCGGCGCATGGGCGCGCCCGCCCGTATGGCCCGCTGACAGCCTTGCGGCCGCAGCATCCAGCGCGATCAGGCTGCAGGCCATGGGCTGGCCGTCGCGCTCGGCGATGAACATCAGCCAAGCCTCGGGCATCTGGCGCGCCATGGCCTCGAAGAAGGCCGGTTCGAGGTACGGGGCGTTGCCATGCTCCAGGTAGGTTCGCTCGTGGCAGCGGTAGAAAAAGGCCCAGTCCTGTGCGCCCATGTCCGGCCCGTGCAGGGCGCGAAAGCGCACGCCGGCCTCATGCACCTTGCGCCTTTCCTGGCGGATCTTCTTGCGCTTTTCCTGGTTCAGCGTCGCCAGAAAGCGGTCGAAATCGCTGTGCCCGGCGCCATCGGCGCCCTGGTTGCTCCAGTGGAACTGCACGGTGCTGCGCTGCATCCAGCCGTCGGCATCGCAGGCGGCCAGATCCTCGGCATCGCTGAACAGCAGGTGCAGCGAAGACAACTGCTGCGCCTGGGCCCATTCGCGCACCGCGCGCACCAGGGCTGCACGCAGCAAGGGCGTGCGCGCCAGCAGGCGGCTGCCCGGCACGGGCGTGAAAGGCACGGCCAGCACGCCCTTGGGGTAGTAGTCCAGCCCATGCTGGGCGTAGGCACGTGCCCAGGCAAAGTCGAACACGTACTCGCCATAGGAGTGCGCCTTGGCGTAGACCGGGCAGGCGGCGACCAGCTCGCCGCCCTGCCAGAGCGTGACCACGCGGCCGGCCCAGCCGGTTTGCGGCACGGCGCTGCCGCTGGATTCCAGCGCGCTCAGGTACTCGTGGCGCATGAAGGGAGTGGGCGCGGCCTGCGATGCCAGCAGCGCATTCCAGGCCTGGGCATCGAGCTGCTGCACGCTGTCCAGCACGCGGGTGATAATTGCGGTTTCAGCCATGCCATTCCTTGCAGGCCGGTGTGACGCGCGCTGCCGCCTTTCGCTGTGGGGTGGCCTTGTCGGCCCTGTTGGCTCCATTGCATTCCATGACGCTCTCCATCTGCACTGCCCAGCTCAACTTTGTCGTGGGCGACCTGCCCGGCAATGTCCAGAAAATCATTGCCGCAGCCCGTGAAGCTTATGCCACGGGAGCACGCTTGCTGCTGACGCCCGAGCTTGCCCTGTGCGGCTATGCGGCCGAAGACCTGTATCTGCGCCCCGCCTTTCTGGATGCCTGCGACCAGGCCGTGCAGCAGCTTGCGCTGGAGACCGCGCAATGGCCGGGCCTGGCGCTGGTGCTGGGTCATCCCTGGCGCGACCCGGGCGCCGGTGGCGCGTTGCGCAATGCGGCCAGCGTGCTGCGCGACGGGCGCGTGGAATGCAGCCATGCCAAGCAATGCCTGCCCAACTACGGCGTGTTCGACGAGCAGCGCTACTTTGTGGCCGGCCAATCGCCCTGCGTGATCGAAGTGCAGGGCGTGCGCGTGGGCCTGCTGATCTGCGAGGACGCCTGGCATCCCGAACCCGCACGCGCCGCCGCCCAGGCCGGTGCGCAATTGCTGGCCGTGATCAATGCCTCGCCCTTCCATGAGGGCAAGCAGGCCGAACGCGAAGCCACGCTGGCTGCGCGTGCGTGCGAGACCGGCCTGCCCCTGGTCTACGCACATCTGGTTGGCGGCCAGGATGAAATCGTCTTTGATGGCTGCTCCTTTGCCGTGCAGGCGGACGGCTCCATTGCCGCGCGCGCGCCGGCCTTTGCCGAGGCCTTGCCGCGGGTGGAGGTCCGCACGGGCGGGCATGCGCTGGTGCTGGCAGGCGAGGTGATTGCGCAGCCAGGGCACCTGCCGGCGCTGTGGTCCGCCCTGGTGCTGGCCGTGCGCGACTACGTGGGCAAGAACCGTTTCCCCGGTGCCCTGCTGGGCCTGTCGGGCGGTATCGACTCGGCCCTGGTGCTGGCGATTGCAGTCGATGCGCTGGGCGCGGACAAGGTGCATACGGTGATGATGCCTTCGCCCTACACGGCCGACATCAGCTGGATCGACGCGCGTGATATGGCCGAGCGCGTGGGCGTGCGCTATGACGAAATCTCCATCGCGCCGCAGTTCGAGGCCTTCAAGGCCGCGCTGGCCCCGGCCTTCGCGAGCCGCGCCGAGGACACGACCGAAGAAAACCTGCAGGCCCGCATCCGTGGCACCCTGCTGATGGGCCTGTCCAACAAGTTCGGCTCCGTGGTGCTGACCACGGGCAACAAGAGCGAGATGTCCACCGGTTACTGCACGCTCTATGGCGACATGGCGGGCGGCTTCGCGGTGATCAAGGACGTGCTCAAGACCGAGGTCTTTGCGCTGGCGCGCTGGCGCAATGCCAACGATCCGTTCGGCACGGGGCTGGACCCCATTCCGGATCGCATCATCACGCGCCCGCCCAGCGCCGAACTGCGCCCTGACCAGAAAGACCAGGACAGCCTGCCCGCTTATGAGGTGCTCGATGCCATCGTGCGCCGTTACATGGAAAATAACGAAAGCATCGCCTCCATCGTGGCCGACGGATACGCCAGCGCCGATGTGGAGCGAGTGACGCGCCTGATCCAGATCAACGAGTACAAACGCCGCCAGGCGCCCGTGGGGCCGCGACTGACGCGCCGCAGCTTCGGCAAGGATTGGCGCTACCCCATCACCAACCGCTTTCGCGCTTGAAATGAATATCCCCCTGAGTCGCTTCGCGCCTTCCCCCTCTCGCTTCGCGGGGGAGACGACAGCCTCGCTGCGGGGCGGTGCGGCCGGCGTAGGCCCTTGCTCGCTGTCCCTGACTTTGGGGCGCGCCAGTGACTTGGGTCTTGCCGATCTTGTGTGGCCCTCACATTTGTAATACCTAGGAGTTCACCCCATGAAAATGATCACCGCCATCATCAAGCCGTTCAAGCTGGAAGAGGTCCGCGAGGCACTGGCCGACTGCGGCGTCAACGGCCTGACCGTCACCGAGGTCAAGGGCTTTGGCCGCCAGAAGGGCCATACCGAGCTTTACCGCGGTGCCGAGTACGTGGTGGACTTCCTGCCCAAGGTGAAGATCGAGGTCGTGGTCCGCACCGAGGACGTGGATCGTTGCGTGGACGCCATCGTCAACGTGGCGCGCACGGGCAAGATCGGCGACGGCAAGATCTTCGTCACGGCCGTGGAGCGCGTGGTGCGCATCCGTACCGGCGAGCTCGACGACGGAGCCATTTGAGTCCGAGAGCAGGGCAGGGCGCATTCGGCGCCCTGCATTCCTGATATCTCGACGCTGGCGGCCATCCTCTCAAGGGTGGCCGTTTCCGTTTACGCTTCTGTTCAGATCACGGCGCGCAAGGGCGCAGTCTCCAGGCCCGTGCCGGCGTTCTGCACCAGGGATTGCAGCAGCGTGGGGATGTCGCTGCCGCTTTCGATCAGTCCCATCTGCCACTCGCCCATGAAGCCATGGCCCACGCAGGTCTGCAGGAACTGCAGCATGCTGTCGTAGTAGCCATCCACATTGAGCAGGCCGATGGGCTTGTCGTGGTAGCGCAACTGGCGCCAGGTCCAGACCTCGAACAATTCCTCGAAGGTGCCTATGCCGCCGGGCAGGGCGACGAAGGCATCGCTGCGCTCGGCCATCATGGCCTTGCGCTCGTGCATGGTCTGGACGATGTGCAGCTCATCGCAGGCATGGTTGGCCAGTTCCTTGTCCACCAGCGCCTGCGGAATCACGCCCACGACGCGGCCGCCGGCCTGCCGCGTGGCCTCGGCCACCTCGCCCATCAGGCCGCTGCGGCCGCCTCCATAGACCAGCTGGCCGCCGTGCTCACCGATCCAGCGGCCGGTGGCGCGGGCCGCCTCGATGAATCCGGGCTGGTCGCCGGGGCGCGAGCCGCAATACACACAAATGGAAAACGTGGGATTTGTCATGCAATGAACCGTTGATAGAGGGCGGCCAGCCAGACGCCGGCGCACAGCAGCAGCGCCAGCATCACGGCCGCGCTGCCCATGTCCTTGGCCTGCTTGGACAGAACGTGCCATTCGGGGCCTATGCGATCGACCACGGACTCGATGCCGCTGTTGAGCAGCTCCACGATCAGCACCAGCAAGACGGTGCCCGCCAGCAGTGCGACCTCGATCCAGCTGCTTCCCAGCCAGAAGGCGGCAGGGATCAGCACGATGGCTGCCAGCGCTTCCTGGCGGAAGGCTTTTTCGTTCCATCCGGCGCGAAGGCCTGAGAGCGAATAGCCTGCTGCGTGCCAGACGCGCGTCAGGCCTGTGCGGCTTTTCTGAGGATTGACAGGTGCACTGTCGGTCGGGTCGGGAGATGCGGCGGGCATGCTTGCGAGTGTAGGAGATGCGACGCTGCCTATGGGCCTGTCAGCGCTTTTTCCTGGGTGCCGGGGCCTGGTGGATCAACTGGGTGCCGGCCCATGCGTCATGCCAGAACTGGCGGCGCGGATGCAAGCGGCTCAGAAGTGCCCAGAGCGCCACCCACAGCACCAGCAGCATCAGCGTGGTCAGTGCAGGCACGCCGGTCGAATAGGCCGCCAGTGGCGGCAGCAGCCAGATCCAGCTGAACACATAGCGCCGCAGCGCGCGCAACTGGCTGACGGGCTGGCCCGCTGCATCCACCAGGCGAATGTGCCAGGTCTTCATGGCCAGCGTCTGGCCCTTGGACCAGAACCAGACGAAATAGATGCCCAGCACCACGAACATGAAGGCCTGCAGCGCATGGCGGTTGTCCATGGCATTGCGTGTCTGCGACAGGGTGCCGAACAGATAGCCTGCAATGAAGACCACGCCGAACAGCAGCATGCCCTCGTAGAGCCAGCAGGCCATGCGCCGCGCCAGTCGCGGGGCCATCTGTGGGGAGGCTGCGATTGCGGCTGCCGTGGTGGAGGCGGGGGATGTGGCGTTCGTCATGCGGACGGGGAGATCGGTGCGTCAGTGCGTCAGTGCGTCAATGCGAGAGGGGCGCCTCGCCGTGCGATGGCTGGGATGCAGCATCGGGGCTATCATGCAGTTCCATGGGCGGCAAAGGCATGGGCGTGGCCGAGGGCACTTCCACCGGCGCCGTCTCCACCAGCGCCGGCGGGCGCACGGGATGGGTTTCCACGGCCGCAGGGGATGAGGCCGGGGGTACCGGAGGCGGCGGGTTGTAGATGGTGGCGGGCGGAATCTTCGGCGGATTCGGAATGGTGGCCGGAGCCACCGAGGCCGCCGGAATCCGCGCCAGCCGCTTGGGGGCCACGGGCTCTATGGCGGTGGCGGCGCCCTTGGCCTTGGGCGCGGCGCGCGCGGCCAGCAGGCGTTTTTCCTCGTCGCTGAGCGCCTGGTAGGCCTCCCACTGGGCGCGCTTGTCCGTGGCCAGGCGGTTGGTCAGGGCGAAATTCAGGCGAGCCTGGCTGCGCTGCTGGGCGCTGAGGCTGGACCAGGTCTGCATGCGATCGCGCAGCTTTTCCTGCTCTTTCTCGCTGAGCTTGTCCCAGCCCTCGGCCAGCGCCATCCAGCGGCGCTTTTGCAGCGCGTCCATCATGGACCAGCGCTCGGACAGGGGTTCAAGCACGCTGCTCTGCGCCGGTGTCAGCTCTGCCCAGCGCGGGCCGGAGGCCAGGTCCGTGGCGCGCTGGCGTGTGGCTGCATCACCGTGCAGGGTCTTGGAGGCTGCGATCGTGGCCGGCGAGACGGTGCTGGGTGCCAGCCGTACCTGCTGCACGACGCGCCAGCCGGTCCAGGCCAGCGCCATCAACAGCACCGCCGCCAGGATGGCGGCGGCTGAGCGGTGGAACGCGGCGCGTGAATCAGTGGGCATGCAGGCAGGCAAGGCGGGGATCAGCGTTCCGTGTTGGTGGCCGAAGTCTTCAGGTACTGGATGAAGCCGGGGTCGGCGTAGGCGGCGGGCGGCAGATCATCGGTCAGCAAGGCGGTATCCACCTCGGCAACCTCGGTCAGACCTGTCTGGTCCGTCTGCACGTTGACGACCACCAGGCCAACGATCAACGCCAGCACCGGCACGGCCGAGATCAGCGCGCGCCACCAGGTGCCGCCCTCGTCGCCCGAGCCCAGCGTCAGCGTGCCGACCTGGGCCTGGGTTGCGCTGGCAGCCTGCACGGGCGCAGCGCGCAGCTCGCGCCGGCGAACGGACAGGGCGCGCTCGCGCCCAGCGCGCAGCCGCTCGGTGATGTCGTATGGCAGCAACGCCTCGCCATCACCCAGGCGCGCGGTGATCCGGCGTGCGATGCGGTCGGCCGCCATTTCGCTGTGGAGAGTGAGAGTGGGCGCAGTCTTCATAGCTCGATTCCTTTGGCCTTCAGTGCCTTGCTCAATGTCTGGATGGCGCGGAAACAATGTGTTTTTACACTTCCTTCGGAACACCCCATCGCGGCAGCGGTCTCCGCGACGTCCATCTCTTCCCAATAACGCATCAGGAAAGCTTCGCGTTGACGTGCTGGAAGCTCCTGTATCTCTTTTTCAATGCTTTGCAAAATCTGGGCCCGCTCGGTCAGATCTTCGGCGCTGCGGGCGGTTTCGCCGTTCTGGCCGGAGTCGGCATAGGTTTCGAGCCAGTCGAAGTCCGCATCGTCGCCGGCCGACGCCTCCAGATCGCTCATGCGGGTGAAGAGGGCGTTCTGCGTTTTTTGCCTGCGAAACCAGTCCAGCGTGCTGTTGGACAGGATGCGCTGGAACAGCATGGGCAGCTCGTTGATGGGCTTGTCGCCATAGTGCTGCGCCAGCTTGAGCATGCTGTCCTGCACGATGTCCAGCGCCGCCTCCTCATCCCGGACGTGAAAAAAGCTGCGCTTGAAGGCTCGCTTTTCTACGCTTTTGAGGAAGTCGGATAGTTCTTGCTCGGTTGCCAAAAGGAACGCAGGCCCGGATGAGGGGCTCGTTGATGAGGGGCTGAACGGGTGCGGGGCCTGATTATCGCACCGCACTGTCAATTTTTTTCGCAGGATGGCGCGAAGGCTTGTTGCAGTGCGATAATGTCTGCTGCAATTCAAAAAGGCAAACGGGTCACGGTCCGGCGTTTACTCACTCGCCCATGTCTGTTGGTCCTAAGTCCCGCACCGGCCTCACAAGGGCTTCAGGCAAGGGGCACCCAAGGTTTTTCGTTAGAGAAATTCACAAAGGTTGATCATGGAAATTTCCAAAGCCGAGTACTCCAGCGCGGCAGCAGCGGCGTCGCAGTCCCATGCATCCCAGGAGCTGATGGGCTCCGAGATCCTCGTCAAGTCCCTGCAGGCCGAAGGTGTCAAGCAGCTTTGGGGCTATCCGGGCGGTGCGGTTCTGTACATCTACGACGCCCTCTACAAACAAGATTTCATTCAGCATGTGCTGGTGCGCCATGAACAGGCGGCCGTGCATGCGGCAGACGGTTTTGCCCGTGCCACGGGTGAAGTCGGCGTGGCCTTGGTGACCTCGGGTCCCGGCCTGACCAACGCCGTGACCGGCATTGCCACCGCCTACACCGATTCCATTCCCCTGGTCGTGATCAGCGGCCAGACCTCGACGGCCTACATCGGCACCGATGCGTTCCAGGAATGCGACACCGTCGGCATCACCCGTCCCATCGTCAAGCACAACTTCCTGGTGAAGGATGTGCGCGAGCTGGCGGACACGATGAAGAAGGCCTTCCACATCGCGCGCACCGGCCGTCCCGGCCCCGTGGTGGTGGACATTCCCAAGGACGTGTCCTTCAAGAAGGCTCTCTACGCCGGCTACCCCGAGAAGGTGGAGATGCGCTCCTACAACCCGGTGCGCAAGGGCCATGCCGGCCAGATCCGCAAGGCGCTGCAGTTGCTGCTGGCCGCCAAGCGTCCCTATATCTACACGGGTGGCGGCGTGCTGCTGGGCAATGCCTGCAACGAGCTGCGCACCCTGGTGGACATGCTGGGCTACCCGGTCACGCATACGCTGCTGGGCCTGGGTGCCTATCCGGCCAGCGACCGCAAGTTCCTGGGCATGCTGGGCATGCACGGCACCATCGAAGCCAACAATGCCATGCAGAACTGCGACGTGCTGCTGGCGGTGGGCGCGCGCTTCGATGACCGCGTGATCGGCAACCCCAAGCATTTCATGTCGGTGGAGCGCAAGATCATCCACATCGACATCGATCCTTCTTCCATCTCCAAGCGCGTGAAGGTGGACGTGCCCATCGTGGGCGACGTCAAGGAGGTGCTGACCGAGCTGATCTCCATGATCCGCGAGGCAAGTGCCCGTCCCGACGCAGCGGCCCTGGGCCAATGGTGGGAGACCATCGAAGGCTGGCGCAGCCGCGACTGCCTGCAGTACAGCCGTGGCGATGGCTCGGTCATCAAGCCGCAGTATGTGGTGGAGACGCTGTGGAACATGACCCGCGACGCCGATGCCTACATCACGTCCGACGTGGGCCAGCACCAGATGTGGGCTGCGCAGTACTACCGCTTCGACGAACCGCGCCGCTGGATCAACTCCGGCGGCCTGGGCACCATGGGCGTGGGCCTGCCCTACGCCATGGGCATCAAGCTGGCCAAGCCTGAGTCCGAGGTGTTCTGCATCACGGGTGAAGGCTCCATCCAGATGAACATCCAGGAGCTGGCTACCTGCCTGCAGTACAACACGCCGGTCAAGGTGGTGTCGCTGAACAACCGCTACCTGGGCATGGTGCGCCAGTGGCAGGAGATCGAGTACTCGGGCCGCTACAGCAGCAGCTACATGGACTCGCTGCCCAACTTCGTGAAGCTGGCCGAGGCCTATGGCCACGTGGGCATGCTGATCGAGCGCCCCGAGGACGTGGAGCCCGCCCTGCGCGAGGCACGCAAGCTCAAGGACCGCACGGTGTTCATGGACTTCCGTACCGATCCCACCGAGAATGTGTTCCCCATGGTGCAGGCCGGCCGTGGGATCACCGAGATGCTGCTGGGAGCTGACGACCTCTGAGCATGGTCCCTTGCGGGATTTGCCCGGGTTCATTCCTGTCGCATCCGTTCCAGTGAGCCGTCCTCGAGGCGGCCCCTTTGACGAATCTATTGCCTGCCAAGCCCGACGTTTACCGGCGCCGGGGGAGGGCAGCGAAAAGAGGAATCTTTCTTTCATGAAACACATCATTGCCGTGCTGCTCGAAAACGAGCCGGGAGCCTTGTCGCGCGTGGTGGGCCTGTTCTCGGCCCGCGGCTACAACATCGAATCGCTGACCGTGGCCCCCACGGAAGACGCATCGCTGTCGCGCATGACCATTCAGACGAATGGCTCCGAAGACGTGATCGAGCAGATCACCAAACACCTGAATCGCCTGATCGAAGTCGTCAAGGTCGTGGACCTGACCGAAGGTTCCTATACCGAGCGCGAGCTCATGATGGTCAAGGTCCGCGCCGTGGGCAAGGAACGCGAGGAGATGAAGCGCATGGCGGACATCTTCCGCGGCCGCATCATCGACGTGACCGAAAAGAGCTACACGGTCGAGCTGACCGGCGACCAATCCAAGAACGACGCCTTCCTGCAGGCGCTGGACCGCACGGCCATTCTGGAAACCGTGCGCACCGGCTCCTGCGGCATCGGCCGCGGCGAACGCATCCTGCGCGTTTGATGCGCTGCAACGCACCTGAAACCTGTCCCCTTCCCCTTTTCAACCCCTACATACACGAAGCCTGGAGCCAACATGAAAGTTTTCTACGACAAGGACTGTGACCTGAGCCTGATCAAGGGCAAGACCGTTGCCATCATCGGCTACGGCAGCCAGGGCCACGCACACGCGCAAAACCTGAACGAAAGCGGCGTGAAGGTCGTGGTCGGCCTGCGCAAGGGCGGCGCTTCCTGGGACAAGGTCGCCAAGGCTGGCCTGACCGTCGCGGAAGTCGATGACGCCGTGAAGTCCGCCGACCTGGTCATGATCCTGCTGCCGGATGAGAACATCCCCGAGGTCTACAACAACAACGTGGCCCCCAACATCAAGCAAGGCGCCACGCTGGCCTTCGCCCACGGCTTCAACATCCACTACAACCAGGTCGTGCCCCGCGCCGATCTGGACGTGATCATGGTCGCCCCCAAGGGTCCTGGCCACACCGTGCGTTCCGAGTACCTGAAGGGTGGCGGCGTGCCTTCGCTGATCGCTGTGTACCAGGACAAGTCCGGCAAGGCCCGTGACCTGGCCCTGTCCTATGCCATGGCCAACGGCGGCGGCAAGGGCGGCATCATCGAGACCAACTTCAAGGAAGAAACCGAGACCGACCTGTTCGGCGAGCAAGCCGTTCTGTGCGGCGGCGCGGTGGAACTGGTGAAGATGGGCTTCGAGACCCTGACCGAAGCCGGCTACGCTCCCGAAATGGCCTACTTCGAGTGCCTGCATGAGCTCAAGCTCATCGTGGACCTGATGTACGAAGGCGGTATCGCCAACATGAACTACTCGATCTCGAACAACGCCGAATACGGCGAGTACGTGACGGGTACCGAAGTCATCAACGACAAGTCGCGCGAAGCCATGCGTGCTGCCCTCAAGCGCATCCAGACCGGCGAATACGCCAAGATGTTCATCCAGGAAGGCCGCACCAACTACCCGAGCATGACGGCCCGCCGCCGCATGAACGCCGACCACGCCATCGAGAAGGTCGGTGGCCAGCTGCGCGCCATGATGCCCTGGATCTCCAAGAACAAGCTGGTTGACCAGAGCCGCAACTGAGATTGCTGCATTCCATCTTGCCTGGGTCGCGCAAGCGGCCTACGCAAGGTGCAGGACAAGGCCACCCCGACGGGTGGCCTTTTTCGTGCAGGGAAGGGGTGCGGCGCGCAGGTACACTGACCCTTTCGGGGCGGCGCGGTCCGCTCCCTTAGAATACTATCGTTTTAATAGCTGCCCGCGCCCGTAGGCGCTGTGCTGGAGGCTGGATTGATGCAAAACCACAATGAGTCCAACGAGATTGAGGGCGTGGTGGTGCGCAAGCGCCGCAAGGGTATCTACATCCTGCCCAACCTGTTCACGCTGGCTGCGCTGTTCGGTGGCTTCTACGCCATCGTGATGGCCATGAACGGCCGCTTCGAACTGGCTGCTGCAGGCGTGTTCTGCGCCATGGTGCTCGACAGCCTTGACGGCCGTGTGGCACGCATGACCAATACGCAAAGCGCCTTTGGCGAACAGATGGACTCGCTGTCGGACATGGTGTCCTTCGGCGCCGCTCCCGCCTTGATCGCCTATGAGTGGGCGCTCAAGGGCATTGGTCGCTGGGGATGGATTGCCGCCTTTGTCTATTGCGCCTGCGCCGCACTGCGGCTGGCGCGTTTCAACGTGAATACCGGCACGGTGGACAAGCGCTGGTTCCAGGGCCTGCCTTCGCCTGCGGCGGCGGCGCTGGTCACGGGCTTCATCTGGCTGCTGGACGAGGCGGGCCTGCTGCGCGGACAGGATGCCTGGCTGAGCTGGACGCAGATCACCTGGATCATGTTCTTCCTGACGCTGTACGCGGGCCTGACCATGGTCACCAATGTGCCGTTCTACAGCTTCAAGGACGTGCACTTCAAGAAGAGCGTGCCGTTTGCCGCCATCGTGCTGATTGCGCTGGGCATTGCCATCATCAACATCCATCCGCCCATCGTGCTGTTCGGCGTGTTCCTGCTCTACGGTTTCTCGGGCTATGGCGTCTACGCCTGGCGCAAGGCCAAGGGCCAGCGCACCAGCGTCATCAGCACCTCGACCGACGAGCCCGAGGAGCGCGGCCTGCACAAGTGATGCAGCGAAGCATCTTCACAGCCTTTGTGAACCTGTGCTAAAGTCGTTCGAATGCAATACCTGTCGCTAGCTCTACTACTGATGTCCAACGGGCAGAGACAGTAGCGCGCGCGTACATACCTACTTTCACGGCCCGTTTGCACCAGCGACGGGCCGTTTTGCATTTGTGGGGTCGCTGGAGCAGGTGGGTCTTGTTTTTACCTAGACGATAGAAAGCACTTCAGCCATGTTGCAAAACCCTTCGACCAAGTACCGTCCGTTCGCTTTCGCTCCCGTGCGTCTGCAAAATCGCAGCTGGCCCGACGCGACGATTACCAAGGCTCCGATCTGGTGCAGCGTGGATCTGCGCGATGGCAACCAGGCGTTGATCGAGCCCATGGACATCGATCGCAAGATGCGCATGTTCGAGCAGCTGGTGAAGATCGGCTTCAAGGAGATCGAGGTCGGTTTTCCCTCCGCATCGCAGGTGGAGTTCGACTTCATGCGCAAGCTCATCGAGGAAAACCGCATTCCCGATGACGTGACCATCCAGGTGCTGACCCAGGCGCGCGAGCACCTCATCCGCCGTACCTTCGAAGCGCTCGAAGGCGTGCCCCGTGCCATCGTCCATCTGTACAACGCCACCGCGCCCGTGATGCGCCGCGTGGTGTTGAACATGAGTGAAGACGAGATCGTCGAGCTGGCCACCACCAATGCCCGCATGTTCAACGAGATCGCTGCCGGCTACCCCCAGACGCAATGGACCTTCCAGTACTCGCCCGAGATGTATTCGGACACCGAGCTGGAGTTTTCCAAGCGCGTCATTGATGCAGTCACCGATGTATGGCAGCCCACGACCGAGCGCAAGTGCATCATCAACCTGCCCACCACGGTGGAGCATTCCACGCCCAATCTGTTTGCCGACATGGTGGAGTGGACGCACCGCCACATCCAGCGCCGTGATTCCATCGTGCTGTCCGTCCATCCCCACAACGATCGCGGCACGGGCACGGCCACGGCCGAGCTCGCGCTGATGGCCGGTGCCGACCGCCTCGAAGGCTGCCTGTTCGGCAACGGCGAGCGCACGGGCAACCTCGACGTGGTCAACGTGGCGCTGAACATGTACATCCAGGGCGTGTCGCCCGGGCTGGATTTCTCCGATATCGACGGCATCCGCAGCACGGTCGAGCATTGCAACCAGTTGCCCGTGCACCCGCGCCATCCCTACGTGGGCGATCTGGTCTACACCTCGTTCTCTGGCTCGCACCAGGATGCGATCAAGAAGGCCTTCGCCGACCGCAAGGAAGGCGACGTCTGGGACATGCCCTATCTGCCCATCGATCCCAAGGACCTGGGTCGCAGCTATGAAGCCGTGATCCGCGTCAACAGCCAGTCGGGCAAGGGCGGCATCGCCTATCTGCTTGAAAGCGAATATGGCCTCCAGTTGCCGCGCCGCCTGCAGATCGAGTTCAGCCAGGTCGTGCAGCGCGAGATGGATGCCAGCGGCAAGGAATTGGCTGCCGCCGACCTGTGGAATCTGTTCCAGCGCGAATACGGCCTGCAATCCGTGCAGGCGCCGCACTACCGGCTGAGCGAGAACGATGGTGTGGTCAGCCTGTCGGCCGACCTGGCCGTCGAGGGCGGCAAGCGCACGGTCGAGGCCGAGGGCACGGGTCCGATCGACGCCTTCGTGCAGGCGCTGAGCGAGCACAGCGGCCGCGCGGTGCGCGTGCTGGACTATGCCGAGCACGCCATTGGCGAAGGTGCCAACGCCAAGGCCATCGCCTATGTGGAACTGCGCGTGGACGAGTCCCACGTCTGCTACGGCGTCGGGGTCGATGCGAATATCGTCTCTGCCTCTTTCCGGGCCATCATGTCGGGCTTGCAGCGTGTTCCCTCCGCCGAGAATGCGGTGGCGCAGGAGGCGGTCGCCGCCTGAATTTCGTTCCCGAGCCGGTGCAGCCACAAGCGCACCGGCTTTTTTCATCGCCTGCCCGTGGGCAGGGGCTTCGCATCCACAAGAAAGACGAGACTCCCCATGACCGACCAATTGATCATTTTCGACACCACCTTGCGTGACGGCGAGCAGTCGCCCGGTGCCTCCATGACCCGCGACGAGAAGCTGCGCATCGCGCGCCAGCTCGAACGGCTGAAGGTCGATGTGATCGAGGCCGGTTTTGCGGCGAGCTCCAACGGTGACTTCGAGTCGGTACAGGCCATTGCGCGCGCCATCAAGGACTCCACCATCTGCTCGCTGGCGCGGGCCAATGACCGTGACATCGCCCGTGCGGCCGAGGCTCTGAAGGACGCCAACCGCGCGCGCATCCACACCTTCATTGCGACCAGCGCGCTGCACATGGAGAAAAAGTTGCGCATGACGCCCGAGCAGGTGCTGGAGCAGGCGCGCCAATCCGTGCGCTTTGCGCGCAACCTGATTGCCGACATCGAGTTCAGCCCGGAGGACGGCTACCGCAGCGACCCGGATTTCCTGTGCCGCGTCATCGAGACCGTGATCGCCGAGGGCGCAACCACGATCAACGTGCCCGACACCGTGGGCTATGCCATTCCCGAGCTCTACGGCGCCTTCATCAAGAACCTGCGCGAGCGCGTGCCCAACAGCGACAAGGCGGTCTGGAGCGTGCACTGCCACAACGACCTGGGCATGGCCGTGGCCAACTCGCTGGCCGGCGTCAAGCTCGGCGGCGCCCGCCAGATCGAATGCACCATCAATGGCCTGGGTGAGCGCGCCGGCAACTGCTCGCTGGAAGAGGTGGTGATGGCCATCAAGACGCGCAAGGACTACTTTGGCCTGGACGTCAACATCGACGCCCTGCATATCGTGGCCGCCAGCCGCATGGTCAGCCAGACCACCGGCTTCGTGGTGCAGCCCAACAAGGCCGTGGTGGGGGCCAACGCCTTCGCCCATGCCTCCGGCATTCACCAGGACGGCGTGCTCAAGGCGCGCGACACCTACGAAATCATGCGTGCCGAGGACGTGGGCTGGAGCGCCAACAAGATCGTGCTGGGCAAGCTCAGCGGCCGCAACGCCTTCAAGCAGCGCCTGCATGAACTGGGTGTGGAGCTGGACAGCGAAGCTGCGATCAATACCGCCTTTGCCGCCTTCAAGGAGCTGGCCGACCGCAAGAGCGAGATCTTCGACGAGGACATCCTGGCCCTGGTGACCGAGCAGGACGCGCATCAGCAGGCCGATCCCTTCCAGTTCATCTCGCTGGCCCAGCAAAGCGAGACAGGTGAGCGCCCACACGCGTCGGTGGTGTTCAGCCGCGACGGCCGAGAGATCAAGGCCCAGTCCGACGGCAATGGCCCGGTCGATGCCTCGTTCAAGGCCATCGAGTCCGAGGTGAAGAGCGGTGCCGAGATGCTGCTGTACTCGGTCAACGCCATCAGCGGCTCCACCGAAAGCCAGGGCGAAGTGACCGTTCGCCTGCAGCGCAGCGGGCGCGTGGTCAACGGCGTGGGCGCCGACCCTGACATCGTCGTGGCTTCTGCCAAGGCCTACCTGAGCGCGTTGAACAAATTACACAGCAATGCAGAGATCGTGGCTGCACAGGGGTAAGCACTCGCCTTATAATTTCACTTAAATTATCGAAAAGTCGCACAAGTTATTGTCACAGTGCGACTTTTTCGATTAATGTAAGGTCTAGTCACAAATTCTTGCTGCTTGGAGCATTTCTCATGCCCACCCTACGCCGTGCCCGCCTCGGTCGATTTGCTCAGGTCATGTCCTTTCTGGCCCTGAGTTGTGCTCTTGCTGCTCCGGGCGCACATGCCGCGCCCGCCAAGAAAGTTGCCAAGAAACAGGTGGCCGTGGCCCCTGTCAAGAAGAAGGCGGTGAAGGAGCGCGCCACGGCCGCTCCCCAGGGCAAGCGCGTTGCCAAGAGCGCGCGCCAGCCCAGCCGTGTCGCTGCACGCAGCGTGGCCAGCCCCATTCGCGCCGTTGCCTACGAGCCACGCCTGTCCTTCGGCCAGATGGCTGGTCTGCATGCGGTGGCCGATCCTCTGGATCTCAAGAGCAGCGTGGCTCTGGTCCTGGACCAGGACACCCATGAGGTGCTGCTGAGCAAGAACGACCACGCCGTCTTGCCCATCGCCTCGTTGACCAAACTGATGACCGGCCTGCTGATTTCCCAGGCCCATCTGCCGATGGATGAAGCCATCACCATCACGCAGGACGACGTGGATACCGAAAAGGGCAGCAGCTCGCGCTTGGCCGTCGGCACCACGCTCACGCGCGGTGAAATGCTGCACCTGGCCCTGATGTCCAGTGAAAACCGCGCTGCCCATGCCCTGGGCCGCACTTTCCCTGGTGGCCTTGATGCCTTTGTCCAGCAGATGAATGCCAAGGCCCGTCTGCTGGGCATGACCGATACCCGCTACGTGGAGCCCACCGGGCTGTCCAGCCGCAACCAGTCCAGCGCCCGTGATCTGGCTGTGCTCGTGAATGTGGCGCACAGCGATCCGCTGGTGCGCGAGTACACCACCTCGCCCGGCTATGAGGTGGCCGTGGGTCGCCGCACGCTGCAGTACAACAACACCAACCGCCTGGTGATGAGCCCCACCTGGGACATCGGTCTGCAAAAAACCGGCTACATCTCCGAGGCAGGCCGCTGCCTGGTCATGCAGGCGCAGGTGGCTGGCCGCAAGATCATCATGGTCTTCCTGGATTCGGCAGGAAAGTTCAGCCGCCTCGGCGATGCCGAGCGCGTGCGCCACTGGGTGGAGTCCATGGGGCAGGTGGCTGGCGATCCCATGATCCACAAGGTCAAGGGCTGAGTTTTCTTTCCCCTCACAACAAAGGCGCCGATGGCGCCTTTGTTGTTTCTGGTGGGCAGAGGTCTGTGTAGCCAATGGCCCCTGGCCAATGCCAATGGGGTCGATGGTTGTTCAGTGGCTGCTGCGCGCGTAGGGGTTGGGAGGCGGTGCAGCCGGGCGGGTTGCGTTGAAGCCCAAGGCGCTCGAGATCTCCTGTGCGGTGGATTGGAGCTTGGACATCCAGCTTTCGTCCAGCCGGTCGGCGGGAGCAGAGATGGACAGGCCGGCCACCAGCTTGCCCTGGTCGTCGTAGATGCCGGCGGCCATGCAGCGCACGCCCAGTTCCAGCTCTTCGTTGTCGCGGGCCACGCCATGGTGGCGTACCTTGTCCAGTTCGTTTTCCATGTCAGCCAGCCGCGTGATGCTGAAGTGCGTCTTGCCGGGCAGGCCGGTGCGCGTGGCGTAGGCGCGGACCTGTTGCGCATCGTCCGCCGCCAGGAACAGCTTGCCGTTGGATGTCAGGTGCAGCGGCGCATGGCCGCCGATGGCGCGCACCACCTGCATGCCGGAGCGCTCGCTGTAGGCGCGTTCCACATAGACGATTTCATCGCCCTGGCGCACGCTGAGGCTGACCGGCTGCTGGATCTGCTTGTGCAGCTGGCGCATGGGGATCAGGGCCGCTTCGCGCACGCTCAGGCGGGCCTTGACCAGATTGCCCAGCTCCAGGAAGCGCATGCCCAGGCGGTAGCTGCCCGATTCGGGGCGATCGACAAAGCGGCCGATGGCCAGATCGTTGAGGATGCGGTGCGTGGTGGAGGGGTGCAGGCCGGTGCGCTCGCTGATCTCCTTGAGCGATACCGCTTCCTCGCGCGAGGCCAACACGTCGATCAACGTGAACATGCGTTCCAGGACCTGGACGCTGGGCTTGGGGGAGGCCGCGTTATCGTTTTTTTTCATGAGGCGGAGTGGAGTTTCGGCATTCGGTCATTCTAGCGGCGGCCATGGCATGGCGGCATATGTGCCGCCAGCAAACAGCGGCTATGCGCATAAGAAATGTCGCTGAAAAGGCGTGGAGTGACGCTGTATCAGCGCGGCAGCTGATCCACGCGCTGCCAGCGCTCGTCAACGCGCACTTCATGGGGCAGGAAGCGCGCCTTGTAATTCATCTTCTGGCTGTCGGCGATCCAGTAGCCCAGGTAGACATAGGGCAGGCTCATGGACCGGGCCTGGTCGATCTGCCACAACACATTGAAGGTGCCGTAGCTGGCGGGGTCGTTGGGCTCGTAGAAGGTGTAGACGGCAGACAGCCCATCTTCCAGCACATCGAGGATGGAGACCATCTTCAGCGTGCCGATGCCGCCATCGGCCGCGGGCGTGCGGAACTCCACAAGGCGCGAGTTGACGCGGCTTTGCAGAAGGAACTGGGTGTACTGGTCCACGCTGTCATGGTCCATGCCTCCGCCGCTGTGGCGGCTTTGCTGGTAGCGCAGGTACAGCTGGTAGTGCTCGTTCGAGTAGTGCAGGCGCTGGATCGATGCCGTGAGGTCGGCATGGCGCGCGGCGGCGCGGCGCTGGCTGCGGTCAGGGCGGAAGTCGTGGACCAGGATGCGCATCGGCACGCAGGCGCGGCATCCGTCGCAATACGGCCGGTAGGTGAACATTCCGCTGCGGCGAAAACCCAGTGAAACCAGCTCGGAATAGGCGCTGTTCTGGATCAGGTGGCTGGGCGTGGCCACTTGCGAACGCGCCAGCCTGCCATCCAGATAGCTGCAGGGGTAGGCGGCGGTGGCATAGAACTGCAGGGCCTGCAGCGGAAGATCGTTCGGGTGCGTCATGGTGTGCTGGCGGCAGCCGGTGATGTGTCGCCAGCCTCGCCGGACGGTGGCAGCAACGCGTCCCAGTATACGTTTTCGAACTGCCAGCGCATGGGCGGCAGCTGGCTTTGCTCGGCCACGGTTTGCAGGAACCGGGCGCGCGGCATTTCGCGCGCGCCCAGCGAGGCCAGATGCTGCGTGGCCTGCTGGCAATCGATCTGCGCGGCGCCCTGGTGTCTGCACAGCGCAACCAGGGCCGCCAGCGCGATCTTGGATGCGTCGGTGGCATGCGCGAACATGGATTCGCCAAACACGGCGCGGCCCAGTGCCACGCAATACAGGCCGCCCACCAGGCGTCCGTCCACCCAGGTCTCCACGCTGTGGGCTGCACCCTGGTGGTGCAGGTCGGTATAGGCGTCAAGAATTTCCTGCACGATCCAGGTGCCATCCTGGTCGTGGCGCACCGTCTGGGCGCAGTGCTGCATCACGGTCTCGAACGCGCTGTCGATGCGGATCTCGCAGCCCGGCGTGGCGCGAAAGCGCTGCAATGTCTTGCGCAGGCTGCGGTGCAGCCGGAATTGCGATGTCTGCAGCACCATGCGTGGATCGGGCGACCACCACAGCGTTGGCTGGCCTTCGCTGAACCAGGGAAAAATCCCCTGGCTGTAGGCGATGCGCAGGTGTGCCGCATCCAGCGTGCCGCCTGCGGCCAGCAGGCCCGGGATGGGGTCGTTGGGGCCCCATGCCGTTTCCACAGGAGGGAAGGCCTGGTGGGGGATGAGCCATGGGAGGGGATGGGACATGATCGGGTGCGGACGGAGGAAATGGTTTCGTATTCTCTGCAGCCGCAGTCTTGCACAAACCATGCGCAAGAGGGCTGCGTGGATGCGAGGGCATCGCCTGGCCGGGGTAAGTGAACCTCCTACGCGGCCTTGTCGCGCCAGGGGACAGTGCCGTCTGGCAGGCTTGGGCTATGCTGGTTCCGTCTTCTTGCGGATGCTTGGCTTTCGCTGTGAAGGCATCGAAGGAGGATGAGCGATGTTTTTCAGCAAAATCTTTGGCGCAAGCCTTGCCGAGCCGCGCTATATCCGTCGCACCCGGGCCTACCTGCAGGAAGCCCGCATGGCGATGCTCGAGCACACCATTGCCGCGGAGTACTACAAGTCCTCTGCTGACATGTATGCGGAACGTGCCGCACGGCTGGAAGAAGAGCTGCGCGCATGGGAAGAGGGCGTCGAGCAATCCCGTGCTGCCCATGTCTCGCGCCGCGCGCATGCCCGGCACAGCAAGCCCGTCACCGTGGAGCCCGCCGCAACTCCATCGCCACCGAACACGCCCACCGTGGGCATGGTGCGTGCAGCCTGACCCAACAAAAAAGCCCGCATGCGTTGGCATGCGGGCTTTTCATCTGGCTCCTCAACCTGGGCTCGAACCAGGGACCTACGGATTAACAGTCCGGCGCTCTACCAACTGAGCTATTGAGGAATATGTTGGCGTTGGGTCTTGTGCGATTGCAAGGCCACTGAAATTTGGCTCCTCAACCTGGGCTCGAACCAGGGACCTACGGATTAACAGTCCGGCGCTCTACCAACTGAGCTATTGAGGAATACACGTCTATCGACAGAGATCTTGTGCGGTTGCAAGATCTTGAAATTCTTTTGGCTCCTCAACCTGGGCTCGAACCAGGGACCTACGGATTAACAGTCCGGCGCTCTACCAACTGAGCTATTGAGGAACAAGACCTAGATTATATGACGTAAAAAACACGTCACAGAAAACTCGGGGGAATTTTTTCAGGAAGGCCTGCTGCAGGCCTTCATTCTCACGGCTCGGGCCTGAACCACAGCCACACCAGCACGCAGCCCATGGAGGTCAGCGCCACGGCCTGCACCCAGGCGGGCGGGCGTGTCCACAGCAGTATGACGGCGCACAGGCTCATCATGGCGCTGGCGCTCCATTTGGCGCGCCGGCTCACGCAGCCGCCCCGTGCCCAGTTGCGCAGCATGGGGCCGAACAGGCGATGGCGCCACAGCCAGGTGTGCATGCGCTGCGAGCTGCGCGCCGCGGCCCAGCCGGCCATGAGCACGAACACCGTGGTGGGCAATCCTGGAATGAAGATGCCGGCAATGCCCGTGGCCAGGCTCAGGCAGGCAAACAGCTGCAGCGCCCAGCGCAACGGGGCGGCCGGCATGCGGTGCAGGGGAGGGGGATCGTCATCATGGAAGGCCGGCGCCGTGCCTGCCTGCGCAGTGGCCTCGGGCTCCAGGGTCTGTGCCGTGGGTATTTGCTGCGCGCCTGCCTCACGGTCCTCTGGGGACGCGGTGGATGACTCTCTGGCGGTGCTGGGCATGCTGCGATTGTGCCAGCGCGCTGTGGCCATGGCGGCCAAGAGGTAGCCAAGAGGTGGCCAGGGGGCGGCCGGGAGCCGGGCGGCCGCTATGCTTGGCAACCCACACTTACATGCATAGCCTTGCACTGCCATGACTGTCCGCACCATTTTGAAGATGGGCGATCCGCGCCTGCTGCGCGTCGCCCAGCCCGTGACCGAATTCGACACCGACGAACTGCACCTGCTGCTCAGCGATTTGCTGGACACCATGCATGCAGCCAACGGCGCGGGGCTGGCCGCGCCGCAGATTGGCGTGGACCTGCAGATGGTGGTGTTCGGCTCCGGCCTGCCCAATCCACGCTACCCCGATGCGCCCGTGGTGCCGCGCACCGTGCTCATCAACCCGGTCATCACGCCCATGGGCGAGGACGAGCACCTGGACTGGGAAGGCTGCCTGTCCGTGCCCGGAATGCGCGGCATGGTGCCGCGCTGGAACCATATCCGCTACACGGGCTTCGATGTGTTTGGCGATGCCATCGACCGCACGGTGGACGGCTTTCATGCGCGCGTGGTCCAGCATGAGTGCGATCACCTCTGGGGAAAGCTCTATCCCATGCGCATGCGTGACTTCAGCCAGTTCGGCTTCACCGATGTGCTGTTCCCCGGCATCAGCGCGGCCGAGGACGACTGAGCGGGCGGGCGCTGCCCGTATTCAAGGATCTTCGGTCAGGTCTTTGTATACAAATCGGTAGACAATTTTTCCATGCTGGCGCCGTACATTGGCACTTCCCGCCAAGGCGGGGATTGTGTGCGTTCGCCCGCCAAGAGCTGCCAAGCAGCCACCGGGCTTCGCGATGCAGGATGCAGGAGAGCGCGGCCTATCGGGTCGGCGGCAAAGGGTGCGCGGGGGCGCTCCTGCCGCCATCCGGCTGCCGCGTACTTGTCCGGCGTTCTGTGAACAAGAGGACAAGGAGACAGCGATGGAAAAAAGTTCTGGCAATGCGCCGGCCCTGGGTACAGACATCCGCCCGGAGGACGAGCAACTCGGCCTCACGGCCAACACCCTCTATGGTTTGCAGCATGTGCTGACCATGTACGGAGGCATCGTGGCCGTGCCCCTGGTCATGGCCAATGCGGCCGGCATGTCGGCGGCCGACACGGGCCTGCTGATCACGGCCTGCCTTTTCATGGGCGGGCTGGCCACGCTGCTGCAGACGCTGGGCATTCCGTTCTTCGGCTCGCGCCTGCCGCTGGTGCAGGGCGTGTCCTTCTCGGGCGTGGCCACCATGGTCAGCATCCTGCACACGGGTGGCGGCATGCAGGGCGTGCTGGGCGCCGTGCTCTTTGCCTCGGTGTTCGGCCTGATCATTGCGCCCATTTTTTCCAAGCTCACCCGGTTTTTCCCGCCGCTGGTCAATGGCTGCGTGATCACCATCATCGGCCTGTCGCTGATGCCGGTGGCAGCCCACTGGGCCATGGGCGGCAATCCGCAGGCGGCCGACTACGGCAGCATGGGCAACATCGGGCTGGCGGGCCTGTCGCTGGTCATCGTGCTGGCGCTGAGCAAGCTGGGCAACGCCATGATCTCGCGCCTGTCCATCCTGCTGGCCATCGTCATCGGCACGGCGGTGGCGGCCATGATCGGCAAGTCCGACTTTTCCGAGGTGGGCAGCGGCGCCTGGTTCGCCGTGCCCATGCCGCTGCACTTCGGCTGGCCGACCTTCAGCCTGGCGGCGACCCTTTCCATGTCCATCGTGATCCTGGTGACCCTGGTGGAAACCTCGGCCGACATCCTGGCCGTGGGCGACATCGTGGGCACCCGCGTGGATTCGCGCCGCCTGGCCGACGGCCTGCGCGCCGACATGCTGTCCAGCGTGGTGGCGCCGTTCTTCGGCTCGTTCACGCAGAGCGCCTTTGCCCAGAACGTGGGCCTGGTCGCGGTCACGGGCATCAAGAGCCGTTATGTCGTGGCCTTCAGCGGGCTGATCCTGATCGCCTTCGGCCTGCTGCCCATCATGGGGCGCATCGTGGCCTGCGTGCCGCCCTCGGTGCTGGGCGGCGCGGGCCTGGTGCTCTTTGGCACGGTGGCGGCCAGCGGCATCCGCACGCTGGCCAAGGTGGACTATCACAACAACATGAACCTGATCATCGTGGCGGCGTCCATCGGCATGGGCGTGCTGCCCATGGTCAAGCCGGACTTCTATCACCACTTCCCGGACTGGTTCGCCACCATGTTCCATTCGGGCATCAGCTCCACGGCGGTGACCGTGCTGCTGCTGAACCTGGTCTTCAACCACTTCAAGCAGGGCAACCCCGAGGAGCCTTCGGTGTTCGGCGCAGGTTCTGAGCGCGTGCTCAGCGAGGCCGTGCTGTCTGCCCTGGCCGATGGCGACCGGGTGGTCGACGGCAAGCTCTATGACCGCGAGGGCAAGGAAGTGGCCACGGTGTCGGCGCCTGCGGCTGCCATGCACTGACGGCGGCACCCGCACCCGCACCAGCGCCTGGATGCAAAAGGCCCGCCCTGGTTGACAGGGCGGGCCTTTTTTCGCCACAAATTCAGACCGCCAAGGCCTGCAGCAGCTCGGTTTCTATGAGCAGCTGGCGCTGGTTGTTCTGCAGTTCGGCGCCCTCGATCAGAAAGCTGTCTTCCACGCGCTCGCCCAGCGTACTGACCTTGGCCAATTGCACGCTCAGGTGGTGCTGGGCCAGGATGCGCGCTACGGTGTAGAGCAGGCCGGCACGGTCCGTGGCCGAGATGGACAGCAGCCAGTGCTGGGCTTTCTCGTCGGGCTGCAGCGTGACGCGCGGCGCAAAGGGGAAGCTTTTGACGCGGCGCGACAGGCGCCGGGGGGATGGCTCGCGCAGCGGTCCGCCCTGCATCAGTGCGGCGACCAGGTCGTTCTCGACCATGTGCATCAGCTCGCGGTACTGCTCCTGCATGGCGGGCGCGACCACCTGGAAGGTGTCCAGCGCATAGCTGTTGTGGGCCGTGTGCACGCGCGCATCCAGAATGGAGAAGGCCGCCCGGTCGAAGTAGCCGCAGATGCGCGCGAACAGATCGGGCTGGTCAGGCGCGTAGACCAGCACCTGCAGCCCCTCGCCGGCCAGGGAGCGGCGCGCGCGCACCACGGGGCGGGTGGTGCCCACGTGGCGCGACAGGTGGCGCGTGTGCCAGGCGATGTCGGCCGCCTCGTGGCGCATGAAATAGTCCACGCCCAGCGTGTCCCAGAGCTTCTTGTGCGATTCGAAGGGCTGGGCTGTCAGTGCCAGCTGCACCAGGGCCTCGCGGCGGCGGGCCTCGATTTCGGCGGCAGCATCGGGCGCGCGTCCGCCCATGACGCGCAAGGTCAGGCGATAGGTGTCCTCCAGCAGCTTGCCCTTCCAGGCGCTCCAGACCTTGGGGCTGGTGCCGCGGATGTCGGCCACGGTCAGCAGGTACAGGGCCGTGAGGTTGCGCTCGTTGCCCACGCGCTCGGCAAAGGCCTGGATCACCTCGGGGTCCGACAGGTCCTGCTTTTGTGCGACCTGGCTCATGGTCAGGTGCTCGCGCACGAGGAATTCGATCAGCTCGGCGTCGGCGCGCGCAATGCCGTGGGCGCGGCAAAAGCGCTTGGCCTCCACGGCGCCGATGATGGAGTGGTCGCCGCCGCGGCCCTTGCCGATGTCGTGGAACAGCGCGGCCACGTACAGCAGCCAGGGCTTGTCCCAGCCGCTGGCCAGCTGCGAGCAGAACGGGTACTCATGCGCATGCTCGGCCATGAAAAAGCGCCGCACATTGCGCAGCACCATGAGGATGTGCTGGTCCACCGTGTAGACGTGGAACAGGTCATGCTGCATCTGGCCCACGATGCGCCGGAACGGCCACAGGTAGCGCCCCAGCACCGAGGTCTGGTTCATCAGCCGCATGGCGTGCGTGATGCCGCTGGGCTGCTGCAGGATCTTCATGAAGGTGGCGCGGTTGACCGGGTCGCGCCGGAAGGCCGCGTCCATCAGGTCACGCGCGCCGTACAGCGCGCGCAGCGTGCGCGCCGACAGGTCGGTGAGGCCCACATGGGTCTCGTACATCAGAAAGGTTTCGAGGATGGCGTGCGGCTCGCGCTCGTAGAGATCGTCGCTGGCCACCTCGATGGTGCCGGCCTTCTCGTAGAAGCGCGAGTTCAGCCGGATGCGCGGCGTGGGGCGCGGGTTCAGCCGCTCCTCGATGTTCAGCCGCAGGATCTGGCACAGCTGGGTCACGGCCTTGGCCGCCCAGTAGTAGTGGCGCATCAGCGTCTCGCTGGCGCGCATGGCCAGCTTGCGCCCCTCGGCCGAGGTGGAGCGGTAGCCAAAGGCCTCGGCCACGGCGGTCTGCTGGTCGAAGACCAGGCGGTCCTCATGCCGGCCCGCCACCGCATGCAGGCGCGCCCGTATCAGGCTCAGCAGGGCTTCGTTGTCCTCGAGCTGGCGGCGCTCGAAATCGGTGATCAGCCCCTTGCCGGCCAGGGCCTGCCAGCTGCTGCCCAGGCCTGCGGCACGGGCCAGCCAGATCATGGTGTGCAGATCGCGCAGGCCGCCGGGCGATTCCTTGCAGTTGGGCTCCAGCGAGTAGGGCGTGCTCTCGTACTTGTTGTGGCGCTGGCGCATTTCCAGCAGCTTGCCGGACAGAAAGGCGTGCGCATTCATCTGGGCCTGGTAGCGCGTCTGGAACTCGGCGAACAGCGGCTCGCTGCCGCAGATGCGGCGTGATTCCAGCAGGGCGGTCTGCACCGTCAGGTCGCGCTCGGATTCCTCCAGGCATTCGGCCAGCGTGCGCACGCTGGAGCCGATCTCCAGGCCCGCGTCCCAGCAACTGCCGATGAATTTCTCGATGCGCGAGGCCAGCTCGGCATCTGCCGTGCCAGCGGCTGGCAGCAGCACCAGCACGTCGATGTCGGAATAGGGAAACAGCTGGGCGCGCCCGAAGCCGCCTACGGCGGCCAGGCAGGCCTCGGGCGGCATGCCGGCACGATGCCACAGCGCGCGCAGCAGCGTGTCGGCCAGATCGCTCAGGTGCTGCAGCACCAGGCGCACGCCGCGCCGGCCCATGGTGGGCGCCAGCAGCGAGCCTATCCAGCGGCCGCGATCCCGGGCGTACTGCACGCGCAACTGCTCCAGCGAGTCCGGGGCAGAGGGCGCAGCGTGGGAAGGAGTGTGGTCAGTGGTCTGTTTCATGCGCGGCGAGGGCAGGGAAGGCGCCGGGAGCGGGTGCCCCGGACGCCATGCCATTTTGCCTGCGCATCACGCAAGAAACATGCCGAGCCTCAGCAGCTCGTGGTGGTAACAAAGGGGGGCAGCGCGGGCGAGCCGGCCGACAGGGTCATGACTTCGTAGCCGGTCCTGGTCACCACCAGGGTGTGTTCCCACTGGGCCGAGAGGCTGTGGTCCTTGGTCACGATGGTCCAGCCGTCCTTGCCCAGTTCCTTGATCTCGCGCTTGCCCAGGTTGAGCATGGGCTCGACGGTGAAGACCATGCCTTCTTCCAGCACGGTGCCCGTTCCGGGGCGGCCGTAGTGCAGGATCTGGGGCTCTTCGTGGAACTTCTGGCCGATGCCGTGGCCGCAGAACTCGCGCACCACCGACAGGCCGTGGCCTTCGGCAAAGGTCTGGATGGCGTTGCCGATGTCGCCCAGCGTGGCGCCGGGCCTGACCTGCTGGATGCCCAGCCACATGGCGTCGAAGGTCAGTGCCGACAGGCGCTTGGCCGCGATGGAGCACTCTCCGATCATGAACATGCGGCTGTTGTCGCCGTACCAGCCGTCCTTGGTGATGACCGTGACGTCCACATTGACGATGTCGCCCTTCTTGAGCGGCTTGTCATTGGGAATGCCGTGGCAGACCACATGGTTGACCGAGGTGCACAAGTGTCCGGGGTAGGGAGGGTAGCCGGGCGGCTGGTAGCCGATGGTGGCGGAAACCGTGCCCTGCTGCGCCATGCATTCGGCGCCCAGGCGGTCGATCTCGGCCGTGGTGATGCCGGGCTTGATGTGGGGGGTGATGTAGTCCAGCACTTCCGAAGCCAGGCGGCAGGCCACGCGCATGGCTGCGATGTCTTCAGCGCTCTTGATGGTGATGCTCATGCCCGCAATTATCCCATTGCGCCTTCGGGCGTGCAGGGGTAAGGGGCGGCTGTCGCCATCGGGACGGCGCAGCCCGGTAAAATAGCGGCCTCACCGATTCAGCGCCTTGCAGCCAGCCCCCGGAGGGCGGGGCCGCAGGGCGCTTTTCACAAGCCTCCTCACCCAACAGGCCGCCACGTGACCTTGCATCTGACACAGTTGGAGGGTGGAAACGCTCTCAGCTCGTTCCGCGCCCAGCAGCTCCTGACCGAACTGGTCTCCATCCATCCCAAAATCACCGGCATTGCCGCGCGCTTCGTGCACCTGGTGGCCACGGACGCCGCACCCACGCCCGCACTGCAAGAGCGCCTCCAGGCGCTCTTGACCTATGGAGACCCCTATGAAGGCCCGGCCGACGGTGCCGCCCTGGTGGTCACGCCGCGCCTGGGAACGATCTCCCCCTGGGCCTCCAAGGCCACGGACATTGCCCGCAACTGCGGCCTGGGCGTGTTCCGCGTGGAGCGCATCACCGAGTACCGCATCGCCTTCAAGACCGGCCTGCTGAGCAATGTGCTGGGCAGCGCGCCTGAGCTTTCGGCCGAGCAGACTGCACGGATCGCCGCCTTGCTGCACGACCGCATGACCGAGTCGGTCTTCGCCACGCGCGCCGAGGCCGAGCAACTGTTCTCCGCCCTGGACGCCGCTCCCATGGAGTTCGTCGATGTGCTGGGCGGTGGCCGCGCCGCGCTGGAGACCGCCAACCGCCAATGGGGCCTGGCCCTGGCCGACGACGAGATCGACTACCTGGTCGATGCCTTCAAGGGCCTCCAGCGCAATCCCACGGACGTGGAGCTGATGATGTTCGCGCAGGCCAACAGCGAGCACTGCCGCCACAAGATCTTCAACGCCCAGTTCACCATCGACGGCGTGGCCCAGGACAAGAGCCTGTTCGGCATGATCCGCAACACGCACCAGGTCTCGCCCCAGCACACGGTGGTCGCCTACTCGGACAACGCCTCCATCATGGAGGGCCATGAGGTCGAGCGCTTCGTCGCCACCTTCGAGGCGGCCCTGGACAAGATCAAGGCGCCCAGCTACCAGAAGAAGCAGGCCGTCAACCACGTGCTGATGAAGGTGGAGACGCACAACCACCCCACGGCCATCTCCCCCTTCCCCGGCGCATCGACCGGCGCGGGCGGCGAGATCCGCGACGAGGGCGCCACGGGCCGCGGCTCCAAGCCCAAGGCCGGCCTGTCGGGCTTCACGGTCTCCAAGCTGTGGGGCAGCGAAGTGGGCAAGCCCGAGCACATCGCCAGCCCGCTGCAGATCATGATCGAGGGTCCGCTCGGTGGCGCGGCCTTCAACAACGAATTCGGCCGTCCCAACCTGACCGGCTATTTCCGCGAGTACGAGCAGCAGGTCGGCGTGGGTGCCGATGCCGTGATGCGCGGCTACCACAAGCCCATCATGATCGCGGGCGGCCTGGGCGTGATCGACTCCGAGCTGACTCAGAAGATCGAGTTCCCCGCCGGCACCCTGCTGATCCAGCTGGGCGGCCCCGGCATGCGCATCGGCATGGGCGGCGGTGCTGCCAGCTCCATGGCCAGCGGCACGAACGCGGCCGAGCTGGACTTCGACTCCGTGCAGCGCGGCAATCCCGAGATCGAGCGCCGCGCCCAGGAAGTCATCAACCACTGCTGGGCCCAGGGCGACAAGAACCCCATCCTGGCCATCCACGACGTGGGTGCTGGCGGCCTGTCCAATGCCTTCCCCGAGCTGACCAACGATGCGGGCCGTGGCGCGCGCTTCGACCTGCGCGCCGTCAACCTGGAGGAATCCGGCCTGGCGCCCAAGGAAATCTGGTCCAACGAAAGCCAGGAACGCTATGTGATGGCCATCGCTCCCGAATCGCTGGCCGAGTTCACGGCCTTCTGCGAGCGCGAGCGCTGCCCGTTCGCCGTGATCGGCACGGCCACGGAAGAACGCCAGCTGGTGCTGGAGGACACGGCGGTGGCCTCGGGCGACCAGAGGTTCCCCGTGGACATGCCCATGAACGTGCTGCTGGGCAAGCCGCCCAAGATGCACCGCGACGTGGCCACCGTGCAGCGCGAGCTGCCGCCCATGGACCTGACCGGCGTGCCGCTGGAAAAGGCCGTGATCGACGTGCTGGCCCACCCCACCGTGGCCTCCAAGCGCTTCCTGATCACCATTGGCGACCGGGCCGTGGGCGGTCTCACGCACCGCGACCAGATGGTCGGCCCCTGGCAGGTGCCCGTGGCCGACGTGGCCGTGACCCTGGCCGACTACCGTGGCTTCAAGGGCGAGGCCATGGCCATGGGCGAGCGCACGCCGCTGGCCTCCATCAACGCCCCGGCGTCGGGACGCATGGCCGTGGCCGAGGCCATCACCAACATGCTGGCCGCGCCCATCGAGCTGTCCAAGGTCAAGTTGTCGGCCAACTGGATGGCCGCCTGCGGCGAGCCCGGCGAAGACGCGGCGCTCTACGCCACCGTCAAGGCCGTGGGCATGGAGCTGTGCCCGCAGCTGGACATCTCTATCCCCGTGGGCAAGGACAGCCTGTCCATGCGCACCCAGTGGAACGAGGGCGGCCAGGTCAAGAAGGTGACCTCGCCCGTCAGCCTGATCATCACGGGCTTCGCCTCCATCGACGATGTGCGCGGCACGCTCACGCCCCAGCTGGACGCCTCGGAAGACGACAGCACCCTGGTCCTGGTGGACCTGGGCCGCGGCAAGATGCGCATGGGCGGCTCCATCCTGGGCCAGGTGCTGGGCCAGTCCGGCAATGAAACGCCTGACCTCGATGACGCCAAGGACCTGATTGCCCTGGTCGATGCCGTCAACGACCTGCGCGCCAAGGGCCAGATCCTGGCCTACCACGACAAGGGCGACGGCGGCCTGCTGGCCACCGTGGCCGAGATGGCCTTCGCCGGCCATGTGGGCGTGGCCATCAACGTGGACATGCTGGTCACCGAAGGCGACGGCATCAGCGACAGCCGCATGGACTCGGGCGAAGGCAAGAACTGGGCCTCCCAGATCAGCGGCCGCCGCGACGACATGACGCTGCGCGCACTGTTCAACGAAGAGCTGGGCGCCGTGCTGCAGATCCGCACGGCCGACCGCGCCGCCGTGCTGCAGACCCTGCGCGAGCATGGCCTGTCCACCTGCAGCCACATCATCGGCAAGACGCGCCCCGCCTCGTCCAAGGTCGATGCGGGCAAGGGCGAACTGCAGGTCTGGCGCGATGCCAAGTCCGTCTTCGGCGCCTCGCTCAGCGACCTGCACCAGGTCTGGGATGCCGTCAGCTGGAAGATTGCCCAGCAGCGCGACAACCCGGCCTGTGCCGACAGCGAGCACGCCGCAGCCGGCGAGCCTGCCGACCCGGGCATGCACCTGCACCTGACGTTCGACCCGGCCGAGAACCCCGCCGCACCCTTCCTGAACCTGGGCGCGCGCCCCCGCGTGGCCGTGCTGCGCGAGCAGGGCGTGAACTCCCATGTGGAAATGGCCTACGCCTTCACCGAGGCCGGCTTCGACGCAGTGGACGTGCACATGACCGACCTGCAAAGCGGCCGCGCGCAGCTGCAGGACTTCGCCGGCGTGGTGGCCTGCGGCGGCTTCAGCTACGGCGACACGCTGGGCGCCGGCATCGGCTGGGCGCGCTCCATCACCTTCAACGACAGCCTGTCCGCGCAGTTCCAGCAGTTCTTCGGCCGCAGCGATACCTTCGGCCTGGGCGTGTGCAACGGCTGCCAGATGTTTGCCGAGCTGGCCGACATCATTCCCGGTGCGCAGGACTGGCCGCGTTTCACGCAGAACCAGAGCAACCGCTTCGAGGCGCGCCTGTCCATGGTGGAAGTGCTGGAGTCGCCCAGCCTGTTCCTGCAGGGCATGGCCGGCAGCCGCCTGCCCATCGCCGTGGCCCACGGCGAAGGCTTTGCCAACTTCCGCTTCCGCGGCAATGCGGACAAGGCCATCGCCTCCATGCGCTATGTGGACAATCACGGCAAGGCCACCGAGCAGTACCCGTTCAATCCCAATGGATCGGCCGGCGGCCTGACGGCAGTGACCACGGCCGATGGCCGCTTCACGGCCATGATGCCCCACCCCGAGCGCGTGTTCCGCAACGTGCAGATGAGCTGGACCAACGGCGACAAGTCGGAATTCAGCCCCTGGATGCGCGTGTGGCGCAACGCCCGCAAGTGGCTGGGTTGATGCACTGAGCGACGCTGCAAAGCAGACAAAGGCCCTTCGGGGCCTTTTCTTTTTTCTGTTTCTTTTTGGCGGCTGCCGTTACGGCGCCAGCATCTGCGCCGTGCGCGCGCGGGCCTGCTGGACCAGGGTGGAGATCAGCACCGTCTCGGGCAGGTTGTGCCAGTAGCGGCGCGGCATCTCGCGCAGCATGGCCTGCTCCTTCAGGCGCGCCGGGTTGAAGGTGCTGGCGTAGTAGGTCAGCCACAGGGCCTCGCCCGCGTCGGCTGGCGGGGCATCGCTGCGGCGCGCACCGGGCGTCAGGCGCAGCGCATGGCCGTCCCAGTGCGCGCTGCATTGCGGCGTGAGGATGGCCCAGTGCATGTTGGCAAAGCGCTTGCAGAAGAAGTGTGCTGCCGCGCGCACGATGTGGTGCTCGGGCTCGAACCAGGCAATGTGCAGATCGGGCTGGTTCTGCCGCTGCGTGGTCCGAAAGCGCACAAAGGCGTGCATCTTGTGGATCTCGCGCGAGACGGGGCGGGCCAGGGCCTCGATGGCGCGCCAGTCCGCATCCAGCGCATCCAGCCGCAGTTCGGGCCGGGCCTGCATGCGTGCCAGCCAGCGGTGGCATAGCTCGAAGCGGCCTGCCGCGCGGTGCATGCAGGCATGGCGCAGGGCAGACATCTGGGTGTCCGACAGGGATAGCCCTGCCTCGCCGGGGCCGGCCAGCCCGGCAAGCGCCGAGGCGGGCATGGCCTGCTGCGGCGCGCTGGAAAACAGGTCCACCCCCGCGCCGAGTGGCTGCGCACCCTGCGTGTCAGGCCACCGCCAGCGCACCAGGGCGGGGTCGGCGCCATGGGCCAGCAGCGCCCTGCAGGCTGCGCGAAAGCCGGGCCAGTCGTCGGGGCTGTCGAGTTCGATGGTGAGAGCCTGTGCTTGCATGGCGTGCTCCAGGCGCTAGAACAGGCTGGCCTGCAGCGCGCTTTGCACGCGCATGCCGCTGTGCCGTGCCTGGGCCTGGCTGGCCTGCGACTGCGCGATCAGCCGGGTGCGCAGCGCGGCCGAGTCGGTCTCGCCCAGCAGGGGCCGGTGGCCGTCGATCAGCACGAAGGGCAGGGCCTTTTGGACGGGGGCGCGCAGCCGCAGCAGATCGTCCAGCCGCAGCCTGCGCACGCGGCGCGCCGCCAGCAGGCGGTCCACCGTCTGCGTGCCCAGGCCCGGCACGCGCAGCAGCAGGCTGCGCGGCGCACGGTTGAGGTCCACGGGGAACTGCTGTCGGTTGGCCAGTGCCCAGGCCAGCTTGGGGTCGATCTCCAGGTCCAGCATGCCGTGGCGGCTGGCCGCCGCGATCTCGCCCGCCCCGTAGCCGTAAAAGCGCATCAGCCAGTCGGCCTGGTAGAGCCGGTGCTCGCGCATGAGGGGCGGCGCCTGCGGCGGCAGATCGCGCGAGGCATCGGGAATGGGGCTGAAGGCCGAGTAGTACACGCGGCGCAGGCCGTAGCCTGCATACAGCGTGTGGCTGGATTCGAGGATGTCGGCATCGGTTGCGCGGTCGGCGCCCACGATCATCTGCGTGCTCTGCCCGCCCGGCGCAAAGCGCGGCACGGCGGCGCGCTGCGCGGGCGCGCCGGGCAGGGACTGCGCCTGGCGCTGCTCGCGCGTGGCCGCGCGCCAGGCCTGCACATGCCGGTCCACGCCCTGCATGGCCTGGCGTATGCGCTGCCCATCCTTTTCAGGCGCGAACAGCGCCAGGCCGCTGGCCGTGGGCAGTTCCACATTGATGCTCAGGCGGTCGGCATGGCGGCCTGCCTGGGCCAGCAATTCGGGGGCGGCATCCGGGATGGTCTTCAGATGGATGTAGCCGCGAAAGTCATGCTCCTCGCGCAGGCGGCGCGCCACTTCCACCAGTTGCTCCATGGTGTAGTCGCTGGAACGGATGATGCCGCTGGACAGGAACAGCCCCTCGATGCAGTTGCGCCGGTAGAAGTCCAGCGTCAACTGCACCACCTCGGCCACCGTGAAGCGGGCGCGCTGCACGTTGGAGCTCTTGCGGTTGATGCAGTAGCGGCAGTCGAAGATGCAGACATTGGTCAGCAGGATCTTGAGCAGCGAGATGCAGCGCCCGTCGGGCGCATAGCTGTGGCAGATGCCCATGCCGGTGACCGAGCCCATGCCCTTGCCGTCCAGCGAGTCGCGCCCCTGCGATCCGCTGGAGGCGCAGCTGGCGTCGTACTTGGCGGCGTCGGCGAGGATGAAAAGTTTGCGTTGCAGCTCCATGGCTGTATGAATATACAGTATATTTGCCTGGCACGTCCGGTTTTTCGAGAGCCCATCCTCCAGCCTGGGTCTGGTCCGGCCTTGCCTGGCTGCGGGTCGAACGCACTGTCGCGCTATCGCAATGGCCAGCGGATTGCAATGGTTGCCAGTGCAATGAAATGAAACCGTTTTCAGTGCGGAATGAGTGCTTGCTTTCAATGGGGGCGATGTGCATCGCAGGAAATGGTGAATGCATGTTTTCTGCGTCTTTTGCAATGCCTGAAGACTGGCATGGCTTGGTGCCATCAATGCACGCGCTGATATAGCGCAGCTGACTGTGCGCCATGGCGTTCCCCATTCATGGGAGAGAGGTTGGGTGTTGTTGTGAATTGTTTCAAATTGCCGATAACTATTGCTGATAGGCTTTCGGGTTTCCCGGGCAGTGCCGTTTCATTCAATGCGCCCGGCGATGACAAACACTTGGAGAGGGAGCTTCGGTGTCGCGTGTATTAGGAACAGAGAGCGAAGTGCTGGCGCTGTCGCCGGACGCCTCATCCAGCAAGGCCGCCAAGGGCCTGCAATCGCCCGCCAAATGGCCCTCCATGGGCGCCAATGATGTGGCGGTCTGGGGTGAATGCCAGGGCAGCGGCAGCAAGCCCTACTAGACCCAGGTGGACCTGTCGGGGCCTTCCTTCAAATGCTCTTGCCCCAGCCGCAAATTCCCCTGCAAGCACGGGCTGGCGCTGATGCTGATGCGTGCCGGCGGGCAAGTCCCCGAAGGCGGTGATCCGCCCGCCTGGGTGCAGACCTGGCTGGACAGCCGTCAGGAAAAGGCCGAGAAGAAAGAGGCCAAGGCTGCCGCCGCAGCGGCCGAGCCGCCACCCGATCCCGAGGTCGCGGCCAAACAGCAGGCCAGGCGCGAGGACAAGCGCTGGGACAAGGTCGAAGCCGGCCTGCAGGAGTTGTCGCTGTGGATGCAGGACATGGTGCGTGCGGGCCTGGCCAACCAGGCCAGCGACACGCAGATGCGCCAGCGCTGGAACAACATGGCCGCGCGCATGGTCGATGCGCAGGCCACCGGCATGGCGGCGCGCATCAAGGATTGCCGGGATCTGGTGGACAGCCACCGCGACTGGCCGCGCGACATGCTGGTGCAGCTGGGCCACTGGCAGTTGATCATCGACGCCGTTCGCCGCCGCGAATCGCTCAGCCCCGAGGTCAAGGCCGACGTGATGGCCGCGCTGGGCTGGCCCATGGACAAGGCCGAGGTGCAGGCCAGGGGCCAGCTGGTCGAGGACGAATGGCTGGTGGCCGGCCTGCGCATGATCGAGCGCGAAGGCCGGCTCATGGAGCGGCGCGTCTGGCTGCAGGGCCAGCGCACGGGGCGCATGGCCCTGGTGCTGGACTATGCGCAGGGCGGGCGCGGCTTTGAATCGGCCTGGGTGCCGGGCCATCGCTACGGCTGCGCGCTGAATTTCTATCCGGGCCATGCGCCGCTGCGCGCCATTGCGGCCAATGGCAACGGGCCTGCGCTGCCTGCCGATGGCGCCAGCCCGCTGGCCACCTCGGCCGGGGGCGACGTCCTGCAACTGCTGGGCCAGCGCATTGCCGCCAACCCGCTGCAGGCCACGCAGCCGCTGTGCCAGGACCGACTGCGGCTGGTGCCCGCCCAGGGCCAGTGGTTCGCGGCCTGGCCCCAAGCGCTGGATGCATCGCCGGTCACCCTTGGCACGGCGGCGCCAGTGCAGCCCGTTCCCGTGGCGATTGACGATGCCGAGGCCTGGCGCCTGCTGGCGCTCAGCGGCGGCGCGCCCATGCAGCTGTTTGGCGAATGGGAGCCCGGCCCGGCCGTGGGCCGCTGGCGGCTGCTGAGCGCCTGGCAGGCCCGCGAAGGCGAAACCGCCCAGCAATGTATCTGGCAGAACCAGGGTGATCCGGTATGAGCAACGCACAACTTTGGGCTGCGCTGCAGCAATCGGCCATGGTCGGCTCGGACCGGCTGGCGGTGCCGCCTGCGCTGGCTTCGGGCGTGGACCCGTCCGCAAGCGGGTCGCAGCAGGCCGTGCAGGCCGCGCTGCAGCCCCGCACTGACGTGGCCGGTGACTCGCCCGCCCAGCAACTGCTGCGCGCCAGCGCCGTGGCGGCCGTGTTCGAGCGGGCCGGCTGGCAGCCTGGCGCGCTGGTGCGCCTGACGGCACCGCTGGCCGTGCCGGCCGCAGCGCCTGCGGAGTCGCGCGCCGCGCCGGCCGATGCGCGCCTGCACACCCTGATGGGCGACGTGCTCAAGGACGGCCCGTTCGAGCTGCAGGCCTCCATGCTGCGCACCCTGGACCAGGCCGGCCAGCGCCTGCCCCATGACCTGCTGGTGCCTGCGCTGGAGCAGGGCCGCCAGTCCGTGGAACTGCGCCAGTGGCTGGCCCCCGTGCTGGGCGAGCGCGGACGCTGGCTGGGCGCGCTCAACCCGCAATGGGGCTATGCCAGCGGCGTGGAGGAGACCGCCGACCCCGAACTGGTCTGGCAGGAGGGCTCGGTGGAGCAGCGCCTGGCCCTGCTGCGCAGCGAGCGCGCAACCGATGCCGCCAAGGCCCGCACGCGGCTGGAAGGCAGCCTGAAGGAGCTGGGCGCCAAGGAGCGCCTGCCCCTGGTCCAGGCCCTGGCCGTTGGGCTGGGCATGGACGATGAGCCGCTGCTCGAAAAACTGCTGTCCGACCGCAGCAAGGAGATCCGCGAGAACGCCGCGCAAATGCTCTCGTGCCTGCCGGACAGCGCGCACAGCCAGCGCGTCATGGGCTGGATGCAGTCCATGCTGCAGCAGGACGACAAGGGCCAGTGGATCGTGGAGCCTCCCGAAGAAGGCCTCAAGGAATGGGAGCGAGACGGCATCACGCTCAAGCCCGACGCCTACCACCGTGGCGGCAAGAAGGCCTGGCTGCTGGAGCAGATGGTGCAGCTCACGCCCGTGTCCTTCTGGACCCGCGCCCTGGGCCTGACGCCCCTGGAAGTGATGGAATGGAGCCGGCGCAGCGACTGGAAGTCCTCGCTGCGCCAGGGCTGGGTGCGGGCCCTGCAGTACCAGCTGGACGTGGAATGGATCGATGCCGCCCAGACCATGGGCCGCGACATGCGCCACGACGCGCTCCTGCCCGCCCTCATGGCCCGGCTGTCCCGCGAGGAACGCGAGTCCCGCTGGATTGCCCAGTTCGAGCGCGACAGGCACAAGCTCATCGATGCCATCGAAGGCATGTCCCAGTCGCTGGGCGGCGCCGAACTGCTCTCGCCAGCGCTGTCTGCGCGGCTGACCGAGGCACTGCACGTGGCCGTGGGCGGCAAGCAGATCACGGGCAACTGGCACAGCTACCGCGCCGACCAGGCCCTGCTGTCCTGTGCGCGCATGCTGGACGTGACCGCGCTGGAGCGCTTTGCCGAACTGTGGCGCAAGCCCTCGGTGCTGGATGCGCAACCCGAGCCTGAGCCCGAGCCGCAAACCGAACCTGCGGCAGCAGTCACGGCCACCGCTGCCGCCACAGCCGCTGCAGTTGCCGCACCGGCAAGCATTCCCCTCACGCCCCAGCAGCAGGCGCGCCTCGAACGCAGCCGCGTGCGGCCCTGGGACGAGGAGCGCATGCGCGGCCATCTGGAGCGCATCGTCGATCTGCGCCTGGGCCTGCACCAGGCCTTTGTCGCCCTGCGCGGCCCGGCCTGAGCCGCGCCCGTCCTGCCGCATACCCCGAACCGAACCGAATCCAACCTTTACCCCTTCCCGGAAGCACACCATGAGCCAAGTCCTGCGCCAGCATGCCGAACAGCAATTCGCCGAAGAACTCGAAGCCCTGCGCAAGGTGGACGACCGTCCGCGTCCGCCCAACTGGAAGCTCTCGCCCTGGGCCGTGCTCCAGTACCTGATGGGCGGCAAGCTCGGCAACGGCTTCGAAGTCAGCCCCAAGTACATCGGCAATCCGCGCCTGATGGAAATCGCCGTCTCCACCCTGGCCACCGACCGCGCCCTGCTGCTGTACGGCGTGCCGGGCACGGCCAAGTCCTGGGTGTCCGAGCACCTGTCGGCCGCCGTCAGCGGCGACTCCACCATGCTGGTGCAGGGCACGGCCGGCACCAGCGAGGAGCAGCTGCGCTACGGCTGGAACTACGCCCAGCTGCTGGCCCACGGCCCGTCCGAGAAGGCGCTGATCCCCAGCCCCCTGGTCAACGCCATGAAGCTGGGCAAGATCGCCCGCATCGAAGAGCTGACCCGCATCCCGGCCGATGTGCAGGACACGCTGATCACCGTGCTGTCCGAAAAGACCCTGCCCGTGCCCGAGCTGGGCAGCGAAGTGCAGGCCGTGCAGGGCTTCTCGGTCATCGCCACGGCCAACAACCGCGACAAGGGCGTGAACGAGTTGTCCAGTGCGCTCAAGCGCCGCTTCAACACCGTCATCCTGCCCGTGCCGGCCTCGCAGGACGAAGAGGTGCAGATCGTCACCAAGCGCGTGGCCGAGCAGGGCCGCGCCCTGGCCCTGCCCGCCGAGCCGCCGGCCCTGCAGGAAGTGCGCCGCGTGGTGCAGATCTTCCGCGAGCTGCGCAACGGCCAGACCGAAGACGGCAAGACCGTGCGCGTCAAGTCGCCCAGCAGCACGCTGTCCACGGCCGAGGCCATCTCGGTCATCAACAGCGGCATGGCGCTGGCCGGGCATTTCGGCGACGGCGTGCTGCGCGCGGGCGATGTGGCCTCGGGCCTGCTGGGCGCCGTGATCAAGGACCCGGTGCAGGACAGCGTGGTCTGGAAGGAATACCTGGAGACCGTGGTCAAGGAACGCAGCGACTGGAAGGACCTGTACCGCGCCTGCCGCGAGCAGCTCTGAAGCCCCCAGTCCCGCATCGCTGACCGACCGCACCCTCTGCGCATCCCCTGTATGGCCACCTCTGCCAATCCGCTTCATTTCTTCGGCATCCGCCACCATGGCCCGGGCTGCGCGCGCAGCCTGCTGCAGGCCCTGGAGCAGCTGCAGCCCGACTGCCTGCTGGTGGAGGGACCGCCCGAGGGCGAGTCCCTGCTGCCCATGCTGCAGCATGCCGACCTGCAGCCGCCCGTGGCCATGCTGGTCTATGTGCAGGACAGTCCGGCCCATGCCGCCTTCTATCCCTACGCCGAGTTCTCGCCCGAATGGCAGGCCCTGCAATGGGCGGCGCGCCAGGGCGTGGCCACGCGTTTCATCGACCTGCCCCAGACCCACCGCATGGCGCTGGACATGGCCGAGCAGGAGCGGCGCCGGGCCGAGGCGGCGGCAGCAGATGCAGCTGATGCAGGCGCGGATGCGGCCGATGAAGGCCAGGATGCAGATGCCGGCTCCGATTCCGTCGCCGCTGCGGCAGACGGCAGCCAGCTCCAGAGCAATGCCGCCGAGGCCCTGGACCGCGACGACACCACGCAGTCCGTGCCGGCTGCCGACCTCGCCGTCGATCCCTCGGACTCCGGCAGGCGGGACTGGCGCGATCCGCTGGACCTGCTGGCCGAGGCCGCTGGCTACCCCGACGGCGAAAGCTGGTGGAACCGCATGGTCGAGGAACGCGGCGACGGCGCCACCCTGTTCGAGGGCATTGCCGAAGCCATGACCGTGGTGCGTGCCGAGCTGCCCAACGAAGTGCGCGGAGAACGCCATGCCCAGCGCGAGGAGCTGCGCGAAGCCTGGATGCGCCAGTGCATGCGCGAGGCCGTCAAGGCCGGCCACCAGCGCATTGCCGTGGTCTGCGGCGCATGGCATGTGCCGGCCCTGCAGGCGCAGGTCACCGCCAAGGCCGATGCCGCCACGCTCAAGGGCCTGCCCAAGGCCAAGGTCCAGGCCACCTGGGCACCCTGGACCTACCGCAACCTGTGCTCATCCAGCGGCTATGGCGCGGGCGTGGATTCGCCGGGCTGGTATGAACATCTGTGGCGCTGCTCCGAGCCTGTGCCCGAGTCCTTGCTCCAGCCCGCACCTGCTGCCGACCCGGCACGCGCCAGCACCCAGCGCACCGTCGGCTGGCTGGCGCGCGTGGCCCATCTGCTGCGCTCCAAGGACCTGGACTGCTCCAGCGCCCACATCATCGAGGCCACGCGCCTGGCCGAAAGCCTGGCGGCCCTGCGCGGCCACGCCAGCCCCGGCCTGCCCGAGCTGGACGAGGCCATCGTCACCGTCATCAGCATGGGCGAGCGCACGCCGCTGCGCCTGATCGAGCGCGAACTCAGCGTGGGCGACCGCATCGGCGGCGTGCCCGCCGACGTGCCCCAGGTGCCGCTGCAGCGCGACATCGAGCAGCAGCAAAAAAGCCTGCGCCTTAAGCCCGAGGCGGCCGCCAAGGTCCTGGCCCTGGACCTGCGCAAGGACACGGACCGCGAACGCAGCCACTTCCTGCACCGCCTGCGCCTGCTGGGCATAGAGTGGGGCAGCGTCACCACCGACCAGCAGCGCAACCGCGGCACCTTCCGCGAAAGCTGGCAGCTGCAGTGGGAGCCCGAGCTGGCCGTGCGCATCATCGAGGCCAGCCGCTACGGCGGCACCCTGGTGCAGGCCGCCGCGGCCAAGGTGCGCCAGGCGCTGACGCCCGAGACCCCGCTGCCCGAGCTGGCCAAGACCATCGACGACGCCCTGCTGGCCGACCTGCCGCACCTGGTCGATGCCCTCATGCACGACCTGGCCGACCGCTCGGCCAGCACCGGCGATGTTTCCCAGCTCATGCAGGCGCTGCCGCCGCTGGCCAATGTGCTGCGCTACGGCAGCGTGCGCCAGACCGACACCCAGGCCCTGGCCACGGTGATCGACAGCATGGCGCTGCGTGCCGCCATCGGCCTGCCCCTGGCCTGCATGGCGCTGGACGAAGACGCTGCAAGACACATGCAGGCCACGGTGCTGCAGGCCCACGAGGCCCTGCGTCTGCGCGATGCCGAGGAGCCGCGCGAAGCCTGGTTCGGCGCCCTGCGCAGCATTGCCATGGGCGACGCAGGCGCCGCCTTGCTGCGCGGCGCGGCCTGCCGCCTGCTGCTCGATGCCCACCGCCTGGACAGCGAGGCCGTGGCCACGCAACTGGGCCGCAATCTCTCGCTGGGCGTGCCGCCGCTGGACGCTGCCGCCTGGCTGGACGGCTTTCTCAACCGCCAGGCCCTGGTGCTGCTGCACGACGACGCCATCTGGGGCGCCGTCGATGCCTGGCTGGCGCAGCTGGGCGAGACCCAGTTCACCCAGATCCTGCCCCTGGTGCGCCGCAGCTTCTCGGCCTTCTCCAACCATGACCGCCAGAGCCTGGGCGAAAAGGCCCGGCGCGGCCAGGGCAGTGCGGCCGTGGCGGCCGCATCCGCAGGTGCCGCAGGCGCGGCAGGCGATGGGGACGACGGCGCCTGGAACGAGGCGCGTGCCGTGCTCGCCATTCCCGTACTCGATCAACTGCTGGGCCTGAACCTGCCCGCGCAACCGCTGACCCGCCTGCAGGAGGCCCAGCCATGAACACCGCTGCCACCGTGAACGATGCATCCCTTGAGATCG